>Ga0102593_1000045_pt1 | contig 382663 bp, 379 predicted proteins | sample AraplaCol_mMS_r2_2_FD_76862 | JGI IMG/M metagenome (GOLD analysis project Ga0102593, IMG submission 76862) | Arabidopsis root microbial communities from North Carolina, USA - plate scrape MF_Col_mMS_r2 (SPADES assembly) (version 2) | ecosystem: Host-associated > Plants > Roots > Endosphere... | reverse complement strand
CACCAAAACCGGCCACGGCGTAAGCCGAAACCTCCTTCTTCGCCCTCTGCCAACACGACCGGCAAAGAATCCAATCGCCAAAAAAGCAAAACCCGCCGAAAAAATCGACGGGTTTGTCAGCAGTCTGGATGGGCCGGCTCTGCCGGCCCATTTTGCATCTTGCCTATGCGCTACCGAGAGGAGCGCAGCAAGGCGGCAATCTCGGCGCGCGACGGCATGGCCGGGGCCGTACCCGGGCGTGTCACGGCGATTGCAGCGGTCGCGCAACCGAAACCGATGGCCTCGATCGGCGGCTGTCCTTCAGAAATCGCCGTCGCGAAACCGCCGAGGAAGGCGTCGCCGGCCCCGGTTGTGTCGACGACGCTACCCGCCGAAAACGCGGGTACGAATTCGCTCTGCCCGGCAGTGTGATAAAATGCGCCGCGTGCGCCGAGCGTGATGATCGCCGCTCGCGCTCCTCGATCCAGCAGCGTGCGGCCCGCCGCGCGGACCTGCTCATCGGTTTCGATCGCATGGCCCACCAATTCGGCCGCTTCCACCTCATTGGGTACGATGAAATCGCACAAGCCGTAGATGCTGTCCGGAATGGCGCGGGCAGGCGCAGGGTTGAAGATCGTCGTGGCCCCTGCCCTTTTCGCCATCGAAAGGCCGTGCATGGCCGCCTCGAGCGGTTGCTCGAGCTGGGTCATGAAAATGGCGGCGCTTTCGATCTCCGCCCGGTTCGCATCGACATCTTCGATGCCGATAAGGCCTGCAGCGCCGGGCGCGACGATGATGGCATTGTCGCCGCTCACTTCGTCGACGAAGATGAAGGCGGCGCCGGTGGAAACGCCCTCCATCGTCATCACATTGGCTTTGACGCCTGCCGCCGCATAGGCCGCAAGGGCCATCTCGCCGAACGGGTCATTGCCGACCCGAGAGATAAAGGTCACCTTGCCGCCGGCCTTGGCCGCGGCAATTGCCTGGTTGGAGCCCTTGCCTCCCGGCCCAAGCGTGAAGCCCGACCCCATCAGCGTCTCGGCAATATGGGGCAGGCGCTTTGCCTTGTAGGCGGTGTCGGCGGCAAAAATGCCCAGAATGACGATCCCGCTCCTCGCGCTCATCTCACAGCGTCCTCCGCCGGAATGACACCCTTGGTCAGAAGGAAGCATCCGTAGAACCGCAGCTCTCCCGTTGCGATGACGCAATAGGCCTTCTTGGCAATGTCATAAAACGCCATGCGTTCGACGGAATACATGGGCGATGGCTTGCCTTCGGCGCGGTCGACAATGGCCTGGACTTCTTGTTGGATCGGCGGAATTTCATCCGGCTTGCCAATCACTTCCATGCGACCCGCCGAAGGCTGGATTGGTGTATCCAGTGGGAAGACGGAAAGGATCGCATCGATCGCCTGCGGCGCGGAAATGTTTTCCATGGTCAGCAGCCTACCCAGGCGGGTCTGACGGGCTATCGAATCCGACGGAAAATTCGTGTCGGAAATGACGAGATAGTCACCGTGCCCCATGTTGCAAAGGGCTTGAAGAATGTCGCCGTTGAGTTCGGCTCTAATCCCCTTGAGCATTGATCTTCCATCCTTTTCTCGTGGCCGGAGCACCGGCCGTGCTTCAATTATTATATCAGGCGCGATCCGCCTTGGGTTGCGGACACGGGCCGCTGGAACCGCGCACGATCAGCGACCCATCAACCATTTCGTCTCCCGTGCCCGGTGGTTCACTGAGGAGAAGGGCGACCGCGCGCCGTGCCAGCATGTCGGCCGGCTGGCGTATGGTCGTCAGCCGCGGCACGACGAGATTGGCGAGCGAAATGTCATCGAAACCTGTGACCGACAGCTTTCGCGGCACGTCGATCTTGAGGTCGCGGGCAGCGCGCAGCGCGCCGATCGCCTGCTGGTCACTGGCTGCCGCAATGGCCGTAGGCCGGTCCTGTGGCGGGCGTGAAAGCAGCTCGCGGGCAATTCGTTCACCAGACTCGTAGTCGAACCTGCCATAGGCAATTTCCAGTTCAACCGGTTCGCCGGTCTCGGCGAACCGGTCGATGCGGCTGACGAAACCTTCCTTGCGCATGCGCCCCGCCTCGGTGTCGGGCGGTCCTGCGATATAGGCGATGCGGCGGTGCCCGAGCGCATGGAGATGATCGGCAATCAGCGCGGCCGCCTGCGCATGGTTGGTCGACACCAGCGGAAAGGTGCCAAAGCGCCGGTCCAGCGAGATGATCGGGACCGCCGCCTCCAGATGGAGGCCCGAACCGTCGCTTGAAGCCACCACGATGATGCCGCGCACCGACCGGTCGAGAAAGGCTGAAACGTGGCTCTGCTCCGCCGCCCGATCATCATGCGAACTTGCCAGCATCAGGCTATGCCCGCATTCGAGCGCGGCGTGCTCGACGCTTGCCGCAAGCTGCGCGAAGAATGGATTGGTAATGTCGGGAACGACGAGGCCGATGACATCGGTTCTGCTGGTGCGCAGCGCTCTCGCGGTCACATTGGGCCGGTAACCGAGCGCCGATATGGCATCGTTGACCTTTTCACGCAGCGCGGTCTTGACCGCGGCTTCACCCGACAGCACCCGCGAAACGGTGCCCACAGAGACGCCCGCATATTGGGCGACATCCTTGACTGTAGGCATCTTTGACATTTTTTGATATCCCGCAGCTACTTCACCGCGCCTGCGGTCATTCCGGCGATGATGTGTTTTTCCAGTACGACGCCGACGACAACAAGCGGAAGGATACCGGCGGTGGAAAGGGCAGCCATCGACCACCAATTGATGCCCTGGCTGCCTGTCTGGCTGGCAATCATCACCGGCAGCGTGTTGGTGTTGGTGGAGGTCAGCAGTGCCGCGAAGAAATATTCGTTCCAGCACAGGATCAGCGCCAGGAGGAACGCGGCAACCATGCCCGGCAGAACGAGCGGCACGATGATGCGGGCAAACGCGCCCCAGATCGACAGACCGTCGACGAGCGCAGCCTCCTCGAGCTCTACCGGTATGGTGGCGAACTGGTCGCGCATGATCCAGACGACAATCGGCAGGACCATCAGCGTATAGACCGCGATCATCCCCACATAAGTGTCCAGCAGCGCCAGCTCCTTGTAGAGAACCAAGAACGGCAGGGCGAGGACGACGGGCGGCATAATGAGCTGCGACAGGAAGAAAAAGGAAATGTCGGCGTTCCGCATATGGCCGAACTTATAGGAAAAGCGGCTGAGGCCATAGGCCGCGAGCGATCCGAGTAGGACCGCAAGGGCGGATGCCGTGACGGAAATGATGACGCTGTTCCAGAGCCTGCGCATGAACTCGTCACGCACCGTCGATATCTGAGAAATCGTATCCGGAGAGAGCCCCAGCGAACGCCATCCGAGCCAGTTGGGCGCAAAGTTGAACCAGGGGACCAGGTTGCCGCGCATGACATCCGCGGCGGTTTTGAACGAGGTCGAAACCGTCCAGAACAGCGGGAAGATGCAGACGAATGTCCAGATGACGAGCAGGCTGTAGACGGCGAAGCGCATGGCCCACCAGCGAATGCGCTGGCCGCGCGCGTATTTATCGAAATCGATCCGAACCATCAGAGCCTTCCTGTCATCCGCTTCACGATACGGTCGGAAATCTTCATCAGCACCGTCATACCAAGGACGATGATGACCAGATAGACAAGCGCGAGCAGGGTCCCATATCCGACATTCGAACGGTCGCGGTATTCGCGATAAATGAAACTAGTGACGGAATCGGTTGCCCCGCCGGGGCCGCCCGATGTCACCGTGATGATGATGTCGGCAAGCTTGAGCTTGAAGATGATGCGGATCATCACCGCCGTTACCGACACCGGTAGCATGAGCGGGAAGATCACCTGCCAAAAGCGTTGCCACTTGGTGGCGCCGTCGACTTCGGCCGCCTCCAGCACCTCCTTGGACAAGGCCTGCAATCCGGCAAGCAGCATGATCATCATGAAGGGAATGAAGGTCCAGGCATCCATGATCATGATCGAGAGCCGCGCCGTCAGCGGATCGCCGAAGAAGGAGGGATTTTCCCAGCCGAGCCAGCGGGCGAAGCGGGCGACCGGGCCGAAACGGGTCTCCATCATCGACTTGCCGACCATCCAGCTCACCGCCACCGGCGACAGCATCAAGGGCACCAGGAAGGTGACGCGCCAGAACTTGCGGGCAAGGATTTCCTGATTGAGCAGCAAGGCCAGACCGAAGGCGATCGCATATTCGACCACGATCGCCAGGCAATACAGGATCATATTGAGCAGGGCGTTGGCATAGAACGGGTCCGCGATCATCCGGCGAACATTGTCGAGGCCGTTGAACCGCCGTCCGGTCGAGGAGGCGAGGTTCCAATCGGAAAAGCCGATCCAGAGCGCGAAGAGCAGCGGAAATACCACCATCGACACGACGAAAAGCGCAGCCGGCAGAACAAAAAGCGCCTTCTTGCCCGTCTCGCCATAAATGACGACGCGGGTGACGCAAAGAACTACGGCCCAGAGAAAATAGGCATAAAGAACCGGACGCCAGTTCGCGAAGCCCCAATCGATCCAGGCCAGTTCATGGGCGCCCTGCAATACAAACGATGTTATGAACCATATGGCGCTCAACCACAGAGCTAAGCGGCCCCAAAAACGACGGCTCGCGGAAATGGAGCTGGCTTCGACGGTGTGGAGCAGGTCGCCTTCGACTGTCGACATGATATTCCTCGCCCGGACAGAATGGACGCTGGCGGAATCGCTTCCGACCCGCCAGCGCGTTTAATCAAGTGATCAGAGCCCGAGGCTCGCCCGATAGAGTTTCAGCTGGCTATCGCGGCCAATCTGGTCGGTGATCTTTTCCCAGGCGGCCGCAATTGCATCTGCGGTTTCCTGTGCCGATTTGTACTGTCCGGCAAAACCCTTCGCCAGCTCATCCTCCGCAACGGAATAATATTGGAAGATACCGGGTATGCGCGGTTCGATGGCAGCGTTCGGATGGTTGTAGCTGTCGGCGTTCGAACCGAGATAGTCCTCGATATAGGCGCGGTCGTAACCTGCCTTTTCCCATTCGTCGTAGTTGAAGTTGGACTGGCGGTAGGGCTGGAAGCCGGAGGGATAGGCCGACGTCCAAAGAGACAGATCCTTGCCGCCGAGATGGGCGGCAGCAGACCAGGCCGCCTTGCGCTTCTTCTCGTCGCCGGAGACCTGCTTGGTGACATAGATGCCCCAGCCGAGATAGGCCATGTTGGGGGCTTCGTTATACTTGTCTTCCCATTGACCGGTCTTGCGGTTGTAGACGCGATTGGAACCGCGGTTGATGCCGAAGCCGACCACATCGCCCACGACCGAGGTATCAGAGGTGCGCGCGCTGGAGCCGACATCGCCCCACCACATCAGCATTGCACCGGTGCCCGCCAGGAATTGGGAAAAGGCCGTGGTGCCAGGGTCGGCATTGATCTGGTCGGCCGGATAGGCCTTGGCTGCGATAAGATCCAGGACGTCCTGGATCGCCTGGACCCAGGCGGGGTTGTTGACCAGCGGCTTCATGTTGTCAGGATCGAACAGCCAGGCCGGATCACCGGGATATTTGGCATAGGCCGTCGCGCGGTTTTCGATGAAATAGAAACCGAACCCGCCCCAGCCCTTGAGCGGGTCGAGATAGCCGTAGGCCGGCTGGCCGGTCAGCGGATCGGTCTTGCCGATCAAGGCCTTGGAAGCTTCGTTGACTTCCTGCCAGGTCTTCGGCGGCTCGGCCATGCCGCTGATCGAACCTGCGCCGAAGTAATCCTTGCGATAGGCGAAGGTGTGGCAGTCGCCATCGATCGTCACGCGATAGGTCTTGCCGCCCCAGGTGCCGACCGGCGGCTTCAGGTAGCTCACCAGATCGTCGGCCTCGATCTGCTTTGCCACCCAATCAGGCATCTCGTCCAGCAGTCCGCGCCCGGCGGTGTCGCCTTCGAAAGGAGCGCCCATTTCCAGAATGTCGAAATCAACCGTGCCGGTCGCGATCGACTGCTGAAGGCGGGCATTGTAGTCGGCCTGGGCAAGGTCGATCCAGTTGATCTTGGCGCCCGTATAGGCTTCCCACGGCTTCAGGAAACCGCGGAACAGGAAGTTATGCAGATTCTGGTTGTTGAGCCCCATGAAGGTCAGCTCGACACCAGCCAATTCGCCCTGCTTGACATTGGCCTTGGTCGGACCGAGGCAGAGCTCGCCCACCTTCTGCCAGTCTGCGTCCGTGGGCGAGCCCTTCCCTACCCCGGGAATTTTCAGGATCTGGGCGCGCAGATCATCGGCGGCAAATGCCATGCGGGGAATTCCGCCCATTGCGCCGGACAGGCCGAGCAGAGCCGCAGCGCTCGCCGTTCCGCGCAAGACATCACGGCGGCTTGCCTGACGGCGCATCAGTGCATCGTATATTTCGACTTTCATGGATTCCTCCTCCACGTTTGTTGCGCTGTGCCCAACCGGTCCTGCCGGGCTTACTCCAGTCCGATTTTAAAACTGGCCTGGTGCAAAACTATCTGGTAAACACGGAAATGAAACGTTTCATATCCTGCTTGAAACCGCTCCTCCCGGTCTCGTTTTCGAACATCAGGCGGCCAGCGGAAAAAGTCAACAAGAAATGAAACGTTTCATGGAGGAGGTTTGCCGGGTGCTTTCGAGCAGGCGCAAAGGGCGGTTTGCCCGACCGTAGGCTCGAAAATAGACGGCAAGACATGATGACCCCGAGACAGCTCGGGCGCTTTAAAGCAAGTGGGAGGCACATGGCTGAAGTCAATATTTCAGAGGCACGGAAGGCCTATGGCACCTTAAGTGTCCTGCATGGCGTAGATATCGAGATTCGCGACGGTGAATTCGTGGTGCTTGTCGGCCCATCCGGTTGCGGCAAGTCGACCCTCTTGCGCATGGTCGCGGGGCTCGAAAGCATTACCGGCGGCACCATTTCGATCGGCGGAAAGGTCGTTAACAATCTGCCGCCGAAGGACCGCGACATCGCGATGGTCTTCCAGAGCTATGCGCTCTATCCGCACAAGACCGTCGCCGAAAACATGGTCTTTGCACTGCGCCTCCAGAAGCAGCCGGCCGACGTCATCAAACAGCGCCTGCAGGCGGCGGCCGAGACACTCGACCTCGTGCCCTATCTGGACCGCTATCCGCGCCAGCTTTCCGGTGGTCAGCGCCAGCGCGTCGCGATGGGTCGAGCCATCGTCAGATCGCCGCAAGTGTTCCTGTTCGACGAACCCCTGTCAAACCTCGATGCCAAGCTCCGCGTGCAGATGCGCAAGGAGATCAAGGAGCTGCACCAGCGGCTGAGGACCACGACTATCTATGTCACCCACGACCAGGTCGAAGCCATGACCATGGCTGACAAGATCGTGGTGATGCAGGGCGGCAAGATCGAACAAGTTGGCACGCCTCTGGAACTCTACGACCGCCCTAGCAACACGTTCGTGGCAACGTTCATCGGTTCGCCGTCGATGAATTTGCTGAAAGGCCGCTACAAGGCCGAAGGCGCGATCTTCGTCACGGAGACCGGCGACGAGATTGCGCTCGGTTTCACGCCAGAGGTCTCGGACGGGCAGCCCGTGCTCCTGGGCGTTCGGCCTGAACACCTGTCTCTCGCCGAAAGCGGGCTCAAGGCGACCGTCAACGTCACCGAACCAACCGGCCATGAGACGATGGTGTTCCTGCGCTACGGGCCTGGCGAGCTTGTCGCGGTGTTTTCCGAACGGCACGATTTTGCGCCGGGACAGGTCGTGACGATCGCCGCTCGGCCGGGGAAGCTTCATCTTTTTGATGCGGTATCGGGCAAGACCTTGCGACCGGATTAAGCCCTGCCTCTCGCCGATTGAAAGGTTTTGCGCCCAAAGCTTCGGCGGGCTTTCGACGGCGTTAAGCTCGACGACATCGGAAACATAGAACTCCGTTTCCGATCTCGGCATCGAGAACACCGAAATAGCAGGCAGTGGCGATCTCTCTCGCCACTCCTGTATTCCGGTTTCGGCGCCGAACGGGGGCCCCGCTTTAGCTCCAAGCGTGCAGCGGCGGCTTCTCTCCATTGAGGAAGTATTTGCCGAGGATCGAGTATTTCCACCGCACCGGATCGTGCAGCGTATGCGTCCGGGCATTGCGCCAATGTCGGTCGAGATTGTGCTCGGCAAGCGTCGAGCGCGTGCCCGCCAGTTCGAACAGCTTGTTGGTCGCCTCGATAGCGATCTCGGTCGAGAGGATCTTGGCCTCGGCGGTGAACACCTGGGCTTCCGCCACGGTGTCGGCATTGGGACTGGCAACCGCCCGGTCGATCGCATGTCCGGCTTTGTCGAGCAGTGCCTGCGCCGCGTGCAGGCGAAGCTGGAGGGCGCCGACCGCCTGGATCGTGTAAGGATCATCCCAGGCGTGGTCGAGACCACTGTCCACCCAGGCGCGGGACTTCGTTCGAACGAAGTCGATCGTCTCCTTGATCGCTGCCGATGCAATGCCGGTATCGACGGCAACCTGGATGATCTGGAAGATGGCGCCGTCCGCCGTCGGCTTGTCGTAGCCCTTGTATCCTGGCACCAGCCAGGCCTTTTCGACTTTGACGTTGTCCAGGATGACAGTGCCCGAGAGCGTGGTTCGCTGGCCGAAGCTCGACCAGTCGTCGATGACGGTCAAGCCCGGCGCATCGCGATCGGCGATCGCGTACCAGGCGCGGCCCTCGTCATCGAGCGCCACGATCGGTACCTTATGGGCAAGCAAGGCGCCGGACGAATAAAATTTCCGACCGGTCACCACGACGTGGTCGCCACGGTCGACAAACCTGGTTTCAAAATCGACCGCGCGTTTGGAACCGAATTCCGAAAAAGCATTGCCGAAGCGGGTGCCCTTGAGGATTTCGCCAAACAACAGTTCCTGTTGCACTTTGTCTGAAACCGTACGGATTGCCGCTACGACGCCGAGATGATTCTGCGAGATCTGTCCGATCGACGAATCCGCCTCGGAGATGATCTCGACCACCTTTGCAAGCGTGACGTAGGAGACCTCCGGTCCGCCGAATGCCTTGGGCACATTGATCGACCAGAGCCCGCTCTGCGAGAAGGCATTCAGCTCTTCCGCCGGCCAGATCCGCTCGCGATCACGATCCGCGGAACCTTTGACGAACTCCGCGGCGAGCCGGTGGGCGACAGCGATCGCTTCTGCGTCGTCCTTGATGATGTGCGCAGGCTTTTCCGGCCGCTTGACGCCGGGTACGGCAACCCTGTCTGTTTTGGCAATGACGTTCATTCTGGTCTCCCTTCTGGGTGATGGATGTGAGTGGGATCAGGCCGCCGGCCTGTCATGGGCGAAGGCCGCGCCTTCGCCGAGATAAAAAGCCTTGATGTCGTCACGGCTGCGCAATTCGGCGGCGGAACCCGATAGCACGGCGAGGCCGTTTTCGATGACGGTGGCGTGGTCGGCGTATTGAAGCGCCACCGTCGAATTCTGTTCGGCAACCAGGATGGAAAGCCCGTCCTCGCGGTTCAGCGCCTTGAGCGAGCGAAAGATATCCTTGATCACGAGGGGTGCCAGACCCATAGAGGGCTCGTCGAGAACAAGCAGCCGTGGCCGCGACATCAGCGCGCGGCCGATCGCCGTCATCTGCTGCTCGCCGCCCGAAGTCAGCCCTGACGCCGTACGACGCTTCTCCTTGAGTCTGGGGAAAATGACATAGATCCGCTCGAGGTCGGCAGCGATCTCGCGCCTGGATGACGAGCGCCCGAGGCCGCCGGAGACGAGATTTTCCTCGACCGACAGGCTCTTGAAGCAGTGCCGCCCTTCGAGCACCTGAACCAGGCCTGATCGAACCAGATTGGCAGGCTTCTCGCTCAGCACATCGCGGCCTTCGAAACGGATCGTGCCCGACGTCACCTGGCCTCGTTCGGCAGGCAGCAGGTTCGAGATGGCCTTCAGGGCCGTCGTCTTGCCCGCACCATTCGACCCGAGAAGGGCGAGGATTTCTCCGCGCCGCAACTGAAAGCTCACGCCATTCAGGGCCTTGATGGTCTTGCTGTAGACGGCATGCACGGACTTGATATCGAGAAGGATCGTTTCGTCGGACATGTCACTCGTTCCAAAATCAATCAGCAAGAGAGGCGCGGCGCAGGCAACCGGATCTGCCGCACCGGGTTATGGGATGAGGGATGGCGGCTTGCGCCATCCCTCAACTCGTCAGTTCGTGGTCGCAATGCCTTCAGCATCGGCCGCCGTGCGCAGCTTGATGCCCTTTTCCTTGGCGTAGGCTTCCGAGGATTTTTCGATGATCGGGCGCAGCAGCTTCCAGTCCGGCGCGATCCAGTCGGAGACGACGTTCCACTTCTTGCCGTCCCATTGCTGGAAGGTCACGTAACCATCGCCTTCGTGGTTGTCCCACGTGACGTTGATGGAGTGGAACAGGTCCTTGGCGCCGAGGGCTGCGACCTTGGCCTCGTCGAGCTTCAGGTGCTCGAAGCCCCAGCGCACTTCGTCGCCGGTTAGCGTACGCTTACCGAACTTTTCCTGTGCGGTGCGGATCGCCTCGACATTCAGGATGCCATTGACGATGCCGAGGTTGTGGTAGACCGAGCCGATGCGCTTCTTGTCTTCCAGATTGCCCTTGCCGTGATCGTAGAGCGTCTTCACAACTTCCTGCAGGACAGGATACTGCTCGCCCGAAGCCTGGGTGGTAATCCCGGTATAGCCGATCGCCGCCTCGCCTGCGGGGATGACGTCCTCTTCCGAATTCGACCAGACATTGCCGACGATCTTGGAGGCGGGGAAGCCGACTTTGGCCGCCGTCTTCAGCGCCACCGGGTTCATCACGCCCCAGCCGCGCAGAACGACATAATCCGGCTTGGCGCGGCGGATTGTCAGCCACTGCGACTGCTGCTCGTTGCCGGGATGGGGGACTTCGATCTGCTGAACGGTGAAGCCATACTTCTCGGCCAGCAATTCATAGATCGGAATGGTCTCCTTGCCATAAGGCGAACCGTGATAGAGGACGACGATCTTCTTGCCCTTGAGCTTGTCGAGGCCACCTTCCTTAGAGGCAAGGTAGTTCACGATGCCCGAGGTTTCCGAATAGGGGTTGAGTAGCAGCGGGAAGACATAGGGGAAGACGCGCCCGTCGGTGGAGTCGGTGCGGCCATGGTTCACCGTGATCAGTGGCACCTTGTCGCCGGTGATGCGGTCGATCATGGCGTAGGCGATGCCGACCGAAAGCGGATTCCACGCCGCCGCATTTGGATGGCTCTTCTGGCGCTCGTAGCATTCGACGCCGCGCTCGACCTCATACTGGGTTTCGCATTCGTCCCAGGTGAGCTTGACGCCGTTCACGCCGCCGTCGCGAGTGTTAATCAGGTTCAGGTAGTCGATGAAACCACCGAAAAAACCGGTGCCGCCAGCGGCATAAGGTCCGACGCGATAGCTCTGCAGCGGGAAATATTGCTCATCGGCATGGGCAGGCATCAAGCCGGCTCCACCGATGATGGCAAGCGCTGCGACCGCCGCCTTGAATGTGGTTTTCAGACTTTTCATTGGACAAACTCCCTCTGTTGACCGGCTCTGCCGGCGTCCAAATGCATTTTGAAGATGATGATGTGGCTGCTCAGCCGACGGGTTCGGGGCTGCTGCGCCTGAACCGTCTGGTCAGCCGCCTTCCGAGTGCCGCGAGCCCATCGGGTTCGAGGATCAGGAAGGCGATGATGAGTGCGCCGATGACGATGCGCTGGCTCATGTCGAGCACGCCGGAATCGAACAGATCGCCCAGGAGGAACGATCCGACCCGCGACAGCACAACCGGAAAGACCACCATCAGCGCCGCGCCCAGGAACGCGCCGCGGATCGTCGCCAGCCCGCCGATGATGACGATGAACAGGATCTGGAACGACCGGTCGAGATTGAAGCCGGCCGGCTCCACCGTGCGCAGGTAGGCAAAGGCCCAGAGCGCACCGGCGACCCCGATGATGAAGGACGAGAGTGCGAAGGCGAGCAGCTTGGTGCGCAGCACCGGCACCCCGATGATCCGGGCCGCCGTCTCATTGTCGCGAATGGCGATGAAATTGCGGCCGGTCTGCGAGGACGCGACGCGCCAGGCAAAGAGGGTGAGCGCAGTGACGATGATCAGCGAGAAATAGTAGCGCCCAATCGAACTGTCGAAATCGATGCCGGCGATGGTGAGCTTCGGCGCGTCGATCACGCCGGACGGGTTGTCGTTGGAGAACCAGCCGAACTTCGTCAGTGCCCATTGCACGAAGAACTGTGCTGCAAGCGTGGAAACCGCGAGATAGAAGCCGCGCAGGCGCAGGCTTGGCAGGCCGAAGACGATGCCGACCGCAGCCGCGATACCGCCGGCGAGCGCGATGGAGACGAGAAGTGGCAGGCCTTCGAGACGCAGATTGAAATTGAAGGCGGCGAAGGCGCCGACCGCCATGAAGGCAGCACTGCCGAGCGATACCTGCCCGGCATAGCCGGTGAGCATGTTGAGGCCGACGCCGGCCAGCGACAATGCCAGGAACGGCAGCAGCAGCGCTTCGATCAGATAGCTCGAGCCGATAAAGGGCACAATGGCGAAGGCGATGATGAGGATGGCGAGCGGCGCGATCCAGCCTGGAAGTTTTGCCGAAACGATGGGTTGGGAGGTGATGGCAGCCATGGCTCAGACCCTTTCCACGAGCTTCTGGCCGAACAGGCCGGAGGGGCGGATAAGCAGGAAGACCAGCGCGATCGCGTAGGCGAACCAGCCCTCGATGCCGCCGCCGAAATATTCGCCGATATAGACTTCGGCGAGCTTTTCCGAGGCGCCGATCAGCAGGCCGCCGATGATGGCGCCGGCGATCGAATCGAAACCGCCGAGCACGAGCACCGGCAAGGCCTTCAGGACCACCAACGAGAGCGAGAACTGCACGCCGCTGCGCGCACCCCAGAGAAGGCCTGCGACCAGTGCGACGAGCCCCGAGGTTGCCCAGACGGTGGCCCAGATGCGCGGCAGGCGAAGCCCGACGGCGAGTGCCGCGAACTGGTCGTCCGCCACGGCGCGGAAGGTCAGGCCGACCCGGGTGTAACGAAAGAAGAGCGTCAGCCCGATGACCATGAGCGCTGCGACCGCCGAAGCGAAGAGATCGAACTGCGAGATGAAGACACCATAAAATTCGAAGGGCACGTCCTCGATGCCGAGTTCCAAGGCATGGACCTGCGTGCCCCAGAGAAGCTGGGCAGCTCCCTCGATGACGTAGGAAAGCCCGAGCGTCGCCATGAACAGCGTGATCGGCGGCTTGTTGACGAGCGGCCGGAGCACTGCGCGTTCGATACCGATGCCCAGCAGAACCATGATAGCGAAGGTGAGCACAAGCGCGAGATAGAAAGGCACTCCGCGCTCGACCAGCGAAACGAATGTGAGAGCAGCAAACAGGAGCAATGCGCCTTGCGCAAAATTCAAGACACCCGAGGTCTTGTAGATCAGCACGAAACCGATCGCGACGAGCGAATACATGACGCCGGACAGCAATCCGCCAGTCAGCACCTCGAAGAAGAAGAGGTAGTCGAAGCTTTCCATCAGACGTCCGCCTCTTCCTGGTCCTCGCGGGCAACGCCAAGATAGGCATCGATGACGGCCTGGTCGGCGCGCACTTCGGCCGGCGTGCCGTCGGCGATCTTGCGGCCGTAGTCGAGCACGGCGATCCGGTCGGAAAGTCCCATGACCACGCCGATATCGTGTTCGATCAGGATGATCGTCGTGCCGTAACCCTCCCGTGCAGCGCGGACGAAACCTGCCATTTCCTGCTTTTCGGTGGCGGTCATGCCTGCCATCGGTTCGTCGAGCAGCAGGATCTGCGGATCGGGCACCAGCGCCCGGGCAAGCTCGACGCGCTTCTGCAAGCCATAGGGCAGCGAGCCGGCAAGCTGGTCATGGACATGGCCGAGGTGCAGGAAGCCGATGACCTGCCGCGCCCGTTCACGCGCCTCGCGCTCCTCACGGCGGGCGCGGGGCGAACCGAACACCTGGCCGATGAAAGTCGAGCGGCGCTGGAATGTCAGGCCGGTCATGACGTTTTCAAGAACCGTCAGTCCCTTGAACAGGGCAAGGTTCTGGAAGGTGCGGGCGATGCCCAGCCGCGCGGCTTTCTGCGCCGGCACCTGCGCATAGGTCTTGCCATTGAGGCTGACATGGCCGGCATCCGGCCGGTATTGCCCTGAAATCACGTTGATCAGAGAGCTTTTGCCGGCGCCGTTCGGGCCGATGATCGCGCGGATCTCGCCTGGCTGGACCGCAAGATCGACATTGGCAATCGCCGTGACGCCGCCGAAGGAGAGCGTGATGCCCGAGAGCGCCAATATCGGCGGATGGCTCAGCGCATTGCTGTCGACATCCGCCGCCCGACGGCTCGATGGACCGGACACCGGCAGCGGGGAATATTCCCTCACCGTAGAGGTCTCATCGAGTGCCGTGTAATGCGCATTCACCATTGTCTGCTCCGTTGTGCGCGGGGACCGCAGGCCTTGCCTGAAGACACACGCCACCATCCGGCTCCCCTAGAATGGGGAGCCGTTCGCTTTTCAGTTTGGGAAGGAAGCCGTTACTCGGCGGCTTCCAGCCGCTGGTCTTCGATCGCTTCGAGTTCACGGACGATCGGCAGGACGTGCTTGCCGAAATATTCCACCTCTTCCTGGAAATGCAGGAAGCCGAGCAGAATGAGGTCCGCGCCCGCCCGTTTGTGACCGATGATGCGTTCGGCCACCTGTTCCGGCGTGCCGATCAGGTTTGAACGGAAACCGTCATTGTATTGCACCAGATCCTGGAAGGTGGATTTCGCCCAGTTGCCTTCGCGCTCCGGCGAGGAATTCCCGGCATTCTGAACCTCGTGGTGGAAACCCTTGACCGCCTCGGGGATGGCCTTGTCGAGGATCTCCTGGAGGACCTCCTGCGCTTCCTTCTCCGAAGAGCGGACGATGCCGAAGGCATTCATGCCGATCTTCGTGCGCCAGGTCTTGCCGAAAGCCTTTTCCTTGGTGCGGATGTCATCGACCTGGTCCTTCAGACCTTCCGGCGTGTTGCCATTGGTGAAGTACCAATCGGACACGCGGGCCGCCATGTCACGAGCCGCGCGCGAGGAACCGCCCTGGAACACCTGTGGAATGCCGCCGATCGGCTTCGGCTTCATCGAATAATCCGTGAAGCGATAGAAATCGCCGCGCAGGTTATAGACGTCTTCCGTCCAGATGCCGCGGATCGCACGGATGAACTCCTCGGAGCGGCGATAGCGTTCGTCATGATCGAGCCAAGGCTCGCCAATGGCGGCGAACTCGCCGCGGAACCAGCCGGAGACGATGTTGACGTCGACACGGCCGTTGGTGAGGTGGCTGATGGTGGCGATCTGCTTGGCAAGCAGCGCCGGGTTCCACGGCCCGGGCAGGACGGCGGCAATGACACGGAGCTTCTCAGTGGCCGCAAGAAGGGCGTGGGAAAAGGAGACCGACTCGTGCTGGTTGTCGGCGCCATATCCGGCCGTGAAGCGAATCTGGCTCAAGGCAAACTCAAATCCCGACCGTTCAGCGATCTGGGCGAGCTTGCGATTGTAGTCGATGCCCCAATCGGTACGTTGCTCAACCGAGCTGATGACCAGGCCGCCCGATACGTTCGGCACCCAGTAGGCAAACTTCAAAGGTTCTTTCTTCGATTGTGACATCGGTCTCTCCATGCTTATTCGTGTTTGTCAGGCGATCAGCCGCGATTGTTCTTCGGCACGGGCCAAGGCGAGTGCCCTGGCGTGCGGAACGATCAGTTCCAGTTCGCGCACGGCTGCCCTGATCCGTTTCTGGATGTCCGGACTTGCAACGGCGTATGAGTCGAACTCGCTTTCGAGCGCATAGACCGACGTCGGCAGCGGCAGCGCCTTGAAGAAGCTGAACAGCGGACGGAGCTGATGGTCGATCATCAAACCGTGCAATGGCGTTCCGCCCGTTGCGGCGAGAATCACGGGTTTGCCGATTAGTGACTCGTAGTGAACCAGGTCGAACAGGTGCTTGAGTGCTCCGCTATACGAAGCGCGATAAACCGGGGAACCGACGACCAGGACATCCGCGCTCTCTACCGAGCGCACGATCTCCGCGCCTTCCTCATCCAGCTGGTCGGCCCGCAAGGCTCGAAAGAGCGCCGGTGCAGATACAGCCAAATCGATGTGCCGCCCGGGCAAGCCAAGCTCGGACTCGATACGGCGAAGGACGGACGCGACCAGCGCCGATGTTCGGGACGGAGCCTTCACGTTTCCAGATATTCCGATGACACGCAGTTCCTGCATGGGCTCCTCCAATTTATATAAACCCTATAAATTAAGTAGATTACATGCAATGAGCGCGCCGTCCGATTTGACCCATGAATGGAACATCAAATTCCAAAGAACACCCATTTTAGAAAATATTTTCATCCGCCCGAACAGATGCTGCTCAGGTCATCGCCGAAAGCTTGCGCGCCACAGATCGCGCTACCTCGACGCCCCAATCCGGCTCCACAGGCGCAATCGCCAAATCGATCGCCGCACTGGCGGACGCTCCACCGTGCGCCCGCTGGAGTCAATGACCGGCAAAGCGAGCCTGCTAATACCCTCCTACGTTTTGATACACTTCCGGCAATTCTCCAAACATCTCAGATACATCGCCGCCATAACCTCCTTTGCGCAAACAGAGCGTAAGCAAAGGAGAGTACCTATGACTGAGACCGCAAAGGCTTCCCCGCAGAAATACGGCCGCTTCATCGCCGTGACGATGGTCGCCATTACCCTCGCTCCCGGCGGATATGTCGTTCAGGCAAACGCCGCCGACGTCGTTTCGGCCCCATCGTTGAATACGACCGATCGCGACGAGAGCATCCGCCCGTTCCAGGTTCACGTGCCACAATCTCAGCTAGACGATCTGCGCAGGCGCATTGCGGAGACGCGCTGGCCCGATAAGGAAACCGTTGGCGATTCATCCCAGGGCATTCAACTGGCGCAAGTCCAGGAGTTGGTCCGCTATTGGGGAACCGATTACGATTGGCGAAAGGCCGAGACGCAACTCAATGCGCTGCCGGAATTCATCACGACAATCGACGGCGTCGATATCCAGTTCATCCACGTTCGCTCTCGCCACCCCGATGCTCTCCCCATCATCCTGACACACGGCTGGCCCGGCTCGACATTCGAGTTCCTCAAGACGATCGGGCCTCTTACCGACCCCACGGCTTACGGCGGGCGGGCTGAGGATGCATTCGATGTCGTCGTCCCTTCCATCCCCGGCTACGGCTTTTCGGGGAAGCCCACGGATCTCGGCTGGGGGCCTGAGCGCACGGCGCGGGCGTGGGACACCCTGATGAAACGCCTTGGATATCAGCACTATGTTTCACAGGGCGGGGATCACGGCTCGGTCATCTCCGATGCGCTTGCTCGCCAGGCACCAAAGGGGCTTCTGGCAATACATCTCAATATGCCGGCGACAATCCCCGGCGACTTGACCAAGGCCATCAACAGCGGCGACCCCGCGCCGTCAAACCTGACGCCTCCCGAGCGGCAAGCCTTCCAGTCGCTCAGCACGTTTTTCGGACGAAATGCCGCCTACGGCGCCCTGATGGTGACGCGACCGCAGACGATCGGTTATTCGCTATCTGATTCGCCGGCCGGTCTTGCGGCATGGATGTACGAAAAGTTCGCGCAGTGGAGCGACAGCGATGGCGTCCCCGAGCGCGTTCTCTCCAGAGACGAAATGCTCAACGACATCACACTCTACTGGCTGACGAACACGGGAGCATCGTCCTCGCGTTTCTATTGGGAAAACAACAACAACAATTTCAGTGCCGAGACGCAGCACACCAAAGACATCAAGGTCCCCGTCGCCATCTCCGTATTCCCAAAGGAGATTTATCAAGCGCCCGAAAGCTGGAGCAAGCAGGCCTATCCGAGCCTGTTCTACTATAATCAAGTCGCGAGAGGCGGCCACTTTGCGGCATGGGAACAGCCTCAGCTTTTCACCGAAGAGCTTCGTGCGGCTTTCAAATCTGTCCGCTGATGAAAACGAATGCATGAATCGGCGGGGCGGCGTGGTGAACGCCGGCCCGCCATTGAGAACGCCTCGAAAGGATTCGAACTTGACACTCGCGACCAGAATGCCGGCGGAGTTCTCTCATCTCTGACTTGCTGTTCCTTTCGCTATCTATGCTCGACCGTCAAAACCATTGGCATGGCCCAGGTTGCCTGTGGAATCGGCCAGCGCAGCAATTTGACGTTGTCGTCGTCGACCTGCGCCTCCCATCGAGCATAGAACTTTTGACTATATCCGTTCAGTCGGACGCTGCGGCATGCGATGGGTCCGCCGTCGAGGTTGAGGGCAACCTTGAGATCCAGCGGAGACGCCTTGAGAAACTCCGCCAACCGATCGAGGGAAAAGAACGCTTCCTTTGTGGTGCCGATTACAATACGGCCGGAACCGTCCTTGGCAACAAAGGTGCGATTGGCCAGCCAGCGACTTTTCACGTTCACATGGGTTTTGCCATCGTCACCGATCAGGAGCGGATAGGAAACCATGGCATTCGTCGAAGCGGCAAAGGCGCTCTGCCAATCTTGATGGGTCAGGTCACGTATGTCGGCAGAGTTTGCATCCGCAATGAAGGCCCCGGCCTTCGCATCATACTGCTGGGGACCCAGCGCAATGCCCTCACTGATGAAGGGCGTGTCGGGCCGACCATGCGTATCGTAATAGCTGCCGTTGACGATCAGCACAGCCTTGGGCAAGGCATATTCCCACTCGTCAATACCCGTATCACCCTTGGGTGCATTATGGACGACGAAGCGGAAGCGCGCCGGATCAATCCTGCTCAGAAAAATGCGATCGACTTCGCGACCATCGGCTAGCACCGGCAGCTCCGCCACCTCGAAGCCAGGCTCCGGCTGTTGCCATGCCAGCGGCCCCGGCTGCACGGACGGGACAGGGCTCTTCAACGCCAATTGCATCGAGTCGGATAGCCGCTCGTCGTCAGGCTTCACGGTGATCCAATAGGTTCCGCCGCGACGCAATATCGAGTTGAACCCATAGGCGCCCGCGACTTGCCAGAGCCAACCAGCGCCTGCAACAATCACAATGACCAACGCTGCAGTCAGCCCGAGTAGGAGCTTGCGAACTACTGACATCAAAAAATCTCTAAAAGAAAATAGCTAGGTTCGGTATGCCGCGCGATGCGCTCGCCCTGCGCAAATGCAATTTCAAGTGAGGCTTTTCTACGACGGTCACCTTGAGGAAAAACTCCAATGTCCGTCACCCAATGTCGGTGAGGCTTTGTCGAGCGTCAGGGGGCTGCGCGACAAGCCGATCGGCGTTCTCAAACCCGGCAGGCCTTCCGGCGCGATCCTCAGCCCGCGTGCCTTGATCTGCGGCTCGTCGATAGCCTCGGCCACGCTGTTGATCGGCCCGCCCGGAACGCCTGCCCTCTCGAGGTCGGCAATCAGCGCCGCCTTTGGCCTGAGGCTGGTCTTTTCCGCTATCAAGGCGCAAAGCGTCTCGCGGTTCTCCACCCGTGCCGGATTGGTGGCAAAGGCCGGGTTGTCCGCAACCCCGTGAAGGCCCAGCAGGCTGCAGAGAGCTACGAATTGCCGGTCGTTGCCACAGGCGATGATGAGATGGCCGTCGGAGGCCGGAAAGACCTGGTAAGGCACGATATTGGGATGCGCATTGCCCATGCGCCGAGGTACGTTGCCGCCTGCGAGGTAGTTCATCGCCTGATTGGCCAGCACAGCGACGCCGACGTCGAAGAGCGCCAGATCGACCTGCTGGCCGAGGCCGGAGCGTTCGCGCTCTGCAAGTGCGGCCTAAATGCCGATGACACCGTAGAGCCCGGTGAAGACATCAATCCAAGCGACACCGACTTTTTGCGGCTCGCCGTCGGGCTCGCCGGTCAAGTCCATGATCCCGCACATGCCCTGTATCAGAAAATCGTAGCCCGGCTGTTGCGCGCGCGGACCAGTCTGGCCGAAGCCCGTGACGGATACATAGACAATGCGCGGATTGATCGCGGCGACGCTTTCATGGTCGAGCCCGAATTTCTTCAATCCGCCGACTTTGAAGTTTTCGACCACGCATCCGCTTGGCAGATCAAGGCCCTGACGCGGGCAAGATCCTCCGGATCGGCGAAATCGCAGGTGATTGAGGTCTTGCCCCTATTTGCCGCGTGAAAATAGGCTGCCACCTTCTCGGTACCGCCTTTGCCGTCCGGCCATTCGATGAAGGGTGGACCCCAGCTGCGGGTATCGTCGCCTTGCGGGCTTTCGATCTTGATGACCTCGGCACCAAGATCGGCAAGCGTCTGGCCGATCCAGGGGCCTGCCAGAATGCGGGCGAGTTCCACCACTTTCAGGCCGGCAAGCGGCGCGCTGTTTAGGCCGGCCATCAGAAGAACGCCTGGAGTCCGGTCTGTGCGCGGCCAAGGATCAGCGCATGGACGTCGTGCGTGCCCTCATAGGTGTTGACCGTTTCGAGGTTCTGGGCATGGCGCATGACATGATATTCGATCTGGATGCCATTGCCGCCGTGCATGTCGCGAGCGTGCCTGGCGATCTCGAGCGCCTTGCCGCAATTGTTGCGCTTGACGATCGAAACCATTTCAGGCGCGAACCGGCCCGCATCCATCAGGCGGCCGACGCGGAGGCTGCCTTGCAGCCCGAGCGCGATCTCCGTCTGCATGTCGGCGAGCTTCTTCTGGAAAAGCTGGGTGCCGGCGAGCGGCTTGCCGAACTGAATACGATCGAGCCCATATTGCCGGGAGCGGAACCAGCAATCCTCAGCGGCGCCGAGCACGCCCCACGAAATGCCGTAGCGCGCGCGGTTGAGGCAGCCGAACGGTCCCTTGAGGCCCGCAACACCAGGCAGCAGCGTATCCTCGCCGACCTCAACGCCGTCGAGCACAATCTCGCCGGTGATCGAAGCGCGCAGCGACAACTTGCCGCCGATCTTCGGCGCGGACAGGCCTTTCATTCCCTTTTCGAGGATGAAGCCGCGAATCTGGCCATCATGCGCTTCCGATTTCGCCCAGACGACGAAGACATCGGCGATCGGCGCATTGGAGATCCACATCTTCGAGCCGCGCAAGCGGTAGCCGCCGTCGATCTTCTCTGCGCGGGTCTTCATGCCGCCCGGATCGGAACCGGCATCCGGCTCGGTCAGGCCGAAGCAGCCGATCAATTCACCGGAAACGAGCCCCGGCAGGTATTTGTCCCGCTGCTCTTCGGATCCGTAGGCATAGATCGGATAGATCACCAGCGAGGACTGCACGCTCATCATCGAGCGATAGCCGGAATCGATGCGCTCGACTTCCCGGGCGACCAGACCGTAAGCAACATAATTGGCGCCGGCAGCACCATATTTCTCCGGCAAGGTCACGCCGAGGAGCCCGGCCTTGCCCATCAATCGGAACAACGCAGGATCGGTGTGTTCCTCGAGGTAGGCATCCTGAACACGCGGCAGCAATTCGGCTTCGGAAAAAGCCCTGGCCGCATCGCGGATCATGCGCTCCTCTTCGGAAAGCTGGTCGTCGAGAAGGAAGGGATCGTCCCAGGCGAAGGCACTCGTTTGGGATGAAGCTTTGAAGGCGGTTGCGTTTCTATCGGCAGTCACGGATTTCCCCTCGAAATGGCGAAGCGGCTTCCTATGTAGATAACGATTGCGATAAGGGGGAAAAAACCCTATTTAGGCCTAACTTCATTCATGGAGTGCATAGGCTGTATGCGCCCGCGCCGCTTTTTGCCCTCGATAAGTCTCCTATCGGCTTTCGACGCCCTCCTCAGAACGGGTTCGACCGCAGCGGCGGCGCGCGAACTCGACCTGAACCAGAGCACGGTGAGCCGCTTGGTCCAGAATCTGGAACAACAGCTCGGCCGTCCGCTTTTCGAACGGCACAGGCAGAAGCTTATCCCCACGCAAGCCGCCCATGCCTACGGGCGGGATGTCAGCCGGGCGCTCGAACTCATTCAGCGCAGCAGCATGGAATTTTCCGCCAATCCGAGCGGCGGTGCCCTGTCGCTGGCGATCCTGCCGGCCTTCGGCACGCGTTGGCTGGCGCCGCGGCTGGGCGAATTTCTCGTCAAACATCCCGGCATCACGATCAACCTGGCAACACGGCTCAAGCGCTTCAATTTCGCGGCCGAGGGTTTCGATGCCGCCATTCATTTCGGTGCGGACGATTGGCGCGATGCCGATCACATGCGACTGTTCGAAGAACGGCTGACGGCCTGCATTTCACCGGCGCTGCTTGCCGAACATCCGATCGCTTCGGCCGGCGACATGGCCGGCCTGCCCCTTCTGCAGCTGGAAACCAGGCCGAATGCGTGGAGACTGTGGTTTGCCGCCCAAGGCTCGGAACCAGCAATTGTGACGGGCATGCTCTTCGATCAGTTCGCGACGATGACACAGGCGGCGATTTCGGGGCTCGGCGTCGCCCTTCTTCCGAATTATCTCGCCGACAGTGAAATCGCCGAAGGACGGCTGGTGCCGGTCTTGAAGAGATCGGTGCCGGGGTCGGGATCCTACTGGCTGGTCTGGCCGCAATCGCGGGCCGATTACCCGCCGCTCGAGGCTTTCCGCGCCTGGCTCGGCGCGGAACTGCGTTCCGGGGTCTCCTGAGTTCTCAGGACAGTTCTCGCTTGCGAAGCTATACCGCCGCGGTGTCGGACGGCAGGGAAAATGCCGCCTCGATGGCCGCCTCCAGGATATCCAGGCCTTCCGAGAGGACGTCCCATTCAATCGTCAGGGGCGGTAGCAGACGGATCACGTTCAGGCGCGTGCCACATGAGAGAAGGATGAGGCCGCGCGCCTCGGCTTCGGCGACACGGCTGCCTGCATCAGGCAGCCGTGTCGAAAGGCAAGGACGTGTTTGATCTGGTGATGAGGTTAGAAACCTCAATCTTAGGCTGCGAGCGACTCGAGATTGGCCTCGATCTGTTCGCGGAAGTTTTCGTAGCGGCTCGGCAACTTGAGTGCTTCGCCGAGGTGAGCGGTATCCTCGTCCCGATCGAAACCTGGCTCGTTGGTGGCGATTTCGAACAGGATCCCGCCCGGCGTGCGGAAGTAGATCGCCCAGAAATAATCGCGGTCGATGACCGGGGTGACCTGATAGCCGGTATCCATCAGCGCCTTGCGCACCTCGAGCTGTTTTTCGCGGTTTTCTACGGCAAAGGCGATGTGATGGACAGACCCGGCACCCTGGCGGGCAAACGGCGTCTTCGGGAGCAAAGCCAGATCGATCGTGTCGGCGCCATTGCCACCTGGAATGATGAACCGGGTGACGTCGCCTTCGGCCTCTGCGCGTTCATAGCCCATGAAGCGAAGGAGTTCTTCGGTGGCTGCTGTGTCATGAAGGTTGAAGCGCGCTCCCGAAAAGCCGCGGATGGCAACATCTTCTGACATACCCTCGCCGATCCAGGCCGCGCGGTTATCATCGGCGGTCTCGACCAATGCGAAACCATCGCCGTCAGGACCGATGAAGCGCAGGCGTTTAGCGCCGAATACCGTGTCGGCTTCTACCCCGCCGACGCCCTGTATAGCGAAGCGGTCCTTCCAAAAAGAAAGCGCGCCCTTGGGAATGGCGAACTGGGTTTCGCCGACTTCACCGACGCCCGGGCGGCCAAGCATCATGTTGGGAAAGGGGAAGTAGGTCATGACGGTGCCAGGCGTGCCGTTTTCATCGCCGTAGTAGAGGTGGTAGACGCTCGGGTCATCGAAGTTGACGGTCTTCTTGACGCGGCGCAGGCCGAGCGTGTCGGTGAAGAACCTGTTGTTCTGCTTTGCATCCGACGCCATGGAGGTGACGTGATGCAGTCCCTTGATATCCTTAATCATGACCTGTGCCTTTCTGCTCTGGCCTTGTTCGTTACGTTCGATTTAACCGGGTTGATTGCATCGCGGAATTGCAATATTTCTTTCGAATGAATTGCCGTTTTTGAAATAATCGAGATGAATGACTATAAAGCCCTGAAAACCTTCCTGCTGGCGGCCGAGAAGCGGAATTTCGCCCAGGTCGCGCGCGAGCTCGACATGACCCCGGCTGCTGTAACGAGAGCGATTGCGGCCCTTGAAGACGATCTCGGGGTTCAGCTGTTCGTGCGCACGACGCGCCAGGTGTCGCTGACGACCGATGGTGCGGTCTTTGCCGCACAGATACAGCCGGCCGTCGATGCACTCGAAAATGCCCGCAAGGATGTCCGGAACGCACATAAGGCCGATCAGGGACGCCTGAGGATTAGTGCGCCGACCTGGTTCGGCAAGGCAGTCCTGCCGCCAATCCTTTCGGGCTTCCGGGAACTCTATCCGAAGATGAGCTTCGAGATCTCGCTCTCAGACGGACTCGTGAATATCGTCGATGACGATTACGACCTTGCCATACGCATCTCGTCCCAACCATCGGACAAGTTCACGATCTGGCGCAAGATCCAAGTCGTTCCGCGCATTCTCGTCGCGGCACCCGGCAGCCGGTTCGCCGAGATGCAGCACCCGAGCGAGCTCACACCCGACGATTGCCTTGCCTATAGCGGCGAAAGCCGACGGGAGAACTGGCTGCTGTCGGATGGTGGATCGAGCATGACGATCTCGGCCGGCCGGGCGTTCAGCGCCAACAATGGCGAAGTGCTTGCCGACATGGCCGCCGATGGCGCCGGCGTTGCGATGCTGCCTGGATTTCATATCGCAGAACATTTGAGAGCCGGACGCCTCGTCCACGTCCTCCGGGGATGGTCGCCGCCGGACCTCTGGCTGACGCTCTATTACCCGCCCTATCAGACCCTGCCACCCCGCATAGCTTCGTTCTCGAAATTCTTCGAAGAGCAGGTCGTGTCCCATATGGTGATGCTCGACTGAGTACCAAATTCACTGATCGGCGGGCGGAGTGCTCGCCAGCGTGCCGCCCGGCATGTTCTGGCGGCCGATGATTTCTGCAGCAACCAGAGCCTGCAAACGCCACAAATTGCGGTCACGGATACCCTCCGCGTCCAGATCGACGATCGTATTGTGCAGATACTCGGCGCAGGATCCGCCTTGGCCACAGGCGCCTGCGATCAGCGAAGATGCCTGCTCGGCGGGCAGTGGTGTCGTGAGCCCAGACCGCTTGGTACTTGCCCAAAATGTCAGAGCCTTTCGAGCACCGTTTTGGGTTCGCACGGGAAGCCACCGCGCCATGTCGATGACCTCGCGATACTTGATCTCGCGAGCAACGAGGGCGCGAAGATCTTGACGCCGCCGATCGGCCGATAGCTCGAAAACAATACCGTCGCACTGGCCACCCCGCTCAAGGGCCATCATCAGACCCGGCTGGTCGCTGGTGGCCCGCCAACGCTTGATTTTCAGGGAAAAGGACCTGTGCCAACCGTGAGCGGTGGCACGCTGGCGGCTGACTGGTTGAAATTCCGGATTCCAGATCAGGGACCCGTAGGCAAAGACAAAAACGGGATCGCTGCCCGCATCGCTTTCGATCCTGTCGACGAGACGATCGAGCTCTGCTTCCGAAAGCGGCGTCCAGCCCGGCTCCGGGCCGTCGTCGCAGACGTTTCTGATGGTCAGGGCAACAAGTTCGGGCGTTAACAGCATCATCGTCTCAATCAGTGTTTCGTCAAGGATTTGGCCGAGCGGCCACGGCGGGTTTCCGCCGCGGCCACCCATTTGCGTCAGGACTGAACGAATGCGAGAAGGTCGGCGTTCAGCACGTCGGCATTGACAGTCAGCATGCCGTGCGAGAAGCCGGGATAGGTCTTCAGCGAGCCGTTCTTCAAGAGCTTGACCGACTTCAGCGCCGAGTCAGCGATCGGCACGATCTGGTCGTCTTCGCCGTGCAGAACCAGCGTCGGAACGGTGATTGCCTGCAGGTCTTCCGTCTGGTCGGTTTCAGAGAAAGCCTTGATACCGTCGTAATGAGCCTTGGCGCCGCCCATCATGCCCTGGCGCCACCAATTCTGGATCACGCCTTCCTGAGCCTTGGCACCGTCGCGGTTGAAGCCGTAAAACGGACCGGCCGGAACATCGCGGAAGAACTGTGCGCGGTTGGCGGCAAGCGCAGAACGGAAACCATCGAAGACGCCGATCGGCAGGCCTTCCGGGTTGCTATCTGTTTTCAGCATCAGCGGCGGGACGGCGGAAACGAGAACGGCCTTGGCGACGCGGCCGGCCGGCTGGCCATACTTGGCCACATAGCGAGCGACTTCACCGCCGCCGGTGGAGTGGCCGATATGGATGGCGTTCTTCAGGTCGAGGTGTTCGACGACGGCGAAGGCGTCGGCAGCGTAATGATCCATATCATGACCGTCTGCGACCTGGGCGGACCGGCCATGGCCACGGCGGTCATGGGCGACGACGCGATAGCCCTTGGACATGAAGAAAAGCATCTGCGCGTCCCAGTCGTCCGAAGACAGTGGCCAGCCGTGGTGGAAGACGATCGGCTGGGCGTCTTTCGGACCCCAATCCTTGTAGAAGATTTCGACGCCGTCCTTGGTGGTGACGATATTCATAGTCTTGTTTCCTTTGATTGAATTGGCGGTGGAAGAGGAGTTAGCTGCAAAGCTCAAAAGGGGTAGAGAGCGCCATCGTTGCGACGGCGGCTCCGGAGGGCAGCGGCGCGGCGTGTCAAAAAGAGAGAATTGGTCATGTTCGCGTCCTGCGACCTTCGTTGTTTCGTCTTCAGCCGACGCTGTGTTCGTCTGATGTAGAGAAATTGCCATCACTCGGTCGCGGCAACAATTGCATCAATTATTTCGATTTAATTGCTCTTTTCGCAATAATGCGCAATGACGTGTGATATGGGTCTGGTGGCGGGCAGTTGGAAGAAGCCCGCCCTCAGAAACAGGTTTTGATCTCCGTCCCCGTGAGGTATTCATCACAGATCCAAAAGCGCGTGTTCTGCTTCGACGCGTCAATCCCCGGAGTTGCATCATGAAAATTGCACCGCAGCAGCGGATCTATGTCTGCTTCTTTCTCTTCGCCGTGTCGCTGGGGGCGCTGTTGTCGAGGATGCCGGATTTGCAGGTTGCGCTTGGCGTCGATAAGTCCGAGCTTGGGTTGACGTTGATAGGGTCTGCGATCGGCGCCTTGATTTCGTTGACTTTGTCTTCGCCCTTGATCGCCCGGCTCGGCGCGCGGACGACGGCGTTCATTACAGTTCTCGGCACATCTGCGCTGCTGTCGCTGGTGCCATGGATCGGTGCTGCGCCGTTCGTATTCTGTTTGTTTTTCGCCGAGGGGCTGCTCGCCGGGGCGCTGGAGATCAATCTCAACGTCGAGATCGACCGCATCGAAGCGCAACTGGGACGCGGCGTGATGAACAGGGCCCATGGTTTCTGGAGCCTCGGCTTCTTCGTCACGGCGCTTGTCTCCTCGGTCGTCCGCCAAGCCGGTATTTCGATGCAGCTACATCTCGCCGCGACCTTTGTCGCGGTCCTTGTCATCGGCATCTGGGCGATCGCCGGCATGCGCGATGCGCCGGCGCGGATCACGTTGGATGAAGGCAAGGCGCCGCCGATAGCGCTTCCTACCTGGGGGCTAATGCCGCTCTGCGTAATCGGCATCGCCGCCTTTCTCGTCGAAGGTGCCGGGATCGATTGGTCGGCGATCTATATGCGCGACGTGTTTTCAGTCGAGCCCTTCATCGGCGGACTCGGATTGACATTCTTTACCTTTTGCATGGCGCTGGCGCGCCTGTTCGTCGATCCGCTGGTCGATCGGTTTGGCGCGGGGGCCGTCGCCACGATGCTGCTTGTGCTTTCGGCAATCGGCATCTGCGCCGTCTGGGGCGCACCGCATGCCTATGTCGCACTGGCCGGCTTCGCCTTGATGGGCGCCGGCTGCAGCGCGGTCTATCCTCTCGCCGTCTCGGCAGCAGCCCAGCGCACTGATCGCGCGGCGTATCTCAACGTCGCCGCTCTCGGCCAGATGACCTTCGTCGTCTTCTTCCTGGCGCCGCCGCTACTCGGTTTAATTGCCGAACATGCAGGCATCAGGACATCCTATCTCGCCTGCCTTCCGCTGATTATCTACGCGCTCTTTTCGGTCAAGGCGCTCGCCACGCGCCGGGCTGCCGGCGGCGGTAGCGTTGCAACTGTTCGGAGCGTCAACGGATGACGGCTTGATGGTCTAACCAACCCGGTGTCAGCCAGGCGACGCAGCGACGGCCGGTCGGCTATTCAAAGACAATGAGGCTTGCCGGAGTTGGCGGCATCGGTTTGACCATGACGCCGGAAAGGCCAGCCAGTCTTGCCATCTCAGTCAACTCACTTTGGGTATAAGCCTGTCCCGCCGGCGTGCTGGCGAGCATCTCCCAGGAGAAGGCCGCGGGAAAAGGTGGCGACACGCCATCTTCGTCCGGCACGAAATCGACCGCGACGATCCGACCATCCTTTGCAAGGCTCGCGATGATCTTTCGTAACAGCTGGGCACATGTCGGCAAATCGAAGTGGTGCAGAAAATTCGGAAGCAGCACGAGATCATAACCCGTGCCCCAATCCACATCAAAGGCACTACCGGCGATCGTCCGGTACCGGTCAACCACGCCGGCTTTTTCCGCATTCTGCCTCGATAGCTCCAATACGGCGGCCCAGTCGACGGCGACGATCTCCGCCAACGGAAGGGCCTTCGCAATTTCGATCCCGAAAACGCCTGGACCTGCAGCGATGTCCAAGACCCTTTTGGGAGACCTCGGCCAGCCGGAGATCTCGCCGGCCAGTATCTTGGCACTGAGCCCAGTAAAGGAGCCCATGCCGCGGGCAAATTTCAACCAGACGGGATTGTCTGCAGACATGTTGGCAAGCCCGGCCGAGCCGCCGTTTCGCACGATGGCGGCCGGATCACGCAGAAAATTACCCAATATCTCGGGTGCGGCGACGAACTCGACGGCAGAGCCCATATAGGCCGGCGAATTGCGATCGAGGAACATTCTGGTCGAGGGCGTCATTCGGTACCGTCCACTCTCCTTTGTCAGGAAACCATGGACCACGAGGTAGTCGCAAAGGATGCGCACCCCTCGCTCCGAGGCGCGTGTTGCCGACGCCAGCAATGTTGCCGTTTCGCCGTCGCCGATGTGAGTAAAGAGATCAAGCTCGATGGCCGCCCTGATTGCCGCCGTCTTTCGGCATGCAAACAGTGCATCGACCACGAGTTCGGGTGACACGACGCCGGCAGGAGCGTCCTCGACGATTGTTTCCATGGTATCCCCCGGGAGCTCTCGGCCGTTTTTGCCGGGCAGCGCCAGACGCGGAAATTATTCTATATTCGCATATCCTACAATACGCACCGCGCTAACCCTATCGGATGCCTCGCCTCAATGCCCGCGCGCTGTCCTGCCGCCCGCCGCCGACGCAATTCGAGTTGTTCCACCTCGCCGGCAGACTGCAGATCGAACCGCCCTCTCGGCGTTATCCTACGGGATGGTCTCGCCTTGCGGCGATTTTGGAAGGAAACCCGCCCATTGGATTTCAAAAACCGACGGGTGACGCCGCCAGTTAGTTGACTATGCTGGTGCGCGGGCCTTGCCGATAATGCGGCGCGGCGGATCGCTCTGACGACGATTGCTGCGGCTGTGCTTAGTTATCTCGCCTTCTGGGAAACGGTTTGGATTGGAACGACGATCAAATATCTGACGATCTTCGCCCACTTCTTGCCCTTCTTTATTTGCCGCGGATTCGCTTGCCCGTATGGCTAGGCCGTTTGGTAACAATGATCGCAGTCTCTGCCTTCCCCATCTACCTGCTGCATCGCTTTGTACAGGAACTGCTGATGGCGCCGGCAGCTGGCGCCTTGCCAGTCCCAGCGTTTCACCTGCTGGCAATCGCCGGCGGCCTGGCGATTGGCATCGTGCCCAACAAAATGGTGGCAGATTTCCGCAACCTGCTTGGTGGAATGGCAACATCCCCAGACACCGATCTTCCCGAGCCGGCCCTGTTGCTGCAGCGACCGTTCGTCATGCGGCGTAATCGTTGATTGCGACCGAAGCAACGGTCGCTTTGCTTCGGTTAGAAAGACCAGCCGGCAGCCAGGATCGATTTTGAGGTGAATGATTGTCGCAGGCGGGATCACGTTCTGAGCCGCCCCCCCCCCCGTCAGGTTCGTAGCCTCCCGCTGCAAGGCATACACTCTGTTGGCCGGAACAAGCCCCTGATCGAACAGGCGCTGTAGGCCTTCAAAGCGGAGCTTCGTCCAGGGCTGACCTGTTTCTCCCGAACGTATACGACCATCACTTGTCTATTAGTTTTGCTGCATTAGATTATGCAATATTTAGTTGCATTCATTGTACCAGATCGACAGGTCAATGGACGCTAAAGCGATACCTTCGGATGACACCATGATCTGGAACCATCGCATCACACGCATCACCGTTGGTCTGCTGCTGCTGGCAATCATCGCTGTCGTCTCATTGCCAGCGATAACCGGCTTTACGAGCCTTGATGGCATCGTCAATGCGCGGTTCGCTATTGTTAATGCTCCTATCGACGGCACGATTGCGGAAGAACCCCTCAAGGTCGGTAGCCCGGTCAGAGAGGGACAATCCCTCGCGGAAATCAGAAATACGCGCGTCAATCGCGCAATTCTCGCTTCGCTCGAGGCAGATCGCAACACGGCGCTCGACCGCGTCGCGGCACTTAAAAAGGAACGGGAGGAGCTTTCCGCGCTTCGCGAAGAATTATCTGCCAGATTGGAAGTCTACAAGCAGACGACCATTGCCAATCTCGAACGCGAAGTCGAAATCCTGCGGAAGAAAGTCGAGGTGTCGCAAGCGCAGGATCTGGTCGCACAGGTCGACCTGAACCGTCGGATGGAGCTCGAGTCAAAAGGCATACTTACGCAGAAGCTGGTTGAGGCCGCGCGCGCCGCGGGAGCTGCGACCGGCGGCGAAGTCGAAATCAGCAATCTAACCGTCGATCAATTGCAACAAAGGCTCAATGCGGTCCGCCAGGGAATTTTTGTCTTCGGCGACGGACAGAATGACGTGCCTTATTCGCGACAGCGCGAGGACGAGGTTGTCGTTCGCATCAACGACTTGAACTCACGCATAGCGGAAAATGAGACAAAAGCTACTGAAGTTCAAAAGCAGTTGGTCGAAGAGGGAAACCGTGTCGGCAGCCTTGAATCCGCAACTGCGATAGCGCCGTTCGACGGCGTTGTTTGGAGCAGGAGTATCGTCCACGGTTCGAACGTCGTGCTGAACGACGAGCTGATGCGCCTCCTCGACTGTCGAGAGCTGTTTGTGGATATCCTTGTTCCCGAGGTCAATTATGACGAGATCTATCCTGGGCTTGTCGCGCAGGTGCGCTTGTTCGGCCGCAGCGATGTCTTCAAGGGCACGGTCACTTCTGTCAGAGGCAGTTCGGCTTCGGTCGAGACCGATTCCTTTGCCGCCAGTTTGCCGCCGTCGACACAGCGCAATGCCCGTATTCGGGTTCGCCTTGATCCATCCGTCATGAACGACGATTTTGCGAATTCCTGCCAAGTGGGGCGTACAGTGCAGGTACGGTTCTCGAAGCATGGGATCGACGTGTCCAACTGGGTCAAAAGCCTGTGGTTCAGTATCTTGTAGCGCTGGTTCCGACTTTCCTCGTTTTAGCCTTCTTTTTCCTGGGGCCATTCAATTGGTCGCGCCAGCACACCTGGACACGGGCGGTGACCTGCGCGTTTGTCGCAGTAGTCGCATTGCGATACATGTTCTGGCGCTTGACGGAGACAGTGCTCCCCTATCCCAACGACGGTGCGAGTTTCTACTGGGTTTGGATCCTCTTCGTCGTGGAGATTCTGGCGTGCTTCGAGGTCATCCTTTTTCTGGTATTGATGAGCCGCTACGTCGACCGGAGCGCAGAAGCGGACAGGCTGGCTCGCGTTTTCTTTGCGCAAGAGCAGTCTGAACTTCCGACTGTCGATGTTTTCATTCCCACCTATAATGAGCCGCTCGACGTGCTCGAGCGAACCATCATCGGCGCGCTCTCGCTGGATTATCCTTCCGACAAGTTGAAGGTGTATGTGCTCGACGATCAACGCCGAGACTGGCTGAAGGCCTATTGCGAAGAGAAGAACGCCATCCACGTCACTCGCGGCGACAACAAACACGCCAAAGCAGGCAATATGAACAATGGGCTGCAGGTCAGTTCGGGCGAGTTTGTTGCAGTCTTCGACGCCGATTTCGTTCCCTATCGACATTTCCTTCGCCGGACTCTGCCCTTCTTCAGCGATGAAAGCATCGGCATCGTCCAGACACCTCAACATTTCTTCAATGTCGATCCGGTGCAATCGAACCTGGGTTTGGAGAATATCTGGCCGGACGAACAGCGCTTGTTCTTCGACGAGATCGCGCCCAGCAGAGACGCCTGGGACGTCAGCTTCTGCTGCGGGTCATGCTCGATTGCCCGCCGCAAGGCCGTTGACGCGATAGGAGGGTTTCCGACGGAGTCGATCACGGAAGACCTGCTGACAACTCTTTCAATGCTCAACAAAGGCTACAAAACGCGCTACCTGAACGAACGGCTGTCGATGGGATTGGCTGCCGAAAACCTGACCGGTTATTTTGTGCAGCGCGAACGGTGGTGTCAGGGAGGAATTCAAACCCTTTACCTTTATAATGGCCCGCTGCGCGGCCCGGGATTGACGCTCTTTCAACGGATCATGTTCCTGCCAGCATCATGGCTGGTGCAATATCTGGTCCGCTTCATGATATTGCTCGTTCCCATCGTCTATCTCTGGCTCGGGCTGATCCCGCTTTATTTCACCGATATAGCCGATTATGTGGCCCATCAGGTGCCGCTGCTGGCGGCGTATTTTCTGCTTATGCTGTGGATCACCCCGACGCGCTATCTGCCTGTGATTTCCAGTGCAGTCGGGACCTTTGCGACATTTCGCATGTTGCCTACTGTGGTCTCCAGCCTCGTGCGGCCATTTGGCAAGCCGTTCAGGGTGACGCCAAAGGGCAGTGGCAACGAGTCGAACCAGTTCGACCGTTACAGCTTAGCCTGGATCGCAAGCATGATTGCGGTCACCGTCCTTGGTCTGCTGGTCAACATCGTGCCGGAAACGTCGCACGTACAAGGCCAGTTTTCACCGGTCGCGGCCTGGTGGTCAGGTATCAATATCGTCGTCTTGCTCATCGCGTCACTCATCTGCTTTGAGAAACCCCGGCGCCTGTTTCATGCGTTCAAGCTCGATGAACCCGCAATCGTAGACGATGTCCCTGGCCAAATCGTAAGTTTGGCACTGGACAAGGCGGTCGTTGCAGTCCCCACCATGGCCCGATTTCAATCCAAATCCGTCGTGCTTAAACTGCCCGGCTATGCTCCGTTCAAATCAGAGCTAAGACAGGTCACCCAACGACGCAGGAGCATAAGTCGCGGCGGTGACAAGCAATCTTACTACCTGCATCTGTATTTCGAACTCAGTGGCTCCGCTCGCGACAGCATGATTGTGAAACTCTACACAGGTCAATATTCGCAGGACATTCGCGACATCGATAAAGTCGCGGTCTCTCTTAATCTTCTTCTGCGGTCGTTCGGGCGGACACGCACGTTGTAGCCTCGGGTAACCCATAGGCTAACTTCGGTTCCCCAAGCGGTTTGTTTTGCGCCACTCTTCGTACTCTCCGCGGGCATCGTCATGCAGCGGATAGTAGCGCTGCAACGACCCGCCCTCCATAAGCTTCGCTCGCGAGAACTCCTCCCAATCGTGATGCTTTTGCGACTCTTCGATTACCTTTGAGGCCATTGCGACTGGAAGCACCACCACCCCGTCGTCGTCGGCGACGATGATGTCGCCGGGGATTACCGTGACACCGCCGCAGGCAATCGGAACGTTGACGGCATTGGGATAGATGCTGGTCTGCACATGGTAGTTGGGCGTCCAGCCACGCAGCCATAAGGGGAGATCTAGCTTCTCGACATTGGGCCGATCGCGCATGCACCCGTCGACTACGATGCCAGCGCCGCCTCTGCCTTTGAAATAGGTCGACATCATATCGCCGAAGACGCCCGAGCTCATGTCGCCGCGCGCGTCGACCACGACCACATCGCCCTCCTGCGCGTGATAGAGCACGTGCCGGTGCAACTGCGTCTCCGGATCAGCATATTCTCCCTCGGTGAAGAGATCCGGCCGCTGCGGCAGGAATTGAAGCGTCAGCGCCGGCCCGACGATCGATTTCCCACGATTCTGCGCCACGGGACCGACCATGTGCGGATTGCGGAAGCCCATGTGGCCAAGTGTGCCGGAAACCGTAGCGGCGCCGATTTCCTTCAGTGCGTCGATCAGCTCTTTGGGCGGTCGCGTAATGTCGGGCGTGTGCGTCATTTTAGGCTCCGGTGAATGAAACTACCAGTTTGTGACAGAACCGTCGCGGCGCTTCAGGTGAGGCGCTTCCCAGAAACGAAAGCTCTCCGCCTTAACCGCCTCTTCGTTGACCTCGACGCCGAGCCCCGGCAGATCGCTGACCGGATAGTCGGGACCGTCGAGCCGTGGTTGTACGGGGAAGAAGTCGGAATTATCGAAGCCCAGCTTTGCTTCGGGCGCCCTTGTCTCGAGCCAAGCGAAATTCGGCGCCGCCGCGGCGAGATGGATGGTCGCGGCCGTGCAGACTGGGCCGAGGGGATTGTGCGGCATCAGGTCCACATAATGCGCCTCGCTCCAGCCAGCCACCTTCATCGCTTCAGTGAGCCCGCCAACATTGCAAACATCGAGCCGGTTGAACTGATGGATGCCGCGCTCGATGTAGGGCAGGAACTGCCATTTGCTGGCAAATTCCTCGCCGATCGCGAACGGGATGTCGGTCATCGTTCGCAGGGATTCGTAGGCCTCGGGTGTCTCGTCTCGTATCGGCTCCTCGAGGAAATCAAGCACGCCACGGCCGAGCTTGTTGCAGAAGCTCGCCGCCTCTGCCACCGACAGCCGATGATGATAGTCGATGCCGAGGACGACGTCGTCGTCCAGCGCTTCACGCGCCTTGTTCAGCATTCGTGCGGTCGGCCCGATCGATTCCCGCGGCTCAAAGATATCCCTGCTGTTTTGCCCGATGGGGAAGAAGCGGATCGCCTGCCACCCTTGTGCGCGTAGTTCGCGGGCCCGTTCGATGGCAACATCGCCCTCGGCCTCGTCACCGGTCGAGGCGAAGGTCGGAATGCGGTCGCGCTGCTTGCCGCCCAACAGATCGTAGGCCGGCACCCCCAGCGCCTTGCCCTTGATGTCGTGAAGGGCAATGTCGATCGCGGAAATCGCCGCCTGCAGAACGCGCCCGCCTTCGAAGTATTGGCTGCGATAAACTTCTTGCCAGATCCGACCAATCTGCATCGGGTCGCGGCCGATGAGAAATTCGCGATAGTGCTCGATCGCGCCCGCCACGGCCTTCTCGCGCCCGCTCAAGCCGCTCTCACCCCAGCCGAAGATGCCATCGTCGGTCTCGACCTTGACCAGCATCTGGTTGCGGGTTCCTACCCATACTGGATAGGGCTTGATCGCCGTGATCTTAAGCTTTGCAGTCATCCACGCCCTCGTTTCACACGCATCCGCCTGGTCTTAGTTGGCCTTGAGTGCCATTTCTGTTTCGCCGTCGAACAGATGCATCCGCTCCTGATCGAACTCGAGCCAAATTTGTTCGTCGGGCGCCACGGCAATGGTCGGCGGCACGCTGACATTGACGATGGCGCCTGACAGGAACGCCTGCACGAAAGTGACGTCTCCGGTCGGCTCCACCGTGTAGGCCTTGGCAGGGACGCTTCCAGGTATCGCACTCTTATGCAGCCTGATCGTCGAGTGTCGTGCGCCGAGCACGACTTTCCTGGTTGTTGCCCTCGAGACCTTCTGAGCGTTTTCTGGCGAGAGTTCGAGGCGCCAGCCCTCCGCGCTCGTCAACAGAGTGCTGCCGTTTGCCGTTGATGCCTCCAGCGGAACAAGGCTCATCGCCGGGCTGCCGACGAAGCTGGCGACGAACATGTTCACAGGATGGGCAAAGACCTGCGCCGGCGTATCGTATTGCTGCAGGTAGCCGCCGTTCATCACCGCCATCCTGTCGGCCATGGTTACCGCTTCGAGCTGGTCGTGCGTCACGTAGATGATCGTCGCGTTGAGGTCCTGGTGGAAACGCTTGATCTCCGACCGCATCTGCACGCGCAGCTTTGCGTCGAGGTTGGAGAGTGGTTCATCCATCAGGAAGACCGCCGGATCTCGAACGAGGGCACGGCCCAGCGCCACGCGCTGCTGTTGCCCGCCCGAAAGTTCACGCGGCTTGCGCTCGAGCAGCTGCGTCATGACGAGCACGCGCGCTGCTTCCTTGACCTTCCTGTCGATCTCGTCCCTTGGCAGTTTGCGCATCTGCAGCGGGAACGCCAGATTTTTGTAGACCGATTTCTGCGGATAGAGCGCGTAGTTCTGGAACACCATTGCGATGTCCCGGTCCTTGGGGTCGAGGTCGTTGACCACCCTGTCGCCGATGACGATGTCGCCAGATGTGATGGGGATGAGCCCCGCCACTAGATTGAGCGTGGTTGTCTTGCCGCAGCCTGAAGGGCCGACGAGTGCAACGAATTCGCCGTCGTTGACCGTCAGCGAAACATTGTTGACAGCTTTGAAGCTGCCATAGGTCTTGACCAGATCTTTGAGGACCACGTGGGCCACCGGCAGCTCCCTAGTGCTTGACTGCGCCTTCCGTAAGGGCGCGTACGAAGTATCGTTGCAGGACGAGGAACAGGACCACGACGGGCACACTCATCATGAAGCTCGCCGCCATCAGCCCTGGAAAGTCCGTCGTGTTTTCCGAGAAGAAGCGCTGGATGCCGACCGGCAGCGTCAACTGCTCGTTCTTGGAGAGGAAGGTGTAGGCATAGATGTACTCGTTCCACGCGCCGATGAAGGAATAGATCGCCGTGGCGATGATCCCTGGCGCCGAGAGCGGCATTACGATCAGGATAAAGGCCTGGAACCGTGTTGCTCCGTCGATGCGTGCGGCCTGCTCGAGTTGCACCGGGATGTTGTCGTAGAAGCCCTTGAGCAGCCAGATTGCCAGCGGCAGGCCGAATGTGAGGTAGGTGAGGACGAGCGACCCATGCGTGTTCACCAGCCCGATCGCGCGCATCAGGATGAAGAGCGGCACGAGAAAGATCACCGCCGGGAACATGTTGCGAAGCAGGACGGCAAAGAACAGAAAGTTACGGCCCGGGAAGGTGAAGCGCGAAAACGCGTAGGCCGCAGGAACTGCCACGATCACCGAAAGGATGGTGGTGGCAGTGGAGACGAAAAGGCTGTTCCAGAAGAAGCGCAGGAAGTCCTGACCGACGCTGTTTTGCGGATCGAGCAGCTTCTGGTAACTGGCGAGGGTGGGTTGGTCCGGCCACCATTGCGGTGGGAATTGCATGGCCGCGAAGCCGGACTTGATCGAGGTGATCAGCATCCAGATCATCGGTAATGCGGTGTAAAGCAGCATGAACACAAGGAAGATGCGTCCACCCCACCGCCATCCATCGATGCGGGTACGGCGACGCGCTTGGCTTCGACGAGCAGTCTCGGCAATCGCGCTCATTCGTTTCCATCCTTCCGTTCATTGCCGCTCAACGCACGGACGTAGAAATAGCCGAGCGACATCAGGATCAGGAACAGCAGCACCGAATAGGCTGATGCCACGCCCCAGCGCTGGCGGCCGAAGGCGAGTTCATAAATGTGGGTGATCCAGATATGCGATGCGTTCGACGGCCCGCCGCCGGTCATGATCCAGGGGATGATGAAAGAATTGAAGTTTGCCACTGCCAGCAGAAGGATCGTCACCGTCGAGACGTTTCTCAAGTGCGGAAAGGTGACGTGCCAGAACCGCTGCCATGCATTGGCTCCGTCGACCTTTGCGGCGCGCAGCAACTGATCGGGAACCGTTTGCAGCCCAGCCATCATCATGATCATGGCAAACGGAAACTCTCGCCAAATATTGACGACGATCAGCGAGGGCAGCACCGTGCTGACGCTGTCGATGAAATTCGGCGGCCGGTCGGCCAATCCGAGGCCGACCAACACCGCGCCGATGATCCCAAAGTCCGAATGGTAGATCCACTTCCAGATATAAGACGCGGCGACCGCGCTGATGACCCAGGGAACGATAAGGATGGCCCGCAGGATGCCGCGGCCGATAAAGTCTCGATGGAGCGCCAAGGCGCAGGCAAATCCCAGGACAAATGAGACAAAAGTGGATGCCAGTGTCCAGATAAGAGTATTCGAGGTGACCTTCCAGAACACCGGACTTGTGAGGATGGCGATGTAGTTGTCGAGGCCGACGAAAATCTTGTCCCGGAGTTGTAGGCCAGGCGGTGTATTAAAGAACGACAGCTCGATCGTGTAGTAGATCGGATAGGCAATGACGATGAGCATCACGGCGATCGCAGGAAGCACGTATGCGTAGTCAGCGCGATGCTCCCAAATCTTTCGCAGCACGCCGGACCTATCGGGTTGCAGTCTTCGGCGTGCCTCGGCCTTGCCACTCAAGATTGTCACTGTGCCCTGCCCTTATTCTTCGGGAGAAACCGGCTGCAATCGAGGCGCAGCCGGTCAGATCGGCAGGCTTGGACTAGAGTCCGCCGTCCGTCAGGTCTTTTACCTTCTTGGCTGCGTCGTCCGCTGCTTGGTCGACGGTCATGGCTCCAGTCAGGGCATTCTGCAGCATGTCGGGGACGATGATGTTCATGATCTCGGGCGCCTGTGGCAGCGCCGGGAACGGGATGCCGTACGGCAGCATCGAGGTCGTGACATCAAGGAACTTGATGTTATCAAGACGTTCCTTCATCCATTTGGTCTTGAAGCCGTTAAGGTTTCCCGGGTTCGAGCCGGCATAGGCCATCTTCAGCGACCATTCGGGGCTCGTCCACATGCAGATGATAGCCTTTGCAGCCGGCTCGTCTACCTTGCCGCCCTCCACATATTCGGGCTTCAGGATGTGAATGTTGGAGCCGCCAAACACGACGGCACGTTTGCCGTCGGGGCCGGTCGGAATCAGACCGTAGCGCATGTTGTCGATGACGGTCTGCGCCTTGTCCTTGTCGCTGCCCGTCGTCTTCTTCTGGAGGTCGAGCATGACGTTGTAGTCGGACGGGTGCGAGATCATCATGCCGAGCTGGCCAGCGAGGAAGAGGGGCTGGTTGTCGGCCTGCTGGTTGGTGAGCGCCGAAACGGGAACCGACTTGTCGCGAACATACATATCGTAGGAGGCTTGCAATGCCGCCTTGCTCTGCGGGCTATTGAGCTCGACCTTCTTATAGGTCGGGTTGGCGGTGGCTTCATCGAAGACGCCGCCGCCATAGGCCCACAGCTGCGGCATGAAGCGGTACGGCGTATTGCCGGCATTCTTGCGAGCCACGAGGCCGTAACCGGCAATGCCGAGTTTGTCGTGGATCTGCTTGGAATACTTGACGACGTCGTCCCAGGTTGCCGGAGCCTTTTCCGGATCGAGGCCTGCACGCTTAAAGATGTCGGCGTTCCAGATAAACGCCATCGTCTCATTGTTGGTGGGAATGCCGTAGGTCACCCCCTCCCAGGTTACAGCCTTCATTGCGCCGGGCCAGAAATCCTCGGTCGAATACCCTACATCCTCGGGTTTGAGCGGCTGCAAATAGCCCTTTGAGGCGAACTCGGTGCCGCCCAGGATCTGCAGGCGGACCGCCATGGGCGCTGCATTGCCAAGGAGTGCGGTCCGGAACTTATCCAGCAGGTCGTTATAGGTGAGGGCTTGTTCCTCAAGCTGGATGTTTGGATAGGTTTTGCGGAAGGTCTCGAAGAACTCCTTGTAATATTGGCGCAGGAGGTCGGGGTCGCCCTCGAACACGCCCTGATACCAGAAAGTCAGTCGCCCCTTGTAGTCGAGCGGCGTGACCTTGGCGCAATCGGCCGCGGTGTCAAAATCCTGTGTGCCGGCAATGGAGCGCACATATTGCGGCGACCACTTGCTCAAGTCGACCGGCGCACCCAGCGCAGACGCGGACATCAACGATACCATCAAAACAGTGGAGACAGTGCCGCGCAGGACGGCACCACCGAGTGAAATCCTCGTCATAGGTATCCTCCAGGTTCTCTCCCATGCCGCTCTGCGTCGAGGCGAGCGGTCTTTGCTCGTGGCCGCGGGACGTTTCCAGCCAAATGTATTTTTTCGAGCTCATCATACGTTTTCAGATCAGAGATTGCCTGTCAACTAGCAAAATCGTACATTGTTTGTAGCAACATCGCGTGATATCCGAGCAATATGTGTATTCATGGGGACAGCCTTGGCCGAAACAAGCGATTTTAAAGCACAGCCACCCGAAGGGATCGACGCTATCGGGGCCTCCAGCGAGGGTGCCTCGCTTTATCAACTGATCAGGGAAGACATCATTGAAGGGCGGCTCGCTGCCAACGAACGGCTTGTGGTCACCGATCTCGCCCGGCGCCATGGCACTTCGACCAACCCCGTGCGCGAGGCTCTGCAACTGTTGCGCGGGGAGGGCTTTGTCACCCTCGTTCCCAACCGCGGAGCGCGCGTCCGGCCCATCGATCAGGATTTCGTTCGGGACATCTACGAGATCGGAGTCTTGATCGAGCCGGCACTGACCCGATGGTTCGTGAATATGGCCACCGTCGAGGACATTGCTGAACTCGAACGCATCCAAGGCCTGATTGAAGAGAACGACTTCGTCGACACGTTGAGGCACAGCGAGCTGGACACCGCCTTTCACACCGTCATGTATCAAAAGCACTACAACCGCCATGCCGCCGAGCTTTGGTGGAAGCATCGCGAAGTGCTTCGAGCCGTGAGCCGGCGCTTCAACTTCACGCTCGCCCGGCGTGCCGCGATCCTGAGCGAGCATCGCGAGCTCATCGCGCATGTAAAAGCTGGAAATGCGAACGAGGCTGCCGAACTCATTGCACGCCATGTCGAAGGCTCCGGCCGGCACATCCTCGAACACATGCGTGCGCGTAACGCCGCTCGGGCAGGATAGAATACAGGACCTGGAATACCGTTATCCCGACCACTTCAGATAAGGCAGTTGAGATGAAAATCACCAGCGTTCGGCCGTGGCTCATCAAATCCGATGCTTCTTATTGGGGAGAGTATCTGTTCGTTGAGGTGACAACCGACGACGGGCTGAGCGGCTGGGGAGAGATCACCACCACGACAAGGCTCGCCAATCGCGCGCTCTGCACGATCCTGCGGCAGATCGGTGCCGCTGTGACAGGCGAGGACCCGGCGCGTATCGAGTATCTGTGGCACAAGATATTCCGCAGCTTCACCTACATGGGCAGTCGCGGCGCCGCAGTCGAATGCGTGAGCGCCATCGACATAGCCCTTTGGGACATCCGAGGCAAAGTCCTTGGCAAGCCAATTTACGAGCTGTTGGGTGGACCGGTACGCGATGAAATTGCGCTCTACACCCACCCCAACCAGGCCAAGTTTACCAGCAAGGAGGCTGTGGTCCGGGAAATTCGAGACATCGTCGAGTCAGGCCACACTGCGCTCAAGTTCGATCCTTTCCCCTACCAAGGCCACACCGCGGATGGTCAACCTCGCGAACAGCGGGACGGTTACCTCGATGGCAGCATGAGCCGCAAGGATGAGCGCGAAGCTGCCGAACTGACGGCTCTGATCCGCGAAACGGCAGGCCCTGATGTCGACATCCTCATCGATGCGCATGGCCGGTTTGACGTTCCCACTGCCATTCGCCTTTGTCGAAGCCTCGAGGAGGCTGGTCAGATCGACTGGTTCGAGGAGCCCTGTCCACCGGAGAGCCTCAGCGCTCTCAGACAGGTCCGTGAGAAGGTCAGCGCCGCGATCTCATGGGGCGAGCGTGGCCACACGAAGTGGGATTTCGTGCCGGTGCTCGAAAACAGGCTCGCCGACTACATCATGCCTGATGTCACCTGGACCGGCGGCATTACCGAACTCAAGAAGATTTCCGCCTTATGCGAAGCCTACTACATCCCGGTCTCGCCGCACGACGCCGCAGGACCGATCAACGTGGTTGCGGGAGCGCAGGTGATGATGACCGTTCCTAACTTCTACAAACTCGAAACGTCAGAGTGGAACCTGGGCAAATACGATCACCTCATCGACAGGCCGCTCGATGTTTCGAACGGCAGCCTCAAGCTTACGCCCAAGCCTGGTCTGGGCGTCGAAATGAACCGCGACTACCTTCAAAGCCACGAGATAGAGTTGGACTAGCAACGCTCCATGCCGCCGCAGCCGTGCGCGGCGACGAACCCCGCCGACAGAACGAGGATAAATCATGCCAGAAGCAGATGAAGCCGACGAGGCGCTCAATCGGGTGAACACGCATTCCAAGCCGTCCGACCTTCGCATTACCGACATGCGGGTCGCCGAAATTGTCGGCGCGCCGTTCACCTCGGTGCTGCTCAAGATTTACACGAACCAGGGCATCGTCGGACTTGGCGAGGTGCGCGACGGCGCCAGCGCCACCTACGCGCTAATGCTGAAAAGTCGGTTGCTCGGCGAGAACCCTTGCAACATCGATCGACTATTTCGCCGGATCAAGCAGTTCGGCGGGCACGGCCGGCAAGGCGGCGGCGTATCGGCGGTCGAAATCGCGTTGTGGGATCTTGCCGGCAAGGCCTATGGTGTCCCTATCTACCAGATGCTCGGCGGCCGGTTTCGGGAGAAAGTGCGCGTCTACTGTGATACCGACGCCACCGTGCCGAGCGGTACCGAGACCGGCAAGCGCCTCAAGCAGCGCATGGAGCTAGGATTCACCTTCCTCAAGATGGATCTGGGATTGATGCAGATCGTGGATGTGCCCGGCGCGGTCGTGTTTCCTGCCGGCTCACTGGAAGGGTACCGGGACAGTCCGGGCCGCGGACCGCTGAAGACCCTTGAAGAGCGGCGCGTCCGCAACGCTGCCTACGATTTGCATAATGTCCCGCACCCGTTTACCGGCCTGCACTTTTCCGACAAGGGCCTCGACCTGCTTGAGCAATACATCGCCGAGGTTCGTCAGGTCATCGGCATGGATGTGCCGCTGGCGATCGACCATATCGGCCATATCTCCATGCAGAACGGCATTCGCCTTGCCAGGCGAATTGAAAAATACGTCCCGGCCTGGCTCGAGGATGTGATCCCCTGGCAGTATACCGAGCAGTACCGACAACTGCAGGACGCCACCACGGTGCCGATCTGCACTGGCGAGGACATATACCTCAAGGAGGGCTTCGAGCCTCTGCTGAAGAGTGGCGGCGTCTCGGTTATCCATCCGGACCTGCTTACCAGCGGGGGCATCCTCGAGACCAAGAAGATCGGCGATATGGCGCAGGACCATGGTGTCGCCATGGCCATCCACATGGCAGAAAGTCCAATCGCCGCAATGGCCGCCGCACACGTGGCGACCGCGACCGAAAATTTCATGGCGCTCGAATACCATTCCGCCGATGTCGACTGGTGGGACGATATCGTCACCGGCCTTCCCAAGCCGCTGGTGAAGGACGGCTTCATCACTGTTCCGGACAAGCCTGGCCTGGGGATTGACGACGTCGTCGACGAGGTGATCGCGCAACATCTGCAGCCGGGTGTCACCGGCATCTGGCGCCCCACGGATCACTGGGACGATGAATATTCCTGGGATCGCACCTGGAGCTGAGGCGAAAAGGAACAAAGATGAAGATCACCGATCTGCGCTGCGCCGTTATCGGCAAACACCCGATCGTGCGCATCGTCACGGACGAGGGCCTCTATGGCTTGGGCGAAGTCGAGTTCACCAAGTCCTACCTCAAGCCCTTTGTGCTGCATTTCCGCGAGGCGCTGATCGGCGAAGACCCGACCGACGTCGAGAGAGTCATGCTGAAGATCCGCCAACGCGGCTCTTTCAAGCCGTACGGCGCGGCAGTGAGCGCTATTGAGCATGCGCTGTGGGATATTGCCGGCAAGGCCGCGGGCGTGCCCGTCTATAAGCTGCTCGGCGGGAAGGTGCGGGACAAGGTGCGGGTCTACAACGGCTCGATCCGCCGGAAACGCACGGGCGACCGGCCGGAAGATTACGCGGCTGACGCCAAATGGATGATGGAGCAGCCGCAGAACTTCTTCATGGTCAAGCAAGGAATCTCGTTCCACTCCAACATGAAGGACACCATCGAGGACTTCCACTACGGCGTGACGCAGAAGAAGGCCGGCTATCACGGCGCCATGGATCAGGGCGTGATCAGCGAGCGCGGTTTCAATCACATGCTCGACTGCGTGATCGCGATGAAGGAAGTGCTGGGCGACAAAGTCAGCCTGGCGCTCGACTGCGGCCCGGGCTGGATGCTGCCCGATGCGATCAAGTTCGCTCGCGCGGTCGAGAAGTACAATTTGATGTGGCTCGAGGACATGCTGACTGGCGACTACGTGCCGTGGGTCAATCCGCAGGCCTATCGGGAACTGACCATCTCCACGTCCACGCCAATCCACACTGGCGAGCAGATCTACCTGCGGCACAATTTCAAGGAACTGATCGAGACGCAGGCGGTGCGCGTCATCGGCCCCGATCCGGCCGACATTGGCGGTATTGCCGAACTCAAATGGGTCTCCGAGCACGCCTACATGCACTCGATCCTGATGGCGCCGCACGGGACCGCCAACGGCCTGCTAGGCCTCGGCGCGTTGATCAATGTCTGCGCCACCTTGCCTGCAAATTACATCGCGTTCGAATATCCGAGCGCCTCCGACCCCTGGTGGGAGGATCTGGTAGTCGGCTTGCCGCCGCAGATCGTGAAGGACAGTATGGTGGACCTGCTGGAAGCGCCGGGGCTCGGCCTCGATATCGACGCCGCAGCGGCCAGGCGATATCTCAGGGAAGAGGATGCGGGCTTCTTCGACTGAACCCATTAAGGGGCTATTGCCCCACGGGCCGCATGATGTCCGCAATGTCCTTGCCACCCACATTCTGAAGCAGACCGGTTCGTATGAACAGGCGAGCTACGCGATCCAAGATACGCGGGCAACGCGGGTCCTGCCAACCCCATGGAAACGAAGCGCCAGGCGGAGCGGCATCCATTTCGGATCGATCGCGACCAGGCGCTGCTCGAAACTTCTGCCTTATCTTTTGGCAAATCTGGCGTATATTTGAGTGTATGAATATAGATCGGGTGACCGTGCGGCCCCGGAGGTATTGCCGTGAGGCAATCCGTATTTTCGCTTTGGCATTGGTCTGGGGTTCAGCATTCCTGTTTTCCGTCGCCCCGACAGCGGGCTCGGAACGCGTCGCTTTACTGCTGCGATTGAATGGCGCCGTCAGCCCGGCGTCCGCCGACTATCTGATACGCGGCATCCAGCTTGCCAACGATCGTAAAGTGGCGTTGGTCGTCCTGCAAATGGATACGCCCGGCGGTCTCGATACGTCGATGCGGGACATCGTTCGCGCAATCCTTGCCTCGTCTGTGCCGGTCGCGAGCTACGTGGCTCCAAGCGGCGCCCGTGCGGCCAGCGCCGGCACATACATCCTCTATGCCAGTCATATCGCCGCCATGGCGCCGGGGACTAATCTGGGCGCCGCAACGCCCATTGCTCTCGGTGGGAGCGGACAAGACAACGGCCAGAACGGCGACAGCAAGGAGCGACAGTCGCCCAACGCTGCAGAGGCAAAGGCAGTGAACGACGCGGCTGCCTATCTTCGGGGGCTGGCCGAGTTACGCAATCGCAACGCCGACTGGGCGGAAAAGGCGGTACGGGACGCAGCCAGCCTCTCATCGACTGCGGCCGAACGCGAAAAGGTCATCGATTTCGTCGCGCTCTCCGTCGACGAGCTGATGGCGAAAGCCAATGGTCGCACGGTACGGGCAGGAGGAGTGGACATCCGGCTTGATACGACGGGCCTCGCTGTCCAGAGCATCGAGCCTGACTGGAGAACACGCCTGCTTTCGGTCATCGCCGACCCGAATGTCGCTCTCATGCTGATGGTCATCGGCATTTACGGCCTGATATTCGAGTTTCTCACGCCCGGAGCGGTTATCCCGGGAACAGTCGGCGGCATATGCCTGCTGCTCGGTCTCTACGCCCTGGCACTGCTACCGGTCAGCTATGCCGGCGTCGGCCTTATCGTGCTTGCGGTTGCTCTCTTTGTCGTGGAGGCGCATGCACCGACATTCGGCATCCTCGGCCTTAGCGGTGCGGTCGCCCTCGTCCTGGGCGCAACCATTCTCTTCGATACGGATGTGCCCGATCTGGAAGTGAGCCGGCAGGTCCTGGTTGGTATCGGTGTTTCGGCCCTCGCCTTCAGCCTCATTGTCGTTCGCCTTGCATTCGGCGCGCGCCGGCGAGCCGTGGCGACCGGTGCGGAGCAGATGATCGGCATTTCGGGGAAAGTCTCCAGTTGGACGGGCACGACCGGCTACATTGTCACGCATGGAGAGCGCTGGAGCGCCGCCTCCGCCGAACCGCTCACGGACGGAGACGACGTGACGGTCATTGCGAGAGATGGGTTAACCCTCGAGGTCACCCGTGATCCCCACAAGAATAGGGGACCTCAAGAAAGCAAGGAGAAGCGCAGATGACCATGATTGGAGGTTTCATCTTCTATATCGTCGCAGTCGTCCTGTTGCTGATCACCCTGGCGAGCGCGATCAAGATCTTGCGCGAGTATCAGCGGGCCGTCGTCTTTACACTTGGCCGATTTACCGGCGTGAAAGGCCCCGGATTGATCCTGCTTGTTCCCTACGTACAACAAATGGTGCGGGTCGACCTGCGCACGCGCGTGCTCGACGTACCCAGCCAGGACGTCATCTCCCATGACAACGTTTCGGTTCGAGTCAGCGCGGTGATTTACTTCAGGGTCATCGATCCGGAGAAGTCAGTGATTCAGGTCGAGGATTTCATGGCAGCCACGAGCCAGCTTGCCCAAACGACGCTGCGCTCGGTGCTCGGCAAGCACGATCTCGACGAGATGCTCGCGGAACGCGACAGGCTCAACGAAGATATCCAGAGAATGCTCGACGCCCAAACGGATGCGTGGGGCATCAAAGTGGCCAATGTTGAGATCAAGCATGTTGACATCAACGAGTCGATGATCCGTGCGATTGCAAGGCAAGCTGAGGCAGAACGCGAGCGGCGTGCAAAAATCATAAACGCCGAGGGCGAGCAGCAGGCTGCGGCAAAGCTGGTGGAAGCGGCTGAAATGCTGGCCAGACAACCGTTGTCAATGCAACTGCGCTACCTGAGCACGCTGAACGTTATTGCCGGGGAAAACAGTTCGACGATCATATTCCCGTTCCCCATGGAACTCATCCATCTCCTGGGCGGCAAAGCAGACAAGCCAACTGAATGAGCAACGGCATGTCCTCGGCGACAAGCCGGAGGCATTGTGTTGCCTGCCTAGCCGTTTACTTGCTCAAACGCTTCGGCGAAGATTCACAACGCGTCCTGCGGTGACGGGACATCGACGCGAATGGCCCGCGAGAAATTCGGCGAAAGACCGTCGTCGTGCGCCCTTGCAGCGATGTGTGCGGCTGAGCGCAGTTGCGACAGGGGAACCGAGATATCCAGCGCGCCCCGGGTCATAGGCGTATTCCGGCAGGTATCCGTTGACGACGAGGCGCCAGTCTGTCGGCACGGCGTCGCCTGCGACGCGCATCATCTTGACGATGGTCATCGTGGCGTTGGTCGTCAGCGAATTGTAGAAGACGGGCGTGGCCGCTGACGAGCGACGTCCGGAGCCCACGCGCCATTTGCCGGCGGTTCGATCGTGCTCCACCAGACGAGGACAAGGACGAACGCGGCCGCAAACGCGAGGACTGCACGAAAGCGCCTTCTGCCAAAGAGGGCCACGATGACCCAGGCGCCAAAAAGCCCGAACAAGATGGCGCTGGCGTGCCTGCCGATCTCGGGCAACGGCAAGCGGTACCAAAGCGCGAGCGACGACCAGGCCAATGCAAAGGCGACAAGCAACAGGAGCACTGCAATGATGATCGCACGGATCGGTCAAACCATTTTTGCTTTTCCAAACGAGTTTGAAGCATCCGTCCTGATCATTGGACCCTATCGGTTTCCCGACTCGAAGCCCAGAACCTATCCGAGGCGACGGGGCACCGGATCCTCCATTTTGGTATGGCTTGAATTCCGTTGGCGTGACCGACGTTGCCAACAGGCGTGACAAGACCGAGAATTCCTCCGCGACCCTATTCCTCTCCCTTCAGAGCGTCGGGGGACTAAGGGAAAGGCCGCCAACACGACGAATTCTCGCAGCTATCCGTCTTCGAATTTTCAATGTGGGGTGCGGCCGCCATCAACTGGCCGGCCCGGTTTGTCTCCAGCTTGGATCCGGCTAAACGCTGCTTTTCTTTGATTTTCTCCGGAAGAAAAGGAAGGCCACTATAATGACACACGTGAACCTGGACATCGCGCTGATCTTCCGGCCCTACCTCGATGAGGCGTAGCGCGCTTCTCCTATTTGCATCCCAAGGTGACCGTCACCACCACGGAGGGCGCCGTCGAGGTGAGCAGTTCCGACGCGAAAGGACGGGGCGTTCTTCGTAAGAGGGTTAGTGGGGCCTGATTTTAGGCGTCTCGCATCCCTCTACTCTCCGGCCGTTGCAAATACCGCGCTGGCATCGCTGACAATTTCCACATGAGAATATGCCGCCTGCCCCGCGGCCGCGGCGTCCGCGCGCATGATCGCAGTCACGATCCGGCCGTGCTCCTCATAGGATTTTGCCAGACGCCCGGGCAAACGGAATTGTGCCCGCCGAAAAGGTGCCAGTCGCGCCCGCGTCTGCATCACCATCTCGAATACATGATCATTATGCGCGCCGCGATAAAGCCGGGTGTGGAATTCGGTATTGTGAGCAGAGTATTCCTCTTCGGCCCCGGTATGCACCAGCCTCATCGATGCCCGATGCTCCAACTCCAGCGCGCGCCGCTCGTCGACCGTCATGCGCTCGGCCGAGAGCCTGGCGCAGATTGCTTCAAGCTCCGCCATCGCCTCAAACATCGAATGCAGGTAGGACTCGGTGACATTGGTAACGAGGGCACTGCGGTTTGGCTCACGCACGACCAATCCCATGGCGCCCAGCTCACGCAAGGCCTCGCGTACCGGCGTGCGCGAAACGTCGAAACGAACCGCAAGCGATACCTCGTCCAGCTTCGCGCCCGGCAGGATCTCGCCTGTGACGATCATGTCGGAAATCGCCCGCACCATCTGTTCGACGGTGGTTCCGGTGCGGATCACTTCTCTGCGTCTGGTCTGCTTCACAATACGAATCTGCTCACATCAACACTCCTGCATACAGATGCAGCTCGAGGTCCGATAAGTCAAATATGGAGTGAAGCTGTTGTTAAATTTCCGCTTTCTGATGAATAAGGGAGCTTTAGTAGCACAGTGTAGCAGCAATTACGCGGACAATATGAGCAAAAAATACCTGTTGCTTACTTTTTACTCAACTGATCAGACAATCTGCATGCACTTTTGCAGTGTGCGAGTTTTGCAAATAAAATAAATAATAAAAAACAATAGATTGGTTTATGGCACGCTCATTGCATGCACTTTTCTGTACTCGTTCGCAACCGGCCCAACGCCGCAAGGAGCATTCCGATGACCAAACTCCTTTCCATGAACCGCCGCAATTTCCTCCAGGCTTCCGCTGCCGGTGCGCTCGCCGGCGCCATGCCGGGCCTTATCGGCTCTCCCGCTGCAGCCCAGACCGCGCTGACCGTCGGCTTCATCTATGTCGGCCCCAAGGACGACTACGGCTACAACCAAGCGCATGCGGAAGGTGCCGCCGTGGTCAAGGCGCTGCCGGGCGTGACCCTGGTCGAAGAAGAGAATGTTCCTGAAACCGTCGATGTCCAGAAGACGATGGAGTCGATGATCAATCTCGATGGCGCGACCCTGCTGTTTCCGACCTCCTTCGGCTATTTCGATCCCCACATGCTGGCCATGGCCGCCAAATATCCCGATATCCAGTTCCGCCATTGCGGCGGCCTCTGGCAGGAAGGCAAGAATCCCGCCAATACTGGGTCCTATTTCGGCTATATCTTCCAGGGCCAGTATCTGAACGGCATCGCCGCTGGTCATGCGACGAAGAGCAAGAAGATCGGCTTCGTCGCCGCCAAGCCGATCCCGCAAGTTCTGCAGAACATCAACGCCTTCCTGCTTGGCGCGCGCACAGTGGATCCTGGTATCACCTGCCAGGTGATCTTCACCGGTGAATGGTCGCTCGCCGTCAAGGAGGCCGAAGCCACCAATGCGCTGGTCGACCAGGGCGCCGACGTCATCACCTGCCACGTCGATAGTCCCAAAGTGGTCGTCGAGACGGCGGCCGGCCGCGGCGCCTTCGTCTGCGGTTATCACGCCAACCAGAGCCCGCTTGCTCCCGAAAAGTACCTCACCGGCGCCGAATGGGCCTGGGGCAACGTCTACAGCGGCTTCGTCAAGAAGGCGCAGGCCGGCGAAAAGCTCGGCAACTTCGTGCGCGGCGGCCTGAAGGACGGCTTCGTCAAGATGAGCACGCTTGGCCCCGCCGTGTCCGCCGAGGGCCGCAAGGCTTTCGAAGTCACGCAGGCGGAGATGATGAAGGGCGGCTTCTCGGTCTTCAAGGGACCGTTGAAGGACAATAAGGGCGACACTGTCGTTGCCGCCGACAAGAGCTACGCCGAAGACGCGATCGAGCTCGAAAGCATGAATTATCTGGTTGAGGGCGTCGTCGGGTCCACGGCGTAAACCGCGAAGGGAGAAGCGCCATGACCATCGAGGCCAATGATCCCGCACTATCGATCGCTTCGGAAAAGCCTACTTCGCTACGCCCCATCCTCGAATGGATCGCGCGGCGCGCCGAACCTGTTGTCATCGCCCTTGCGGCCATCCTGATCGGTCTTGCGCTCTTCTCCCTCTTCATCCTGGCGGTCGGTAAGTCGCCGGTCACCCTCTTCCAACTGATGTATACCGGCGGCTTCGGCAGCTGGTTTTCGGTGCAGAACAGCTTAAGCCGCGCCGCACCCCTTCTCCTGACGGCGCTCTGCGTCGCCCTGCCCGCCCGTCTCGGCCTCGTCATCATCGGCGGGGAAGGAGCGGTCGTGCTGGGCGGCGTTGCTGCCGCAGCCATGGCTCTGCCGCTCGCCGGCACTGCGCCCGTTTTCCTCACCCTCATTCTGATGGCGATCGCTGCCATGGCGGTCGGCGGCATCTGGATCGGCCTTGCCGGCTTCCTGCGCCACTATCGCGGCGTCAACGAAACCATATCATCGCTGCTGCTCTCCTATATCGCCATTGCCCTGATGAACCAGTTCGTCGAAGGGATGCTCCGCGATCCTGCAAGCCTCAACAAGCCGTCGACCAGGCCGCTGCCGGCGGAATATATGCTTGGCAAGATTCCCGGCATGGACGTGCATTGGGGTCTCGTCATCGGCATCCTCGCCTGCATTGTGTCCTGGATCGTGATGGAGGCGACGAGCTACGGTTTTGCCGCCCGCATTGCCGGCGGCAACGTGCGCGCCGCCCAGATCCAGGGACTGCCTGTGGGAAAACTGATCGCGGGATTTACGGCACTCGCCGGCAGCTTTGCCGGTCTGGCGGGCATGATTGAAGTGGCGGCGGTGCAGGGAAGCGCAAATGCCTCGCTTGCCGCCGGCTACGGTTATACCGGCATCCTCGTCGCCTTCCTCGCCAGGCACAATCCGCTGGCGATCATTCCGGTCGCGATCCTGCTCGGTGGCATCGACGCCTCGGGCGGCCTCATCCAGCGGCGCATGGGCCTGCCGGATGCGACCGTTCTGGTGCTGCAGGGGACGCTTTTCATCGTCATTCTGTTCTGCGAGACCTTCTACGGCCGCTTCAAGATCTTCAATCCCGACCTCTGGAAAAGGAGCCTCTGATGGAAGAGACAGGCATCGGCATCTGGGGCGTGCCGCTGGCGATCTTCGCGGGCGCCATCCGCGTTTCCACCCCATTCATCTTCGTCAGCCTCGGCGAGACGATCACCGAACGCTCCGGTCGAATCAATCTCGGCCTGGAAGGCACGCTGGTCTTCGGCGCCATGACGGCCTATGCGGTGGCCGTCATGACCGGCTCGCCGACCCTCGGCGTGCTGGCTGCCATGATGGCCGGCGCAGTCTTCGGCCTCATCCACGGCTGGATCTGCAAATTCCCCAAGGTCAACGACATCGCCATCGGCATCGCCATGATGCAGTTCGGTCTCGGCATGGCGTTTTTCCTCGGCAAATCCTTCATCCAGCCGGTGGCGCCGAAACTGCCCTCGATCCCGCTCGGTGGCTGGTCGAGCACTCCGCAGATCCAGGCGGCGCTGAATATCAACGTGCTGTTCTTCATCGGCGCAGCCCTTGCCCTCTTCCTGTTCTGGGCCTTCAAGAACACCCGCATCGGCCTGATCCTGCGCGTTGTCGGCGACAGTACCGACGCGGCCCGGGCCATGGGCGTCCACCCGGACCGGGTTCGCCTGCTGGCGACGGCCGCCGGCGGCTCGCTGGCGGCGATCGGCGGCGCTTACCTCTCGCTCTACTATCCGGGCTCGTGGAACGAAGGCATCTCGTCGGGCCAGGGCCTGATGGCCGTGGCTCTCGTGATCTTCGCTCGCTGGAACCCGATCGGCTGCTTTCTCGCTGCCCTGCTTTTCGGCGGTGCCGGCGCGCTCGGCCCGGCGCTGCAGTCGGTCGGCGTCACGCAAGGCTACTACCTCTTCTACGCCGCTCCTTACGTCCTCACCCTCGTCATCCTGATCGCCACGTCCTCGCCCACCCGCTCGCTCGCCGGTGCGCCGGGTGCCCTGTCGCTCACGAAGTAACGGAGCTTGCCGATGAATGGACTTGGCGGTCTCAACAAATCCGAACATGGCGTCGGCATCGGCCTGGTACAGCTCCAACTGCCGGTGACCCTCACCAAAGCGGATCTGGCAAAACAGACGCATGTGATCGTCGATCTGGTGGCCAAAGCACGGCGCAACCAGCCGGGCATGGACCTGGTCGTCTTTCCCGAGTATGCGCTGCACGGCCTCTCCATGGACATCCATCCGGAGATCATGTGCAAGCTCGACGGGCCGGAGGTCGCGGCCTTCAGGAGGGCCTGCAGGGACAACGCCATCTGGGGCTGCTTCTCGATCATGGAGCTGAACCCTGGCGGCATGCCCTACAATTCCGGCATCGTCATCGACGACCAAGGCGAGTTGAAGCTCTATTATCGCAAGATGCATCCCTGGATCCCCGTCGAGCCCTGGGAGCCCGGCGATCTTGGCATCCCTGTCATCGAAGGCCCGCGAGGCGCCAAGCTCGCACTGATCATCTGCCATGACGGCATGTTCCCGGAGATGGCGCGCGAATGCGCCTATAAGGGCGCCGAAATCATGATTCGTACAGCCGGCTACACGGCGCCGATCCGCGATGCCTGGCGTTTTACCAACCAGGCCAATGCCTTCTGTAATCTGATGGTCACGGCCAACGTTTGCATGTGCGGCTCGGACGGAACGTTCGATTCCATGGGTGAAGGCATGATCTGCAATTTCGACGGCACGATCATCGCCCACGGCACCTCCGGCCGCGTCAACGAGATCATCACCGCCGAGGTGCGTCCCGACTTAGTGCGCGAGGCCCGGCTCGGCTGGGGCGTGGAGAACAATATCTATCAGTTCGGCCATCGCGGCTATGTCGCCGTCGCCGGCGGCGCGCAGGATGCGCCCTACACCTACATGCACGACCTCGTCGCCGGCAAATACCGCCTGCCTTGGGAAGACGAGATAAAGGTCAAGGACGGCACGTCCTGCGGATTTGACAAGCCGATGCGCCGTTACGGCGAACCCCTCAAACCTGCCGCGGAATAGGAGAGAGAATGATGGACGCGATGGTCGAAAGCGAAGGGCATTTTATCGACGCCGATCCCTATCCGTGGCCCTATAACGGCGCTCTGAGACCGGACAATACCGCCCTCATCATCATCGACATGCAGACCGATTTCTGCGGCAAGGGCGGTTATGTCGACCATATGGGCTACGACCTGTCGCTGGTGCAGGCGCCGATCGAACCCATCAAACGTGTGCTTGCCGCCATGCGGGCCAAGGGCTACCACATCATCCACACCCGCGAGGGCCATCGCCCCGATCTTGCCGATCTGCCGGCCAACAAACGCTGGCGCTCGCAGCGGATCGGCGCCGGCATCGGCGATCCCGGCCCCTGCGGTCGCATCCTGACGCGGGGCGAACCTGGCTGGGACATCATCCCCGAACTCTACCCGATCGAAGGCGAGACGATCATCGACAAGCCCGGCAAGGGTTCGTTCTGTGCCACCGACTTCGAACTCATCCTCAACCAGAAGCGCATCGAGAACATCATCCTCACCGGGATCACCACCGATGTCTGCGTTTCGACGACGATGCGCGAGGCAAACGACCGCGGCTACGAATGCCTGCTTCTGGAGGACTGCTGCGGTGCGACCGACTACGGAAACCACCTCGCCGCCATCAAGATGGTGAAGATGCAGGGTGGCGTATTCGGTTCCGTCTCCAATTCCGAAACCTTTGTGAGCCAGTTGCCATGAGTACCGTTCGCGACACGCCCCTCCCCAAGACCGGCAAGGCGGTCGGCATCGATACGCTCGGGATGACCATGCGCTTCGGCTCGTTCACTGCGCTCGACAACGTCTCGCTTGCCGTTCCGGCCGGCTCCTTTCACGCGCTTCTCGGCGAAAACGGCGCCGGCAAGTCGACGCTCGTCAAATGCATCATGGGCTTCTATCACGCCACGTCAGGCTCGCTGTCGGTCGACGGCCGCGAGGTGGCGGTCGCCTCCCCCAAGGACGCCGCCACCTATGGGCTCGGCATGGTCTACCAGCATTTCACCCTGGTTCCCTCTCTAACCGGTGCGGAAAACCTGGTCATCAGCCGCACCGAGGTCCCCGCGGTGATCAACTGGGCCAGGGAACGCAAGGATCTAGCGGATTTCATGGAGCGCATGCCGTTCAAGATCCCGCTCGACAGGCCGGTAAGCGAGCTTGCCGCCGGCGAAAAGCAGAAGCTCGAAATCGTCAAGCAGCTCTATCTCGGCCGCTCCTTCCTCGTGCTCGACGAGCCGACCTCGGTGCTGACGCCGGCCGAAGCCGACGAGATGCTCGGCATCGTGCGCGGAATGACCGAGCGCGGCGAACTCACCGTGCTGATGATTTCCCACAAGTTCCATGAGGTGACGAAGTTCGCCGATGCCGTCTCGATCCTGCGGCGCGGCAAGCTGGTCGGTACCGGCAAGGTTGGCGAACTCTCCACTGTCGAGATGGCGGCGATGATGATCGGCGACGTCAAGCTCGCCGAGCTCGACAGCCGTCTGCCGGTGGCCGAAGCGGCAAGACCGGTGTTGACCGTAAGCCAAGTAAAGGCCCCCGATCGCTCCGGCCTGAAGACGATCGAGATCGACGCGCTGACAGTCCGCTCCGGCGAGATCGTCGGCATCGCCGGCATATCGGGCAACGGCCAGAAGGAGCTGACGGAGATTCTCGCCGGCCAGCGCCCGACCGATGCCGGTAAGATCATGGTCAATGGCGAGGCTTACGGCGCCACCCGCGATGAGACGCGCAAGAACAAGGTGCGTTTCATCCCGGAAGAGCCGTTGCAGAACGCCTGCGCACCCAAGATGACCGTGAGCGAGAACCTTGCGTTCCGCACCTTCGACTTGAAGTCGGACGGCAAGGACGCGATCTGGCTGAACAAGGGCAGTATGAAGAAGCGTGCCTCGGCGCTGATCTCCGACTTCAAGGTCAAGACCGCCTCTTCCTCCTCGCCGATCGCAGCGCTTTCGGGCGGCAACGTGCAGCGGGCGGTGCTCGCCCGCGAACTGACCGGCGATGTCGATCTGCTGATCGTATCGAACCCCTGTTTCGGTCTCGATTTCTCGGCCGTTGCCGAAATCCGTGCCCGTATCATGAAGGCGCGCAATTTGGGTGCCGCCGTGTTGCTGCTGTCGGAAGACCTCGACGAACTGCTCGAGATGTCCGACCGCATCATGGTCATTTCGGAAGGCAAGCTAGTTTACGAGACACCGGCACGCTCGGCCGATATCGGCGTGATCGGCGCCCACATGGCGGGACATCATTGATGGCGAAGATCAAAGCCGAACCTTTCGCCTTTCCGGTGAAGCATGATGAACTTGCCCTCATCGTCATCGACATGCAGCGCGATTTCGCCGAGCCCGGCGGCTTCGGTGCAAGCCTCGGCAATGATGTCAGCCGCATCACCAGGATCGTGCCTGATGTCAAACGCCTCATCCAAGGCTTCCGCAATGCCGGTCTGCCTGTGATCCATACGATGGAGTGCCATCGGCCGGACCTTTCTGACCTGCCACCGGCAAAACGCGACCGCGGCAATCCTTCGCTCAGGATCGGCGACGAAGGCCCGATGGGCCGCATTCTGATCTCCGGCGAACCCGGCACGGCAATCCTGCCGGAACTCGCTCCTGTGAAGGGCGAAGTCGTCATCGAAAAACCCGGCAAGGGTGCCTTCTACGCCACAGACCTCGGCACGGTGTTGCAGGAGAAGGGTATCAGTCAGCTCGTCTTTGCCGGCGTCACCACCGAAGTCTGTGTGCAGACGACGATGCGCGAAGCAAACGACCGCGGCTATGAGTGCCTGCTTGCCGAGGAGGCGACGGAAAGCTATTTCCCGGAATTCAAAGCCGCAGCCATCGCCATGATCCGCGCTCAGGGCGCGATCGTCGGCTGGACCGCCCATGTCGACGACATTCTGGAAAGCATCGCCCATGCCTGAAACGACCCGCGAACTGCTGAGCCCAGGCGGCTGGAAGGCGCTGGAATTCGGCCCTTTTCGCGACGCTGTCACCATTCACTGGATCCGCCCATTCGAGGGCGATCAGCCGGGTGTGGCGCTGTTGAAATATGAGCCCGGCGCCTCCGTTCCCCGCCATCGCCACGAAGGACTCGAGACCATTCTGGTGCTCGATGGCGTTCAATCCGACGAGACGGGCGATTACAGCAGCGGCAGTTATATCGTCAATGCGCCGGGCAGCGAACACTCGGTCTGGAGCGATACCGGCTGTGTCGTGCTCATCCAGTGGGACCGGCCCGTGAAAATACTCGAAGGCGAAATTGCCTGAACCCGATATCTCCCGAGGTCTGCCCGATGATCCGGAAGGACATGAGCGTCGGAGCAGCATCGAGGCGCCGCGATCGATATAGGTGTCCAGGAATTGTTCGAGCCGGAGGTTTCTCGGCCGCTTGAAGACATCCTGCGGTGGGCCGGTGAACAGCACCTTGCCGTGATCGAGAAAGATGATCTGCTGGCCGACTGTCGCGGCAAATCCGATCTCGTCGGAGGCGTCGACCATCGCATGACGTTCAGCACCTCGCCGGTCAACTCGGGATCAGTGACTAAGTCAATTCGTCAAAGAGCATGATCTTCGAGTTGAGGGCAAGGGCGCGGACGATGGCAACGCGCTGCTGCTGCCCTCCCGAAAGCTGCGAGGGATAGTGCCCTGCCCTCGAGACCGACCTTGGCGAGCCGGGCCATTGCCTGCTCCTCTGCATCCCTACGGTTCATCTTGTGAGAACCGTCTTCAGCGCTTCGCTGACATTGCCCAGCGCCGTCATATGTGACCAGAGATTGAACTGCTGAAACATCATCCCGATCTGCCGGTTCACAGCCGCCGGCATCCGCTCACGTGCGACCTTAGCGTTTTCCGCAAAGCCAAGCACCTCGCCGTTGACGGTATGAAATCATCCCTCAACCATATGCCACTTCGCAAGCGGCGCGAGATTGGCCGCGTTCTGGAAATTCTCCACGAGGAATTCGAGGACGCGTTGAAGGATGGTACGGCAGAATTCAAGAAGCGCGGCAGGATCTTGAAGATCATCCTGTTCGGCTCCTACGCCAAGGGTGGGTGGGTCGATGAACCCTTCACGATGAAGGGATATCGCTCCGATTTCGATCTCCTGATCATCGTCAACAACCGCAAGCTCTTGCCTATCCCTTCCAGCGGCCTTCGCCACATCCGGACTGGCCTGATTTTGCTCCGCCGATGACAATAATCTTGTGTAAAATCCGATACTAGGGCACAATTTGCGAAGGCATCTGAAGTTGCGGCGCAATCTCAAATCCGGCCATCTCGCGCCGAGTGACAGTTCGCGCCGGAGGGTCGGCGTCGATGGATCAGGGGTTCTTTCTTCTGTTCGCTACGGTATCCGTGATCACGGCCCTGACGATGGTCCTGGTGCGCAATCCGGTTCACAGCGCATTGGCGCTGATGGCGTGTTTCCTGCAGGTCTCGGCAATCTTCGTCTTGCTCGAGGCGCCGTTGCTCGCGGTCATCCAGATCTTCGTTTATGTCGGCGCGATCATGGTCCTGTTCCTGTTCGTGATCATGATGATCGATGTGCGCGAAGCGGTGTTGCAGCGGTTCTTGCCGGGCGGAAACCTCCCGGCACTGGTACTGCTCGTCCTGCTCGGGGTCGAGATGCTCGTGCTGGTGCTCTGGAGCGACCGTTTTTCGGTCATGGAGCCCGTCGCCATGGGCGGCGGCGATGACGTCAGGCAGCTTGGCACAGCACTTTTTGCCGACTATCTCCTGCCGTTTGAAACCGCCTCCGTAATCCTGCTGGCGGCCTTGGTCGGTGCCATCATGCTGGCGCGGAAGGAGCAGGGGTGATGGTTCCGCTCTGGTGGTATATTGTGCTCGGCGTGGTCCTCTTCGTGATCGGAGCGGCGGGCGTGCTGCTCAGGCGCAATATTCTCGTCGTCCTGATGTCGCTGGAGCTGCTGCTCAACTCGGTCAACATCAATTTTATCGCTTTCGGGCGTTACCACGCCGATTTCCGCGGGCAGATCTTCGCGATCTTCGTCATCGCAATCACCGCGGCAGAGGTTGCCGTCGCCCTCGGTATCCTGGTCGCCCTCGTGAGGAACAAATCCACCCTCAAGGTCGACGACGTGACGGTGATGAAAGGATAGCGGCTTTGGACCCGGTTGTATCGATCCGGCCGTTGCTTGCCATCACCGTCGCCGGTCTGGCGGCCCTTGCAGTTCTCCTTTTGCACAACCGCGAGAGACTTCGCGATTTGGTCTCGCCGTTGGCCGCGATCGCCATGTTCGCGATTGTCGTGTCGATGGCGCCCACGGTGCTGGCGGGCGGGACGGTCGAATTGCGTCTGTTCGAGATTCTGCCGGGGATTGACTTTGCTTTCCGGGTCGATGCGCTCGGCATGGTGTTTGCCACCGTTTCGTCGCTGCTGTGGATCGTGGCGGCTATCTATTCCATCGGCTACATGCGGCATTTGAACGAGCATGCGCAGACCCGGTTCTTCGCCTGCTTCGCCAGCAGTCTTGCGGCGGCAGCCGGGGGCGCCTTCGCCGCCAATCTATTTACGCTGGTGATCTTCTACGAAGTGCTCAGCCTCGTTACCTATCCGCTCGTCTACCACCACGAAGACGAAGCGGGATGGAGGGGCAGCCACAAGTACCTCGTCTATCTGATGGGCGCGTCGAAAAGCGCGCTGCTCGCCGCACTGGCGCTGACCTACCATATTGCGGGGTCGCTCGACTTTGTCACGGGAGGACTGCTGGCCGGGAGCGACGCCTCGGCGGCGCTGCTGACGGTCGTCTATTTCTGCTATCTTTTCGGCTTCGCCAAGGCCGCTGTGATGCCGATGCACGCCTGGCTGCCCGCCGCGATGGTCGCGCCGACACCGGTCAGCGCGCTTTTGCATGCAGTGGCAGTGGTCAAGATGGGCGTGTTCTGCGTCCTGCGGGTGGTGTTCCATGTCTTCGGCACGGGGCTAGTGGGCGGGCTGGGCCTCGGCATCGCCACGGCCTATCTGGCTTCGTTCACGATCCTGATGGCGTCGGTTTACGCCCTGACGCGGGACGACCTGAAGGCCAGGCTCGCCTATTCGACGGTCAGCCAGCTCTCCTACATCGTGCTGGGCGCGGCTCTGTTGTCGCCGGTCGCTATGGTCGGCGGGATCATCCACATCGCAGCGCACGCATTCTCCAAGATCACGCTCTTTTTCTGTGCCGGGTCGATCTATTGCGCGTCCGGCAAGCGTAACATCAGCGACATGGCCGGTATCGGCCGCAGGCTGCCCTGGACGATGGGGGCATTCTTCGTCGCCTCGCTCAGTATGATCGGGATACCGCCAACCGCGGGCTTCGTCAGCAAGTGGTATCTGGCGGAGGGCGCCGTGGCGGCGAGAGAGACCGTGTTCCTGGTCGTGCTCCTGGTGAGCTCGATCCTGAACGCCGCCTATTTCCTGCCGATCAGCTATGCCGCCTTCTTCCAGGCTGAGAGGCAGGAGAGCCGGACGACGGTCCGTGAAATTCCGTTGGTCACGATTCCGCTGGTCGCGACGGCGATCCTGTCGGTGCTGATGGGCATTTTCCCGGGCTATTTTCTCACCCTGGCAGACGGAGTGATCCGATGATCAAGCCTATCGTCCACTTCTTTGGTGACGAGCAATATGCGAGACCGCGCCGCCGACTATTCTACGTTGTGCTCGTCCTGATCGTCGTCGCCGACTTTCTGGTTTCTCGCGAACACGCCGAATATCTGTGGGACAGCCTGCCGGGCTGGTCCGCCCTCTACGGCTTCGTCTCCTGCGTCCTGCTTATCTTCGTTTCCAAGTTTCTCGGCCATCGGGTCAGGCTGATGCGGCGCGAGGACTATTATGACTGACTTCATCCATCCGGCTCTGCTCTTTATTCTTGGCGCCCTACCGATCCCGTTCCTCAGCGGGTCGGTCCGCAAGGCCTATCTGCTTCTGATCCCTGCGCTGGCGATCCTTGCCGTGCTTGCGATGGAGCCGGGCAGCTATGGCGAAGCGCGGTTCATCGGGCAGGAGATCCTGATAGCGAAGGTGGACAAGCTCAGCATCGTCTTCGCCACCGTTTTCACCATCATGGCGCTGATCGGCATGGTCTACGCGCTGCATCTGACGGATGCCGGCCAGCACATGGCGGCATTCGTCTATGTCGGCAGCGCGCTTGGCGTGGTGTTTGCCGGTGACTACCTGACCCTCTTCCTGTTCTGGGAGGGCATGGCATTCGCTTCCGCCTATCTGGTCTTCGCGCAGCGTGGCGGGCCGGCGATCCGGGCCGGCTTCCGCTATCTCATGGTCCATATCACCGGCGGCGTGGTCCTGCTCGGCGGCATCATTTCCCACGGGCTCGCCACCGGTTCACTGCTTTTCGGCCCGATCGCGGGGGGGCTCACCAACGGGGGAATGGGGGTCGGCGACTACCTGATCCTCGCCGGCTTCATCCTCAACGCGGCCGTGCCGCCGCTCAATGCCTGGCTGACCGATGCCTATCCGGAGGCGACCGTCACCGGGGCGGTGTTCATGAGCGCGTTTACCACCAAGACTGCCGTCTATGTGCTGGCGCGAGCGTTTCCGGGGACCGAACTCCTGGTCTGGCTCGGCACCATCATGGCGCTCTACGGCGTCATCTACGCGGTGCTGGAGAACGATTGCCGACGGCTTCTCGCCTATCACATCGTCAGCCAGGTGGGTTATATGATCGCGGGTATCGGCATCGGGACCGAGATGGCGGTGAACGGAGCCGCCAGCCACGCCTTCGCGCATATCCTCTACAAGGCGCTGCTGTTCATGGGTGCCGGGGCGGTCATCTACGTCACCGGCCGACGCAAACTCACCGAGCTCGGTGGGCTTTACAAGACCATGCCACTGACCGTGGCGCTTTACATGGTTGGCGCCTTGGCGATCTCGGCGTTCCCGTTCTTCTCGGGTTTCGTTACCAAATCGATGGTGATAGCGGCCGCAGGAGCGGATCACCGCGCGCTGGTGGTGCTGGCGCTGACGATGGCATCGTCCGGGACGTTCCTGCACACTGGCCTCAAGCTTCCCTATTACATGTTCTTCGGGACGGACCGGAAACTGGAGGCGCGGGAGCCGCCGCGCAACATGCTGATTGCCATGGGCATGGCGGCGGTGCTCTGCATTGCGATCGGGGTGTTCCCCCAGCCGCTTTATGCGCTTCTGCCCTATCCGGTGGATTTCGAACCCTATACGGGCCTGCATGTCATGGAGAGCCTCGGGCTGCTGATGTTCACCGCCTTGGGGTTCGTGCTGTTCCTCTGGGCGCTCGATCCCGAGCAGACGATCAGCCTCGACACCGACTGGTTTTATCGCAAGGGTGCGCGGGCCTTCATGTGGCTCGCCGAAAGGCCGCTGGCACGCTATGAGCAGGCGGTGAGCAACGTCTCCGAGACCGCGGCGCTGCCCTTGCTGCACGGCGCGGCGCGGGCAGGACTCCGGCTCGATCTTGCCGGCGTGGATGCCGTCGTGAATGGCATTGCCCACTCGATCCTGCACGGCGGCGGGCGGCTCAGGCGGCTCCAGACGGGTGTTGTGACCCATTACGTGCTGGCGATGGTCGTCGGTCTGATCGCAGCCACCGTCGTCTTCGTCGTGGCGTGGCGGTAGAGGCGCGCCATGGGCATCCCGCTGCTCAGCTTCATCATATTCACACCCGTCGCCGGTGCCGCGGTTCTGATGTTCCTGCGCGGTGACGATGCGGCGCGGTGGACTGCGCTCTCTTTCACCGTCCTCGACCTTGCTCTCTGCATCGCCATGCTGGTCGGCTTTGACACCACGACCCATGCCATGCAGTTCACCGAGATGCGCTCGTGGGTGCCCGCGCTCGGGATCAATTATGCGCTCGGCATCGACGGAATCAGCGCGCTCTTCGTGTTCCTGACCGCATTGTTGGGGTCGATCTGTGTGCTCGCCTCTTGGGTTGCGATCGACCGCAAGGTGAAGGAATTCATGATCTGCCTGCTCTCGATGCAGGCGCTGATGCTCGGGGTCTTCTGCGCGCTCGATCTGTTCCTCTTCTACGTCTTTTGGGAGGCGATGCTGATCCCGATGTACCTCATCATCGGCGTCTGGGGCGGCGAGGGTCGGGTCTATGCGGCGATCAAGTTTTTCCTCTACACGCTTGCTGGCAGCCTCCTGTTCCTGATCGGTGTCATCGTGCTCTATTTCTACGGTGGCAGGAGCTTCGATATCCTCGCTTTGACAGAGCAGGACTTGCCGTTCCGGATCCAGTCTTGGCTGTTCTTCGCCTTCCTGATCGCTTTTGCGGTCAAGGTGCCGATGGTGCCGGTTCATACCTGGCTGCCGGACGCCCATGTGCAGGCGCCGACGGCGGGCAGCATTATCCTCGCCGGCGTGCTCCTGAAGATGGGCGCCTACGGATTCCTACGGTTCTCGCTGCCGATGCTGCCGGAGGCATCGATGCACTATTCGACGCTGATGCTGGCGCTTTCGGTGCTTGCGATCGTCTATGGCGGGTTACTCGCGCTGGCGCAGGACGATCTGAAGAAGCTGGTGGCCTATTCCAGCATCAGCCACATGGGCTTCGTGACGCTGGGGATTTTTGCGCTGAACCTCCGCGGGCTCGAGGGCGGTATCCTGCAGATGTTCAATCATGGCGTGACGACAGGCGCCCTGTTCCTGTTCGTCGGGCTGATTTACGAGCGGACCCATACCCGCAGCATCGCCGACTATGGCGGGTTGATGAAGGTGGCGCCGGTCTACACCACGTTTCTGGCACTGTTTACCCTGTCGTCGATGGCGCTGCCGGGAACGAATTCGTTCGTCGGCGAGTTGCTGGTGCTGTCAGGCGGGTTTGCGGCCAATCTGGTCGCCGGCTCGGCCGCCGTTTTGGGCGCATTGCTGGGGGCTGCCTATCTGCTTGGCATGTATGGGAAAGTCGCGCTCGGCCCGGCCAGCGTCGGCGTCCAGTTGAAGATACGCGATCTGAACGCCCGCGAGATGGCTGCGATCCTGCCGCTGGCCGTCTTCGTGCTCTGGGTTGGGTTCTATCCAAAACCCTTTCTCAACATCATCGATGCCTCGGTGAAGCATCTGCTGACGCAGGTGCAAAGTAAGGAGAGCGGCCCATGACCGCCGCCACGCTTTTCCAATCGGCCCTAGCGAGCCTGCCCGAGATCGTGGTGATCACAGGCGCCTGCATTCTGCTGATCCTGGGACGGTTTGTGCGAAAGGGACAGGAACATTTCCTTGTCTGGGCGTCGGTGGCGGTCGTGTTGATTGCCGCCTTGGCGACACTCATGCTGGCGAGCGAGGTCCGGCCGGTCTACACGGGCATGTTCATCGCCGACCGCTTCGCGGTCTTCTTCAAGTTCATTTTCTACTTGGCCACCGTTCTGACATTCCTCCTATCGCGAAAATATGCCGATATCGAAGGGATCGGGAGCAGCGAATACTATGTCCTGCTGCTCTTCGCGCTTTTGGGCATGATGATCATGGCCTCGGCGACCGATCTCCTGTCGATCTATGTGGGCCTCGAACTGATGGTGATTTGCACCTATGTGCTGACCGGCTTCCTGCGGCGTGAGCGACGGTCGAACGAAGCAGCACTGAAATACGTGATCCTTGGCGCGGTCTCGACCGGAATTTTCCTTTACGGCGTGTCGTTGATCTACGGGCTTACCGGCACGACGCAACTGGACGGGATGGCTGCAGCGGTGACCGGCGATCCGCTCGATTCCGGATTGTTGCTGGCGGTGGTCTTCATCGTCGCGGGGCTGGTCTTCAAGGTCGGCGCGGTTCCCTTCCATATGTGGCTGCCGGACGTCTATGAAGGCGCGCCGACGACGATCACCGCCTTCATGTCGGTTGGCCCCAAGGCGGCGGGGTTCGCGGTGATCCTGCGGGTGTTCCTCAACCCTCTGGTTGCAGCCTCGGACGTCTGGATCATCCTCGCCGTCATTGCGGTGGTGACGATGGCACTCGGCAGTTTCATGGCGCTGGTCCAGGATAATTTCAAGCGTCTCCTGGCCTATTCCAGCATCGCCCACGCCGGCTTCGCCATTTTCGGCGTGGCCGCTGGCGGTGCTGATGGGATCGCCAGCGTGATGCTTTACCTACTGATCTACGCTTTCACGAATCTCGGCATTTTCGCCGCCGTCATCATGATGCGGAACGGCGATTTCTCAGGCGAGGTTATCGAAGACTATGCGGGTTTCGCCAAGTCACATCCGGGGCTGGCGCTTCTGATGCTGCTCTTTCTCTTCTCGCTGGCCGGCATTCCGCCGACGGCCGGGTTCTTCGCCAAGTTTTACGTGCTGGTCGCTCTCGTCGAGCGTGGTTTCGTCATGCTGGCGGTAATTGCAGTGCTGCTCAGCGCAGTCGCCGCCTATTTCTACATCCGCATCGTCATGGTGATGTACATGCGCGAGCCGAAGAGGGCGTTCGCCCCGGCGCTGACGCCCCTGGTGCGCGCCACGCTGGCCGTCACCGCCGCCGGCACCATCGGCATCGGCCTATTTCCGTCGTGGTTTCTTAAGCTTGCCCAGGATTCGGTCTTTGGCGGGTGAGCGATTGGATTTGCAATGATCACACCGACGGAATAGACTTGAAACCGGAGAAAGGATTGCCCAAGTCGCGCCGCGGCGGACCGATTTATCGGTTCGCGACGAGGTCGGTGGGCAACCGGTGCAGTGATATGACTGCAATGGAATTCTTGCCCGTTCTTTTCATGATCGCCGGAGTCGTTCTGGTGGTGGGGGTGACGTTGTTCGTTTCCTCGCTGCTGCGCCCATCCAATCCCTATCCCGCCAAGAACATGCCCTATGAATGCGGCATGGATGCAGCGGGCGAAGCGGCGGCGGGCCGCTTCAGAGTGCCGTTCTTTATCCTCGCGATCCTGCTGGTCGTTTTCGATGTCGAAGCGATGTTCCTCTTTCCCTGGGCCGTCGTCCTGAAAGAGATCGGGCTGGTCGGCTATATCGAGATGTTCATCTTCATGGTGCTGCTTCTCGTGGGCTTCGCCTACGCCTGGCTGAAAGGAGCGCTGGAATGGGAGACGTAAACAACGCGATCCGCGACAGCGTGCTGTTCACCACGGCCGACAGCATCATCAGTTGGAGCCGGAGGTCGGCGCTGTGGCCGGAGACCTTCGGCATTGCCTGCTGCGCCATCGAGATGATCTCGGCCGGTTGCGCCCGCTACGATCTCGACCGGTTCGGTGTGGTGTTCCGCCCTTCGCCGAGACAATCCGACGTCATGATCATCGCCGGCACCGTGACCCGGAAATTCGCGCCCGTCGTGCGGCGGCTCTATGACCAGATGCCGGAACCGCGCTGGGTGATCGCCATGGGCACCTGTGCTATTTCGGGCGGGGTCTACAACACCTATGCCGTGGTGCAGGGATCGGAAACCTTCGTGCCCGTCGATGTGCATGTGCCCGGCTGTCCGCCCCGGCCCGAGGCGCTGATGCACGGCTTCCTCCTACTTCAAGAAAAGATCAAGAGGTCGCGGGCGCTCGCCGGCACCCCCCTGGAAAGGGTTATAGCGTCATGAGTACGCAGCCCTCCCTCAATCGCGCTCCGATCATGGAGCGCTTCGGAGAAACAATCGAGGACCTCGGCATCGCGCACGGTATCGACGCCTTTGCCGTTCCGCCTGAGAGGATCGTCGAGTTCTGCCGGTTCCTGAAAGAGCATCCGGCGCTGCAATTCAACTTCCTCTCGGACATTTGCGGGGTTGATCACTATCCCGAAATGCCGCGGTTCGAGGCGGTCTACCATCTTTATTCACTGCCCAACAGATGGCGGGTCCGCATCAAATGCCGGCTTGGTGATCCTCCTGAAGTGGCTTCGGTCACGGGAGTCTGGCGCACCGCCAATTGGCATGAGCGTGAGGCCTGGGACATGTATGGCATCCGGTTCGAGGGGCATCCCGATCTGCGCCGGATCTACATGTGGGAAGGCTTCGAGGGCTTTCCCCAGCGCAAGGATTTCCCTCTCAGGGGCTATAAGGACAAGTTGAATCCCTTCGGTGCCGAAGGTCCGCCGCCAACGCAGCCCGACCTTGCCACCAGGGACATTCCGTAAGGGAGGCCGTTCTACGCCGGAACGTTGAGATGACCGAAGTCACCGAGCTCAGCAGGCCTGAGGGTGAAGCGCTCAATACCAGGGAAGTGCTTCTCAACCTCGGTCCGCAGCACCCCAGCACGCATGGGGTTCTTCGGCTCGTCCTCGAACTGGACGGCGAGTTCGTCGAGCGCATCGATCCGCATATTGGCTACCTCCATCGCGGCACCGAAAAACTGGCGGAGAGTTTCACCTATACACAGATTTTCCCGCTGACGGACCGGCTCGACTATCTCTGTCCGCCCTCGAACAACCTCGCCTTCGCGCTGGCGGTGGAGAAACTCCTCGGCATAGAAGCACCGATCCGGGCGCAATATATCCGCGTGATGATGGCCGAGCTGGCACGGATCTCCGGTCACCTCCTGATCACCGGCGCGCTGCCGATGGATCTCGGCGCCATGACCGCGCTGCTTTACGTCATGCGCGAGCGCGAAATGATCATGGACCTCCTGGAAATGATCACCGGTGCGCGCATGCACACATCCTTCTGCAGGGTCGGCGGGGTGCGCGAGGACCTGCCTGACGGGTTCTTCCCCAAGATCAGGGAGTTTTGCGACATCTTCCCGAACCGGATCCGAGACTATGAGCGACTGCTCGAAGATAACCGGGTGTTTCTCAATCGCACGAAGGGGATCGGCGTGATCTCCGCCGAGGATGCCGTCGATCTCGGCCTCAGCGGCCCGAACCTGCGTGCTTCCGGTGTCGACTGGGACATCCGGCGCGATGAGCCCTACGAGATCTACGACCGGCTCGATTTCAACGTCATCACCCGTAATGAGGGCGATTGCTATGCACGCTGGCGATGCCGCGTCGACGAGATGCGCGAAAGCATGAGGATCATCGAACAATGCATCGACCAGATGCCAGAGGGCCCGTTCCAGATCGACAATCCGACAATCGCCTTCCCGCTCAACAAGGATCGGGTGCACTGCTCGATGGAGACGCTGATCCAGCATTTCGACCTGTCGGCCTACGGCTTCAAGGTGCCGAAGGGCGAGGTCTATTCGGCGATCGAGGCGCCAAAGGGCGAGCTTGGCTTCTACATCATCAGCGACGGGTCGCCAAAACCGTTCCGAATGAAGGTGCGGGCACCCTCGTTCGTCAATCTTCAGGCCCTCTTCGGGGTCACCAACGCCCGCTATCTGGCGGACATGATCGCCGTGCTCGGCAGCCTCGACCCTGTGATGGCGGAGGTGGACAAGTAGCAAGGATTTGAATGCGATGACCATGCGCGAAAAGATCGAAGAGGCGGCGGCGCGGTATCCCGACCAGCGCTCTGCGATCATGCCTGCGCTCCTCATTGCGCAGAAAGAACATGGCCATCTGCCCGGGCCGGTGTTGGAAGAGATCGCCGACATTCTCGGAGTCGAGCGGATCCGGGTCTACGAGTTGGCGACTTTCTACACCCTCTTCCACACCGAGCCGGTGGGGATGTTCCACCTGCAACTCTGTGACAATGTTTCCTGCATGCTGTGCGGATCAGAGGACCTGCTAAACCATCTGGAAACGGCGCTGGGGATCGGGAAAGGCGACACCACCCCGGACGGGCTGTTCACGCTTTCGACCGTCGAATGCCTCGGCGCCTGCGAGATGGCTCCGGTGATGCAGGTCGGCGACGATTACCACGGCGACCTTGATGTGGCGCGGATAAACGCACTGCTGGACAGACTGCGGGCGACAGTGGGAGCCGCGAGCTTCGAGCACGCCTCTGGGCGGCTGCCGGGGGAGTAGCGCCATGTTCGAGCCGGTTCTTCTCAAAAATGTCGATGTGGCGGACGGTCACTTAGTGTCGACTTACGAGGCTGGCGGCGGCTACCAGGCGCTGGCGAAGGCGCTGCGCGAGTACACGCCCGACGAGGTTATCGACCTCGTCAAACGATCCAACCTGCGCGGTCGCGGCGGTGCCGGATTCCCGACGGGCATGAAATGGGGTTTCGTGCCGAAGCGCACTGGCAAGCCGACATATCTGTGCTGCAACGCCGATGAGGGCGAACCGGGCACGTTCAAGGACCGGATCATCATGGAGCGCCACCCGCATCAACTGATCGAGGGGCTGGCGGTCAGTGCATACGCGATCGGGGCCGAAACCGCCTATGTCTACATTCGCGGAGAATATGTGACGGCGATCCGTCGTCTGGAGCAGGCGATCGCCGAGGCCCACGCAAAGGGCTATCTCGGAAAGCGCATTCTGGGCTCGGATTTCAATTTCGCCGTACACATCCACTGCGGCGCCGGCGCCTATATCTGCGGCGAGGAGACTGCGATGCTCGAGTCGCTCGAGGGCAAGCGGGCGCAGCCGCGATTGAAGCCACCATTTCCGGCCGTGGCCGGGCTCTACGCCAGCCCGACAGTGATCAACAATGTCGAGACGCTCGCTTGCGTGCCGCATATCGTCGTGCGGGGGGCGGACTGGTTTCGGGGCATCGGCCCGGACAAGAGCCCCGGTCCGAAGCTCTACTGCCTCAGTGGGCAGGTGCGCAAACCCGGTCTCTATGAGTTGCCGATGGGCATACCGCTGCGCGAACTGGTCGAGAACCACGCCGGCGGCGCGCTGCCGGGACGCAGAATCAAGGCGGTGATCCCCGGCGGGGTCTCAGCGCCGGTCATACCGGAGCACGGGCTGGAGGTGAGGATGGATTTCGACTCGCTGGCTGCCGCCGGCTCGATGCTCGGTTCGGCTGGCGTTATCGTGATCGACGACTCGACCTGTATGGTCAAGGTCGCCACCCGGATCATCGAGTTCTTCCATCATGAGTCCTGCGGCAAGTGCACGCCATGCCGGGAGGGACTGAACTGGGTCGTGAAGGTCCTGCGCCGGATCGAGGCCGGCGAAGGTGCTGCCGGCGATCTGGAGCAGCTGGAGATGCTCTGCAAAGGCATTTTCGGCAATACGTTTTGTGCCTTGGGTGACGGGGCGGCGATGGGGTTGCGGGCGGCACTCGGCCATTTTCGCAATGAGTTCGTTGCCCATATCGAGGACCGCGGGTGTCCCTTTCACTGAAGGCGTGCGCTGCGACAGGACTGCGAGGAAGTATGGTTAGCATTACGATCGATGGACAAACGCTGGAAGTTGAGGCTGGCTCGACAGTGCTGCAGGCCGCCCAGCGTTTGGGTATCGAGATCCCGACCTTCTGCTATCTGAAGCGTCTGCCGCCGCTGGCCTCCTGCCGCATGTGCCTGGTGGAGATCGAGGGGCAGCGGCGGCTGCAGCCGTCCTGCGCCACTGCTGTCACCGAGGGTATGGTGGTGCGGGCGAACACAGCTCTGATCGAGGAAACGCGCTCTTCCATGCTCGATATGCTGCTCGCCAACCACCCCCTCGATTGTCCGATCTGCGACAAGGGCGGCGAATGCGAGCTTCAGAACATGGTGATGGCCTACGGGCCCCGCGAGAGCAGATTCCGCGATGACAAGCGTGTGTTCCACTCCGAGGACATTCGTCTGAGCCCGGTCATCATCATGAACGTCAACCGCTGCATCCAGTGCCAGCGCTGTGTCCGGATGTGTGAGGAGGTCGTCGGCGCGGTCGCCCTCGGCACCATCGAAAAAGGCATGGATACCGCCGTCACCGGCTTCGAGGGCAGTCTCGCGGCTTGTGACCAGTGCGGCAATTGCGTCGAGGTCTGCCCGGTCGGCGCGCTGATGAGTTTCCCCTATCGCTACAAGGCGCGGCCCTGGGATCTCACCGAGACTGACACGGTCTGCCCGCATTGTGGCACCGGTTGCCAGCTGACGGTGGGCACACGTAAGGGCGAGTTCATGCGGGTGCGCTCGAAGTGGGACGAGGGGGTCAACCGCGAAACGCTCTGCGTTCGGGGACGCTTCGGTCTCGATTTCGTCGCGAGCCGGGACCGGATCAAGCGACCGATGATCCGTCGTGATGGCGCCCTGGTTCCGGTTTCCTGGGATGAGGCTGGGGACTATCTGCGCCGGCGGCTATCGGCCGTCGAGGGCAAGGCTGCCGGCGGACTGGCCTCGCCTCGCCTCCCCAACGAGACGCTCTATCAGTTTCAGAAGCTGATGCGGACGGCTTTCCGGACCAACAACATTGATTGCTCGTCACGCTGGTGCACGCCCTTCGACACGCTCGGCCCGCTACTGGCAGCCTTCAACAGCCGCGCACCGCTGGACGACGTGATCGGCAACGACTGCGTGCTCGTCGTCGGCGGCAACGTCACCGAGGAGAACCCGGTCACCGAATACCTGCTGCGGGATGGCGTGCGGCGGCGGCAGACCGGATTGCTCATGCTCTCGGCGCGGCCATCCCGTCTGGATGCCGATGCCAGGGTGGTGGTTCGCGTGCTGCCGGGCGGAGAAGCGGCGAGCCTTGCGGCCGTGGTGGCCGGTCTCGTATCGGCAGCTGGTCAGGCCTTGCCGGACGACGTTCTTGCAGGCATCGCCGCGACAATCGGCAAGCCGGCGGCGGAAACCGGCACTGACGGGCCGGATCGTCTGGCCGCGGCACTCAAGGAGGGCCGCAGAGTCACCGTGCTTGTCAGCGTCGACCTCCTGAGATCACTCGAAGCGCGCGCGACGCTGCAGCAGATCAATAACCTGCTGCAAGTTCTGCGCCTGCTCGGCAAGGGCCCGGCGATGCAGTTCCTCTTCGACCGTGCCAACCAGATGGGCGCCTGGGACATGGGAGTTCTGCCGGCCGCTCTGCCGGGACTGCGGGCGGTCGCCGACGATGTGGCGCGCACGAGTCTTGCGCGGGACTGGGGCGCCGAAATTCCGTCTGAACCCGGCGCGAGTCTCGACGCCATTCTGGAGCTCTGCGTCGGCGGGCGGATGGGCGCTCTCTACATCGTCGGAACCGACCCCCTGATCGCCTATCCCGACAGGGATTTCGTGACGCGGGCGCTTGGCGCCGCCGATCTCCTGATCGTGCAGGACGCCTTCCTCACGGATACGGCAGGCCTTGCCGAGGTCGTTCTGCCCGCGGCAGGTTACGGCGAGGAAACCGGCACGTTCACCAACAACGAGGGCCGAACCCAGACGGTCCGCAAATTCCGCGAACCCGCCTTCGAGGCGCGGAGCAATCTGGCGATCTTCGACTTCGTCGCGGCGCTCCGCAACCAGGCACTGCGGCCGTCGACGCAAGGTGAAATTTTCGACGAGATTGCGCGGCTGGTTCCAGCCTATCAGGGGTTGACGCTGGGCGGACTTGGCGCCGACGGCGCATTTACCAAGGCGGTGCCGACGCCACCTGTGGCCAGGTTCTTTGCGCCACCGCCCGTCCCGGCAGCAGCCGACCGGCTCATGCTGATCACCGGCGACTGCCTGTTCCACAACGGATATCTTTCCGAACGGTCGGACGTCCTGAACACGGTCGCCAATGATCCCTATGTCGCGATGAGCGCGCACGATACCGCACAGCTTGGCCTGTCGGATGGCGATCAGGTCATTGTGCGTTCCGCCCAGGGCGAACTGATGGCGCAACTCAAGGTCGACAGGCGGTTTCCCAAGGGCCTCGTCTTCGTCCCGGAAAACTATAGAGCCTTGCGTCTCAACGGCTTGATGCGACGGGGCGAATACCCATGCCCGGTGGAGGTCCACAAGGTGCATGCCATTCTTGAGGTCGACCGGACGGGCCGGATCTGGCGTGGGGTCTGAAGATTTGGGATCAGGGCGCCGCGGGCCGGGCAAGCTGCCCTGCCCCAGCGTCTTCACATCAAGCTGGCGACTTCAGTGATACCTGGTCCCGCAGATGTAATCCTGCAGATCCTGCTCTGTGCGCTGCGCTTCGTCGAGCCTGTGTTTAACCACGTCGCCGATACTGACCACGCCGACAACGTCGCCTCCATCCATGACCAGCACATGACGCGTACGCCGCTGGGTCATGATCCCCATCGCTACGGGTAGCAAGTCCCGTGTCGAACAGGTCGCCACATTGCGGTTCATGATATCCGCGACCCGCATCATCGCCGCCTCGGCCCCGTATTCCGCCACCGCATTGCAGCAATCCCGCTCCGATAGCGAACCCAGGTATTCGTCGTTCGATTGGCCGACGACGACGAAGCCGATATTGTTGTCGCGAAACAGCCTCAAGACTTCCACCATCGTCTGATCGGGAGTGACCGCGATGACACCGACACCCTTGTTCTTCATGATTTCGCCGACAAGCATCTGAGCCTCCTGTCTGCGCGCTCCGGCTTGACGGATGGCGCGCGTTCACGTTCGCCGGATATTCCGCCACCAGTTGTAGCCCTGCATCTCTTTCGTCTCGACGAGCACGTCCTTCTGCGTATTCAGGCGCGCGGCGACCACGCCGCCGCCGGTTGCCGCCTTGCCCGGCTTGGCGAGCAGGTCGTCGCGCCCGATCACCAGGTCACGCGAGGAAAAACTCGAAAATTCGTACTGCTGGCCGAGCGCGATTGCATCCGCTGGGCAGGCGTCCTCGCACAGCCCGCAGAACAGGCAGCGAGCCGTGTCGATCTCGAATTTGGCCGGGTGCCGGTTGCCCTTCTCGTCCTCGTAGGGGACGACTTCGATGCAGTCGCAGGGGCAGATCCGCGCGCAGAGTTCGCAGGCCACGCACTTGATCTCGCCCTCTTCATCACGCGTCAGGAAGTGATGCCCGCGATAGCGTGAGTAGGGTAGCCATTTTTCCTTGTCCGGATACTGCATGGTTACGGTTCTGGAGAACAAGTAACCGAAGGTCAGAGCCAACGCACTCGCCAGGTCGGCGAAGAACGCCCAGCCAATCCATGTTCCAACTCTGTCCTGCGCGCGCGACATCGCCGCCTCGCTACGGAGCCGCCACGGCCCCTAAAAGTACACCGGTTATAATTATGTTCGCCATCGACAGAGGAAGCAAGACTTTCCATCCGATCGCCATCAGTTGGTCGTAGCGGTAGCGGGGGAAAGTGAAGCGGAACCAGATAAACACATAGACGAAGAATGCGACCTTGAGCACAAACCAGAGGAGTGGTGGCAAGGGGATTAGTACACCGTTCCAGCCGCCGAAAAACAGGATCACCACCAGGACCGACACCAGCAACACGATGGCATATTCGCTGACCATGAAAAACGCAAAGCGGATACCGCTGTATTCGGTATGGAAGCCGGCACCCAGATCGCCTTCCGCTTCCGAAAGATCGAAGGGAATACGCTGCGCTTCGGCCAATCCAGCGACGAAGAACACGAAGAAGCCGACCGGTTGGTAGACGATGTTCCAGACGTCGGTTTGGGCCCGCACGATGTCGAGCAGGCTCATGGATTGCGCCAACATGACCACCCCGATCACCGCGAACCCCATCGGAATCTCGTAGCTGATCATCTGCGCACAGGTCCTGAGGCTGCCGAGGACCGCGTATTTGCTGTTGGCGGCCCAGCCACCGAAGATGACGCCATAGACCTCGATCCCGATCACCGCAAAGACGAAGAGTAACGCCACATTCATGTTGGAGACGTGGAGCGTGATATCGGCGCCGAGGACCGAGATGCTTTCGCCGAAGGGGATCGCGACGAAGACCACAAAGGGCGGGGTGAGCGCCAGGATTGGCGCCAGTTTGAACAGGAAACGATCGGCCTCGGCCGGGATGTGGTCCTCTTTGGTTAAGAGCTTTATTCCGTCCGCCACCGGCTGCAGCAGCCCGTGCCACCCGACACGCATCGGCCCCATCCGCTGCTGGATGTGCCCGGCGATCTTGCGTTCCAGCCAGGTCAGCGGCAACGGCAGCAGCAGCAGGATCGCGATCAGAAACGCGACCTTTAAGACAATCAGGCCAAGGGCGACGACAAGTTCCATGATCCACGGTCACTTATTCATCGGGTTGAGACGTGCGACCGGACTTTGGCTCCGGCTATAGACCTGGCACTTTGCGCAACCGTCAGGCTACATGGTACAACGGCGACGCACCTCATACAATGCCATCACAGTTATGTCGTCGCTGGCTATGATGTGTCCGGCTCAGGATGTTTGAGACAAGTGGTTTGATGCGCGTCTCTGGCTTTGCGCCATTTGCGGACAAAGCGGTGGTTGTTTGTGAACCATCCGACGCTTGCTGACATCAACCGCATCTTGCCTATGGCGTTTCTATCGCCGAGAATCACCGAAGCGATCCTCACAGGGCAGCAGCCACCGATTTCGCCATCGCGAAGCTCAAGCGGGTTGTCGATCTTCCCGCGCTGTGGATAGAGCAACATGACCTTCTGATGCGCCCTCATCACTGACAGCCGTCACAGATCATCAGCCAAGCACAACAGCCCGCGGATCGAAGCGGGCCTGTAGCTTACTCCGGCGAATGAATGCATGCGCCCTGCACTCGACGAGGCTGCGAACCGGCCTCGGGAAAACGTCGGCCAATACTCAAAATCTATTGGCTGCCGGGAAAAGGCTTCTGAGACGGGCAGCTGTAATGCATACGAAAGGGGTGCAAAGACCTAAAAAAATAGAGTCGAGCGGGGCACAGGCATCCGGTAAGCCTATGAATTTACGCAGCAATTCCAACAACACACATATGAGATTAATTTGGGTAAACTGAATGGTGCCCAGGACCGGAATCGAACCAGTGACACGCGGATTTTCAATCCGCTGCTCTACCAACTGAGCTACCTGGGCTAACCTGCTTCCACTGGCGCTTTTCGAAGAAAGCACCTCGGGGCCTTGGTTCGCCCCGGAAGCGAGCGGGGTTATAGCATCTTGTTCGCCCATGGCAAGCGTCAAATGACTCTTTTTTGACGGTCTTACCAGTTTTCCGGATTCATGAGGAAAAATAAGAGCTTCGCGGGTGGAACTCTCTGAAGCGCGTCACAATCCTTCAGATTGCTGCTCGTGCTTCAGGTCTTGATTTCCATGCATGTCGTCATCCCAAAACCGCTGCACACTTTTGGGCGACAGGCATTAGTTTTCGTCATCCGGATATTCGGCCTTGGTCTCGTCGTCGGCAACGGGAATGGCGTAGGCGCCGGTCAGCCAGCGGGAGAGATCGACCTCGCGGCAGCGGTTGGAGCAGAAGGGGTAATGTTCGCGGTGGGAAGGTTTGCCGCATTCGGGGCAAGGGCGCGTCTTGCGCAGCGGCTCGACCTTGGCGGCTGCTTTCTTTTCTTCAGGCATATCGGTTCGTCCTATCGATCGGCCGTCGGGCTCAGCCCTCGGGCCACCGGCTATGCACGTCGAAGCCTTCGCCGGTCAAAAGCAGAATGGTTTCATAAAGCGGCAGGCCGACTACATTCGTGTAGGAGCCCACCATTTTCTGCACGAAAGTGCCGGCAAGGCCCTGGATGCCGTAGGCACCCGCCTTGCCGCGCCACTGGCCGGAGGCCAGATAGTTCTCGATCTCGAAGCCTGAAAGACGCTTGAAGCGCACCTTGGTTTCGACGATCTTCTGACGGATCTTGCGATCCGGCGTCACCAGGCAAACGCCGGTGTAGACCATATGGTTGCGCCCCGACAGGAGATGCAGCGAGCTCAACGCCTCGTCGGCGAACTCAGCCTTGCCGAGAATGCGCCGGCCGACAGCGACCACCGTATCGGCAGAGAGGATATAGCTGCCCTTCCAGGTGATATCGCTCTTGATGGCGGCAAGGGCAGCTTCCGCCTTTTCCGCCGAAAGCCTCCGGGCGAGCGAACGCGGATGCTCCGACTTCTTCGGCGCCTCGTCGATATCCATCGGCATCAGGCGCGAGGGCTCGATGCCGGCCTGGTTGAGCAGGTCGACGCGGCGGGGCGAGCCCGAGGCCAGAATGAGCTTGTATTTCAGCGCCATGGAACCTCGAGCATCGGCAGGCAGGAGAAAAACCCTTGCAGGACCTTGGGCAGGCTTACTTGAAACGGTAGGTGATGCGGCCCTTGGTCAGATCGTAGGGCGTCATTTCCACAAGCACCTTGTCGCCTGCGAGAACGCGGATGCGATTCTTGCGCATGCGGCCGGCGGTGTGGGCAATGATCTCGTGTTCGTTTTCGAGCTTCACGCGGAACGTCGCATTCGGCAGAAGTTCGGTGACGATTCCGGGGAATTCGAGGACTTCTTCTTTCGGCATATAGTGGTTTTCTTCCTGTGGGTTGAATAGGCAGCGCAGCGCGCGCCTTTAAAAATTTGGGCGGAAACTACACAATCAACGCAGGTTTGTGAACCTTGTTGATCGGGCTTTCTTTTATTTGTTTTCATGCCGATTGCGCGGCAACGCCTTTCCTTTTGAGTAGCCGGCTTTCGATGAGACTGATCAGGTGATTGCGGACCTCGCGGTAGCTCTCCAGAATCTGCTCGCGCGTTCCGCTGACGACCGTCGGATCCATCGTCGGCCAATAGACGACATCGACCGCACTTGACCGGGTGAGCTCAAGCGCCGCGTGGTGAGCCTGCGGCGAAAGGGTGATGATCAGATCGAAATAATCATCCTCCAGCTCCTCCAGCGTCTGCGGCTGGCGGCGCCCGAGTGAAAGCCCGATCTCTTCGAGCACGACATCTACGAAGGGATCGCGCTCGCCGGCGCGAACCCCGGCGGAGCGTATATAAGTATTGGACGGCAGAATGCTACGGGCAATCATTTCCGCCATCGGCGAGCGGATGGCATTCAGCCCGCACATGAAGAGAATGGCGCCCGGCCTCTTTCCTTCCTCGGCATCGGCGGCGAGCTCCATGGCCGTCACCCACGCCAGTAGAGCACGCAGACCAGCGTGAAAAGGCGCCGGGCGGTGTCGAAATCGACCTCGATCTTGCCGGCCAGCCTGTCTTTCAGCGTCTGCGAACCTTCATTGTGAATACCGCGCCGCCCCATGTCTATCGCCTCGATGCGGCTCGGCGTCGCCGACCGGATCGCTTCGTAATAGCTCTCGCAGATCATGAAGTAATCCTTCACGATCCGTCGAAAGGGCGTCAGCGACAGGATATGGGTGGCGACGTCGCGGCCTTCTTCCGTGGTGATGGCGAAGACCAGCTTCGAATCGACCAGGGAGATGTTCAGCCGGTAAGGCCCGCCGGCATGGCCGAGCGGCTCGAAGCTGTTCTCCTCGATGAGATCGAAGATGGCGACGGCGCGTTCGTGCTCGACATCGGGCGTCGAACGGCCGATCGTATCGTCAAGGACGACGTCGCAAAGCCGAAAATCGCCCTTCGCCATGCCCTCACCTTTCGAGGTTGAGGCGGATCGCGACCGATCGCGCGTGGGCATCGAGGCCCTCGGAAACGGCAAGCGCGATCGCCGCCGGGCCGAGGGTACGCAGCTGCTGCGGACCGAGGCGCAGGATCGAGGTGCGCTTGACGAAATCGAGGACTGAAAGACCCGATGAGAAGCGCGCCGAACGCGCCGTCGGCAGCACATGGTTCGAACCGCCGACATAATCGCCGATCACCTCGGGTGTGTGGGAGCCGATGAAAATCGCTCCAGCATTGCGGATGCCGTCGAGCAGCCGGTCCGGATTGACGACCGCAAGTTCCAGATGCTCGGCGGCGATACGGTTTGCCAGGGGAATGGCCTGTTTCAGATCGGCAACCAGGATGATTGCGCCGAAATCGCGCCAGCTGGCCGCAGCCGTCTCGGCGCGGTTCAGCGTCTTCAGCTGGCGTTCGACCGCCTGCTCCACCGCCTTGCCGAATTCGGCATCGTCGGTGATCAGGATCGCCTGGGCGCTGACATCGTGCTCGGCCTGTGCCAGCAGGTCGGCAGCGATCCAATCGGGATTGTTGTCCTTGTCTGCGATGACGAGCACTTCGGAGGGGCCGGCGATCATGTCGATGCCGACGGTGCCGAAGACATGGCGTTTGGCGGCAGCGACATAGGCATTGCCGGGGCCAGTGATCTTGGCAACCGGGGCGATCGTCTCAGTGCCGTAGGCGAGTGCCGCGATCGCCTGGGCGCCGCCGAGACGATAAATCTCCGTGACGCCCACAAGCTTGGCGGCGGCAAGCACCGCCGGATTGACAGCGCCGCCTGTGGCGGGAACGGCGATGACGATGCGATCAACGCCGGCGACCTTGGCCGGCACGGCATTCATCAGCACCGAACTCGGATAGCTGGCCGTGCCACCCGGAACATAGAGCCCGACCGCCTCGATCGCTGTCCAGCGCGAGCCGAGACCGACGCCCATGTCGTCCTCGTAGATATCGTCCTTCGGCAGTTGCCGGCGATGGTGGGATTCGATGCGCAGTGTCGCAAGCTTCAGCGCGCCCAGCACTTCCGATGGCACCGCCTCGACGGCGGCGTCGATCTCCTCTGATGTGACGCGCATCGGGACGGTGGCGAAATCGATGCCGTCGAACTTCAGCGAATATTCGGCCAGCGCTGCGTCGCCGCGGGCGCGCACGTCATCAATGATGGCGCGAACCACGACGTTCACATCTTCGGAGACTTCACGCTTCGTCGTCAGAAAGGCGGCAAAATGCTGCTCGAAACCTTCCGATGCCTGATCCAGCCAGATTGCCAAGACCGATATTCCTTCTCAACTCGAAACCGCGATGTTCAAACGTTCACGCGACAGGCGTTTCAGGGATGGCGAGGCTTTGAAGCCGCCTCCCAGGCACCGCCGATATCGGCCAGCTGGATCTCGATGCATTCAACATCGAGCGCGATCGAGGCTGTGCCTGACAGCGACAGTTCGATCGTACCGTCCGGCCCCTCGCCCTTCTTCTCGAAGCGCAGTGCAAGCAGCGACAGCACCTCGTCGCGCTTCCCACGGTCGATGCCGAGCGAACGGACGGCAAGCACACGCTTGAAGACCAGCGCCGCACGGCGGCGCTCAAAACCCCTACGCTTGCGCGCGGCACTTTCCCAGACGAAACGATTGACGGCAAGGGCGAACTGCGCGTCGCGCGGCGACCAGTCGATATCGCCGACCTTGAAGACGCTGTCCTGCATATGCGCGGAAATGATCGCAAGATCCTCGTCATCGAGCGCAACAAGCTTCAGGTCGGTCATTCAGCCTCAATCCCATTACTTCAGGTGCCGGGCACCGCCGGAATGGCGATGCGTCAGACAAGGGAAATAAGATGCTGCGGCCAATTACGCAACCGGGATGAAGGTCGCTTTACTCGCTGATGCGCTCGACCACTGCGCCGCAGCGGGTCAGCTTCTCCTCAAGCCGCTCGAAACCGCGGTCGAGGTGATAGACGCGGGACACCGTGGTTTCGCCCTCGGCGGCGAGGCCGGCGATGACGAGCGAAACGGAGGCGCGCAGATCGGTCGCCATGACGGGGGCGCCGCGCAGGCGCTCGACACCCTCGATCTTCGCCGTCTGGCCGGAGAGCGAGATCCTAGCGCCGAGGCGGGCAAGCTCCTGCACATGCATGAAACGGTTTTCGAAGATGGTCTCGGTGACGTGCGAAATGCCCGAAGAGCGGGTCATCAGCGCCATGAACTGCGCCTGCAGGTCCGTGGGGAAGCCCGGGAAAGGATCGGTGACGATATCGACCGGCTTGATGCCGGCGCCGTTGCGCCTGATGCGCATGCCGTTGTTGGTCGACGAGATTTCCGCGCCGGCCCGACGCAGCGTTTCCAGCGCGGTTTCGAGCAGCGACGTATCGGTATTCTCGAGCACGACGTCGCCGCCGGCCATGGCGACGGCCATGGCGTAGGTGCCGGTCTCGATGCGATCCGGCAGGACGCGGTGGCGGGCGCCGGAGAGCGAGGTAACGCCTTCGATGGTGATCGTTGCCGTGCCGGCGCCAGTGATCTTGGCGCCCATGGCGTTCAGGCAGTTGGCGAGGTCGACGACCTCAGGCTCGCGGGCGGCATTGCCGATGACAGTCGTGCCGCGGGCAAGCGTTGCCGCCATCATCATCACATGGGTGGCGCCGACGGAGACCTTCGGGAAGGTGTAGCGTGCTCCGATCAGGCCGCCGGCAGGCGCCTTGGCGTTGATGTATCCGGCATCGATCTCCATGGTCGCGCCGAGCGCCGTCAGGCCCTCGATGAAGAGATCGACAGGGCGCGTGCCGATGGCGCAGCCTCCCGGCAGCGAAACCCTGCAATGGCCTTCGCGTGCCAAAAGCGGTCCGATGACCCAGAAGGAGGCGCGCATCTTGGAGACCAGTTCGTAAGATGCAGTGGTGTCGACGATGGTGCGGCAGGTGAAATGGATCGTGCGCGCATAGGAATCTTCCTGGCGCTCGCGGCGGCCGTTGACGGCGACGTCGACGCCGTGATTGCCGAGGATGCGCATCAGCAGCTCGACGTCGGCCAGATGCGGCACGTTTTCGAGCGTCAGCGTATCGCTGGTCAGAAGCGAGGCGATCATCAGCGGCAGTGCGGCATTCTTGGCGCCGGAAATCGGAATGATGCCATTCAGCTCATTACCGCCGACGATTCTGATACGATCCATGTGCGCTTACGGGCCGCGCCCGCCTTTCCTGAAAGTTCTGCCTTGGAATAAGGAGTGGAGTGTTTAGGGGATTTCTCGGGACGCTTCAATTCGTCACGGACGGAACATTACGATTCGTCCATTTTTGCGGCGGGCAGTCCATCTGTCTCGTCGGCCTGGCCCGAACGGCGGGCGCGCACCTGCTGTTTGCGTCGCCCTAGATTTTCCCTGAGCTTTTCGGCGGCGCGCTCGCGGCGCAGTTTCGCCTGGGCCTCGATCGCCTCTTTGCGGCTCTTTTGGCCGGTTTCGGTCTTGTCGTTCATGTGAACAGGATTAGCCGAATTTGCGCCGATCCAAAAGTCCCTTGCATCCCAATCCACGCGAAGTTGGAATTTGCTGCTTGCGCTTGTCGCCAAGCTGTGGCAATAGCCGCCCCGTTCCCGCAATTGAGCCCCCGGCTCGCACGGGTACTGGTCCTGCTGCCGTAGCTCAGTGGTAGAGCACACCCTTGGTAAGGGTGAGGTCGGTGGTTCAATCCCACTCGGCAGCACCAGTTTTCTCTCAAAAAACTACTATTGAAAATCAGGCAGCGCGCAGGATCACACGCGAAACCGCCCCGGGTGAGGCTCATCATCTTTCCCGATTGCTAAATATCAAACGCCGCCCCAGGCGGCTATTGGCCGTAGGTTTCCCTATCGCTGAAGTTGACCTGAGCTGCACCCTAACTTACAACCCACGACCGGTAGTGATATTTGGGCCAAACTCCAGCCAGGGAATAGATCTTGCGCCACATCAAAGAATATGACGGCTTGCGAGGACTGATGGCCCTCTGGGTGCTTATCGGACATTGGGCCGCGACAATCTATATGCAGTTTCCGTGGCCCGCGAACTTGGGAAATGCCTACGCCGTCGATGTTTTTGTAATCTTGAGCGGATTTGCTATTGCAACGCTCGTCGAGCGGAAGCGAGAGACTTACGGCATTTACATCATTCGTCGAGTATTGCGGATATTTCCTGTGTACTGGTTCTATCTCGCGATCTCCATTGCCTTGGCGTGGGTTAGCGTCGACGTATGGACCAATGCAGCAGGCGGCGAGGCAACGCCCAATCGACTGCAGATCTCACTTGCCGCGCTCGATAATTTTTGGCCGAACGTCGTCAGCCACATCGTCGCCTTGCATGGTGTCGTCCCAAGAAACATGGTCCCGAATGGAGAGTATGCTTTTCTCGGGCAGGCATGGAGCATTTCGCTCGAATGGCAGTTTTATCTGATTGCACCATTGGTGATCGCCTTGGGCGTGCGCGCCGCAGGCAATTTCAAAGCTTGCCTAATCCTCGTTATCGGGCTGTTTGTGCTTTCGTATGTCAGCCCTCGGTTCCCCTATAGCTTCATCGGCCGATATTCCGCGTTCTTTGCGATCGGCATTGCGACATACTTCCTGCTAAATGTTGGCATCCCTCTCTTGGCTCACCGCAGGATTGCCATAGCGCCAATTGCGCTGCTCATAGTTACGGCATTGATATTGTTTGAATTGCCGTCAGTGCTGCCCGTCTCGATCTGGATTGTCGCCACCGCTGCTGTTCTGGCCCCAAGCCAATTTGGTCTTTCAGCAGTTGGCGGACTCCTCAGATGGAAGCCCATCCAGGCGCTGGGGCAGATGTCCTATTCCGTTTATCTCTCGCACATGGCTGTGCTCGTCTTGGGGATGCTGGCTCTTGAAAAAGCCGGGATCACATCGCCCTATCTTCATGCCGCCCTGTTGCTGCTCATGACATTGGCTGGCACGCTCGCCATATCGATAGCCTCCTATAATTTCATCGAAGTTCCATTTCAGCGGCTGGGTCGAAATCTCGCGACACGGCCCCAAGCAGCTGAATGAAATCCCTGCCAGTTTAGCTGTGGCGGAACCGTCGCCATGGCATTCATCGTCGAACTTGCCCTCGTTCCCGGTTGAAGGACCTTTAGGCAGAGCGAACGCCTGAGCTCATTCCGCCTCACCAGCCGGAATCCATCCACCATTGCTGCCCGCGAAAATCGCGCTAGAATATTAACTATCGCGGAGTCTCCCGGAGGAATTGGGAGATGTTGCATCTGGTCAATCGAAAACCCTGGAGGAGCATCGATGGCAACTGAACGATGGAACAGCCCGGTCACGGTCGGTTTCGAAGGCGCCGACGCGCGAACGGTCAATGGTCCGTTCGATGCGCTGAAATGCCTGGCGGATCTGTGGCCGAGTTCGCGCGGGCTTCATTACATCAAGGCTCGCAGCACCTGCCGGGCAGCGCTCGACGGGCGCAAGAGCGTGGAAGAAGCAAGAGCCGAGTTCCTGGCAGCGGCCGAAGAGGCAAAGCTGAAGCTGCATTAGCAGTTCGGTAAGGTTTTTGGGCCGTTTGCCGGCTTTTTGCCGAAGGAAGCGTGTCGGAACGGTACAATGCTTGATTTTCACTTAACCCTGCATCGAGCTTGTGCCGGGTTTTGACGCAAGAGGCGTTGCGCCCAGGACAGGTGCATCAATAGAAGATGCTCAGCCATCATGATGATGGTCAGAGGCTCGTCACCTCTGCGGGAACGCAGGCGAGCCTCGTCCGAGCAAGCCCGGATGTTTTCAGCAGGCTGCGCCCCCTTCACTCTCCACCTCGACATAACCGACGCCGATGATCGTGCCGTCCGCCGTGCGGATGAAAGAGGGGAGATACCGGGGTTCCGCCAGCGTGCAAGCGGCAGTTCCCGTATATTCGTTGAGGGCGATCTGGTCCTTCGGCAGAGCGGAATAGTTCGTGCCGCTTTCGAGCGAGGCATGGGCGGAGCCGGCAAAGACGCCCCAACCCAAAATCAGGGTCGCTGCCCAGAGGCGAGAAAGCAACTGCATGATGGTCTCCAGCTTTTAGATCCGGCATTTCAACACCCGGGATGGCCTTTGGTTCCGCTGCTCAACACCGGGATAGGAGCGCGTGGCCGACGCGGCGCCCCATTCGCCGCACCTCAGCGGTGCAGCATCCGGCTGCGCACGTAACCTCGACCGACAATGCTCTCGGCGATCTCGACCGCTCGCTCGACGTCACCCCGCCGGCGCACGAAACCTTCCAGGATCACGTATGAGCCCAGCATGCTGACGATGACCTCCCCGGCTTCGATATTATCGGCAGCATGAAGGGCGCTCTCCACCGAAGCGCGCGTCGCCGCATCGCGGTGTCCCTGTCGGCCGATTTCCTCATGGCCCGTGAATGTCAGAAAGCCGGGCATCGTGACCGTCCCTTGATGTTGACTGATCTTGATAAACGCCGGAGCGAGGCGTTTCGTTGCTGCAGGCGGCCAGCCCTTGGCGAAAGACGCGGCGATTTCCATATCTGCCGGCAACGGAAGAAGGATGACGACGATGAAAGCGTTTCTGCCCGCATTGTTTGCCGGGGCATTGCTGGCCGGCTGCTCCTCGGCCGATGGGCCGGCGCTGGAACCCATTCCGGGCAGCATCACCTATGGCGGCCAGCCGCGAACGAAGCTCACCAAGTCGCCGGTCGGCAGCGCTGTTTACAACCAGTTCTACAATCAGACGGGCCAACGGGTGGAGGAGACCTATATTCTTCAGCCGGACCGCAGCCTGAAACTGGTACGGCGTGTGGTCGGCCCGGATTTCCCCGACTGAGGTTCTCGCGCCGCTTGACAGAGGCGGCAATCGCAAACATTCAAGGAACATCTAATCTCTCCGCGGTGATTCTGCGGGAGCCCGACCGGACGGCTGGATGTACCTCGAAAAGCTCAATCCACAGCAGCGCATGGCCGTCGAGCACGGCACGCTCACCGACGGCAATCATATTGCCGGGCCGCTGCTGGTCATTGCCGGCGCCGGCTCCGGCAAGACGAATACCTTGGCGCATCGGGTCGCCCATCTCATCGTCAAGGGCGCCGACCCCCGCCGCATACTGCTGATGACCTTCTCGCGCCGGGCGGCGGCCGAGATGGCGCGGCGCGTCGAGCGCATCTGCCGCGATGTGCTTGGCGCCAATGCCGGCGTCATGGCGGACGCGCTTTCCTGGTCCGGCACCTTCCACGGCATCGGCGCGCGGCTACTGCGAGATTACGCCCAGCAGATCGGTCTCGATCCTGACTTCACCATCCACGACCGCGAAGACAGCGCCGATCTGATGAACCTGATCCGGCATGACCTAGGCTTCTCAAAGACGGAAAGCCGCTTCCCCACAAAGGGCACCTGCCTTGCCATCTATTCCCGAGCGGTGAATTCGGAAACCGCGCTCGACCTCGTGCTGCGCGACGCCTTTCCCTGGTGCGCGACATGGGAGAAACAGCTGCGCGAACTTTTCGCCTGCTATGTGGAGGCGAAGCAGACCCAGAATGTGCTCGATTATGACGATCTGCTGCTCTATTGGGCGCAGATGGTCGGCGAGGCTGTCATTGCCGAGGACATCGGCAGCCGCTTCGACCATGTGCTCGTCGACGAATATCAGGACACCAACCGGCTGCAGGCTTCGATCCTGCTCGCACTAAAACCCGAAGGCCGGGGGCTGACCGTCGTCGGCGACGATGCGCAGTCGATCTATTCCTTCCGCGCCGCGACGGTGCGCAATATCCTCGACTTTCCCGCCGCCTTCAGCCCGGCGGCCAACATCGTGACACTCGACCGCAATTACCGCTCGACGCAGCCGATCCTGGCAGCGGCCAACGCCGTCATCGATCTCGCCTCGGAGCGCTTCACCAAGAACCTCTGGACCGAGCGGCAATCGTCTGAGCGGCCGCGTCTCGTCACGGTTCGAGATGAGGCCGAACAGGCGCGCTACATCGCCGACAAGGTGCTCGACAATCGCGAGGAAGGCCTCAAGCTCAAGCAGCAGGCCGTGCTCTTCCGCGCCTCGCATCACAGCGGGCCGCTGGAGGTCGAATTGACCCGGCGCAACATTCCCTTCGTCAAGTTCGGCGGGCTGAAGTTTCTCGACAGCGCGCATGTGAAGGACATGCTGGCCACCCTTCGCTTCGCGCAGAACCCGCGCGACCGCGTGGCGGGGTTCCGGCTGATGCAGATCCTGCCGGGTGTCGGCCCCTCGACAGCGCAGAAGGCGCTCGACCTGATGGCGGAGGATGTGAGCCCGCTGTCTGCCCTTGCCGCCATGCCGGCGCCGCCGCGCTCGGGCGAAGACTGGACATCCTTCGTTTCGATGCTGCAGGAGATGAAGTCCGGGAAGGCCGGCTGGCCGGCGGAAATCGGGCTGGTGCGAGAATGGTATGCGCCGCATCTGGAACGGCTGCATGAGGACGCCGCGACCCGGCAGGCCGACCTGCTGCAGCTCGAACAGATCGCCAGCGGTTATGCCTCACGCGAGCGCTTCCTCACCGAGCTTACCCTCGATCCGCCGGATGCGACCAGCGACCAGGCGGGCGTGCCGCTTCTCGACGACGACTATCTCATCCTGTCGACCATCCATTCCGCAAAGGGCCAGGAGTGGACGAGGGTTTTCATACTGAATGTCGTCGACGGCTGCATTCCGAACGATCTCGCCGTCGGCACCACGGCCGAAATCGAAGAGGAACGTCGCCTGCTCTACGTGGCGATGACGCGCGCAAGAGACGGTCTCGACCTCGTCGTGCCGCAACGCTTCTTTACTTATGGGCAGAATTCGCAGGGCGACCGCCACGTCTATGCCTCGCGCAGCCGTTTCATCCCTGCGACGCTGCTGCAGTTCTTCGAGGCGTGCAGCTGGCCGCAGGTGAAATCGGACGCCGCCGCCCAAGCGCAGGCCCGGCAGGTGCGCATCGATGTCGGCGCCCGCATGCGCGGCATGTGGCGATAGGCCGGGACGGTTTAGAGCAAAAGCGGCGGTTCGGCCGGTTTCAGGAAATGTTCGACCGATGCCGCCTCCACGGCTTCGACTGATGAGGGCGACCATTTCGGATTGCGGTCCTTGTCGATGACGGCGGCGCGGATGCCCTCGAAAAAATCGGGATTGTGCAACATCTGCAGGCAGGCGCCGAGTTCGCGGCGAAGGCATTCGGCGAGCGAGATGCTGCGGCGGCCGGCCCTGAGCAGCCGCAAGGCGAGCTTCAGACTGGTTGGCGAACGCGTCAGCAATACCCGGCGCGTCTCGGCGGGGAAGTCGCCCTCCTCCACTGCGAGAGCGGCCAGGATCGCCTCGACGCTGTCAAACCGAAATGCGCGATCAATCGTTGCCGCGTTCCGCTGCAGCTGGCCTTCTGCCGGAGGCTCGGAAAGCGCCTGCAACACGGCATCGACATCGCTTGGCGCGCTGCCGAGCGGCAAGATCGACAAAACCTCGATCACCTCTCCAAGCCGCGACGAAGCGATTTGAAGATCGGCAAGGCGGGCGTGGATCGCGTCGGCGGCACCAATATCGAGCCCTGTTAGGCCGAGCCATGTTCCCGCCTCGCCGGGGGCGTGTGGCAACAGCCAGGTGGCGCCGATATCCGGGACATAGCCGATGCCGGTTTCGGGCATGGCAAGGCGCGTGCGCTCGGTGACGATGCGATGGCGACCGTGCGACGACAGGCCGACGCCGCCGCCCATGGTGATGCCATCCATGAGCGCGACATAGGGTTTGGGATAGAAGGCGATCATATGGTTGAGGCGGAATTCCTCGCGCCAGAAGGCGCCCGCAAGGCCGTCGCCGGCGCGGGCGCTCTCATGCAAGGCGCGGATATCGCCTCCGGCGCAGAAGCCGCGCTCACCCTCCCCCGTCACCACGACGCTCGCCACCGCGGCATCACCGGCGAAAGCGTCGAGGGCCTCGGTGATCGCGCGGATCATCGGCAGCGTCAGGCTGTTCAGCGCCCGCGGCCGGTTGAGCCGGATAATGCCGGCAGTGCCTCGCCGCTCGATGATGACTTCGCTTGGCCGTTCGCCGTCCTGCATGCTTCGCCTCCACTGTTGCGACCATGAATAGACGACGAGGCGGCGTCGCTCCAGTCGATTTGCGGCCGGCCGCGATCGATTGTCAGGCAGAGAGCGAATTGCGGGCGGAAACGGCGCCGTCGCATCTGGCCGCATATTCGATGGCAAGTTCCAGCGGCAGCGGCCGCGAGAAATAATAGCCTTGGGCCAGACGGACGCCCATTGCTTTCAATCCCTCGGCGATCTGCTCGCTTTCGACGCCTTCGGCAACGGAGGCGATGCCGAGATTCTGGCAGAGATTGGCGACCGAGCGGGTGATGTTCATGCAGCGGGCGTCGCGATCGAAATTCATCACGAAACCCTTGTCGATCTTCAGCTTGTCGAAGGCGAGACGATGGATATGGCTGAGGCTCGAAAAGCCGGTGCCGAAATCGTCGAGCGCGATTGATATGCCGGCGGCGCGCAGCATTGATATCACCCGGTCGGCAGCGTCGAAATCGGAAAGCAGCGCCGTTTCGGTAATCTCGAATTCGATGCGCTTCGGATCGACGCCGGAGCGGGTGATCATGGCGAGCAGGGCCATCGAGGTCTCGTGATCGCAAATATCGCGGGCCGAGAGGTTGAAGGATAGCCTGAGATGTTTCGGCATGATCGCCAGCGCTTCGAGCGCCTGGGCAAAGAGGATGCGCGTCATTCGGCCGATGACGGCCGTGCGTTCGGCGGCGGGGATGAAGGCCTCAGGGCTGATGCGGCCGAAGCGGGCGCTGTCCCAGCGGGCGAGCGCCTCGTAACCGACGACGCGGCCGCTCTTCAATTCGACGATCGGCTGATAATCGAGCTTCAATTCCTGGGCGAAGTCGTTCGCCTGCAGTTCGAGTTCGATCAGGTGGCGCTGCGTCAGGATTTTTTCGTGGTCGGCTGAGAAGAATTCGACGCCGCTGCTGCGCTTGCTCTTGACCTGGTAGAGGGCGAAATCCGCCTTCTCGTAGAGATCCTCGGCCGTGTATTGGCCGATATCGGGATAGACGATGCCGCAGGAACCGAAAACACGAACCGAGCCGTCGGGGATTTCATAGGGCTCGCGGACGGCCGCGCAGAGCGCCTGGCCGAGATCGGCGATCGCGTTGCGCGTCATCGAACAGGGGAAGATGATGCCGAATTCATCGCCGCCGAGGCGGGAGACGATGCCCTCGTTGCCGACCAGCGCGGTGAAGCGGCGGGCCGTCTCCTTGAGCACGAGATCGCCCGCGGCATGGCCGAAGACGTCGTTGACGGGCTTGAACCCGTCGAGATCGATAATTCCGAGGACGGGCGGCGAGGATGGTTTCTCCCGCAGCCGTTTTTCCAGCGAGAGAAAGAAGCTGCGGCGGTTGGCAAGGCTGGTCAATTGGTCCTGCAGGGCGTTGCGGCTGTTGACGAGATTGAGCTCCTCAGCCTCCGCCTGCTTCTGCTTCAATTCCTCGGTCAATTGCACAAGGCCGACGAAATTCTGGAAATAGCTGTTGATTACCCTCAAAAAGGGCAGAATCAGGAAAAGGCCGCTGACGGCGGTCGCCACGAAAACGGGATTGCCCGAGAACATGAAGGTCGCGATCATGGCCGAGAAGGTGATGACAGTGGTGATCGCCGCCGCCATCGGCAGATGCATCAGGCAGAAGATGCAGGAAATGCCCGTCACGACGAGGAAATAGGCGATCTGGCCCTGCTGGGAGGCATCGCCGTACTGATAAAGCGCGATCGCCCAGCCGCCGAAGGCGGCGGCCAGGATGCAGGCGCCTGATATGGTGACCTTCATCAGCCGGTAAGCCCGCTCGGCGGTGACGTTTTCCTTGCCCCTGGTCGCCCACCAGCAGAGGCGGAACACGCAGACGATGCTGAGACCGACAGGGATATAGAGCGCGAGCCAGAGAGGAGCGGATTTAACGTGCGTAACCGCCACCGCAAGGGCGTTGATGATCAGGAGGACATAAAGAATAGGGATCTGGGACGACAGGGCCTGGAACTGCGCCACCAGAAACGTCGGGTTGTCTTTTTGCAGCCGCAGCGCGGCCAGAAAGTTCTTCATGTCTCTTTTCCGTCGGCCCCGAGCCACCAGAGAAAGCTTGATGTTTCCTTATTCCAGTCATGTCATGCGGACCCCGCCGGGACGGGGATGGTAAAAAGGCCGTTGCGTCGAAACGCCGTTCAGAAAGAAGCGGCGGCGAGCGCCCGATGGATGCTGTGCAGATCGTCGACGTTCTTGTTCGACAGGAAGAGTTCCCAATCGAGCGAGCTCTGGACGATGGTTTCCAGCGAATCGTAGCGAGGTTTCCAGTCGAGCACCTGCCGGGCGAGCGAAGCGTCTGCGACGACGCTTGCCGAATCCCCGGCGCGGCGCGGCGCCATGTGGATCTTGAATGAATGTCCGTGGAGGCGGGTGACCATGTTCAGCACGTCGAGCACGGAATAGCCGCTGCCATAGCCGCAATTGGCAACGAGCGAGCCCTTGTCCTTGCGCAGGTGCTGCAGCGCTTTCAGGTGTGCATCGACAAGATCCGTGACGTGGATGTAGTCCCGCACGCCGGTGCCGTCATGCGTGGGATAGTCGATGCCATAGACATGCACGCCGTCGCGCGTGCCGAGTGCGGCCTCGCAGGCAACCTTGATGAGATGCGTGGCGCCTGAAGTCGACTGGCCGGTGCGGTGGTGCGGGTCGGCGCCGGCGACGTTGAAATAGCGAAGCGCGACATAGTTGAAGTCATAGGCGGCTGCGGCATCGCGCAGCATGAATTCGGTCATCAGCTTGGATTGGCCGTAAGGATTTTCCGGGTTGAGGGAAGCTGTCTCCTTCACGGGCAGGTCCGTCTTCTGCTGACCGTAGACGGCTGCCGTCGAGGAGAAGACGAAATTGCGGATGCCAGCCTTGATCGAAGCGCTCAGAAGCGCGCGGGTCTTACCGGAATTGTTGTCGTAATAGGAAAGCGGATCAGCGACCGAGACCGGGACGACGGCGGAGCCGGCGAAATGGATGATCGTCTCGATGTCGTTCTCGATGAAGATCTTCTTCAATATATCGGGGTCGGCAATGTCGCCGAGATAGAAACGCGCCGCCGGCGCCACGGCCCATCGAAAACCCGTGGAGAGGCGGTCGAGCACGACCACATCCTCGCCTGAATCGAGCAACAACCAAACCATGTGACTGCCGATATATCCGGCCCCGCCCGTCACCAAAACCGCCATGTCACGCATCCCTGCTTTCGTTTTTATAGGCAGGGGCATCAGGCGCCGGTTTTTCTTTCCAATCTTCTTATCGGATGGCCGTTTGGCAGCCTTTGAACGGGTATGTTTGGAGTCGTGGTTAGAGGCCGATTTAGGGCTTTGCTAGAGTTTTATCGATCTTGCGATTTCGCACAAAATCGGCCGGGCTGGGAGCCGCCACGCGTCTTGCCGCCGAGGTTCTCAGAGCTTGAGGATATAATCGCAGAGACGTTCAGCGGCGATTGCCACCTGGGCCGGGTCGCGCAGGAAACAGGCGCGCAGGAAGAGTTCGCCGCCGGCGCCGAAGGCGGTTCCGGGAGCAAGTCCGACACCTGTCTTGTCGACGATATCGATGGCAGCGCTACGGCTATCGGTGACGCCGTCGATCTTCAGGAAAGCATAGAGCGCGCCGTCCGGCTTCAGCGTCTCGACACGATTGGTGGCGATCAGCGCATCGCAGAGAATATCGCGCGAGCGGGCGGCCTTGGCGATATTGGCGCGCACAAAATCATCGCCGTCATCGAGGGCCGCGACGGCGCCCTTCTGCATGAACTGCGCCACGCCCGACGTCGAATACTGAATGAGGTTTTCGAGCACCTGCCCCATTTCGGGGGGTGCTACGATCCAGCCGACGCGCCAGCCGGTCATCGACCAGTTCTTCGAGAAGGAATTGACGAAGATGATCTTGTCATCCGGTTCCATTACGTTGAGGAAGGAGGGCGCGCGGCCGCCGGCAAAATAATAGAGGGCGTAGATTTCATCCGCCATGATCCAGAGGTCGTACTTGCGGGCGAGCGCCAGGATGTCGGCGAGATCCTTCTTCGTCGCCGTCCAGCCCGTCGGGTTCGACGGCGTATTGATGAAGATGCCCCTGGTCTTTTGCGTGATCGCGGCTTCGATGCGGTCGAGATCGACCGTCCATCGACCGCCTTCGAACTGCAGCTCGACGCCGACGGAGCGCGCGCCCGCTATTTCGAGGGCCGCGGCGATATTCGGCCAGGCGGGCGTGAGGTAGACGAATTCGTCGCCCGGCGAGGTCAGCGCCTGTACTGCGATCTGGATCGCCTGCATGCCGGAGCCGGCGACATAGAAATGCTCGACCGGCAGCCGGACGGCGAAATGCCTGGCGTAATAATCCGAAAGCGCCCGGCGAAGCTCGGGAATGCCACGCTGCCAGGTGTAGAAGGTCTCGCCGGCCGCAAGCGCGTCCATCGCCGCCCTGCTGATGAAATCGGGCGTCGGCAGATCGCCTTCCCCCACCCAGAGCGGCAATAGGCCGTCACGGCCACGAGCATAATTTACGACTTCGACAATCCCGCTTTCGGGCGCCGCCAAGGCGCGCGGGCTAAGGCTGGTGACGATCGACATGCATATCTCCGGTTTCCGCCTTCATAGAGGATTTGCGCCGGCAAATCCCATGATATCCAGTGATGGCATATCGATTTTCGTGATGAATGAGCCCGACTCAAGCCGTCGGGCGCTTGGCGAGAAGATCGCGGATCTCGGTCAGCAGCTGAACGTCTGCCGGCGGCGGAGGCAGCTCTTCCGGTGCGGCCTTTTCCTTGCGCTCGACCTGCTCGCGCAGCGTATTCACACCCTTGACCATCAGGAAGATGATCCAGGCGAGAATGAGGAAGTTGATCAGAACGGTGAGGAAGCTGCCATAGGCAAACACCGCTCCCTGCGCACGGGCGGCGGCGAGCGACGTCTCGGTGACCTTGGACGACAGCGGAATGAAATAATTCGAGAAATCGAAGCCGCCGAAGACGGCGCCGACGATCGGCATAATGATGTCGTCGACCAGCGATTTGACGATGCCGCCAAAGGCGCCGCCGATGATGACGCCGACTGCAAGATCCATGACATTGCCGCGGGCGATAAAGGCCTTGAACTCGTTGAGCATCGGATCCGTCTCCCTTCGATGCACTTCAAAGTTATGCAACTGATTTTATTAGCTACATCTTCATTGCAATTAATCAATCGGCAATCGCAATTAATCGACGATACCCCCGCGGTCTTTGACTTAAGGCCTAGACGGCCAGGAATTTTCAAAGCGCCTGAAATAACTTAAGCTGATCCACTTGCGGGAGATCCCGGCGGGTTTCCGCCGGCGGAGGGTCAATGCTTCCAGGCTGGGTTATATTCGCGTCTGCCTTCGGCTATCTGCTCCTGCTTTTCGCCGTGGCAAGCTATGGCGACCGCAAGAACCGCAGGCGGGGCACTCTCGGCCCGGGCAGGCTGGAAGGCGGATGGCCGGTGGTCTATGCGCTGAGCCTTGCGATCTACTGCACCTCCTGGACCTATTTCGGCAGCGTCGGGCTTGCCGCGCAGCGCGGCCTGGAATTTGCCGGCATCTATATCGGTCCCATCCTTGTCTTCACGCTCGGCATGCCGCTGCTTCGCCGCATCATCGAGCTCGCCAAGGCCGAAAAACTCACCTCGGTCGCCGATTTCGTCGCCGCGCGCTACGGCAAGAACCCGACGGTCGCGACGATCGTGGCGCTGATTTCGCTGATCGGCACCATTCCTTATATCGCGCTGCAGCTCAAGGCGATCTCGAGCACCGTCAGCGCCATGGTCAACCCCTCCGATTACGGCATCGGCAGCGGCAATCTCTATTTTCTCGACCTGCCGCTCGTCGCGACGCTGGTGCTCGCCTGCTTCGCCATCATGTTCGGCACGCGGCATACGGATGCAACGGAGCATCAGGACGGCCTCATCCTCGCCGTCTCGATGGAATCGGTGGTCAAGCTCGTCGCCTTCCTGACGGCCGGCATCTGCGTCATCTGGTTTCTCTTCGACGGCCCGACCGATCTCTGGCAGAAGACCGTCGACAACGAGCTGGTCATGTCAGCTCTGAACTACCACACGCCGATCAGCCGCTGGATCACCCTGATCGTCCTGTCGGCCTTCGCAATCATCATGCTGCCACGGCAATTCCACGTCACGGTCGTCGAAAACCGGACGCCGAAACAGCTGAAGCTCGCGGGCTTTCTCTTTCCCACCTACCTCATATCAATCAATCTCTTCGTGCTGCCGGTGGCGATCGGCGGCCTCCTGACCTTCGGCGGCACCGGCAATGCCGATTTCTATATGCTGTCGCTGCCACTTGCCGGCCAGATGCCCGTGGTTTCCCTGATCACCTTCATCGGTGGCTTCTCCGCTGCAACGGCGATGGTCATCGTCGATTCCGTGGCGCTGTCGATCATGGTGTCGAACGACATCATCATGCCGATCTTCCTCAGGCGCAAACTCGCCGGCCGCGCCAGCCAGCGCGACGATTTCGCCAAGACCCTGCTCAACATCCGCCGCAGCGCCATCTTCGCCGTGCTGCTTTTCGGCTATGCTTATTATCGCTCGACGGACAGCACCGCCGGCCTTGCCTCGATCGGCCTTCTTTCCTTCGCCGCGATCGCGCAGATCGCCCCTGCCCTGATCGGCGGGCTGATCTGGCGGCGCGCGAATGCGCGCGGCGCGATCCTCGGGCTGACCACCGGCTTCGTCACCTGGATCTATCTGCTGTTCCTGCCCTCGCTCGGCGGCCCCGATTATTCGCATGTGGCAAGTGCTGTGCTCGGTTTCATCTTTCCCGGCTCGACAATGTTCACTGCGCCCGACGCCGATCCGCTGGTCAATGCGACGGTCATGAGCCTGCTCGTCAACACAGCCTTCTTCGTCGTCGGCTCGCTCACCCGCAATGCCAGACCGCTGGAACGCATCCAGGCCGGCATCTTCGTCAAGCGGCATTCGCGCTCGCAATTCGCTACGCGCGGCTGGAAGACCCGCATCAGCGTCGGCGATCTCAAGGCGGCGATCTCGCGCTATCTCGGGGAAGAGCGCATGCAACGCTCGCTGACGACCTACGAGCAAAGCTCCGGCCGCAAGCTGGAGGACGAGCAGCCGGCCGACATGGCGCTCATCCATTTCAGCGAGCAGTTGCTCGGCAGTGCCATCGGCTCCTCCTCGGCCAGGCTCGTGCTCTCCTTGATCCTGCAGAAGATCGAGGATGCCTCTTCCGATACCGCCTGGCTGCTCGACCAGGCGAGCGAAGCGCTGCAATATAACCAGGACATGCTGCAGACCGCCCTTTCGCAGATGGACCAGGGCATTGCGGTCTTCGACAGTTCCAACCGGCTGACGATCTGGAACCGGCGCTTCCGGCAATTGCTGGACCTGCCGGAAAATGCCGGCCAGGTCGGTTTTCCCTTGTCCGACATCGTCACCATCCTCAGCCGGCGCGGCGACATTGCGCCCGGCGACCTCAATCAGACGGTGCGGCATTTCCTGACGCTCGACAAACCCTTCGCGCTGGTGCTCGGCGGCGGAGAGCGGATCATCGAGGTGCGCTCCAACGCCATGCCGGACAAGGGCATCGTCGCGACTTTCACCGACATTACGCAGCGCGTGAGCGCCGACCAGGCGCTGAAACAGGCAAATGAGACGCTGGAGCAGCGTGTGGCCGAACGGACGGCCGAACTGACCCGCGTCAACCATGAGCTTGCCGAAGCGCGCGCTGCCGCCGACGAGGCGAACATCGGCAAGACGCGCTTTTTCGCCGCCGCCGGCCACGATATTCTGCAGCCGCTCAACGCCGCCAGGCTCTATTCCTCCGCATTGGTCGAGCGCATGGCGCAATCCGACAACAGCCCGATCGTGCGCAACATCGATTCCGCACTGGAATCGGTCGAGACTATTCTCGGGGCGGTGCTCGATATTTCCCGCCTCGATACCGGCGCCATGCGGCCGCGGCTTGCCGCCGTCGCGCTCTCCGACCTGTTGGAGCGCATCGAGACCGATTTCGCGCCGATCGCCCGCGAAAAGCAGCTGAAGCTGGTGGTCATGCCGACGTCGCTGCGCGTGCGCTCCGATCCCAACCTTCTGCGACGACTAGTGCAGAACCTCGTTTCCAACGCCATCAAATACACGATCACCGGCAAGGTGCTGGTTGGCGCGCGGCGACGCGGTAATCAGGTGATCATCCAGGTGATGGATTCGGGCATCGGCATTCCGCCATCGAAATTCCGCACCGTGTTCAAGGAATTCGCGCGGCTGGACGAAGGGGCGAAAACTGCTTCCGGCCTCGGGCTTGGCCTGTCGATCGTCGATCGCATCGCCCGCGTGCTGAACCATCCGGTCGAACTGCACTCGACGCATGGCAGGGGCACGGAGTTCCGCATCACCACGCCCCTCGAAGTTTCCCGCCCCGCCGGGACAGCAGCGGCGATCGCGCCCGCCGACCGGCCGGGACAACCGCTGAAAGGGCTGAAGATCCTCTGCATCGACAACGAGCCGAATATCCTCGAAGGCATGCGGCTTCTGATCAGCGGCTGGGGCTGCGAGGTGGAGGCGCTGGATCGCCTCGCCGACGTCATGGCTATCGACGGGCACGGCGGGCTGCCGGATCTCATCATCGCCGATTATCATCTCGGCGACGGCACCGGCATTGCCGCGATCCTGCATCTGCGCCGGCAGATCGGCGCCGATATCCCGGCTTTGCTGGTCACGGCCGACCGCACGCCGGAGGTGCGCAGCGAGGCCGAGCGGCACGGCATCGCCGTCCAGCACAAGCCGCTGCGGCCGGCGGCGCTGCGTGCCTATATCACCCAGATTTCCGGCCTCAAGCGCGCTGCCGCAGAGTAGGAAGCAAGCTCAGTCGGTCGTGCTCATGACGCGCGTAACAAGGTCGCGTACACGCGTGGTGTCGGGCACATCGCCGAACAGGATGCGGTACATGATCGGTGCCACGACCTGGTCCATGACGAGATCGACATCAGGAAAGGCTGCACCGCGCGCCTTTGCCCTCCCGGCAATGACGTCGATCTGCTGGCGCGTATATTCGGCGCATTTGCAGGCATTCACGCCCGCCTGTGCCGCCAGCACGTCGCGGATCATCTCGCGGCCGGGGCCGGAAGACATTTCCTCGGCATATTGCTCGGCCCAGGCTTGAAGATCGGCCTGGCCGTTGCCTGTATCGACAGGCTGCATATCCGGCCGCAACCGCTCGACGGCGACATCGGCGAGAAGCTCCTGCAGGTCGCCCCAGCGGCGATAAATCGTCGATGGCGTCACCCCCGCCTTGCCGGCGATCATCGGGATGGTGACCTCGGCCCGGTTCATCGCGGCCAGTAGCTCGCGAACCGCCTTATGAACCGATGCCTGAACCCGGGCGCTTCTGCCGCCCGGACGGAGATTCTCTTTTACTGCCATGCGACCCAACCTTCGCCCTAGAGCATTTCCGCTTTTCTCCGAATCGCGGAAATGCTCTATCTCTTTGCTTTCACGCAATTCTCGGCAAAAGCGTTTCACGCTTTGCCTGGCAAAGCCGTTACACACTTTTGCCGGAATTGCTTTAATGGTTCAAAATCTTTGACAGACCCATTAATGCAAATAATTTGCTTTTATAGAATGCCCGCTCTACATACAGCTAACGCAACGACTTAGCTTTAAGAGGGCTTATACATGTTTGCCGCAGCCAAATCCACAGCGAATTCGCCGCGCCCCTCGACCGGCTTCCATGCGCTGACGCTCGCCACCTTTTTTGGAGCCTCCTCGGTACCAACGCCGCTCTACCGGATCTATCAGGAGAATTTTTCCATCTCGCCGGTGCTGATCACCGTCATCTTTGCAGTCTATGCCTTCGCACTGCTGGCGGCCCTGCTGACCGCCGGTTCGATCTCCGATCATCTCGGCCGCAAGCCGGTGATCTTTTTCGCTCTCATCGTCGAAATCGTCGCCATGGGCCTCTTCGTCGTCGCAAGCGGTCCCGGCTGGCTGATCGCGGCGCGGATCGTGCAGGGTCTTGCCACCGGGATCGCCGGCGCCTCACTCGGAGCGGCTCTCGTCGATATCGACCGGGCGAAGGGGCAGATCGTCAATTCGATCGCACCGCTTACCGGCATGGCGGTGGGCGCGGTCGGCACCAGTGCACTGATTCAATACGCCCCCTTCCCGATGCATCTGGTCTATGCGCTGCTACTCGTCGCCTTCTCGCTGCTGGCAGCCGCCATCTGGCTGACGCGCGAGACCGGCAGCAGGCGGCACGGAGCGCTGGGCTCGCTGGTGCCGCGGGTCGCTATTCCGCCGCAGGCAAAGCGACCGCTCGCGCTGGTAACACCGATCAATATCGCCAACTGGACGCTCGGCGGTTTTTATCTTTCGCTGGTGCCTTCATTGGTCGCCAGCACGACGGGCAGCGGAGCCCCGATGACGGGCGGAGCCGTCGTGGCGGCGCTGACCGCGAGCGGAGCGATCGCCGTCTACCTCAGGCGCAACAAGACGGTAACGGCCAATCTCGGCTTTGGCGTATCGGCCAAGACGCTCGGCATTCTGACGGTCGTTGCCGGCGTTCATCTCGCCAATGTGCCGTTGCTTCTCATCGGCACCGTCTTCACCGGCGCCGGCTTCGGCACCAATTTCCTCGGTTCGATCGGCACGATCATGCCACTCGCCAAGCCAGACGAGCGCGCCGGGCTGCTGTCCGCCTTCTACATCCAGAGCTACCTCGCCTTCAGCCTGCCGGCGATCCTTGCCGGATTCCTGGCAAAATCGGCCGGCTATGCGCTGACGACGGATATTTTCGCAACGGCGATCCTGCTTTTGATGGGCGTCGGGATCATGGCTGTTCGCGACGGCAGGGGGAAGACGGCGGAGAATGCGGCCTGACATCCGAGGGAGTTCATGGCTGGAGATCGACCAGCGCGCGGGTGCTGCCATCCATGGAAAAGGGTACGGAGGCATGCTGATGGGCCACCAGCCATCGACCGCCTCGCTTTACGAGACCGAGGGTCTGGCGGAACCAGAGATCGACCTCGGCGCCATCGGTCTTGGTTCCCGTCATGCGCGTGAGGCCGCTCCAGAAGGCGACGTCCTCGCCAACTGTCAGTTTGGCATCGCGCACTTCGCCGCCGATGGGGCCTTCCCAAGTGTCGAACCAGGCCTGAAGGCTCGCCCCGTCCTTGCCGTTGCTGACGAGCGGCGGCGCCAGTGAAAACTCGACCGAATCCTTCGGCCTCGTAGGAAAGCGCGTCCTCGGCGTTCTTTTCCCCCAGCGCCCTGGCCCGCATCATCAGCATGGCGATGATCGCCTCTTCCTCGAGCTTGGCATTCGCTTCGTTATTCACGGCCGTTCTCCTTTGCTGTTACAGACTGAGGACGAACGGAAGGAGGACGATCCGACAATGATGCATTTCCGTTTGCGCAATTCCGGAGGCAAAACTGCTGCGGACTCTTATTGGAATTGCTTCAGAGATAACTCGTCACTTCAGGCTCGTTCCACCAGGCATCGTGCCTCCCGTCGTAATAACGGACAGGCAAGGCCGCCAGTTCCTCAGGGGTGATATCGTCGAGGCAGGCGATATTGATCGAAACATAGGCGCCGCCGATCGCTTCGACATAACCATTGCCGTAAGCGGCCACGCCACAGGTGCGGCAAAAGCGGTGATGGCCGCTCATCGTGTTGAACTGGTAGTCGGTCGTTTCCGCCTCATCGCACATCAGCCGGAAATCGGCCGGCTTGACGTTGGCGCCCCAATAGCGTCGCTTGGAGCAGATCGAACAATTGCAGCGACCGGTGCCTTCTTCGAGGTCCACATCAACCTCGTAACGAACATTGCCGCAATGGCAGCTTCCCCTGTAGGTCTTCTTCATGGTGCTCTCCTCCTTCGGCGTTGCATCAGGTGTTTGAATATGACAATATGTTGTCACGATGGATGAGATACACAATCGACAACATGTTGTCAAACTAAATCGGCCGGAACGGACAATGGAGGGTGATGTCTTTTCCAGTTTCGCGATTACGGCGCTACGCCTCGCCGGCCATCTGACGGCGGCCGGAGACCGGCTGGCGAAGCCCGAAGGGCAAACGAGCGCGCGCTGGCAGGTGCTGGCCGCCGCGCGACGCTGCGACATGTCTGTGGCACAGATCGCCCGCGCGCTCGGCCTCGCCCGCCAAGGCGTGCAGCGGCTTGCCGACGTGCTGGAGCGCGAAGGGCTGATCGCCTATGCCGACAACCCACAGCACCAGCGCGCCAAGTTGGTGCGACTGACGGCGGAAGGGGCGGCACGGCTCGGGGCGATCGAGATCGCCCAGGCGGGGTGGGCGAACGAATTGGGCGCCGCGTTCACGTCAGCCGAGCTTGACGCGGCACGCGTTGTGATGGCGCGGGTCATGGAAATGCTGGAGGCCGACGAGGTGCCGGTCGACTAAGCAATTCGCAGTGCTTGGGGAACAAATGGAAAGGGCACGGCATCAGCCGGCCAGAAACGAAAAAGGCCGGGGCTAACCCGACCTTCCCTGCCATCTCGACGGACCGTGCCAGTACATCCGTGGTCACGATCGGGAGATGATTTTCAAGCCTTAAAGGCTCAGGCCGCCTGGAGGCGGTCTGCCGACATCTTGCCCGACTTGTTGTCGCGCACGAGTTCGTAGGACAGCTTCTGGCCATCCTTGAGATCGCGCATGCCAGCGCGTTCGACGGCGGAGATGTGGACGAAAACGTCGGCTGCGCCGTCATCCGGCTGAATGAAGCCGAAGCCCTTGGTTGCGTTGAACCACTTTACGGTACCTGTGCTCATGACGATATCCTTTTCGAATCGCTCATAGAAGATTGCAGCGCGGGCAGAGGCCCGAGCGGCGATGAAAACCGATTTTGGAGGAAGTTCGCCAGGAACGACGCGAGCGCCGTTTCAAAGTTCATCTAGCAAGATCGATGCGCAGATATGTAAGCGGAAATTGTGTCCGTGGCAAGGCGTCCGCAAGGAAAAGTCGAATTCAACTTGGCTGGGTGTTCTATACGTCCTGCCGCAGCGCCCTCTGGCCTGCCGGCCAAGGGGCGCTGCGGTACGGCAGAGACGACCTACGCCGCCTTCGCCCGCGCATAGGGATCAAACCGCCCGTAGAAGGTCTCGCCCTTGGCGGCCATGTCCTTCAAAAGTGGCGTCGGTTTGAAATGATCCCCGTAAGCGGTAGCTAACTTCTCAGCCAGTTCCACGAAAGCCTTCGCGCCCATACCGTCAATATAACTCAGTGCCCCGCCGGTATAAGGCGCGAAGCCGAAGCCGAGAATCGAGCCGACATCCGCCTCACGTGGATCGGTGACGATGCCTTCTTCCACGGTGCGGGCGGCCTCCAGCGCGACGGTGACGAGGAAGCGTTGCTTCAGGACGTTGACGTCGACCTCATCCGCCGGCTTCTGCGGGTAGAGGGTCTTGAGGTCAGGCCAGAGCGACTTCTTGGCCGGTTTCGGCGGGTAATCGTAAAAACCCTTGGAATTCTTGCGGCCGAAGCGGCCCTCCTTTTCGACCATGCGCGAGATGAGCTCCATGTGCCTGGGATCGATGGCCTTCTCACCGAGATCAGCGACGGTGGCCTTGAGGATCTTCAGCGAGAGGTCGATGGCGACCTCGTCGTTGAGCGCCAAGGGGCCGACCGGCATGCCGGCCATCTTGGCGGCATTCTCGATCATGGCGGGCGGCACGCCTTCGATCAGCATGTCATAGCTTTCCGACATGTAGCGCAGCACGCAGCGATTGACGAAGAAGCCACGGGTGTCGTTGACGACGATCGGCGTCTTCTTGATGGCGGCGACATAATCCAAAGCAACGGCCAACGCCTTGTCGCCGGTTTCGACTCCGAGGATAACCTCGGTCAGCATCATCTTTTCGACGGGCGAGAAGAAGTGGATGCCGATGAAATCGGTAGGCCGCTTCGAATTCTTCGCGAGTCCCGAGATCGGCAGGGTCGAGGTATTGGAGGCGAAGATCGCGCCTTCCGGCAGCACGGCTTCGACGGCCTCGATGACCGCTTTCTTCACCTCGCGATCCTCGAATACCGCCTCGATGACGAGGTCGGCATTGGCGAGATCGGCATAGTCGGCCGAGGGCGCGATGCGGGAGAGCAGCGCGGCTCCGTCATCCTGCGTAAGACGTCCCTTACCGATAGAATCCTTGACGAGCCCTTCCGAGACGGTCTTGCCCTTGGTCGCCGCTTCGATATCGCGATCGATCAGCGTAACCGGGATGCCGGCGGCAGCCGTGACATAGGCGATCGAGGCGCCCATGAAACCGGCACCGACGACGCCGACATGTTTCAGCTCGGTCTTGGGGATGCCGGCCGGGCGGCGGGCGCCCTTGCCGAGTTCCTGCATGGAGATGAACAGCGAGCGGATCATCGAGAAGGCTTCGCGGGTCTGCAGCACCTCGGTGAAATAACGCTGCTCGATCTTCAGGCCCGTGTCGAACGGCACCTGCAAGCCTTCGTAGACGCATTTCAGGATGGCAAGCGCTGCCGGATAATTGCCCGATGTTTCCCTGCGCAGGATTGCAGGCGCTGCCGGCCAGAGTTGGGCCGAAGCCGGCGTCCAGATGCCGCCGCCGGGCGCCTTGAAGCCCTTCTCGTCCCAGGGGGCGACCGGCTTCAGGCCATCCTTGATCATCTGCTTGGCGGCGGGAATGAGCTGATCCGGCTCGACCACCTGATGCACGAGGTTCATCGCCTTGGCGCGAGAACCGGTTAACGACTGGCCCGTCGTCATCATCTGCAGCGCATCCTGGGCGTTCGCCAACCGCGGCACACGCTGCGTGCCGCCGGCGCCGGGGAAGATACCGACCTTCACCTCGGGCAGCGCGATCTTCACGCTCTTGGCATTGGAGGCAACGCGGCCGTGGCAGGCGAGCGACAGTTCGAAGGCGCCGCCCATGCAGGTGCCGTTGATGGCGGACACCCAGGGCTTGCCCGATGTTTCGAGCTTACGGAACAGGCCGCTCATGCGCCCGACCAGGCCGAAGAGGGTCTGCACGGCCGTCTCCGGGCTCTTTGCCTTCTCCTCCTGATAGGAACTGAACATCGATTTGATCATCGACAGATCGGCGCCGCCGGAGAAGGAGGATTTGCCGGAGGTAAAGACGACACCCTTCACAGCAGCGTCAGCGGTCGTGACATCGATGATGGAGTCGAGTTCGGCCATCACCTCGGCGGTGAAAACGTTCATCGATTTGCCGGGCATGTCCCAGGTGACGAGAGCGATACCGTCGGCGTCGGTTTCGAGCGTGAAATTGGTGTAGGTCATTAGGTTTCCTCCCCGATCAAGCCGGCAAATGGCTGCGTTGCGCGTCTACGGTCTTCGTCTTTTCGGTGAGGACATCGCCGGTATGCTTGGTCTGCGACGGCTCGAAAAGCACGATCCAGCATTCCTCCGCCGCCACCGGGTTATGCTCGACACCCCTCGGCACGACATGAAAATCACCGGCCTTCAGATGCACATGCGGACGGTCGCGATATTCGATGGTAAGCGCTCCCTTCCAGATCAGAAAAAGCTCGTCCTCGTCTCGGTGAGAATGCCAGGCGAGCTGCCCCTGGACCTTGGCGAGCTTGACGCTCTGGCCGTTGAGATCGGCGATGACGCGGGGCGACCAGTGCTCGGTCACTTCGGCATACTCGGTTTCGATGGTGCCGGTGTTGAAGCCCATTGTCAGACCCTTTCGATAACCGTTGCCGTGCCCATGCCGGCGCCGATGCAGAGCGTCACCAGCGCGGTGTTGAGGTCGCGGCGCTCCAACTCGTCCAGCACGGTGCCGAGGATCATCGCGCCGGTGGCGCCGAGCGGATGGCCCATGGCGATGGCCCCGCCATTGACGTTGATTCTGGCGTGGTCGATGTCGAAGGCCTGCATGTAGCGCAACACCACGGCGGCGAAGGCTTCATTGAGCTCGAAGAGGTCGATATCGGAAAGGCTCATCCCCGTGCGCTTCAACAGCTTCTCAGTGACATCGACGGGGCCGGTCAGCATCAGGGCCGGATCGGAGCCGATATTGGCGAAGGCTTTTATGCGGGCGCGCGGCTTCAGCCCCATGCTCTGACCTCCGGCCTTGGAGCCGAGCAGGACGGCACCGGCGCCATCGACGATGCCGGAGGAGTTGCCGGCATGATGGACATAGTTGATGCGCTCGATCTCAGGATGGGCCTGGATGCCGACCGCCTCGAAGCCGCCCATCTCGCCGGGCATCTGGAAGGAAGGATTGAGAGAGGCAAGCGCCTGCATATCCGTGCCGGGGCGCATGTGCTCGTCCTTATCAAGGATCGTCAGGCCGTTCTGGTCCTTGACCGGAATGACCGACTTGTCGAACCAGCCCTGCTCCCAGGCATAGGCGGCACGCTTCTGACTCTCGACCGCGTAAGCGTCGACATCGGTTCTGCTGAAGCCGTATTTAGTGGCGATGAGATCGGCCGAGACGCCCTGCGGCATGAAATAGGCCGGGAAGTTCACCGAAGGGTCCATGAACCAGGCGCCGCCCGACATGCCGAGGCCGACGCGGGACATGCTTTCCACACCGCCTGCGATGACGATGTCGTCGGCCCCTTGCGCGATCTTGCCGGCGGCGAAATTGACGGCATCGAGGCCGGAAGCACAGAAACGGGAGATCTGCATGCCCGGCGCGCGGGTGGAATAGCCAGCTTCGAAGGCTGCCGCCTTCGGAATGACCGCGCCGGCATCCATCACGGGATCGACGCAGCCCATAATGATGTCGTCGACCGTTTCCGTATCGAGCCCGTTGCGGTCACGGATCGCTTCCAGCGTCTTTGCCGCTAGACGGACGGAGGGCACCTCATGCAGGGCCCCGTCCTTCTTGCCGCGGCCGCGTGGCGTGCGGACGTGATCGTAAATGAAAACCTCGGTCATTGTTTCATCTCCCTGGCGGCGCTGAGGCCGGTGAATTTCAACTCCCCTTCTCCCCAGCGGGGAGAAGGCGGCCGAAGGTCGGATGAGGGGGCGCTTGCGGCAAACTCGACCTTGCTTGCGCGCGGTCGTTCGCTCCTTTGTCGCTCACCCCCTCATCTGCCCTAACGGGCATCTTCTCCCCGCTGGGGAGAAGAGGGAATTCGTCTCAAAACGCTTCCGCAGCCAGCTCCATCATCGTGTCGGCGCCGGTTTCGATGCGGGCCTTGCGAAGCGCGGTTTCGGGCATGATCCGCTCCATGAAGAATTTCGCCGTGATCAGCTTGTTCTTCAGGTAATCCTGGCGGGCCGCATCGCCCGAAGCAAGGCCATCCTCGGCGGCTTTCGCCATCTTCGCCCACATGTAACCAAGAACGACGAGGCCGAAGAGATGCATATAATCAGTCGAGCCGGCGCCGGCATTGTCGGGCTTGGCCATGGCATTCTGCATGAACCACATGGTCGCACCCTGGACGTCGTTCAAGCCCTTCTTCAGATGCTTGGTGAAGAAGGAGAGTTTTTCGTTGTTGCGGTTCTCCTCGCAGAAATCGCCGATCTCCTTGAAGAGAGCCATGGCGGCGCGGCCGCCGTTCAAAGCGAGCTTGCGGCCGACGAGATCGAGCGCCTGAATGCCGTTGGCGCCTTCATAGATCATGGCGATGCGGGCATCGCGCACATACTGGCTCATGCCGTGCTCTTCGATATAGCCGTGGCCGCCGAAGACCTGCTGGGCCATGACGGTGTGATCGAAGCCCTTGTCGGTCATCACGCCCTTGAGGATCGGGGTGACGAGGCCGAGAATATCGTCGGCCGTCTGGCGCTCCTTCTCGTCGGTGGAGCGGTGAGCGATATCAGACTTGAGCGCGGTCCACAGCAGGAAGGCACGGCCGGCCTCGTTGAAGGCGCGGATGGTCATCAGCGAGCGGCGGATATCGGGATGGACGATGATCGGATCGGCCTTCTTGTCAGGCGCCTTGGGGCCGGAGAGCGAGCGGCCCTGGATGCGGTCGCGGGCGTAGCTCGCGGCATTCTGATAGGCGATCTCGGAAATGGCGATGCCCTGCAGGCCGACCATCAGGCGGGCCTCGTTCATCATCACGAACATGGCGTTGAGGCCGCGGTTTTCGGCGCCGATCAGGAAGCCGGTCGCCTCGTCGTAATTCATCACGCAGGTGGCGTTGCCGTGAATGCCCATCTTGTGCTCGATCGCACCGCAGGAGACAGCGTTGCGGGCGCCGAGCGTGCCGTCCTGGCCGACCAGGAATTTTGGGACGATGAAGAGCGAGATGCCCTTGGTGCCCTCCGGAGCGCCTTCGATGCGGGCCAGCACCAGATGGACGATATTGTCGGTCAGGTCGTGTTCGCCGGCAGAGATAAAGATCTTTTGACCCGAGATTTTGTAGCTGCCGTCAGCCTGCGGCACCGCCTTGGTGCGCAGCATGCCGAGATCGGTGCCGCAATGCGGCTCGGTGAGGTTCATGGTGCCGGACCAGCTGCCGTCCACCATCTTCGGGAGATAAGTGTCCTTCTGCTCCTGTGTGCCGTGGACGAGGATCGCGGCGATCGCGCCCTGCGTCAGGCCGGGATACATCATCAGCGACATGTTGGCGGCGGAGGTATATTCGCCGACGGCGGTATGCAACGTATAGGGAAGCCCCTGCCCGCCGAATTCCTCCGGCACCGCAAGACCGATCCAGCCACCTTCGCGATAGGCTTTATAAGCTTCCTTGAAGCCCTTCGGCGTTGAGACGCTAGCATCGTCGTGGCGAGCGCAGCCTTCCTGATCGCCGGAATAGTTCACCGGAAAGAGCACTTCTTCGGCGACCTTGGCCGCCTCGCCGAGGATCGCTTCGATCATGTCGGGCGTCGCATCGACAAAACCCGGCAGATTGTTGTAGCGTTCGAGGCCCAGCACGTCGTTCAGGACGAAGAGCGTATCGTTCACCGGGGCCTTGTAGACTGGCATCTCTCGAATTCCTCCCATTCGGCTGACCGGATCGCGCCGGCCTCGCGCACTGTCTTACAAAATATTGACGTTTGCGTAAACGTCAAATTCTGCGCTTGCGGTCGGTTTCGCGAAAAATTTCGAAAGCCCGAATCCCGGGCCGGAAAACGCCGAGAGGAGACGCCATCTCATCTTCCTTGTCCATCTTGGAAGAGCGTATAAACGGAAGCGTCTTCCAAGCCGCAATTGGGCAATTCAAGAGGGCCTCCGGCATGATCAGTTTCGCAGTGATAAGGCAGCGTGCGGAGGAACGAAAAGGCGGGCCGGCCGCACTGCAGGCATTGCTGGAGAAATACCGGCCGGATCACGACCGGCTGCGCGCCATGCCCGACGACCGCGTCCTGGCCGATATGACCCGCCGCGTCTTCTACAGCGGTTTCGTCCAGAAAGTGATCGACAACAAATGGCCGGGTTTCGAGGCGGCGTTTTCCGGTTTCGATACGGCAACGCTGAACATTGCGCCGGACGACTATTGGCATGAACTGACGTCGGATGAGCGGATCATCCGGAACGGCGCAAAGATCATGTCGGTTCGGACCAATGCCGCCTTCGTCAGGGAGCTGGCGAAGGAACATGGCAGCGCGGGCGCCTTCTTCGCCGACTGGCCGCGGGATGACCAGATCGGCCTTCTCGACATGTTGAGCAAACGCGGCAGCCGGCTCGGCGGCATGACCGGCCAGTATTTCCTGAGGGGCATCGGCCGCGACAGCTTCGTCGGAACGATTGATGTCCTCGCCTGCCTCAGATCGGCCGGCGTGCCGCTCTCCTCCTCCGGCACGACGAAGAAGGACCAGCAGATGATCCAGCAGGCCTTCAATGAATGGGCCGAAGAGACAGGCCTCTCGTTCATCCATCTCTCGCGCATCAGCGCCTATTCGATCGATGCGGCGCACTGAAATTCGGCCGGGCAGTGGCGCAAGCCGTTGCCGCTTCCTACGTCATCAGGACAACCCATCGAGGACGATATCATGAGCGATTTTCCCTATGAGAGTGCCCTCATCGTCGGCGCAGGCTCCGGCATCAGCGCATCGCTCGCTCGGCAATTGTCGGCGCAGGGCGTCAGGGTCGGGCTCGCCGCCCGTAATATCGAAAAGCTGCAGACGCTGGTCGAAGAAACAGGCGCCAGTGCCTTTACGACTGACGTCTCGCAGCCTGCGAGCGTTGCCGCGCTGTTCGAAGAGGCTGCCGCCGTGATCGGCGGACCTGATGTGGTCATCTTCAATGCCAGCGCCCGCTTGCGAGGACCGCTCACCGAACTCAATCCGGCCGAAGTGGAGAAGGCGATCGCGACCACCGCTTTCGGCGGCTTCCTGGTGGTGCAGCAGGCGGCGCGGCGGATGATCCCGCGCGGCCACGGCGCCATCCTCATCACCGGCGCCTCGGCAAGCGTGAAAGGCTTTGCGCAATCGGCGCCGTTCGCGATGGGCAAGTTCGCACTGCGTGGCCTTGCCCAGAGTGCTGCCCGCGAGCTCGGGCCGATGGGCATCCATGTCGCGCATTTCGTCATCGACGGCGCTGTGCGTTCGCAGACCCGACCAGATCAGGCGGAGAAGCCTGACGGCACGCTCTCACCGGATGCGATCGCCCAGACCTATATCGACGTGCTTCGCCAGCACCGCAGCGCATGGTCGCTGGAGGTCGAGGTCCGGCCATGGACCGAGAGTTTTTGAGCCTCAGCGGGGCGGCAACTTTCGCAGCCGCGTCAAACGGACTATGTTTCTTCGCCCAAACTGGCTGGGAGGAAACCGATGCCGCGACTGGACCACGTCACCATCGAAACACGCGATGCCCCTGGCATGATCCGCTTCCTGGAAGCCCTTCTCGGCGTCAAGGAAGGCTATCGGCCGCCCTTCGCCTCGCGCGGCCACTGGCTCTATCTCGACGAGCGGCCGGTCATCCATCTCAGCCTGACGTCGCGCAGCACCGATTTTCCGCCCGGCATCGTCAATCATTTCGCCTTCAGCCTCTACGAATTCGAGCCGGCGTTGGAGCGTATCAAGGCGAGCGGCTATCGCTACGAATATTACGATATTCCCGACACGGATCTCGGCCAGATTTTTGTCTACGGCCCGGAGGGCGTGAAGATCGAGCTGCAATATCCGCGGCCGGCCTGAGTGACGAATTCAACGGCAATTACTGTCAAAAACGGCTTTTGGAACACAAACGTTAAAAAATTCTCATCAACATTAACGGCTTGTTTACCACGTTTCGTGAAAGGTGCGGATTGAGCAGTAGTGATCCGCATTCCTTTTCCCAGTCTCGCGTTTCCCAAGGATGCCGCTACACCGTTCCAGCTTGAGGAAAGTCTAATTGACTATCTTCTTACGAATGGTGCGCTCCGGTCCGCGCGAAGGCGCGGCAGCAGACGGAAAAGCCAAGAATCGAGCTCTGGCGAGAGATCGAGCAGTCGAAGCGAGCAAGAAGATGAACGGATCGCGATCAAATCCTTCCCGACAGTCCGACAGGACCTCGCTCGATGCGCTGAACCGCACGATCGAAGGGCTGGAGGCGCGTATCGAAGGGCTGATGGGCGGCGGGCGCGAACAGCGGCCCCGCACGGCAACGCCCGAGCGCGACCCCTACGCGGCCTCCAATGCTTCCCGTCCCGCAAGAGCACCGCTCGAGCCGCGGCCGGATCCGCTCGCTGAAATCCGCCAGCGCCAACGCACGCTCGAAGCCGGCCGCGAGCGTCCCTATGCGCGCGAGCAGGCCCCACATTTGCGCGAGCCTGCGCCCCGCGCCGTCGTGCCGCCCACAACACCCGCCTTCCGGGCAGGCGACGACACGATGACGGAAATTGCCCAGGCGCTGGTCAACCTGCGCCAGGACCTGAAGCGCGACATTTCCGAGGGCGTCACCCGCGAGATGAACGCACTGCGCGCCGAACTGCGCGAGATCAGGGCCAATGCCGGAGACGGCCGTTTCGCCGACGACATGCGCGCCGACATGGGCCGCCTTGCCCAGAGCATCACACAGCTGACCGGCCGCTCCGCCGCGCCGGAGGCCGCAGGCCTGCGCGAGGACTTCGAGGAACTGCGCTCGCTGATGGATGGACTGGCGCGCGAGGATTCGCTGCGCCATATGGAAAACCGCTGGGACGGATTCGAGAACCGGCTTGCGGCGCTCGATACCGAGGGGCTGCAGGAAGAGCTCGTTTCGCTCGCCTACCGGCTCGACGACATCAAGCGCCATATCGGCGGCATGGGCGAAAGCCCGGCCGTTCGGGCGCTGGAAGACAAGCTCATCTCCATTGCCACGGCGATGGAGCATTTCGGCAACATGATCCAGCCGCACGACCGCGTCATGTCCGAACAGTTCGCCGCCATGGACATGCGGCTCGACGAGATCAGCCGGGCGATCGCGGCCAGTGGACGCGCCGCTGCCACCAGTGATCCGGCGCTGATGCAGCGGCTGGAAAACCGGCTTTCGGCGCTTGCCGACCAGATCGACCTGATGAGCCATGACGCGGCGAACCGCGTGAACCCAGCCGACGAGCTGGCGATACGCCTGGAGGCGCTGACGGGACGCGTCGAGGAACTGACCAAGGCGGAAGCGACGTCGCGGCTCGACGAACGGCTGGAGCATCTTTCCTTCCTGTTGGAGCGCACGCAGAAGGCAGCACCCCAGCCCGACCTCACCGGCGCGCTTTCCGACATTTCCCGCAAGATCGACGCGCTTGAGAATGGCGCCGTCAACGACGTGCTGGCACAGCGGCTCGACTATCTCGCCCGGCGCATCGACGAGATGGCGCATCAGCAGCAAGTGCCGGCGCCCGCCGCCGTGGTCGACGACGGCGCCTTCCGGCGTCTCGAAGGACGGCTGAGCGACATCGCCGCCCGGCTGGAAGAGAGCACATCGGCGCCGCCGACCGATCCCCGCGCCCTGAAGAACCTCGAAGACCAGATCGCCAATCTTTCGGCGCTGATGAACGAGCCGCGCGAAAGCGCCGCGATACCCCCCGAATTCGACCGTCGCATGGGCGCGATCGAAGATTACATGGCGACGAGCGACGAATATATCATCGAGGCGGCTCGCCAGGCGGCGGAAGCCGTCGTCGAAGCCTATTCGCGCCATGGCAGCCTGCAGGGCGCCGTGCCCGCCGCCGACATGTCGGCGCTGACGGCACTGGCCGAAGATCTGCGCCATCTCGAGGATATCAGCCGCGACAGCGAGGAGCGCACGCACAAGACCTTCAAGGCGCTGCACGAGACGCTGGTGCATATTGCCGACCGCCTCGACGGCATGGAAGAGCGCGGGCGGCCGATCACCCAGATGCCGGTGGCCGACGTCGATTTCGATGTCGATCCCTACGCGCTGATGGTGACCGAAGCCGAAGCGGGCCGGGCACCCGCCGCTGCCCCAGCCGCAAAGGCCTCTCCCGTCATTCGCACGGCTGAGGTCGCTGCGGACCCCGCCGTCCCGACGCAGGCCACGGCCATGAGCGGAGCGAGCGCGATCGCCATCGAAGCCGCAACCCGGTCACCGGAGGCCGCAGTGCAGGCGCCGGCAAAGGCCGGTCTGCTCGTCAGCCTCGGCAAACGGCTGCTGCCCGGCAAGAAAGCAGAAGCCAAGGCGACCGAACGCGCGGTCATCGACCCGGCGCCGTCGATCGATCCCACAGACGTGGTGCCGACGGATGCAGCAAACGAACTGCTCGAGCCGGGTTCCGGCACGCCTGACGTGAAGAAGATCCTCGAGCGGGTACGCGCAAGTCAGAGCGCGGCGCGGGGCAAACCTGCCGGTGAAACCGATCGCGCCGACTACATCGCCGCCGCCCGCCGCGCGGCACAGGCGGCCGCCATGGAGGTGGACGCCAATCCGAAGCAGGCGACTGTCAAGCCTGAGAAGAAGAACGTCAACATCGACAAGGCTGGCAGGGCTTCTGACAAGACGGGCAAGACCAGCGCCTTTTCGCGCTACCGCCGGCCCATCCTTCTGGCGGTCGGCGCCGTGCTGCTCGCCATCATGGCCTTTCCGCTCGCCCGCACGCTGACGAGCGGCGAGCGCGCGCCGCAACCGCCGGCGGAAATCTCGGCGCTGACGGGAGCGACGGAAAACCCTGCACCGGCCGTGCCTGAAGCAGCGCCCGCGCAGCCGGACGCTGGCGCTGCGAAGACGACTGCGCCCGCAGCAGAGGCAACACCTCCCGCCGCCGAGCAGGGGCAGCCGGGCGCAGCCTCGCCGGTCGCCGGCGATCACCTGACCGATGCGATGCCGCTCGACGGTGAGGGTGCCGCGACATTTGCCCCGTCCGGTTCGGCTGGCGCAACGCAGGAGACATCGGGCTTCGTTCCGAACGCCCCGGCCGCGGACGCACCTCAGCCCCAGGCCGCAATCACCATTCCCGATGCTGTGCAGCCGAAATCGCTCGCCGATGCTGCGCGCAGCGGCGATGCGCTGGCGCTGTTCGAGATCGGTGCGCGCTATTCGGACGGCCGAAACGGCGTGGCGGTCGACCAGAAGCAGGCGGCAAGCTGGTATCAGCTTTCGGCTGACAAGGGCTTTGCACCGGCCCAATACCGGCTCGGCAGCATGTACGAGAAGGGCAACGGCGTCGAACGCGACATCAACAAGGCGAAGGGCTTCTACGAACAGGCGGCGAACCAGGGCAATGCCAGCGCGATGCACAATCTCGCCGTTCTCTACGCCTCCGGTGCCCTCGGTCAGCAGGATTATGCAACCGCTGCCTCGTGGTTCACAAAAGCCGCGAACCTCGGCATCACCGACAGCCAGTTCAACCTGGCGATCCTCTGCGCGCGCGGCAACGGGGTTCCGGCAGATCTCGAAGAATCCTACAAGTGGTTCGCGATCGCCGCCAAGGCCGGCGACAAGGACGCAGCGCAGAAGCGCGACGAAGTGGCCAACGCCATGAAACCCGACCAGCTCGAACGGGCGCGCGCCAAGGCCGATCTCTGGAAGCCGGAACCGCTCGACAACCGCACGAACGGTATCGACATTCCCGACGAATGGGCGGGCACGGGCGCAAAGACGGCGACCGTCGACATGAAGAAGGCGATCCGCAACATCCAGGCGATCCTCAACAACAACGGCTTCGACGCCGGAGTGCCGGACGGCGAGATGGGCGCGAAGACCGTTGCCGCGATCAAGAGCTTCCAGAAATCGGTCGGCCAGGATCCGGACGGCAAGGTGACCGACGCGACCGTGAAGGCATTGCTCGAACGCAATAAACAGGGCACCAAGGCAATCTAGGAAGCACCGCAGCGGCTATGCTGCGGCCTTTTTTCAATTTTGCCGCCGCCTGTCACAATACCTGAAAAAAGCCGGATTATGCGGGACATATCGATCCGCGCATCCGGCGAATCCTCTGCCGGAATCTCCATCGCTCATCAGGGGCCGATCGAAAGCCTCTGGCAACGATTTCACGGTATGGTGCGCATTCGAACGGGGACGTGACGGAAACCGGCCGACAGGCGCGGTCATCATTCGGGGTCGGTTGTGACAATCTATCTGCCCATCGCAGAATTGTCGGTGAACATCTTCATCATTCTCGGCATGGGAGCGGCCGTCGGATTCCTGTCTGGAATGTTCGGCGTTGGCGGCGGCTTTCTCATCACCCCCCTGCTGATCTTCTACAACATCCCGCCCGTCGTCGCGGTCGCGACCGGCGCCAACCAGGTTGTGGCGTCGTCGATATCGGGCGCGATCACCCATTTCCGGCGCGGCACGCTCGACGTCAAGCTCGGGACAGTGCTGCTCGTCGGCGGTCTCTCCGGCGCCACGGTCGGTATCTGGATCTTCTCGCTTTTGCGCCGGGTCGGTCAGCTCGATCTCATCATCTCGCTGATGTATGTCATTTTCCTCGGCACCGTCGGCGGGCTGATGCTGCTCGAAAGCATCAACGCCATGCGGCGGGCGGCGCGCAACGAACCGCCGGCGCCGCGCAAGCCGGGCCACCAGCACTGGGTGCACAAGCTGCCGCTCAAGGTGCGCTTCAAGAAATCGAAGATCTATCTCAGCGTCATCCCAATCGTCGCGCTGGGCTTTGCAATCGGCATCCTCACCTCGATCATGGGCGTGGGCGGCGGCTTCATCATGGTGCCGGCGATGATCTACCTCCTGCGCATACCGACCAATGTCGTCGTCGGCACCTCGCTGTTCCAGATCATCTTCGTGACCGCCTATACGACGATCGTGCAGGCGGCGACGAATTTTTCCGTCGATATCGTGCTCGCCTTCATCCTGATGGTGGCGGGCGTGATCGGGGCACAATACGGCGTGCGCGTCGGGCAGAAGCTGCGCGGCGAACAGCTGCGCGCGCTGCTCGGGCTGCTGGTGCTTGCCGTCGGCCTGCGCCTTGCCATCGCGCTGGTGGTGACGCCGGCCGACGTCTATTCGGTGGTGATGGGAGCGGGCAACTGATGCGCCTGCTCGCCGCCGTCATTGCATTCCTTTGCCTGCTGCCGGTCGCTGCCGGAGCGCAGTGGCTGCCCGGACAGGCGACGGAAACGGTGCGCGAAGGATTGGAGATCGGCACGTCGACCAGCGAAATCGCCATTACATCCGATTTCCGCGGCGCGGACCTGACGATCTTCGGGGCCTTGTCGAATACCGACCAGCTGCTGCTCGCCATCGGCCAATATGATGTAGTCGTGGTGCTGGAAGGGCCGCGCGAGGATGCGACGGTGCGCAAGAAGGAACGCGTCTTCGGCATCTGGGTGAACAGGCGCTCGATGACCTTCGAAGCGGTGCCGCATTCCTATTCGATGTCGAGTTCGCGCGGGATCGAAGACCTGACGACCCCGCTTGACCTGACCGATCGGGGGATCGGCATTGATCACATTCCGCTGACGCCTGTCGGCTTCGTCGGCGACGGCAGCAATCTCAGCGAATTCCGCCAGGCTTTCCTGCGGCTGCAGCAGGCAGGCGCGCTTTACGACCGCAACACGAGCGGAGTGCGGTTCGTTTCCTCCAACCTCTTCAAGGCGAGCCTGCGCCTGCCGGCGAACATTCCGAACGGCGTACACACGGTGCGCGCCTATCTCTTCAAAAGCGGCAATTTCGTCACCGAAAAATCGCTGCCGCTACGCGTTATCAAAACCGGCATCGAACAGACGATCACCGATGCGGCTCACGGGCAGCCGATCCTTTACGGCTGCGCCGCCGTGGCTCTCGCCGTCATCACCGGCTGGGGCGCCAGCCTGATTTTCCGCAAGGACTGATCCGCCCGCAAGGGCGGCCTGGGCGGATTTTCTTTCCGACAACAGTCCCGAGCGGGACATAACGTCTGAGATCATGGGATGATCGGCGGTCGCGTCCACGGCCGCCCCCGCATCTTCGCCTCGGATCCGGCCAAGAAACATCCTGAGAAGTTCGAATTCGACTAAAAACCGGTTTTTAACATTTACGAGTTAGTAATCTCTCGGAAACGAGAGGTTTTGTCATGCGTACTCGTATCGTTCTGACGGCCGTGTGCCTTGCGCTCCTTGCCGGCTGCGCGACGGCGCCGAAGCAGACGAGAAACATCTGTGCGGTCTTCGACCAGCGTGAGGGGCTCTTTTCCAGCTGGCAGAGTGCGGCCGAGCGGACGGAGAAGAAATATGGCGTACCCGTGCCGATCCTGATGGCGACGATGTACACCGAATCCGGCTTCCAGCCCTATGCGCGGCCGCCGCGCACCAGACTGTTCGGCTTCATTCCCTGGACCCGGCCATCGACCGCCTACGGCTATTCACAAGCGCTTGACGGGACATGGGATCATTATCAGTCACAAACGGGGAACTGGGCGGCGCGGCGAACGAACTTTTCCGACGCGATCGATTTCATCGGCTGGTATCACTACCAGAACAGCGTCGATACCGGCATTCCGCTGAACGATGCCTATAATCTCTATCTCGCCTATTATTCCGGACCGACAGGCTACAAGCGCGGCGACTGGCGCTCGAACGGGCAATTGCAGCAGACGGCGCAACGGTTCGCGCGGATGGCCGGGACCTATCAGCAGCAGTTGCAAGGGTGCAATTGACGCTTCCTAACGTGCCCGAAAGGCCTTGAAGGGCAAGGCGGTGCGATCAGCCGAGCAGGCTTGAGAATCTCACCGAGTAGATCCGGTCCCTGCCGAGCAGATGGGCTATCAGCGCGCCTTTGTCGAACAGGCCGTGCATCGCCTTGTGGCGAAGGTCGAGACCGCCGCTCATGACACCGAAGGCCGGCATGAGGAGGCGGGCGCCGTCGGTGGCAAAGCAGGGGCGACGGATGGATCTTTCGCGCCGGCGCACGGTCGCCGACGGGTGCAGGTGTCCTGATATTTCGCCCTTTTGCAGGCCGTTCTTCGGCTCATGCCGGAAAGTCAGGCCGGCATAATGGATCTCGTCGGAGGAAACGCCCGGCAGATCGACGATGCCGTCAGGATCATGATTGCCATTGATCCAGATCCATTCACGACCGCGCGCCATCTCGACGATCAACGCGCGGAAATTTTCGGGCAGATGCCTTGAGCCGATGCGGTCGTGGAAATTGTCGCCGAGCGAGACCACGAGCTTCGGATCATAACGCGAGATAACGGCGGCAAGCACGGTCAGCGTCGCCAGCGTATCGTAAGGCGGCAGCATCATGCCGCGGCGCGCGAAGGCCGCCCCTTTTTCGAGATGCAGGTCGGAGACGACGAGCAGGCCGGCATCCGGCAGATAGAGGGCGCCGAGTGGATCGCAGACCGCGGCGGTGCCGTTCACCGATGTCTCGACGCCCGGTATCGCGGCCAGTCCCGATATGTCGCGCGCCAGCGCCAGGCGGTTCATCACTCTCGTCGTTTCCAAATCATCGTCAGGCCAGAGCTTCGGCGATCAGATCGTCCGCCGCTTCGGCCAGCAGCGCGTCGTGGGCCTCGCCCGGCACCGCTTCTCGTCCGATCTCCAGCATCACCGGCACGGCGAGCGGGGAAATATGGTCGAGGGCGCGGTGGGTGATGTGGCCCCTGATTCGTCTCAGCATATCGCCAAGACGGCCAATATCCAAAAGTCCCGTCGCCGCATCCTGGCGCGTTGCCTGCAGCAGGATATGATCCGGCTCGTGGCTGCGCAGCACATCGTAGATCAGATCGGCGGAGACGGTGATCTGGCGGCCGCTCTTTTCCTTGCCCGGATGACGGCGCTCGATCAAGCCTGCAATCACGGCGCAATTGCGGAAGGTGCGCTTCAGTAGGAAGGATTCGTCGAGCCAGGCCTCCAGATCATCGCCGAGCATATCCTCGTCGAAGAGGTCGGAGAGGCTGAGCCGGCCATTGCGGATCATCAGCCCCATATCCTCGAGACCCCAGATCGCAAGGGAATAATCGGTGGCGACGAAGCCGAGCGGCTTGGCGCCGGCCCGCTCCAGCCGGCGGGTCAGCAGCATGCCGAGCGTCTGGTGGGCGAGACGGCCTTCGAAGGGATAGGCGACCATATAGCCGCGGCTGCCGCGCGGGAACGTCTCGATCAGGAACTCGTCGCGCTTCGGCAGCATCGACTTGTCCTTTTGCAGCGACAGCCAGTCGCGCACCTGATCCGGCAGGCGCCTCCAGCGGTCGGGATCGGCGATCATCGCCCGGACCTGCTCGGCGAGATAGGTCGACAGCGGAAACTTGCCGCCATTGTAGGACGGGATCTTCGGATCGAGCGAGAAGGCCTGCGACGCCAGGCATTCGTTTTCGCGAATCCCCTCGAAGCGCAGCACCTTGCCTGAGAAGATGAAGGTATCGCCCTGCGACATCTGCTCGAGGAAATATTCCTCGACCTTGCCGAGGGTAGCTCCGCCGCGGCCGATCCTGCCGCCCTCCCCGCGCTTGACCATGCGGATGTTCAGCATCGGGCTTTCGACGATGGTGCCGAGGTTGAGGCGATATTGCTGGGCGACGGCAGGATTGGAGACGCGCCAGCGCCCCTCCTTGGTCTTGCGGATGCGGGCGTATCGCTCGTAGGTTCTGAGCGCGTAGCCGCCGGTCGCGACGAAATCGACGATGCGCTCGAAGGTTTCCCACGTCAGATCGGCATAGGGCGAGGCACTGGTGACCTCATCATAGAGTTCCAGCATGTCGAAGGGCTCGGCGCAGGCCATGCCGAGCACGTGCTGGGCGAGCACGTCGAGCGCGCCGCGGCCGACAGGCGGGGTATCCTGTGCGCCGATATAATTGGCGTCGAGTGCGGCCTGACACTCCATGACCTCGAAACGGTTGGCAGGCACGAGGATCGCCTTCGAGGGCTCGTCCATGCGGTGATTGGCGCGGCCGATGCGCTGGGCGAGACGCGAGGCGCCTTTCGGGGCGCCGACATGAATGACGAGATCGACATCGCCCCAGTCGATGCCGAGATCGAGGGTGGAGGTGGCGACAACGGCGCGCAGTCGGTTTTCCGCCATGGCCGCCTCGACCTTGCGGCGCTGAGCGACATCGAGCGAGCCGTGGTGAAGCGCGATCGGCAGGTTGTCGTCATTGATCGTCCAGAGCGCCTGGAAGAGCATTTCAGCCTGGCTGCGGGTATTGACGAAGAGCAGCGTCGTTTGGTGTTCGACAAGCTGCTTGTAGACATCGGGAATGGCGTATCGGGCGGAATGGCCGGACCAGGGGATATGCTCCTCGGTCGAAAGGATCGAGATATCGGGCTTGGCGCCCCCTTCGACGACGACGAGGCCAGCGTGATGCTCGCTCCCCTCCTCCTGTCCGACCAGCCATTTCTGCAGGTCCATCGGTTCGGCGACGGTTGCTGACAGGCCGATGGTCTTCAGGCCGGGAGCAAGGCGGCGCAGGCGGGCGAGGCCGAGCGAAAGCATGTGGCCGCGCTTGGAGGTGACTAGCGAATGCAGCTCGTCGAGGACGACATATTTCAGGTCCTTGAAGAAGCGTTCGGCCTCCCTGTTCGCCAGAAGCAGGGCGACCTGTTCCGGCGTCGTCAGCAGAATATCAGGAGGGTTGAGCTTCTGGCGCTGGCGCTTGGCATTCGGTGTGTCGCCGGTGCGGTTTTCGACGGTGACGGGCAGACCCATCTCCTCGACCGGCTTCATCAGGTTGCGCTCGATATCGATGGCAAGCGCCTTCAGCGGCGAGACATAAAGCGTATGGATGCCGGTAAAGGCGGAGCCGGGCGGGATCCTGCCGCGGCGGGTGAGATCGGTGAGCGAGGGCAGAAAACCGGCGAGCGTCTTGCCGGCACCGGTCGGGGCAATCAGCAAGGTGCTTTCGCCGGCCTCGGCGCGGGCAAGCAGTTCCAGCTGATGGGCGCGCGGACGCCAGCCCTTTTCCGCAAACCAGCGGGTAAAGGCGGCAGGAAGTGAGGCGCGGGCTTCGGAATCGATCTGGTCCACGCCCTGAAGGTAGTGAAAAGCCGGGGAAAAAGAAGAGCGTCCTGCCGTTCACATAGCGATATAGCGGTCCTTGCGGTGGTTGATCGCGAGCGTGAGGTTGAGAACCAGCGCGCCGAGCACAGAGCAGGCAATGATGAAAGGGCTGGCGACGAAAAAGGAGAGCGCCAGGACGATGCCGTCGAAGCCGAGCTGGACGAGGCCGGCGCGCCAGCCGAAGCGATCCTGCAGATAGAGGGCAAGGATGCCGATACCGCCGAGGCTGGCGCGGTGACGGAAGAGCGCCAACATGCCGGCGGCGATAACGAGGCCACCGAACAGCGCACCGGCGACCGGATCGACATGCGCAATGGTGATGAAGCCGGAGACAAATTCGGACAGGGCCGACGTAAGCGCGATTGCCGCAAAGGTCTTGATGGTGAAGGCAAGGCCTAAACGGCGGAAAGCAAAATAATAGAAGGGCAGGTTCACGGCGAAGAAGCAGAGGCCGAAGCTGAAGCCCGTGGCATAATGGGCGAGGAAGGCAAGGCCCGCCGTGCCGCCGGCTAGCAGCCCGGCGCCGGAGAGAAGCGATACGCCGAGCACGGCGAGCATGCTTCCGGCGACAATGCCCTGGGCGTCGTCCAAGGGCGAGTGACGATCGGCGCTGGAATTCAGAAGATCTGCGAAGATGGTGGATGCCATGATGTTCCCCTGTCGGCTTTTCCGCCTTCTATCCCGCGCGGGAATAAAGGCAAGCGGTAAGCATGGAGGATGCCCCTCTTGACATCCGGGATAATCGTGGATATTTTTTATCCACGAACTGAGGAGCCGCTTTCATGAAGATGAGCGATGGCGTCGAGCAAGCCATTCACAGCGTTGCAATGCTTTCCGGCCTTTCCGAAGGCGGGGTGCTTTCGGCGGCTGCGCTGGCAGAATTCCACGGCGTTTCGACAAGTTATCTCTTGAAGCATCTGCAGGCGCTGTCGGGCGCCGGCATCCTCGATACCGTGCCGGGGCCAAAGGGCGGATATCGGCTGGGCAAGGCGCCGGAGGAGATTTCGCTGCTCGACATCCTGCTCGCAGTCGAAGGGCCGGCACCGGCCTTCCGCTGCGCCGAAATCCGCCAGCGTGGACCGCACCCGGTCTCCGATCGCTTCTTCGCCAAGCCCTGCAACATCAGTGCGGCGATGCTGCGAGCCGAACGGGTCTACCGGGCGGAACTTGCCAAGACGAGCATTGCCGATCTTGGCATCGAATTGAATGCTCTCGACGACGGATCGATCGCAGCCCGAGGCTGCGCCTTCCTTGAAATCCACGAACGCAAGACGGCTCGCTGAGCCCTAACCAAGGAGAAAGACCATGCAACCGCGTTTCAACTTCGCAAAAGCCGCTCCCGACGCCTACAAGGCCGTTGCCGCGCTCGAGCAATATGTCCAGTCTTCCGGACTGGAGCGCCGCTTCATCCACCTGATCAAGCTGCGCGCCTCGCAGATCAACGGCTGCGCCTATTGCGTCGATATGCATGTGAAGGAAGCCCGCCATGATGGGCTCAGCGAGCAATGGATCAACCTGATGTGCGTCTGGCGGGAATCGCCGATCTATGATGCCCGCGAACGCGCGCTGTTCGCCTGGGTCGACGCTGTCACGAACATCGCCAAGACAGGCGCGCCGGATGCCGACTACGAGGAGTTGAAGGCGCATTTCTCCGAGGAGGAGATGACCAAGATCACGGTGGCAATCGGTGCGATCAATGTCTGGAACCGGCTCGCGGTCGGCTTCCGCTCGCAGCATCCCATCGACAAGGTCACGAAGGCTGCGTGATAGATATCTGCTTGCAGAGAATTCATCCCGAAGACCGACCCGAAAAATCTCGGGTCGGTTGATATTTGGTCATTCGCGATCGGTCGTGGCTCGCACGGCGACGGCGTCAAACCTATTGCTTGAGAGGTCGATGCTGTTGAATAGGTCGCGGACGACTTTCGCGACTTCCTCCGCGGAAGCGCCTTTGGCGTATTCTTCCTGCATGCGGCGTCTCACAAGCTTTTCCAAATCTGACATAACTCACCTCATCAAATCCGGCGCGAGAGGAAGTGTCGCGCCGAGAAGCGTCACAGGCAAGTTACGTTTTGTTTAGAATGGCTTACCGTTCTGTAAGGTTAGGGCTAAAGCGCGATGTAGCGGTCGGCGCGATGGTTGATGGCGACGAAGAGGTTGAGAACGACGGCGCCGAGCACCGAATAGAAGACGACAGGCGGCGTGGCGACAAAGACGGCCACGGCAAGCACGCATAAATCGATGATGAGCTGGACGAGGCCGGCGCGGATGCCGAAACGATCCTGCAGGTAGATGCCGAGAATGCCGACGCCGCCGAGGCTCGCGCGGTGGCGATAGAGCGCCAGCAGGCCGAAGCCGAGCAGCAAGCCGCCAAGAAGGGCCGCCCAGGCCGGATGGATGCTCGAAATGGAAAAGAAGCGTGACTGCACATCGGCAATCACCGACGTCAGGCCGATCGCAATGAAGGTCTTGACCGTGAAGGCCATGCCGAGACGCTTCCACGAGAGATAGAAGAACGGCAGGTTGAGCAGGAAGAAAGCGAGGCCGAAATTGACGCCGAAGGCATAATGCAGGAGGAAGGCCACACCGGCCGTGCTGCCGGTCAGCAGACCGGCGCTGGCAAGCACGTAGAGGCCGAGGGCTGCGACGAGGCTGCCGGAAAATATCCCCTGCACATCCTCAACGGTGGAGTGGCGCGTCGCGCTTGTGTTCCAGACGCCAAGGGCATTGATGAGCTGTGTCATGTCGCCAGTCTCCAACGGCAGACGAATTCGGGAGCGTCCGGCGAAGGTCCGGCGCGATGGAAATTTTCATCGTGAAATGAGTCGGAGCACCGGCGTTTATCGCCGCGCTCGCTGCAGATATCTGTGCAATATCAGTCTTTTCGTATTTCGATCAAGCGGAATAGGTAAGCAATGTTGACCTATTCAAAAAACGCAAGAAATATTCGCTCATGCCGGCTTGCGCGCAAGGAACAGAATACCGGAAACCGGTTTTCCGCCATCTTTGCGAATGATCGTCTTGACGATTTTGAGGACTTCCAGGCCGTGCCGGGCGAGCAGCATCCTCACATAGGCCTCCGAATGGGCATAACGCAGCGAAGGGGCCAGATGGAAGCCTTCGCCTTCGCCTGCATCCTCGACTGAGAAGGCGATGTCGGCGCCTGAGGCGGCCAGTTCTCCGATGATGGCAAAGACGCTCTCGAGATTGCCGAGATACATCAGCACGTCAGCCGCCGTCACCAGATCGGCGCGATGACGCGCCGCATCGACAAAGACGCCGGAGAGATCGGGCGCGAGCGAAAGATCGGCCTGGGCGAGACTGTCATAGACATGTTTCTCGGCGGCCTTCGCCAGCATGTTCTGCGAGAGGTCGAAACCCTCTAGGCGGCCGACGCCGGCGCGGATTTCCGGGCCGAGCAGACCGGTGCCGCAGCCGAGATCGACGACGCATTCATAACGCCTGCCGGTGGAGGCCACGAGCGCTGCAAGCTTCTGCGGGACGCTGTAGTCGAGTTTTTCGACAAGGGCTGATTCGAAACGGTCGGCATAGTCGTCGAAAAGGCGCTCGACATAGCGGCTCGGCGGCCGGTCGGGTATCGCACCATCGCCGAGAAGCGCGAGCTTGAGGGCGGCGCCGAAAATATCGTCGGGATCGAGCGCAAGCGTCCTGCGATAGGCCTCAATTGCTGCCTCACCCCCGCCCGCCTTTTCGCGATAGGTGGCCAGGCGATACCAGCCCGCGGCCCAGGCGGGCACGAGCTCGAGCGCCTGCTCCAGCAGCTCGGCAGCCGCTTCCGGCTCGCCGCCCTCTTCGAGCATCCTGGCATAATCGGCGCGGCGGTCGGCGATAACGTCGCCTGAGGAAAGCTGGTGGGGCTGCATAAGTTGACCTTGGTTCGCCCGCATTTGGCGGCGGCCACAAAAAAACTCAAGTCCTATTTCAGAGGCGAAGCAGCCAATTCCGGAAAGGGCTTGCGGGCGGCGCGCCGCAACCTTATTCCAAGGGCAAACAGGAGATGGCGCATGTCCGATCAGGTGAACAAGTTCCTCGGCGATTCACTCGGCCGCACATTGGTAAAACTTATCGTGGTGTCGCTGATCGTCGGTTTCGTCATGACCGTTTTCGGCCTGACGCCGTGGAGCATCATCGATGGGGTCCGCGACTTCATCCTGGAGATCTGGCATCGGGGCTTCTCCGCACTCGGACGCGTCGGCGACTATCTCATCCTCGGCGCAACGATCGTCATCCCGCTCTTCGTCATCCTTCGCCTTTTCAGCTATCACAGGTAATATGACATCCATCGCTTTTTCCAGGCGCAGCCTGTTGCGTCTTTCCGGACTCGCGTTCGCCGCCGGCATTGCCGGCTGCACGACAACCCCGCGGATCGCCGGCACGCCGTCTGACGGCGAGGACGAAACGTCGAGCGTATTGCCGCTCGTCAACCAGTTGAGGGCGAAGAACGGCCTGCCGCCGCTTGCCGCCGATCCGGCGGCGCAGACCGCCGCCCTCTTCCAGGCGAAACGCATGGCGAGCGCCGGCAAGATGGCGCATCTGATGGGCATGACCGACAGTTTTGGCGCACGTGTGAAAGCAAGTGGTGTCCGGCTGCCGGCGGCAGAGAATATCGCCTCCGGCCAGCAGAGCGTCGATGCGGTGGTGACGGCCTGGATCAACTCGCCCCATCACCTGGAGAATATGCTCGGACGTTATGACGGCCTCGGCGTCGCCGTCGCTCATAATACATCTTCCAGGAACCTGCCCTATTGGGCCATGGTGCTTTCCAGCCGAGGCGATTCCGCCTCGATATGAGGCAGGCATGGACACGCGCAGCAATAACCACACGCTGGCATTCGACGTAACGCACCGGCTGGTGCTCTCAATCGCCATTCCGATGACGCTCGGCTTCATGACGACGCCGTTGCTTGGGCTGACGAACACCGCCGTCGTCGGCCATATGGGCGATCCCGAAGCACTCGCAGGGCTTGCGATCGGCGCGATGCTCTTCGATCTCATCATGGGGAGCTTCAACTTCCTGCGCGCCTCGACGACAGGATTGACGGCGCAGGCCTATGGCCGGCGGGACCAGCACGAACAGCAGGCGGTCTTCTGGCGGGCGCTCATATCAGCGCTCGGCTGCGGGCTGGCGCTACTCTTTCTCTCACCGCTGCTGATTGCAGCGGGGTTGAGGCTGATGGGCGCGGAAGGATCAATCGCCGAGGCGACCAGCACCTATTTCTCCATCCGCATTCTCGCCGCACCGGCGGCGCTGGCGAACTATGCCATCCTAGGCTTCGTGCTCGGGCGCGGACAGGGCAATGTGGGCCTCCTGCTGCAGGCGATCATCAACGGCATCAACATCCTGCTTTCCATCTATCTCGGCCTGTCGCTCGGCTGGGGTGTCGCAGGGGTTGCCTGGGGAACGATGGCCGGCGAAACGGCCGGCGCACTGGCCGGACTCTTCATCGTGCTGCGCGGCTTCGGCAAGGCAGAGCGGCCGGCACGGGCGGAGATCTTTTCCAGGCATCGGTTGGCCGAGCTTTTTGCCCTCAACCGCGACATCCTGATCCGCACTTTCGTGCTGATCGGCGCCTTCACGATCATGACGCGGATCGGCACCAGCTTCGGTGCGGTGACGCTTGCCGCCAATGCCGTGCTGATGAATTTCTTCCTGCTGTCAGGTTATTATCTCGACGGGCTTGCCAACGCCGCCGAGCAGATCACCGGCCGGGCGGTCGGCGCACGATACCGGCCGGCCTTCGACCGAGGGCTGAAGCTTACGATCTTTTGGTCCTTCGGACTGGCGGCGCTTGCTTCCGCCTTCTTCTTTTTCGCCGGACCTTGGCTGATCTCAGTGCTGACGACATCGCCCGAGGTGCGGCAGGCGGCCGAAACCTATCTGCCTTGGGCGGCCGTGACGGGGCTGACCGGCGCGCTTGCCTTCCTGATGGACGGAGTTTTCATCGGCGCGACATGGTCGGTCGACATGCGCAACCGGATGCTGATGTCCTTTGCCGGCTATCTCCTGATGCTCGCCGTTTTCGTGCCGCTCTTCGGCAATCACGGCCTGTGGCTGGCGATGAACGCCTTCCTGCTCTTCCGCGGCTTTTTCCTGGCCATGCTGGTGCGGCCGCGGGCCGATCAGACCTTCCGCGCTGCCCAGTAATCCAGCCTGGTGTCACGCAGTTCGCGGATCGAGCCGGCCTTTTCACGGTCCAGGAGCGCGGAGAGCCCGCGGACAATATCGCCGGGCAGGCCCGGGCCTTCATAGACCATGCAGGAATAGAGCTGGACGAGATCGGCGCCCGCCCTGATCTTTTCCAGCGCGGTCTCGGCCGAGGAGACGCCACCGACGCCGATGATCGGCAGACCAGGTCCGACGCGCTTGCGCATCCTGGCGAGCACAGCCGTCGACCTTTCGAAAAGCGGCACGCCGGAGAGGCCGCCCGCTTCCTTCGCCTGGCGCTGATCCTTGAGACCGTCGCGCGACAGCGTGGTGTTGGAGACGATCAGGCCATCCAGCGCATGCGACAGCGCTTCGGCGGCGATATCGTCCATGCCTTCCTCAGTCAAATCAGGGGCGATCTTCAGAAAGACCGGGATCTTCCGGCCGGATTTCTCCGCCATCTCGTCGCGGGCTGCCAGCACGGCTGACAGCAGCGCCGCAAGGCTTTCGCGCGCCTGCAGATCGCGCAGGCCAGGCGTGTTCGGCGAGGAGATGTTGGCGGTGAAATAGCGCGCGACGGAATGGAAGCGGCGGATGCCGGCGACGTAATCGGCGATGCGATCCTCGCTGTCCTTGTTGGCGCCGATATTGACGCCGATGATGCCATTGCCCTTCAGCGCGGCGAGGCGCCCGAATGCGGCATCATGGCCTTCATTGTTGAAGCCGAGGCGATTGATGACGCCTTCATCCTCCACCAGGCGGAAGATGCGCGGACGCGGATTGCCGGATTGCGGTTTCGGCGTCACCGTACCGATCTCGGTAAAACCGAAACCGAGTTTCAGCAGCGCTTCCGGCACTTCGGCATTCTTGTCGTAGCCTGCAGCCATACCGATCGGGTTTTCGAAGACAAGCCCGGCGACGGTCTGGCGCAGGCGTGGATCGGGAGCGATGTGGCAGGCCGGCACGAGACCGGATTTCAGCGCGGCGATCGACATGCCGTGCGCCGTTTCCGGATCGAACAGGAAAAGACCCTTGCGGGCGAAACGCTTGAAATGATCGATCATGGCTGCAGCTCCGGAAAGATGTGGGCTCCTGCTTCATCGAGCGGCAGCGGCGCCTCCCAGAGCACGGCCGCAAGCGGCAGATCGGCGTAAAGATGCGGGAAGAGATCGCCACCGCGCGAGGGCTCGAAAATGAGCTTATCGCCGAAACCCTCGCCATTGACCGCAATGAGCAGCAGGCCGGACTGGCCGGCAAAATGCAGGGCCGCGGTCTGCTTCACCTGGCCTGCCGTCGAGAAATGGATGAAGCCATCCTTGAGATCGATGCCGGCGCCATGAAAAATGCCGGTTTGTCTGGCTTCCTGCCAGAGCGCTTCCGTCACGATCTTGTAAAGGGTCGGTGTCACGGTCATCATGGCCTCACGATACGCTGGTCCTCAGTCATGAGCGCTTTGCCGGAAAGAGGCGGCGATGTCCACGCCCCGGCGCTTAAAACGGGGCCGCCACAAGCAAAATCCGGAGGATGAGACGATGAAAATATTGGTTCTCACGCTTGGCGTTAGTCTCCTGCCATTTGCGGCCATGGCGGCCGAACCCGATGCCAGCCGCTTCCAGCTGGAAAGGAGCGGCGATCATTTCGTCCGGCTCGACCGGCAGACCGGCGCGATGTCGATCTGCCAGGACAAGGACGGCGCTCTCGTCTGCCGCATGGCGGCCGACGAGAGGGCGGCCTATGAAGACGAGCTCGACCGGCTTTCAAAACGGGTGACGGCGCTGGAGCAAAACACCGCCCAGCGCGCACTGCCGAGCGATGCAGAGGTCGACCGCTCGATCAGCATCATGGAGCGGATGATGAAGAGTTTCATGGGGATGGTGAAGGAGTTCCAGGCCGAGGAAAACGCCAATCCCCTTCCGCAGAAGACGTGATCTGATATAGTCACGTCAGCGAGCATGCATGCACCGCTGAGGGGATGGCGGCGCATGCGGCATGATCGGACTCTTGGGAGGGAGTTTTCGATGCACGAACAGACCATCATCATTGCGGACGATCATCCGCTTTTCCGGGATGCGCTGCGCCAGGCGGTGATCGGCATGGAAGGCCGGCAGTCGATCGTCGAAGCCGGTGATTTCGCCGCCGCGCGCAAGGCGGCAGGCGCCCATGCGGACGCCGACCTGATGCTTCTCGACCTCGCGATGCCTGGTGTCAGCGGCTTTTCCGGCCTGATGGCATTGCGCTCCGAGTTCGCTAGCCTGCCGATCATCATCGTCTCGGCAACAGACGATGCAACGACGATCCGTCGGGCGCTGGAACTCGGCGCTTCCGGCTTCATCTCCAAATCCTCCGGCATCGAGGACATTCGCCGCAGCATACAGACGGTGCTTGCCGGCGATATCGCCACGCCGGAGAGCTACCGCGATGGACAGGAACAGGATCCCGACGTCGCCGACCTGATCCACCGTCTCCATACGCTGACGCCGCAGCAGAGCCGGGTGCTGACCATGCTTGCCGAAGGGCTGCTGAACAAGCAGATCGCTTACGAACTCGGCGTCTCCGAGGCGACGATTAAGGCGCATGTCTCGGCGATCCTGCTGAAACTCGATGTCGACAGCCGGACACAGGCGGTCATCCAGCTCGGCAAGATCAATATGGCGATGGTGGCCTGAAGCAAACCGTCCGAAACAGGATTTTATTCCTTTCCTGTCTTTACTCGGGCGGAACGGTCGGTTAATATTCCGCTCGGTTGAAGCGCGGCATTGGATGAGCCGCACGGGATCGGGCGCATCATGCTGTCACACGAGCAGATCTGGGGAGCGATCGACAGGCTTGCCGAACGGCACGACCTGACGCCGTCTGGTCTTGCGCGGCGCGCAGGGCTCGACCCGACATCCTTCAATAAATCGAAACGGCTTTCCGCAGACGGGCGGCTGCGCTGGCCCTCGACGGAATCGATCTCCAAGGTGCTCGATGCGACGGGGGCGAGCATGGAGCAGTTTCTCGCCTTCATGCGACCGGGCGGCAACCCTTCCGGGCTACCGGACGCGACGTTTGCGCCTCCCGGCAGCTCGATCCCCCTGCTCGGCTTTGCGCAGGCGGGCGCTGGCGGCTTTTTCGACGATGGCGGTTTTCCGGCCGGCCAGGGCTGGGACGTGGTGGAATTTCCAGCAGCGCCATCACAGAAGGCCGGCGTCTATGCGCTGGAGGTGCAGGGCGAGAGCATGATGCCGCTCTACCGCGACGGCGATGTGCTGATCGTCGAGCCGGGGGCGCAGGTGCGCCGCAACGACCGCGTGGTCGTGCGGACACGCGAGGGCGAAGTGATGGCCAAGGTGCTGCTGCGTCAGAGCCCGCGGTCGATCGAGCTCATGTCGCTCAATCCCGAACATCCCAACCGCACCCTCGATCTTTCCGACGTCGACTGGATCGCTCGCATCATCTGGGCCAGCCAATAGGAAGATATTCCATGCCCCCTGCAGCCTTGTTCACAGGTATCACAGGGATTGCGGTGGTGGCCGGCCTGCTGATGGCGGGCCAAGCAAAGCTCGGCGGCGTGGGCCAAGAAGAGATCGCGCCTGCAGAAGAGATGACGACCGCAACGGCGGATGCTGCTCCTGAGACCGCCGGACGGCCGGCGGCAATATCGGATGAACACGCCGAAATGATCGCCCGCTCGGCCGAACCGGCGGTTCCGCCCTCCCCGGCCGCATCTGGCGGCGCTGCGCCCAAAGCCGCCGGTGTCAAACAACAAGCGCAGACGATGCAGCACGACACGGCCGGTCCCGGCACGAAGAAGGCGATGGAGTTGTTGCGGCCGGTGGTTGAAAATGCAGGCATTCTTTCCTTCGGCGAACGCAGGCTTCTGCTTGCCGGCATCGTCTCGACACCGGTCGACAAGATATGCGGACCGGCAAGCCGGCAATGGCCCTGCGGCATGATGGCGAAAACGGCGTTGCGCCTGCTATTGCGCAATCGCAGCGTCACTTGCGATCTCGAGACGGCGGAATGGCAGGGAACGGCGATCGCTACCTGCCGCCTCGGCACAGAGGATCTCGGCTCATGGCTCGCCGAAAACGGCTGGGCGGAAGCAGCACCGGGTTCGCCGCTTGCAGCCGCCGCCGAGAAGGCCAAGCAGGCGGGAAAGGGACTTTACGGCGACGATCCACGCCGCAAACAGCCAGCGGCCCGGCAGCCGCGGAATGCTGCCGATCCCTTGTAAAGGCAGCCGCCAGTTCCTAATCTGGACCGATCGAAAAAGGAATCAGAAATGAACAAGCCGCTTTCCGCCCATGATGCTCTGATCTACGTGATGGTGATGGCATCCGCCGTCGACAGCACGATGAACGACAGGGAGCTGGAAAGGATCGGACAGTTGATCGGATTCCTGCCTGTTTTCAGGGATTTCGATGACGACAACCTGATTTCCGTGGCGCGCGACTGCGCCTCGCTGCTTGCGGGGCCGGAAGGCCTCGACGTCGTTCTGGAAACCGTGCGCGACACCCTGCCTGCAAAGCTCTACGACACGGCCTATGCACTCGCCGTCGAGGTCGCCTCCGCCGATCTCTCGGTCAAGGCGGAGGAACTCCGGCTGCTCAGCCTGCTGCGCGATCGGCTCGGCCTCGACAAGCTCACCTGCGCTGCCATCGAGCGCAGCGCGATTGCCCGTTTCCGCAAGGGCTAAAGTCCGGTTGCGGCGTCAATAGAGCCCGTAGGGAAAATAGCGCAGATAGATTTCCTGAAGACGGCCGTTGCGCGATAGCGCGGCGAGCGCGTGATCGATGGCCGATGTCAGGACGCTATCCTTCTGCCGCAGCATGATCGTCATGCCCTCGCCGAGGAAATGTTCGGAGAGATAAGGGCCGTCGAAGAGCGCACAGCATTTGGCCGAGGCCGGCGAAGAGACCCAGAAGGAAAGCTGCAGCGCATCGGCAAAGGCGGCATCGACTTTGCGCTCCTTGAGCGCGGCAAGCAGGGCTTCCTTCGTATCGAACGGCTCGGCCTTGAGGGCCGGGAAGAAAGCGGCCAGCATCGTTTCGTGCACCGTGCCCCTGACGACGCCGACCGGCCGGCCCGAAAGCGCGGCAGCCGTCTTTCCATCGATCGGCGCCGCCAGATTGCGCACGAAGCGCGCCGGCAGCATCAGATAGGGCCTGGAAAAGACGAATTGCCGGCGCAGCTCCGGCGTCACGGCAAGCCCGGCAATGACGGCATCGCCCTGCGAGGCAGCGAGCGCATCCTTGAGATCGGCAAAGGGGATCGCCTGGATCTCGCACTTGTCCGATATCTCAAGTTCGCCGCAGATTTCGCGGGCAAGGTCGACGTCGAAACCGGAAAGCTTGCCGTTCTGATCGGTGAAGTTGAAGGGCGGAAAATCGACCGACGTCAGGAAGCGCAGGCGAACCAGCGAGGAAAGGTCCGGTTTGGCCAGGCGCTCGCGTGCATCGAAGAGCAGCGGCAGCGAGGGTGCCGCCTGCTGGGCGGATGCGGCAAAACTCAAAAGGAGCGCACCGAGAAACAGCCCGCACGCGAGAACACCCTTCAGGGCCATGGATGCCAGCTTGGATTGCATCATCGTGATCGAGACTCGGGTTAATCGGGAAGCGTTGCCGCGGCGGCGAGATGTATCAGAGTCATCCGCGGCGGGGAATATGCGGGGAGTGCGGATGGCTTCGGTTTCAGACCTCAAGGGATATGCCGCAATGCCTCGATTCCCTCTTCGCCCGAGGAGAGAAGAGACTTGAGACGCCGTCCGAGGATAACAATTCAGCCCCTAAAAATTGCGGGCATCCGCCGTCCGCTGTTAGCGCAGAATTAAAGAATATCGCCTTTTATTTGTGGCGACGACATCGGACCCCGCCAGCCGATCGCATGATGCACGCGTCAGTCCAAACGTATCCTTGAACCGCGATATTGAAGCAGCGTTTTTTCTGCAGCAATTGATTTCAAAAGCACCGGGCGCGCGACGTGCCCGTCAATCGGGTGACATTTCCATGTTGAAGCATCTGAAAATCCGCACGAAAATCATTTCGGTCGTAGCGCTGCTCGGGCTGATCACGATGGCCGGGCTGACCTATGTCATCTCCGAGTTCCATCGCGCGGACGCCGCCTACAGCGCCTTCATCGATCATGAGGCGCAGGCCTCGATGCTGAGCGCGCGCGCCAGCGCATCGGCGGTTGCCTCGGTGCTGCAGGTAACGCTGCTTGCCGACATGAAACCCGATACGCCGGAATTCCAGACGGCACTCGCCACACCGAGCAAGCTGCCGCAGGCCCGAGATCGCATGAAGCAGGCGCTGGCACTGGTGCCCAGCCGCAAGCCGGCGATCGATGAGATCCAGGCCGGCATCGATGAAATCGAGACCCTGGCGAACAAGATCATCGAGCAGAGCAAGGCTAAGGACAGCGCCGGCGCGCTTTCGAATGTTGCCCTGATCAATGCCAAGCTCAATGCGCTGACGCCGAAAATGATCGCCAACAATGATGCGATGATGGCGATGCTCACCGATGGTGGCGACGCGCTCTCGGCCTCGATCAACGGGCGGATCGTCTTCTGTTTTGTGCTGATCGGCGTCGCCGTGCTCGCCGCGGTCGGCTTCAGCGTTGTTGTGGCCCAGATCGGCATCGCCGGTCCCATGACGCAACTGCGCCAGCGCATGACCCGGCTTGCCGAGGGCGATACCACAAGCGATGTCGGCGGCCTCGACCGCCGTGACGAAGTCGGCCAGATGGCAAAGGCCGTTTCGACCTTCCGCGACAACGCGATCGAGCGCGTCCAGATCGAGGCGCGTGCCGAAGCCGACCGCAACGTCAGCGACAGCGAGCGCCGTGAAAGCGAGGCGCAGAAGGCACGCGAGGCATCCGAACTCGAACGCGCCGTCGCGGCACTCGGCGACGGCCTGCGCCGCCTTGCCGCTGGCGATCTCGCCTCGCATATCAATGAGCCCTTCGTCGCGCATCTCGATGCGCTGCGTGAGGATTTCAACAATTCGGTCGAGAAACTCAACGAGACCATGCATACGGTCGGCGCCAACGCCCGGGCGATCAGTGCCGGCGCCAACGAGATCCGCTCTTCTGCTGACGAGCTTTCCAAGCGGACCGAACAACAATCGGCCTCCGTCGAAGAGACGGCGGCGGCGCTGGAGGAGATCACCACGACAGTGCGCGACGCCGCCAAGCGTGCGGAGGAAGCGAGCCAGCTCGTCGCCCATACCCGCCTCGGCGCTGAAAAATCAGGCGATGTCGTCCGCAAGGCCGTCTCCGCCATGCAGCAGATCGAGAAGTCCTCGGGCGAAATCTCCAACATCATCGGAGTCATCGACGACATCGCCTTCCAGACCAACCTGCTTGCTCTCAACGCGGGCGTGGAAGCTGCCCGCGCCGGCGATGCCGGCAAGGGTTTTGCGGTCGTCGCCCAGGAAGTGCGCGAACTCGCCCAGCGCTCGGCCAAGGCCGCCAAGGAGATCAAGGCGCTGATCAGTACCTCCGGCACGCATGTGCAGACCGGCGTTTCGCTGGTCGGCGAGACCGGCAAGGCGCTCGACGCGATCGTCCATGAGGTGCAGGAAATCAACCAGCACGTTCACGCAATCGCCGAAGCCTCCCGCGAACAGTCGATCGGGCTGCAGGAGATCAACACCGCCGTCAACACCATGGACCAGGGTACGCAGCAGAATGCGGCAATGGTCGAGGAATCGACGGCCGCCAGCCACAACCTCGCCACTGAGGCAGCAGCGCTCAACAATCTGCTCGGCCAGTTCAGGCTGACGGGCACCGGCGGCTTCGCCGCCGCCGCACCGATCACGTCGGCCCGGCCACCGGCCGCAGCGCCGCGCGCCACCGCGCGCCCGGCTGCCAAGGCACCAGTGCGTGTTGCCGAAAGCACGGCACGCCCGAAGGCTTCGCCGGCCCGTGCCCTCGGCCAAAAGCTCGCCAACGCCTTCGGCGCAGGCGGCAGCACACCGTCCAGCAAGGATGCTGATTGGACCGAGTTCTGAGGCGATCGAAACAGCTATTGGCAAGGGCGGCTGCGGCCGCCCTTTCTATTTGGCGATCTCCCCCGGCCGCCAGCCGATCTCGACGAGGATCTTTCCGGGCGCCGTGCAATAAAACAGCCAGCCGCCACGCATCGCGGCCGGTGGGCCGGACAGATCAGCACCGGCTGCAACGAGCCCGGCATGGACCGCATCGACATCCGCCCTTTCGGGCAGGATGAAGCCGACATGATAGGTCTGGCGCTGCAGTTCGACCTGATCGGCAGTGCCGAACTTCGCAATCGCGTGGCTAAGGACGATTTCGAGCCCGGCGTCATCCTCCAGGATGGCGAGGCCGTTCAGGCCGCGCATGTCCTTGAGCCGCAGCCCGAAATGGCGGATGAAGAAATCCGCCGTGGCAGCGATATCGGGCACATGGAAATCGAGATGGTTCAGGCGCATAACAGTCTCCGTTCGAAAAAATCCCGGGACTGCCTTTTGCCGTCTCCGCACGCCGCCGGGATCCCGCATCTTCATGCGGATCACGTCGCGGGTTCTCGTGCCATGGCACGGAGCAGAGCTTCTTGAGAGCGCTGTTAACGCTCCAACGGAAGGGATCGGGCTTACCTCAACCGATCCTGCCTTTTTCGACGATGCCGATCTAGCAGACGGCGCCGGCTTCGACAATGGATGGGTTTGCCACACGACTGGTGGAACGTGATTTTCACCCTAGCATCAATAGGTGGATGTCCGGCCGTCCGGCAGAGCGATCACGGCGCTCCCGGCGACGCTTCCCGAAGGATTGAAGAGCGGCATGGGCATTTGTGTCGTGAACTCTCTCCGGCAAGGCGTAAAGTGATGGCGTTCACGGTATTGGGAGGGATGGATATGAAAGCTGCAATCATCTGCCTCGTCGGCACTCTCGCTCTTTCGGGATGCGACACCGTCAGCTACGGCGGACCGGGCCTCGAACCCATCCCCGGAAGCATCACCTATAACGGCCAGCCGCGCACCAAGCTCACCAAATCACCTGTTGGCTCTGCCTTTCCGCATAATTTCATCGACCAATACGGCCGGCAGGTGGAGGAAACCTACATCATCCAGCCGGACCGAAGCCTGATCATCGCACATCGCCAATACAAGCCGATCCGGTTCTTCGGGGATTAGGCGCATCAGTCATCGTGGGAATTGGAGCGGGTGAAGGGAATCGAACCCTCGTATTCAGCTTGGGAAGCTGCTGCTCTACCATTGAGCTACACCCGCGACGAAGCGAGATTTCCAACAGATGGGGGCGGCTGTCAAGTCGCGCCCGCCGGGAAGGTTCAGATGCGGAAGTGCTTCGAGAGTTTAAGGCCCTGGGCTTGGTAGTTGGAGCCGAGGCCGGAGCCGTAGAGGCTGGCGGGCTTTTCCTGCATGTGTTCGTAGACGAGGCGGCCGACGATCTGGCCGTCTTCGAGGATGAACGGCACTTCGTGGCTGCGCACTTCGAGCACGGCGCGGCTGCCGCGCCCGCCGGCCGGCGCATGGCCGAAGCCCGGATCGAAAAAGCCCGCATAATGGACGCGGAATTCGCCGACCAGCGGGTCGAAGGGGGTCATCTCGGCCGCATAATCCGGCGGCACGTGCACCGCCTCGCGCGAGACGAGGATATAGAACTCGTCGGGATCGAGGATCAGTTCGTTGCGGCCGCGGCTGTAGAGCGGCTCCCAGAAATCGAAGATATCGTGTTGGGCCTTCTTGTCGACGTCGACGACAGCGGTGTGGTGCTTGCCGCGATAGCCGATCAGGCCGTCCTTGTCTCCGGCGAGGTCGATCGACAGTGCGATGCCCCCGCCGGACACGTTTGGCAGCTTGCTGGCGACCAGCGTCTCGCTTTCATGCAGCTTCAGGAGTTCCGGCTCGCCGAGCAGGGCCTGGCCGACGCGGAAGCGGATCTGCGATAGGCGCGAGCCGCGGCGCACGACGATCGGGAAGGTGCGCGGGCTGATCTCGAGATAGAGCGGGCCGGAATAACCGGCCGGGATCTTGTCGAACTCCTGGGCGTAATCGGTGATGACGCGGGTGAAGATATCCAGCCTGCCGGTCGAGCTCTTCGGGTTGGCCGAGGCCGACATGTCGGCGGGAAGAGCAAGGCTCTCCATCAGCGGCACGATGTAGACGCAGCCGGTTTCGAGCACCGCGCCTTCCGACAGGTCGATCACATGCAGGCTCAGCCGGTCGAGCTTGTCGGACACCAGATGCGAGGGGCCGGGCATGAAGCTGGCACGCACGCGAAAAGCCTTGGCGCCAAGGCGCAGGTCGAGGCTTGCCGGCTGGATCTGGTCGCGGTCCAGCTCCCGTTCGGAGATCAGACGCTCCGTTTCGAACAGCGCTGATATCGCGCGATCCGCCAGAATTCCCGTTTCACGAGCCATCATGCCTCATCCATCATTTGCCGCCGACAAAACCAAACTCGGGGAATTGACGCAAGCAGCTAACAGCAGTATTGCAGAATTATCCCGTGGTGATTTGGCCGGTCGGCTTGCAGCCACGTTAAACAAGTGGCTAAAAAGACCGGGTTGAAACCGGTCTGCTGTTGCGACCGGTTTTTTTTGTTATGTGAAGGTGATGGCATGAGCAAGACCTGGCGCCCGGCAACCCAACTCGTCCATGGCGGCACGCTGCGTTCGCAATATGGCGAAACGTCCGAGGCAATCTATCTCACGCAGGGTTTCGTCTACGATACGTCGGAGGCGGCCGAAGCCCGTTTCAAGGGCGAGACGGACGGCTTTATCTATGCCCGCTACGGCAGCCCGACCAACGACATGTTCGAAAAGCGCATGTGCATGCTGGAAGGCGCCGAAGACGCCCGCGCCACGGCCTCCGGCATGGCCGCCGTCACCGCCGCCATCCTCTGCCAGCTGAAGGCCGGCGATCATATCGTCGCTGCGCGCGCTCTGTTCGGCTCCTGCCGCTGGGTTGTGGAAACGTTGGCGCCGAAATACGGCATCGACTTCACGCTGGTCGACGGTCGTTACCTCGAGAACTGGGAAAAGGCGATCACGCCGAAGACCAAGGTGTTCTTCCTGGAAAGCCCGACCAACCCGACACTCGAGGTGATCGACATCGCCGGCGTCGCTAAGCTCGCCAACCAGGTCGGCGCCAAGGTCGTCGTTGACAACGTCTTTGCAACGCCGCTCTTCCAGAAACCCTTGGAACTCGGCGCCCATATCGTCGTCTATTCCGCGACCAAGCATATTGACGGCCAAGGCCGGTGCCTTGGCGGCGTGGTGCTTTCCGACAAGGAATGGATCGACGAGAACCTGCACGACTATTTCCGCCATACCGGCCCGGCCATGTCGCCGTTCAATGCCTGGACGCTTCTGAAGGGCATCGAGACGCTGCCGCTGCGCGTCAAGCAGCAGACGCAGAATGCGGCGAAGATCGCTGATTTCCTGGCCGAGCAGGGCAAGGTCGCCAAAGTGATCTATCCCGGCCGCAAGGACCATCCGCAGGCCGATATCATCGCCAAGCAGATGACGGGCGGCTCGACGCTGGTCTGCTTCGAGCTGAAAGGCGGCAAAGAGGCTGCCTTCGCGCTGCAGAACGCGCTCGATGTCGTCAAGATCTCCAACAATCTCGGCGACAGCAAGAGCCTGATCACGCATCCGGCAACGACGACGCACAAGAACCTGACGGAAGAGGCGCGTGCCGAACTCGGCATCTCGCCCGGCACGGTGCGCTTTTCGGCCGGCATCGAGGATACGGACGACCTGATCGAGGATTTCGCGAAGGCGCTCTCCAAGGTCTCGGCCTGATCCGGAGCATGATGCCGAAAAGCGTGAGCGGTTTTCGGACGACATCATGCTCTATATCTAAGACAAGGACGGCCGAACCTCACCCGGGTTCGGCCGGACCGGCGGCGGAACAAGTTTACCCGTGCCGGCGTTCCGAAGCAGAATTAACACTGACAATTAGGCTTAACGATCGAAAACCCTTCGATCATGACTGTTTCATCAATGATCAACGTTCCGTTCCTTGACGGACAGGGCCTCTTATAAGATACGGGTAACATATCTTGACTAAGGTGCAAGGCATGTATCGCGCCCTCACAAGAGATATCGAAGTTGTAGTCGAACCGTTCTATCTGGAGGAGCAATCCGATCCGGAAGACGACCGCTATGTCTGGGGTTACCGGATTGTCATCAGCAACAATTCCGGCATAGCCGTTCGCCTGGTCAACCGCTACTGGAATATCACCGACCAGAACGGACAGGTGGACGAGGTGACCGGTCCCGGTGTCGTCGGCGAACAGCCACGGCTTAGCCCGGGCGACACCTACGAATATTCCTCCGGGTGCCCGCTCGATACGCCCTCCGGGCTGATGTTCGGCCATTACCAGATGGAAACGGACGAAGGCGAGCTGTTCGATGTCGACATACCCGCCTTCTCGCTGGATTCACCGGGGCTGCTGCGCGTCCTCAACTAAAGCGCGTCGCGATCTTTCAGATTCGCTCCTCGCGCTTTAGGTCTTTGTTTTTACGCATGTCGTTATCGCAAAACCGCCGCACACTTTTGCGCGACATGCTCTAGGCTTTTTGCTCGACCGGCTGAAGCTCGGCCGGATCGAAGCGATAGGTGGTCGAGCAGAATTCGCAGGTAACAGCGATCTCGCCATTTTCCTGGCTGGCTTCGATTTCCTCGGCGCTGAACCCCTTCAGCACGTTGCCGATCTTTTCACGCGAGCAGCTGCAGCGGTCGAAGACCGCGCGCGGTTCGTAGACGCGGACACCGCGCTCATGGAACAGACGGAACAGCAGCCGCTCCGTGCCAACAAGCGGATCGGTGAGTTCATCGGCGTCGATGGTTTCGACCAGCGAACGGGCTTCGACCCAGGCATCGTCCTCGCCATGCGGGCGGTTGCCGGTGTCGCCGTCGCCGCCGTGGAGATCCGGCTGGCGCATGCGCTCCGGCGCCTCCGGCAGGAACTGAGCGACAAGGCCGCCTGCCCGCCAGCGATGGCGGGGCTTGCCGGCATCGTCGCGATCGAAGAGTTCGGCGGCTGCAAGACGCACACGCGTCGGGATCTGCTCCGACTGGCGGAAATAGACGCCGGCGATGTCCTCGAGCGAGGTGCCGTCGAGCGCGACGATGCCCTGATAGGGCTGGCTGAACTTGCCCTGATCGATGGTGAAGGCGAGCACGCCCTTGCCGAGCAATTGCTCCGGCTCGGTCTCGCCTGCTGCAACCGCCTTGGCGAGCAGCGCCTGATCGAAACGCGCATAGGCGCGGACGTTTTCCGGCGTCGAGAAATCGGCAACGAGAAGATCGACCGGACCATCGCCCTTTGTCTGCACCGTAAACTTGCCGTCGAACTTCAACGAGGTGCCAAGCAGCACCGTCAGCACGACGACTTCGGCAAGCAGCCGGGCAACGGGCGCGGGATAATGATGGCGCTCGAGGATCGCATCGAGCATCGGGCCGAGTTGGACGGCGCGGCCGCGCACATCCAGACCCTCCACCTGAAAGGGGACGACATGATCATCGCCGGCGAAATCGAACTGGCCGAGGGCGGCTGCAGCTTCTGCCATGGCTTTCACTCCTAGTTTTCAGAGCGATGGGCCAGCGTGCCCGCCGCTCGCGCGGTCGCGAGTTTTTGACTCGGCGACACCAGATTATGGTTCAGATCGCGCCCAGGCACCAAGCAAGAATCGACTTCTGCGCATGAAGACGGTTTTCCGCTTCATCGAAGACCACGGATTGCGGGCCGTCGATCACTTCATCCGTCACTTCCTCACCGCGATGAGCGGGCAGGCAATGCATGAACAATGCATCATTGCCGGCCTTCGCCATCAAGGCCGCATTGACCTGATAAGGCTGGAAGACATTGTGACCCCGGGCCCGATGTTCCTGATTCATGGAGACCCAGGTATCGGTCACCACGCAATCGACGCCGGCGACCGCACGGTCGGCATCATGGCAGAGCATGATTTCGGCGCCCTCATTGCGGGCCCAGTTCAGATAGTGATCCTTGGGCTCGGAACCAAGAGGCACCGCCATGTTCATGCGATAGCCGAAGCGGGCAGCGCCCTCGACCAGCGAATGCAGCACGTTGTTGCCGTCGCCGGTCCAGGCGATGGTCTTGCCCTTGATCGGGCCGCGATGCTCCTCGAAGGTCATGATATCGGCCATGATCTGGCAGGGATGGGTGTCATCCGTCAGCGCATTGATCACAGGTACGGTCGCATGCTCGGCAAGCTCCAGCAGCCGCGAATGCTCGGTCGTGCGGATCATGATCGCATCGACATAGCGCGAGAGCACCTTGGCGGTGTCGCCGATCGTCTCGGCGCGGCCGAGCTGCATCTCGGTGCCGGAGAGGAACAGCGTTTCGCCGCCGAGCTGGCGCATGCCGACATCGAAGGAAACGCGGGTGCGCGTCGACGGCTTCTCGAAGATCATCGCCAGCATCTTGCCGGCGAGCGGCTTGTCGCCTGTGCCGGCCTTGAAGGCCTGCTTGCGGGCGAGCGCATCGTTCATGATGGTTCTGAGATCGGCTGATGTGACCGCCGAAAGGTCGAGGAAATGTTTAGGAGCCATATCGTGTTCTTACCTGTCGTGCGCCCGTAGGCGGCAATCCGTTCAAGCCGTCTTCTTGACCTTGGAGGCGCGAATGCTCTCGGCGGCGCGCTCGATGCGGACGAGGCCCTCGCGGGCCTCCTCGGCGGTGACGACGAGCGGGGGGAGAAGGCGGATGACGTTATCCCCGGCGGGCACGCCGAGCAGATGGGCGGCGCGGATCGCCTGCAGCAGTTCGGCGGAAGGAATAGCAGCCTTGATGCCGAGCAGAAGCCCCTCGCCTCTGATATCCTCGATCACGTCGGGATAACGATCCTTCAACGAGGCGAGACCCTGGCGGAAGACCAGCGCGACGTCACACACCTGCTGGAGGAAGCCTTCGGCGAGGATGATGTCGAGCACGGCACTGCCGACGGCCATGGCGAGCGGATTGCCGCCATAGGTCGAACCATGCGTGCCGGCCTTCATGCCGGAGGCGGCCTCGGCGGTGGCAAGGCAGGCGCCGAGCGGGAAACCGCCGCCGATGCCCTTGGCGACAGCCATGATATCGGGGGTGATACCCGACCATTCATGGGCGAAGAGCTTGCCGGTACGGCCAACGCCGGTCTGAACCTCGTCGAGGATCAGCAGCAGGCCCTTCTCGTCACAGATCTGGCGAAGCGCCTTCATGAATTCGGTGGTGGCGGGACGGACGCCGCCCTCGCCCTGCACCGGCTCGATGAGAATTGCGGCCGTGGCATCGGTGACCGCGGCGCGGACAGCTTCGATGTCGCCGAACGGCACCTGGTCGAAGCCCGGCGCCTTGGGGCCGAAGCCTTCGAGATATTTTTCCTGGCCGCCGGCAGCGATCGTCGCCAGCGTCCGCCCGTGGAAGGCGCCTTCAAAGGTGATGATATGGAAACGCTCGGGATGGCCCTTGGAATACTGGTAGCGACGCGCCGTCTTGATCGCGCATTCCAGCGCTTCCGCGCCCGAGTTGGTAAAGAACACCTTGTCTGCGAAGGTAGCATCCGTCAGGCGCTTTGCCAGGCGCTCCTGGCCGGGAATTTCATAAATGTTCGAGAGGTGCCAGACCTTGTCGGCCTGCTCCTTCAGCGCATTGACCACATGCGGGTTGCTATGGCCGACTGAGGTGACGGCAACGCCGGCGCCGAAATCGAGATATCGCTCGCCGCTTTCGGTGACCAGCCACACGCCCTCGCCTCGCTCGAACCGCAGCGGGGCACGAGAATAGGTGTCATAAAGCGGCGCGGCTTCAGCCATAGCGCGATCTCCCGTCAATGTTATCAAGGCGCTGGACTCCGGCTAAGGAAACCAGGTCCGAAAAATCAAAAATGCCGCCTTGCGGCGGCGAGTGGCACTATTTCCTTTTCGCGCTGCAATGTCAACAAAACTGCGCCCTTAGCGTATGCAGCAAGCTTGTACAGCGGCATTTTCGACATTCAACAGGCATTATTGCAGAAATGACACGCAGGGGCAGCAAGTTGGGGAAAACTCCGAATTCGATTCATCCGGATTCATGCGACTCTTGTCACGGAGTCAGCCTCACACTAGGTTAAAGTTCAATTACTAGACTGCATGCGGCGGAACTAGTCACCAAAATTGATCAGGCGTTTCTTGTTTCGGAGACTTCCGGGACAACGGTGAGGGATTCTGCCATCACCAACGCAAAAGGTGGAGACAGGGCATGAACTGGACAGACGAGCGGGTCGAGAAACTCAAGAAGCTTTGGGCCGAAGGACTGAGCGCCAGCCAGATCGCTGCGCAGCTCGGCGGGGTCAGCAGAAACGCGGTCATCGGCAAGGTGCACAGGCTCAGCCTTCCCGGCCGCGCCAAGGCCGGCGGCACGGCCACCACGGCGCGAACGCCCAAGCGCGCGACATCGGCGCCGCGCGCACCGAACTATGCCTCGCGCATCGCTACCCGCACCGTTACCCGCCAGCAGGGCGCAACGATGCTGAAGGAAGAGATCGAGATCGAAACGATCGAGGAAATGGAATACGTGCCGGCCGGCAACGTGGTCGTGCCGATTTCCCGCCGCCTCGGCCTGACGGAACTCACCGAACGCACCTGCAAGTGGCCGGTCGGCGATCCGCTGAAGGACGACTTCCACTTCTGCGGCTGCGAATCCCCGGACAATTCGCCCTATTGCGGCTATCACCAGAAGCTGGCCTACCAGCCGGTCAATGAGCGCCGCAGGGCGGCCGCGCGCATCAGCTAAGCGAGCGAACATTGTCACATGAGAAACGGGCCAAGCGGCCCGTTTTTTTATGCGATTGGAATGGAAGCCGTCAGGCTTCCATCGAATAACCGGCGCCGCGGACGGTGCGGATGACGTCCTGCATGTTGGAAAAGTTCAGCGCCTTGCGCAAGCGGCCGACATGGACATCGACGGTGCGCTCGTCGACGTAGATATCGTGACCCCAGACGCCGTCCAGAAGCTGCGAGCGGGAGAAAACCCGGCCCGGCGACGACATCAGGAATTCCAGCAGGCGGAATTCCGTGGGGCCGAGGCGGACTTCGCGGCTCTTGCGATGGACGCGATGGGTTTCGCGGTCGAGTTCGATATCGCCGCATTTCAGCACCGTGGACAGAACTTCCGGACGGGCGCGGCGCAGCATCGCCTTGACGCGGGCGACGAGCTCGGGCGTCGAGAAGGGCTTGACGACGTAATCGTCGGCACCCGTCGAAAGCCCGCGCACGCGCTCGCTCTCTTCGCCGCGCGCCGTCAGCATGATGATCGGCAGGCGCTCGGTTTCCGGCCGCATGCGCAGGCGCCGGCAGAGCTCGATGCCGGAGACGCCGGGCAGCATCCAATCGAGGATGAGAAGATCGGGCGTGCGCTCCTGAAGCCTGATTTCGGCCTCGTCGCCACGAAGGATGGTATCGACCTCGAAGCCTTCTGCTTCGAGATTGTAGCGAAGAAGCACGCTGAGGGCTTCCTCGTCTTCAACAACTGCAACTCTCGGGATCATGCGTGTTGGTCTCCTCGCGCACGATCCTTAAACCGGGGGTGATTTAAGCACGGGATCTTGCGCAAAATCAGAAAGTGGCTGCGACCTCTTTGCGCGCCCGGATGGGCGCGCACGCAATCGGCAGGTCCGGAACCGTTATTCCGTCACAGCGCCAACGGTGTTGGCGCTGTCGTCCTTTGGACGATCGCCTTCCGGCTGCGCACCTGTCGCCATGTAGAAGATCGTCTCGGCGATGTTGGTGGCGTGGTCGCCAATGCGCTCGATGTTCTTGGCACAGAAGAGGAGATGCGTGCAGCTCGTAATGTTGCGCGGATCTTCCATCATGTAGGTCAGGAGTTCGCGGAACAGCGAGGTGTACATCGCGTCGATCTCGTTGTCGCGTTCGCGGATCGCGTTCGCCTTGTCGGCGGAGCGATTGGTGTAGACATCGAGCACTTCCTTGAGCTGGACGAGCGCCAGTTCGGAGAGATGCTCGAGACCGCGGGCGAGCTTGCGGGGAACGCCGGTGCTCTGCACGGCGATGACGCGCTTGGCGGTGTTCTTGCCGAGATCGCCGACACGTTCGAGATCGGCGGCGATCCGGATCGAACCCATGATTTCACGCAGGTCCGAGGCCATCGGCTGACGGCGGGCGATCGTGACGATCGCCTTGTCGCCGATTTCGCGTTCGGCGTGATCGAGGATCACATCGTCGGAGATGACCTTCTGCGCCAGCGCGGTATCGCCGTTGACCAGCGCCCGGACGGATTCGCTGACCATCTGCTCGGCCAGGCCGCCCATCTCGGAAATCCGCCTGGACAGGAACTTCAGATCATCATCATAGGCAGAAAAAATATGTGTCGATGCCATGGGGCTTTATCCTCGAATAACGGGAAGGCTTGCTGTCGCCAAAATCAGCCGAAGCGACCCATGATGTAGTCCTGGGTGCGCGGATCGTCGGGATTGGTGAACATCTTGTCGGTGTCGTTCTCCTCGACGAGGTTGCCGAGGTGGAACATGGCGGTGCGCTGCGAGACACGCGCGGCCTGCTGCATGGAGTGGGTGACGATGACGATCGTGTAGTTCTCGCGCAGTTCGTGGATCAGTTCCTCAACCTTGGCGGTGGCGATCGGGTCGAGCGCCGAGCAGGGCTCGTCCATCAGGATGACTTCGGGGCTGACAGCGACGGCGCGGGCAATGCAGAGGCGCTGCTGCTGACCGCCGGAGAGGCCGGTGCCGGATTCGTGCACGCGGTCCTTGACTTCGTTCCAGAGGCCGGCACGCTGCAGGCTGGTCTCGACGATCTGGTCGAGATCGGCCTTCGACTTGGCAAGGCCGTGGATGCGCGGGCCGTAGGAGACGTTTTCATAGATCGTCTTCGGGAACGGGTTCGGCTTCTGGAAGACCATGCCGACGCGGGCGCGAAGTTCGACGACGTCGATATCGGGATCATAGATATCGTCGGTGTCGAGCGTGATCTTGCCGGTGACGCGGCAGCCGTCGATCGTATCGTTCATGCGGTTGAGGCTCCGCAGGAAGGTCGACTTGCCACAGCCCGAGGGGCCGATCAGCGCGGTTACGGTGTTTTCGCGGATGTTCAGGTTCACATCGAAAAGCGCGCGCTTCTCGCCGTAGTAAACCGAGACATCCTGTCCGATCATCTTATACGGGACGTTGCTCATCTTCTGATCCAGCGCCTTTTCAACTGCTGCTTCCGTCAACATGTTCATGATGTTTAACTCCGTTTACCAGCGGCGCTCGAAGCGACGACGCAAGAGGATGGCGCCCATGTTCATGACGATCAGGAACAGGAGCAGGACGATGATGGCACCCGAAGTACGCTCCACGAAGGCACGTTCGGCCTCGTTTGCCCACATATAGACCTGCACGGGCAGGGCCGTCGAGGGTTCGAGCGGCGTCGCGGGTGCATTGGCGACGAAGGCGACCATACCGATGAGGAGCAGCGGCGCGGTCTCGCCGAGCGCGTGCGCCAGGCCGATGATCGTGCCGGTGAGGATACCGGGCATGGCGAGCGGCAGAACATGGTGGAACACCATCTGCATCTTCGAGGCGCCGAGGCCGAGCGCTGCAGCGCGGATCGACGGCGGCACAGCGCGGAGGGCGGCGCGTGTCGCGATGATGATCGTCGGCAGGGTCATCAGCGTCAGCACCAGACCGCCGACCAGCGAAGCCGAGCGCGGCAGGCCGACGAAGTTGATGAAGACGGAAAGACCGAGCAGACCGTAAACGATAGAGGGAACAGCGGCGAGGTTGTTGATGTTGACCTCGATCAGGTCCGTCAGCTTGTTCTTCGGCGCGAACTCCTCGAGATAGATCGAGGCGGCGACGCCGATCGGCAGGGCAAGCACGAGCACGATCAGCATCAGGTAGAGCGAGCCGATCAGGGCGACGCCGAGGCCCGCGGCCTCCGGACGGCTGGAATTGCCGTTGACGAAGAGGCCGGTGTTGAACTGCTTGTGGAGAGCGCCGCTCGCCTTCAGCTCGTTCATCCAGGCAACCTGCTTGTCGTTGACCTTGCGGTTCTTCTCATCGACCGAAAGGTCGATCTGGCCCTTGTTGGCACTGTCGACATTGGCGTCGGCGAGCACCGTGACGTTGACCGTCTTGCCGATGATCGAAGGATCGGCAACGACCATGTCGCGCAGCTGGATCGGCGCACCCTTGGAGAGCATGGCGGTCGCATCGCGCACATCGGGACGGCTCGAAGCATTGATGTTCAGCTGCTTGACGATCGAGTCACGCAGGAGAACCGGATAGTTGGCGGCGACCAGAACCGAAGGGTCGGTGGCGCGCTTGTTGTCCGGGTCGATCGTCTTCTCAACAAACTCGATCGGCAGAGTGATCGCGGTCTGCTGGAAGGCGGTGTAGCCTTTGCCGATCACCGTCCACAGCAGGATGAAGAGGAAGACCAGACCGAAGGTGATGGCGGCGATGCCATAGGCCTGGAACCGGCGTTCGGCGGCGTAACGGCGCTTGATGCCGATATCGCGGCGCGCAGGCGCTTTGGAAACGGTGACGCCGGCGGGAGAAACAATATCCGTCATTCGTACTGCTCCCGGTATTTTCGCACGATGTAGAGCGCATAGATGTTGAGGCAAAGCGTGATGCAGAACAGCGTGATGCCAAGGGCGAAGGCAACCAGCGTCTGCGGCGAGGTGAACTCAAGGTCGCCGGTCAGCTGGTTGACGATCTTGACGGTCACCGTCGTCATCGGCTCGAAGGGATTGATCTGGATGCGGGCGGCCACACCGGCGGCCAGCACGACGATCATGGTTTCACCGATGGCGCGCGAGGCGGTCATCAGCAATGCGCCGACGATGCCTGGAAGGGCTGCGGGCAGAACCACTTTCTTGATGGTTTCCGAGCGCGTGGCACCGAGACCGAGCGAACCGTCACGCAGCGCCCGCGGCACGGCGGTGATGATATCGTCCGACAGCGAAGACACGTAAGGGATCAGCATGATGCCCATGACGATGCCGGCCGTCAGAACGCTCTGCGCCTGAATGAAGTTGGTGTAGCTGCCGGAGAGCAGGCCGCTGATCTGGGCGGAGAAATCGCGCAGGAACGGGCCTACGGTAACGAGCGCAAAGAAGCCGTAGACGATCGTCGGAATGCCGGCGAGCACTTCGAGCAACGGCTTTGAAATCGCGCGCACTTTCGGCGAGGCGTATTCGGCCATGTAGATGGCGGCGAAGAGACCGACCGGCACGGCAACCAGCATGGCGACCAGACCGATATAGAGCGTGCCGAGCAGCAGCGGGATGAGGCCGAACTGGCCGAAGGACGAGCCGCCGGCGCCGGCGAAGCGCGGATCCCAGACGGTGCCGAAGAAGAAATCGACGGCCGGAACGACCGCAAAGAAACGCGCGGCTTCCGACAGCATCGAAAGCACGATGCCTATCGTCGTCAGGATGGCGATCGACGAGGCGAGCAGCAGGCCCCAGAGCATGACGCGCTCGACACGGTTGCGGGCACGGAAACGCGGAGCAATGGCGCGCAGCGCATAGAAGGCGCCGGCAATGGCGAGAGCGAGGACGATCACCGTCATAGCGAGACGGCTCGTCATGCTCATGGCGTTGAGCTTCTTGGCGGCATCAACCATGTAAGGCTGCGGCTGACCGGCGAGCGGCACACCCTTTTCGCTGAGCTTGGCCTGCAGGGCGGCCGGATCGGTCGCCACTGCCGCCGCTTCGTCGGCGGTCAGCATCGTCAGGCCTCGTGCGACCGTCGCCACCATCGAATAGCTCAGATCCAGCTCGACGGCGGCTTGGGCCTTGACGTCGTCAGGGAAAGCGCCACGAACGGAGGACTGGATGATGCCGGGGCTGACGGAAAGCCAGACGCAGAGGACGAGGAGGGCAGGAAGAAGCGCCCAGATCGCCGCATAGGCGCCGTAATAGGCCGGCCGTGAATGCAATGCAGAGGATCTGCCTCCGGCAAGCGCCGTGGCACGGCTGCGCGCGACCAGATAGGCGGCGGCGCCGATCACCACAAGGCACAAAAGTAGGATGGATGTGCTCATTCGTTACGTCCCCAGGCTCACAGCCCCAAGCCCGGCAGCTTCATCAGCCTGCCTTCGGCTTACAATCATGCGGAATGAATTCAATCCTGCGACGGACATGCCGGCGGCAGGGAGATAAAGCAATGCCGGCGCGGGCCTGAAGGCGCCGCGCCGGCATCGTCATTACATGGACTTGCCGGCTTCGACGTCCTTGCGGATCGCTTCGCGCTCAGCATCCGGAGCGGCAACGAGGCCGTATTCAGCGAGCGGGCCGTCGGGGCCGATCATCTTGTCGGATACGAAGAAGTTGACGTATTCCTTCAGGCCCGGAACGGCGCCGAGATGTGCCTTCTTGACATAGAAGAACAGCGGGCGGGAAACCGGATAGGTGCCGTTGGCGATCGTTTCGGTCGACGGAACGATGCCGCTCATGCTCGCAACCTTGAGCTTGTCGGCGTTGTTTTCATAGAAGGAAAGGCCGAATACGCCGACGCCGGTCTTGTTGGCGGCGATGCGTGCGAGGGTTTCCGGATAGTCGCCGTCGATGTCGACTGCAGCGCCGTCCTTGCGGACTGCAACGCATGCCTTGCCCTGGGCGGCCTTGTCGGAGATTTCCTTGGCGATGACGTCAAGAGCGCCCGAAGCCTTGCAGCCGGCGGCGAGAACGTTCTGTTCGAAGACTTCGCGCGTGCCGTGCTTTTCGCCCGGGATGTAGGCAGCGATATCAACAGCCGGGAGCTTCGGGTTGACTTCCGACCACTTCTTGTAGGGGTTGGCGACGAGCTTGCCGTCAACGACGACCTGGGCTGCGAGGGCCTTGTAGATGTCGGCCGGAACGTAAGCAACGTCGGGGTTGGACGAGTCGGTTGCGAAGACGATGCCGTCATAACCGATCTTGACTTCCTGGATGTCGGTTACGCCGGCAGCCTTGCAGGCTTCGGCTTCATTCTTGTTGATCGGACGCGAAGCGTTCGCAACGTCGATGGTGTCTTCGCCAACGCCCTTGCAGAATTCCTTCAGACCAGCGCCCGTGCCGCCGGATTCAACGACCGGCGTTTTGAAGTTGGTGAAGGTTTCGCCGAAGGACTCGGCGACGATCTTTGCGTAAGGCAGGACGGTGGACGAACCAGCAACCTGAATCTGGTCGCGGGCGACGGCAGCGCCAGCGAAAGCAGCAGTTGCAGCGAGCGCGGCAACGGTGAGCTTGAAGGTGTTCATGTAAATCTCCCGGCATTTGGGCTTGTGTGAGTGCGGCCTATGAGAGGCCCTCGCAGTGCCTTTTTTCATCGGCGGGACTCTCTTAGCGCTTTAAGCCTCGTCCTTTTATGTCAAACTGATGAAACATTTGTGACAGTTTAAGCTATTGATTTATAATTGAAAATTATAACTCGGCCGATTAATCGTGTCAGCGAGCAGAAAAGTTCGGCGGTCAATCTACCTCGCGTTGTATAAACCGGCTGCATATTGGCGACGAGAGGAGGACGACTGCCAACACATTGTCAGAAGCGAACTGTAAAATCCGTGCCCTTGCCGACTTCCGATTTTACGATCAGCCGCGCCCGGTGGCGTGTGAGGATATGCTTGACGATCGCAAGGCCGAGGCCGGTGCCTTTCTTGGACCGGCTATCCTCGATACTGACGCGATAGAAACGCTCGGTCAGGCGCGGCACGTGCTCGGCCGGTATGCCGGGGCCTTTGTCGACGATGCTGACCTCCACCGGGTTGCCCGCGCCGTTCTTCAGCCAGACATCGACGATTTCGCCCTCCTGGCCGTATTTGCAGGCATTTTCCATCAGGTTCTCGAAGACCTGGACAAGCTCGTCGCGGTCTCCAAGCACCTCCACCTTGCCGTCGGGCAAATGCAGGTTGATGTCGACGCCGACGTCCCTGGCGAGCGGCACCAGCGAGTCCCTGACATGGCCGAGCAGCGGCACCAGATCGATCTTCTCGTCAGGCGCGATATGCGATTTCAGCTCCAGGCGGGAGAGCGACAAAAGGTCGTCGACCAGCCTGCTCATGCGCGTCGTCTGATCGAGCATGATGTTGAGAAATTGCGCCTGCGCCTTCGGATCGTTCTTGGCCGGCCCCTGGATGGTCTCGATGAAACCGCGCAGCGATGCGAGCGGCGTGCGCAGCTCATGGCTGGCATTGGCGACGAAATCGGACCGCATGCGGTCGATGCGGCGGACCTCTGAAATATCGCGGAAGGAGAGGATGAAATAACGCTCGCGCAACCCCTCCTCGGCCTCGAATTCGACGGGGGCGCTGCGCACGATATAGACCCGCTCGGAGGGCAACCGCTCGGAATGCTCGATCTGGTTCGGCGCATTGGTGGCGATGGTTTCACGAACCATGTCGAGAACGCCGGGCGAGCGCAGGCGGGCGGAAATGTGGGCGCCGAGCGTCACCTCGCCGAAGGCTTTTTCGGCGGCGCGGTTCTGGAAGAGCACCGAGGCATCGTCGGACAGCACCATGACGGGGATATCGAGGCCAGCGAGCGTGGCCGACACCTCGGCCAGGCGGCTCGGCGGCGCCTCCGGCTCGATCTCCACCGGTTCGACGGCTTCGGCCTTGATCACCGGCGCCTCGTTGAAAAGCGCGGTCAGGATCATGGCGAGGAGCAGGATGAGCACGGCCCATTTGTTCATGCCGGCGGCGAGAGCCACGAGGGCGCTCAGGATCGCCGCGAGCAGCACCGGCCGTTCGCGCCGGATGCGCGCCAACAGGCTCTTTGTCCACGATGTTTCGTCTTGCAAGTGCCCTCGCGGCGTCGATTCGTTTATCGTCATATTGAACTCTGCCTGATAGCGGCAATTCATGACAGAAGTTTTCGGACAGTGTCTCCGATGCGAAAGGCCGCAGCAAAAATCCGCAAAAAACTCCAGGCCAAAAGCGAAAGATTTGATTTTCAACGGTAAATATGTTCGCCTGCGGCAGGAGAAACAAGCAGGCGCAGGAGGACCATATGGACGAGGACGTCGAAAACAGAGCCGTGGAGCTGGATATCCGGGACAAGAAACGCGTCTTCGATGTCGACGATCCCATCCTGCCGGACTGGGTGGAGGAAAAAGCGCTGGCATCCGGCGATTTTCCCTACAAAAAGAAGCTTGCGGAAGAGGACTATCTGGAGCAGCTGGAAAAGCTGCAGGTGGAACTCGTCAAGGTGCAGTTCTGGCTGCAGGCGACCGGCAAGCGGGTGATGGCGCTGTTCGAGGGACGCGACGCGGCCGGCAAGGGCGGCGCGATCTCAGCTTCCTCGGCGCATATGAACCCACGCCTTGCGCGTGTCGTGGCACTGACCAAGCCCACCGAACGCGAGCAGGGACAATGGTATTTCCAGCGCTATATCGCGCAGTTTCCGACATCAGGCGAGTTCGTGCTCTTCGACCGCTCCTGGTACAACCGCGCCGGCGTCGAGCCGGTCATGGGCTTCTGCACGCCGCAGCAATATGAAGACTTCCTCAAACAGGCGCCGCAGCTCGAAAAGATCATCGCCCATGAAGGCATCTTCTTCTTCAAATTTTATCTCGATATCGGCCGCGAGATGCAGCTCAAGCGCTTCCACGACCGCAGACACGATCCGCTGAAAGTCTGGAAGCTGTCCTCGATGGATATCGCGGCGCTGACGAAATGGGGCGACTACAGCGCCAAGCGCGACCGGATGCTGAAGGAAACCCACGCGGATTTCGCGCCCTGGACTGTCATCCGCGCCAACGACAAGCGGCGAGCGCGCCTGGAACTGATCCGCCACATGCTGAACAGGATGGATTATGACGGCAAGGACAAAAAGGCGCTCGGCACAGTCGACGAGGAGATCATCGGCTCCGGGCCTGGCTTTCTGAAATAACGCCTTCCGAAATAGACCGGTGCTTGGCGGAAAGCCGCATCACTGCCCCGGCAGGATGCGGACCGCGAAGAGGTTGATGCCACGCGCCTTGCCGTCGAGATCACTGTTGATCGTCAGCGTGCCCGGCGAATTCGGCGCCAACGACCGGTCGAACTTCACCTGCAGCAGCGCATCCGACTTTTCGCGGGTGACGCTGAAGCGATGGCGGGCGCAATTTCCGAGCGATTGAAAATTGCATTCGACGGTGACTTGCGTCGGCTCGTCGCTGGTCGACTGCAGGGTCAGCGCGATCGTCGAGGATTTGCCGGCGAGCTGCTGCAGCACCGACGCCGGCACGTTGATCGAGATATTGCCGTCGGCCGCACCGCTCTCGGAAATCAGGCGGACGGCGGGGCCGTCATTCTCGGTGATTTTTTCGGTGCGCGCCCGCCGACCGTTCTGGATTTTGTCGGCCTCATCAGGCTTGAACACGGGGATCCAGTCCGCCGAAAAACTGTTCTGCGGGTCGATGGTCACGGGTTCGTCGGTGTGGGAGCCGGTGTTTGCGGCGCCATCGTTCTTGGCGCTATCGTCATTGCCGGTGAAATCCTCGGGCTGCGTGCTTGCCGGCGGATTGGCGACGCTGGTGTCGCGCTCGGCCGCCGTCAGGAGCAGCCCCGACGTATGCGCCCACCAGGCGCCGATGCCGATGAAGGCAAGCAGCACGCACCAGACGAGAAGCCTTGAAAAGAACTTGCGCGGCTTGCGCCGGCCGGCAGCCCGCTCCGGGCGGAAATCCATGTCTTTGGCGCGTTGGCCGCGTTGCAGCCGCTCCTCGCCGACTGGGGCGGCGGCCAGATGATCGGTATTGCTCGCATGCACGTCATCGAGGCTCGAATCGTCGCCGCGACGCATGATCACGTCGGGGGCGCGTGTCTCGCCGGAGATCATGGGGCTGTCGATATCGTCCACGTCAGGCCGGTGAACCGGAGCCGGCGGCATTTCGACGACCGGCGGCACAGGCACTTCCGGCGGCCTCTGGCGGGGGTGGAGGCGATCCCGCTCCTCGCCTTCGATGGCGTGAATGGTGCTTTCCAGGCGATGGCGGTGATGGGCGACGACCTCGGCATCGGTGATATCCTGCTTGCGCAGGCCGGCTTCCAGCGCCTGGCGGGCGGACTGATAGATCCTCGCTCGAACCTCCGGATTGTCGCGTTCGGAATTCTCGAGCGCTGTTCTGATGGCCGTTTCTAATCCGCTCACGTCAAGTCCTTCACTGTGAATCCGGCATCCGACTGCAATCCCCGCCGTTCTCCATCAAAATTCGGTAGCGGCAAGCGCGGCAAACCGCAAGCCTCGCGGGCTTGGCCGCAATTGATCGGCGGGGGATAATGAGTGGCTTTCACGGCTTGCGGATCTCATTTTATGACTCTCTTCGGACTATATATTCGTCGTGAAATCGTCGAAGGCGTGGCGGCCGCTCTTTAATCACCTTTTCATCTCTGTTATGAGATTGACGTTTTCGTAAACGTCAATCGAAGCGGTGAAGCATGGCCCTGCCCCCGATCCTTACGGACAAACTCAGACTGCCGGTCATCGGCTCGCCGCTCTTCATCATCTCGCATCCTGCGCTGACGCTGGCGCAATGCAAGGCGGGCGTCGTCGGCGCCTTTCCGGCCCTGAACGCCCGGCCGGAAAGCCAGCTCGACGAATGGCTGGCCGAGATCACCGAGGAACTCGCCCGCCACGATGCCGCCCATCCCGAGCGGCCGGCAGCGCCCTTTGCCGTCAACCAGATCGTGCACATGTCGAACAAGCGGCTGGAGCACGACCTCTCGCTCTGCGTCAAATATAAGGTGCCGATCGTCATCTCCTCGCTCGGCGCCGTGCCCGAGGTCAATGCGGCTGTGCATTCCTATGGCGGCATTGTGCTGCACGACATTATCAACAACCGCCACGCCCATTCGGCGATCCGCAAGGGGGCCGACGGGCTGATCGCAGTGGCGGCCGGCGCCGGCGGCCATGCCGGCACGCTTTCGCCCTTCGCGCTGACCCAAGAAGTCCGCGAATGGTTCGACGGGCCGCTGCTGCTGGCCGGCGCGATTTCCACCGGCGGCGCAATCTTGGCCGCCCAGGCGATGGGCGCCGACATGGCCTATATCGGCTCGCCCTTCATCGCGACGCAAGAAGCGCGCGCCGCGGACGCCTACAAGCAGGCGATCGTCGCGGGCGCGGCCGCCGATATCGTCTATTCCAACTATTTCACCGGCGTGCACGGCAACTACCTCAAGCCCTCGATCGTCGCCGCAGGCATGGACCCCGACAACCTGCCGATCGCCGACCCTTCCAAGATGGATTTCGAGCAGGCGACCGGCGGCGCCAAGGCCTGGAAGGATATCTGGGGCAGCGGCCAGGGCATCAGCGCCATCAAGGCGGTCGAGCCTGTGGCAAACCTCGTCGACCGGCTGGAGGCCGAATACAAGGCGGCGCGTGCCCGGCTGGCGCTCTGAGGCGTTGCCTTGCCGCGCCCCTCTTTTTTGCCAAAGGCATGACAGGGTGCTTGAAATCTTCAAACAATGCCTGTATCAGCGCCATGCAAATCGCGGGCCGCATGTTTCGGCCGTGAAACGCCGCTTTAGCTCAGGTGGTAGAGCACATCATTCGTAATGATGGGGTCGCAGGTTCGAGTCCTGCAAGCGGCACCATTTTTCTCATGAAATTCAGCAAGCTAGGCCCCGGGACGTCCATATCGGGCGCCTTTATGCCTTCTATTTTCGGTCTGTGTAATCACCGAATAATCACGGGGATCAATGAGCGCCGTGCGGAATGCGTCCGCCGTGAGGCACTGTGCAATGATGGAAAGAGCCCAATCTCGGCAGCGATACGCGGTTGCCCCGGACCACCCGCGCGTCTTGCATGCCTGATCGAAGCCGAAGCGAGGCGTTGCGCGGGTATGTTCCGGATGCGATTGACCGGCGCGTCATCGGTCGTCCGGGGTGGCCAGTCTTGCCACTCGTCGCCGGCCAAGACTATCGAAGCAAACGGCGACCGGAAGCCGGCAGGGCTGATCCGCGCCGTTACCCAGTTGGCCCACTTGATTGCGGCGACAAGCTCGATGGGCAACGATTTGAGGCGTCCAAACACCCGGCTCACGCTGATGGATCACGGCGTCTTCCCTCTGTTGAAAGGAAGACCCGTTATAGCGCAATGCAGGAACATTATCCTCACAGGCCGACGAGATTGCAGGACACTATTTCTCTTCCGTTCTTGATCGATCGGTTGCGGTTCGTCCCGCGTTGAAACCTGTGGTCAAGGGGTGGATCAATAAGCGAGAGGCGTGCGCCGGCATTGAATTCGTCTCAAATTCTGTTGTCTCCTGTCGCGGTCACCGGAAAGGCAGGTTCGGAATGTATGATTGGGCTATATGGCTTGTCGCGCAAATCCCTTTGGCTGCGGTCCTTGCGGTCGCCTACTTCTTCAAGGACGCTCTAGCTTCCTGGGTCAATGCGCGAACGAAGCATTCCTTCGACGCGAAGTTAAGAGGAGTTGAAGGCCGATCTCGCGGTCAAGGCAAGAGAGATCGATACGCTCAGGACAGTGCCGTTTTCTGCACGATCAGCGCGGCAAGCATTAGTCGATAAGCGAAAGCTTGAGGCGATTGACCAGATTTGGGCGGCATTAAAGGTCATGCGGCAGGGCAAGTCCACAACCGCCCTTCTCGCAGTCATCAAGTGGGATGCGGTTGCCGACTTGACCGAAAAAGACGGCAACGCCCGAGAGATGTTCAAGACTATGCTGGACAGCGCCAAAATAACTGAGCTTTTCAATCACAATGCTCATGCCGCAATGCCGTACGTTTCGCCAATAGCTGCAGCGCTGTTCAGCGCATATGCTACGGTGATCACTTTCACCCAGGCTCAGCTAGTAGTTCTGCAAACCGGTCTCGGAAAGAATGCCCTTTCGTCACCTGATGCGGTTTACAAGGTTCTTTCGGCAGCTTTGCCTGACTGGTCGGAATCAACAAAGTGGGCGCTTTTGGTTTCGCTCAGGTTCTGGACGAGCTTGAGAAGCGGCTGTTGGCGGAGCTTCAGCGTAACATCGAGGGTAGAGGCGATGACGAGGCTCAGGTCACCATTGCGGCGGGGATTTTGGAGCTTGTCCGGGATGCCGAGCGTAAGATGAGCGAGCGAAAGGTACCCGCCCAATTTTCACAATAGATCGCGACCAGATGCCCCATAACTGGTCGTTGCTTGGCCGAATATCGAGCCCATCCGCGATTGCGCTGGCGATCGACTGCTGAACTCCTCGTCCGTCATCTTTTTCCCTGGCGCCCGCGGTTTCGACGGCATCGGCTTGCCGGCCTTTTTCTCATATCCAGTCGTCTGTCGTTTCCGCGAAAAACTTCAGCAAGACTTCCGGTAAAGCTCTTGCGCAAGTGCAAATGACCGAGGAGGGTATGGCCCGTCCGGCGGCGCAGGCATAACCCCGTCATCATTTGATAACTCGCTTGAAAAACCGCCTCAAAACTTCATGGAGAGTCGGGATGGAGCACATGATGATCCACCCACCCCAAAGGCTGATTAGATAAAACGCGGCAAACCGGAAATGACCAAATAGCTCGGTCCCGCCTCGGCACTTCGCGTTGGTGCATGCGGTGATTTGGGCCATGCCATAGGCAGCTAGCGCAACTAGAGCTAGCCCTGAAAGGGCAACGCCTAACGCCTTGGCGGTTGAAATCTGCGGGTCAGGTTTGCGTTTAATCTGGCGTGAGTAAAAGAAATAGATTGCTAAACAGGCGCACGGAAGAGCCGTCGCCAGTGAGGCCGACAGCATCGAAACGGGCGTCTGATCTACCAGGACCGAGAAGATGTTCGCCCAAATATAAGCAAAAATAGGGACGCAAAGCAGTGAAGTCTCCCAGCTTTTTGGGCCAGGTTTATAGAACTCTTGGAAAACAACGACGAAATGGCACGCCAGCGCGAAGAGCGCTGGAAACAATGGGAACTCCCATCGTAGAAGAAGCAATCTCAACAATCTGAAACCTACCCGGCGCTCGATACTGCGTTACGCTTCATCTAGAAGAAGCAACCCCTCCGCAGTCCAGGAGCCACCTTGAATTCCGGCTTAACCAGACCGTATGAGGCGAGGACCTCGACCGCGATTTCCCCGGCATATATAGCCTTGTGATCCAGCCATCCATTACCTCGGCTCAGGTATTCTTCACACATGCACGCAAGGGCTCCTAAGATCCTTTTCTCTTCGGGGGTCACAGCTGTTGCTCCATAACACTTAGAAAATACACGAGTGATAATCGGGTCTTTAGATCGGATCGGTGATCCCTACCACCCATCATTATCATCAGGTGATGGAATTTTTCTCGCTTTGCTTTCAGAGGCGGTCAGGTGCAATCGTCACCGGCAGCATGAAATCTTCATCATCGACGCCCAACGACGGCGGGCCCCGGCTGTGAGATCGCAACCACGGCAGGAACAATGCCCCGGTCGGGCAGGTTTTCCTCCTCGAACCAACAACATGGAGAAAATCATGTCCTGCAAATTCATCGCGATATCGCCTCTTTTGATCGGCCTTGCCGGCTCGGCCGTGGCGCAAACGGCGGGTGGAGCGAATTCCAGCGGGCGGCTTTCGGTGGCGCCTGTTATCGGCGGGTCGGGCAGTTCGGGCGCAGGTTCGGCTGGAACAGGCTCTGCCGGCACAGGGTCGGCGGGCACGGGTTCTGTCGGCACTGATCCCGGGACCACAGGCAGCACCACCGGCAATGACGGGGTCGATCTCAATAGCGGACGCAGCACGATCAATCCCGGTGGGGTCAATCCGAACCTACAGCCGACGCCCGGTTGCACCGGGGCAAGCGCGGATACCGGCTCGCTTGGCGAGGCATGCCCGCAATAGGGTGGCGCCCTTCCCTTCCGACCATATGAAGGCCCGGGGGGAACGGCGCTGCGCCTTCATTTCGGCTGTCACTATCCTGAACCGGCCCAAAAACGATGGCTGCCGTCAGAATTGCCTTACCGGCCGTCGTCTAGGTCGTAAAAGAACAGCATTCCTCCGCAAGCGGCGCATCATCGCCCTTCCAGCCAGTCTGCCGACATTCCCGGCCATGCGGAGCACCCGAAGAGGATCGTCATGTCGAATGCAGCGCATCGCTCAAACCGCGTGCTTGTCGTCGCCACCATCATGCTCGCAACCTTCATGGTGGCGATCGAGGCGACGATCGTGGCGACTGCGATGCCGCGCATCGTCGGGCAGCTCGGCGGCTTTTCCTATTATAGCTGGGTGTTTTCGGCTTTCCTGCTGGCGCAGTCGACGACGACTGTCATCTACGGCAAGCTTTCCGACATCTTCGGGCGCAAGCCGGTGCTGATCGGTGGCATCGTCATCTTCCTCGCCGGCTCGTTGCTCTGCGGATTCGCGTGGTCGATGATGTCGCTGGTGCTCTTCCGGCTGCTGCAGGGGCTTGGCGCCGGCGCGATCCAGCCGGTGACGATGACCATTATCGGCGATCTCTTCACGCTCGAAGAGCGCGGCCGCGTGCAGGGCTTCATGGCAACCGTCTGGGCGACATCGGCCGTCGTCGGGCCGCTGGCCGGCGGCATCATCGTCGATAACATCTCCTGGGCCTGGATCTTCTGGATCAACCTGCCGATCGGCATCGTCTCGATCGTCGCCTTCATGGCCTTCCTGAAGGAGGATGTGGCGCATAAGCAGGCAAAGATCGATTATCTCGGCGCGGTGCTGTTTTCGATCTCGATTGTCGCACTGCTGATCATGCTGACGGAAACGGACGCGAGCGTCTGGATTCTGCTGTCGCTCTTCGCCGTCTTCGTGGTCGCGGGCCTACTCTTCCTCGCACAGGAGAAGCGGGCGCCGGAGCCGATCATCTCGATCGCGCTCTGGAGCCGCAGGCTGATCGCAACCAGCAATGCGGCGACGCTGCTTGCCGGCATGGCGCTGATCGGGCTTTCGACAATCCTGCCGATCTATGTGCAGGGCGTGCTCGGCCGTTCGCCGATCGTTGCCGGCTTCACGCTCACCATGCTTGTCGTCGGCTGGCCGATGGCGGTGATGCTCTCCAGCCGCTTCTACAAGGCCTTCGGCATCCGTCGGACCTTGCGCGTCGGCAGTCTGCTGTTTCCGTTCGGCGCCTGTTTCCTTTTGTTCCTCACCCCAGAAAGCTCGCCGGCGCTTGCCGGCGCCGGCTCCTTTTTCATGGGCTTCGGCATGGGTCTCATCAGCCTCACCAGCATCGTGCTGGTGCAGGACAGCGTCGAATGGTCGATGCGTGGCAGCGCCACAGCCTCGATCATTTTTGCCCGCAGCCTCGGCAACACGCTCGGCGCCACCGTGCTCGGCGCGATCCTCAATGCCGGCATCAACCACTATGCGAGCGGCGAGGCGGCGGCCGGCCTGCACGAGGCGCTGAACCAGCCGACCGGGCTTTCGGCGCTCGCCGCCGATCCGGCGATCCGCTCGGTCTTCAATGCGGCGCTGCACTGGAGCTTCTGGGGCGTGGTCGTCGTTGCGGTGCTGACCTTCTTCACCACCTGGCTGATCCCGGTCGGCCATAACAGGCGTGAAGAGCCGGCCGCAGGAACGGCAAGCGAGGCGGCCTCGCAATAGCGATCCCTAGAGAATTTCCGTTTTTCTCCGAATCACGGAAATTCTCTATCTCTTTGTTCTCACGCAATTCCGGACGCAAAACCGCTACGCACTTTTGCTGGAATTGCTCTAGCGGAACAGCTTCGGGCATCTCCGGACTGCGGTGGCGTACGTCTCCCGTCAAGGAGCACATACGCCACCACAACTGTCAGCGGAAACCGCCGCTGGCGGCCAAGCGCTCGCCGGTCAGCCAGCGGGCATCGTCGGAAGCGAGGAAGACCGCGACACCGGCGATATCGTCCGGCTGGCCGGTGCGGCCGAGCGGCGTCTGGGCCACCAAAACCTGCTCGAAATCCGAGCCGATGACGCCGGCGGTGTGCGTGCCTTCGGTCTCGACGATACCCGGGAGAATGGCGTTGACCCGGATCTTGCGCGGCCCCAGCTCCTTGGCAAGTACGCTGTTGATGCCCTCCACAGCACCCTTCGTGCCCGTATAGACGGAAGAGTCAGGCGGAGCCAGGCTGGTGACAACAGACGAAATGTTGATGACGCTGCTGCCCTCGCCAAGATGCTTGACCGCTGCCTGGGTGGTCAGCAGAACGCCCAGAACATTCACGTCGAAGATGCGACGATACTGTTCCTCGGTCACCTGCTCGATCGGCGCGAATTCATAGACGCCTGAGTTGTTGACCAGCACGTCGAGCTTGCCGAACTCCTTGACCGCGGCATCAACCAAGCCCTGTGCCTGTGCCGCCTTGGAAACATCGCCCTGGACCGCAATGGCTTTGCCGCCGGCCGCGCTGATCGCCTCAACCACGGCATCCGCTCCCGCCTTGCTCGACGCGTAATTCACCACCACCTTCGCGCCCTCCGCCGCAAGTGCCTTGGCAATCGCAGCACCGATCCCTTTGGAGGCCCCCGTTACGATTGCGACCTTTCCTGTCAGCTTAGCCATCTTCCATTCCTTCTGATCCGGACTGCCGTCGAGATTGGCGGCTTTGTTCCTTAGTTCGGAAATTCGGAACTATTGATCCTGATGTCAAGGGGCGCTATATGAAATTCATGAGACCGCTCTTTCACCCAGCAATAGAGGACATCCGGCCTGAGGCGATCCTGTACGCGCTCTCCGACCCGGAACGCGTGGCCATATTTACGCAGCTTGCCGCCGGCTGTGGAGTGACGTGTTCTGCGCTTGCCGATCTGGGTGAGCGCACCATTCCGAAGTCCTCGCTATCGAACCATTTCAAGGTGTTGCGCGAATCCGGGCTGATCCGGAGCGAGCGCCAGGGTGTGGAGATGCGCAACCAGAGCCGCTGCGCAGAGCTGGATGAGCGCTTCCCGGGCCTGATCGAGGCCATTCTGACTGCTTACAGACAGCGTCCCGGCCAGCCGAAAGCGGATTGACCTGAAGGCTCAAGCGCTCTCGGCGGTCGGCGGCAGAGACTGCAGCAGGGTCTGGCGCGCGGAGCGCAGATGTGCACGGCAGGCCTTTTCGATTGCCGCCTGGTCGCCGGAATCGAGTGCTGCGATATAATCCAGATGTTCGTAGATCGCTCGCTCGTTGCGCTCGCGCGCGGCGGTCTTGTTCCACTGGTAGTGATAGTGGAAGATGATGGCGATCGCATCGTAGAAATCGGCGATGAAGCGGTTCTTCGAGGCGCGGTGGATCAACAGGTGGAAGCGCTCGTCGAGGACGGAGAAATCCTTGAAACGCTGGTTGATGTCGGCAAGCATGGCGAGATGTTCCTCGCGCATGGCGGCAAGATCGATCCAGGCCTGGTTGTCGCGGGGAAGCCGGCCGAATTCGGCGGCGGAATGCAGCTCGAACATCTCGCGCACATCGGCAAGCTCAAGGGCGAATTCGCGCGTGAAGCCCTTCAGCGTCCAGTGGCTGTTCGGACGTTTTTCGATAAGGCCGAAGCGGGAGAAGCGGATCAGGAATTCGCGTACGCTCGTCGTGCCGGTGCCGATTTCGCGGGCAAGCTCCAGTTCGTTGATCTGCATGCCGGGCGCTGCATCATCGGCAAGGATGCGCTGCATGAAGCTGCGCTCGATGATGTCATGCAGCGAATCCGTCTCTTCGGAAGGGAAGAGGTCGCGGTCCGTCGGCTGGCGCAGCACGATCTTCTGGCGCTTGTTCCAGCGGATGATGCCTTCTTCGCTCAGCCTGGTGAGGATGGCGCGCGCCGTGCTGCGGCTAACGCCGAGCTGGGCGGCGATCTCCGGCTCCGAGGGCAGCGCCGTATCGGTGCGCAGCGCGACGGCATAGCGATTATATGCCTCCTTGAAGACCGTGTTCTGCCTTGCCATCAGACCCCCGCTTTTCCGCCCGCGTGCCGCGACCGCCGTTCCCGCTCAAAAGCAGGAAGGCGCCGGACCAAGGGCCTGTCCAAATGACCCTTAGCTCATTTCTGGCCGCCTGCGGCTCATTGCCTCCCTCGTCCACAGGATCAATATTCCCGTTGACTTGAAAATGTTTATTGTAGATAAAAAACAAAATCAATGCGCATTCGCCGATGCAGCGGGCGTTTCCTCAGGGAGAAAAGATTGGACAAACAGCCTTGGATCATCCTCTCGGCCGGAGACAATGTCGCGGTCGCAACGGCGGTTATCGCGCCGGGTTCGACGGTTGCCGGCATTCAGGCTCGCCAGAAGATCGACCCCGGCCATAAGGTCGCGATCGCGGATATTCCGCTCGGCGCGGCGGTGGTGAAATACGGACAGGCAATCGGCCGCACCACTGAAGAGGTCAAGGCCGGCGACCATGTGCACAGCCATAACCTGCATTTCGAAAACGACCGGCTCGCCGCGACCGCCAATTCGGCGCCGGAAACGGCGACGGCGGACGATAAGGCGCGGACCTTCATGGGATATCGCCGCGCCGACGGGCGGGCGGCGACACGCAATTATATCGGCATCATCGCCAGCGTGAACTGTTCCACCACGGTCTGCCGGGCCATCGCCGACGAGGCGAACCGGACGATCCTGCCGCATTACGAAGGCATCGATGGCTTCGTGCCGATCGTGCACGACCAGGGCTGCGGCATGAGCTCGACCGGCGACGGCATGAACGTGCTGCACCGGACGCTTGCCGGTTACACCCGGCATGTGAATTTCGGCGGCGTGCTGATGATCGGCCTCGGCTGCGAGGTCAACCAGCTGACGCTGTACGGCCAGAGCGGTGCGGGCGCCTCCAAGCGGCACTTCAACATCCAGGACGCAGGCGGTTCACGCCGCGCGGTCGAGCGCGCCATGGGCGTGCTGCGCGAAATCGCCGCCGATGTCGGCAAGGAGCGGCGCGTGCCGATCTCGATCGGCGAGATCATCATCGGCCTGCAATGCGGCGGCTCGGACGGCTTTTCCGGCATCACCGCCAATCCGGCGCTCGGGGTGGCGGCCGATCTGCTGGCTTCAGCCGGCGGCACGGCGATCCTTTCGGAAACCTCGGAAATCTACGGTGCCGAACACCTGCTGCGCAGCCGCGCCGTCAGCGACGAGGTGGCAAAGAAACTCGACGAGAAGATCGCCTGGTGGGAGCAATACGTCGCCCTTCACGGCGCTTCGCTCGACAACAACCCCTCGCCCGGCAACAAGCGCGGCGGGCTCACCACCATTCTGGAAAAGTCGCTCGGCGCAGTCGCCAAGGGCGGCCGCTCACCGCTGACGGCGGTCTATGGTTATGCCGAGCGGGTTACGGCGCCCGGCCTCGTCTTCATGGACACGCCCGGCTACGATCCGGTCTCGGCGACCGGCCAGGTGGCCGGCGGGGCGAACATGATCGCGTTCACCACAGGCCGCGGCAGCTGCTTCGGCTGCCGGCCGGCGCCGTCGCTGAAGCTTTCCAGCAATTCGGCACTCTATGCCTCGATGGAGGAAGACATGGACATCGATTGCGGCACGATTGCCACCGGCGATGCGACGATCAGCGGCAAGGGCCGCGAGATCTTCGATCTCATCGTCGATACCGCGTCTGGCAAGAAGACGAAGAGCGAGATCTTCGGCTATGGCGATAACGAATTCGTGCCCTGGCATCTGGGCGCAACGCTCTAATCTTTGTTTTATGCAATTCCCGGGAAACCCGCTTCGCACTTTTCCCGGGATTGCTCCAAATAAACAGTTTCAGCTTCTTCGCGAGGAGGAATGATGAAGACGAGACGGATCGGCAAGACCAAGCTTGAGGTGACCGAAATCAGTTTCGGCGCGGCGGCTCTTGGCGGCCTCTACCGGGAATGCCCGCGCGAGCAGGCGATGGACACGCTGCAGGCGGCCTGGGATAGCGGCATCCGCTATTTCGACGTCGCGCCCTGGTACGGGCTCGGCCTTGCAGAACGGCGCGTCGGCGACTTCCTGCGCGACAAGCCCGAAGGCGATTACGTGCTGTCGACCAAGGTGGGCCGGCTGATGCGGCCGGTGCCGACCGGAACCGTGCCCAATTACGGCTATGTCAATCCGCTCTCCTTCGATGCCGATTACGACTATTCTTATGACGGCATCATGCGCTCGGTCGAGTTCAGCTATGCCCGCCTCGGCCTCAACAGCATCGACATTCTCTACGTGCACGATATCGGCGGTTATACGCATGGCGCGGCGAAAAACGCGGTCCACCTGAAACAGTTCCTCGATTCCGGCGTAAAGGCATTGGAAGAGCTGCGCTCCTCGGGAGCAATCTCCGCTTTCGGTCTCGGCGTCAACGAAGTGCCGGTCTGCCTCGATGTCATGCGCCATACCGATCTCGACTGCATCCTGCTCGCCGGCCGCTATACGCTGCTCGACCGTTCGGCCGTCGACGAACTCCTGCCGCTCTGCCGGCAGAAGGGCACGTCACTCGTCGTCGGTGGTGTCTTCAACTCCGGCATACTCGCCACCGGCCCTGTGCCGGGTTCCCATTTCGACTATCTTCCGGCAGATGACGACGTGCTCGCCAAGGTCGGTGCGATGGAGGCGATCGCCAAACGGCACGGGGTGCCGCTCGCGGCTGCCGCCATGCAGTTTCCGTTGCGGGAGGCGATCGTCGCATCCGTGCTGATCGGCACGGCGAAGCCTTCAAGCCTGACGCGCAATATGGAGATCGTCGAGCCGCAGCTTGACGACGGCATCTATGCCGAATTCGAACCCTATACGCTGGTCGCGCCGCCGCTCGGCGCCGAAGCAGTCCGAGTCTAAGGAGACAACATGCTCAAGGGTATCCATCCGTTGCTCGGCCCCGACCTGCTCCATGCTCTGAAGACCATGGGACACGGCGACGACATCGTCATCGCGGACGCCAACTTTCCCTCGGGCTCGATGGGCCCGCCTGTCATTCGTGCCGATGGCGTCAGCGCCACTGATATGGCCGAAGCGATCCTGACCCATATGCCGCTCGACACCTTCGTGCCGGAAACGGCATGGCGGATGGAGGTGGTCGGCGATCCCCACGCGGTGCCGGAAGTCTGCGCCGAGTTCCAGGAGATCGTCACCAGCCGCGCCGGCGATTTCCGTATCGTGCCGGTGGAGCGCTTCGCCTTCTATGCGATGGCCCGCAAGGCTGCCTATATCGTCGCGACGACCGAATTCCGGCTGTACGGCAACCTGATTCTAAAAAAGGGTGTGGTGCATCCACACGAAGTCGACATGGCTTGACACCGTATTTTAGGCTATCGTGGTATTGAAATAAAATCAGTTGCTTGGGGGAATTTTTCCAGAGAAAAAAAGCGAGATTGGCGTACTTGCAATTTGAATGCGCCTCGGCTAGCTTCTCCCGGCAAATGTTTTTTATCGATAAAAACCCTCCGCCAGCGTTCAGCGGTCCGGTTTAATTGGAGGAGAACGCATTTTGAGAGGAGAACCCTTATGAACATCGTAAAATCCCTTCTGTCGCGCCGCGCCTTTGCAGCGCTTGCAGGCGTTGCCGTCATCGCCACGGCAGTGCCGGCAACGTCCTTTGCTGCCGAGGTGACGATCCCGATCATCGTCAAGGACACGACGTCCTTCTACTGGCAGATCGTTCTGGCCGGCGCGCGCAAGGCCGGCAAGGATCTCGGCGTCAAGGTGCCTGAACTCGGCGCTCAGGCCGAATCCGACATCAACGGTCAGATCAGCATTCTTGAGAACGCCGTTGCCGGCAAGCCGGCCGCCGTCGTCATCTCGCCGACCGAGTTCAAGGCGCTCGGCAAGCCGATCGATGAAGCCGCCAAGTCGGTTCCGATCATCGGCATCGACTCCGGCGCCGACTCCAAGGCGTTCAAGTCGTTCCTGACGACCGACAACGTCCAGGGCGGCCGTATCGCTGCTGACGGTCTTGCCGCCGCCATCAAGGGCGCCACTGGCAAGGAAGAGGGCGAAGTCGTCATCCTGACCAACCTTCCCGGCGTCGGCTCGCTGGAACAGCGCCGCGAAGGCTTCCTGGATCAGGTGAAGACCAAGCATCCCGGCCTGAAGGTGATTGCCGACAAGTACGGCGATGGTCAGGCAACGACCGGCCTCAACATGATGACCGACCTGATCACGGCAAACCCGAAGCTCGTCGGCGTCTTCGCCTCGAACCTCATCATGGCGCAGGGCGTCGGCCAGGCGATCGCCGAAAACAAGCTCGGCGACAAGATCAAGGTCATCGGCTTCGACAGCGACGACAAAACGGTCGGCTTCCTCAAGGATGGTGCGATCGCCGGCCTCGTCGTTCAGGACCCCTATCGCATGGGCTATGACGGCATCAAGACCGCTCTTGCCGTCTCCAAGGGCGAAAAGGTCGAGAAGAACGTCGACACCGGCGCAAACCTCGTCACCAAGGCGAACATGGCCGAGCCGAAGATCGACGCTCTGCTGAACCCGAAGATCAAGTAAAACGGCAGGCAGGCCGCGCCGGTTTCAAAAACCGGCGCGGCCTTTCTCATCCATGGTATGGTTCACCAGGGATGGAGCAGACGTGAGAAGAGGAGGAGAGGTCCATGATCGGACTCGAAGAGATCAGTCATCGCCACGATGACAGCGCGACGCTGAAAGAAGCCAATCGAATTGCCGCCGGATCGCCCATCCTCGAACTGAAAGGCCTGCAGAAGAATTACGGTCACGTACAGGCGCTGAAGCCTGCGACGCTGACCTTCCTTGCCGGCGAAATCCACGCCATCGTCGGCGAAAACGGCGCCGGCAAATCCACCCTCATCAAATTGCTCACCGGCGTCATCCCCCGCACGGCCGGTGAGGTCCTGTGGTGCGGCCATCCGGTGGGGCTGTCGACGCCGAACGAGGCAATCGCCCGCGGCATCAACGCCGTCCACCAGGAGGTCGTGCTCTGCCGGCATCTGACTGTTGCCGCCAATCTCTTCCTCGGCGACGAGGTCAACCGTTTCGGGCTGATGCGCAAGAAGCAGATGGAGAAGATGGCGCAGGCCGTTCTCGACGATCTTGGCTTCGGCCTGCCGGCCGGTGCGCTTCTGAGCTCGCTGACGATCGGTCAGCAGCAGCTCGTCGCCACCGCGCGCGCAGCCATGCGCGGCACGCAGTTCCTGATCTTCGACGAACCCACGGCCTATCTCACCCGCCAGGAGTCCGCGCAGCTCTTCAAGCTGATCCGCCGTCTGCAGGGCGAAGGCGTCACCATCGTCTATATCAGCCACCGCATGGAGGAAGTTTTCGAGCTTGCCGACCGTGTCTCGGTGCTGCGCGACGGCACGCATGTCGGCACGCGCCTCATCGGCGAAACCAATGACGCCGAACTGATCGCGCTGATGATCAATCGCTCGATCGAGCAGATCTACCACAAGGAAGACATTCCGATCGGCGAGACGATCCTCGACGTCAGGGGGCTTACCGGTCCGGGCTTCGAAGATGTGTCGCTGAGCGTCAAGGCAGGACAGATCGTCGGGCTCTATGGCCTGATCGGCGCCGGGCGCAGCGAATTTGCTCTCGGGCTCTACGGGCGCCAGCCGACAACTGCGGGCGAAATCCACTGGATGGGCAAGCGCGTCGACATCAAGAACGAACGCACCGCGATGGAGCTCGGCATTGCGCTCGCGCCCGAAAGCCGGCGCGACCAGGGGCTCTGCCTCAACCTGCCGATCGGTCTCAACATCAACCTGCCGGTGTTCGGACGCCTCAGCCACGGCGCGGTCATCAATCACGCGCGCGAATCGGCGAATGCCGACAAGCAGATCCGCGATCTCAGCATCAAGACGCCGAGCCGGCGCGTTCCGGCCTCCAGCATGTCGGGCGGCAACCAGCAGAAGATCGTCATCGGCAAGTGGCTGAGCCACGGCGCTCGGCTTTTCATTTTCGACGAGCCGACCGTTGGCGTCGACGTCGGCACCAAGGCAGAAATCTACCGGCTCTTCGCCAAGCTTCTGAAGGAGGGGGCAGGCATTATCCTGATCTCCTCGTACCTGCCTGAGGTCTACGAACTGGCCGACCGGCTGCATGTCTTCCGCAGCGGCAAGCTCGTCGCGAGCCATGATTTCCATACGGCGACGCATGAAGAAGTGCTCAGCGAAGCGATCGGCGTCTGAGCTAGAAGAATAAGAGGGAGAAAACCTATGACTGCCACCCCCACCGAAATCGTCGCGCCGCCGCCGCGCCGGAAGATGAACATCCTGTTCGGCCTGACCCTGATCGGGTTGCTGATCTTCCTCTGGGTCGTGCTCGGCTTCTCGACAGACAGCTTTTGGACGCCGCTCAACATCTCCAACCTGCTGCGCCAAGGCGCGATGACGGCGATCCTGGCGCTCGGCCAGACCTTCGTCATCATCACGGCTGGTATCGACCTTTCCGTCGGCGCCATCGTCGGCTTCTGCACCGTCATCATCGCCTGGCTGCTACAGGCGGGCATCCCGCTCTGGGCGGCGATCATACTGACGCTGGCAATCGGTGTTGCGATCGGCGCCTTCCATGGCTTCGGCATCGTGCATATGGGCCTGCCGCCATTCATCATCACGCTGGCGACGCTGACATCGCTGCGCGGCATTGGCCTCTTGATCACCAACGGTTCGACGATCAGCATCACCGACGAGAGCTTCAGCAACTTCGCCCGCGCAGATTTCCTTGGCGTTCCAAGCCTGTTCTGGATGGTCATCCTGGTGGCGATCCCCTCCTTCGTCTTCCTGCATCTGAGCCGTTGGGGCCGCTATCTCTTCGCCGTCGGTTCGAATGCCGAGGCAGCGCGCCTTTCCGGCGTCAACGTCAAGTGGATGATCTACCTCGCCTATATTCTTTCGGCATCGTTCGCGGCTTTTGTCGGCGTGCTGCTCGCCTCGCGTATCGCAATCGGTAACGCGACACAGGCCGACGGCTGGGAACTGCAGGCGATCGCCTCCTCCGTCATCGGCGGCACCAGCCTGTTCGGCGCGGTGGGTTCCGTGCATGGACCGCTGATTGGCGCCTTCATTCTCGCCACCATCAACAACGGCGCGAACCTTCTGAACGTCAACTCCTTCTGGCAGCGCATCATCACCGGTCTGCTGATCATCGTGATCGTGTTCTTCGATCAGCTGCGCCGCCGCCGGAGCAATTGAGCGACAAAGGGACAGCCGGCCTGCCTGTCAGGCCGGCATCCTCAATTCCAGCAATGCGAGACCCGTCATGAAAGCAGTTCTTTGCCGGGAGCCCGGCGTGCTCGATATCGTCGAGCGTCCTTCGCCTGCGGAACCGGCAGCGGGCTGGGTGCGCCTTGCCGTCAGCCATGTCGGCATTTGCGGCACGGACTATCATATTTTCGAGGGCAAACATCCCTTCCTCGAATATCCCCGGGTGATGGGCCATGAGGTCTCGGCGACGGTGCTGGAAGCGGGCGACGGTGTGGCCCTCGCGGTCGGCACGCCCGTCATCGTCAACCCCTATCTCTCTTGCGGGCAATGCGTCGCCTGCCGTCAGGGCAAGCCGAACTGCTGCACAAACATCAAGGTGCTCGGCGTCCATACGGACGGCGCTTTCTGCGAGGAAATCTCGGTTCCGGCCGAGAACCTCTATCCCGCCAAGGGCTTAAGCCTCGAGGCCGCGGCAACCGTCGAGTTCCTGGCGATTGGCGCTCATGCGGTGCGCCGATCGATGGCGGCTGCTGGCGCACGGGCGCTTGTCATCGGAGCCGGACCGATTGGGCTTGGGGCAGCGCTCTTCTCGCGCATCGCAGGTCATGAGGTCACGCTGCTCGATACCAGCGCCGAACGATTGCAGATGGCATCGGAGCGTTTCGGCTTCACCTCCGGCATCGTTGCCAACGAACAAACGGCTGATGCCGTGCGGGAAAAGACCAATGGCGACGGTTTCGACGTGGTCTTCGACGCGACGGGTTACGGCCCGTCGATGGAGAAGGCCTTCTCCTTCGTTGCCCATGGCGGCGCGCTGGTGCTGGTCAGCGTCGTCAAGGACGATATCCGCTTCTCCGATCCCGAATTCCACAAGCGCGAAATGATGCTGATCGGCAGCCGAAACGCTACCCGAGCCGATTTCGAACATGTCGCAGATTCGATCGCCAAAGGCCTGGTGCCGGTGGAGAAGCTCATTACCCACCGCACAACGCTTGCCGACGCGCCGCGCGATCTCGCGCGCTGGGCGCATGAGAAGAATGGACTGATCAAGGCGGTGATTAGTGTTACCTAAAGGGTCGCCGCGATCGCGCGGCGCATCTCCCTGACCACCGTGACATCCGTCTTATTTGTGCTTTTCGCCTCGAAGCCAAACGCGACCGCTCGCGGGTCTGCACTTTCGACAGGCGAACTGCAGGAGCCGTGGACCTCGCGGGCGCCGGTCGCCCGCAATATTTCGCCGACATTTGCCGGGCGAATGCCGCTGCCCGGCATGATCGCGATGCGGCCGGCGGCCTTTGCAGACATGCGCTTCAGCGTTTCCAGACCATCGGCCGCCTTTAACGCGCAGCCGGAGGTGAGAATGCGTTCGCAGCCGAGTTCGACCGCCTGCTCCAGCGCCTGATCGGCATCCGGCACCAGATCGAAAGCGCGATGCAGCGTCGAGCCGAGGCCGGCCGCATGCGCCTTCAAGCGGTGGATCAGCGGCATGTCGAGCGTACCATCCCGCCGGTTGGCGCCGATGACGACGCCGGCAAGGCCTTCTGTGCGCACGGCATCGATATCGATCATCATCGCTTCCTCGTCCGTCCCGTCGAAGATGAAGGGACCGGCATGGGGGCGGATCATTGCGTAGACCGGGATGGGCGCCCTGGCGGCGATCCTCATCAGGCTCGGCAGCGGTGTCAGGCCGCCGAGCTCGAGGGCTGAGCAGAGCTCAATGCGGCCGGCGCCGCCCTCGATCGCGGCGGCAAGGCCTTCGGCGCTGTCCACGCATACTTCCAGCAGAATGGTCACGTGCAATCTCCCTCGTTCCGCCTGTGCATTCCTTAAACCAGGGCGCCTGATTAGGCGACGGGTTGCGATGTAATCCTCGCCGCCGCGTCGATGATGACAGCGCAGGCATCGGCGGCTGCTTTACGATGGTTGAAGGCGACGTGATAGGACATCGGCACACGCACGTCGAGATCGACGATGCGCACCTTGTTGGCAATCGGCATGGCACTGACGCGGCCGAGGAAAGAGACGTAGCCGTGATTGGCGACGAGGTCGACAATCACGGGGAGCGAATCCGCCGCGGTGATGTCCTGACTGCGCAAACGCCGGTTGGGCGTGCGCGCATCGCTGAAGGCCATAGCCGCGTGGCCGAGGCCCGTTCGCGGGCTCGGCATGCAGATCGCATGGCCGGCGACGAGATCGGCGACGCTGGTTTCGATGCTATTCGGCGGCGCGATCACCACCATATCGGTCTGCAGCAGTTCACGATGCCGGAAGTTTTCGAGGCCGAAGACCGAATCCAGGATGGCGACATCGATACGGCCGTTCTTCAGCGCCTCGCGCAGATCGTCGGCGGTCATCGAGACCAGCGAGATCGCATTGTTGTTGCGGCGCGCATTCCATTCCGAAACCAGCACACCCAGGCAGCGCGCCACCCAGCTTTCCGATCCAGTCGGAATGATCGAGCCGATGCGCAGCGAACGGGCGGTGCGCCGATAGCGCTCGTCAGCCGAAGATTTCAGATCGTTCCACGCCTGGCTGATCCCCATGAAGATCTGGTAGGCGCGCCTGCCCTCCTCCGTCAGCACCGACCCCTGCGCCTGCCGCTCGAATAGGCGGTGGCCGAAAAATTTCTCGAGATTGGCAAGCTGAAGCGAAAGCTGCGGCTGACCGAGTCGAAGGCGGCGGGCGGCGCGGTTGATGCTGCCTTGGTCGGCGACTTCGAGAAAGCGCTCCATCGTAACGATCTTGATGGGAATGCGGGATGCCCAGGCCTCGTAGACCTCTGCGGCGGCCACGCTGTCGTGACCGCTCACTTGGCCGACCTCACCGATCGCGGCCGTGATCGGCTCCAGGCCTTCCAGCACCCGGCCGCTTGCGAGCAGCATCACCAGCTCGCCGGAGGTGCGTTCCGTCAGCTTGATCGCCAGTTCGATCTCGAGATTATGGATTGCGGTCGAGACGGTGGAAGGCGACAGCTGGAAGCGCCGCGCTGTCTCGCGGACGGACCCTGTTGTCAGGACATGGCTTGCAATGAACAGGGCACCGAGATGCAAACGGCTACCTCCGGAAAGCGCTGGAAAAACCGGACGATATGATGTGTTCATGAAAAAAGATATCCCTGCCTCGGGATCGGCAGTCTATCGTTTGCTGCATAAAAATCCGGGCGGTGGAAACCCACGAGAGAGCACCGGAACACCGTGGAAACACGCAAGGGGACAAAAACAAATCACGCCGGCCCTGGAAATGGGAATGTGTTTCCGCGCGCGGAGGCGCATTCCCCGCCATAATCTCGGCGCGACCGCAAATACTGGAGGGGCTTGCATCGATTTTTCGGGCATGCACGCTATTTCCATGACGCACGCAATTCCGGCATGATGGCGGCCTCGTCGCCCTCGCCGGCGGATTTCCTGAGCGCAAGTCCTACCAAGGGCTTGGGCACTGCATGATTCCTGAAATCGGAGCCGACTTCAGGATAAATTATGCGGCTATTCAAAGTGCTGCAGCGTCCTTTGCACGTCTGAAAGACGTGCGCCGCTGCAGGGTCAACGGTGTTTAAACAAGGGGATATTCCATGCTGAAGAAACTCGCACTTGCCGTTTCGCTCTCCGCCTTTGCGGTGGGTGCGGCCCAGGCCGCCGACGTCGTCGTGTCGTCGAAGATCGACACCGAAGGCACGTTGCTCGGCAACGTCATCGCGCTCGCTCTCGAAGCGAACGGCATCAAGACGCAGGACCGCATCGCGCTCGGCGCCACGCCTGTCGTGCGCAAGGCGATCACCGCAGGCGAAATCGACATCTATCCGGAATATACCGGCAATGCCGGCTTCTTCTTCAACAAGGCCGACGATGCTGCCTGGAAGAATATCGACCAGGGCTATGAACTGGCGAAGAAGCTCGACTACGACGCCAACAAGATCGTCTGGCTGACGCCCTCGCCGGCGAACAACACCTGGGCGCTCGCCGTGCGCAACGACGTCGCCGGCCCGAACAAGCTGAAGAGCCTTACGGACTTCGGCAAATGGGTTGCCGGCGGCGGTGCCGCCAAGCTTGCGGCTTCGGCCGAATTCGTCAATTCGGCCGGCGCGCTTCCTGCCTTCCAGACGACCTACGGCTTCCAGCTGAAGCCCGACCAGATGGTCGTTCTCTCCGGCGGCGACACGGCGGCGACAATCAAGGCGGCCGCCGACCAGACGAACGGCGTCAACACCGCCATGGTCTACGGCACGGACGGCGCGATCGAGGCGGCCGAACTTACCGTTCTCGAAGACGACAAGGGCGTGCAGCAGGTCTATGCGCCGACGCCGATCATCCGCGAAGAGGTGCTGAAGGCCAACCCGAAGATCGAGGAAGTTCTCTCGCCGATCTTCAAGGGCCTGACCGCCGACGAACTGCGCAAGCTCAACGCCAAGATCCAGGTCGATGGCGAGCCGGCGAAATCCGTCGCCGAGGCCTATCTCAAGGAAAAAGGCTTTCTGAAGTAGTCGCCCCCTGCTCCGCCCGGCTGCGGGCGGAGCCTCCCTTTGCTGACAGGGCCAGACGGGATTGAATTGATGGAAGAAACCTCAGCGGTCCGCAGGCTGGACCGGCTCGGAGTGGTTCTGGTGGCCGGCGGCATTGCGGCCACGGCATTGATGCCCTTCATCTATGTGAAGGCGAACCGCATCGCCGCCGGCAAGCCGATGCTGCTCACGCAGCTCTTTCCCCAGCCCTCCGTCATCATCCTGACCGCCCTTCTGCTTCACACCGCCTTCGCCACGCTGTTTCTCCGCAATGCGCTGGCCCGGCTTGCGATCGCCACACTCTGCCTTGCGGCTCTGATTGCTGCGATCGGCCTCGTTTCGACGGCGGCGACGCCGCCGGGCAGCACGGTGGCGCGCATGACGCCCGGCGGCGGCTTCTGGGTCCTGTTCGCCGTGATCGGTCTCATCATATCCGATGCACTCGTCAAAATCAGGCTGGCGCCCTGGATGCGGGTTGCAGTCCTTGCGGCCTATACGGCGCTGCTCTTCCTTTCGCTCTCGTCAGGCCTGCTCGACAGCCTCTCGATCATGAAGGAATTTTCCACGCGGGCGCCACAGTTCCGGACGGAGGCAATCTCGCATCTGCTGCTGGCGCTCGGCTCCCTTGCCATCGCCATCGTTCTCGGCCTGCCACTCGGCATCCTCTGCTTCTGGGTGCCAAAGCTGCGCGCCGTCGTGCTGCAGGGCTTGAGCCTCATCCAGACGATCCCGAGCCTCGCCCTCTTCGGCCTATTGATGCTGCCGCTCGGCTATCTCGCCACCCATGTGCCGCTGGCGGCCGATATCGGCGTCCGCGGTATCGGCACGGCACCTTCGCTGATCGCGCTCGTGCTCTATTCGCTGCTGCCGATCGTCGCCAACACCGTCGTCGGCCTTCAGGGCGTCGATCCCTCGGTGCGTGATGCCGCCGCCGGCATGGGGCTGACGCGCCGGCAGATCCTGACCGGCATCGACATGCCGCTTGCCTTTCCCGTCATCCTCACCGGCATTCGTATCGTGCTGGTGCAGGCGATCGGCATGGTGACGATCGCGGCGCTCATCGGCGGCGGCGGCTTTGGCATCTTCATCTTCCAGGGGCTCGGCCAGACAGCCATGGACCTCGTCCTGCTCGGCGCCGTGCCGACCGTCTTCTTCGCCTTCTCATCGGCCGTCATCCTCGATGCGGTCATCGACAGCATTCGGGGATCCGCTGCATGACCATGATCGAGATCAGGAACGTCACCAAGCGCTATGGCGCGGCCACCGTCGTCGACAAAGTCTCGATGTGTGTCGAGAAGGGTTCGATCACCGTCATCGTCGGCACGTCGGGCTCTGGCAAGTCGACGCTGATGCGGATGATCAATCGGTTGGTGCCGATCACCGAAGGCGAGATCTTCGTCGGCGGCCAGAATGTGATCGATGTCCCGGTGACCGAGCTTCGCCGCAAGATCGGCTATGCGATCCAGGGCCACGGTCTCTTTCCACACCGGACGGTGGCGCAGAATATCGCGACCGTTCCCCAGCTTCTCGACTGGGATTCCGTGCGCATCGCCAAACGGGTCGAGGAACTGCTCGGGCTCTTCAATCTCGACCCGGCGACCTTCGCCGACAAATATCCGCATCAGCTCTCCGGCGGCCAACAGCAGCGTGTCGGCGTGGCCCGGGCGCTTGCGGCCGAACCGGAACTGCTTTTGATGGACGAGCCGTTCGGCGCACTCGATCCGGTCATCCGCGGCAAGGCGCAGGACGACCTTCTGGCGATCCAGAAACAGTTCGGCACGACTGTCATTCTCGTCACCCACGACATGGACGAGGCTTTCCATCTCGGCAACCACATTGCCGTGATGAGCCAGGGCAAATTGTTGCAATGCTCGACGCCGGAGAAGATCCTGACCGAGCCAGCTGATCCCTTCGTGCAGCAATTGACCGGCACCTCCGACCGGGCGCTGAAGCTGATGTCGCTGCTGCCGCTGAAGGAAAGCATGGAGCCTGCAAAGAGCGGCCTCGCCTATGCCCTGCCGCAGTCCCTCAGCCTGCGCGATGCACTCGCCGAAATGATCTGGCAGGGGGTCGACGAGGCGGCGGTGCAGGACGGAGAGAAGGCGCCCGTGGGATCGATCTCGATGAGCCGGCTTCTCGAGCTGGGCCGCAAGGCATGAAACTCCTCGTCGCCAATCTCTTCCGTATGGCGGCGCTCGCCCTGCTGCTGATCCTGCTGTTCAGGACGGAGTGGCTGTCCTTCATGCTGGTGCCGCTGACGAACAACAATGCGCCTGCGGTCTACACCCAGAACAGCCTTGCCTCCCTTGCCGCCGGGCATCTGCAGCTGGTTGTGGGATCGATCGTCTGCAGCGCCGTGCTTGCCGTTCTCGGCGGCATCTTCGTGACGCGGGAGAGCGGGGCTGACTTCCTGCCGCTATCGCGCGCGATCGCCAATGCGGGGCAGACCTTTCCGCCGGTCGCAGTGCTGGCGCTCGCCGTTCCCGCCACCGGGTTCGGCGCCATGCCGACGCTGATTGCGCTCTTTCTCTACGGCCTGTTGCCGATCTTCGAAAACACCGTCGCTGGATTGAAGCAGGTTTCGCCGCAGGTGCTCGACGCCGCCGATGGCATGGGCATGAACGGCACGCAGCGGCTGTTTCGCGTCGAGTTGCCACTTGCCCTGCCGCTGATCCTCGAAGGATTGAAGGTCGCGACCGTCATCAATATCGGCACGGCGACGATCGGCTCGACGGTTGCGGCAAAGGGCCTTGGCGAGGTGATCATCGCCGGGCTGATTTCCGACAACACCGCCTTCATCCTGCAGGGAGGGCTGATCGTCGGCCTGATGGCGGTGCTGATCTATGACGCCATGGGCCTCATCGAAGGAGCGATCACGCGAAGAATCGGCTTGCGCACTGCGTAAGAGGACCGCTACCAAGATTGCGGTGATCGATGCAATGGGAGGCCGCCTTGGCGAAGATGATCCACTCCATGATCCGCGTTCTCGACGAGGCGCGTTCCGTCGAATTCTACAGCAAGGCATTCGGCCTTTCGGTCGCCGACCGCGTCGATTTCGATACCTTTACGCTGATCTATTTGAGCAATGCCGAGACTGGCTTTGAGCTGGAACTGACCGTCAACAAGGGCCGGACCGAGCCTTATGGCCTCGGCAATGCCTATGGCCATCTCGCGCTCTCCGTCGAAGAGGTGGCGGTCGAACGCGAGCGGCTGTCGAAACTTGGGCTCAAGCCGGGCGAGCTGGTCGAACTCAACCGAGACGGCAAGCTCTTCGGCCTGTTCTTCTTCGTCAGCGATCCCGACGGGTACAAGATCGAGGTGCTGCAGCGCCACGGCCGGTTTCTCTGAGGCACCCGGCATGATCGAGAAGACCGCGCTCAATTCCGGCTGGATGCTTTCCTGCAACGATACAGCAAGGCCCAGCCTGCCCTCCGCCATTCCCGCGACGGTGCCAGGTTGCGTGCATCTCGACCTTCTCGCCAACCGGCAGATCCCCGATCCCTACATCGACGTTAACGAGATCACCAATGACTGGATCGGCAGGACGGACTGGACCTATCGCTGCAGCTTCGAGGCGGTGCCTGACGATGGCAGGGTGCAGGAATTCGTCTTCGACGGGCTCGATACGATCGCGATCATTACCCTCAACGGCGAAGAGATCGGCCGCACCTTCAACATGCATCGCACCTACCGCTTCGACGTGTCGGGACTGCTGAGGGCCGGGGCAAACGAACTCGCGGTGATCTTCCACTCGGCCTACGCCTATGGCGCCGAGATGGAGAAATATTACGGCTACCGTCCCAACAACTATCCGGGACCAGGCAATCTGATGCGCAAGATGGCCTGCAATTTCGGCTGGGACTGGGGCCCGACGCTGGTGACGGCAGGCCTCTGGAAGCCCGTGCGGCTGGAAAGCTGGGATCGGGCGCGGCTTGCGGAAACACGGGTATCGGCAACGCTTGCCGGCGGCGACGGGTTGGTGACGGTGCATGCCCGGTTGGCGCGGCATGGCGACAGGACGCCGTGCCGGCTGGTCGCCGAGATCGGCGGCGTGACGACGACGGTGGCGATTGGCGGTGACGAGGACGAGGTCGCCTTCGAGCTTGCCCTCCCCTCGCCGCAGCTCTGGTGGCCGCACCATCTCGGTGCACAGCCGCTCTATCCGATGACGCTGAGGCTGATCGACGAGGCCAGCGGAGATCTGCTCGACAGCTTCAAGCGCGAACTCGGTTTCCGCTCGTTGCGGCTCGATACCTCGCCCGACGCGCATGGCTCCGCCTTCACCTTCATCATCAACGACGTGCCGCTCTTCATCTGCGGAGCGAACTGGATCCCCGACGATTGCTTCCCCTCGCGCGTGACGGCCGAGCGCTATGCCGCGCGGATCGAGGAGGCGAAGAACGCCAATATCCACATGCTGCGCGTCTGGGGCGGCGGTATCTTCGAGCGCGACGAATTCTACGAGGCCTGCGACCGGGCCGGCATGCTGGTCTGGCAGGATTTCCTCTTTGCCTGCGCCGCCTACCCAGAGGAGGAGCCGCTCAGAAGCGAGGTCGAGGCGGAAGTGCGCGACAATGTCGTGCGGCTGATGCCGCACGCCTCGCTGGTCCTCTGGAACGGCAACAACGAAAACATCTGGGGCTTCGACGAATGGGGCTGGCGGCCGATCATCAAGGCGGGCGAAAGCTGGGGGCTCGGCTACTATCTCGACCTGCTGCCCCAGCTCTGCGCTGAGCTCGACCCCGACCGGCCCTATTATCCCGGCAGTCCCTATTCCGGCTCGATGGAGATCGAACCGAATGCCGACGCGCATGGCTGCAAACATATCTGGGACGTGTGGAACGATGTCGGCTACGAAGTCTACCGCAATTATATTCCACGCTTCTGCTCCGAATTCGGCTGGCAGGCGCCGGCCGCCTGGGCGACGATCACTGAATGCGTGCATGATGCGCCGCTGACGCCGCAATCGAACGGCGTCTTCCACCATCAGAAGGCAACGCAGGGCAATGACAAGCTGATCCGCGGCCTGTCCGGGCATCTGCCGGAGCCGCAAACGATGGACGACTGGCACTTCGCCACCCAGCTCAATCAGGCCCGCGCCATCCGCTTCGGCGTCGAGCACATGCGCTCGCATCGGGATATCTGCAAAGGGGCGGTGGTCTGGCAGTTCAACGATTGCTGGCCGGTGACCTCATGGGCCGCCCTCGATTCGGCCGGGCGCCGCAAGCCGCTCTGGTATGCGCTGAAGGCAGCCTATGATCCGCGCCTGCTGACGATCCAGCCGCGCAACGGCGGGCTTGCGGCGGTGGCGGTCAACGAGAGGACGCTGTTCTGGCGGGCGAAGATCAGCGGCAGGCGCATGAAGCTTGATGGCACCATGCTTGCGGAGTTCGAATTCTGGAGACTGCTCTGCGACCGTTTCGAGGCAAAGGAATTTCCGCTGCCCGAGGATATCGTAAACCCTGACTTACCAAGGGATGAGGTGATCGTCGTCCAGATGCTGGACAGGCGCGCCTTCCATTATTTCGTCGAGGATATCGAACTCAATCTGCCGGCGCCGCGGCTGATGATCGATGTCACGGAGATCGATGGCGGGTATGCGGTCGAGGTGACGGCCCAGAATTTCCTCAAGGAGCTTTGCCTGATGGCGGATCGACTCGACCCGGATGCCGTCGTCGATTCAATGCTGGTGACGCTGTTGCCGGGAGATAGCCATGTCTTCGAGATCAAGACGACAAAGGCGATCGTCGTACAAGACATTACCATCGGCACCGTGCTGCGATCGGCCAACGATCTCGTCGCCAAACACTAAAAAGGCCCCGCATCCAGCGGGGCCCTTCCAGCTCGGTCCATCGGACGATGGTTACATCCAGTAGGGCGGCACGCCGTAGTAATCATAGACCCGGCGGCCATTATCGTTGTACCAGGTGTCATCATCGTCCGAATAGCTCGGGGCGCCTTCGATCTGCTCCTTGGTAAGGTCGATGCGATAGCCGTCCAGCTTGGTGTCGTAATTTAGCTTTTCCCAAGGCAGCGGATAGTGATCGTGCCCGATGCCGAGGAAGCCGCCGAAGCTCAGCACGGCATAGGCTACGCGGCCGTCGCGTTTGCCAATGATCAGGCGTTCGATCGAGCCGATATGCCTGCCATCGGACCCATAAACGCGGGTGCCCTCGACGCGGTCGCTGGCGATCAGCGAATGCTTGCCCTTGACATCCTCGTCGCGGCGGGTGGCGTCGGTATCCTCGTTCAACATTGTGCACCTCCTTTTTGGTGTTCCTCATAGCTGGTATGGATGATCAACTCCATGGCAGACTCAAAGTTCCCTGCCCTCGCCACTATCGTGCGGCGGCGAATGTTGACGTTTACGTCAAGGTTAGTATAGCTTCAATCTCGGCTTGAACCGTTCAGGCAAAGGCATAAGCTGCCGGACTGAAAGATGGAGGATCCTTCAGTCGATTCCCGGCAACGCGCCGGTGCGGCGGCCTCAAGGGAGAGAGGACACGATGAACAGCATTTCCGTCCATCCGCACGGAGACAAGCCGGGCAAACCTTGGCTTGCCAGCTATCCCGACATCATTCCGGCCGAGCTCCCGCCGCTGGAACATGCCTCGCTTGCCGAACTCCTCGAAAAATCCTGCGCCCGTTACGCCGACCGCACCGCCTTTTCCAGCATGGGCAAGGCGATGAGCTACCGCGAACTGGAGAGCCAGACGCGCAAGGTCGCCGCCTGGCTGCAAAGCATCGGCCTTGAGAAGGGCGACCGTGTCGCGGTGATGATGCCGAATGTGCTGCAGAACCCGGTTGCGACCTATGCCATCCTGCGCGCAGGCCTTGTCGTCGTCAACGTCAACCCGCTCTATACGCCGCGCGAGCTCGAACACCAGTTGCGGGATTCCGGCGCCAAGGCGATCTTCGTGCTGGAGAATTTCGCCCGCACGGTGGAGCAGGTCCTCAACAAGACGGACCTGCGTCATGTGGTCGTCACCTCGCTCGGTGAAATGCTGGGACCAAAAGGGCTGATCGTCAATTTCGCCGTGCGTAAGGTGAAAAAACTCGTTCCCTCCTGGTCGATCCCTCAGCATAAGAGCTTCGGCCGGGTGCTGCGCGAAGGTGCTGCAAAGAAGCTCCAGCCGGTCGCGCTTGCAGGCGGCGACATCGCGTTCCTGCAATATACCGGCGGCACGACAGGCGTTGCCAAGGGCGCGGTGCTGACGCATCGCAACCTGCTCGCCAACAAGATGCAGCTGTCGCTCTGGCTCCGATCGGCTTTCGGGCGCAAGAAAGAGCCGGAGGTACTGAATTTCCTCTGCGCCCTGCCGCTCTACCACATCTTCGCGCTGACGGTGAATTCGCTGATGGGCATGTCGCTCGGGGCGCATAACATCCTGATCGCCAATCCGCGCGACATTCCCGGCCTCGTCAAGGAGTTCGGAAAGTCCGATGTGCATATCTTCCCCGGCCTCAACACGCTGTTCAATGCGCTGATGAACAATGCCGATTTCGCCAAGCTCGACTTCTCCCCGCTCATCATGTCGCTCGGCGGCGGCATGGCTGTGCAGCGCCCGGTCGCCGACCGTTGGCTAAAGATAACAGGCACGGCGATAACGGAGGGCTACGGCCTGTCCGAGACATCGCCTGTCGCCACCGCCAACCGCTTCGATTCACCCGAGTTCACCGGCACGATCGGCTTGCCAATACCCTCCACCGAACTCGATATCCGCGACGAGAATGGCAATTCGCTGCCATCAGGCGAGGTTGGCGAGATCTGCATCCGCGGGCCGCAGGTGATGGCCGGCTATTGGCAGAAGCCGGAGGAAACCGCGTGCGTGATGACGGCCGACGGCTATTTCCGCTCGGGCGACATGGGCTTCATGGACGAACGCGGCTATACCAAGATCGTCGACCGTAAGAAGGACATGATCCTCGTCTCGGGCTTCAACGTCTATCCGAACGAAATCGAGGAAGTCGCCGCAATGCATGCCGGCATCCTCGAAGCCGCCGCGATCGGCGTGCCGGATGGGCATTCCGGCGAGGCTGTGAAGCTCTTCGTCGTCAGGAAGGATCCGAACCTGACGGAAGCGGAGGTGAAAGCCCATTGCATCGCCAACCTCACCAATTACAAGCGCCCGCGCTTCATCGAGTTTCGCACCGAACTGCCGAAGTCGCCTGTTGGTAAGATCCTGCGCAAGGACCTGCGCGGCTGAATTTGACGGTCTCATGAAATTGACAGCCATCCGCTTGCCGCGGGTGGCTTTTTTCATATTTCGATTGGCAGCTGAACTTGATTTGCCCCCGATAAAGCGAATAGTTTCCGCAACCCTTTCCGCCTCCAGAGGAGCCTCCCATGAACGCCATCGTCGAACAGCTGAAAAGCACCGCTGATGCCACCAAGGCGACCGATATCCGCGCCGCATTCGCGGCCGATCCGCAGCGCTTCTCGCGTTTCTCGGTCTCGCTTGACGACCTGTTGATGGATTTTTCCAAGACGGCCGTGAATGACGACATCCTCAAGCTCCTGGTGAAACTCGCCGAAGACGGCGGTGTCGAGAAGAAGCGCGAGGAGATGTTCTCCGGCAAGGCGATCAATTTCACCGAGGATCGCGCCGTTTTGCACACCGCGCTGCGCAACCGGTCCAACACGCCGGTTCTGGTCGACGGCAAGGATGTCATGCCCGACGTCAATGCGGTGCTTGCCGCTATGGGCAAGTTCGCCGACGACATCCGCTCCGGCTCGCTGAAGGGCGCCACCGGCAAGGCGATTACTGATGTCATCAACATCGGCATCGGCGGCTCGGATCTCGGCCCTGTCATGGCGACGCTGGCGCTTGCTCCCTTCCATGACGGACCGCGCGCGCATTTCGTCTCCAATATCGACGGCGCCCATATCGCCGATATTCTGAAACTCGTTCAGCCCGAGACGACACTCTTCATCGTCGCCTCGAAGACCTTCACGACCGTTGAGACGATGACCAATGCGCAGACGGCGCGCAATTTCATCGCCAAGGCGCTCGGCGAAGCGGCCGTGCAGCACCATTTTGCCGCCGTCTCGACGGCGCTCGACAAGGTTGCCACCTTCGGCATCGACAGCGCCCGCGTCTTCGGCTTCTGGGACTGGGTCGGCGGCCGCTACTCGATCTGGTCGGCGATCGGCCTGCCGCTGATGATCGCGGTCGGCCCGGAGAATTTCGGCAAGTTCCTCGATGGCGCACATGCCGTCGACAATCATTTCCGTAAGGCGCCGATTACCGAAAACCTGCCGATGCTGCTCGGCCTGATTGGCTTCTACCATCGCAATGTGCTGGGTTATCCCACCCGCGCCATCCTGCCCTATGACCAGCGCCTGTCGCGCTTCCCGGCCTATCTGCAGCAGCTCGACATGGAATCGAACGGCAAGGGTGTCACCATCGACGGCACGCCGGTCGAAGGCAATTCCGGCCCCGTCGTCTGGGGCGAACCCGGCACCAATGGCCAGCATGCCTTCTACCAGCTGATTCATCAGGGCACGAGCATCATCCCGGCCGAATTCATGATCGCTGCCAACGCCTTCGAGCCGGAGCTTCGCCACCAGCACCAGCTTTTGATCTCCAACGTTCTCGCCCAGTCGGAAGCGCTGATGAAGGGCCGCACCTTCGCGGAAGCCAAGAAGCAGCTGACCGACAAGGGCATGGACGACAAGAAGGCCGATTTCATCGCGCCGCATCGCGTCTTTACCGGCAACCGCCCGTCGATCACCTTCGTCTACGACAAGCTGACGCCCTATGCTCTCGGCCGCCTGATCGCGCTTTATGAGCACCGAGTCTTCGTCGAAGGCGTGCTCTTCCGCATCAACTCCTTCGACCAGTGGGGCGTCGAACTCGGCAAGGAACTGGCGACGGGCCTGCTGCCCGTTGTCGAAGGCAAGCAGAGTGCGGCTTCGCATGACTCTTCGACGCAGGGCCTGGTAGCTGCGCTGGCGAAGCTTGCGAAATAGGCGTTGAGGAATTGGCTCGCTTGCCCCTCACCCTAACCCTCTCCCCGTAAACGGGGCGAGGGGACTTGCCACACGAGACGCAGGCTGGGGACGGAAAGGGCGCGGCATGTCCCTTCTCCCCGCAAGCGGGGGTCCGAAGGACGGGTCGAGACACGTGGCTCCACCTCGGTCGGTGGCGGCAGCCGGATGAGGGGCAGGAGCTGACTTAAGTCTTAAAGCCCAATCTCTTTTGCCCAAGGCGGGTTGGCGCCAGCACGCGACACGGTGACGGCCGCAGCCTTCGCCCCAAGTGCCAAAGCATTGCGCAATGCCTTCTCGTCGAGCGAGGCGACCTGAGCCTTGGTCAGCAGACCATCGATCTTCAGCGAGGCCAGCACGCCGGCATCGAAGGTATCGCCGGCGCCGACCGTATCGACGACCACGACGCGCTGGCTCGGTACCGTCACCTTACGGTCTTTCGTGTAGCCGGAGGCGCCTTCGGCACCCTTGGTGATGACGACGAGCTTGGCGCCGTGGGCCAGCCAGTGGGCGGCCAGCGCATCATGGTCGCCTTCCAGGCCGAACCATTCGAGGTCCTCGTCGGAGAATTTCACGATGTCGGACTTGGCGGCCATGCGCTTGATGCGGGCCATGTGCGCCGGCTTGTCCTTGATGAAGCCGGGGCGGATGTTCGGATCAAGCGAGATGACGCGGCTTGCGGCTTCGCGGTCGAGAAGCGCTTCGTAAGTTTCGCCGCAGGGGCTCGGGATCAGGCTGATCGCCCCGAAATGCAGCGCCTCGCAATCGTCACCGAGATCAGGCAGGTCGGCCTCGGTGATCATGCGGCCGGCCGTACCCTCATCGTAAAAGGCATAGGTCGCCTGGCCGTTCACCAGCTTGACGAAGGCGATGGTCGAGGGACGCTGCGTGATGGCGCAATAGCTGTAATTGACATTGCTTGCCTTCAGCGTCTCGAGCAGGATTTCGCCCATCATGTCATCGGCAATGCCGGTGAAGAAAGCCGTGGGAATGCCGAGACGGCCGAGCGCGATGGCCGTGTTGAAGATCGCGCCGCCGGCATAGGGCGCAAAGCCCTTTTCGCCTGACGTCGTTTCCCTCGGCAGCATGTCGATCAACGCTTCGCCGCAGCACAAAATCATCGAATTCCTCCCAACAGCACTGACATGTTCTTCAATCGATTAAGCGAGCTTTTGTCAAAAGGCTAGAGCGAAAGCTCACTTACGCCCCCATTCCTTCCCGACCAGGCAAGAGGAGCATCGAGGAAGGCTTCGACTTCAGACAGCGTCTTGTCGTCGAAGAGCTTCCGCTCCTTGGCGATCGCAAGAACTTCGCGCCAGGTGGCGATATGATGGAACTGGACCTTGCCGTTGGCGAAGCGCTGTTGGGCTTCCGCGAAAATACCGTAGAAGAAAAGCGCGATGCCGTGGTCGACGATGCCGCCGGCGGCGCGGACGGCATCGATGAACTTGAACATGCTGCCGCCGGCCGTCGTCAAATCCTCGATGACCAGCACGCGCGAGCCTTCCTTCATCTCGCCCTCGATCTGCGCGTTGCGGCCATGGCCTTTCGGCTGCTTGCGGACATAGATCATCGGCAGGCCGAGGCGATCGGCAAGCAGTGCCGCGAAGGGAATGCCCGCGGTTTCGCCGCCGGCGATACAATCGAACTGTTCGAAGCCAGCGTCGCGCAAGAGGGTGCTGGCGGCAAAATCCATCACGGTCGAGCGGATCCGCGGGAAGGACAGAAGCTTGCGGCAGTCGATGTAAACCGGGCTGATGATGCCTGAGGCATATTTGTAGGGCGTCTCGGCGTTGAAGTGCACCGCCTTGATCTCCCAAAGCATCCTTGCCAGCAGCTCTGCCATGACGGCGCGGTCGGGAAACGTGGTCTGGATCATGCGGCTCTCCTTCGGCTGACGTTAAAGCGGCAATAGCAGCAAGAGCGCCCGGTTTCCAGACGGAAGACGGATGTCAGCCCAGCAGCCGATCGATATCGGCAACCTGCATCTTCTTGAAGAGCGCGATTGCCCGCGCGCCTTCTTCCTCGTCAAGCGAAACCGCATAGCGGACGGCGGCCGCAAGCAGCTGCATCGTCAGCCGGGCGATGGCCAGAAGCTCGGCCTCGGCCCGGGCCGGCCACAACCGTTGTAACACCGAAAGCAGTGCCTGTGCGTGGAATTCCATGTCCTCGGCATCTACCTCCTGAAGAAGCTTGTCCGTATGGGTCGCATGCCAAATATCACGCATGACGGGTTCGCGGCGAAAGAAGGCATAATATTCATCGGCGATGACGCAGAGTGCGGTGCGCAGATTTTCAGTGTCCCTCACCTTCTCCAATTCCGCCTCCACGCATTGCCTGCCCTGCTCGTTGAAGCGGTCGGCCAATGTCCGGATGATCGAGGTCTTGTCGGGAAAATATTGGTAGAGCGCACCGAAGGAGAGGCCGGCCTTTTCGACGATCTCGCTCATTTTCAAGCCGTCACTGCCATTGCTTTCTATCAGCTCGGCGGCGACGGCGAGGATTTTTTCGAAACGCTCACGGCCACGTTTCTGGCTGGGAATGCGGCGCGGCTGGCCGATATTCTCCTGATTGCGCCTGCGCGTTGCGACCGGCTGTTCCGACACTGTCTGCTCCTTTGGCGGTTGACAAACAAAATAAGAGAGATTATCGCATTTTGCAAATAAGAGACTTTCTCTTGTTTTGAACCCAAGGAAGGAGCTTCGACATGCAGAATTCCGAAATCGTCCTCGTCGGTGGATCGGGAAAGACCGGCGGCCGCATCATGAAACGCCTGGAGGAGCGTGGCCTCGCCGTTCGCGCCGCATCGCGCTCCAGCGCACGTCCCTTCGACTGGGAGGAGAGATCGACCTGGCGCGGCGCGCTCGAGGGCGCATCGAGCGCGTATGTCGCCTTCCAGCCGGATCTCTCCGTCGCATGGGCTGCGGAGGCGATTGGAGCACTCGCCAGGGTCGCAATGGAATGCCACCTTGACCACATCGTCCTGCTCTCCGGACGCGGCGAAGAGGGCGCTCAGCGGAGCGAGGCGGCCCTGAAAGCGTCCGGCATCGGCCACACCATCCTGCGCGCCTCCTGGTTCTGCCAGAACTTCAGCGAGGGCGCGTTTCTGGAAGAGATCCTTGCCGGCCGGCTGCAATTGCCGGCAGGCGAGATCAAGGAACCCTTCATCGATGCCGAGGACATTGCCGATGCCGCCGTCGCGGCCTTGACCGATCCCAGCCATCGCAACAGGACGTATGAACTGACCGGCCCCCGGGCACTGACATTCCGCGAAGCGGTCGCCGAAATCGCCGCGGCATCGGGACGACCGATCGAATACGAGCAGGTCTCAATGGCTGAATTCACCGCGGGGCTCGCCGCCGCGGGCTTACCCCGCGGACTGATCGACCTTCTGGAGGAGCTTTTCGGCCAAGTGCTCGACGGGCGAAATTCCGGCACCATGAGCGGCGTCACCGATATTCTCGGCCGTCCCGCCACCGATTTCAGCCACTATGCCCGCCGCACCGCGGCAACCGGAATATGGAGCGCCTGACCATGCAGATCCTTCTCGTCATATGCCTCGCCGCTGCCGCTGTCGGCAGCGGCCTCGTGGCCGGCATTTTCTTCGCCTTCTCGACCTTCGTCATGACCGCCTTTTCGAGGATTCCGGCGGAACAGGGTATTGCCGCGATGAACTCGATCAATGTGACGATCGTCCGCTCGCCCTTCATGGTGCTCTTCGTGCCGACGGCGATCCTCTGCATCGTCATCGCCGTGCTGTCGACCATCAACTGGCGCGGCGGGGCATCTTCGCTGATGTTGGGAGGCGCGGCACTCTATGTCGTCGCCTCGTTCCTCTCGACCATCGTCTTCAACGTGCCGATGAACGATGCGCTCGCGAAGGTGAGCGGCAACGCGCCGGAAACGGTGGCACTCTGGACCACCTATCTCAGGGACTGGACTTGGTGGAACCATGTGAGGACCATCGCCTCGCTGCTCTCCTCGGTCGCCTTCGTTCGTGCGCTGATGCTGATCTGAAAAGGGCGGAGGGAATGCCCTCCGCCCTTCCTTTGTTTTCATGCAATTTCGGACGCAGAACCGCTGCACAGTTTTGCTGGAATTGCTTTAGTCCTGCTCGCAGAAAGTAATGCGGTTGTTGAAGGGGTCAATGACGCCCATTTCGAAGCCCCAGGGCGCTTCCTCGATACCCGGGTTCATATAGCGGTAGTTCTTGGCGGCGAGTTCGGCCTGGTAGGCGCGCACATCCTTCACCCGCACGAAAATGCCGGCGCCGGGGCTGGCATCGCCGGAATGCTCGCTCAGATGTAATTGCATGCTTTCACGCGAGACCTGACAATAAAGCGGGGAGTTCTCGCCGAAACGGTGCTCCCAATCGAGCGTGAAGCCCAGGAAGCCGCAATAAAATTCCATGGCTTTTTCGACCGAGAAGATGCGGAAGATCGGCACGGGTGGGTCGATGCCTATAGCCGATTTTACGCCTTCGGCATCATTCAGTTTTGCGGAGAGAATATTCCACTGATCGAAGCCGAATTGTCTGGCGACAATCTCCAGGGTTTCGCTGTGGGTGAGGGAAATATCGCGGTCAGCAAGCGCCTGACGCAGGGTTTTTGCCATAAGCTTGGCGTCGCGAAAATCGCGCATGATGTCATCCTTCCGTTGGCGGCAAACAGGACGATCAGTGCCCGCGTCTGCTGACCCGTTCGCCATCAATCGCCAAACGGCAAGGGATGTGAAGGATATTCCTGGATGCATTCACCATAACGCCTGGGCGTCGCGGGGCGGCTGGCTGCATCCGGCCGATGGTGACGTTAAGAGAGGATCCGCCGGGAATCAAGATGCCGTGCGCGATGCCGCGGCTGGGATCGCCTGCAGGTGGCCGGCAAGCTCGACGCGATTACGGCCGGCGCGCTTGGCGGCGTAGAGCGCCTTGTCGGCGGCACTCAGCATTGCCTCGAAATCCAGGGGCTTCGAGCGGCCGGGCGCCACGCCGACGCTGACCGTGCATGTCAGCACCTCGTCGTCGATATGGATCTCTCGGGATTCGAACGCCCTGCGGATGCGCTCGGCCGCAAGTTCGGCACGGCCGGGCATGATCTCCTTCAGCACCAGAGCGAATTCCTCGCCGCCGAGCCGGGCGGCGGTATCGCCAGTGCGGCAATGGGTGGCAAGCTCGCCGGCGAAGACCTTGAGCACGCCGTCACCGGCAGCATGGCCAAAGCGGTCATTGACGGATTTGAAATGATCGATATCGAAGACAATAACGGCGGTCGTTGTCCCCATCGGGCGTGTGCCGTATTCGTCGAAGAGCGCCCGGCGGTTGAGCAGGCCGGTCAGCGAATCCGTGATCGCCTCGAGGCGATGGCGGGCGGCGAGCCGCCACTGATGCAGCGCCAGCGACAGCGCGCCGATCCCGGTCATCCCGGCGATGCAGACGGCAAGGCTCAGATCCTCCGCCCAGTTGCTCGGTGCCTTTCCCAGCACCAGCTTTCCGTCTGATATCAATACGGCGGCGCACAGGACAAAGGAGATCGCGGTCAGCGTATAAAGCGCGGTGATGCCAAGCAGCGGCGCCGGCGCCTCGGCACGGGCGAGCCAATATTGCCGGGCGGTGGCAAAGAGCAGAAGAGCGATGGCCAGATTGTCGGCGATGAACGCCAGACCGTCATAACCTGACAGCATCGGCACGATGGAGAAGACCATCGCTGCAAGCGCGCGGATCGCAATGGCCGGCACCGACAGGCGGCCGGCGAGGAACTGTTTGCCGGCGCCCCAGATGGTGGCGAAACCGGCATGAAACAGCACGAAATTGGCCACACCCAGCCATGTCTCCGGGCTATTCACGTAGGCGCTATAGACGAAAATGCCGCTGACGACGAGGACAAGGCCGATGGTGGCGGTCAGCAGCACCGTTTCATCGCGGCGGACCAGCCAACTGCCCATCAACGTCACGGCGAGGCATGCCGCCGAAACGCCGAGCGCCAATAAGAGGGAGTTATAGTCAAGCATCATGCTTTTCAGTCTCCGCAGCAATTCAAAGTGCTGCAGCGTCCTGTGCGTGTCTGAAAAGACGCGCGGGATGCTGGCAGCTTATGGGGCCCGCACAAGGAATGTCTTATGCATCCGTTAAAAAATGATGCACCGCACAACGCAAATGTTACGCGTTTAACGTCGCGCCGGGACTTAAGATGAATATTCTATTTAAAATTGAAAACGCTGAAGTGATACCTATCCCACCACCCGCCAATGCAAGGGAAACATCGGATCGAAGACCGTCACCGGCCCGGCCCCGGTTTCTATCTTGGCGGGAAAGACGACCAGCTCGGCCTGCCTTGTCAGCGTGATGCGTTCCTCGTTCGGCGGCAGGCCATACCAGGCCGGTCCATTCAGCGAGGCGAAGGCTTCGAGCCTGTCCAGTGCACCCTCTTGCTCAAACACATGAGCAAGGCAGCTCATCGTATTGATCGACGTGTAAATGCCGGCGCAGCCGCAGGCGCATTCCTTCAGCGGATCGACGTGCGGAGCGGAATCGGTGCCGAGGAAGAAACGAGCGTCGCCGCTGGTCGCGGCTGCGCGCAAGGCCAGCCGGTGGCTCTCACGCTTGGCGACCGGCAGGCAGTAATAATGCGGGCGTATGCCGCCGACGAGAATGGCGTTGCGGTTGATGATCAGATGATGGGTGGTGATGGAGCCGGCGAGATTGCCCTTGGCAGCCTTGATGTAATCGATACCATCCGATGTCGTCACATGCTCCATCGTCACCTTCAGCTCGGGCAGGCGCTGCCGCAGCGGATCGAGCACGGTCTCGATGAAGACGGCCTCGCGGTCGAAGATATCGACTTCAGGCGTCGTCACCTCGCCGTGGACGCAGAGCGGCAGGCCGATCTCAGCCATGCGCTCCAGCACCGGCATCGCCTTTTCCATGTCGCGCACTCCGCCATGCGAATTGGTCGTGGCGCCGGCGGGATAAAGCTTGACGGCGGTGATGAGGCCGCTCCTTGCGCCCTCCTCCACATCGTCGGGGCTCGTATGCTCGGTGAGATAAAGCGTCATCAGCGGCTGGAAGCGATGACCGTTCGGCAAAGCCTTTAGGATGCGGTCGCGATAGGCCGTCGCGTCGGCTGACGTGACGACGGGCGGCACGAGATTGGGCATGATGATGGCGCGGGCGAAGGTGCGGCTCGTATCGGCGATCACGCCTTCCAGCATGGCGCCGTCGCGCAGATGCAGGTGCCAGTCGTCGGGACGGCGGATGGTGATCGATTGCATGGCAGGCCTCCGAAGCGATGCGTCTGCGGCCTCGATAGCACTAAAGCGCACCGCATTGAAATTGATTCATGCGACGCGCTTTAGGTCTTTGTTTGACGCATGTCGTCATCCCAAAACCGCTGCACACTTTTGGGCGACATTCATTATCTCTGTGTGTGAAAACTATCGCCGCGGCATCACGCCAGCGCGATCTCCAGCGTCATATCGGCCGGGCGGCGATTTTCGAGGATCAAACGGCCATTCGGCAGATCGTTGCCGTAGACCTTGGCGCTCGCCTCTTCCTCGCTGAGCTTATAGCCGCGCCAGCGATCCCAGAGACGCTCTTCCAGCACCTCCAACGGCGGGGCAAGCATGATCGTGTAATCGAAAATGCCGTCGAGTTCCGCCCATTTGCCCTGGGTGAAGAGCAGATAGTTACCCTCGATGATGATGAAACGATCCCTGGGATCGATCGGCCGGGCCGAGGCGATCGCGAGTTCGCGCGACCGGTCGAAGACCGGAACGAGGACTTCCTGGTCGGCGGGACGGACGGCGCGGACGATATCGAGGAAGCCGCGGACGTCGAAGGTCTCGGGAATACCCTTGCGGGCAAGCAGACCGCGTTCGATCAGGATGGCGTTGTCCATGTGGAAGCCGTCCATAGGCAGCACGGCGGCAGTCTCGCCCTTCGCCTTCAGCGCCGTTGCCAGATTATCGGCCATGGTCGATTTGCCGGAACCCGGCGGCCCGGCGATGGCAATCAGGAAACGCCTGGCACCGCCGGCGCGGTCAAGCACCTCGCCGGCGATTTCGTCGATGCGTGCGCTCATGCAGCGACGGGCTCCGTCGGCACCGCCTTGGCGCCGGTCATGAAGGCGACCGCGTCGGACATGGTGTATTCCTTCGGATCGATCACCGTCAGCCGCCGGCCGAGACGGTGAATATGGATCCGGTCGGCCACCTCGAAGACATGCGGCATGTTGTGGGAGATCAGCACGATCGGCAGGCCGCGGGCGCGCACGTCGAGGATCAGTTCCAGCACGCGGCGGCTTTCCTTGACGCCGAGCGCCGCCGTCGGTTCGTCCATGATGATGACCTTCGACCCGAAGGCGGCGGCGCGAGCCACCGCAACACCCTGGCGCTGACCGCCGGAGAGCGTCTCCACGGCCTGGTTGATGTTCTGGATGGTCATCAGGCCGAGTTCGGAAAGCTTGTCGCGCGCCAGCTTTTCCATAGCCGGCCGATCGAGCATGCGGAACAACGAACCCAAGGGACCGGGTTTGCGGATCTCGCGGCCGAGGAACATGTTGTCGGCAATCGACAGCGCCGGCGAAAGGGCGAGGTTCTGGTAAACCGTTTCGATGCCGGCCTCGCGGGCCTCCATCGGCGACCTGAACTGTACCTGCCGGCCCTCCAGCGTGATCACCCCTTCATCAGGAGTGACAGCGCCGGAGATCGCCTTGATGAGCGAGGACTTGCCGGCGCCGTTATCGCCGATGACGGCGAGGATTTCACCCGGATAGAGGTCGAAATCGGCATTATCGAGCGCGGTCACGCGGCCATACCGCTTAACGAGACCGCGGGCGGTGAGAAGGGGTTCGCGAGCCATGGTTACACCGAAACCTTTCTGATCCACTGGTCGATGCCGACGGCGGCGATGATCAGCACGCCCGTCAAAAGGACTTTCCATTGCGGGTCGGCGCCAAGCATGTTGAGGCCCATCGACACAACGCCGACGATCATCGCGCCGAAGAGGGTGCCGAGAATCGAGCCGCGGCCGCCGAAGAGCGAGATGCCGCCGATCACGGTCGCAGTGATCGCCTGGAGGTTATAATCGGTGACCGCAGAGGACGGCGAGATCGAGCCGTTGCGGCCGATGGAGACCCAGGCGGCGAAGGCAGCGATCACTCCCGATATGGTGTAGACGGTCAGCAGCACCTTCTTGGTCTGAATACCGGAGAGCTTGGCCGCCTCCGGATCGTCGCCGACCGCATAGACATGCCGACCCCAGGCCGTGTGATTGAGGACGTACCAGAGCAAGAGGACGAGCAACACCATGGCAACGACGCCGAGCGTCAGAACGGCGCTGCCGAGCTTGAAGTTCGCGGCGAAAAGATGCAGCAGCGGCGCCTGTTCGTCGACGTCGGTGTCGCGGATCGTCTCGTTGGCGGAATAAATGAAATTCGTCGCCATGACGATATTCCAGGTGCCGAGCGTGACGATGAAGGGCGGCAGCTTCATGAAGGCGACGAGGGCGCCGTTCAGCAATCCGCAAAGGCCACCGACGACAAGCCCGGCGACCACTGCGATCGGCGTCGGTATGCCGTAGGTGATGGCGACATTGCCCATGATGACGGCCGAGATCACCATGATGACGCCGATCGAAAGATCGATGCCGGCGGTCAGGATGACCAGTGTCTGGGCAGCGCCTAGAATACCGACGACAGCGATCTGCTGCAGGATCAGCGTCAGCGTGTATGAAGAGAAGAAGCGCCCGGGAAGCGCGATCCCGAAGATGATGATCGCCAGCAGCAGCACGATCAGCGGCACGGCGGCCGGCGTCGAGTGCAGAAAATGCTGAATCCGCTTTATCAGCGAGACTTTCTGGTGCTCGAAGGACGCGACATTCTTGTCGCTGCCGTCGAGGACGCGTTCGAATTCCTGTGCTCCGGTCATTGTTCCTCCTCCGCATCCGCGCGCCGAACTCGCGCGGAGGCCGTCACCCTTGTTGATCCGTTCGTTGCTTAGCCGGTGGGGCGACGACACATCGTCCGTCCAAAACGGCCGGGGATCAAGCCCCGGCCGTTCTCTCTTTCAAAAGATTGGGCTCAGCCCCAGCACTTGGCAGTGCCTTCCTTGGTATCGATCGACTTGAGGCCGGAGACCGGCTTGTCGGTGACGAGCGAGACACCGGTGTCGAAGAAGGACTTGCCTTCAGTCGGCTTCGGCTTTTCGCCGCTATCGGCGAACTTCTTGATCGCCTCGATACCGAGCGACGCCATCAGCAGCGGATACTGCTGCGAGGTGGCGCCGATGACGCCTTCCTTGACCGACTTGACGCCCGGGCAACCGCCGTCGACCGAGACGATCAGCACGTTCTTTTCCATGCCGACGGCCTTCAGCGCCTGATAGGCGCCGACGGCGGCCGGCTCGTTGATCGTGTGGATGACGTTGATGCTCGGATCCTTCTGCAGAAGGTTTTCCATGGCCTTGCGGCCCCCTTCCTCGTTGCCGTTGGTCACGTCATGGCCGACGATGCGCTTGTCGTCTTCGTCGCCGATCTTGTTCGGGTTCTTCGGGTCGATGCCGAAGCCGATCATGAAGCCCTGGTCGCGCAGAACGTCGACCGTCGGCTGCGACGGCGTCAGGTCGAGGAAGCCGACCTTGGCGTCCTTGGCCTTGTCGCCGAGCGTTTCCTTGGCCCACTGGCCGATCAGCTTGCCGGCGAGCAGGTTGTCGGTGGCGAAGGTGGCGTCGGCGGCATCTGCCGGCTCGAGCGGCGTGTCGAGAGCGATGACCAGCACACCGGCATCACGTGCCTTCTTGACCGAAGAGACGATGCCCTTGGTGTCGGAAGCTGTGAGCAGGATGCCCTTTGCGCCGTCGGCAATGCAGCTTTCGATCGCCGCAACCTGGCTTTCGCTGTCACCATCGACCTTGCCAGCATAGGACTTCAGCGAAACGCCGAGTTCCTTGGCCTTGGCCGTCGCACCTTCCTTCATCTTGACGAAGAAAGGGTTGGTGTCGGTCTTGGTGATGAGGCAGGCGGAAACGTCAGCCGCCATCGCCGGAGCGGAAAAAGCGACACCGAGCGCGAGCGCGCCGAAAGCGAGAACTGATTTCTTCATGGACTCCTCCCAGAGTTTGCCGGCACCGCCCCTGCGGTCCGGAACTGCTAAAATGACACTTCGCTGTGGAGTGCCCAAGGCCCCCACAAGCCGTCCCGTGCCCTTGACGATGGCAATTAAGAGCGAAAAGAAATCGGCTTGTCAATAAATAAATCCGATTGAATTATTAATTCCATATGGCATGCTCGGCGAAAATCAGGCATAGGCCAACGATCGGGAGGAGCGGCCATGTCGTCCTTGGATGGACCGGAGAACACACCGGGCCCGCCGCCAATTCTAAATCCGGCCGGAGGTGCGAACCAGGTCAGGGTGCGGGCCTATAACGAACGGCTCGTGCTGTCGCTGGTGCGCCTTTACGGCGCGCTGTCGAAGGCCGATATCGCACGCCGCAGCGGGCTTTCGGCGCAGACCGTCTCCGTCATCATGCGGGTCCTGGAAAAGGAAGGGCTGCTTTCTCGGGGCGCGCCGGTGCGCGGCCGGGTCGGCCAGCCGTCGATCCCGATGCATCTCAATCCCGACGCCGTCTATTCCTTCGGCCTAAAGATGGGCCGGCGCAGCGCCGATCTGGTGCTGATGGATTTCGTCGGCCGCATCCGCATGCAGCTGCATCGGACCTATGCCTATCCGCTGCCGAACGAAATCCTGGCCTTCGTCACCTCGGGCATCCGGGAGATCGAGGACCGGCTCGATGAAAAGCAGCGAGGCCGCATCGCCGGCCTCGGTATCGCCGCACCTTTCGAACTCTGGAACTGGGCAGACGAGGTGGGCGCGCCGCCCGGCGCCATGGAGGTCTGGCGGGACGTCGATCTGCAGGCGGATGTCGCCACGCGCGTCTCCCATCCGGTCTTCCTGCAGAACGATGCGACCAGCGCCTGCGGCGCCGAACTCGTCTTCGGCGTCGGGCCGTCCTACCCGGACTTCGTCTATTTCTTCATCGGCTCCTTCATCGGCGGCGGCATCGTGCTGAATTCAGCAATCTTTTCCGGCCGCACCGGCACGGCGGGCGCGATCGGACCGCTGCCCGTGCGCGGCAAGAACGGCGAAACGAAGCAGTTGCTCGAAATCGCCTCGATCTTCGTGCTTGAAAACATGCTGCGCGAGCGCGGCATCGATCCGGAGCCGCTCTGGTATTCGGCCGACGACTGGGTGGATTTCGGCGAGCCCATGGAAACGTGGATCCAGGATACCGCCAAGGCGCTGGCGCAGGCGATCGTGGCAGCCGCCTCGATCGTCGATTTCAGCGCAGCGGTGATCGACGGCGGCTTTCCCAACTGGGTGCGCAGCCGCATCGTGCAGGCGACGATCAATGAAGCCGCCAAGCTCGACCTGCAGGGCGTCGTCATGCCTGATATCATCGAGGGCGCGGTCGGCGCCCAAGCGCGCGCCATCGGCGGCGCCAGCCTGCCGATTTTCGCGCGCTATCTCACCGACCAAAACGTACTCTTCAAGGAGATTGACCATGCTGAAGGAACTTGATCCGCTCTTAAGCCCGGAGCTGCTTTTTACGCTTCGCGCCATGGGTCACGGCGACGAGATCGCCATCGTCGACGGCAATTATCCAGGTGTCGAACATGCACGCCGCCTGATCCGGCTCGACGGCCACCACCTCATCCCGGTTCTGAACGCCGTCCTCAGCGTGCTGCCGATCGACGATTTCGTCCCCGAGGCAATCTTCCGCTCGACCGTCAAGGCAGAGCGCGACAGGCTCGACCCCGTGCACGAGGAGATGATCGCCTGCTGCGCGAAGCACGAACCGCACCGGCAGGTGGTGCCGCTCGTCGGCCAGGATTTCTACGGCCGGGTCAAGGCCGCCCACGCACTGATCCAGACCAGCGAGCCCCGACTCTACGCCAATATCATCCTGCGCAAGGGCGTGATCTATCCGAAGGAGAACGCCCACACCGAGGTTGATCCCTTCGTCTATTGACGCTCAGACCTCGCCGGCCGACGGCCTCAGACATCCGTCAGGGCGAAGCCGGCGAAATCAGTTACGGGAAGGTCTTCGTCACCTCGAGCGTCGAGGTATCTCTTCTCAGTTGAAACTTCGTACGAAGTCCTGAGCCGCTCCTGGCCACATTCCAGTCCCGCGCTATCGCCTGGCACGACCGAGGTCGACCAGGCGAGAATTTCCGAAAAGTCATCGGAGGCGATTGCATCTTTATTCTTTATCATTCATTCTAGAACAATTGATAAAGAATCGGAGCGACTATGGGCCGGACGCGGGAATTCGACGAGGAGGCGGTGCTGACGGGGGCGATGCACATCTTTCGCAAGCAGGGCTATCAAGGTGCGTCCATCCGAGATCTCGAGGAGGCGACGGGCCTCAAAGGCGGAAGCATCTATCACTCCTTCGGCGACAAGGCCGGCCTCTTCGACGCAGCGTTCGGACATTACCACCGGATCGTCCTGGAAGGGCGGATCAAGCGGTATGCGCCGCCAGGGAGCGGGCTTCAAGGCTTGCGCGAACTCTTCCTCTCACTCCTGCACGAGCCCGATAATGGCTCGCTCGGCTGTCTGATCACCAACACGGCGGTGGAATTCGGAGGTGATGTCGAACCACATCCCCGTGTCGAGGCAGCGCTCAGCCTCCTTCGCACCACATTCCGCTCGAGGCTCACCGAGGCGTCGGCCTTTGCTCGGGACGCCGATGGAGCCAAGGCGACGTGGACAGCCATCCGTCTTCTTGCCCTCTATCAGGGCCTCCTCGTGCTCATTCGCGGCGGCGAAGACAAGACCGGCCTGCGGCAGGCGATACAAGACGAATTCAATCAACTGGAGACTCTACTATGACACCTGAGGCCTTATGGAATCGATATGCGGCCATCTGGTCGCTGGATGCCGACGCTCGCGAGCCGGAAATGTTGGCTTGCCTCGCTGACGATGTGACCTATTGCGATCCTCATGGAGCGATCGCGGGACGAGCCGGTCTCTCGGCCTACATGGCCGGATTTCAGGAGAGTGTACCGGGAGGCCGGTTCAAGATACTGAGCGTTCTCCATCATAATGAACGGTCGCTGGCGCGCTGGGCGCTGCGCCGGGAAGACGAGAGGGTCTTGCAAACGGGCACGAGCTTCGGGGTGATTTCCGATGGCCGGCTCGGCGCGATCACCGGCTTCTTCGATCCCCTGGCGGAGCAGCCGCATGAGTAGCGAGACGACACGCAGACTGGCGCTCGACTTTGCGAGCCAGCTCGCCCCGGCCGGCTCCGTCGATGTCCGACGCTTCTTCGGCGGATCCGCCCTGGTCCGAAACGGCGCACAATTCGGATTCGTCATGAAAGGCACGTTGTATCTCCGCGTCGACGATGCGATGCGCGCGGAGTTCGAGGCAGATGGTTCCGAGCCGTTCAGCTACCGTGCTGCCGGCCGGGAGGTGACGGTTCGCCGCTACTACGCAGTCCCTGCGCATGTGGTCGACGATCCCGCGTTGCTGCACGCATACTCGGAGCGAGCATTGCACGCGACCCCGCGGCCCGCCACAGACTCTCCTACACGATCCCGGCCGTGACCCCGTCTGGCTAATGCCGATGCCCAGGCCGCCCCGCGGGATCACGCCTGAGCGGTCAAATCTCGCCGGCCGAGGGTCCCCAGACATCCGTCAGCGCGAAGCCGCCTGGATGCGGATCGAAGGGGTCGAGGGCCACTTGGGTCAGGCCGAAGGTGAAGCCGCGGCCGGTGATGGTGGGGATAACCGCAGGGCGGCCGGCGACTTCGGTCACCGCCTGGAGGCCGACCTCGAATTCCGAGCCGATGATCGATTTCGAGGTGAAGGTTTCGCCGACCTTGGCCTTGCCGCGGGCATAAAGCGTGGCGAGATTGGCGGAATTGCCGGTGCCGCAGGGCGAGCGGTCAGCCCGGCCCGGCCACATGGTGGTGCAGGTGCGCACCGTGCCGTCCGCCTCGGTGTCGCGGAACATGACATAGGCGATGCCTGAGATTGCCGGGATCTCGGGATGGACGACCTTGATGTCGCGGTTGATCAGCTCCTTGAGGATCATGCCGGCCTGCACGAGGCCGGCAGCGTTGGCCTTCTCGATCGTAAGATTGATCTGGCCGACATCGACCAGCGCGTAAAAGATGCCGCCGTAGCAGATGTCGGCCCTGATCTTTCCCCAATGCGGCGTGTCGATCTCGACGTCGAGCTCATGGACGAAGGAAGGCACCATGGTGAGCCTGACCTTCTCGCAGCGACCGTCGCGGCAGGTTGCCGTCGCCTTGACGAGGCCGGCCGCGGTTTCGAGGGTAACAACCGTCTCCGGCTCCTTCATCTCGACGATGCCGGATTCGAGCAGTGCCGTCGTGACGCAGATCGAGTTCGAGCCGGAGCTCGCATGCGCCTGGTCAGGCTGCAGGATGATGAAGGCGGCATCCGCTTCCGGGTGGCGCGCCGGCAGCAGCAGGTTGACGGAGCCGATCGGAGCGCCGCGCGGCTCCAGGCAGAGGAAGCGGCGGAGCTCATCGCCCTTCGGATCGGTGTTCAGCCAATGCAGCTGGGCGGCGATGGTATCGCCGGGGATTTTCGGGACGCCGCCGATTGCGACGCGGCCGATTTCGCCTTCGGCGTGGACATCGAGAAGCTGGATCGTGCGCTTCCATCTCATATCGAAAACTCCAGATCAGCCGTGGCGGGTAACGCCGCCATCGACGCGGATCGTTCCAAGTTAATACCGGTCGATGCGGAACGGGGTGATATCGACTGATGGTTTCACCCCGGTCACCATATCGGCGATCACGAGCGCTGTCGTCGCCGAAAAGGTCAGCCCCAGGTGGCCGTGGCCGGTCGCGTAGAAAACGCCGGGCATCTTCGCCGAAGGCGAAATGATCGGGATCGTATCGGGCAACGCCGGGCGATGCCCCATCCATTCCGTCGCCTCCTCGACCTTCAGCCCCGGCAGCGCACGCTGGGCATGGCGCACCAGCACCCTGGGGCGGCGGAAATCGGGAGCGGCGTCGAGACCAGCGAGCTCGACATTGCCGCCGACGCGGATGCCGCCCGCCGTCGGCGTCACCATGAAGGCGCGATGCGGCCAGATCACCGAATAGCGCATGGAGATGCCGGGCCTCATGATCTGAGTGTGATAGCCGCGCTCGGTTTCAAGCGGGATCGGTTCGCCGAGCTTTTCTGCAAGGAACCGGGTGTGGACGCCGGCGGCCAGCACCACCGAACCGGCCTCGATGCGTCTGCCATCCTCGAGAAGAACGACGGCGGTGCCATCGCCCTTGCGCTCGATATTCCGGACGGTGCCGGAGACGAAGGCTGCCCCCGCGGCCATGGCGGCGTCGGCCAGCTTCACCACCAGCTTGTAGGGATCGCGGATCGACTTGTTGTCGGCCAGCAGCACAGCGCGGGCAATCGCCGGCGACAGCGCTGGCTCGTAATACTGGATGGCGCCGTTGCTTAACACCTCGAACTCGAGACCGTAGCGCTGCATCATGGCGAGATGGGCACGATCGGCGGCAAATTCCGCCTCCGTCTCGTAGATCGCGAGACAGCCCTCCTCCGTCATCAACTCGGGCGCGCCGATCGCCTGCAGCATTTCCCTGAAATCGCCGAGCGCCCGATGCGACAGGCTCATGCCGGCATCTTCGATTTCTCTCAGGCGGGAGGGTCGGCCGGCGGCGAGGAAGCGCAGGAACCAGGGCAGCATCCTGGCGGCATAGGACGGCCGCAGCCAGACCGGGCCTTCCGGATCGAGCAGCCAGCCGGGGATCTTCTTCCAGGTCGAAGGGCCGGAACCGGCGGCAAAATCGAGCGCGATGCTCGCCATGTTGCCGAAAGAGGTGCCGCGTCCCGGCTCGCCCTTGTCGATCAGCGTCACCGCGAGGCCACGCCGCTGCAGCTCGAGGGCGATCGAGGCGCCGATCACGCCTGCGCCGACGACAACCACGCTCTTCTTCGTCTCATCCGCCATGAATCAACCCATCGCACGGCAGACAGGATTGCCGTTGCGACTCTGATATATCAGATCGGTGACGATGCATATGGAATTTTTACTGGCTTTCGGGAAGGCCCGCGCCGACGCTATCGCCAACCGAACCGACGGTATTGTCCATCGACTGGCCGAGACGCTTCAGTTGGGCATCGTAGTTACGCCGGGTGCGCGGATCGAAGATTGCGATCGGCGTGCTGACGGCGACGCTGACCGCACTTCCGGCAGTCTGGGCAGCCCCCATCGCCACGGCGCCGACCGCCTCGCCGAGACCGACCTCAGAATCGGTGATCGTCTGGCCTGCAATCAGCCGGTCGCCGATCAGCTTCACCACCTCGGGGCTTTCGGCGAACTTGCCGTGGTTCAACCGGTCGCCGCCCTTGAGCTTGGTGAGATCGAGCACGGTGATGCCCGCCGCCTCGAGCTTGCTGCGGTAGGGTTCGACCGAAGGATCGATCTGACCGAGCCGGTCGACATTGCCCGAGATACGTCGCGACAGGGCCAAGGCCCGGTCATCCCTGGAGACGAAGATGGTGAAATGCGGCTTTTCCTTCCCGAGGCTCATGAACTGCCGGCCGAAGACATCGACGTCGAGATCCGGCGAGGCAAGGATGACGTTGTTGATCTTCGAGGCGACTTGCCCGTTGCGGATTGCCATCTGCCTGAGTGCTTCGACGGTCAGCCAGGTGCCCATCGAATGCGCCATGACGGTGACGTCGCTGACGGCAGGATTGGCGGCGGTGCGGGTGAGCAATTCCTCCAGCGCGTCGCGGGAATAGTTGGTGCTTTCCTTGTCGTAATTATAATCGAAGATGCTGGCACGCGAAGGCCATGTGAAGACGACGGGGGCAACGTCGGCATGAGAATCGTGGACGATCTGCGCGAAGCGGTAGACGGCATCCTCGTAGCGATTGTTGAAGCCGTGCACGAAAACCAGCACGCGGCGGCTTTTCGGCATATGGCTCTTCAGCCAAGTCTCGCCCGCCCGCTCGCCTTCCAGCGGATCGACGGAAACGGTGACGAAATCGCGCAGCGGATCGGCCGGCAGACGTTTTGGCCACTGTACCTGGCCGACCTTGCGGTTGGCTTCCGGCGGAATGGAGACATCGACGGCATTGACGGTCAGCCCCGTGCCGCGTTCGCCGGAGAAAAGCACGGCAGGATTGTCGTCGGCAGCACGCGTCGTCGCCACGAGAAGATCGACCTTCGACGTGCCCGGGGGCACGCTGCCGGCCGCCTGCATCACACCGATGGGCCTGCCGCCGCAACCAGCGAGCGCAAAGGCCGCAACCAGAAGAGCTGCCAAAGCTGAACGCGAGGCGCGCCATTTGCCGATCATGACCAAACTCCAACCGGTTCACGCGCCAGACAGACGGCACGCGCGCAAATTGTCCGATGGCGCTTGCCGAGTCAAACGATGCTGTGGAAAAGCCTGAGCAAAAAGGAAAAAAGCCCGACGCGGGAGGAGGTGCGCCGGGCTCTTGATCCTGACTGACAACTGGGAGGAGGAGTGTTGTCAGTCCGATGTAAGAGCGCTGGGAGGAGGAGTGCGCTGCTTACGAAGATAGTAATACCCAATTCATTCGATGGAGAACAGAGAAAATACCGCAATGCAGCAATGCGCTGAGCGCAAGGCTTGCCGCAAAAATAACAGATCGACGCCTCATTTTGCAGCATGTTTGACCGGATGGTCAAAATTGTGCGGAAAAATGTAGCCGCGGGAATGTCTGCGCCCGCCCCTCATCAGGCTGCCGCCACCCTTGCCGGGGTCAAGCCACTGGTCTCGACCCCGGTAGGTCAGCGTAAGGGGCGGCCACTAGCGCAAACCGAACTGCGTTCGGGCTTCCATCAAGCAGCCTTGAAGAGCTTCCGGCCCTCGGCATCGAGAGCCGAGAATTCTCCGTCTGACAGCGTGATATCAACCGCCGCAACATTTTCCTCGAGATGCTTGACCTTTGAGGTGCCGGGGATCGGCAGCATCACCGGGCTACGCTTCAGCACCCAGGCAAGCGCGATCTGGCTCGGCGCGGCACCATGCTTCCTGGCGATCGTATCGAGCAACGAGCCCGGCTTGGCGAGATCGCCGGCGGCGAGCGGATACCACGGGATGAAGCCGATATTGTGCTTGGCGCAATAATCGAGCACGTCCTCGCTGGTGCGATCGACGAGGTTGTAGCGGTTCTGGACGGTCGCGACCTTAAAATGCTTCGAGGCGGTCTCGATGTCGGCAACGGACACTTCGCTCAGGCCCGCATGGCGGATGAGGCCGGCATCGAGCAGCGATTTGATCGCGTCGAATTGCTCCTTGGCCGGTACCTTCGGATCGATGCGGTGAAGCTGCCAGAGATCGATCTGCTCGACGCCGAGATTGCGCAGGCTCTTATGCGCCTGCTGTATCAGATATTCGGGCCGGCCGACCGGCAGCCAGATATCAGGACCGTGACGGGTCAGGCCGCCCTTCGTGGCGATGACGGACTTGCCGCCATAGGGATGCAGCGCTACCCTAATTAGCCATTCGGAGACATCGGGACCGTAAGAATCGGCCGTATCGATGAAGTTGACGCCGAGTTCCGGCAGGCGCTTCAGCGTGCGGATGGATTCGTCGTGATCGGCAGGCTCGCCCCAGATGCCCTTACCGGTGACGCGCATGGCGCCGAAACCGAGACGGTTGATCTCGAGATCGCCGCCGATCTTGAAGGTGCCTGACTTGGCTGCGTTGTAACTGGACATGGTCTTTTCCTCTCTCGGTCAATGAAATCGTTCAAAATCGGCGAAACTGCCGGAAGCGGGACATGCCTCCGCGCGCGAACTTTCCGCCCTGACCGGCGGCGGCGCCCGGCTGGTGATGCCCCGCCCATCGAGTTGATATCGAGAAATGTGGCTATGACGCTTGGAATATAGGAAGGCGTCGACCGGATAACAGTGACGGCACTGAAAATTGCCGTCGGCCTGACGCCACCGTTACGGGAGAGCCGGATAGCGCCTACGCCTTCAGCCGGCGGCGTTGCATAGGATCATGTCAATACCCAGCTGATATGCGTCAGGACCGGCTCTTCGCCTCGTCGCCGAATTCCGCCAGCATCTTCCAGAGCTCGGCGAAAGTCTCGCGAGCGAAATCCTGCAGCGAAGCGCCTGGCGGGCGTTGCTGCCAGAGTTCTCCGCCGACCCGCGTCGCGCCGATGATGATCGCGGCGAGCATGCGCATGCGGGACTGCTCTTCCGGATCGTTCCCCTTGCGCAGAAGCAGCGCCTCGGTGAGTTTCTGCTCGAGCTTGGCATATTTCAGCTGATCGCGGGCCTTGAGCGCCGGGGTGCGATGAATGAGCTCATGCAGCGCCAAGCCGCTTTCATCTATCGAATCGATTACCGCTGCCGTGATCGCCGCCTCCACCGCCGTGACGGAGGATTCTTCGGCGGGCCTCGCTGCGACTGCCGCCATCAGGCGATCGGCAAAAGAATCCTGCCAGGCGAAAACGACCTCTTCCTTGGACGGGAAATAATCGAAGAAACTGCGCTTGGAGACATCGGCCGCCTCGGTGATGTCCTCAATCGTCGTGGCGTCAAAGCCATGCTCGAGGAAGAGAGCCATGGCGGCCTGCTCGATGCGCTCACGCGTCTGGCGGCGCTTGCGTTCCCGCCGGCCTTCCGTCGTCTTCGTCCGCTTATTCTCAGCCATTCCTGCCCGGCAATATTAGTCAGCCGCCCGTTTCGTTGGAGAAGGCGGTGATATCATCGGCCTCGGCTTCGTTCTCGCGATATCTGACGCGGTCGCGCGAAAGTTCCAGCGGCTCGCTGCGTGAAATCCTGTAAACGGAGGCCGGCGGCAGGTTGCGTACCGTGCCGCCGATGCGCACCGCCGTCAGGCCGAGACGATCGAGGATCGGCCGAGGCACCGGGCAACGCGGGCCGTAGGTAAACTGATAGACGGCCCCGCCCGGCCGCATATGGGCAAAGGCGCCGGCAATGATCGAGGCGATCTTGTCTGGCGACATGGACAGCAGCGGCAGGCCGCTAACGACAGCGCCCACCGGTTCGCCCTCGAAAATACCGGCCTCGGCGAGATGAGCCGCATCCATCTGCAGGACGCGCGCGTCCGGAAAGCGTGCCTGCAGCGCGCCGATGAATTCCGGGCCGTATTCGATCAGCGTCAGATCGGCCTCACTGACCCCGCGCGCTAGCAGGGCACGGGTGAAGACGCCCGTTCCCGGGCCGAGTTCGATGATCGGCCCGTCCAACGCTGCAATTTCACTCGTCATGATCCTGGCAAGCGAATCGCCCGACGGCGCGATGGCGGCGACCCGAAGGGGATTGCTGATCCAGGAGCGGAAAAAATGCAGGAAATCGGAGCGTGCAGTCTTTGCGATCATGATTGTCCCACCTGTTTGAAATTCGATTGATTATGAATGCGACCATCGCGGCGAGCATGGCAATTCCAAGGCGGAAGCGTCAATCGCTCTTTATATTTGCTTCCTGTGATCGCCCCTCATCAGCATTCAGTGCATTTTTATATCTATTGTATTTTTGCATCGCGTGCAATTGTTCGTTCGAGCTGACCGTGAACCGGCGGATTTCCATAGAGGCAAAGGCTCGCCGAAACTCGCGAGGATCGTTCCCGCCCGGCTGGACGAGCCGGCCTGGTGCCAGTTGTGGGATGTTCGAAACAGCCGCGCCTGGCCGCCGAACTTTCGGCAGAAGCGGAACGAAAAAGGCGACCCGAAGGCCGCCTTTCGCGAAACGCCGCGGCGTCCTCAGTAGTTGCAGCTGGAGCTGCTCGTCGGATTGAAGCGGAGCTTGCAATCCATATTCAGCGGCTTCGTCGGCCTCATCATATAAGGCATGGTCGAACCCGTGGTGTCCGCGCTGCGCTGGCCGATCGAACCGGTCGTGCGTCTGTCGTGCTGCAGCTTGGCTCCGTCCTGAGCGATCGGGCGCTCGGCTGCGGGCTGTTCGACAGCGCTTGACTGAAGGGGAGCCGCCCCGGCCGAGAAAGCCGAGAGGCCGAGGATCGCGCCGAAGGCAGCGGCCACGAGGCCGTTCTTGAAGGTGGTGGTCATTGTCGTCTCCTTGGGAGGATTCAGGGAAGTTACGCCAAGGAGCTAGGAAGCGGATCTGTCACATTCTACGGCGCCACAAGGGAGGTCACAGATATGTGAGCGGCGCCCCGACCATGAAAAAGGCGGCTGGTGGCCGCCTTTTTCATTTGCCGGCTCAATAGCCGTTATCACACGGCATACTTCCGGAGCCGATCGATCCTGAAAACGTAGGGTTGCACATTGTCGCCGGCGCCGGCCTGTTCACCGGCTGACGGACGATGGAGCCTGTGGTGCCGGCCTCGACGCCGAACGCGGCAAGCGGATACCAGTAGCCATCGGAATGGCGGCGGGTACCGGGGCGCTCAGTGCGGAAGCCCTGGTACCCATGCCAAGTGCCGGCATGTGCTTCATTCTGCACCATTTTCACGTCCGAAACGGCGGGTACGTGAATCGATTGAACGGGCGCGGCTCGCGCGGGAACCATCGCCGTGAGAGGGAGGAGAGCGCCGAGCGCAACGGTGGAAGAGGCAAGACGTGGCATTTTCATGATAAACCCTCCTTACTGGATTTATCTCGGGAAAATGCCTTCTCCGCATGCGGAGTTCCGTCTCGCGACGCAACTTCTAAAACTCGTGATTGCAGGCGATCCGGCGTGACTGAATCGCCTAAAAACGTGAACAGTCGCGATTTTGAGACGTGGCCGAAGGGAGCTCAGGCAGCGCTGTGGCGAAACGTGAATTCTCTGTTCTCAATTCGCGTATAATGGCCGGTAACCCTGGCCGGAGATGCAGGCCACATATTGCCTGTGGGCGGCCGCACGCGCGGTCGTTTCCGCGTCCAGCGCGTCGGCCTGTGCATATCCCGTCAGCTGCGCGCGCAGCTGATACTGCTTCCTCGCCTCGTCATACATGGCGTTGCCGTCGGTCACGCAAAGGCTGTTCGCAACCTCAGGCGGATTGACCGGAACGCCGATCGCCAGGAGCACGGGCTCGTTCGCATGGTCGATGCAGCCGGCGAGAGCCGCCACTATGGCCGCGACACCCAAAGCCCGAAAAATTCCCACCACCACATTCCTCCGGCCGACACGCCTCTGAGATCATCGGACCCGCAATACATCAGGAAGGTTGCGCGAAGCTAGGCTGGCGGCGAAGCCATATTGCCGCCAAGCGATTTCTGAACGGCATGCCTTTCGAAACAACAATGGGTTGCATGGCGGCAGGAAGCGTCTAAAGTTTCCACCACTGATCCTGATCGAACAGGAGCAGAGCTTCATCATCAAGGATATTGTGATGAGCAAGGACGAAGGCCAGGCACCGAAGAAATCGTTTCTGGAGCGCATGACGGGGACGACCGCCCAGATCACGGCGCTGCTGATTGCCGTGACCGCATTGCTCACCCTAATTCCAAGTCTCACCAAGACGGGCCGCGACGCCGTCTGCGCCGTGCTTTCCTGTTCCGAGGAATCCGCGCAGCAATCGTCGAACAACGCCCCCGGCGAAACGCAGCCATCGGGGGATCCCAGCAGCAAGCTACAGGCGCTGGAAGCGGCGGGGATCGGCCGCGGCGCTATTCAGGCGGACTGGCTGAACAACGAGTATAGTCCCTACCCGTTCATCGGTGACGCGCTCTTGAAGCTGGTGGACGGCAAGCGCCTCGTCCGACCTGTCCCGATAGACACCGTCGTCGGTACCTACGAATACCAGACCGCGTCGCCGCGCAGCGCCGCCGAAGTCGATCTCGAACATCTGAAGGCGTCCGCGGTCGCTACCTACAACGAGACCTATGGCGAAACGCAAAGCGATTTTCAGGCGCTGCTTCGCGCGCGTTAGGAAAAGCCGCGCTGCTCGCCTACGGCCGGATAATGTCATTGTTCGGGAAGGCATGATCTGCAGGAGGCATCCTGCACCTATTGCAATGTCGATAGCGGCATCGCCGTGACCATACAGGCAGACGCGCGCAATATCCAACGGCGCTGGGCTTCCGTGGATAGCCGAGCAATCAGATCAAGTAATTGAAGGAAATGGCGCACCCGAAGAGATTCGAACTCCTGACCCCCAGATTCGTAGTCTGGTGCTCTATCCAGCTGAGCTACGGGTGCGCTTGCAGAAGCGGCCGTGCCGCTTGCGTGGGCGGTTCTCTAAAGGGTCCTTTCGGACAATGCAAGAGCATTTCTGAAAAAATCGCGTGTTTGTCTGCGAGTAGCCGCACAGTTGGAAATCATGTCACTTTTCCAAGTGCGTGCGGCTGCGGTAATCCTCCAGCGAAACCGGGCGATCGGGGATCTCGATGCGAAACTGCGTGCCGACCGTCGGTTTTTCCACCAGCGCAATCGTGCCGCTATGCGCGAGCACCAGCTCGCGGGCGATCGTCAGGCCGAGGCCGGTCCCGCCGGAGCGGGCGGAACCGCGGAAAGCGGCAAAGAGGTTCTGGCGCGCCTTGAGCGGCATGCCGGGGCCGGTGTCATCCACGGTGATGCTGACGACGCTGCCGACGCGCTGGGCCGACACGGTGATGCGCCTGACAGAACCCGGGCCGCCCTCGCCCGGCGACATCAGCGCCTGCAGCGCATTGCGGCAGAGATTGTGGATGACGCGGAAAAGCTGCTCGCTATCGGCATCGACTTCGAGATCGGCGCCGATCTGCTCGACGAATTCGATACCGCTCTGCGGCTCGATCGCCAGAATATCTTTGACCTCCTGGGTCAGTTCCAACAGGGGGATGCGGCGGCGGCGCGGCGCCGATTCGCTCGCCTTGCCGTAGGACAGCACCTCGGTGGTGTAGCCGACGGCGCGATCGATGGTGCGCAGGAGCTTCGGGGCGAAACTCTTGACCATGGGATCGTCGACATCGACCAGCCGGTCCGACATCAGCTGCGCGGAAGCGAGAATATTGCGCATGTCGTGATTGATCTTGGAGACGGCAAGCCCGAGTGCCGCAAGGTTCTTCTGCTGCTTCAGCGTCTTCTGCAGCTCCATCTGCATCGAGGTGAGGTTGCGCCCGGCGACCGCCAGCTCATCGCGGCCGCCGTCTCCGATATAGATATGAGCCGGGTTCTCCGGGTCGGAGGAAAATTGCTGCATGCTGCCGGTCAGCCGGCGGATCGGGCCGATAAGGATGCGGTTGATCGCGAAAAAGATCAGCGTCGCCGTGAACAGCGAGATCAGCACCGACAGGAGGAGGACGTTGCGGGAATAGAAGAACATCGCCGTGCGCAGCGGCCTGTCCTTCATCACCACCTCGACGCCGGTGTTCGTGTCGCCGACAGGCCCATAGACGCGGATCATCCTGTTGCCGCCGAAGACCAGGGTGTCGAGCGCATCTTCGATCGCCGTCAGCGGCGGCACGTCGGTCAGGTCGTAGGATTCGTCGACCGAGGTCGGCATGTCAGTCGTCGCAAGCAGCCGCGAGGTGCCCTCTTTGCGCAGCACGATCGCCTTGGTGCCCGTCGCTTCCAGCGTTTCCTTCTGCAGGGCGCGCGGCAGCTCGATCGGCTGCAGCCCGTCGATGACGATGGCGGCGGCGGCGGCCGTGTTCAGCCTCTCCTGCAGCCAGCGCAGGCGCATGCTGGCGACCGAAGGGAAGAAGATCAGGATTTCGGCGAGCATGATAAAGAAGACGGTGAGCCAGAGCAGCTTGCCGGATAGTCCGCCGAACAATCCGGCGGACGGGCACCCTCCCCTTGCGGCCTCGCCGGCCGCCGGGATTTCCGCCGAAGGATTGTCGCCCTGGTCTCGCACCGGCATTCTGCTCTCGCCCGATCGGCGACGCGCGGCCGCCCTCACCATTAGAGCTCTATATTAGACCAATACGCTCCGCTTTCAAATCTTTGCGATCAACGTCACGTCGTCACAAAGAAAACGCCGCCCGGAGGCGGCGTTCGAAGGTGTGTGGTGGGCGAAAGATCAGAACTCTTCCCAGCTCTGTTCGGCTGCAGCCGCATTGCCGCCGAAGGCGCGGGCGACCTTGCCCATCGCCCGGCGGGCGGGCGAAGTGACGGGCCTGTGCGCCTCGTTTCGAACAAGCGCCACGGGTGCCGGCGCATTCGACAGCTTGAAGCGGGCGATGAGGTGCACCAGACCGTCGGCTTCGGCAGACAGCTTGTGCGTGGCGGCAGAGGTTTCCTCCACCATGGCAGCGTTCTGCTGCGTCACCTGGTCCATCTGGTTGACGGCGGTATTGACCTCCTTGAGGCCAGTCGCCTGTTCGCGGGCTGCCGTCGCAATCGAATGGATATGGTCGTTGATGGCGATGACGCGGGTGCCGATTTCAGACAGAGCCTCGCCGGTCGCCTGAACGAGCTTGACGCCGACCTGCACCTCGTCACCGGATTTGGTGATCAGCGCCTTGATGTCCTTGGCGGCCGTCGCCGAACGCTGCGCCAGTTCGCGCACTTCCTGCGCCACTACCGCGAAGCCCTTGCCGGCTTCGCCGGCGCGTGCGGCCTCGACGCCTGCATTCAGCGCCAGGAGGTTGGTCTGGAAGGCGATCTCGTCGATGACGTTGATGATCTGGCTGATTTCGCGCGAGGCCTGCTCGATGCGGCCCATGGCCTCGACGGCATTGCCCACGACAACGCCGGAGCGGCCGGCATTCTCCTTGGCTTCGGACACCATGATGGTTGCCTCATGCGCCCGCTCTGTGGAATTCTGGACAACGGCGGTGATCTCGTCGAGCGCCGCCGAAGTCTGCTCAAGGGCGGCCGCCTGCTGCTCGGTGCGCTTCGAAAGGTCGTCGCTCGCATTGCGCAGCTCGGCCGTGTTGCCGTTCATCGCTTCCGTCGTCTCGCGCACCTCGCGCATCGTCGCCTGCAGCGTTGCGAAAGTATTGTTGACGTTCTGCTGCAGTTCGGCGAAGGCGCCCTGGAAGTTGCCGTTCATCGTCTGGGTGAGATCGCCCTCGGCAAGGCTTGCGACGACGCGGCGGGTCTCGCCGATGCCAGCGTCGACGCTCGACAGCAGCGTGTTGATGTTGCCGGCGAACTGGTTGAGGCTTTCGTCCTGGTAATCCTTGTTGATGCGATGGCTGAAATCACCCGCCGCAGCCGCGGCCACGACGACCGACATGCTCGACTGCAGGTCGTCGCTCTTGGCGCGCATCGCCGTTTCTTGGGCGTTCAGGCGCTTGACGGCAAGGCCGTTCGCCTTGAAGACCGCAACCGCCGCGGCCATTTCGCCGATTTCGTCCTGACGGCCGGCAAAGGGAACCTCGGCTTCGAAATTGCCGTCCGCGACCTGCTTGATCGCCTGGGTGACGCGCTTGATCGGGCGGCTCAGATGGCTGGTGCCGATATAGAAGCCCATGCCGATGCCGGCTGAGATGCCGATGCCGGTGATGCTGAGGACGAGCATCAGCACCCATGTGCGGAAACTCTCGATCTCGGCATTGACCGTCTCAAGTGCAGCCTTGTCGGTGGCGACGACCGCGTCGATTTCCGCCTGGAACGCCTTGCGGTTGGCGCGGTTGGCCTCATTGTTGCCCTGCTGGCTGGCGGCCTCGGGGCCGACTTCCGTGCCGAGGCGGGCCGTTTCCGCGCGGAAGGTGCGGAATTCCGCGGCGCGAGCAACAAGCTTGGCAAAATCGTCCTTCTCGCTATCGGGAACAAGCGGCGCCCAGCCCGAGATGACCTTGTCGATCTCGTCGAGGCCGGCCAACAGGCCCTTGGCGAAGTTCGGCGTATCCTTGATCGTCTTGGCGGCATAAATGCCGCGCGATTCCATGACCACGGCCGTGACGAAACGATTGAGGCGCTCGCCCGCATAGGCGCGTTCGGCGGCCTCCTCATAAGCCGTCAGGTTGCGACTGTATTCGTGCATGGCAGACAATGCCGTTGCGCCGATCAAAAGCGCCACCGCCCCCATGACGCAAACCAGCAGATTAATTTTGCCGCGGATCTTCAATGCAATGCCTCCTAGCTGCACCCGTGCCTGGAAAGCAAATTCCCAGCCGATGAAGTTAGATATCGGCTAAATTTCTTAAAGTTACATTTCTAATGTTTACGATTATCGCTACCGAAAATTAGCCATGCCGGTCCCGCTCGGCGGCCTCCAGCTCCTTGAAAAAGCAGGCCGGCCGCCGAAAAATCACCGGCCGTGACGGTGGCTTGCAACCTCTCGGAGTGCATCGAAATTCTTAACACCAAAGTGCGAAAAATTACACTGATGCGACACCTTCTTGAAATTCTCCGGTATAATTGACTTTTACAGGCTTCATCCGTATAAGCCGCCGCACGTCCGGTCACTCAAGCCTTTTATGGCCTCGCCCGTTCGAAAAACAACGCTCCTTGCACTATGCAAATTCAAGAAGGGCCGCACTCCGCGGTGTTTAAATAAATGAAGCGTACCTACCAACCATCCAAGCTTGTTCGCAAGCGTCGCCACGGCTTCCGTGCGCGCATGTCTACGAAGGGTGGCCGCAAGGTCATCGCTGCCCGCCGCGCGCAGGGTCGCAAGCGTCTCTCGGCCTAAGGCCGGGTTGCCCGATAAGAGATGGCGGGCGAATTGACGACCACAAAAGAAAAACACGCTGTCGGGCGGCTGAAAAGCCGCCCGCAGTTTCTTGCGGTTCGCGAAGGCGAAAAACGCCGGGGCGGCCTCTTCCTTCTCGAAGTCCTCGACCGGAAGGAACCCGACAGCCAAGCCCGTGTCGGTTTTACAGTCACCAAAAAACATGGCAATGCGGTCGAACGGAACCGCATGCGCCGCCGCCTGAAAGAGGCGGTGCGGCTTCATGCGGGGTTTGCAATGCAGCCCGGACACGACTATGTGGTTGTCGCGCGCAGGGACGTGCTTGAGGCGTCCTTCAAAGAATTGGCTGCGGAACTGAAATTTCGCGTGGAAACCAAGCCGAAACACCGGCGCTCCGGAGACGGGCGCCCCAGGAACGTATGATGGAAAACAACCGCAATTATTTCATTGCGATCGCTCTCTCGGTGCTGATCGTCCTCGGCTGGCAGTTTCTCTATATGAATCCGCGCATCGAGGCTCAGCGCAAGGCTCAGGAAGCCCAGAAGGCGCAGCAGCAGACCGAACAGGTTCAGCAGCCCGCCGCAGGCGGCCAGGCACCGGCCCAGACGAGCGGCGCGGCACCTTCCGGTCAGGCAGAAGCGACGGCGACGCGCGAGCAGGCGCTTGAGAAGAGCCCGCGCGTTGTCATCGACACTTCCGCGCTTTCCGGCTCGATCAATCTCGCCGGCGCCCGCCTCGACGACCTGAAGCTCAAGGGCTATCACGAGACCGTCGACGACTCGAGCCCGATCATCACGCTGTTCAGCCCGGCCGAAACCAAGGACGGCTATTTCACCGAACTCGGCTATATCGGCGGCGACACGACGGGCGCCGTTCCCGGTCCCTCGACGCTCTGGACCGCGCCCGAAGGCGCCAAGCTCACCGAAAAGACGCCGGTGACGCTCTCCTACACCAACGACAAGGGCCTGACGTTTACCCGCACCATCTCCGTCGACGAACGCTATATGTTCACCGTCGTCGACAAGATCGAAAATACCGGCCAGGCTCCCGCCTCGCTCTCCTCCTACGGCCGCGTGACGCGTTACAACAAGCCGACGACGCCGTCTGCCTACGTCCTGCATGAGGGCTTCATCGGCGTCATCGGCGACGATGGCCTCGTCGAAACCAAATATACCGCCGCCGAGAAGGAGCCCGTAACGCCGGCGAAATCCACCGGCGGCTGGCTCGGCATCACCGACAAATACTGGGCTGCGACGATCGTTCCGCCGCAGAGCGCCGCCTATGAGGCCCGCTTCTCGCATTTCAGCGACGGCCAGCCCCGCTATCAGGCCGACTATAAGGACGATGCCTTCACGGTTGCGCCGGGCCAATCGATCGAGCTCAAGAACCTCGTCTTCGCCGGCGCCAAGGAAGTGCCCGTCATCGACGGCTACGAGACATCCTACTCGATCCCGAAGTTCGACCGCCTGATCGACTGGGGCTGGTTCTATTTCATCACCAAGCCGATGTTCAAGCTGATGGACTTCTTCTTCCGCTTCTTCGGCAATTTCGGCGTGGCGATCCTGTGCACCACCATCGTCGTCAAGGCATTGTTCTTCCCGCTTGCCAGCAAGCAGTACGCTTCGATGGCGAACATGAAGCGCATGCAGCCCAAGATGGAAGAGCTGAAGGCGAAATTCGGCGACGACCGGATGGGATTGCAACAGGCGACGATGCAGCTCTACAAGGAGGAAAAGATCAATCCGATCGCCGGCTGCTGGCCGGTAGCGCTGCAGATCCCGATCTTCTTCTCGCTCTACAAAGTGATCTACATCACCATCGAGATGCGGCACGCGCCCTTCTTCGGCTGGATCAAGGACCTTTCGGCGCCCGACCCGACATCGATCGTCAATCTGTTCGGCCTTTTGCCCTTCGAGGCGCCGACAATGCTGCATCTCGGCGTCTGGCCGCTGATCATGGGCGTCACCATGTTCGTGCAGATGCGCATGAACCCGACACCGCCCGATCCGACGCAGGCGATGATCTTCAACTGGATGCCGCTCGTATTCATGTTCATGCTGGCAAGCTTCCCGGCCGGTCTGGTCATCTACTGGGCCTGGAACAACACGCTCTCGGTGCTGCAGCAGTCGGTGATCATGAAGCGCCACGGCGTCAAGATCGAGCTCTTCAACAATCTGAAGGGCCTGTTCCGACGAAAAACGGCGCCATCGAAATGACGGCGCAGTCGTCAAGCCCCGCTTCGGCGGGGTTTTTCGTTTCCAACTGGCGGGTGAGGGAAAGAAGACATCGCCTTAGGGTCGCCTGCAAGCTTGACATCTCCTTGCAAAACCACGAAGCCCGATAGAAGATCAAACCGGGAGATTACCGAGGCCGCATGCCCGAAACCGAAAAGCCGCTCTTCGGCCACCCCTGGATCTTCATCCGCGGCGTACCGTCGCTCAACTTCCTGCCACCGGAAGGGCCGCTGGAAATCGCCTTTGCCGGGCGCTCGAATGTCGGCAAGTCGTCGCTGATCAACGCGCTGGTCGGCCAGAAGGGTCTGGCGCGCACGTCGAACACGCCGGGGCGCACACAGGAACTCAACTATTTCGTCCCGGACGGTTATTCCGGCGAAGGCAATGACCTGCCGCCGATGGCGATCGTCGACATGCCGGGCTATGGCTATGCGCAGGCGCCGAAGGAGCAGGTCGACAAATGGACCAAACTCGTCTTCGATTATCTGCGCGGCCGTGCGACGCTCAAGCGCGTCTATGTTCTGATAGACAGCCGTCACGGCATCAAGAAGAACGACGAGGACGTGCTGACGCTGCTCGACAAGGCCGCCGTCTCCTATCAGCTGGTCCTGACCAAGACCGACAAGATCAAGGCACCCGCTGTGCCGAAGCTGCTTTCCGAAACGGCAGAAAGGATCCGCAAGCGCCCGGCCGCCTATCCCGCCGTGCTGTCCACCTCGTCCGAAAAGGGCGACGGGCTGGACGACCTGCGCCAGGCGATCGCCGAAACCGTCGGCATCGCCAACTGGAAATAGAGGCCTCCTAATGCCTCGCTCGTTTCCTAAGCTCGCTTCCGCATGTCACGGCTCGATGGTTTTTCCGGAAGCGGCCTCCTCTTTAGTGCAAAGATTGCCGTAGCACCTAGAGGTTGAATAGTGCGCCACCAGAAAACTATTGGTTGACGACGCACATTTGCTGAGCTACATAGCGGCCATCGAATTTTGCTTGCTGGCTTGGTTATCGCGCGATTAGCACCGCGCCCTGAACGAACTTCCTTTCAAAAATCGCTATCACCATCCGCATCGCCGTGGCGCTGCGATTCTTCAATATTGCTATGAAAGGGTTCATCATGACCACTGGCACAGTTAAATGGTTCAACTCCACCAAAGGCTTCGGCTTCATTCAACCTGACAATGGCGACGCTGACGCCTTCGTTCACATCTCCGCCGTCGAGCGCGCCGGAATGCGCGATCTCGTCGAAGGCCAGAAGATCGGCTTCGAACTCGAGCGTGACAGCAAGTCGGGCAAGATGTCCGCTTGCAATCTCCAGAACGCTTAAATCGATATCTGCTTTCCTTTGACCACGGATGTACTGGCACTGCCGGAAGCACGTTATCAATTCAAGGCCAGGCGATTTGCCTGGCCTTTTTGTTTTCCAACCACAAGGCAAGCCAGCGTGGTTGATTCGCCGTCGCCGGGAGATCGCGTCCGGCACATGGACTTCACCGCATCGCCATCTCCGGAACATCGCGAAATCAGGTGATGTCACGGTTCAATTGCACCCAAGGAAGCATCGATGACAAAGGATACGAAGGAACTTCAGGCGATCAACACGGCTTGGCAGATCGCTATTCAGGAGATCTTACGCATGGTTATCCGGGACATGTATCACGGCGGCGGCGAGGAATCGTTCAAGACGCATATCAAGCGTATCGAAGAGGCGGCCGTGGACAGCATTTACACGGATTTGCGGCTGCGCGGGACAGATGAATGGACTGAAGTCCTGGTCAAAGAAAAAGCCAGTAATTTCGTCACCATGCTGCTAACGTCCTTTACATATGACCGAGCCTAGATCACGGCCCGGAATAATCGTCGCACAACAGAACTGTCTGCATGAATGACCGGCGTTGATTGCGCTTGCCTCCCCGCAGCTTTTAAAGCAACCCTTCACTCTCATGCTGCGCAAGAGCAGCCGCGCCCGCGAGTAATATTTGATGACCGACAGCAAGGACCAGCCCCTTTCGCCCGAAGGCGTCGGCAATATGCCTCATCTTGCCGAAGCCCTCGATGACGACCGGTTTCGACATTTTCTCGATCATGTTCCATTCGCGGTGGCTGTCTCCGAACTCGGCGGCAACGAGGCACTGATTTACGTCAACCTCGAATTCGAGCGGCTGACGGCGCTGGCGGCAACGCAGGTCCAGGGAAAACGCTGGTCGGAAATCGAATTAAATTCAACCGCAGTCTCAGGAGAAGCGACACTCACCGCCGCTGTGACCTCTGCGGAGGAGTATGTTGGTGCCTTCTCGCTGGCAGCCGAAGCTGAGAGCACGGCGATTATCGATGTCTGGTCGAATACCATCATCGACGACGACGACACTCCGCTTTTCCGATTGGTGGCCTTTGCGGCTCGCAATGAGGCGGCAGCTGATCAGAGCTTCAACGAGTTGCTGACGGAGAAAGATGTCCTTCTGCGCGAACTTCAGCACCGCGTGAAGAACAATCTTCAGATGATCACGGCGCTCATCCGGATGGAGGCGCGCAATGCTCAACAGAGTGAGGAAAGCGAAAGATTTGCCCGCCTTGCTGGGCGGATTGAAGCCTTGGCTCTCCTCTATCGCTCGCTATCAGACGAAGAAAAGGGCGGGACAATCGATCTTGGCACCTATGTAAGCCAGATCGCCGCCTCGGTGATGGCGGCCCACGCAGTGGAAGGTATCCGGCTGGACATGAAGGTCGATACCTGGCCAGTCTCGGTCAACGTGGCCATGCCGGCCGGCCTTGTCATCAACGAACTCCTCACCAATACGCTCAAACACGCCTTCGTCGGGCGTGATGGCGGGGAGGTCACGCTCCGCTGTGTCGTCAGCGATACCGGGTGCAGGATCACCGTCGCCGATAACGGGATCGGTCTTCCCCAAGATGTGAATTGGCCGCACCCGGGAAAGCTGAGCGCGATGATCGTACAGTCCCTGAAACAAAACGCCCGCGCCGAAGTGGAAGTGACCTCGTCGCCGGATACCGGCATGAGTGTCTCACTCGTCTTCCCGAGAGCCGAAGCGGCCCAATAGCCTCAGCGGCGGTTATCGCGCCCTCTTCTGGAAGCTTTAGATTGCACGACAGCACACATCATTCTCGCTCGCATTAGGGGGCGCCCCGAAGAGCGCCCCATGTGATCGCACGCCGGCTTACATCTTCGGCAGCAGCACCGTGTCGACGACGTGGATGACGCCGTTGGATTGCTTGACGTCGGCGATCGTCACATGGGCGACATCGCCGTTTTCATCGGTCAGCGTGATCTTGCCCATGCTTTCCCTGGCTTTCAGCACGCAGCCGCCGACAGTCTTGATGTCGTGTTCACCGCCGTCATCCTTGATCATCTTGGCAACGGTCTTGGCCATCGCGTCGGCCGCAACGACGTGGCAGGTCAGGACCTTGGTCAGCTTTGCCTTGTTTTCGGGCTTCAGCAGCGCTTCGACGGTGCCTTCCGGCAGAGCGGCAAAGGCTTCGTTGGTCGGCGCGAAGACGGTGAAGGGGCCTTTGCCCTCGAGCGTGCCGACGAGGCCGGCGGCCTTGACGGCTGCGACCAGCGTCGTGTGATCCTTGGAATTCATGGCGTTTTCGACGATGTTCTTCTTTTCGAACATCGCTGCGCCACCGACCGTGGGGTTCTTCGCGTGAGCGACGAAGGCGACGACTGACATGGCGGTGGCGAGCGCGGCAACGCGCAGTGCAGACTTGATCATGATTTTCTCCTCTGGCCGGGTATCGACCGCCGGCTTTATGCCTCAAGCGTCGTCCGGACATTTCGAACTACGGAGGGCCGTGCCGAAGAGTTTCAGGAAGGAGAAAACGATTTATGGCCGGTGCCGATTTATGGCCGGCGCAGGGGGCCGCTTGCGATGATAGGGCCTGTCGCCTGCCCGGTCGGCGAGCCGCCGAAAGGTTCGAGGCTGACGGCAAGCGTGGCGCCGTCGCCGACATGACTGCGCAAATCGGCGGGAATGAGAAGTTCACCGCCTTCGCCCGGCTTGAAGATGCCGAGCGATTTCGGCACGCCGCTGCCAGGCACTAGCCAGAGCTCCAGCGACTTCTCCTCCGGCTTGCCGGCGGCAACCGGCACGATCTTCAACCGGCCGCTCTGCACCTCGTATGAGGCGCGCAGATTGATGACGTTGTTTTCGCCCGAAAGCTCGGCCACCAACGGTGTCGGTCCATGCGGCTGCGGCACCATGCCGGAGGCGAAGATGACGGCGCTGACGGCGACGACGATGCAGGCAAAGGCCAGCGAGCGCCAGAAGACGGCGGAATTCCAGAGCCCTTGCGAAAAGGACGGGCTCCTTTCGCCATCGCCGAAAAGCCGCGCCTCGATCTGCTTGAAGGTTTCCCGATTCGGCGCGACGCCTTCATACTCGTCGTTGAAGGAGGAAAGGTTGGCTTCCCAGCGGCTGACGATCGCAGCGAATGTCCGATCGTGGCGCATGCGCTCTTCCACCACCCGGCGATCCTGCTGCGACAGAACCCCAAGCACGTATTCGCCGGCGAGAACCTCGTCGCGGGAGCGGTTTCCCTTGCTTTTGTCGGGCGATGTCATCGTTCCATGCACTCTCTCAGTTTCAAGAGGCTGCGCCTGAGCCAGGTCCGCATCGTGTTCAGCGGGACACCAAACTGATCGGCCAGTTCCTGATAGCTCAGCCCTTCGACATAAGCCCGTTTCACCGCGACCGCACGATCAGCTTCCAACTCTTCCATGCAGGTGTCAATCCGCCTTCCTTCATCCTTTGTGACCGTCTGCTTTTCCGGGTCGGGTGCGGAATCGGCAAGATCATAGGCACTGTCCAGTTCGTCGGCGATGGGCTTGCGCGCCCGCAGCATATCGATCGCACGGTTGCGTGCGATCGCCGCGAGCCAGACCGACGGCGCACCCGATGCTACAGAGAAGCTCCCGGCGCGCTGCCAGATGCTGATATAGACCTCCTGCAGGGCTTCCTCGGCTTCCGCGCGATCCTTCAAGATACGCAGGCAGATCGACAAAAGTTTCGGTCCTGTCTGGTTGTAAAGGGCAACGAAAGCCCTGCGGTCGCCGAGCGCGACGCGGCCGATCAGGTCTGCGATCCCATCGCCTTGCATGCCGTTCCTCATATTGTGCCTGCGTTTGCGCCGGACAGAGAAATCCGCCGGCTCCGCGTCACATACGAAAAACTATTACCTGCTGGATTATTCCCTCTGTCAGAAACTTGGGATAAAAGGCCGCGATCAATTCTGCGGGGTCCCCATGAACGAGTCCGAAAGCGAAATGCAGGCACGGCTTCTGGCCAAGGCGCTGCCTTTCATGCAACGCTACGAGAACAAGACGATTGTCGTGAAATATGGCGGCCACGCCATGGGCAATCCCGAGCTCGGCAAGGCCTTTGCCAGCGACATCGCGCTCCTGAAGCAATCGGGTGTCAACCCGATCGTCGTTCACGGCGGCGGTCCGCAGATCGGCGCCATGCTGAACAAGATGGGCATCGAATCGAAATTCGAGGGCGGTCTTCGCGTCACCGACCAGAAGACGGTCGAGATCGTCGAGATGGTGCTCGCCGGCTCGATCAACAAGGAGATCGTGGCCCTCATCAACCAGACCGGCGAGTGGGCGATCGGCCTTTGCGGCAAGGACGGCAACATGGTCTTCGCCGAAAAGGCGCGCAAGACCGTGAAGGATCCGGATTCGAACATCGAGCGCGTGCTCGATCTCGGCTTCGTCGGCGAAGTGGTCGAGGTCGACCGCACGCTGCTCGATCTGCTCGCCCGCTCCGAGATGATCCCCGTCATTGCGCCGGTCGCTCCCGGTCGTGACGGCGCGACCTACAATATCAATGCCGATACCTTCGCCGGCGCCATTGCCGGTGCGCTCAACGCCACTCGCCTGCTTTTCCTGACCGATGTGCCCGGCGTTCTCGACAAGAACGGCCAGCTCATCAAGGAGCTTTCCGTTGCCGAAGCGCGTGCGCTGATCGCCGACGGCACGATATCAGGCGGCATGATCCCGAAGGTCGAGACCTGTATCGATGCGATCAAGGCCGGCGTGCAGGGCGTCGTCATCCTGAACGGCAAGACCGCCCATTCCGTCCTGCTCGAGATCTTCACCGAGCATGGCATCGGCACACTGATCGTTCCCTGATCGAAGGCTGCGCCCTTCACCGATATGAAGGGCGCATCTTTTTTCGCCGCCTGCAAGGCGGGGATCGGCATCAAAGCCGGCTATAGATCGCCGCCGCGTCCTGCTTCAGCTTTTCCATCATCGACCGGTAAGGTCCCGGACCATAGCTGATGCGGCCGACGCCGAGCTTCGCCAGCGCCGTCAGATCGGGGGCGCCAGTCCTCATCATGATGTTGACCGGCAGCGGCGATGCCGCGCAGATCTTCTCGATCAGGGCAGGCTCGATCAGGCCCGGCACGAAGAAGCCGCTGCCGCCGGCCGCCGCATAGGCCCTGCCTCGCTCGATCGCCTCGTCCACCAGACCGGCATGTTTCGAAAGATCGCTCTCAGCGAGGAAGAGGTCGGTGCGGGCATTGATGAAGAACGGGATATTTTTGCCCTCCGCCATCTCACGAATGGCGCGGATGCGGGCCGTCTGCTTCTCGACCGGATAGAGCCCATCGCCCTCCACCACCCGATCCTCGAAATTGATGCCGATCGCGCCGACATCAACCAGCTTGGCGACGTTGGCAGCCGCTCCAGCGGGTTCGGTCGAATAGGCGCCCTCGAAGTCGACCGAAAGCGGCAGGTCGATCACAGCGGTGATGGATCTCGCCGTCTCTACCAGCACCGACATCGGCAGTTTCTCGCCGTCAGGATAGCCGTGGGCGGCGGCAACCGACCAGCTGCCCGTCGCCAGCGCCTTGGCGCCCGCATCGGCGACGGCCTTCGCCGTGCCTGCGTCCCAGATATTGTAGAGAACAACAGGATCGCCCTTCCGGTGCAATGCGCCGAATGCCTTAGCCTTTTCGTTCTGGTTCATACTGTCTCCTCCATCTTTGCCCGTAGGCTGATCTTCTCTTCATGCCGTAGCAGCCATTGCTTGCGCCACAGCCCGCCGCCATATCCCGTCAGCGATCCGTCCGCGCCGAGGATGCGATGACAGGGTACGATGATGGCAAGCTGGTTGGCGCCATTGGCGCGGCCGACGGCGCGCACGACTTCGGGGCGCTCCATCTCCCTGGCAAGATCGCCGTAGGCGCGCGTCTGGCCGATGGGGATTTCGATAAGCTTTGCCCAGACATGTTTTTCGAAGGGCGTGCCTCCAAGCGCCAGTGGCGTCTTGAAGGTTGTCAGCCGTCCATCGAAATAATCCCGGATTTCCGCCTCGATCTGGTCTATCCCCGGCGTGCGGCCGATCGCGACCGAGGAGCGGACGCGTTTCTGCAGAGCCTCGAGCTCGGTCGGCAGCGCCTTACGGTCGTGAAATTCGAGAAGATGCAAATGCGTCTTGTCGGCGACCGCGATCATCGGCCCGAGCGGCGTGTCGAACCCGCCGGCAAAGAGCAGTTCGCGGTTCTGCGAGAGCGCCGGCGCTTTGCCGACGAGCCGCTGGAAAGCCGTCCGGAAGCCACTCGGGGATTCATACCCCGCGTCAAGCTGCGCATCGATGACGCGCGCGCCATCGGCGAGCTGCCGAGCTGCCTCGCCCAGCCTGATATAGCGGACGAGATCATGGAAGGTCATGCCGAGCGCCCGTTTGAAGGCGCGGCGCACGGTCGATGGATCATGGCCTCTGCGCACAAGCTCATCCTCGGTCCAGCGAACCTCCGGCTCGCTGTCGAGCCGCGCCAGCAGCTCGTCGACGATCGGCTCCCTTCCCGGCTGCTCAAGCGGCCTGCAACGCTGGCACGGGCGAAAGCCGGAATGCATGCAGGCGGCGATCGTGTCGAAGAAGATGGTATTTTCCCGCTTCGGCTTGCGCGCCGGGCAGGTCAGACGGCAGAAGATACCCGTCGTTTTGACGCAGACATAGGCCTGGCCCTCATAATCGGCGCTGCGCGCGATCAGGGCGTCATAGAGCGTATCGTCATCAGGGCGTTCGAAAAGCATGTCGGCTTTCTAGCATCCTCGGCCCTGGCCGTCCGCCGAAAATCGGGCGTCTATTTTTTCTTCTCGATTTCCTTGGCGGAGAAGCCGTGCCATAAGACCGCCATGACAAAGATCGACCGCACGCCTGATAAAGCCGATTTCGCGCACGTTACAGACTGGGTCTTCGACCTCGACAACACGCTCTATCCGCATCATGTCAATCTCTTCGCGCAGATCGACAAGAACATGACCGCCTATGTCGCCGCACTCTTACAGATGGAGCGGGAAGAGGCGCGCAAGCTGCAGAAGCAATATTATCTCGACCATGGCACGACCCTGCAGGGCTTGATGATCCATCATGGCATCGACCCGAACGATTTCCTCGAAAAGGCCCATGCGATCGACTATTCGGCGCTGACGCCGCAGCCGGAACTCGGCGAGGCGATCAAGGCGCTGCCGGGGCGTAAGTTCATCTTCACCAACGGCAGCGTCAAACATGCCGAAATGACGGCCGGCGCGCTCGGCATTCTCGAGCATTTCGACGATATCTTCGACATTGTCGCCGCCGACTACGTGCCGAAACCCGCGCAGGCGACCTACGACAAATTCACCGCGCTGAAGCGCGTCGAAACCGGCAAGGCCGCCATGTTCGAGGATCTGCCGCGCAACCTGACGGTGCCGAAGGCGCTCGGCATGCAGACCGTGCTGCTGGTGCCGCGGAATCTGGAAGAGACGGTCGTCGAATGGTGGGAAAAGACCAGCGGCGAGGAGGATCATATCGATTTCGTCACCGACGACCTCGCTGCCTTCCTCGGCAAGATTACCGGCTGAAGCATTACGAAGTTTTCATTCAGCTTACCGATGTTTAACTGGGTCTTTCGGGCCTGCTGCCATAGCTTCTTTCGTGAGGGGACACCTTACGAAAGGCAAACACGATGTACCGCAACAAGCTGATACTGGCAGCGCTTTCCTCCACCCTCATCTTCGGCGCAGCCGCCGGGGCAGGTTTTGCCGCACCCGGTGACGGGCCGCGTCAGCACCCCGGCATGCACGGCGCGGGGCCTGCCGCCTTCCGCGAAATCACCTATGTCTGGATGCTCAAGCAGTTCGACACCAACAAGGATGGAAAGGTCTCCAAGGACGAGGCGACAGCCGGCGTCGACAAGCTTTTCGCCGCGATCGACACCAACAAGGACGGCTCACTGACCCCGGGCGAAATCCGCGAGTACCGGAAAACGCAACTGCAGGCGATGAGAGATCAGCGCAAGCAGGAGGCCGGCGACGACAAGGATGCAAACGCCGCAGTCGCGACGCCGGATAATGACGACCAGGGAGGGCCGCCGCGCGGCGGTCACGAGGGTCGTGACGGGCATCGCTGGATGCACCACGGCGGCAACATGATGCATGCCTCGATCATGATGCAGCGGATCGACACCGACGAGAACGGCCAGATTTCCAAGCAGGAAGCCGAAGCCGCCATGGACAAGCTGTTTGCGCGGATGGACCGCAACAAGGACGGCGTCATCTCGATCGACGATATGCCGGACCGGCCGTTCCTGTAAGGCCGGACATACCATTGACTCCGCTCTTTCCCTGCCGCCGCAGGGAAAGAGATCTCCTATGTCTCTTGCAATAGAAATGCTGCACGCGAACCGTCATTCGCGGCGTTCGTAGAAATCCTGCACGATCTTCCACGCGGCTTCGGCCGTCTCGACGAAGCTGATCAGCTTGACGTCGTCAGGCGCGATCGTGCCGAATTCGGCCAATGCGTCGAAATTGATGATGCTCTTCCAGAATGCCTCCCCGAAGAGGATTAGGGGCAGACGCTCCATGCGGCCGGTCTGGATCAATGTCAGGCATTCGAAAAATTCGTCGAGCGTGCCGAAGCCGCCGGGGAAGACCGCGATCGCCTTGGCGCGCACCATGAAATGCATCTTGCGGATAGCGAAATAGTGGAAGTTGAAGCTGAGCTCCGGCGTGACATAGACGTTCGGCGCCTGCTCATGCGGCAAGACGATGTTGAGGCCGATCGAAGGCGCGCCCTCATCGGCCGCGCCGCGATTGCCCGCCTCCATCACGCCGGGGCCGCCGCCGGTAACGATGACATATTCGTGGAAGTTAAAGGTCGCCGAATATTTCGAGCACAACCGGGCAAACTTGCGCGCCTCGTCATAATAGACGGAAGCTGCCTCCAGATTGGCGCGCTGGATTTCGTTGCGGGCGGCCCAGGCGCTCTGGCCCGGGGCGGGAATGCGGGCGCCACCGAACATGACGACGGTTGACTTGATGCCGCGTTCGGTCAGCATCATTTCCGTCTTCATCAATTCCAACTGCAGCCGGATCGGCCGCAGTTCCTCGCGGCAGAGGAAATCCTCGTCGACATAGGCAAGGCGATACGCGGGCGACAGCGTCTGCGGCGTTTTCGGCACCGCTTCGGCGCGCTGCCGGTCGATCGAACTGCTCTTCAGCGGGTCCCAGACACCATCCTTGCGCCGCGAACCGCCGTTTCGTCCCTTCGCCATATCGAAATGCCTTTCAGTATTGCCGGCCGTGAAACCGGATATGTCGCTACAACGCCTTGAATCCAGATATGATCTTGTCCGAAAAATCATTCCGTTCTACGGGTGCATGCTGTAGAGCAGGACACACCGCCGATCGCAATTCTAGAGACTCCGCCGTCTCCACGATAAAGATCGAAGTTTAAGGAATTCTCATGAGCGCCACCGACCTCGCATCCCTCGAAAAGACCATCGAAGCCGCCTTCGACAATCGCGATAATGTGAACACGTCGACAAAGGGCGAGGTTCGCGACGCGGTCGAAGCAGCGCTCGATCTGCTCGACGCCGGCAAGGCCCGCGTGGCCGAACGCGGCGCCGACGGCGCCTGGACGGTGAACCAGTGGCTGAAGAAGGCCGTGCTGCTTTCCTTCCGCCTGAACGACATGGACGTGGTCAAAGGCGGCTCGGGCAATTCCACCTGGTGGGACAAGGTTCCTTCGAAATTCGAGGGCTGGGGCGAGAATCATTTCCGCGCCGCCGGCTTCCGCGCCGTGCCCAACTGCGTCGTGCGCCGCTCGGCCTATATCGCGCCCAACGCGATCCTGATGCCGTCCTTCGTCAATCTTGGCGCCTATGTCGGCGAAGGCACGATGGTCGACACCTGGGCAACGGTCGGTTCCTGCGCGCAGATCGGCAAGCATGTGCACCTGTCCGGCGGCGTCGGCATCGGCGGCGTGCTGGAACCGATGCAGGCCGGCCCGACGATCATCGAGGACAATTGCTTCATCGGCGCCCGTTCCGAGGTGGTCGAAGGCTGCATCATCCGCGAAGGCTCCGTACTCGGCATGGGCGTCTTCATCGGCAAGTCGACCAAGATCGTCGATCGCGCCACCGGCGAGGTGATGTACGGCGAAGTGCCGCCCTACTCGGTCGTCGTCGCCGGCTCGATGCCGTCTGGCAATGCGACGATGGCAAATGGCCTGCAGGCGCCGCATCTCTACTGCGCCGTCATCGTCAAGCGCGTCGATGAAAAGACCCGCTCCAAAACCGGCATCAACGAGCTGCTCAGAGATTGATGACATCTGGACGTTGATCCGGTAAACAGACGGCGTCCTTTTAGGCGAGGCGGCTCCCGCCTTGCCATGTCTTTGCCATTCCCGCCGGATAGTTCGACCGCCATGACCGCTACCGACCCCGTCGTCAATCTGCAGGCGCTGATTCGCTGCCCCTCCGTGACACCAGCCGAAGGCGGCGCGCTCTCAGCGCTCGACGCAATGCTTTCGCCGCTCGGCTTCAAGATCGACAGGGTGAAGGCGAGCGAGGCCGGCACGCCTGATATCGAGAACCTCTATGCGCGCCTCGGCGGCGACGGCCCGCACCTGATGTTTGCCGGCCATACCGATGTCGTACCCGTCGGCGACGAAGCCGCCTGGACGCATCCGCCCTTTGCCGCCGAGATTTCGAAGGGCGAGCTTTTTGGTCGGGGCGCAGTCGACATGAAGGGCGGCATCGCCTGCTTCGTCGCCGCCGTCGCCCGCCACATCGAAAAGAACGGACCGCCCAAGGGCTCGATTTCCTTCCTGATCACCGGCGACGAAGAAGGCCCGGCGATCAACGGCACGATCAAGCTCCTGCAATGGGCGGCCGAACGCGGCGAGCGCTGGGATGCCTGCCTCGTCGGCGAGCCGACCAATCCGGATCACCTCGGCGACATGATCAAGATCGGCCGGCGCGGCTCGATGTCCGGCAAAATCACCGTGCATGGCGTACAGGGCCATGCGGCCTATCCGCACCTTGCCGACAATCCGGTGCGCGGCATGCTGCAGCTGACGCATGCGCTGATGGATCCACCCTTCGATGGCGGCACCAACGATTTCCAGCCGTCGAACCTCGAGGTGACCACGATCGATGTCGGCAATCCCGCGACGAACGTCATTCCGGCGAAGGCATCAGCAAGTTTCAACATCCGCTTCAACGACAGCTGGACGGTGGAGACGCTGCGGGCGGAGATCCTGCGCCGTCTCGATACTGCCGCCAAGGACGGCGCGCTCAGGCCGGGCCGGGAGCCAGTGAAATACGACATCGTCTGGGCCGACCGGCCAAGCCATGTCTTCCTCACGCGCAACAACGGCCTGATTGCCTCGCTGTCATCAGCCATTGAGAGCGTGACCGGCCGGTCGCCGGCGCTTTCCACCACCGGCGGCACGTCGGATGCGCGCTTCATCAAGGATTATTGCCCCGTGGTCGAGTTCGGTCTCGTCGGCCAGACGATGCACATGGTCGACGAGCGCGTCGCGGTGTCCGATCTGGAAATGCTGACGGCGATCTACGAAACCTTCATCGCGCGCTGGTTCGCCAATGCCGGGTCTTAGGGAAGTTCAATACTATCTGGCCGGCCTTTGGCTGCTGATCCGGTTGGACCCCCGCGGCTTCCGCTTCCTCGACATATCGGAGCGCGGCGTCAACCGCTCGTTCTGGGCAATAGCCTGGTGCCTGCCGCCGATGGGTATTTCCTGGCTCTGGCTGCGCCAGGCCTTCCTGCGCTTGATGCCGCCGAACGCCGATGTCGGCTTCGCTTTCTACTTCCGGCTCGGCCTCGTCGAAGTCGCCAACTGGTTCGTGCCGCTGGTCTTTGCCGGGCTGCTGATGCTCGCCTTCCGCATGGGCGAGCGCTTCGCGCCTGTCGTCGTCAGCGTCAACTGGCTCTGGGTGCCGCTCTCCTATATTGACGGGCTGCTGCTGGCGCTTGTGTTTTTCCTGCCCGGTGCCGTCGGCTTTGTCTCCCTGCTGGGGCTCGCCTTTATGCTTGCGCGGGTTTTCGTGCTGGCGCGCATTCTCCGGATGATCTGCCAAGGCCACGCGCTGATGGTCGGCGCTCTGACGCTGGTGCTGCTTGTGCCGTCGATGATCCTTTCGGAATATCTACAGCACTTCCTCGGCATCTTTCCCATCTGATCAAGCTACGGCAAATCGTCATTCTCATCGGCATCGGTATCGCTGACCGGTCTGCGGCGGTCGGTGATCACCTCGGGATAATCCACCTGCATGAAGTAAAGGCCTTCCGGCGGCGCCACCGGGCCGCAAGCCTTGCGATTCTGCGCCTCGAGCGCTGCCTGCACATCCTCCGGCGTCCATTTGCCCTCGCCGGCGAGTTTCAGCGTGCCGGCGAAGGACCGGATCTGATTGTGGAGGAAGCTCTGCGCCGTGGCGCGGATCTCGATCAGCTCGCCGTTGCGCGTCACATCCAGCCGGTCGAGCGTACGCACGGGGCTGTGCGCCTGGCAATGGGCGGAACGGAACGTGGAGAAGTCGTGCCTGCCGACGAGTTTCTGCGCGGCGGCATGCATGACTGCGTGGTCGAGCGCCTTCGGCACCCACCAGGCCTTGCCGGCTTCGAGCGCCAGCGGCGCCCGGCGGCTGACGATGCGGTAGAGGTAATGGCGTCTCATTGCGGAGAAGCGAGCGTCGAAGAATTCGGGAACCGCCTCGACGTCAAGAATGGAGACGAGCTCGCCGGCGAGCCTCAGATGTGCGTTCAAGGCGTTCTGCAGCTTGTAGGGCGACCAATCCTTCGAAAGATCGGCATGGATCACCTGTCCTATGGCGTGGACGCCGGAATCGGTGCGTCCGGCGCCGCGGACAGACACCGTCTCGCCGGTCAGCGACAGCACCGCCGCTTCGATCGCGCCTTGTACCGAGGGACCGTTCTCCTGCCGCTGCCAGCCGACATAGGGGCCGCCGTCATATTCGACGGTCATGCGAAACCGCGGCATCAGGAAAGCCTCATGCCCGCTGCAAGCGGCGTGCCCCTGAGAAAATCGGCCGCAGCCAGCGCCTTGCCGCCCGCCTTCTGCAGCCTGGTCAACCGCACCGCGCCCGAGCCGCAGGCAACCACGAGATCATACGTCAGCAATTGCCCGGCAGCACCCTGCCCTTCTGCCAGCTCGGAAGCCAGCACCTTCACCCGCTCCGGCTTGCCACCGATCTCAAGCTCGAACCAGGCACCGGGAAATGGCGCGAGGCCACGGATATGATTGTGCACTTCCCTGGCGTTCCTGGAAAAATCGATGCGGGTCTCGGCCTTGTCGATCTTGGCGGCATAAAGCACGCCCTCTTCCGGCTGCGGCGTCAGCGGCAGATCATTCATCTCCAGCTTCACCATGGCTTCCGCCATCGCCTTGGCGCCGGTGAGCATCAGCCGGTCGTGCAATTCGCCAGCAGTCATATTGGGGCCTATCTCGACTTCGCGGGTGAGTGCCACGGCGCCGGTATCGAGACCCTTGTCCATTTTCATCACCATCATGCCAGTCTTCGTGTCACCCGCCATGATCGCCCGCTGGATGGGAGCAGCACCCCGCCAGCGCGGCAGCAGCGAGGCATGGCCGTTATAGCAGCCATCCCGAGTACCGTTCAAAATCGCCTCCGGCAGCAACAGCCCGTAGGCAACGACGACGCCGACATCGGCATTGAAGGCGCGAAATCTGTCGCGCTCCTCGGGGTTCTTGAAATTGACCGGCGTGAAGACTGGAAGACCAAGCAATTCAGCTGCCTGATGCACCGGCGATTTCTGCAAATCGAGTCCGCGCCGGCCGCCTGGCCGCGGCGGCTGGGTATAGACGGCGACGATGCTGTGCCCGGCGTCGACGAGCAGGCGCAAGGTCGGAACCGAGAACTCCGGCGTTCCCATGAAGATGATGCGAAGAGACATTCTATCTCACTAAATGAAGATCAGCCGTCTTCAAACGGGTTTACGAGCTTGAGATCAAGCCCCTCGAAATCTCTGGTGTTGCGAGTGGCGAGCGTCGCGCCGTTTGCAAGGCAGATGGCGGCAATCATGGCATCCTTCGTTTCCATCGGCCGCCCCGCCTTTCTACGCTCCGCGGCCACCAGGCCATAGCGGTTCGCCGCGCTCAGGGAGAAGCCGAGTATACGGCCTGAAAATTCCGACTCGATCCGATTGAAGTCGGAGATCAACGCCGTCTTTCGCCTGCCATCGTCAAGGAGTTCAAGACCGTAACGCATTTCTGCGACGACGATCGTCGTCAGGAAAAGCGTCTCAACGTCGTAAGCGTCCAGCCAGTTCAATATCCGCTCGCTGTGGGTTTTCCCCTGCAATTCGGAAATCACATTCGTATCGAGAACGATCATGTCTCGAAACGCGGCGGTTCGCGGTCGAGTTCATGGCGAGATGCGGCGATTGCTTCCACTTCTTCATCGCTCAGTCTCTCTTCGCCCATGAGAAAGCGCAGGCGCTGTCCGGCGGAAACGCCTGCGCGCTTCACCGCAATCTGCTGACGGATGATTTCGATCGCCTCTTCCGAAAGGCTGCGACCGTTGCGCTGTGCGCTTTCCTGAAGCTGCCGCTTCATCGCATCCGGAACGTCTCGAATAAGCAGGTCACCCATTCGGCACCTCCATCATGATATCGGTGATATCATAGTGCCTCGCCGGTGATTTTTCAACGACCCACTCAGAGCGCCTTCGACTTTGCCGCTTTGCTGAATTTCTTGATCACCATTTCCCGCTTCAGCCGCGAGATGTGATCGATGAACAGCACGCCGTTCAGGTGGTCGATCTCGTGCTGCAGGCAGGTGGCGAGCAGGCCGTCAGCCTCTACCGTCTGTTCCTTGCCGTTCCGGTCGAGATATTTGACCGAGACGACTGCCGGGCGCTCGACCTCGGCATAATAATCCGGAATCGACAGGCAGCCTTCCTCGTAGACGGAGCGCTCGTCGGAGGATTTGACGATCTCCGGGTTGATGAAAACCTGCGGCTGTTTTTCCTCGCCCTCGCGCGACACGTCGATGACGAGCATGCGGCGCGGCACGCCGATCTGGATTGCGGCAAGGCCGATGCCCGGCGCGTCGTACATGGTTTCCAGCATGTCGTCGGCAAGGCGTTGCAGGTCGGCATCCACCCGCTCGATCGGCTTGGATAGCTGGCGGAGAACGGGATCGGGAAGAATGATGAGTGGCTTGATGGTCATGGCGTTCCCATAACCCATCTTTTCCGACTATGGAATTATCCGGCAGGCGGGGATTGCGCTTTTTTGCATCCCCACCTGGAATTTCGCCATATTCGCTTAGGCGGCCCGGCGGACAGCGACCGCGGAACGGCCATCCGCCCGGGCGCGGAAGCGCCGCAGAAGCTCGATCAGGTTCTCCACCTCGTCCTTGAGACGGCGGGTTTCGGCCGAGGTGTGCTCGACCATGCCTGAATTCTGCTGGGTGATTTCGCCCATGCTGCGGATCGCCACGCTGACCTCGTTGACGCCGGTCGCCTGATCGCGGGCGGCGGCGGCAATATCGGCGACGAACCGGTTGATGATGTCGATGCGGCTGATCATGTCGTTCAGCGCCTCGCCGGTGCTGGAGACGATGCCGACACCCTGGTTGACCTGGGTTGAGCTCTGCGAGATCAGGTTCTTGATCTCCTTGGCGGCGTCGGCCGTGCGCTGGGCGAGTTGGCGGACTTCTTGGGCGACGACCGCAAAACCCTTGCCGGCATCGCCGGCGCGCGCCGCCTCGACGCCGGCATTCAGAGCCAGAAGATTGGTCTGGAAGGCAATCTCGTCGATGACCCCGATGATCTTGGAGATCTCGGTCGAGGATTTTTCGATGCCGGCCATCGCCGAGACGGCGCTGGTGACGAGTTCGCCTGAGTTCTTTGCCTTCTGCTGCGTCTCGCGCACGGCGCCCGAAGCCTTCTCTGCATTGGCGGCTGTCTGGCCGACGCTGACGGAAAGCTGCTGCAGGGCCGCCGAACTCTCCTCGACGCCCGCCGCCTGCTGGGCGGTGCGCAGCGCCAGATCGTTGGTCGCGTTAGAAATGACGTCGGCGCCGCTCATAATATGGCCCGAGGTCTCGCGCACGGACGCGAAGGACTGTCGAAGGGCGCTGACGGCGCGATTATAGTCCTCGGCCATCTGCTTGAAATTGCCCGGCAGGTCGGTCGGCAGCGTGGCTTCGAGATCACCGTTCGAGAGCGCTTCCAGACCACGGCGCAATTGCTCCAGCGCCATCGCCTGGTCGGATTCGGCCTGTGTGCGCTCCTCCTCCAATGCACGGCGCTTGGCTTCGAGCGTTTCCAGGTAGACCGAGATGGAATAATCCATGTCGAGCATGCCGGCCTTGATGACCGCCGACAACTTCTCGGCCAGCAGCTTGCCCTGCTTGCGCGCGAAGACCGAAGGCCACTGCTTCTCCATGATGCCTTTGACGAGTTCCGACATGACGATGGCGTAGCCCCCGATATACCAGCGCGGCTCCAGCCCGATGCGGGCATGCGTGCGGCCGACGGCGGTCACACCTGCGACATAGCTCTCGTCGAAGGTGCCGCCGGCGAGATTGGCCCAATGATCCTGCTGGCGCTTCTTGGCATGGCCCATATGAGACTTGTCGGCAAAAAAGCCGGCAACGGCGGAGGTCCTGGCGATCTTGGCGTAGAATTTGTCGAGGGCGTCGCCAATCAGCTCCGATATGACAGGGCGCAGATCCCGCATCGACTTGCGCGCCGCCTCATCCAGTTCGATGAAATCGAGGCGCTGCCTGAGGGCATTGTCGGTCTGCTGGGACGTCATGGGGATCTCTATACTTGGCGCAAGCGCGCGGGAGGGAATTTCTGCGCCACAGGTTTTGGCGAATATAGTTGAGCAATCGTTAAACTAGGCGGCGATTTCTTCCGATGAACGAGGAATCACTGCTGCTTGCGAAGATATTGGGGAGCGCCAATTCTGTTCACGTTTTGATCTAGATATCGCCATCTCTTCTGTTATGGTTTGGAATGACTAGTCATTCCGATTCGCTCACTCTTTCCCTTGCGTCGATCAGCCCGGCCATGCTGGCGCTTGCCGGCGGGGTTCTCGCTGCCCTCGTCCTGCTGGTGATCGTCCTTCTCCTGCGCGGTGCCAGCCTTCGCCGCGAGCAGGCGGAAGAGGCAAGCTTTCGCGCTGGGGAAAGCGAGGCGCGCATGGCCGAGCTTTTGAAGATCCAGGCGGAAATGCAGGGCCGCATCGCGGCGATGACCGAGGTTTTCGGTGCGCGGCAGAGCGAACTCAACCAGACGATCAACCAACGCCTCGACGGCATGACGCAGCGCGTCAGTTCGACGATCACCGAGCAGACAAAATCGACGCACGAGAACCTGCAGCGGTTGCAGGAGCGGCTGGCGGTCATCGATGCCGCGCAGAACAATATCCAGACGCTCGCCAAGGATGTCGTCGGGCTGCAGGCCATTCTCTCCAACAAGCAAACGCGCGGCGCCTTCGGCCAGTCGCGCATGGAAACCATCATCGCCGACGGCCTGCCGAGGGGCGCCTATTCCTTCCAGCCGACGCTTTCCAACGGCTCGCGGCCGGACTGCACGATCCGCATGCCGAACGACGCGCCGTCGCTGGTGATCGACGCGAAATTCCCGCTCGAAGCCTGGAACGCGATTCGTGATGCGGGCAGCCCCGAGGCCGGCAAGATCGCAAGCCAGCAGTTCCGCCGCGACATGGAAGTCCATATCCGGGATATTTCCGAGAAATATCTGATCCAGGGCGAAACCCAGGATACGGCTTTTCTCTTCGTGCCGTCCGAATCGATCTTCGCCGAGGTCCACGAAAATTTCGAGCCGGTGGTGCAGAAGGCGCATCGTTCACGCATCGTCATCGTCTCGCCGTCGCTGCTGATGCTGTCGATCCAGGTCATCCAGGCTGTTCTCAAGGATCAGCGCATGCGGGCGCAGGCACATCTGATCCAGGGTGAGGTGGCCCTGCTGATGGATGATCTCGGCCGTCTCGACGAGCGGGTGCGCAAGCTGCAGGGCCATTTCGCCATGGCGCAGAAGGATATCGACATGGTGGTCACGTCAGCCGACAAGCTTACCAAGCGCGGTGCCAAGATCGAAGGGCTGGAATTCGAGGCGAGCGATGGCAAGCCGGCCCGCGACAGCGAGCCTGCAACCAAATCAATGGAAAGCCGCACCGGCCTCCTCAAGCTGCGGGTGGTTGACGAGGAGTGACCGCTTCGGGCAGTGTCGCGCCTGCAATTCTATCGAAGAGTTGGAGCATGCTGTCGCCCGCAAGCTCCAGATGACGAGGCATCTCATGATTACAGTTTTCGGGTCCATCAACATGGATCTCATCGCCACGACCGAGCGCCTGCCGAAGCCCGGCGAAACCGTGGCCGGCAATGGCTTTGCCACGGCCGCCGGCGGTAAGGGCGCCAACCAGGCGCTGGCGGCGCGCCGCGCCGGCTGCACTGTGCATATGGCCGGCGCCGTCGGCAAGGATGCCTTCGCCGCAGATGCCCTTGCCCTGCTCGATGATGCGGGAACCGACCTTTCTCTCGTCAGCCATGTCGATGGTCCCACGGGCACGGCGCTGATCCTTGTCGGCGGCGACGGGGAAAACATGATTGCCGTCGTTCCCGGCGCCAACGGCCTCGTAACACCCGCCGATGCCGAAACGGCGGTCGGCGGCATGAAGGGAGGCGATATCCTGATGCTGCAGCTTGAAGTGCCCGTTACGGCCGTCGAGCGCGCACTGTCGGCCGCCCGCGCCAAAGGGGTCACCAGCATTCTCAACCTCGCTCCGCTGATCCCCGATGCGCCGCGTCTTGGCCGGCTGGCCGATATCGTCATTGCCAATGAGACCGAATTCGAGCGGCTTGCAGGACAGAACGGTATGGACGCAGCCGCGCGCGAGGTAGCGCTGATCCGCCTGCATCAGGAGACCGGCCAGACGCTGATCGTGACGCTTGGCGGCGACGGGGTCATCGCCATTCGCGACGGGGCGATTTCAAGAGCTCAGGGCTTGGTGATCGAACCTGTCGATACGGTCGGCGCGGGAGACACCTTCTGCGGCTATTTCGCCGCGAGCCTCGATGACGGGCTCGATTTCGCCTCGGCGCTGCGCCGCGCGGCCGTTGCAGGTTCGCTCGCCTGCCTCAAGGCCGGAGCGCAGCCTTCGATCCCCTCGAGCAAGGACGTCGCAGACAGGATATAGCTCCGTCTCTTTTGCGAAGCCGCAAAATGGGGCCCTTAATTTTAAGGGAATTCCTGTGATTTTCCCTGGGCAAGCTACTAAAGTTTCATTCAAATTTAAGAGATCTCTGGCGATGTTGCCCGTGGTCGCCGGCTACTCCTGCTTTTGAGATCCGGCCATCCACGCGGCTACTCCATGACGGAGCGAGGCCTTTGCTCCTGCGCCGGAGAATGCCCATTCGGCGCATCCCTGCCCGAGGACCCTATGTTCATTTTTCGTATGAAATCGCTTGCGGCGAAGCTCATCGTCATCACAGGCATCGCCATCGCGCTTGTTCTCATCGTTTCGAACTTTTTCCTCATCGGCCAGACCCGGGATCGCGTCCAGACGCTGACGATGGACCAGGCCAATCTCGAGGCAAAATCGATCGCCAATGAAATCGCTGCCAATGTCGGCGAACTCGCCAGCGCCGCGCGCACTATGTCCGGCGTCATCGGCCGTGGCCACGAAGGCAAATCGCTCGATCGCAAGGGCACGATCAACGTGCTGAAGGCCAACCTCGAACAGAATGCCTTCGCCTTCGGCAGCTGGTTCTGCGAACAGCTCGGCGCGCTCGACGGCAAGACCACGGAGATCGCCAACAATAATAACGAAGGTACCAACAAGAACGGCGCCTTCACGCCCTACTGGTCGAAGACCAAGGATGGCGGCATCCAGTATTCGACCTTCGACAACGATTATACGTCCGAATGGTGGAAGCTTGCCGCCGACAGCGGCAAGGGCGCAATCACGACGCCTTATCTGGCCCAAGGGACTGACGTGCCGACGTTGCTGACCTCGATCGCCTATCCGATCATGTCGGGCGGCAAGATGATCGGCGTCGGCGGCGTGGACATCTCGCTGAAATCGCTGACCGACAAGCTGCAAGCGCTACACCCTTTCGGCTCCGGCCGCGTGACGCTGCTGGCGCAGAACGGCACCTGGGTCGTCGCACCTGTCGCCGACCTTATGAGCAAGGAATATGGCGGCGAGGGCGCTGACGTCGTCAAATCGGCTTTGTCGGGCAAGCAGCCCGGCCTTATCCGCGACCTCACCAATGACGGCAGCGATCCCTTCGACCGCGTCGTCTATCCATTCGCGGTTCCGGGCGTCAACGCCACCTGGGTCGTGCTCGTCGACGTGCCGCATACGGCGATCAATGCGCCAGTGCGAGACCAGACCTATATGATGATCGTCAACGGCCTCATCGTGCTCGGCGCCGTGATGCTCGCGCTCTATTTCGCCGTCCGTTCGTTCGTACAGCGGCCGCTCGGCGGCCTCGTCGCCAGCGTCAAGGCGCTCAGCGCCGGAGAATATTCCGAACCGGTCGCAGCCCAGGATCGCACCGACGAAATCGGTTCGGTCGCCAAGGCGCTTGAAGGCTTCCGCTTCAAACTCGCCGACTCCAGGCGCCTCGAAAGCGAGGCCGCCGACCAGCGGCAGGCCGCCGAGGCCGAGCGCGGCCGTTCGGAATCGGAGCGCCAGGAATCGGTATCGCTGCAGCGCCGTATCGTCTCGATCGTCGGCGCCGGGCTTTCTGAGCTGTCGCAGGGCAATCTGGGTTACCGCATCGCCGACGACTTCCCCGGCGAATACGGCAAGCTGAAGCAGGATTTCAACGCCGCCCTTGCCAGCCTCGAAGAGACCATCAACACGATGACCTTCAGCGTCGCCAATATCGGCTCCGGCACCGGCGAAATCAGCAACAGCGCTTCCGACCTCGCCAAGCGCACTGAACAGCAGGCGGCAAGCCTGGAAGAGACGGCGGCTGCACTCAACGAGCTCACCGCGCAGGTCGATTCCAGCGCCGAGAATGCCCGCACGGCCGCCGACAACGTCAATCTCGCCTGCCAGGATGCCGAGAGATCAGGCGAAGTGGTGCAGAAGGCGATCGCCTCGATGCAGGGGATCGAACAGTCCTCGACCGAGGTTTCGCGGATCATCGGCGTCATCGACGAGATCGCCTTCCAGACGAACCTGCTGGCGCTGAATGCCGGCGTCGAGGCCGCCCGCGCAGGCGAAGCCGGCAAGGGCTTTGCGGTCGTCGCCCAGGAGGTGCGGGAACTCGCGCAGCGTTCGGCCAATGCCGCCAAGGAGATCAAGACGCTGATCAACACCTCGGCCGTCCAGGTCAAGGAAGGCGTCGATCTCGTCGGGCGCGCCGGCGGCACTCTGCACAAGATCGCCGAACAGGTAATGGGCATCAACGGCCTCATCCGGCAGATTTCCGCATCGGCCAGCGAACAGGCCGTCGGCCTGAAGGAAATCAACCAGGCCATGAACCAGATGGACCAGGTGACGCAGCAGAACGCGGCGATGGTGGAGGAAGCGACGGCCGCAAGCGTGGCCCTCAACGACGAGGCGCAGACACTGAAGGCACTCGCCACCCGCTTCAGGGTCTCGGGTTCCAGCAACGCCAAAGCTCTCGCCTCGGTCGCGCAGCAGATGCGTACGCCTGTTGCCGCAGCGCCTTCGTATCGAGCTGCCCCGCCGGCTCCCCGTCGCGCGGCTGCCGCATCCCGTGGCTCGACCGCCGTGGCGCAGGACAGCTGGGAAGAGTTCTGAGCGCTCAACCGCTTACAGTAAAAAAGGCGCCTGAGAGATCCGGCGCCTTTCGCATTCGGGGGTGATGAGGCAGGTCTTATCGCAAACCGCTGCACAGATTTGCGCGATCCGCATCAGGCGGCGTTCGACGTCTGCTCTTCGTTGAGGAAAGCGTAGATCGCCGAGGCGGAATCGGTCGCGCGCAATTTTGCGACCAGATCATGATCGCGCAGAACGCGGGCGATACGCGACAAGGCCTTGAGATGATCGGCGCCGGCACCCTCGGGCGCAAGCAGCAGGAACACCAGATCGACCGGCTGGTCGTCGAGCGCCTCGAAATCGACCGGCTGATCCAGCCGGGCGAAAATGCCGACGATCGAATGGATGTTCACCAGCTTACCGTGGGGGATGGCGATGCCGTTGCCGACGCCCGTTGAGCCCAGGCGCTCGCGCTGCAGGATGACGTCAAAGATCTCCCGCTCGGAAAGCCCCGTGATTCTGGAGGCTCTTGCTGCCAATTCCTGAAGCAACTGTTTCTTGGAATTTACTCTGAGGGCGGGAATGATCGCATCCTGATGGAGCAAATCTGCCAATGCCATTTCTTTTTCCTTCTGTCACCGGGATCAGATGAAGGAGCGGCGGCAATCACCGCCGCTCATCGTCCTGATCTCAGCCTTTGATATTGGCTGAATCGATCCAGCCAATATTTCCGTCGTGCCGACGGTAAACAATGTTCAAATGTTCCTTGCCGGGGCTGCGGAACAGGAGAAGCGGCTCGTCGGTCATGTCGAGCGCCATCACGGCGGTGGCGACCGACATGGTCTTCAGCTGCTTCGTGCTTTCAGCGACGATCGCTGGGGCGAAATCGTCGGGAATTTCATCTTCGTGATCAGGAACGGAATCCATGACCGTGTAGGAGACTTCTGCAAAACCGTTCAGATGGTTTCCGGCGTGATGGTCCTTCAGCTTCCGCTTGTAGCGGCGCAGACGCTTTTCGATGCGCTCCGAAGCGGCGTCGAAAGCAAGCTGAGGATCAGTCGCTTCGCCGGCAGCATGCAACACGACGCCACTGTCGAGATGAAGCTTGCAATCTGCGGAAAAACGGGAACTCGCCTTTTCCACGGTGACCTGGCCGGAATACCCCCCGTCGAAGTATTTCGTGATGGCCATACCAATTTGGTCCTCGATCTTTTGACGGAACGATTCACCAATTTCCATATGTTTCCCGGATACACGCACACTCATGGAGTTTCCCTTCTTATGGTCGTTTGCGGGTATCAGTTTACGCCAAGCCTCAGGTTCATCCAAGCACTTCGCGCAATCTCAAGCAAGATCGCTTAAGCCTGAGGGTCCTTGGCGCCCTTGGGATGATGGGGATAACTCCAGACGCCGTTCGCGGCATCGATTGCGGCGGGCTTCTAGCCAGAGGTTACCGAAAAGTCAATAGGGCCACAGAACCTCCGCGAATCGTGCCCTCATCGATGTCCGGCGCTTTGCACCGCGCCGTATTCGCCCCTGCGGGGTATCGTCATGGCGGCGACGCCTGAAATGACGCAGACAAGTCCGATCCAGGCCGTCGAACTCAGTCTTTCACCGAGAAAGACGATGCCAATCGCAACACCGATCGGCACTCTGAGATAGGCTTGCGAGGTGGTTCCGACAGAACCCAGCGCCTGGACGAGACGGAAATAGATCGTAAAGGCAAGGGCCGTCGAAAAGGCGGAGAGAGCGAGCAGCGCCAGCATCGATGCCGCCGACGGGGCGAGTTCCCACGGCCGATCGACGACAAGGCTCACGGGCAGAAGAATGAGGGCGCCTGAGATCAGCGAACCGGCGGCCGGCACGGCGGGATCGAGCCCCTTGAAGTTCTTGCCGAAAATCGCGGCACCTGCATAGCAGACGGTCGCCGCGATGATGGCGAGCTGCGCCATCAGGCTTCCGCCGAGACCACCCAGCGCCTCGACGCCGATGATCAGGCAGATGCCGGCAAGTCCGGCCATCACGCCGAAGAGCTTTCGCGCCGTCGCCCGTTCATGGCGAGTTATCAGCACGGTCAGCAGGAAGGTGAAGATCGGCGTTGCCGAATTGAGGATCGCCGCCAGTCCGGCGTCGACGGACTGTTCGGCCCAAGCGATCAGCGTGAAGGGAATGACGCTGTTCAGACAGGCCTGGAGGAAGAACCGGCGCCATGTCTCCCGATCGCGCGGCAGACGGACATGCCGATGTCGGAGGACGGCAAGCAGAATGCCGCCGGCAATCAGCGTGCGCGCGGCGATCAAGGTCACCGGCGGAACCGTCTCGACGCCGATCTTGATGAAGGTGTAGGAGGAACCCCAGAGGGTCGCCAGCGCCAGCAGCAAGGAAAGCTCCCTGGCAAGGTTCGGATTTTGCGGTGTCATGGTTTGCACTTCGCTGTTCGCTCAAAACATCTGAGAGATAGCGGGATTTATGGGAGGATGCTTCGATCACGGCCGAAGCATTACCGCGTCAGAAGCCGGCGACCTTGGCAAGCGCCCGCTTCTCGCGGCGGCGCTGGACGGAGGAAGCGATGTTCATCGCCTCCCTGTATTTGGCAACCGTGCGGCGAGCGAGATCGACACCGCCCTTCTTCAGCATGTCGACGATATCGTCGTCGGAGAGCACTGCGTCCGGGCTCTCCTGCATGATCAGGGCGCGAATCTTGTGACGCACGGCCTCGGCCGAATGACTATCGCCGCCCTCGACGGCGCTGATCGAAACGGTGAAGAAATATTTGAGCTCGAAGAGACCGCGCGGGGTCAACATGTATTTGTTCGAGGTGACGCGGCTGACGGTGGATTCATGCATCTTGATCGCTTCGGCGACCGTCTTCAGATTGAGCGGGCGCAGGTGGTCGACGCCGTGCAGCAGGAAGGCATCCTGCTGGCGGACGATCTCGCTCGCCACCTTCATGATAGTCTTTGCCCGCTGATCGAGGCTGCGCGTCAGCCAATTGGCGCTCTGCAGACACTCGGAGAGAAAAGCATGATCCTCTCCATTCCTGGTCACACGGGAAAAATAAGACTGATTAACAAGCACGCGCGGCAGCGTATCCGGATTGAGCTCGACCAACCAACCGGTATCCGAGGAGGGCCTGACGACGACGTCAGGCATGATCGCTTCGGAAACGCCTGTCTCGAAACCGCTGCCGGGCTTCGGATTGAGCTGGCGGATCTCGCCGAGCATGTCGAGAAGGTCTTCCTCGTCGACGCCGCAGAGCCGCTTCAGCGTGGCGAAATCGCGCCGTGCCAGGAGTTCGAGATTTTCGACCAGCGCCTGCATGGCGGGGTCGTAACGATCCTTCTGCTTGAGCTGGATCGCCAGGCATTCGGCGAGGCTGCGGGCAAAAACACCCGGCGGATCAAGCGTCTGAAGGGCGGCGAGCACGCGCTCGGTCTGCGCAAGACTCGTGCCCAGCCTCTCGCCGGTTTCGACGATATCGGTCTGCAGATAACCGCAATCATCGAGCTGATCGACGAAGTTCTGCGCGATCAGCCGGTCGGCCATATCAGGTAGCACGAACGGAATCTGCTGGGCGAGATGATCGCGCAGCGATACCTGACCGGCGACGAAATCGTCAAGATCGTAATCGGCGACCTCGCCGCTGCCCGGCATCGACTTCCACTGGCTGACGAGTTCTGGCGCATCGAGGCGCTGCGGCCCACCGTCATCAGGATAAACATTGGTATAATTGGCGTCGAGTTCGTCGCTCAGCCGGCTCGTGCTGGCGCTGCCGCCGTTATCGTACCAGTCGCTGGAAAGCGCCTCGGTGCGGTTGTCGTAGCCGTCGTCCGAAGCGGCGTCCTCCGGCTGATGGCTATATTCTCCGTCCTCGGCTTCGCCGCGCTCACTGCCCGCCTCGCCGTCATTCGACGGAAATTCGAGCAGCGGATTCTTCTCCACTTCTTGGGCGATGAACTGGGTGAGCTCGAAATGCGTCATCTGCAGCAACTGGATGGATTGCATCAGTTGCGGAGTCATCACCAGGGACTGGTTCTGGCGCAGGAAAAGGTTGGCCGACAGTGCCATGACGAACGCAAAACTCCCCACGATTCCTTGGGAAACCGCGTCCGATCAACGCTTCAGGCCACGGAATTCCAACTTGGCCCAAAAATTGCTTTTTTATTGGATTTGGTCAAGTGGAACTATGCCGCAAGGTGAATTTCTCCAACTGGAGCATCATGCCGAAAACTGTGTGCGGTTTTCGGACGACATCAGGCCCTCATTCCTTGATTGAGATCCGGATGATTTCAGGCCGATGCGGCCTGAAATCATCCAGATCTGGCGTCAAAGGCTGAAATTATCGCCGAGATAGAGTCGGCGCACTTCGGGATTGTTGACGATGTCGTTTGCACGGCCGTGGGTCAGCACCTCGCCGGCGTGGATGATGTAGGCGCGGTCGATGAGGCCCAGCGTCTCGCGCACATTGTGGTCGGTGATGAGAACGCCGATGCCGCGCGCCGTCAGGTGGTGAACGAGATTCTGGATGTCGGCGACCGAGATCGGGTCGACGCCCGCAAAGGGCTCATCAAGCAGCATGAAGGTCGGGTCGGTCGCAAGGGCGCGGGCGATTTCGAGGCGGCGACGCTCACCACCGGAAAGGGCGACGGCAGCGCTCTTGCGCAGCTTCTGGATATGGAATTCCTCGAGGAGCTCGTTCAGCTTTTGCTCGCGCTCGGCCTTGTCCTTCACATGCACTTCGAGGACGGCGCGAATATTTTCTTCCACCGTCAGCCCGCGAAAGATCGAGGCTTCCTGGGGAAGATAACCGACGCCGAGGCGTGAGCGGCGATACATCGGCATGGTCGTGACATCGTTTCCGTCGATCTCGATCGTGCCTTCGTCCACCGGCACAAGGCCGGTGATCATGTAAAAACAGGTCGTCTTGCCGGCGCCGTTCGGACCGAGCAGCCCGACGGCCTCGCCACGGCGCACCACCAGCGAGACGCCGTTGACGACACGACGCGTCGCATAGGTCTTCGTCAGACCACGTGCGATCAGCGTTCCCTGATAGCGGCTCTTGTCGGCGGCACCCGCAGCTTGCGGCTCGGGCTTGCCGAACATGGTGGATAGCGATGTTAATTTCACGTGGGAGGCCGGCTTCTCAGTTCTGCTTCTGCTGCGATGTAGACGGCTGCGACTTCGGATCGAGCTGAATCTGGACACGCCCGCCGCAGCTTTCAAGCTCCGCCTGGCCGGTTTGCATGTGAACGGTCAGTTTGCAGCCGGTAAAGACGTTCGGCCCATCCGACAGAATAACCTTATTTCCGTCATTCGCCGTGAGGATGAATGTCTGCGAGGCCATGTCGAAGTTGCCGTCATCGGCAGTCGCCGTCTGCGTGCCAGAAACCAGGTAGACCTTGTCCGTCACGAGGATCTTGTCGATATCTGCACTTCCAGACGCAAGCGAGCCAGACTGTTGCGGCTTTGCCTCAGGTTGAGCCGCCGCCGTAGCGGAGCCCGCCTTTGCCGCCTTGTCTTTGTAATAGACGGTCATCTTGCCGGACTGCAACGTCGTCGTGCCCTGGACGACCTTGACGTTGCCGGTGAAAAGGGCCGTGTGTTCCTGATCGTGGATTTCCAGCTTGTCGCTTTCGATCTGGATCGGCTGGTCGTTGGAAAGCTTCATGCCCGACATGGTGGTCGACTGCGCGCCCGCGCCCGATGCCGTCAAAATAAGGGCAAATGCGCCGGCAATGAAAGCAATGCCAGTCTTGCAAGTGGAAATGCGACAATCTTTTGTCATGGATGACCCGGCTGGTTAGGTGCCCTGTTTATGGATGGTGGATGGATCGACATTCATGCGAACATTCCCCTCGAATGTGATCACGCGCCCCTTATCGGTTATCTCCATCGACCGCGCAACAATGGAAGCGTTGTCCTTGGTGATGGTGACAGGGTCGTCGCTCCGCATGTTTCCGCCCTTGATGTCGAGCCGGGCGGACTGGAAATTCGCGTTGAGGCCGCTGCTCAGCACCAGAGTGAAGGGGGCCGTCATGTGCAGGTTGTCGGTGGAGCGGTTGTAATCGGCGGTCGAGGCGACGACGCGGGCGATCAGGCCGTCATTCATCGGCACGGCAGCCTTGATGGTCTCGAGCGTGATGAGATCGGGATTGCGGATATCCTGCAGCGCCCTTTCGGCAAGCATCGAATAGTTGATGCCGTCGGAATTGCGTCCCGAGATCGCCGGCTTTTCCATCACGACCTTGCCGTTTTCGATCTTGGCGCCTTCGATCTTGATGTTTTCCGGCAGATAGGTGCGGATCACCGACACGGCGATAAAGACCGCCGAGACGACAAGGGCCGCCGCCGGCAGCAGAATCTTCAGCCGCCGCACGCGAGCGGAATGGAACAACGCATCGCCATAGGGGGTCTTGCCGGACCCCGCAAAAGCGGCATTTCCGTTGTTCTTCAGGGTATCGAGCATAGGCCTCGTCCATGTGCGGTGATCGCCGCGCCTTCATAACAAAGCCCGGCCGCCAATCACAGTTCGTTTCGCATTATTACATTGGCTTGCCAATATGGAATTTTTTCTGCAACAAGCAACAAAACGGAAAAACATCAAAAAGTGGCATTCGTACGCACTGTTGCCACCCTAATTTTGCATGGGTTCCTCGGCCACCTGCCGGAACCGGAGCCAGCGCTGGAGGTTTTTATGGACAGTTCGATCATCGCGGATCGCCGGCGGCTGCGCCGCAAGCTCGGCTTCTGGCGCATCGTGGCAGTGGCGCTCGTCGTGGCGCTCGGTTTCGCCTTCTACGCCTTCACCTTCGGCGATGGCGGGACGGCGCGCCCGCATATCGCCCATGTGACGATATCGGGGCTGATCGTCGACGACGACGAGCTTCTGGAGCGGTTGAAGAAGATCGAGACCGACAAACAGGTGAAGGCGGTCGTGATTTCGATCTCCTCGCCCGGCGGCACGACCTATGGCGGGGAAAAGATCTTCAAGGCGATCCGGGCGATATCAGCCAAGAAGCCCGTCGTCTCCGACGTGCGCACGCTTGCCGCCTCCGCCGGCTACATGATTGCCACCGCCGGCGATACGATCATCGCCGGCGACAGCTCGATCACCGGCTCGATCGGCGTCATTTTCCAATATCCGCAAATCCAGCCATTGCTCGACAAGATCGGCGTGTCGCTGCAGGAGATCAAATCCTCGCCGCTGAAGGCCGAACCCTCGCCCTTCCACGAGGCGAGCGAGGAAGCCAAGGCGATGATCCGCAACATGGTGGTCGACAGCTACAACTGGTTCGTCGACCTCGTCGCCGACCGGCGCAAGCTGCCGCGCGAGGACGTGCTGAAGCTGGCCGACGGCACGATCTACACCGGCCGGCAGGCGCTGAAGGTAAAACTCGTCGATACGATCGGCGGCGAACCGGAAATCCGCGCCTATCTCAAATCGCGCGGCATCGACAGCGAATTGCCGATGGTGGACTGGGACAAGAAGAGCAATACGCCTTTCCTGCTCGCTGGAGCTGTTTCGCGGTTGATTACGATCTTCGGTTATGATGATCTCATGAAAGGCCAGGATATCAATGGAATCCTGCCCCCAAAGTTGCTTCTTGACGGGCTGCTTTCAGTTTGGCAGGTTGGCCACGATTGATAAGAAATCAATAATTTAAGGGGGCGACTGTGATCAAGTCTGAATTGGTGCAGATAGTTGCGGCACGCAACCCGCATCTCTATCATCGCGACGTCGAAAATATCGTCAACGCGGTTCTCGACGAGATCACGGATGCACTGGCTGCGGGTAACCGAGTCGAATTGCGCGGCTTTGGCGCCTTTTCGGTCAAGAACCGCCCTTCCCGCTCCGGCCGCAACCCGCGGACGGGCGATACCGTGTTCGTCGAGGAGAAGTGGGTTCCCTTCTTCAAAACAGGCAAGGAACTGCGTGAGCGGCTCAATCCCGGCCAGGCCGACGAAGAGGATTGAGCGGCATAAGCCGCCTGCGGCGAAACCGCACTTGAACTCGATGGCCGTTTTCCTATTCTGCTAGCGCATCGGCCCGAAAATCGGAATCGATTTTCGGGCCGATGCGTAGATTTTAAGTGTTGCACCGTCCATTGCGCATTTGAAAAAATGCGCTGCGCTGTAAGATGAAACGCGCCCTCACAAAAATCGGCGCAATCCGGCATGTGGAGACCTCAAATGGCCAAGAAGATCATCAACCTTTTGATTCTGCTGCCGCTCGGCGTCATCCTCATCGTCTTCTGCGTCGCCAACCGGCAGAGCGTCACGCTCGCCTTCAACCCGTTCCGGCCTGATGATCAGGTGCTTGCGGTTTCCGCACCCCTCTTCGTCTTCCTCTTCATCGCGCTGATCTCAGGCATGCTGATCGGCTCGGCCGCCACCTGGTTCAGCCAGGGCAAACACCGCAAACGTGCCCGCACCGAGGCCAAGGAGGCCATCCGCTGGCAAAGCGAGGCCGACCGCCACAAGACGCGCGCCGAGGAAATCGCCGGGCAGCTGCCGTCGCGATAAAACTCGTTCGATATTTCTGCGACCGGCTTCGGCAGCCGGTCAGGCCGGGAAAAAGCTCAATTCCTCATAATCGCCTTCCGGCGACGCGCCGTTGCCGGTGACGTTGAAACCGTGGGAGAGGTAGAAGGCCTTTGCTCGCCGGTTCTTCACCAGGCATTTCAGCCGGTATCTGTGTTGCGGCCATTCCGGCAGCGCCCGCAGAAGCGCCGTCCCGGCGCCGCGGCCCTGGAATTCCGGGCGTATGTACAGCATGTGAATGAAATCATCCGCCGGCCAGAGCGAGAGGAAGCCTGCCACGCCGCCATCCGCATGCGCGCAGACGAAGATCGTCTCGCCATTGGTGTGGGCGGCGAAATCCTCGCGATGGAATTTGCCGGGATCGACCCAGACGAATGTTTCCCGGCGCACGGAAAGATAGATCTCCGCGAGCACTTCCTGATCTTCCGCCTTCGGCGGCCTGATGATCCATGTCATGTCGCCGACTTAAAGCAAGCCCCTGCCCTCGCCAAGTCCCAAGCTGGGCACCGGCAGGAGATCAGCCGGCCTCCATCTTCGCGACGACGGCGGCGTTGAAATCCGAAAAGAAACCCTCGGGAGCTTCTGCGAGGTCGAATCGAGCAGGCGGGCGCCGAGCTGAGCGAGCCGGCCGCCAAGTTCGGCCTTCGCCCGGTAATGCAGGATGGTCTCCGCGCCTCTTTCCTCGAGCACGATATCGGCGCTGCCCCTGGCGAAGCCGGCAAGACCACCCTTGCCTTCGGCCGACAGCGTATAGCTGTTCGGCGCATGGACATTGGAGAGTGTCAGCAGCCCGTGGAAGGTGGCGGACAGCAGGCTGAACTTCACCTTGATCATAGCCTCGAACGTGCCCGGCGATAGTCTCTCGATGCTCTGACAGCCCGGAATGCAGCCGCGCATGATCTCGGGATCGTTGAGCGCCGCCCAGACGACGTCCCGCGGCGCGGCGATGCGTTCTTCGCCGGTGAAATCCATTCGACAGCCCCATCTCCGATTCGCCCCTCTTATCCCAGCGGGAAAGCGCTTTGCCAAGGCGGAGCGGAATGTTATCTGCCGGGCTCGATCGGGAGCAAGGAATTGGCCAATGAACGACGACTTGAAGCCCTGGAGCGTGACGGCAAGCCGCATCACCTATGAGGATCGCTGGATCCGGCTCAGGAGCGACGATTGCCTCACCGCCGACGGCACTGTCGTCGCGCCGTTCCACGTGCTTGACTATCCTGATTGGATCAACGTCGTCCCGCTGATGCCTGACGGGCGCGTGCTGCTGACGCGGGAATACCGGCACGGCCGCAACGAGATCGTGCTCGGTCTCGTTGGCGGCGGCGTCGAACCAAGCGACATCGAGGCCGGCGACGCGGCGATGGCGGCAGCACGGCGTGAACTCAGGGAAGAGACCGGCTATGAAGCCTCGACCTTCGTCAAGCTGCTCGCCTCCTATCCGAATGCATCAAGCCACAGCAATATGGTGACGAGCTGGCTGGCGCTCGGCCTGAGCAGGGCTGGTGAGCCGTGTTTCGACCCCGGCGAGAAGGTCGAGCTGCTGTTTGCCGATCTTGCCGTTATTCTCGACGACATCAAGTCAGGCACCGTCATCATGCAGTCGATGCATGTCGCCGCCCTCTATGCGGCGGAAAGTTGGCTTCGCACGCGAGACGTCGAGGGCTTGAAATAAACGCCGTGCCGGGAGAACCTGTCCTCTTGCGGGGCAAGGTTCGGCGCGCAGTTGATCCCGCGCGGTCTTCTGGGCTAGAGGTCGCAAACCATAAAAACATCCGACAGAGACGCGGAAGAGCACGTTGACACAAAGAGAACGCCGGCCGGGCCAGAAGAAGACATCAGGTCCCTCCGGTGAAAACCGCAGGGACGATCGCGCGGATCGGTCATCGAAGCCGGTCGCGCGGCCCGCGGTCGCACGCGAGGCGGTGCGCGAGACCCCGGCCCCGGTCGCGGCCGGGCGCCCTCTGATGGCGCGCAGCGGCGAGCGTCCGACCGAGCGCGTGCCCGTCATTCTCGAATCGCTCGGCGCCGGTGATTTCCACCTGATCGACAGCGGCAATGGCGAAAAGCTGGAGCAATATGGCCCCTATCGCATCATCCGCCCGGAGGCACAGGCGCTGTGGCAGCCTTCGCTGGCGCCCCAGATCTGGGAAAAGGTCGATGCCGTCTTCACCGGCGATACCGACGAGGAAGGCACCGGCCGCTGGCGTTTCCCGAAGGAGGCGCTCGGAGAAACCTGGCCGCTCAACCTGCTCGGCGTCGATTTCCTCGGCCGCTTCACCTCCTTCCGTCACGTCGGCGTCTTTCCCGAACAGATCGTACACTGGAGCTGGATGAAGGATCAGGTCGAAAAGGCGGGCCGGCCGATGAAGGTTCTGAACCTCTTCGGCTATACCGGTGTCGCCTCGCTGGTCGCGGCCGCGGCGGGCGCCGAGGTCACCCATGTCGACGCGTCGAAGAAGGCGATCGGCTGGGCGCGCGAAAACCAGGCGCTCGGGCGCATGGAGAAACTGCCGATCCGGTGGATCTGCGAGGATGCGATGAAATTCATCCTGCGCGAGGAACGCCGCGGCAGCCAGTACGACATCATCCTCACCGATCCGCCGAAATTCGGCCGCGGCCCCAATGGCGAAGTCTGGCATCTCTTCGAACATCTGCCATTGATGCTCGACATCTGCCGCGAGATCCTGTCGCCGAAGGCGGCCGGCCTCGTGCTGACGGCCTATTCGATCCGCGCCAGCTTCTATTCGATCCACGAGCTGATGCGCGAGACGATGCGCGGCGCCGGCGGTGTGGTCGAATCCGGCGAGCTGGTGATCCGCGAGGCAGGCACCGACGGCAAGACGCAGGGTCGGGCGCTTTCCACCTCCCTCTTTTCCCGCTGGGTGCCGAAATGAGCAAGGACTTCCACGATCAGGGACCGCGCAGGGTCGGGCAGGTGAAGGAAGTCACCTCGCTTGCCAATCCCATCATCAAGGACATCAAGGCGCTGACGAACAAGAAGTCGCGGGAGGAAAGCGGCACTTTCCTGGCCGAGGGACTGAAGCTCGTCATCGACGCGATCGAACTCGGCTGGACGATCCGCACGCTGGTCTATGCCAAGGCCGCCAAGGGTAAGCCCCTGGTCGAGCAGATGGCGGCAAGGACCGTCGCTGCGGGCGGGCTCGTGCTCGAAGTCAGCGAAAAGGTGATTGCCTCGATCACCCGCCGCGACAATCCGCAGATGGTCGTCGGCATCTTCGAGCAGCGCTGGAAGCCGCTGCGGGATATCCGGCCGAGGGACGGCGAGACCTGGGTGGCGCTCGACCGCGTGCGCGACCCCGGCAATCTCGGCACCATCATCCGCACGGCGGATGCGGCCGGCGCTTCCGGCGTCATTCTGGTCGGAGAGGCGACCGATCCCTTCTCGCTCGAAACCGTGCGCGCCACCATGGGCTCGGTCTTCGCCGTTCCGGTCGCACGAGCGACACCGGAGGAATTCATCGCCTGGCGGAAATCCGCCGGCGTGTCCGTCGTCGCGACGCATCTTGCCGGCGCGGTCGACTACCGCACGATCGACTACCGGAAAAAGCCGGTCGTGCTCTTGATGGGCAACGAACAATCGGGCCTGCCGGATCAACTCGCCAAGGAAGCCGACGCGCTTGCCCGCATTCCGCAGCAGGGCCGCGCCGATTCCCTGAACCTTGCCGTTGCCACCGCCGTCATGCTTTTCGAGGCGCGCCGCCATCTCCTCTCACTTGCCGAGGGCAAATGACCGAACAGACGCACGCACGCCCCGCGCTGTTTTCGCGCCCGGCGCCGATCCTCCTCTTCATCGTCGTCGCCGTCCTCATCGACCAGGTCGTCAAGATCGCCGTCGATCATTACCTGCCGCTGCAGGAAGCCGTTCCCGTCATTCCGATGCTGGCGCTCTACCGCACCTACAATCTCGGCGTCGCCTTTTCCATGCTGTCTGGCATGGACGGCTGGTTCATCGTCGGCATGCGGCTCGTCATCGTCGCCTTCGTCATCTGGCTGTGGTACCGCACGGCGAAGGACCGCTGGCTCGCCCATCTCGGTTATGCGCTGATCATCGCGGGCGCGATCGGCAATCTCGTCGACCGCTTCGCCTACGGCCACGTGATCGATTACATCCTGTTCCACACCGAAAGCTGGTCCTTCGCGGTCTTCAATCTCGCCGACAGCTTCATCACGATCGGGGCCGGCTGCGTCATCCTCGACGAGCTTCTGCTGCCGAAAAAGGCCGGCCGCTAAAATCTTATCGAATTCCTGAAGGCATTCGGAAGGAGCCTCATGTTAGCTAGATACCATGCACAACCTGGGACAGTTGCAGGAAAGATTGTCCGCCGCCTTCGGGGGACCCGCCGCCAAGCCGCTTGAGATGCGGACGGAGGCTTCTCCCTCGCGACTTGGCGCATCGCCACGTCGGCAAGCCGATGAGGACAAGAGGGGGGCCGCAGCCACGAGGCTCCTGCTGGTCTATTGGCTTGGCGGAGCCGGCCTTCTTGCCGCAACGATCCTGACGCTGCTTGCCCATGCCAGCGAACCGCTGCTCCTTTCGGGCGGCCTCGTCGTTCTCGGCCTTGCCGTCATCGCGAGTTACGCCGTCCTCATGGTTCGGCGGCGCCGAACCGGGCAGCCCGCCGGCAAATCGATGCCGGAGTGGAACGACGGGGCGAAACTGTTTGCCGATGTGCACGACGTCCTCGGCGACATCACCGCCAGCCGCACCATGGACCGGCGCATCATCAGCGCCAACGACACGTTTCGCCGCCTCACCGGACGGCCACGCCCCGAGGGACGCACCTGCGAGGAGATCGGGCTTGCGTTCCGCCCCGGCCCCGTACCGCACTGCTACGACGTCGAGATTTCGACCCCGGAAGGCCAGCGCATCTTCCTCTGGCGCGACGTCGTCACCCGCGATCCGGCGGATGGACGCCTGCTGCTGCAGAGCGTTGCCCGCGATGTGACCGAGGAGCGGCTCGTTGCGCAGGCCCGCGAGGAGGCGCGGCAGAAGGCCGAATATAACAGCGCCGCAAAATCCAGGCTGCTTGCGACCGTCAGCCATGAGGTGCGCACACCGCTTTCCGGCATTCTCGGCATGACGCATCTGATCGCGGAGACGCGGCTGACGCAGGAACAGCAGAACTATCTCGCCAGCATCCGCCAGTCCGGCCACGCATTGACGCAGCTCGTCGAGGATCTGCTCGATTTCTCCACCATCGAGGTCGGCCGCTTCGAGTTGCATCCACGCTCGGAATCGCTGCGCAAGCTTCTGGAAAGCGTCGTCGAGATGCTCGCCCACCGCGCGCATGAAAAGGGCATCGAAATCGGCGCCACGGTGTCATCAGACCTGCCGGAGAACATGAACTTCGACCCGGCGCGACTGCGCCAGGTGCTCTTCAACGTCATCGGTAATGCCGTAAAATTCACCCAGGCCGGCGGCGTCTTCATCCGCGTGGCGCTTGATGTCAGCGACTTGCTGATCACCGTGACGGATACCGGTCCCGGTATGACACCGGAGGAGCAGGCGCGGGTCTTCGGCGAATTCGAGCAGGGCGGGACCGTTGCCGACAAGAGCAGCGGCACCGGGCTCGGCCTTGCCATCTCAGCCCGCATCATGCGCGAATTCGGCGGCGCGCTGACCGTTGCCAGCGAAAAGGGCAAAGGCAGCGAATTCACCATCCGCTTCCCCGTCGAGATCGGCAGCGAGCGGGCTGACCGGCGAAACACGCTGCTTGCCGGCAACAGCGTCGTGTTGCTGGCGCCGGCAGGGGCCGCGCGCACCGCGATCGCCGAGACCATCACCGCGCTCGGCGGCCTCTGCCATCTCGTCGGCGACGGCGAGAGCGCGCGCACGACACTGCTCGGCATGGCCGGCGGCGGACGGCGGCCGACCGATATTATCGTCGACCATCGCATGTCGGCGGAGTTTTCCACGCATCTGGCCGACCGCGTCGAAATTGCAGCCCTCGGGCTGCGCAAGGTTCTCCTCGTCAATCCGGAAGAGCGCAGCGCCCACCCGCTCGACCTGTTCGATGCCTGGCTTATCCGGCCGCTGCGCGAACAGTCGCTCATCGACGTGCTGCGCGGGCGCATGCGCGGCATGGAGAAACGCGACGCGCTGAACGACAACCAGCCCGGCTTCGGCCTTTCGGTGGCGGAGACGATGGTTGCGGCGAGTGGGCTCAGCATCCTGCTCGGTGAGGACGATCCGATCAATGCCATGCTGGTGCGCGTCATCCTGGAAAAGGGCGGGCATAAAGTGCGCCATGTCGAGGATTTCGAGACGCTGCTCGATTGTGCCCTTGGCGAGGCGAATGCCCGGCCCGACATCATCATCAGCGATCTCTCGATGCCTGGAGGCAACGGCATCGACATGCTGGGACGCCTGCGCGGCCACGAAAGGCGGCTCGATCTCGCCCCGGTGCCGGTGATCGTATTGACCGCTGACAAGAGCGACGACTCACGCCGCCAAGTGCTGCTCAACGGCGCCAACCGCGTCATGATAAAGCCGATGGACCCGGTGCGGCTTCTGACCGAAGTTCAGGCGGTGGCCGCACTTTCGGCCCGCCGGGCAAAGGCCCGATGAGGCGTTGTGAGAACCGGCACGCTTCTTGCGTCGTGAAATGCATTATGTCACTTTCCTGTCGTATAGAAGTGTTTTATGGCGTCGATAAGCCGGCAACGGGAGAATCGCCATGTCCTCCATCGACATCCTGAATCATGACACCACCGCAGAGGCTCCACGGCCCTCGACGGCTGCTGTGCAGAAGGACGGCGATATTCTCGGCCGCATCGGCAATCTGGAAACTCGCCTTGCCCGCACGGCACGCGAGATCGATGCCGCCCAGGCCGTGCGCTACCGCGTTTTCGTCGACGAGATGAAGGCGCAGCTACCGCCGGACGCAATGCGCCGCCAGCGTGATGTCGATGCCTATGATGCCTTCTGCGATCATCTGCTCGTTCTCGACCGCTCGCTGGAGGGCGATCCCGAAGACCAGATCGTCGGCACCTATCGGCTGTTGCGCCAGGATGTCGCCATCGCCAACGGCGGATTTTACTCGGCTTCCGAATTCGAGATCGATGGCCTCATCACCAAACATCCGGATAAGCGTTTCATGGAACTCGGCCGTTCCTGCGTCCTGCCGGAGTACCGCACCAAGCGCACGGTCGAGCTTCTGTGGCAGGGCAACTGGGCCTATGCGCTGAAGCACGGCGTCAGCGCCATGTTCGGCTGCGCGTCGTTCCCCGGCGTCTATCTCGAAAGCCATGCGCTGGCGCTGTCCTTCCTTTATCACACCGTGCTCGCGAAGAATGAATGGGCGGTCGGCGCCTTGCCGCATCTCGCCCGCAACATGGACCTGATGCCGGTCGAGGCGGTCAACCCGAAGCGGGCGCTGATGTCCCTGCCGCCGCTGATCAAGGGCTATATGCGCCTCGGCGCGATGGTCGGCTCCAGCGCCGTCGTCGATCATGCTTTCAACACGACAGACGTGCTGATCGTGCTGCCGATCTCCAGCATTTCGGACCGCTACCTGAATTACTACGGCGCCGACGCCGGCCGCTTCGCGAGCTAATCGGCGCGAGCGACGATCGTCTTCGCCTGCCTATGAAAAGCCGATGCCAGCTTGGCCGATGGCGTGGCCTCATCCACCGGATCGTCTTCTCGTGTCCGACGGGTTCTCTCCATACGCCGCCCGATAGGTTGCCGCGAAACGGCCAAAGTGAAAGAACCCCCACTTCAGGCAGATGTCCCGCAACGGCTGCTGGTTTGAAGCATCGCGTAGATCTTCTCGGACCGCTTGCAAGCGGATTGCCCTGAGATAGGCCGCCGGTGTGGTTTCCTTGAAGTCACGAAAACCGACTTCAAGAGCGCGAATGGAAATGCCTGCCGCCTCCGCGACACTCTGCATCGTCAACGGCTGGGCGATGTTTGCGTGCATGAATTCAATGGCGCGACGGACATGCCGCGGTGCGGTCAGATGGATTTTCTTGTCGAGCAGATGCGAGAGCCGATGCGGAATCAGGCGCACCACGAGATCGGCAAGCGCCTGGGTCAGGTTCAACATGGCGATTGGCGATTGAAGCAGCGGCCCGTTGTTGCGCATGCCGATGATGATCGTTTGGGCGAGGCTGCCGAATAACCGTCCCGCTGCCGTTGAAAAATCAATGATCGGTGCCAAGCCCATCGTCCCGATCAGGGGCGTCTCCAGTACGGAGGCGACGACCTGCGCTATGATTGTCCAGTTCAGATTGAGCGTATCTGACCGGTGAGGCGCTGCTTGTACGGAAATCCAGTCCGGCTCGATATTGTTCATCAATAGCAGCCGCCCAGGTGTGGCTTCCGCCACAGTCCGACCAAGCGCTACATTAAGAGCGCCAGTGCGCGGAACGACAATTGCCAGAGATTGCGACCCATGTGCCGTTCTTGCACCCCAGTTGCCGGAATCCTGGTTGCTGACCAGCGACAACCTTTCGTCACCCCAAAACCCGACCTTCCAGTCGAGTGGTTTCTCTCGGCCATTGCGCCATGCGTGGAACGAACCAAACCCCTTGGTCAGGGCTTCAACCATATCGTCGAAAGTCGTTCCCTGAAATCGGGGGGTGAAATTGAGGGACGCATTTCCTGGCATGGGAACCCAAACGGCTGATGAAATATTAAAACAATCGAGCAGCAAAACCGTCTATTGCCCATTGCTTTTTTCAAGGTCCATGCGGGCAAATTTATGCCGCGCGTATAAGGTTATTGCATCAAAAGTATGACTTATCGAATGAACAATGCGCTGCGCAGCACCGCCAGCGTGTATGCGTGACGGTGATCGGCAATTCGGAACAATCGTTGTCGATGAGGGCGCAGCAGAAGAGTGGCGAAGCCGGGTAAGATAACCCACAAAACCTGTGCCCGGCCGACGCGCTGTCGGCCGGGCACAGAATGCCGTCATATCGAACTGGGCGAGTTTACGAACCCGCGCCATAGGCGGCGATCGCCGCCATGTTGACGATGTCGGAATCCTTGGCGCCCATCGAGGTGATCTGCACCGCCTTGTCGACACCGACCAGGATCGGGCCGATCACCGTGGAGCCGCCGAGTTCCTGCAGCATTTTGGTGGAGATCGAGGCCGAGTGGAAGGCCGGCATGACGAGCACATTCGCCGGACCTGAGAGGCGGCAGAAGGGATACTGCTCCATCACCTTGCGGTTCAGCGCGACATCGGCCGCCATTTCGCCGTCATATTCGAAATCTACGCGGCGCTTGTCGAGGATCTTCACCGCCTCGCGCACCCGCTCCGAGCGTTCGCCCGAGGGATGGCCGAAGGTGGAGTAGGCCAGCATGGCGACGCGCGGCTGATAGCCCATGCGGCGCGCGAGACCGGCTGCCTCCTCGGCGATATCGGCAAGCTGCTCGGCGGTCGGCATGTCGTGCACCGCGGTATCGGCAACGAAGACCGTACGGCCGCGGCAGAGCGCCAGCGACACGCCGATGATGCGATGGCCGGGTTTTGCGTCGATGCAGCGGCGCACATCCTCGAGCGCCGTGGAATAGTTGCGGGTGATCCCCGTCACCATGCCGTCGGCGTCGCCGAGCGCCACCATGGTGGCGGCAAAGTGGTTACGGTCGTTGTGGATCAATCGCTGGGCATCGCGGTAGAGATAACCGTGTCGCTGCAGTCTGGCATAGAGATAGTCGATATAGGCCTCGACGCGGGTCGAGATGCGGGCGTTGACGATCTCGAGGCCGGGCCGGTTGAGATCGATACCGGCGCGCTCCGCCGTTGCCCGGATCAGGTCCTCGCGGCCGAGCAGGACGGCGGTGCCGAGCTGCTGGTTGGCGTAGGACAGTGCTGCGCGCAGGACCTGCTCTTCCTCGGCTTCGGCAAAGACGATCCGCTTCGGGCGGCGGCGGACACGCTCGTAGAGGCTGGCGAGCGTCGAGGCGATCGGATCGCGGCGCGCCGAAAGCTCGCGGGCATAACCCGCCATGTCATTGATGACCTTGCGGGCTACACCGCTTTCGATCGCGGCTTCGGCAACCGCGACCGGGATCGCCGAGATCAGACGCGGATCGAAGGGCACGGGAATGATGTATTGCGCGCCGAAACGCGGCCGGTTGCCCTGATAGGCGGCGACCACGTCGTCTGGCACGTCCTCGCGGGCAAGGTTTGCCAGCGCCTTGACGGCGGCGATCTTCATCGCGTCGTTGATTGTGGAAGCACGGACATCGAGAGCGCCGCGGAAGATGTAGGGAAAGCCGAGGACGTTGTTGACCTGGTTCGGATAGTCCGAGCGGCCTGTCGCCATGATGGCGTCGTCGCGGATGCGGGCGACTTCTTCCGGCGTGATCTCGGGGTCGGGATTGGCCATGGCGAAGATGATCGGCCGATCCGCCATCGAGCGAATCATCTCGGCTGAAAACGCGCCCTTCTGCGACAGGCCGAAAACGACATCGGCACCTTTCATCGCCTCTTCCAGCGTGCGCGTGTCGGTCTTGGCCGCGTGCGCCGATTTCCACTGGTTCATGCCCTCGGTGCGGCCTTGGTAGATGACGCCCTTGGTATCGCAGAGAATGATGTTCTCAGAGGCAAAGCCCATCGCCTTGATGAGTTCGACGCAGGCGATTGCTGCAGCACCCGCGCCGTTGCAGACGAGCTTCGTCGTCTTCAGGTCGCGGCCGGTCAGCTCCAGCGCATTGATCAAGCCGGCGGCAGCGATGATCGCCGTGCCATGCTGATCGTCGTGGAAGACGGGAATGTCCATCAGTTCGCGCAGCCGGCTTTCGATCACGAAGCAATCAGGCGCCTTGATATCCTCGAGATTGATGCCGCCGAAGGAAGGGCCGAGGAAACGCACGCAATTGATGAATTCATCGACATTTTCGGTGTCGATCTCGAGATCGATGGAATCGACGTCGGCGAAGCGCTTGAAGAGCACCGCCTTGCCTTCCATCACGGGCTTGGAGGCCAGCGCGCCGAGATTGCCGAGGCCGAGAATGGCAGTGCCGTTGGAAATGACGGCGACCATGTTGCCGCGCGCCGTGTAGTCGTAGGCGGTCTGCGGATCGGCCGCGATCGCCTTGACGGGAACGGCAACGCCCGGCGAATAGGCAAGCGACAGGTCCCGCTGCGTCGCCATCGGCTTGGTCGGATTGATCTCCAGCTTGCCGGGCCGGCCCATGGCGTGAAATTCGAGCGCCTCCTGGTCGGTCACCGAGGTCACTGGCCGGTCCTTCTTATCGATATCGGGCATAAATCCTCCAACGTCCTGTGGGCGACGCTTCGCTCTTCCTCAAATGCTGTTGTCATCTATAGCGGCGCGCGGATAGGGTTGGCACCTGTTTTTTTGGGAAAAACTGCACCTCCGTGAACGCACGAATAGACACCGGGAATGAAGCCTTTTCGGCTGCCGAGCTCGCCACGGCGGAAAGCCGTGCCTCGGCGACGCCGATGATGGAGCAATATATCGAGATCAAGGCGAACAATCCGGATTCGCTTCTCTTCTATCGCATGGGCGACTTCTACGAGCTGTTCTTCGAGGATGCGCTGGAAGCCGCCCGCGCGCTCGGCATCACGCTGACGAAACGCGGCCAGCACATGGGCCAGGATATCCCGATGTGCGGCGTTCCGGTCCATGCGGCCGACGACTATCTGCAGAAGCTGATTGCGCTCGGCTTTCGCGTCGCCGTCTGCGAGCAGATCGAGGATCCGGCCGAGGCGAAGAAGCGCGGCGCGAAATCGGTCGTCAAGCGCGACGTCGTTCGCCTGGTCACACCGGGCACGATCACCGAGGAAAAGCTTCTTTCGCCCTCGGAATCCAACTACCTGATGGCGCTCACCCGCATTCGCGGCGGAGCCGAACCGGCGCTGGCGCTTGCCTGGATCGATATTTCCACCGGCGTCTTCCGGCTCGCTGAAACCGAAGCCTCGCGGCTGCTTGCCGACATTCTGCGCATCGATCCGCGCGAACTCATCCTGCCCGACACGATCTTCCACGATCCCGAACTCAAGCCCGTATTCGACGTGCTCGGCCGCACCGCCGTGCCGCAGCCGGCGGTGCTCTTCGACAGCGCGAGCGCCGAAGGCCGGATTGCGCGTTATTTCTCGGTCGCGACGCTCGACGGCTTCGGCACGTTCTCGCGCGCGGAACTTGCAGCAGCGGCAGCCGCCGTCGCCTATGTCGAGAAGACCCAAATCGCAGAGCGTCCGCCGCTCGGAAAGCCGGAACGAGAGAGTGCAGCTTCGACGCTCTTCATCGATCCCGCCACCCGCGCCAATCTGGAGCTTGCCCGCACGCTTTCGGGCGATCGCAATGGCTCGCTCTTGAAAGCGATCGACCGCACCGTCACCGGCGGCGGCGCGCGGCTTCTCGCCGAGCGCCTGATGTCGCCGCTGACCGACCCCGCCCGCATCAACGCACGGCTCGATTCGATCGGCTTCCTGATCGACGAGCCTTTGCTCTGCGGCAATCTGCGCGACACGCTGAAACATGTGCCCGACATGCCGCGGGCACTGTCCCGGCTGGCGCTCGACCGCGGCGGGCCGCGCGATCTCTCTGCGATCCGCCAGGGCCTCGAGGCAGCCGCCGGGCTTGCCGGCCTGCTTGGCACGGCCATGCTGCCGGAAGAGCTCGGCCAGGCGCTGTCGGGGCTGCAAGCCCTTCCCGCGAGCCTGGAAAAGCTGCTTGCCGAAACACTTGCCGACGAATTGCCGCTCCTGAAACGCGACGGCGGTTTCCTGCGCGACGGCGCCAGCGCCGAACTCGACGAGGTCCGGGCGCTGCGCGACCAATCGCGCCGTGTCATTGCCGGCCTGCAGCTGCAATATGCCGAGGAAACCGGCATCCGGTCGCTGAAAATCAAGCACAACAATATCCTCGGCTATTTCATCGAGGTGACCGCCGGCAACGCCGGACCGATGACTGATACGGCGGAGGCCAAGGCGCGCTTCATCCATCGCCAGACGATGGCTAGCGCCATGCGCTTCACCACGACAGAGCTTGCCGATCTCGAAAGCCGTATCGCCAACGCCGCCGACCGGGCGCTTTCGATCGAACTCGAAGCCTTCGACAGGATGACGGCTGCCGTCGTCGCGGAGGCCGAGGCGATCAAATCAGGCGCAAGGGCGCTTGCCGTCATCGACGTCGCGGCGGGTCTCGCGCTACTCGCCGAGGAGCAGGCCTATTGCCGGCCGCAGGTCGACGGGTCGAAGATGTTTGCCATCGAGGGCGGGCGCCATCCCGTCGTCGAACAGGCGCTGCGACGGCAGGCGGGCGGCCCCTTCGTCGCCAACAATTGCGACCTCTCGCCGACGACCGGCGATCGCGACGGCGCGATCTGGCTGCTGACCGGCCCTAACATGGGCGGTAAGTCGACCTTCCTGCGCCAGAACGCGCTGATATCAATCCTGGCGCAGATGGGCTCCTTCGTGCCCGCAACATCAGCCCATATCGGCATCGTCGACCGGCTTTTCTCGCGCGTCGGCGCCTCCGACGATCTCGCGCGCGGGCGCTCGACCTTTATGGTCGAGATGGTGGAAACGGCTGCCATCCTCAACCAGGCAAGCGACCGCTCCCTCGTTATCCTCGACGAGATCGGCCGCGGCACCGCCACCTTCGACGGTCTTTCGATTGCCTGGGCGGCCGTCGAGCATCTGCATGAGGCCAACCGATGCCGCGGCCTCTTCGCCACGCATTTCCACGAGCTGACCGTGCTTTCGGAAAAGCTTGGCCGGCTATCGAACGCCACGATGCGCGTCAAGGAATGGGACGGCGACGTCATCTTCCTGCACGAGGTCGGACCGGGTGCGGCGGACCGCTCCTATGGCATCCAGGTCGCCCGCCTTGCCGGGCTTCCGGTCTCGGTCGTGGCGCGCGCCCGCGATGTGCTGACGCGCCTCGAAGATGCCGACCGCAAGAACCCGGCAAGCCAGCTGATCGATGACCTGCCGCTTTTCCAGGTGGCAGTGCGCCGCGAGGAAACGGCCCGTGGCCCGTCCAAGGTCGAAGAGACGTTGAAGGCGATGAGCCTCGACGACATGACGCCGCGCGAGGCGCTAGATGCGCTTTACGACCTCAAGAAGAAGCTGAAATAGGAGTGCGACCCATGTTCATGGAAAAGCTGGTTCGCGAAACCGAGCGCCTGTCTCTCATCTGCTCCATGCTCGACACGATGCGGCGCACAGACAAGGACCGCAATGCGCGCGGCTGGACCTCGCCGATCGGCATGCTGAAAATTACCCGATGCTGCGCTATGATCTGCGAACTCGGAACTTCGATCGCCAAGGCTGGCTATCGCGAATGCGACAGGCAGACGCTTGAGGAGATCATGCGCGAAACGCGGCAGGTGTTGCATTTGCTAAATGCGCGAGCCGCCTCCTGAGCTTTTCGGGAGAAGCCCGGCGCTGCCCAAGCCGCTCTGTGGCTTACCAACACCATTTCGCCAAATTTAAAGGTTCTTGCAGTATGAAGGCCCGTGTCAATCGCCGGGCAAAGAGGTTATAGCGCATGCAGACGAAACGTGAGGCGAGCCTCGATCAGGCAGCCCGGCATGAACAGGAAGCCGCCCCGGCGACAGCGATGCGCGACCTCGATTTCTCCAATATCCTTGACGTCGAGCTCTTGCACAAGCAATGCGACGCCATTGCCGAAGCCAACCGCAACCGGCCCGACGTCATGCGTGCCGATCTCCTGGCGGCGCTGAAAAAAGCAAGCACGGAAGGCCGGCAGAAGGCTCGCGCCGCACTGTTGGCCGACGGCGGCGGGCTCAATTGCGCCTATCGGATATCCTGGCTGCAGGACCAGATCATCACCGTCCTCTACAATTTCGCCACTGCCCATATCTTTCCGCACCAGAAGGACAAGTTCGCAGTCACCGCCGTCGGCGGCTACGGCCGTGACACGCTGGCGCCCGGCTCGGATATCGACCTGCTCTTCCTCTTCCTGCCGCGACCGGCGGAAGAGACGCACAAGGCGGTCGAATTCATGCTCTACGTGCTCTGGGACATGGGCTTCAAGGTCGGTCACGCCACCCGCACGGTGGAGGAATGCATCGCGCTTTCCAAATCCGACATGACGATCCGCACCGCCATCCTGGAGATGCGCTACATCTGCGGCCTGCAGCGGCTGGAAACCGAACTCGAGGCCCGCTTCGACAAGGAAATCGTCACCGGCACCGGCCCGGAATTCATCGCCGCCAAGCTTGCCGAGCGCGACGAGCGCCACCGCAAGGCCGGCGATACGCGTTACCTCGTCGAACCGAACGTCAAGGAAGGCAAAGGCGGGCTTCGCGACCTGCACACGCTGTTCTGGATCTCGAAATATTATTATCACGTGCGCGACCAGGCGGAACTGGTCAAGCTCGGCGTGCTGTCGAAGCACGAATACCGCCTCCTTGAGAAAGCCGACGACTTTCTCTGGGCGGTGCGCTGCCATATGCACTTCCTCACAGGCAAGGCCGAGGAGCGCCTGTCCTTCGACATCCAGCGCGAGATCGCCGAAGCCTTCGGCTATCACACCCGCCCGGGCCTCTCGGCCGTCGAGCGCTTCATGAAACACTATTTCCTCGTCGCCAAGGATGTCGGCGATCTCACCCGCATCCTCTGCGCCGCCCTTGAAGACCAGCAGGCGAAGTCGATCCCCGGCCTCACCGGCGTCATCAGCCGCTTTACCCATCGCAATCGCAAGATCGCCGGCAGCGTCGAATTCGTCGAAGACCGCGGCCGCATCGCGCTCGCCGACCCCGAGGTCTTCAAGCGCGATCCCGTCAGCATCATCCGGCTCTTCCACGTCGCCGACATCAACGGACTGGAATTCCATCCCGATGCGCTGAAGCGCGTCACCCGTTCGCTTACGCTGATCGACAACAGCCTCAGGGAAAACGACGAGGCGAACCGCCTCTTCATGTCGATCCTGACGTCGAAGCGCGATCCGGCGCTGATCCTTCGCCGCATGAACGAGGCCGGCGTGCTCGGCCGCTTCATCCCGGAATTCGGCAAGATCGTCGCCATGATGCAGTTCAACATGTATCACCACTATACGGTCGACGAACATCTGATCCGTACCGTCGACGTTCTCTCGGAGATCGACAAGTCGCGCGCCGAAGAGTTGCATCCGCTCGCCAACAAGCTGATCTCAGGCATCGAGGATCGCGAGGCGCTTTATGTCGCCGTTCTCCTCCACGATATCGCCAAGGGCCGCCAGGAGGATCACTCGATCGCCGGCGCCCGCGTCGCCCGCAAGCTTTGCACCCGCTTCGCGCTGTCACAGAAGCAGACGGAGATCGTAGTCTGGCTGATCGAGGAACATCTGACGATGTCGATGGTGGCGCAGACCCGCGACCTCACCGACCGCAAGACGATCACCGATTTCGCCGACCGCGTTCAGTCGCTCGAACGGCTGAAGATGCTGCTGATCCTGACGATCTGCGACATCCGCGCCGTCGGTCCCGGTGTCTGGAACGGCTGGAAGGGCCAGCTCCTGCGCACGCTCTATTATGAAACCGAACTGCTGCTCGCCGGCGGCTTTTCGGAGGTCTCCCGCAAGGAGCGGGCCAATGCCGCGGCCGAGGCGCTGCATGCAGCCCTTACCGACTGGAGCCAGAAGGACCGCAACACCTATACCAAGCTGCACTACCAGCCCTATCTGCTCTCCGTGCCGCTGGAAGACCAGATCCGCCACGCCCATTTCATCCGTCAGGCCGACAAGGCCGGCCAGGCGCTCGCCACGACGGTGCGCACCGACAGTTTCCACGCAATCACCGAGATCACCGTACTCTCTCCCGACCATCCGCGACTGCTCGCCGTCATCGCCGGGGCCTGTGCGGCGGCCGGCGCCAACATCGTCGACGCGCAGATCTTCACGACGTCGGACGGGCGGGCGCTCGACACGATCCATGTCAGCCGCGAATTTGCAGACGATGCCGACGAGCTGCGCCGTGCCGCCACGATCGGACGGATGATCGAGGACGTGCTATCCGGCCGCAAGCGGCTGCCCGAGGTCATCGCCACGCGCGCGCGCAATCGCAAGAAAAGCAAGGCCTTCGTCATTCCGCCGTCGGTCAACATCACCAACAGCCTGTCAAACAAGTTCACGGTCATCGAGGTCGAATGCCTCGACCGGCCGGGACTGCTGTCGGAGATCACCGCCGTGCTCTCCGATCTGTCGCTCGACATTCAGTCGGCCCGCATCACCACCTTCGGCGAGAAGGTGATCGACACCTTCTACGTCACCGATCTGGTCGGCCAGAAGATATCGGGCGACAGCAAACGCGCCAACATCACCGCCCGGCTGAAGGCCGTCATGGCCGAGGAGGAGGACGAACTGCGCGAGCGCATGCCCTCCGGCATCATCGCGCCCGCCGCCACCGCCCGGACCTCGACCTCCACCGACAAGAAAGCCGGTTCTCCCGTATGAGCCTACACGCATGAGTCTCGTCAAGAAATTTGCGACCGTCGGCGGCGCAACCCTCGGCAGCCGCATCTTCGGCTTCGCGCGCGAAACGCTGATGGCGGCTGCCCTCGGCACCGGGCCGATGGCCGACGTCTTCTACGCCGCCTTCCGCTTTCCGAACCTCTTCCGCCGGCTATTCGCCGAAGGCGCCTTCAACGCCGCCTTCGTGCCGCTGTTTGCCAAGGAGATCGAGGCGAACGGCACGGATGGCGCCAAGCGCTTTTCGGAAGAAGTCTTCGGCGTCTTGTTTTCTGTGCTGCTTCTCATCACCATCGTGATGGAGCTTGCCATGCCGCTCCTGGTGCGCTTCGTCATCGCGCCAGGCTTTGCCGACGATCCCGACAAGTTCTCGATCACGATCCGCATGGCGGCCGTGATGTTTCCCTATCTCATGTGCATGTCGCTGACGGCGATGATGAGCGGCATGCTGAATTCGCTGCATCATTTCTTCGCCGCCGCCATCGCCCCCGTTTTTCTCAACGTAGTGATGATCGGGGCGCTGTTCTATTCGCTCTATACCGGCGCCGATCCACTGGCGACGGCCTGGTATCTTTCCTGGGGCGTTCTTGCCGCTGGCGTGCTGCAGCTCGCCGTCGTCTATGTCGGCGTGCTTGCGGCCGGCATGAGCATCGGCTTGCGTTTCCCCAAGATGACGCCGAACGTCAAACGGCTGCTGATCCTTGCAGTGCCGGCCGCTGTGACGGGCGGCATCACCCAGATCAACCAGCTGATCGGCCAGGCGATCGCCTCCTCCCGGGACGGCGCGATCGCAGCACTCCAATATGCCGACCGCATCTACCAGCTACCGCTCGGCGTCGTCGGTGTGGCCGTCGGCGTGGTGCTGTTGCCGGAACTTGCGCGGGCGTTGAAGGGCGGCAACCTGCGCGAGGCCGGAAATCTGCAGAACCGCTCGATCGAATTCGTGCTGTTTCTGACGATCCCCGCCGCCTTCGCGCTCTGGATTCTCTCTGACGAAATCATCCGCGTGCTCTACGAGCGCGGCGCCTTCCATCAGGAAAACACCGCCGTCGTCGGCTCGATCCTGGCGATCTACGGCATTGGCCTGCCGGCCTTCGTGCTTATCAAGGCACTCCAGCCCGGCTTTTATGCCCGCGAAGACACCAAGACGCCGATGCGCTTTTCGGCGATTGCGGTAGCCACCAATTGTGCCACCGCGCTCACCCTCTTTCCCTACATGGGCGCGCCGGGTATCGCCGTTGCCGAAGCCACCGCCGGCTGGATCAGCACCGTGCTGCTGTTCACCACGCTTTTGCGCCGCGGCCACCTGAGATGGGAATGGGCGCTGGCAAAACGCGCCGCCCTTTTGATCGTCTCCGCGGCCGTGATGGGCGCCGCGATCGTTTTCCTCAAGCAATACTGGGCGCCCTGGCTTGCTTCTGGCTCGCCGCTCCTCACCAAGATCGGTACGCTCGGCCTGTTGATTGCGATTTCCATGCTGGTCTATTTCGCCGCCGCCTTCCTGATCGGCGGCGCGGATCTCGGCATGATAAGGCGCAATCTGAACCGCAAGCCGGTTTCGGCAAAGGACGTGTAAACTTTAACAGTCGACCCATCGCCTCTGCGGTCCGACGTCGACATGGACGATGCCGTTGCAATAGCTGCCGATACCGCCGATGCCGGGGGCGCTTTTTGCGGCGGCAATGATTGCTCGTTCGGAAAGGCCCGGCATCCTGATGTCGGCCGCCAGGCATTTTCCATGCAGGGAACCATGACGGCTAGGGTGCGGCCGGTGACCGGACGTTACGATCGGGCGCCGCCCGGTCTTTGCGGCGATATGCGACAGGATCGCCCGCAGGCGCGGGGGAAAACAGCCGGCGCGAACACTGACGGTCTGGACCGCGTAGGCGAGGCGCGCCTCATGTCTGGGAAGATAAACGGCATGCATTTTGGCGTCTTGACCGGCAGCACCGGTTGCTGATTGTAGAGCGAAAAGGCCTGCCATGGCGAGCAACGTGGCGTTCTGCATGGTCCCTCCGATCGGCTGTCACGGCGACCCTTCAAGCCGCCAACGCGAACGAGGATTCTCAGTTCAATAAAAGCTTTTCTGTGAAATTTTATACTCAATTGTAACTAAATCATCTGATCAATTTGGCTTAAAATATGAGCTTTACTCGTCAGAAGATGGAATAAACATCCAAAACACAGGAGATCACATGACGACCCGGTCCCTTTTCCTCGTCACCCTCGTCATCGACGACTACGACCGCGCCAAGGCCTTTTATTGCGATGCCCTCGGTTTCGATTGTCTTCAGGACGAGCAGCAGCCGGAGGGAAAGCGCTGGGTGGTCGTGAAGCCCGGCGGCGGGGATGGCGCCGCATTTCTGCTGGCCCAGGCGACGAACGAGGCGCAGCGGGCGGCAATCGGCAATCAGACCGGCGGTCGCGTCGGCTTCTTCCTGAAGACCGACGATTTCGCACGCGATCACGCCGCAATGCGCGCGGCCGGGGTCCGCTTTCTCGAAGAGCCGCGACATGAGGTTTACGGCACGGTCGCGGTCTTTGCGGATCCCTACGGCAACACCTTCGACCTGATCCAGCATGCAGCAGCTTGAAACACTTGATTGCAATCGGCTGCCCGTGCATAAGCCGCCGCGTTAGCAACATGGGCAACTGGCCCACTGCATAATTCCTTAAGTCGGAATCGACTTAAGGAATTATGCAGCGATTTAGAATGTTACAGCGTCCTTTGCGCGTCTGAAAAGACGCGCGGCGCTGTAGGCCCTCCACCAGCCTATTGAGGACGACATGAGCGAATTCAAGAAACTCGTATTCTCCGGCGTGCAGCCGACCGGCAACCTGCATCTCGGCAATTATCTCGGCGCGATCCGCAGGTTTGTGGCGTTGCAGGAAGGCAATGACTGCATCTACTGCGTCGTCGACATGCATGCGCTCACCGCCCAGCTCGTCCACGACGATATGCCGAGCCAGACGCGCTCGATCGCCGCCGCCTTCATTGCCGCCGGCATCGATCCGGAAAAACATATCGTCTTCAACCAGTCGGCCGTGCCGCAGCATGCCGAACTCGCCTGGATCTTCAATTGCGTCGCCCGCATCGGCTGGATGAACCGCATGACGCAGTTCAAGGACAAGGCCGGCAAGGACCGCGAGCAGGCCTCGCTCGGCCTTTACGCCTATCCGAGCCTGATGGCTGCCGACATTCTCGCCTATCGCGCCACCCATGTGCCTGTTGGCGAGGACCAGAAGCAGCATCTGGAGCTAACTCGCGATATCGCGATGAAGTTCAACCTCGATTATGCCGAACATATCCGCAGGTCGGGTTACGGCATCGACATCACCGTCGGCGACGAGCCGGTGCATGCCTATTTCCCGATGGTCGAGCCATTGATCGGCGGGCCGGCGCCGCGCGTCATGTCGTTGCGCGACGGCACCAAGAAAATGTCGAAATCGGACCCCTCCGACCTCTCGCGCATCAATCTGATGGACGACGAGGATGCGATTTCGAAGAAGATCCGCAAGGCGAAGACCGATCCGGACGGCTTGCCGAGCGAAATCGACGGGCTGCAGGGCCGGCCGGAAGCCGACAATCTGGTGGCGATCTATGCGGCGCTCGCCGACAAATCGAAGATCGAGGTGCTCGCCGAATTCGGTGGCCAACAGTTCTCCGTCTTCAAGCCGGCGCTGGTCGATCTGGCGATCCACGTGCTTGCGCCGATCACCGGAGAGATGCGCCGGCTGATGGACGATACCAGCCATATCGACGCGATCTTGCGCAAGGGCGGCGAACGCGCGAGGGCTCGCGCCGAGGTGACGATGAAGCAGGTCCGCGACGTCATCGGCTTCCTTTATTGAGGCATGTCCCCACTTCCCTGCGTCGGGGAAGAGGGGCAAAAACTCAGCTTGCAATTTTTCGGCTTCGGGTGTCAGAGTCCGCGCCATGGTATCGAAGCGACTCTCACGGCTCGAAGGTCATCGCCGCAAGTTCATGGCGGTGATCGACGGTACGCCTGAATGCCAGCGCGCCGTTCATTATGCCGGCCGGCGCGCGAAGAATTCCAATGGCGGCCTGGTGCTCCTCTACGTGATCCCCGACGGCGACTTCCAGCAATGGCTCGGCGTCGAGGAGATTATGCGGGCCGAGGCGCGCGAGGAAGCCGAAGCTGTCGTTGCCAAAATCGCGCAGATCGTGCGCGAGACGATCGGCATCGAGCCCGAAATCGTCATCCGTGAGGGCGGCGCTGCCGAGCAGATCAACGCCGTGATCGAGGAAGACCGCGATGTGGCGATCCTCGTTCTTGCCGCGGGTTCGGCGAAAGAAGGTCCGGGGCCCCTGGTCTCGTCGGTTGCCGGTCGCGCGGCGGCGTTTCCGATCCCGGTCACCGTGTTGCCGGATACGCTGACGAATGAGGAAATCGACGCCCTCTGCTAGAGTACGATGCCGAAAAGTGTGAGCGGCTTTCGAGCCGATATCGTGGTCTAACTATTTAAATTAGAACGGGATTCATATTTTAGGCCGACCAGGCCGGAAATCATCCTGCTCCAGCATTTCTTGAGTACAAGTCTCTTGAATAGCGCCCGCTTTGGGCTTATTTTCTTTTGAAGAATTCTAAAGACGGCCGAGGTCACGGGCCTGCCGCATGGAGAGCCAGATGTTCATTCAGACCGAAGCCACGCCGAACCCCGCCACGCAGAAGTTCCTGCCGGGTAAAGTGGTCATGGAAACCGGCACGGCCGAGTTTCGCAGCGCCGAAGAGGCCGAGGCCTCACCGCTTGCCGCCCGCCTGTTCGATATCCCTGGCGTGACCGGCGTCTATTTCGGCTATGATTTCATTTCTGTCTCGAAGGACAGTGCCGAATGGCAGCATCTGAAGCCCGCCATCCTCGGCTCGATCATGGAGCATTTCATGTCCGGCAAGCCGGTCATGGGCGATGCCTCGATCCTCTCCGAGGACGTTGATGCCGGTGACGAATTCTTCGACGAAGGCGATGAATCGATCGTGCTGACCATCAAGGAGCTTCTGGAGACCCGCGTGCGCCCGGCCGTTGCCCAGGACGGCGGCGACATCACCTTCCGCGGTTTCAAGGACGGCAAGGTCTATCTGAACATGAAGGGTTCCTGCTCCGGCTGCCCGTCCTCGACGGCAACGTTGAAGCACGGCGTCCAGAACCTGCTGCGCCATTTCGTTCCGGAAGTACAGGAAGTGATTGCCGCTTAAAAAGCTCGAATTCGCACCGGCCGTTCATCTCAGGTTCGGCCGGGCGGATTTATGAATAGGCGACAATAGTTTATTCGGAAATTGATGGCATGATCGTTCTGGCGCTCGACACGGCAGGTGTGGATTGCGCTGCCGCCGTCTATGACAGCGGCAGGAATACGATGCTGGGGGAGGCATCGGACATGATCGGCAAGGGGCATGCTGAACATTTGATTGGTATCGTCGACCGCGCGCTGGATCAGGCGGGAATGACGCTTTCTCATATCGACCGCCTTGCCGTCACCATCGGCCCCGGCTCCTTTACCGGCATCCGCGTCGGCGTTGCTGCGGCCCGCGGTTTTGCGCTCTCCCTCGATGTGCCTGCCGTCGGCGTAACCACGCTCGAAGTCATGGCCGCTGCCCAGCGCGAGAAGACGCCTGGTCGCGCCGTGCTGGCGGCGATGGACGCCAAGCGGGATGAAATCTACCTTCAGCCCTTCGCCGCCGACGGCTCCCCGCTCGATGCGCCGCGGGCGTTGAGCGTCGCGCAAGCCCAGGCTTTTGCCGCCGACTTCGAGGGCGAGATCACGGGCTCCGCAACGCCGCTTCTCCGGCCCGATGCCGGCGGCGATCATGCCAACATATTCCCGATCTCCATTGTGGCGCGCCTCGGTGCTGCCGCCTCCCCCGATGCCGGAAAGCCGAAGCCCCTTTATCTGCGCGGACCCGATGCCAAACCGCAGGCCGGGTATGCGATTGCGCGACGAGTATGACGATGTTGGAAGCCTATCTGACGCTGAAGCCCGAATTCGAAATCGTCGCCATGGAACGCGAGGATTGCCGCGATGTCGCCGTCCTGCACGGCGAACGCTTCGCCCGTCCCTGGGGTGACGGCGAATTCCACAGCCTGCTGTCGCAGGAGACCGTGTTCGGCTTCGTCGCACGCCAGACCAACGCCATCCTGAAAAAGCCGCTTCCGGGGTTCATCCTGGCTCGCCATGTCGCCGGCGAGGCGGAAATCCTGACTGTCGCCGTGCAGGCGAAGGTCGCGCGCTGCGGGCTCGGCTGGCGGCTGATGCAGGCGGCGATGCGGGAAGCACGCGCCCGCGGCGGCGAGAGCATGTTTCTCGAGGTCGACAACGGCAATACGGCAGCGCTTGGCCTTTACCGCAAGCTCGGCTTCGAAAAGGTCGGCGAACGCCAGGGCTACTACAAGCAGGAAAACGGCGCCCTCTCCACGGCGCTTGTCATGAAGCGCGTTCTTCGGTAGTTCCCTGTCGCAATACGAATATCTTTCTAAAGGCGGGCCATGACGGACGTAGCCAAGACCCTTGAGGAGCTTTGCACCGAACGCGGCATGCGAATGACCGAGCAGCGCCGCGTGATTGCGCGTATCCTGGAAGACTCGCAGGACCACCCCGACGTCGAAGAACTCTACCGCCGCTCGGTGAAGGTCGATGCGAAGATCTCGATCTCGACGGTCTATCGCACTGTGAAGCTATTCGAAGACGCCGGCATCATCGCCCGTCACGATTTCCGCGACGGGCGCTCGCGCTACGAAACGGTGCCGGAAGAGCATCACGACCACCTTATCGACCTGAAGACCGGCACGGTCATCGAATTCCGTTCGGCGGAGATCGAGGCGCTGCAGGAGCGTATCGCTCGCGAGCATGGCTTCCGGCTGGTCGATCACCGCCTGGAGCTCTACGGCATTCCGCTGAAGAACGAAGACCTCTGACGCAATGGCAGCCCGGGAGACCCGCCTTTGATCGCCTGGCTGCGCATCGCCTCCGCTGCGGTCGTCATCCTTGCCGTCAGCATCGTGCTCATACCGCTGCAGGTGCTGGCCCTGCGTTTCGACTGGCGGCTGCGCCGCCGGCTTCCGCGTGTCTGGCACCGCATCATCTGCTATTGCCTCGGCATCCGCATCCGGGTGACGGGCAAGCTCGAAGACCGCCGGCCGCTGATGCTCTGCTCCAACCATTCGTCCTGGATGGACATCATGGTGATGTCGGCTGTTGCCGACGTCGCCTTCATCGCCAAGATCGAGGTGCGGGACTGGCCGATTTTCGGCACGCTCGCCAAGCTGCAGAAAAGTGTCTTTGTCGTGCGCGAGGAGAGGCGCAAGACCGGCCATCAGGCAAACGAGATCGCCGGGCGCATGGCCGACGGCGAGATCGTGGTGCTTTTCCCCGAGGGGACGACGTCTGATGGTAACCGGTTGCTGGAGGTCAAGTCCTCGCTGTTCGGCGCCGCCGCAATGGCGGTGCCCACCTCGCCGACGGGAACGGTCGTGGTGCAGCCGGTGGCCGTCGCCTATACCAAGGTGCACGGCATCGCCATGGGGCGCTATCACAGGCCGCTCGCCGCCTGGCCGGGTGATATCGAACTCCTGCCGCATCTCATCGATATCATGCGCTGCGGCGCTATCGACGCCGAGATTTCCTTCGGCGAGGCGGTGGAATATCGCGCCGATACCAATCGCAAGGAGGTGAGCGCGACGATCGCCTTGCGCATCCGCAACCTCCTGAACAGCCGCTTGCGCGGGCGGGAAATCTTCTAAAGCAAGATTTCGATTTTCTCGGGCGGCAAAAACCACTAAATAGCGCGCCATGACACAGGACAGCGCCCTTCTTCAGTCCCCAGAGGCAATCCTCCACGAAGGCCCCAACGAGGCCCTCCGCGACGGCAGCAACAGCCGCAAGGTCTTCATCAAGACCTACGGCTGCCAGATGAACGTCTACGATTCCACGCGCATGAGCGATGCGCTCGCCCGTGACGGTTACGAGCCGACGGAAGTTATGGAAGAGGCCGACCTCGTCCTTCTCAACACCTGCCATATAAGAGAGAAGGCGGCCGAGAAGGTTTATTCGGCCCTCGGGCGGCTGCGCGAGATGAAAAAAAAGAGGGCCGCGGACGGCCGGGAGATGATGATCGGCGTGGCCGGCTGCGTCGCCCAGGCGGAAGGCGAAGAGATCCTGCGCCGGGCGCCGGCAGTCGACGTCGTCATCGGCCCGCAGACCTATCACCGCCTGCCGGAGGCACTCCGGCAGGCCAAGCAGGGCCGTCGCGTGGTCGACACCGAATATGCGATCGAGGACAAGTTCGAGCATCTGCCGATCGCCGAAAGCCAAAAGATCCGCGCCCGTGGCGTCACCGCCTTCCTGACGGTGCAGGAAGGCTGCGACAAGTTCTGCACCTTCTGCGTGGTGCCGTATACGCGCGGCTCGGAAGTGTCGCGGCCGGTTTCCCAGATCGTCGAGGAAGCCGAGAAACTCGTCGAAGGCGGGGTGCGGGAGATCACCCTGCTCGGCCAGAACGTCAATGCCTGGCACGGCGCCGGGCCGGGCGGCGAAGCATGGAGCCTCGGCGACCTGCTCTACCGTCTTGCCGAGATCCCGGGCCTTGCGCGGCTACGCTATACCACAAGCCATCCGCGCGACATGGACGACCGGCTGATCAACGCCCATCGCGACCTCAGGACGCTGATGCCCTACCTGCATTTGCCGGTGCAATCGGGCTCGGACCGCATCCTGAAGGCGATGAACCGGCGCCACACGGCCGCCGAATATCTGACGCTGATCGAGCGCATCCGCGCCGTGCGTCCTGACATTGCGCTGTCGGGCGATTTCATCACCGGCTTTCCGGGGGAGACAGACGAAGATTTTGAGGATACACTGAGACTTGTAGAGGAGGTGCGTTACGCGCAGGCCTTCTCGTTCAAATACTCGACACGGCCGGGCACACCCGGCGCGGAACTGAAGGACCAGGTGCCGGAAGAAATCAAGGCAGAACGGCTGGAACGCCTGCAGGCGCTTCTCCTGAAGCAGCAGCAGGAATTTGCCGAATCCTGCATCGGCAAGGAGATTGATCTGTTGCTCGAAAAGCCCGGCCGCATGCCGGGACAGCTGATCGGACGATCTCCCTGGCTTCAATCAGTGAATGTTGATGCAAAAGCATCGCAAATCGGTGACATTATCAAAGTGCGAATCACCGGAACCGGAACCAACAGCCTGTTTGCCGAACGCGCAGAGGCTGCGGTTTAACCTAAGGAGCCCGACCGCTTGAACGGACAAGAATTGGTTTCTTCTTCACCGCGCCACCCCCGCACGCCGAGCGATACCAATCACTTCGTCCTGACGTTCGAGAACAACCGGTTCGCCAGCGAGCTCTTCGGCCAATTCGACCAGAACCTCAAGCTGCTCGAGGAACGGCTCAGTATCGATGCGCGGGCGCGGGGCAATTCCGTCGTCATCACGGGCGATGTCGTGACCACAAACCAGGCGCGGCGCACACTCGACTATCTCTATGAAAAGCTCCAGAAAGGTGGCAGCGTGGAACGATCCGACGTCGAGGGCGCAATCCGCATGGCGGTCGCCGCCGATGATCAGCTCAGCCTTCCCACCATGGAGCGCAAGGCCAAGCTGACCATGGCGCAGGTTTCCACCCGCAAGAAGACGATCATCGCCCGCACGCCGACCCAGGACGCCTATATCAGGGCGCTGGAGCGCTCCGAACTTGTCTTTGGCGTCGGCCCGGCCGGCACCGGCAAGACCTATCTCGCCGTCGCACATGCCGCCCAGTTGCTGGAGCGTGGCGCGGTCGAAAAGATCATCCTGTCGCGTCCCGCCGTCGAAGCGGGCGAGCGTCTCGGCTTTCTGCCCGGCGACATGAAGGAAAAGGTCGATCCCTATCTTCGCCCGCTCTATGATGCGCTTTACGACATGATCCCCGCCGACAAGGTCGATCGGGCGATCACCGCCGGCGTCATCGAAATCGCGCCGCTCGCCTTTATGCGCGGCCGCACGCTCGCCAACGCCGCCATCATCCTCGACGAAGCGCAGAACACGACATCGATGCAGATGAAAATGTTCCTGACCCGTCTCGGCGAAAACGCCCGCATGATCGTTACCGGCGACCCGAGCCAGATCGACTTGCCGCGCGGCGTCAAATCCGGCCTCGTCGAGGCGCTGCAGCTTCTGAACGGCGTCGAGGGCATCTCGATCGTGCGCTTCAAGGATACCGACGTCGTCCGTCACCCGCTGGTCGGGCGCATCGTCAGGGCCTATGATTCCACTTATGCCTCCGAAGACGTCAGCCGGCAGGACTGATGGCCGAACTCGATATCCAGATCAGCATCGAGGACATCGGCTGGCCCACCGAGGAGGCGCTGCTGGCGTTTTGCGAGCGCGTGCTCGGCGCCGCCGCGGTCTATCTCAGCGACAGCGAGAAGCAGCCCTTTCCTAAAATGCCGCCCGAGGTTTCGCTGGTCTTTACCGACGATGCCTCGATCCAGGACATCAACGCCGAATGGCGCGGCAAGGACAAGGCGACCAACGTGCTTTCCTTTCCGGCCTTTCCCGTCAAGCCCGGCAAGATGCCCGGTCCGATGCTTGGCGACATCATAATCGCCAAGGAGACCGTGGAGCGGGAAGCCCGCGAGCTCGAAAAGAGCTTCGACGACCACCTGACGCATCTTCTGGTCCATGGTTTCTTGCATCTTCTCGGCTACGACCATATGAATAGTGACGAAGCCGAAATTATGGAGGGGCTGGAGACTCGCATTTTGGCGCAGCTCGGCCTATCTGATCCCTACGAGGGTCAAGACCTTAAAATGGAACCATGAGCGACTTTACGACGAAGCCGGCGGCAGACGCCAAGGACTCCGAGCCATCCTCTTCTTCGGACGAGGTAGGCAGTAGTAGTCGGCCATCCGGCCGATCCCAATCCTTCTGGTCGCGCGCCGCGCGCATTCTACGCCCGCAGCAGGGCTCGCGGCTGCGCGAGGATCTCGCCGACGCGCTGATGACCGATGCGGCCGGCGACGATGCCTTCTCGCCCGACGAGCGGGCGATGCTGCATAACATCCTGCGCTTTCGCGAGGTGCGCGTCGCCGACGTGATGGTGCCGCGCGCAGATATCGAGGCGGTAGATCAGAACATCACCATCGGCGAACTGATGATCCTCTTTGAGGAATCCGGCCGCTCGCGCATGCCCGTCTATGCCGATACGCTCGACGATCCGCGCGGCATGGTGCACATCCGCGATCTGCTCTCCTATGTCGCCAAGCAGGCGCGCAACAAGCGCCGCGGACCGACGAAGCCGGCCGCTGCCGCGCCGGCGATCGAAGTTGCGCCCGAAAACATCCAGAAGCCCACGCGTTCAGCAAAGCCGAATTTCGATCTCGCCCGCGTCGACCTGCAGAAGACGCTGGCTGAGGCCGGCATCATCCGCAAGATCCTGTTCGTGCCGCCGTCGATGCTGGCGTCCGACCTGTTGCGCCGCATGCAGGTGAACCGTACGCAGATGGCGCTCGTCATCGACGAATATGGCGGCACCGATGGGCTCGCCTCGCATGAAGACATCGTCGAAATGGTGGTCGGCGACATCGACGACGAGCATGATGACGAAGAGGTGATGTTCAAGCGCGTCGCCGAAGACGTTTTCGTTGCCGATGCCCGCGTCGAACTGGAAGAGATCGCCGAAGCGATCGGCCCGGATTTCGACATCAGCGAGCAGGTCGACGAGGTCGATACGCTGGGAGGCCTGATCTTCTCCGCGCTCGGCCGCATCCCGGTGCGCGGCGAGGTCGTCCAGGCGCTGCCCGGCTTTGAATTCCATATTCTCGACGCCGATCCGCGCCGCATCAAGCGGCTGCGCATCACCCGCAAGCGGCACGCCATCCGCCGCCGCGCCAAAGCCGACGGCGACGCCACCCCCGGCTCCGAGGCCGGCGACGACCGGCCGGCCGAATCAACCGCCAACTGACACGACAAAGTGCCGCTTTTTTGAAAGACTGCGGACGGGTTGATTCGCAGCTTGATGGGAGTGCGCATGGAGCGGCTTGCGGACAGGGTTATCCTCGTCTGGGGGTTCAAACGGTCGTTGCTGACCATCGCTGCCGGAGCGCTCGCCGTGCTGGCGCTGCCGCCCTTCGGCTTTTTCGCGGCGATGTTCGTTTCCTTCACGCTGCTCGTCTGGCTGATCGACGGGGCGGCGGCTTCGCCTGAGAGTGGGCTGGTAGGCAGGCTGTGGCCGGCATTCACCGTCGGCTGGCTGTTCGGCTTCGGCTATTTCGTCGCCGGTCTCTGGTGGCTCGGCCACGCGCTGCTGGTCGATCAGGAGGAATTCGCCTGGGCGCTGCCGCTCGCCATCCTCGGGTTGCCGGCCTGTCTTGCGATCTTCTATGGCCTGGCGGCCGCGCTTGCCCGCGTCTTCTGGTCTGATGGCATGGGGCGGATCGCCGCACTTGCGGCAAGCTTCGGGCTCCTGGAATGGCTTCGCAGCGTCATCTTCACCGGCTTTCCCTGGAACGCCATCGGCTATGGCATGATGCCAGTCCCGCTGATGATGCAATCCGCGCATGTGATCGGGGCGATGGGAGTGACGGCCCTCTCCGTCTTCGTCTTTTCCGCCCCTGCCCTTGCCGGCACGCGGCAAGGCGCCCGGCCGGGGATCGCGCTCGCGGTCGCACTGTTTGCCGCCCATCTCGGTTACGGCGCCTATGCCCTCTATCTCGCGCCGCAGCCTGAGGCCTTGCCTGAGGACAAGCGGCCGGTGGTACGGCTGGTGCAGCCTGATATCGACCAGGCGGCGAAGATGGACAACGACGCCGACCGCAACGCAATCTTCGAGACGCATCTGAAGCTTTCGGCCGAAGCGCCGAAAAACGGCGGTCGCAAGCCTGACATCATCGTCTGGCCGGAAACCTCGATCCCCTTCATCCTGACCGATAATCAGGATGCGCTCACGCGGATCGCCGATACGCTCGACGACAACCAGATCCTGATCGCCGGCGCCGTGCGGGCCGAGGAGATGGGGCCCGGCACGCCGGTGCGCTATTATAATTCCATCTATGTGATCGACGGTCGCGGCCAGATCATCGCCGCCTCCGACAAGGTGCATCTGGTGCCCTTCGGCGAATATCTGCCCTTCGAGGACGTGCTCACCGAATTCGGCATCCAGAACGTCGTCGAAATACCGGGAGGGTTTTCCGCCGCCGCAAGCCGGCACCTCTTGGCGCTGCCCGGCGGGCTCAATCTCTTTCCGCTGATCTGTTACGAGATCATCTTCCCCGGCGAAATGACCGGCGACATAAAAGACGCCAACGCGATCCTCAATATCACCAACGACGCCTGGTTTGGGACGACGCCCGGCCCCTATCAGCATTTCCAGCAGGCGCGGGTGCGGGCGGTCGAGACCGGCTTGCCGCTGATTCGCGATGCCAATAGCGGCATTTCAGCGCTGGTAAACGCACATGGTGAAATTGTCGCGGGTCTCGATCTTGGAGAAACCGGGTTCATTGATGCAACCGTCGATAGGATCGGCGATGGGTTCGGAACTACATACCCCCATCAAACATACTTCTGGTTGACTGAGGCATTGCTGATTTTGATTGCGCTAATTTCTCGCGCAGGTTTTATTTTAGGGTTGAATTGACCAAAAACCCCTAAAATTGCATAGTAGTGACAATCGGCGTTCTTAACGTATGTTAATGAGTGGGTTCCCACTCCTTGCAACGTGGCGTTTTGGGATGGATCAGGGGCATGCCGGTTAGAAACAAGTTGAAATTCTTAGCTAGGGCACGACCATGATTGAAAACAAGAAGAAGCCGAACCCGATCGACATCCATGTCGGCAGCCGTATTCGCCTTCGCCGTACGATGCTGGGCATGAGCCAGGAAAAGCTGGGCGAAAGCCTCGGCATTACCTTCCAGCAGATCCAGAAATACGAAAAGGGAACCAACCGCGTCGGCGCAAGCCGTCTGCAGAACATCTCGAACATTCTCAATGTTCCGGTTTCCTTTTTCTTCGAGGATGCGCCCGGCGAACATTCCGGCAGCATGGGCGGCATGGCCGAAGCCTCCAGCTCGAATTACGTCGTCGATTTCCTCTCCTCCTCGGAGGGCCTGCAGCTCAATCGCGCCTTCGTCAAGATTTCCGATCCCAAGGTTCGCCGCAAGGTCGTGGAACTGGTGAAAGCGCTGGCCGCCGAAGCCGACGCCGACTGAAGCGTTCTTCATCGCAGAATTCGAAAAGCGGTCGAAAGGCCGCTTTTTTGCGTTTTTGGGGCAAAATTTGTCACTTTGCCGTAGATATAAAGATATATTTATGTCCTTCTGCGCTTGTCATCAGGCCGCGAACTGAGTACCTACTAGCTAGCTTTTGTTCTTTGAGGGGAATCCCGGAATGCGCGCGAATTATCTCTTTACCAGCGAATCTGTTGCCGAAGGTCATCCGGACAAGGTGTGTGACCGCATCTCCGACGAGATCGTCGATCTGGTCTACCGCGAAGCGGCCAAGACCGGTGTCAATCCGTGGGGCGTGCGCATTGCCTGCGAAACGCTGGCAACGACCAACCGCGTCGTCATCGCCGGCGAAGTTCGCCTGCCGCCGAGCCTGATGAAGAAGGATAAGGACGGCAAGGACGTCATCAACCCGTCGAAGTTCAAGGCCGCCGCCCGCCGCGCCATCAAGGATATCGGCTACGAGCAGGACGGCTTCCACTGGAAGAAGGCCAAGATTGACGTGCTGCTGCACTCGCAGTCGGCCGACATCGCGCAGGGCGTCGACAGCGCCGCCGACCAGCAGGGCGACGAAGGTGCGGGCGACCAGGGCATCATGTTCGGTTACGCCTGCCGCGAAACGCCCGACCTGATGCCGGCGCCGATCTACTATTCTCACAAGATCCTGCAGCTGCTGGCAGTCGCCCGCAAGAAGGGTGACGGCGAAGTCGCCAAGCTCGGCCCCGACGCCAAGAGCCAGGTGACCGTGCGTTACGTCGACGGCAAGCCCTCGGAAGCAACTTCGATCGTGCTTTCGACCCAGCATCTCGACGAGAGCTGGGACTCCAACAAGGTCCGCGCCGTCGTCGAGCCCTATATCCGCGAAGCGCTCGGCGAGCTGAAGATCGCTGAAGACTGCAAGTGGTACATCAACCCGACCGGCAAGTTCGTCATCGGCGGACCGGACGGCGATGCAGGCCTCACCGGCCGCAAGATCATCGTCGACACCTACGGCGGCGCGGCTCCGCATGGCGGCGGCGCATTCTCCGGTAAGGACACGACGAAGGTCGACCGTTCGGCCGCCTATGCCGCCCGCTACCTCGCCAAGAACGTCGTTGCCGCCGGTCTTGCCGACCGCTGCACGATCCAGCTCTCCTACGCTATCGGCGTCGCCCAGCCGCTGTCGATCTATGTCGACCTGCACGGCACCGGCAAGGGTGTTTCGGAAGACCAGGTCGAAGCTGCGATCCGCCAGAACATGGATCTGTCGCCGTCGGGCATCCGCCGCCACCTCGACCTCAACAAGCCGATCTACGCCAAGACCTCGGCTTACGGCCATTTCGGCCGCAAGGCCGGCCGCGACGGCTCGTTCTCCTGGGAGCGCACGGACCTCGTGAAGGCACTCAAGGAAGCCGTCAAGACCAAGGCTGCTGCATGACGGATATGGAACGCCGGGGCCGGGCGACCGAAGCTTTCTTCGGTCGCCGCAAGGGAAAAGCCCTGCGCGAACAACAGGCCGAAACGCTGAACAGCCTGCTGCCGGCATTCCTCATCGATCTCTCGGCGGCTCCCCAGGAGCCGCCGAAATCGCTCTTCCCGGTTCCCGTCGAAACATTGCGGCTGGAAATCGGTTTTGGCGGTGGCGAGCACCTGATCCACCGCGCCCTGGAAAGGCCTTCGACCGGCTTCATCGGCGTCGAGCCCTTCGTCAATTCAATGCAGAAGCTGCTGTCGCGCATCCGTGAGACGGGCGCGCACAATATCCGCGTCTACAACGACGACGCCACGCAACTGCTCGACTGGCTGCCGGACGCCTCGTTCGATCAGATCGACCTGCTCTATCCAGATCCGTGGCCAAAGCGGAGGCACTGGAAGCGGCGCTTCGTCTCGAAAACCAATCTCGACCGCTTTCACCGCGTGCTGAAGCCGGGCGGACTTTTCTGCTTCGCCTCCGACATCGACACCTATGTGAACTGGACGCTGATCAAGTGCCGCGACCATGGCGGCTTCGACTGGATCGCCGAAAATGCGGCAGACTGGCTGACGCCCTATGAAGGCTGGCCGAGCACCCGCTACGAAGCCAAGGCTCGGCGCGAGGGCCGGTCTTCGGCATATCTGACGTTCAGGAAGATCTGAGCCCCGGAGGCAGTGGGCCGGCACGACATCCTCGGCCGGCTGAGAGACGCGCTGCCCTGTAAAGGGAGGCTGCGCGCAATGTCGGGACATTAGTCCCGACCGCAGCAAAATCGAAAGCATCCGTGCACCGGAAGAGCGGCGAAACGCAGCAGACGCTATGTGACGGTCAGTGCAGGCTGACCGTCTTCAATTCGTCCTCAGCAGCCTTGAAGAACGTGCTGGAGCGGTTGTCCGTCAAGAGGATCGGCGTGCCGTCGGCGCCAAAGAGTGCCCAGAGATCAACGTTCGGATCGATATCCGGCGCCTCCGGAAAGCACTTGGCGACCTCTTCGGTCCGCATCTTTCTGATATAGGCGACCTCGCCGTTGCCGATGTGGGCAAGCTCGGATTTGGTCAAGTGAGACGTGGCTTCTTTCATCAACATTCCTGTTCCTCCGGGAGAAGGGACCAACGGTTCGACAAACCGTTGTGCTACTGTGAGACCGAAATGTTAATTTTCTTGACCATGCGGGCGGGTTCCGGACGAATTAGATCGACGGAGAGCAGACCGTTCTTCAGGCCGGCGCCAAGCACTTGCATGCCATCGGCAAGAACGAAGGTCCGCTGGAATTGGCGGGCGGCAATGCCGCGATAAAGATAGTCCCGCTCGCCCTGTTCCACCTGGCGGCCGCGGATCAGAAGCTGGTTCTCCTCAATGGAAACATCGAGTTCTTCCTCGCTGAAACCGGCGACGGCAAGGGTGATGCGCAAGCGCTCCGGCGCTCCGCTATCGGCGGCGATGCGTTCGATATTGTAGGGTGGATATCCATCACTTGCCTTGGAAATGCGCTCCAGCGTCTTTTCCATGGCGTCGAAGCCCAGAAGCAGCGGGCTGGCGAAAGGGGTAATGCGGCTCATCTCTTTTCAAGTCCTTGATGCAAGCGACCATCCCGGACCTCACAGGCAGCATCCGGATGATGCTAATATGGGGACAGGACCCCGCCCCTGCAAGGCACAGGCGAGCGGCTGGCGTCGCCTCCTTGATTTAAGGTAACCCGGCGCCCTCCTCCTTGCTTGACAAAGCGCCTGCTGCCTCGCATCAAAACGTGCCGGCGCGGAATGTGCTGATTTGCAACGGAAGATGAAGAAAATGGTGCATGGCGAGACAGTGCGCACCCACGAGGATGGAACGATCGGAATGGCAAGCGCAAGAAAGATCATCATCGACACGGATCCCGGCCAGGACGACGCGGCCGCCATCATGCTTGCCTTCGGCAGCCCGGACGAGCTTGAGGTGTTGGGGATCACGACGGTTGCCGGCAATGTGCCGCTTTCGCTCACCAGCCGCAATGCGCGCATCATCTGCGAACTCTGCGGCCGGCCGGAGACAAAGGTTTTCGCCGGCGCCGACAGGCCGATCGCCCGCAAGCTGGTGACCGCCGAACATGTGCACGGCAAGACCGGCCTCGACGGCCCGGAGCTTGACGAGCCGACAATGGCGCTGCAGCCCGGCCATTCCGTCGACTTCATCATCGAAACGCTGCGGCGCGAACCGGAAGGCGCGGTGACGCTCTGCACGCTCGGGCCGCTCACCAATGTCGGCATGGCCTTCCAGAAGGCGCCCGACATCATCCCTCGCATCCGCGAGCTGGTGATGATGGGCGGTGGCTTCTTCGAGGGCGGCAACATCACGCCGGCAGCCGAATTCAACATCTATGTCGACCCGGAGGCCGCCGACATCGTCTTCCGCTCGGGCGTTCCGATCGTGATGATGCCGCTCGACGTGACGCATCAGTTGCTGACCCGCAAGGACCGGGTGAAGCGCATGGCCGAGATCGGCACGGCGCCGGCTAAGGCGATGGTCGAGATGCTGGAATTCTTCGAGCGCTTCGATATCGAGAAATACGGTTCCGACGGCGGCCCGCTGCACGACCCGACTGTCGTCGCCTATCTGCTGAAGCCGGAGCTTTTCAAGGGCCGGGACTGCAATGTCGAAATCGAGATCCGGTCCGAGCTTACCGTCGGCATGACCGTCGTCGACTGGTGGCATGTGACCGAGCGCAAGCGCAATGCGAAAGTCATGCGCTTCGTTGATGCGGACGGCTTCTTCGATCTCCTGATCGAACGCTTCGCCCGCATCTGACCTTTCGGCTTCCTCCCCTTCAAGGGAGGAAGCGGTCTCAGGCGTCCTTCTCGTCGAAGACGGAATTGGCTTCGGCTTCGACCGGCTTCGGGCCACCCTTGGCGACGCCGACCATGGCAGGACGCAGCACGCGTTCGCCGATGGTGAAGCCTGCCTGCACGACCTGGACGACCGTATTGTTCGGCACCTCGGGGTTCGGCACTTCGAACATTGCCTGGTGGAAGTTCGGATCGAACTTCTGGCCGACCGGCTCCAGCTTGCGGACGCCATGGCGCTCAAGGGCCGAGAGCATGGCGCGCTCGGTCATCTCGACGCCCTCGATCAGTGTGGTGAGGCCGGCATCAGCCGCGGCCTTGACCTCGGGCGGGATGGCATCGAGGGCGCGGCGCAGATTGTCCGACACGGCGAGCATATCGCGCGCGAAACCGGCGACGGAATAGGATTTGGCGTCCTTCACCTCCCGCTCGGTCCGGCGGCGCAGATTGTCCATCTCGGCGGCCAGGCGCAGATAGCGGTCGCGCAGCTCGGAATTCTCGGCTTTCAGAAGCTCGAGCGGATCCGGCTGGCTCGCCTCCCCACGCTCGGCAGTATCAGTCTCGACGTTGGCGGCGGCGTCGGCTGCGGCGTCGGCCGCAGTTGCGTCAGGTCCGTTTTTCGTCGTTTCATCGGTCATGACGGTCTCCGGTTGGTGTCTTCAGATGCGCCCGATATCGAGGTTTGACCGAAAAAAATCAAGTCTGCGTGACAAAGAACCGAAAATTCCGCGTCTTTAACAACGGCGGGGTCACAGCGGATTGCGCGAAAGGCGGGAAACGAGCTGGGCGGTGTAATCCACCATGGGCACGATGCGGGAATAATTGAGCCGCGTCGGGCCGATGACGCCGACGGCGCCGACGATCCGATCGTCCTCGTCACGATAGGGTGCAACGATGAGCGATGAGCCGGAAAGCGAGAAGAGCTTGTTTTCCGAGCCGATGAAGATGCGCACGCCCGAACCGCTCTCAGCCAGGTTAAGGATCTCTATCAGACTGTCCTTCTTCTCAAGGTCGTCGAACAGCAGGCGCAGCCGGTCCAGATCCTCGGCGCCGGCAAGGCCTTCCAGCAGGTTGGCGCGGCCGCGGATGATCAGTTGAGCGGGCTTGCCCTCGTCCGGGCTGCCGGCCCACACGGCGATGCCGCGTTCGACGAGATCGCGCGACAGCGCATCGAGCTCGTGGCGGACGTCGTCCTTCAGCCGGCTCAATTGCTTGCGCAGCTCCGGCAGGGTCTGGCCGGACATATGGGCATTGAGGAAATTCGCCGCCTCCGCCAGCTGCGAGGAAGTGACGCCCGCCGGCAGCTCGATGATACGATTTTCCACCTGATCGTGATCGCCGACGAGCACGGCCAGCGCCTTGGTCGGTTCGAGGCGGATGAACTCGACATGTTTCAGCACCGGATCGCTTTTCGAGGTGATGACGAGGCCCGCGCCGCGCGAGATGCCCGACAGCATGCGACTGGCTTCGTTCATCATCGATTCAACAGGATTGCCGCCGCTTTCGGCCCGCACCTGGCGATCGATATTGGCACGCTCCTCGGCCGAGAGATCGCCGATCTGCATGAAGGCATCGACGAAGAAGCGCAGGCCTATCTGGGTCGGCAGCCGGCCGGCGCTGACATGCGGGGAATAGATCAGGCCGAGCTCTTCGAGATCGCTCATGACGTTGCGCACGGAGGCTGGCGAGAGCGACATCGGCAGAAGGCGTGACAGATTGCGCGAGCCGAGCGGTTCGCCGCTTTCGAGATAACCTTCGACGATGCGGCGAAAAATCTCCCTGGATCGCTCATCCAGCGCAGCAACGGCATCCGAAACCGACGTCGACCTGATGCCCATGAACTTCCCGAACCCACGCTGATGATGCTTTTCAAAATATAGTCAAACTCGCACCCGTGGCAAAAGGGAATTTGCAAATGGGCGCGGCCAATCGTAGAAGCGGTCCAGCAACTCCAGGAGATAGTAATGCGGCCTTCAGGCAGAAAAACCGACCAGATGCGCAAGGTCTCGTTCGAGCGCAACTTTTCCAAGCATGCGGAAGGCTCCTGCCTGGTGAAATTCGGCGATACGCATGTGCTCTGCACGGCAAGCCTCGAAGAAAAGACGCCGCCGTGGCTGCGGAATACCGGCAAGGGCTGGGTCACGGCCGAATACGGCATGCTGCCGCGGGCGACCGGCGAGCGGATGAAGCGCGAAGCCGCAGCCGGCAAGCAGGGCGGCCGCACCCAGGAAATCCAGCGGCTGATCGGCCGGTCGCTCCGCGCTGTCGTCGATCTGCAGGCGCTCGGCGAACGGCAGATCACGCTCGATTGTGACGTCATCCAGGCCGATGGCGGCACGCGAACGGCCTCGATCACCGGCGGCTGGATCGCGCTTTACGACTGCCTGAAATGGATGGAAAGCCGCAATATGATCAAGGTCGACCGGGTCCTGAAGGATCATGTCGCCGCCATCTCCTGCGGCATCTTCGCCAGCCAGCCGGTGATCGATCTCGACTATCTCGAGGATTCCTCGGCCGAGACTGATGCGAACTTCGTAATGACCGGCGCTGGCGGGATCGTCGAGATCCAGGGTACGGCGGAAGGCACGCCATTCAGCGAAGAAGAATTCACCTCGCTGATGCATCTTGCCAAGAACGGCATCGGCGAACTCGTCGCCCTGCAGAAAGAGGCCGTCACGGGATGAAGCCCATGCTGGAAGGCATGTTGGAAACGGCGCTCTATGCGCGGAATCTCGATGAGGCCGAGACGTTCTACGAAAACGTTCTCGGGCTCGAAAAGATCACGCGCGCCGGCAACCGGCATGTTTTCTTCCGCTGCGGGCCTGGCGTTCTGCTGATCTTCAATCCTGAGGAAACGGTAAAGCCGCCGGCGCCGGACGCGCTGCAGGTACCGCCACACGGCATGACCGGCGAGGGCCATGCCTGTTTCCGGGTCTCCGGCCGCAATATCGACGCCATCGTCGCCAGGCTGACAGCGGCCGGTGTGGCGATCGAATCCGAAGTGCGCTGGCCGAACGGCGGTCGCTCGATCTATTTCCGCGATCCGGCCGGCAACAGCCTGGAATGCGCGGAGCCTAAAATCTGGGGCATCGAACAGGATATCTGAATGCGCAAGCTCGAAACCAAGACCATCGTCGTCGCCAGCCACAATGCCGGCAAGATCCGCGAGATCCAGGAGTTGATCGGGCCGCTCGGCTTCACCGCCAAATCGGCGGCGGAGCTGAATTTCGTCGAACCTGACGAGACCGGCACCACCTTCGAGGAGAATGCGACGATCAAGGCGGTCGCCTCGGCCAATGCCGCCGGCATGCCGGCGCTTTCGGATGATTCCGGGCTGGTGATCGACGCACTCGGCGGCGATCCCGGTGTCTATACCGCCAACTGGGCGGAGACATCAGACGGCACGCGCGATTTCGACATGGCGATGGAAAAGGTGGAAAAGGCGCTGCAGGGTGCGGGTGCGACGAAGCCGGAACAGCGCACGGCGCGTTTCGTCAGCGTGCTCTGCCTCGCCTGGCCTGATGGCCACACGGAACTGTTCCGCGGCGAGGTGGAAGGCAGCGTCGCCTGGCCGCCGCGCGGGACCCAGGGCTTCGGTTACGACCCCGTCTTCCAGCCCAAGGGTTACGACATCACCTTCGGCGAGATGAGCGGCGAGGAAAAACACGGCTGGAAAATCGGCGAGCCGCAGGCGCTGTCGCACCGGGCGCGCGCCTTCAAACTCTTTGTCGAAACCTGCCTGGAAGCGTAAGGTCGGTTCGTGGACGATATCGAGATGCCAAGCCTCTTGCGCGATGCGGCCCTTTTGCCCGATACCGGTGAGCCCGGCTTCGGCGTCTACGTGCATTGGCCCTTCTGCGCGGCGAAATGCCCCTACTGCGACTTCAACAGCCATGTGCGCCATCAGCCGGTGGACCAGGAGCGCTTCGCGGCTGCCTTCCTGAAAGAAATGGCGGCGATCAGGGCGATGAGCGGACCGAAGACGGTGACGAGCATCTTCCTCGGCGGCGGCACACCCTCGCTGATGAAGCCGGAAACGGTTTCCGCCGTTCTCGACGGCATTGCGCGGCATTGGCATGTGCCCGACGGCATCGAGATTACCATGGAGGCCAACCCTTCGAGCGTCGAGGCCGATCGCTTCCGCAGCTATCGGGCAGCCGGCGTCAATCGCGTCTCGCTCGGCGTGCAGGCGCTGAACGACCGGGATCTCAAATTCCTCGGCCGACTGCATGACGTTGCCGATGCGTTGAAGGCGATCCGGCTGGCGCGCGAGATCTTCCCGCGCATGTCCTTCGACCTGATCTATGCCCGGCCGAATCAGACGGTCGAGGATTGGGAAAGGGAACTGAAGGAGGCGATCTCCTATGCAGTCGACCATCTCTCCCTCTATCAGTTGACCATCGAGGAAGGCACGCCCTTCTACGGCTTGCACAAGGCCGGCAAGCTGGTCGTGCCGGACGGCGAGCAATCGGCGCTGCTTTACGAAGCGACGCAGGAGATTACGGCGCGTGAGGGCATGCCAGCTTACGAGGTCTCCAACCACGCCCGGCCGGGTGCCGAAAGCCGGCACAACCTGACCTATTGGCGCTACGGTGATTATGCCGGCATCGGCCCGGGCGCGCACGGCCGGCTGACACGCGGCCCCGAGAAGATCGCGACCGCCACCGAGCGCAAACCAGAAGCCTGGCTCGACATGGTCGAGCGCGACGGCCACGGCATTCTCGACGAAGAGCGGCTCGGCTACGAGGAACAGTCCGACGAGCTGCTGCTGATGGGGCTGCGGCTCCGGGAAGGCGTCGATCTTGCCCGCTGGCAGCAGCTTTCGGGCCGAGAGCTCGACCCGAAACGCGAAGAATTCCTGCTCGAACACAAGTTCATCGAGCGGATCGGCAATTCACGCCTGCGCTGCACGCCATCCGGCATGCTGATCCTCGATTCCGTCGTTGCCGATCTCGCCTGCTGACATCCATATGATGAGTTCATTCCCGCGCGGCGTGATCGACATCACTGCCGCGCGGGAAATCGTTTCTCAGCGGTGGCTAGTGGCGCCCGCCTTGAAGAGGCTGCCCGTCGGCGTCTTCAGGAACATATCGAGCGGAATATGCTCCTGGTGCAGGAAGCCGGTTGCCGGCAGCAGGCCGTCGCGGACCATCTCGATGACGGCGACGACGGAAGCCGACGTCGTCCAAGCAATTGCCGTGCGGCGCGCACCGGCGATCTCGATCGGATAATAGGCGCGCACGAACTCCTTGCGGCGCAGGCTTCCATTCTCGGTGCCTTCGGCTGCGACATGGACATAGACGACATCGTCTTCGACCGGCGGCTTGGCATTGGTCAGGATCTCGCCGGCGAGCTTGCGCTTGTCGCGCATCAAGAGCTCATGGAAGAAGAAATTCATCAACTCCATATGTCCGGGATAGCGCATCGTCTTGTAGTCAAGATTATCGATCTTGCCGAGCATGGTGTCGCACATGGTGCCAAGGCCGCCCGACGTCGTGAAGGCTTCGAGCTTGACGCCGCCGACATAGACGGTCTCGTGCCATTCCATCGGCGAGACAAGCTTGCGCACGCCGCCCTCGATGACTTCGCAATCGTTCAGGTATTCGTTGACGACGCCTTCCGGCGACCAGTTGAAGGCATAGCCGAGAAGTCCGGTCGGATGCTGCGGCAAAGCGCCGACGCGCATGCGGATCGAGCGGCAGCGATCGAAGCCGTCGGCAAGGCTTGCACCGACGATGCCGACGAAACCGGGCGCCAGGCCGCATTGCGGCGCCATCAGGCCCCGGGCGGTCTTCGACAGCTCGATGATGAAATTGGTGGTGGGAACGTCTTCCGTCAGGTCGAAATAATGAATGCCGGCAAGATGGGCGGCGCGCGCCAACTCGATGTTCAGATGATAGGGCAGGCAGGACAGCACTGCCTCGACATTCGAGAGCAGTTCGCCGATCACCTGATGATCGGAAATATCGGCTGTGCGGCACTTGAAGGGAAGCTCGCCCAAAGGCAGTTGCGCATCGACGCCGATGACCTCGAAGCCGCCTTCATGCAAAAGCGTTGCCGCCAGCCGTCCGACCTTACCCAGGCCGAGAACGGCGATCTTTTCAAAACTCATTCATTACCTCCCATGCGCCCTCTTCGGCGCTTTCGTCCTTGTCCGCCGCATCTGGCCCGAAATCGATGAGCGCTTTCGGGCGGCATGCTTCGGATGTGCCGGAGGTATAGAATAAAAAGCTTATAAAGGAAAACGGCCGGAATCGCTCCGGCCGTCAAATTTCCTGCCAGGTCCGCCGATTATTCGTTGATCAGCCGCTTCAGAAGCTCGACTTCGTGCGAAAGCTTGGTGTCTCCCGCAATCAGCTCCTCGATCTTGCGCACGGCATGCAGCACGGTGGTGTGATCGCGCCCGCCGAAACGGCGGCCGATCTCAGGGAAGGAGCGCGGCGTCAGCGTCTTCGACAGATACATGGCGATCTGGCGCGGCTTGACGATCACGCGGGTGCGGCGGTTCGAGACCAGTTCCTGGCGCGAGACGTTGTAGTGCCTTGCGACGATGCGCTGGATATCCTCGATACGCACGCGGCGCGGCTCGCCGGAGCCGACGAGATGGGCGAGCAACTCGTCCACGCGCTCGATCGACAGGTTCGGCTCGAAGGAGCGGCGGAAGATCAGCTGGTTAAAGGCGCCTTCGAGTTCGCGGCCGCTGGCCGTGACGTTACGGGCGACGTGCTGCAGCAGTTCGGCGGGAATTTCCAGCGACGGATCTTCGAGCCGGGCCGCGGCAAGGCGGCGCTTGAGGATTTCGAGGCGCATCTCGTAATCCGGCGCGTCGAATTCGATCGCGACACCGCCCTGCAGGCGCGAGCGGACGCGGGGGTCGAGCGACTCCAGTTCCCAGGGCGCGCGGTCGGCAGCGACGACCACCTGCTTGGCGCTGTCGAGCAGCATGTTCAGGAGATGGCAGAATTCATGCTGGATCATCTTGCCCTGCAGGAACTGCATGTCGTCGATGATCAAGAGGTCGATGTTGCGCAGGGAATCCTTCAGCGTCAGCGCATCATTGTCGCGGATCGCGGTGGCGAAACGCCACATGAAATATTCGGCCGTCAGATAGACGACACGCAGGGCCCGCGGGTTCTGCACCGCGGCATTGGCAATCGCCTGCAGCAGGTGGGTCTTGCCGAGACCGACCGCCGAATGGATGAAGAGCGGATTGAAGCGCACAGCGCCGGAACCGGCCTCCGCGATCGTCTTTGCAGCCGCAAGGGCGACGCGGTTCGAGCTGCCTTCCACGAAAGTGTCGAAGGTGAAGCGGCTATCGAGCGGCGAACCGAAGAGCGGTGAACCGAAGCTTGCGGGCCTTGCCGCGGCTACGGCCGACACCGCCTGCTGAATGGCCTGACCGGCCGGCTGAGCGCTGGCTGGGCGGCGCATCTGCGCGGGAGCGACGGGCTCGGGCGTTGCCACCTCGTCGAGTGCCTTCACGCCGCTGCGCGTTGCCGTGCGAACCAGGATTTCGATTTTGAGAATTTCCGGATCTTCGGCCTGGAACAGGCCGGTGATGAGATCGAGATAACGATTGTTGATCCACGACTTCAGGAAGGTCGTGGGAACCGAAAGGCGAACCACGCTCTTCGATACCGAATGCAGCTTCAGCCTTGCAAACCAGCTGGCATAGACGTCGGGACCGACTTGAGCCTTCAAGCGCGCACTGACGCGCTCAAACAATACGTTTTGCTTCATTTCCGCCTTTGCTTCTCCTGCTTCCAGGCGAATGGAGCCGAACGCCTGCGGTGCCGCATCCCCATTGTCGAGCCCGCCCGTCGTCATCGTATTCATCTGCATAATGCCGCCTTTCAATTCCATCGGGCGGCAACCGCTAACAGCCGCCCGACTATTCCCCGCTTTGGCGGGCTGACGGCATCCTCATGAGCCGCTCACCTGCCGGTTCACTCAAACAATGTCCCCAAAAGGGACCGGCGCAGAATTCCGTTGCAGGCACCGCGCTCATGCAGCAACCTTCATCGGCTTTCCGTGCCAGGCTGGCAGTCGATCCTCGTTTTCGGCCGACCAGCCCGAACGCAATATTACTTATCCCTCTCCGGCGACCTCGCCTTAAACGTGTGGCCGCTGAAGGCACAAAACATCCCCGTTCCGTAACAGCCACGTTACGGCCCAAATCCGTCAAGTGCTTGAAAAAACGAAAGCGCATGGCTCCGTAACAAAGGTTACAGACGTATCGCCCTGCCGACGTGGCAGTTAAGACCGAGCCTCTGCAGGTGATGTCCGCGCCCTTTGTTGGAAGCCATTTAGGCAGGATCAAAAGGCAAGATCAACGATGAATTTTACGCAAAATTAAGAAGCGGGCATTGACTCCACCCGCCCTTTTCGGGCGTCACACCAGCGTCAAAAAAGAATCGCTGTTGAATCAAGGAGATTCCCCTTTCGGGCTATTTCGACACGCATGGAAAGAAAAAAAATAAAAATCTTCTTGACTCGCCCATGGCCCCGGAAGCTCGGGGCAGAGTCGCGCAGCGTGAAAGCATCCTTGCGCAAGTCATTGTTTTTAAAAAATATTTCCTGTCATGGCACTGACACGAAACAGTCGGGAGATTAACCATGCCAAGGCCTGTCGGCGGAATCGAAAAAGCCCGGTAAAATTACCGGGCTAATCATAACGAAGCGGTCGTTAATGAAATATTACGCGGTCGCGGAGACCGAAAGCGCCTTCACACGAGCAGCCAGGCGCGAGACCTTGCGCGATGCCGTGTTGGAGTGAAGTACACCCTTGCTCGCGGCGCGAGCAAGTTCCGGCTGAGCTGCCAGGAAAGCTGCCTTCGCCTTGGCGGCGTCACCGGATGCGATAGCCTCTTCGACCTGGCGAACGAAAGTACGAACGCGCGAGCGACGAGCCTTATTGACGTCGGTACGGCGGGCGATCTTGCGGGTCGCTTTTTTCGCCGAAGTTGTATTGGCCATGGATGCCTCTCTCAAGAATTCGAATAAACTCCGCCATCACCGCGGGCCCTGCGGCCACCAAATCCAGCAATGCGGGAGCAATCGCGGAAAACCAGACCGGCTTTCCGAACCGTGGGCGGGCATATAACTCTAAAGCCGGCCCACGTCAACGCGGATTTTCAAGCTTTTCAGCCGGAAGCGCCTAAAAGCTTTCAACGATGCGTAAAGGCAGGTTTGCGCTTCTCGACGAAGGCAGCCATCCCTTCCTTCTGGTCGTCGGTGGCAAAGAGACTGTGAAACAGGCGGCGCTCGAACCGCAGCCCCTCTTCCAGCGTCGTCTCGAATGCGCGATTGACCGCCTCCTTGGCCATCATGACTGAGGGGCGCGAAAGCGAAGCGATCTTTTCGGCAGCCGCCAGCGCCTCGTCGATGAGACGCTCCGGCGGCACCACACGCGAAACGAGTCCCGATCGTTCGGCCTCGGCCGCATCCATCATGCGGCCGGTCAGGATAAGATCCATCGCCTTCGCCTTGCCGACGGCACGCGTCAGCCGCTGCGAGCCGCCCATGCCGGGAATGACGCCGAGGGTGATTTCCGGCTGGCCGAATTTCGCCGTCTCCGAGGCGATGATGAAATCGCACATCATGGCGAGCTCGCAGCCGCCGCCGAGCGCAAAACCGCTGACGGCGGCGATGACAGGCTTGCGCGCCTTGGCGACATCGTCCCAGCCGCTGATGAAATCGCTCTTATATATATCCGCGAACTGGAGCGACTGCATCTCCTTGATATCGGCGCCGGCGGCGAAGGCGCGCTCGGAGCCCGTAAGCACGATGGCGCCGACCGCCTCGTCGGCGTGGAAAGCGGCATAGGCCTCCTTCAATTCCTTCAGCACGGTGGAGTTCAGTGCGTTCAGCGCCTGCGGACGGTTCAGCGTGACGAGGCCGACATTGCCTCGGGTTTCGACGATCAGGGTCTCGTAGGCCATGCTGTTCTCCCGGTTCTCACTGTTACTTCTGGCAGGTGGCGCAATAGAAAGTGGAGCGGCCCGCCTGAACGATGCGGGCAACCGTACCGCCGCAGCCCGGCGTGCCGCAAGCCTGACCTTCGCGGTCATAGACGGAGAAGGAATGCTGGAAATATCCGAGCGATCCGTCCGTCTGGATATGGTCGCGCAGCGACGATCCGCCAGCGGCGATCGCATCGGCGATGACGTCGCGGATCGAGGCGACGAGCAGGTTCAGCTGTTCGCTTGGCCTGCCGCCTGTCGTCACCAGCGTGCCGGCGGCGCGGATCGGTGACAGGTGTGAACGCCAAAGCGCCTCGCACACATATATATTGCCGAGACCAGCAATGTTCTTCTGGTCGAGAAGCGCGCTCTTCAGCGGCTGCGCCTTGTCGCGGAAACGTTCGGCGAGGTAGGCGGCGCCCAGTTCGTTTCCCGTCGGCTCCGGGCCGAGATCGCGGAAGAAGGGATGAGCGCCAAGCTCGGCCCGACTCACCATATCCATGAAGCCGAAACGGCGCGGATCGTTATAGACGACGCGGCGGGGGCCGCCCGGACCTTCCAGATGAAAGACGACGTGATCGTGCTTCTCGTCCTTCGAACGGGCAAGGTGGAATTGCCCCGGCGTGCCGGAGGCCGCCCCTTCCTCGATGCGGAAGGAGCCGGACATGCCGAGATGGGAAACCAGCGTGTTGCCGTCGTCGAGATCGACCAGAAGATATTTGGCGCGGCGGCCGAGGCTGACGATGGTGCGGCCGGAAACTTTTTCCACCAAAGCATCCGGAAAGGGAAAGCGCAGGTCCTTGCGGCGCAGCTCCAGCCTGGCGACGCGAGCGCCCTCCATTGCCGGCGCCAGGCCGCGTTTGACCGTTTCGACTTCTGGCAATTCCGGCATCTTAACCCATCTATATCTAACGTGTTTCAACCGACGACGATGTGCGCTATAGCGCCAGTGTGCCGCGGAGAACGCGGCCCATAGATAACGTCGCGCGCGGTCTTTCGCTATGGCCGCTGTGCCCGAATCTTTAGGAACGGAGCAGTCTGATGTCAGAAAGCCGCACTTCCGCCGATGGCGGCATGGAGACCTCCTACGGCTTCCGCCAGGTGGCTGACGGCGAGAAACAGGGCCTCGTCAATCAGGTGTTCCACAAGGTCGCCAAGCGCTACGACATCATGAACGACGTCATGTCGATGGGCATGCACCGCGCCTGGAAAGATGCGATGATCTCGGCGCTGAACCCGCGCAAGGAGCCGGGCTACAAGGTGCTCGACGTTGCCGGCGGCACGGGTGACATTGCCTTCCGTATCGTCGAGGCCTCCGGCCGGCAGGCGCACGCGACCGTGCTCGACATCAACGGTTCGATGCTCGGCGTCGGCGCCGAGCGGGCGGAAAAGAAGAAGCTTTCCAGCAATCTTACCTTCGTCGAAGCCAATGCCGAGGAACTGCCTTTCGAGGCCGGCAGCTTCGACGCCTATACGATCGCTTTCGGCATTCGCAACGTGCCGAGGATCGATGTCGCGTTGTCTGAAGCCTATCGCGTGTTGAAGCGCGGCGGACGGCTGCTGGTGCTGGAATTTTCCGAAGTCGAAATGCCGCTTCTCGACAAGATCTACGACGCCTGGTCGTTCAATGCCATTCCGCAATTCGGCAAGGCGATCACCGGCGATGCCGAACCCTACCAATATCTGGTGGAATCGATCCGCAAATTCCCGAACCAGGAGAATTTCGCGGCGATGATCCGCCAGGCCGGCTTTTCCCGCGTCACCTATACCAATTATACAGGCGGCATCGCCGCACTGCATTCCGGCTGGAAGCTCTGACGCATGGCGCCGAAAAATGTAGAGCGGTTTTCGGATAGCGTCGCGCGAGAATCAAACAGGACATGAGCACTTTCGGGGCATATTTCAGGCTCGTTCGGGTCGGCTGGATTCTTGTGCGCGAAGGGGTGATCTCGGCGTTGCCGTCCGAGGGTCTGCCGCCTTCGATCAGCCTTGCCAAATCCTTCGTCGGCCTGTTTGCGCGCAGCCGCGCCATGGCAATTGCGCGCAGCGACCGGTTGGCGCAGGCCGTCGAGCGGCTCGGCCCCTCCTATGTGAAGATCGGGCAGTTCCTGGCGACGCGGCCGGATGTCGTCGGCGTCGAATTCGCCAACGACCTGTCGCAGCTTCAGGACCGTATGGCCTTCTTTCCCGTGGCCGCCGCCAAGGCCAATATCGAAGGCTCGCTTGGCCGCCCGATCGGCGAGCTCTATGCGAGCTTCGGCGATCCGATCGCCGCCGCCTCGATCGCCCAGGTGCATCCGGCTGAAGTCGAGACATCAGAGGGCCGCAAGAAGGTGGCCGTCAAGATCGTGCGGCCCGGCGTGCGCCAGCGTTTTGCCCATGACATCGAGGCGATGTATCTCGTTGCCCATATGCAGGAGCGTTTCCTGCCGTTCAGCCGGCGGCTGCGGCCGGTCGAGGTGACGAAGACGCTGGAGCAGACGACGAAGGTGGAGATGGATCTTCGCCTCGAAGCGGCAGCGCTTTCGGAAATCGCCGAGAATACCGAAAAGGATCCGGGCTTTCGCGTACCGAAGGTCGACTGGGAACGCACCGGGCGCGACGTCATCACCATGGAGTGGATCGACGGCACAAGAATGTCCGATGTCGAGGGACTGCGCGCGGCGGGTCACAACCTCAATCTGCTTGCCGATACGCTGATCCAGTCGTTCCTGCGCCATACGCTGCGGGACGGCTTCTTCCATGCCGACATGCATCCGGGCAACCTCTTCGTCGATGCGGACGGCATGATCGTCGCCGTCGACATGGGCATCGTCGGACGGCTGGGCAAGAAGGAGCGGCGGTTCCTTGCCGAAATCCTCTACGGCTTCATCACCCGCGACTATATCCGCGTCGCCGAGGTGCATTTCGAAGCGGGTTACGTACCCGGCCACCACAATGTCGACAGTTTCGCCCAGGCAATCCGGGCAATCGGCGAGCCAATCCATGGGCAGCCGGCCGAGACGATCTCGATGGGCAAGCTCCTGACACTGCTGTTCGAAGTGACCGAACTCTTCGACATGGCGACGCGGCCGGAGCTGGTGATGCTGCAGAAGACCATGGTCGTCGTCGAGGGCGTGTCGCGCATGCTCAATCCCCGTTTCAACATGTGGAAGGCCTCCGAGCCCGTCGTCGGCGACTGGATCCGCACGAATCTCGGGCCGAAGCGGATCGTTACCGATCTCCAGGACGGGCTGAAGGCGGCGGTCAAGCTCGCCGAAGCCGTGCCGGAAATCGCGGCGAAGACCGAAAAATTCCACCACCAGCTTCTGCATATGAGCGAACACGGGCTGCGTTTCGACACGCAGACAGCGGATGCGATCGGCAAGGCCGAAGCGCGACATAACCGCTCGGCCAGGATTGCGCTTTGGGTCATCGCATTGACGCTTTTCTATATTGCCTGGATGCTGAGCTGATCGGCTTGCCGAAAGCATGCGGTGTTCGGCATTTGGGATATCCCATGTGAGGGAGGGCTCGCTTAGTCTCGCATTCGGAGCTTGATGCCGAAAAGCGTGAGCGGTTTCGGGCGACATCATGCTCTGACTTTTTAATTTAGAACAGGATTCAGATTTTGGGCCGATCCGGCCTAAAATCATCCTGTTCTAGGAGATAGGCACATGCAGCACGAACGCCCCGGCATCGAACTTTCCGGACGACCGCTCGGTTTTGCCGAAATGGTGACGATCGGTGCAGGTAAGGCGGCGATTTCGGCTTCGCCGACCGGCATGGCCCGCATCGCGATCGCCCGCGAGATCGTCGAGGATGCGATCGCTTCCGGCATGCCCGTCTACGGCGCGACCACCGGTGTCGGCGCGATGAAGGACGTGGAATGGTCGGCCGACGAACTCGACACCTTCAATCTCGGTCTCGTGCGCGCCCATCATTTCGGCACAGGCACGCCCTTCTCCTGCAATGTCGTGCGCAACGCCATGGCAATCCGCGTCAATACGGCGCTGACCGGCCAGGTCGGCTGCACGCCGGAGCTGGTCCACGCCTATATGAGGATGCTGGAAGCCGATCTCATTCCGGTCGTGCGCCGCACCGGCTCGATCGGCTGCGCCGATATCGGCCTCATGGGTCAGATCGGCGCGGTGCTAACCGGCGTCGGCGAAGCGATCTATCGCGGCAACCGGATGCAGGCGGCCGAGGCCTTCCGGGCGGCTGGGCTGGAACCGGTGCGGATGGCGCCGCGCGACAGCCTCGCCTCGCTCAGCGTCAACGCGGTGAGCTTTGCGGCGGCCGCGGAAACGACGCGCAGCGCCGCGGCCTCGATCCGCGTTCTGCTCGCGACGGCCATGATGGCGGCCGGCGCACTCGGCGCATCGCGCGATCCCTGGAAGGCGGTCCGGCATGTCGGCACGGCGCGCGAGGCGTTGATCGGCGCGTGGCTCTGCAATGCCTCCGACGACTGGGATTGGCCGGTCGCGACACATGTGCAGGATCCGCTCAGCCTGCGCATGATCGCCCAGGTGTTCGGCGCGGTGATCGAAAATCTGCTGTCAACAGGCCACAAGATCCTTGCCGCCACCGGACGTTCGGACGACAATCCAGTCGTGGTCGAAGGCCGGGTGATGACGTCGGGCGGCTCTCTTCCACTAGATGTGACGATCCTGCTCGAATCGGCAGCGCTCTGCATGGCGCATGCGGCGCGCAACGCCTTCAACCGCTGCGTCATTCTCGGTAACGGCCAGCGGCGCGACCTGCCGGTCAATCTCGTGCCGCCGGGACGGATCGCCACCGGTTTCGGGCCGATCATCAAGCTTGCCGGCGAGATCTTCTCGCGCGTGTTGTCGATGTCCAATCCGGTTTCCGCCCAGTCGCTGGTGGTGGCGGCCGGGCTGGAGGACGAGGCGGCCTTCCTGCCGCTCGTCATCGAGCGCTTCGACCGGCAGATGCGGGCATTGAAGCGCCTCGCCGCGCTCGAAGCCCTGCTCTCCGCCCAGGCGATCGACATTCTGGGCGACAAGCCCAAAGGCGTGGCGGCCATGCTCTATGAGGTCGTGCGCAAACATGCGGATTTCTATACCGTCGACCGGCCGCTTTCGGCGGAGGTGGAGGCAATCGAAGAGGAACTCGGTTCGGATGCCTTCCTCTCGAAACTGACCGAACAGGTTCCGATCGCCTCCTTCGACGATTTTTTCGCGCTCGGCTCGCTGGAGCGCATCGAGGAGCGGCTCATCCGCCACGAGCCGGTAGCGATCTGATTCTACAGGAGGAAGCGGCATGGACTTCGATCTCGTTCTGCAGGGCACGGTGGTGCTGCCTGACCGCATTCTCGAACAGGGCTATGTCGCCGTGCGCGACGGCAGGATCGCCGAAGCTGGCCTCGGCGTGCCGCCTGCGGCGCGCGAACGGCATCTGCTCGGCAAAGCGCTGATCCTGCCCGGGGCGATCGACGCGCAGGTACATTCGCTCTCCCAGAAGGACCAGGAGGATTTCATCTGGTCGACGCGCTCGGCGGCGGCCGGCGGCGTGACAACGATCGTCGACATGCCCTACGACGAGGGCAATCTCGTCTGCTCGGCAGCGGCGGTGAAGCGGAAGATCGACCATGCGAGCCCACAGGCGCGCGTCGACTTTGCGCTTTACGGCACGGTCGATCCGGAGGAAGGCGCGGCGCGGATCCGCGAAATGGTGGAAGCGGGCGTTGCGGCCTTCAAGTTTTCGACCTTCGGCACCGATCCCAAGCGTTTTCCGCGCATCCCGCCGGCCCTGCTCGACGCCTGCTTCGCGGCGATCGCCCCGACGGGGCTGACAGCAGGCGTCCATAACGAGGACGACGAGGCGGTGCGCACCTATATGGAGCAGGTGAAGGCGAGCGGCATCACCGACTGGCGGGCGCACGGGCTGTCGCGGCCTGCGATTACCGAACTCCTGGCCATGCACACGATCTTCGAGACGGGCGCCAATACCGGCTGCCCCTCGCATGTGGTGCACTGCTCGCTCGGGCGCGGCTACGATATCGCCCGCGCCTATCGCCGCGACGGTTTTGAGGCCACTGTCGAATGCTGCATCCATTATTTGACGCTCGACGAGGAAAGCGACGTGAAGCGACTGGGCGGCAAGGCGAAGATCAATCCGCCCATACGGCCGCGCGCCGAGGTGGAGAGACTCTGGCGAAAGGTGGCCGAGGGCGATGTCTGGCTGGTCTCGACCGATCATGTCAGCTGGTCAGAAAACCGCAAAACCAATCCCGATATGCTCGCCAACGCATCCGGTGTTCCCGGCCTCGAGGTGATGGTGCCGCTTTTCGTGAAGGGGGCCATCGAACGCGGCATTCCGCTGACCTGGGCAGCAAGGCTGATGGCGGAGAATCCGGCGCGGCATTTCCGGCTCGACCACATCAAGGGGGCGCTGACGCCGGGTAGGGATGCCGACATCACCGTGCTGGAGCCGCACGAGAGCGTCTATGAGGCCTCCGCGAGTGGCAACAACGTCGTCGGCTGGAGCCCCTATAACGGCATCCGCCTGCCTTGGACCGTTTCCGCCACCTATCTGCGCGGCGAAAAGATCGCCCAAGGCGCAAAGGTGCTGGCCGAGCCCGGCATCGGTCGTTTCGTGCGGCCGCTGGCGCGGCAGGCCATTGCAGGAGCCACCGCATGAGCCGCAATCTTCCCGTCAATGCTGACATGATCGCTGGGGATATCGAGGCGCTGGCCGGGATTACCGAGCCGGGGCATCCCTGGACGCGGCGGGCCTTCTCGCCGCTTTTTATGAAAGGCCGGGCCTATATCGAAGCGCGGATGAAGGCGGCGGGGCTTGAAACGCGGATCGATGCGGCCGGCAATCTGATCGGCCGGCGCACGGGCCGCAAACCGTGGCTCGGCACGATCATGCTCGGCTCGCATTCCGACACGGTGCCGGACGGCGGCCGCTTCGACGGCATTGCCGGGGTGACTTCGGCGCTGGAAGTGGCGCGCGCGCTTGGTGATCAGAACATCGAGCTCGACCACGACCTTGAGATCGTCGACTTCCTTGCCGAGGAGGTGAGCATCTTCGGTGTGTCCTGCATCGGCAGCCGCGGCATGACCGGGCAGTTGCCGGAGGCCTGGCTTTCACGCGTCAGCGACGGGCGCGACCTGGCCGAGGGCATCGCGCAGGTGGGCGGCCGACCGGATGTGCTGATGCAACAAAACAGACCCGATATCGCAGGCTTTCTCGAGCTTCATATCGAGCAGGGGCCGGTGCTCGAAGCCGAGAAGGAGGATATCGGCATCGTGACCGCGATCTCAGGCATTACCCGCATCGAGATCACTGTCGAGGGGCGGGCCGACCATGCCGGCACGACGCCGATGGACCGGCGGGCGGATGCGCTGGTGGCGGCATCGCAGCTGGTGCTCGATATCCGAAATGCCGCCGCCGAGCTGGCCAAAACGCCGGGGCACTTCGCGGCGACGGTGGGCGAATTCCGGATCGAGCCGAATGCCGCCAATGTCGTGCCGTCGAAGGTGGCGCTCCTGATCGACGGGCGGGCCGAGATCCGCGCCGATATGGACGCTTTCTGCCGCTGGCTCGACGGCCATGTCGAAAAGCTCGCCACCGCCTGCGACGTCACGATCCGTCCGCCGAACCGGGTTTCAGACAATCTGCCGACGCCTGGCGATGCCGGGCTGCTCTCGACCCTGGAGGCTGCCTGCGAGCGTGTCGGCGCAAAACATCGGCGGATGGCCTCCGGCGCGGGGCACGACACGGCCTGGATCGCCAAGGTGGCGCCGGCAGCGATGATCTTCGTGCCCTGCCGGGAAGGCCGCAGCCATTCCGCCGATGAATGGGCTGACAATGACGATATCGCGCTCGGCGCCGCTGTGCTTTTCGAGGCGGTGCGCGAGATGGACAAAAGCTCGAACCGGGAGACGCCGAATGGGACGCATACTCGTTGAAAAAGACGTGGAAGCTGCGGTTAAAGGCGGCTCCGTCTATGCCGCCGGCGGCGGCGGCTGGGCCGATCACGGACGGATGCTTGGGCTTGCGGCCGTCAATGTCGGCAAGCCCGAATTGGTGTCGATCGACGAGTTGCGGGACGAGGAGTGGATCGCCACCGCAGCCGCGATCGGCGCGCCGGCCTCCACCACCCCTTGGGAAATGCAGGGCATCGACTATGTGAAGGCCGTGCAATTGCTACAGGATGCGCTGGGCGAGAAACTCTCCGGACTGATCATCGGCCAGAACGGCAAATCCTCGACGCTGAACGGCTGGCTGCCATCGGCGATCCTTGGCACCAAAGTGGTCGACGCGGTCGGCGATATCCGCGCGCATCCCACGGGCGACATGGGATCGATCGGCATGGCCGGTTCGCCCGAGCCGATGATCCAGACGGCTGTCGGCGGTAATCGGGCGGAGAACCGTTATATCGAACTGGTGGTGAAGGGCGCGACGGCGAAGATCTCGCCGGTGCTGCGCGCCGCTGCCGACCAATCCGGCGGCTTCATCGCCAGCTGCCGCAATCCGCTCCGAGCCTCCTATGTCCGCAGCCATGCAGCACTCGGCGGCATCTCGATGGCGCTTACGCTCGGCGAGGCGATCATCGCCGCGGAGAAGCGCGGCGGATCTGCCGTTATCGACGCGATCTGCAAGACGACGGGCGGACATATCCTCGCCGAAGGCATCATCACCCGGAAGGAGGTCGTCTACACCAAGGAAGCCTTCGACATCGGCGCGATCACCGTCGGCTCGGGCGGAAAATCGGTGATGCTGCATGTGATGAACGAATACATGGCGGTGGACGATGCGGATGGCGGGCGGCTTGCGACCTTCCCGGCCGTGATCACTACGCTTTCCCAGGAGGGCGAGCCACTCAGCGTCGGCCAGCTCCGGGAAGGCATGTATGTCTTCATCCTGCATGTGCCGATGGATATTATTCCGCTCTCGGCAAGCGTGCTCGATCCGACCGTTTATCCCGTCGTCGAAAAGGCGATGGGGATCGAGATCGCACGCTATGCGCTGGCAACGAAGGCCTGAGCCATGGCGCGCGATCACGGTCTCGAAGAACTGCTGCGCGAAGAACTCGGCGACCGGCCAGGCCTTGCCGAGAAATCCATGTTCGGCGGCTGGGCTTTCATGCTGAATGGCAACCTTCTCTGCGGCGCGCGCAATGACGGCATGCTGGTCCGTCTCGGCAAGGGCAATGATGGCTGGGCGCTGGCGCTGCCGGGCGTGATCCAGATGCTATCAGGCGAACGTGTCATGCATGGCTGGGTGCGGGCCAATGCCGAGGTTTACGGCGACGACGCCCTGAGACGGCGCTTGCTTGATGCTGCGCTCGCTCATGTGGAAAGCCTGCCGGCAAAATAACGAGAGATCGAGGAGGATATCCCATGCCGAAGGCCAATCCGCGTCATCCGAAATTTCCCATCCCCGGCGGACCGGAGCTGCGCGCCAAGGGCTGGCGGCAGGAGGCGCTGCTGCGGCTTCTGGAAAACGTGCTGTCGGTCGGTGAAGATCCTGACAATCTCGTGGTCTATGCCGCGCTCGGCAAGGCGGCCCGGAACTGGGCGGCGCATGAGGGCATCGTCAAGGCACTGACCGAGATGGAAGAAGATCAGACGCTGCTCATCCAGTCCGGCAAGCCGATCGGGCTGGTGCGGACCCATGCCAAGGCGCCGCTCGTCATCATGGCAAACTGCAATATCGTCGGGCAATGGGCAAAGGCCGAGGTGTTCTACGAGTTGCAGCGCAAGGGACTGATCTGCTGGGGCGGACTGACTGCCGGCGCCTGGCAATATATCGGCAGCCAGGGCGTCATCCAGGGCACCTACGAGATCTTCATGCGTATCGCCGAGCGTCGCTTCGGCGGCGACCTCCGCGGCAGGTTCGTGCTGACGGCCGGCCTCGGCGGCATGGGCGGAGCGCAGCCGCTCGCCGGCCGCATGGCGGGGGCCGCCATCCTTTGCGTCGACATCGACCCGGAGCGGGCGCGTAAGCGCCAGCAGATCGGCTATCTCCAGGAGATCGCACCCGATCTCGACACCGCGCTTGAAATGATCGGCGCCGCGGTGAAGGAAAAGCGGGCGCTTTCCGTCGGCCTCGTCGGCAATGCGGCGGAGGTCTATCCCGAGATTGCGCGACGCGGGATCGTACCCGACATCGTCACCGACCAGACTTCGGCGCACGATCTCGTCTATGGCTACGTGCCGAAGGGCATGAACCTCGACCAGGTCAAGGGTCTGCGGGACGACGGCCAGGGACAATTGATGGCGGCAAGCCGCGCCTCGATCGTCGAACATGTGACGGCAATGCTGGAATTCCAGAAGAAGGGTTCCGAAGTCTTCGACAACGGCAATCTGATCCGCACGCAGGCCCGCGAAGGCGGCGTCGCCAATGCCTTCGATATCCCGATCTTCACCGAAGCCTATTTGAGGCCGTTGTTCGCCCGGGCGATCGGCCCGTTCCGCTGGATGGCGCTGTCGGGCGAGGAGAGCGATATCGCCCGCATCGACGACCTGCTGCTTGAGATGTTCCCCGACAACAAGATCATCACCAACTGGATCCGGCTGGCGCGCGAACACGTGCCCTTCGAGGGGCTGCCGGCACGCATCGCCTGGCTCGGCCATGGCGAACGCACAGCGCTGGCCCGACGTGTCAACGCGCTGGTCGCAGACGGCACGCTCAAAGGCCCGGTCGCCTTCTCCCGCGATCATCTCGACGCCGGCGCCATGGCGCATCCCAACATCATGACCGAGCGGATGAAGGACGGCTCCGACGCGATTGCCGACTGGCCGCTGATCGATGCGATGATGCTCTGCTCCTCGATGGCCGATCTCGTCGTCGTCCATTCCGGCGGCGGCGGCTATGCCGGCTACATGACGAGCTGCGGCGTCACCGTCATCGCCGACGGCACCGATAACGCCGACGAACGGCTCGACCATGCGCTGACCAACGATACGGCACTCGGCGTCATGCGGTATGCCGATGCCGGTTACGAGGAGGCGCTGGATGAGGTCGCGAAGAAGGACGTGCCCTATATCCGGCTTGGCTGACGCGGGGAAGAATAGCTCCCCGCATCAAAGATGCCGCGTCTCCTCTGGTGAGGCGTCGTAGCAGTCGTGGAGACCATCGACGAAGGCGATCGGAGCTTCGATCAATTCGTCGGGGCTGGCATCATCCAGGCAATTGACCGAAACAGCGTAGAAGGTGCCGATCTTCTCGTTTTCGCCCCAGGCATAGGAACTGATGCCGCAGGTCTTGCAGAAGAGATGATGCAGCTTGCGGGAGGCGAACTGGTATTCGCCGATATTGTCGGCGCCGCCGGTGAGGTGGAAATCCTCGGGTGCTGCGACGGCGAGCCAGTTCCGTTTCTTTCTGCAGATCGAGCAGTTGCAGCGGAAGGTACCTGCCGAGAGATCGAGGCTCGCCTCGTAGGTGACGGCGCCGCAGTGGCAGCTTCCGTGATAGATCTTCTTCATCACATGCTCCCTTTGGCTTGCGCCTCGGCATAGGCGGCAACTTTCTCCAGCGCCTCGACCCAGCCCTCCGACTGCAGCTTGAATTCAGTATCACTCGGCAGTTCGCGCTTGCGGAAGACGAGGCGCGTGCCTTCGCCGCTTTCCGCCAATTCGATGGTCACGTGCATCTCGTGCCCGGACTTTCCATCTTCATTTTCCCAGGCGAAGGTGAAGACCAGCCGTTCGGGCGGGCTGATCTCGAGATAGGTGCCCCGGCTCCAATATTCCTTGCCGTCGGCACCGAGAATGCAGTGCCGCCAGGCGCCGCCTTCACGCAGATCGACGGAGACGGAGGGGGCCGAACAATTATGCGGGCCCCACCAGTGGAGCAGGTGCTTCGGCTCCGTCCAGAGGCTGAAGACGAGATCACGCGGGGCGTCGATATCCCTGACGAGCAGGATCTCGCGGCTCAGGCCGGAAGCTTTTGCTTCACTCGTCACGTTCATTGTCATTCCTCCTTTGTTTTAGGTTTGCTGCATAGGATTCCAGCTTGTCGAGGCTTTCGCTCCAGAAGCGCCGGTAGGTCTCCAGCCAGTCGTCGAGTTCCTTCAGAGGCATTGCCTCCAATCGGCAGCGGCGCCATTGCGCCTCCCTGCCCTTCGAGATCAGGCCGGCTCCCTCAAGCACCTTCAGATGTTTCGACACGGCGACCAGCGACATATCGAAGGGTTCGGCGAGTTCCGAGACCGAGGCTTCGCCCAAAACCAAACGCGCCATGATCGCCCGGCGGGTCGGATCGGCAAGCGCTGAAAAGGTCCGGCTGAGTACATCATCTTGCATTTTATTAACCGGCAAGTTAATTAACTTATAGGTTAAATAATGGACGCGTAATCGTCCGTCAAGCGGCTATGCTGAAAATTCTCGAACGCGGTCAGACAATAGGATTGGAGATTTCGACGAGATTGCCGTCGGGGTCCCTGATGTAGACGGAGCGCAAGCGCCCTGTCGCGCCGGTGCGCTCGGCCGGTCCGGCTTCTATCGGGATGCCGGAGGCCCTGAGATGAGCGATGATTTCGTTTAGCGGCGTCACTGCAATGAAGCAAAGATCGCCGGAACCCGGTATTGGATGTTTCGCCTTGGGATCGAATTCGTGGCCGGCCCGGTGCAGGTTGATCTTCTGCGTGCCGAATTTTAGCGCCTTGCGGCCTTCCGCAAAGGTTTCGACCGACATGCCGAGGACACTGGCATAAAAATCGCAGGTGGTCGCGATATCGGCGACGGTCAACACCAGATGGTCAAGGCGGTCGATGCGGATCATGCTTTTCTCCTCGCGAAATGCTGGGCAAAACATGCGGAGGCAAAGGCCAGCGCCAGCAGGGCAAGCGTGAAGATAACGACGGCGGCCCAGTCTTCAACCGCGAAGAACCAGCCGCCCCCCGAACCCATGAGGCTGGAGAGAAGCTGCGGGCCGTGGCGCATCGCTCGCCGGTCACCGAGAACCTGATGAGCCTGCTCGGTTCATGAATTAACCCGCCGGATCCCAATAGGGTGGATCGCCGAAACTCTTCTTCAGGTGATCGGCGATGGCGCGAAGCTTGGCGGAAGGATTTCGGCCCTCCGGACGGGCCATATAGATGAACTCGGCCTCCGGTCTGTGGCCGACATCGATTTCGGCAAGCCGGCCCTCGCGAATGGCCGGGCCGGCGATGAAGGCCGGCAGCAGCGCGATGCCCAACCCCGCAATCGCGGCATCGCGGAGCATATCGCCATTGTTCATACCGAGCGCCAGTTTCGCGCGAACGACGATCGCACCCTCCGGCGTCTGGAAGCGCCAGTCGGCAACGCCGCGATTGGTGTAGAAGAGACCGCGATGACCGTTCAGGTCGGCCAGCGACGAGGGAATTCCCTCGCGGGCGAGATAATCCGGCGAAGCGCAGAGAAGACGGCGGCTCTCCGCGAGTTTCCAGGCGACCAGCCGGCTGTCGGCGATCGGGCCATTGCGGATGACGGCGTCGTAGCCGTCCGAGGATGCGTCGACGCGCCGGTCATCGATATCGAGCGTCAGTTCGATATCGGGATGCTCCGCAAGAAAAGGATAGAGCGCCGGACCGAGATGCATGCGGCCGAAGGTGACGGGGGCGGCGATGCGGATCGGGCCGGAGAGCGTTCCGCGCCGCTCCGCCATGTCGGCCGCGGCTTCCTCGATCTCGCGCACGATGCGCGTGGCACGCTCCAGAAAGACCGTGCCATCCTCCGTCAAGGTGAGCTTGCGCGTCGTTCGGTGCAGCAGCATGCCGCCGAGCGATTTCTCCAGTTCCGCCAGCCTTTCGCTGACGACGGATTTGGACAGCCGCAACCGTCGGGCCGCCTCGCTGACCGAGCCTGCCTCGACCACGGCGACGAAAGCCGCAATACCTTCGATCCTGATCATCGTTCGGCTTTTCCGAATTCGAGTTCCCCGATCAGGAGACTAATCCGAACGAATGGAAAATGCCATCTTCCCTTCATCGAAAAGGGCGGCAAGGGCCGCCTCACCTCAAACGCAGGAGATGGAACCATGGACCGCTTGAACAACAAGGTCGCGATCGTCACCGGCGCAAGCTCCGGCATTGGCCGCGCCACGGCAAAGCTCTTCGCCGCCGAAGGCGCCAAGGTCGTCGTCGGCGCCCGCCGCGAGCGCGAACTCGAGAGCCTCGTCGCGGAGATAAAGGCAGAGGGCAGCGACGCCATCGCCATTGCCGGTGACGTGCGCTCGGAAGATTATCACAAGGCGCTGGTCGCCGCCGCCGTGACGAACTACGGCAAGCTCGACATCGCCTTCAACAATGCCGGCACGCTTGGCGAAGCCGGTCCAAGCACCGCTGTCTCGGAAGCAGGCTTCAGCGAGGCACTGGCGATCAATCTCACCGCCTCCTTCCTCGCCGCCAAGCACCAGATCGGTGAAATGGTGAAGAATGGCGGCGGCTCGGTGATCTTCACCTCGACCTTCGTGGGCTATAGCTTCGCCTTTCCCGGCGTCGCCGCCTATGCCGCCAGCAAAGCCGGCCTGATCGGCCTGACGCAGGCGCTCGCCGCCGAATTCGGCCAGCAAGGCGTGCGCGTCAATGCCGTCCTGCCGGGTGCCGTCGATACCGATATGTATCGGGACATGAACGATACGCCTGATAAGCAGGCCTTCGTGACGAACCTGCATGCGCTGAAACGCGTCGCAACCCCGGAAGAGCTTGCCCGCTCGGTTCTCTACCTCGCCTCGGACGATGCGAGCTTCGTCACCGGCACGGCATCGCTGGTCGACGGTGGCGCTTCGATTACCCGCACCTGACAAAGGCCCGGCGCGATTCCTCCCATTGATCAACAACGGGGCTGCGGCCCACTATCCCATCGAAGGAGCTTCATCATGTCACGTCTTCAGAACAAGACAGCCCTCATCACCGGCGGCACCAGCGGCATTGGCATCGAAACCGCCCGCCAATTCATCGCCGAGGGCGCCCGTGTCGTCGTTACCGGCAGCAGTGCCACAAGCGTCGAAGCAGCCCGTCGCGAACTCGGCGACAAAGCGATCGTCATCCAGGCCGATGCCGGCAATGCGGCCGGCCAGAAGGCCGTCGCCGACACGGTGAAAGAAGCTTTCGGCACGCTCGATATCCTCTTCGTCAATGCCGGTGTCGCCGAATTCGGGCCGCTGGAACAGTGGAGCGAAGCCGCCTTCGACAAGTCGGTTGATATCAACGTCAAGGGGCCGTTCTTCCTGATCCAGTCGCTGCTGCCGATCTTTTCTAAACAGGCCTCAATCGTGCTCAACACCTCGATCAACGCTCATATCGGCATGCCGAACTCCAGCGTCTATTCCCTAACGAAGGGTGCGTTGCTGACACTTGCCAAGACGCTGTCGGGCGAACTCATTGGCCGCGGCATCCGCGTCAACGCCGTCAGCCCAGGGCCGATCGCCACGCCGCTCTACAGCAAGCTCGGCGCATCGGAAGCCGATTCCAAGGCGATGACCGCGCAGATCCAAGCCCAGATCCCCGTCGGCCGCTTCGGAACCCCCGGCGAAGTCGCCAAGACGATCGTCTTTCTCGCCTCCGATGAGGCCGCCTATATCGTCGGCAGCGAACTGATCATCGACGGCGGGATGAGCAATCTCTGAGCCCAGGAAACTGACAGCGACATGAATGGAGCGGCACCCGCCGGCTACGGCCGATGGGTGCCGTTCCCGCGATTGCATGTTCTCCGCCAAAGCCTTAGGGTCAGGGCCAGTCAATAAGGCGACGGGTAGAAAAGCCATGGCTCTCAGCGGCAAACGCATCCTCCTCATCATCTCCGGCGGCATCGCCGCCTATAAAAGCCTGGATCTGATCCGCCGGCTGCGCGAGCGCGGCGCGAGCGTGCGCCCTGTCATGACCAAGGGCGCTCAGGAATTCGTCACGCCGCTTGCGGTCGGTGCGCTGGCGGCGGACCACGTCTTCCTCGATCTGTTTTCGCGGCAGGACGAACAGGATGTCGGCCATATCAGGCTGGCGCGCGACTGCGACCTCGTGCTCATCGCGCCCGCCACGGCCGACCTGATGGCGAAGATGGCGAACGGGCTTGCCGACGATCTCGCCTCGACGGTGCTGTTGGCGACCAACAGGCCGGTGCTTGCCGCACCGGCGATGAATCCGGCCATGTGGGCGCATCCGGCGACCCGGCGCAATGCGGCAACACTCAAGGCGGACGGCATTCGTTTCGTCGGGCCAATGGCCGGCGAGATGGCGGAAGGCGGCGAAGCCGGGCTCGGCCGCATGGCGGAACCGCTCGAAATCGTGACCGCCGCCGAAGCATTGTTCGACGGTGGAGAAAAGCCGCTCAAGGGACGAAAGGCGATCGTCACCTCGGGACCGACGCACGAGCCGATCGATCCGGTGCGCTATATCGCCAACCGTTCCTCCGGCCGGCAGGGGCATGCGATCGCCGCAGCCCTTGCAAAGCTCGGTGCGGAAGTGACGCTGGTGTCGGGACCGGTGACGATTGCCGATCCCTTCGGTGTCAGCGTCGTGCATGTCGAGCGGGCCGAGGAAATGCGCGATGCCGTGCTTGCGGCGCTGCCGGCCGACGTCGCGGTGATGGTCGCGGCGGTGGCGGACTGGCGTGTCGCCTCGGCCGCCGACCAGAAGCTGAAGAAACACCCCGGCGAATCCATTCCGACGTTGGCGCTGACCGAAAATCCCGACATCCTGAAGACCGTCGGCCATCACACGATGCGGCCGAAACTAGTGATCGGCTTTGCCGCCGAGACGCAGGATGTGGAAAGCAATGCGAAAGCGAAACTCGAGAGGAAGGGCGCCGACATGATCGTCGCCAATGACGTCTCTCCCGCAACCGGCATCATGGGCGGCAGCCGCAACAGCGTCAAACTCGTCCGCCACGACGGCGTCGAGCAATGGCCTGACCTGGCGAAGGAAGAGGTTGCCGAAAGACTCGCGGCGCTGATCGCCAGGCAGCTCGACTAGTCCCGAGCGGCTCAGCCGATCGCGAGCGGCTCATGCCGAAATAGCCACGCGCTGCGGTTTGGCGGCAGTCCGCTTTTCCGGCCGGAAGTCGGCGACATCGATGCCGTTCATGCCGACGGTGACGGCGCTGCCGTCCGGAATTTCCGCCCAGGCATCGACATCGTCGTTCAACGGCTCGGACACGAGGCAATAGCCGGCGCCGACGGGCGAGGCATAGAGTGTCGGCGCCTTGCGATCGGTGGCATAGCGGACCGCATAAAGCGATTTGCCGTCGGAGAAGGCAGCGGTGAAGCGCAGCAGGATCGAGCCGATGATGCTTTCGGCCAGTTCCTCGACGACACCGATCATCTCAGCCATCGCGGCGATCGGCGCCTCGCGCAGGCCGAACTGCAACGCCAGCAGGAACATCAGCTCGGAATCGGTCGTGCCGCCGCGGGCATTGAACAGCTCGTCGTCGAGCATCGCCTCCATCGGCCGGCGCAGGCGCTCGAAGCCGGAGATCTGGCCGTTATGCATGAAGGACCAGGTGTCATGGGTGAAGGGGTGGCAATTGTCGCGCCGGGTGCCGCCGCCGGTCGCGGCCCTGACATGGGCGAGAAAGAGCGGCGAACGGATCTGCCGCGCCAGGCTCTTCAGATTGCAATCAGACCAGGCCGGCAGGATATCGCGGTAACGGCCGGGCTCGGGCCTGTCGCCATACCAGGCGATGCCGAAGCCATCGCCATTCGTCGCGGTCTTGGCGCGGGTGGCACAATGGGACTGCTCGATCAGGGAATGGGCGGGCGAAGATACCAGCTCTTCGAGATAGAGGGGGTCTCCGCGATAGGCTGCCCAGCGACACATGGCTTTCTTGCTCCGGAACCCGCCGCCGCACCGGCGGGCATGCTATAAATTGTCGAACGTCGCGGCTAATAACAGCTTAACGTTCGGCCGGTTTGCAAGCGCAATATGGCGATTTCTTAACGTCCGGCCTCTTCAAATTCAGCGAAACGCTGTGTTCTTTTGTGAACACTGCGTTGCCCGCGCCGCGGACTTCGCGCCCGGCGGCCGGGCGGCTATAGTCGACGCCAAGTTGAACCTTTGAGAGGACGCTATGTCGATCCGCCCCGTCAAATATGAGAGTACCGCCACGCCAACCATGGAAGGCGCCGGCGTCAAGCTGCACCGCGTCTTCGGCTTCGGCGATCCCGCGATGACCGATCCCTTCCTGATGATGGACGATTTCCGCAACGACAATCCTTCGGAATATATCCGCGGTTTTCCCTGGCATCCGCATCGCGGCATCGAGACGATCACCTATGTGCTCGCCGGCACCGTCGAGCACGGCGACAGCCTCGGCAATCGCGGCCTGCTCGGCGCCGGCGACATCCAGTGGATGACGGCCGGCAGCGGCATCATGCACCAGGAGATGCCGAAGGGCGATTTCGCCGGCCGCATGCACGGCTTCCAGCTCTGGGCGAACCTGCCCTCCTCGCTGAAGATGACGGCGCCGCGCTATCAGGACGTCAAATCCGCCGACATTCCTGTCGTCGTCGATGATGACGGCACGGCCGTGCGAGTGATCTGCGGCGATTTCTGGGGCAAGGCCGGTCCCGTGGACGGTGTGGCCGCCGAGCCGATCTATCTCGACGTCTCGGTACCACCAGGCAAGAAGAAACGCCTGCCGGTCGATACCTACCGCAACGCCTTCGCCTATATCTTCGCCGGCTCCGGCACCTTTCGCGATGCATCGAAACCCTTCGGCGTGCGCGTTGAGAAGGAAGTCAACGGCGAAGAGCTGAACATCCGTGACATGTCCGGCAACCGCACGCTCGTGGTCTTCGACAGCGGCGACGAAGTGACGGTGCAGGCAGGCGACCAGGGCATCCGCTTCCTTCTTGTCTCAGGCAAGCCGATCGAGGAGCCCGTCGCCTGGCACGGCCCGATTGTAATGAACTCACGCGAGGAAATCATGAAGGCCATGCATGAGTTGCAGAACGGCACCTTCATCAAGGCGGCACATTGAGCGCATTTTTTCTTGCATCTGCGAAGAATCGGCCTACCTTTGGCCTATCAGCAACAGAACGAAAGGAAGGTGATCCAATGTCTAATGAGATTTCGGACCTCGTAACGGGCATGGAAGAGGTGATGAAGGCGAGGCAGCCCTCGCTCTAAAACCCGCCTTCCTAGGGCTGCATCGACAGTCCAGGCCAGTTCGAGGCCAAACTCATGGAAAGGGACGCTGAGGCGGCCCTTTTTATTTATTGCCTGGATTTCAGCCGTTGACGGAAGATCGTAATCCCATTACTCATTAAGTCATCTGATGACTTAATGAGTAATGGGATGCGAGCGCTCAGCAAGACCAATCTCGCGGACGAGGCAATCGAGGCGATCCGCAGCGACATTCTCGGCAAACGCTGGGCGGTCGGCGAGAAATTGCCGAACGAAGCCTCGCTTTCGGCCATGCTTTCCATCAGCCGAGGCACGGTGCGCGAGGCGGTGCGGGTTCTCGTCTCTCAGGGTTATCTCGAAACACGGCAGGGCTCGGGAACCTATGTCCGCTCGACCCGCGATGCCGGCCGGCCATTGACGATGGCGCGGCGCGCCAGCCTGCGCGACCAGTTCGAGGCCCGCCTGGCGCTCGACGTCGAGGCCGCCCGGCTCTCGGCGATGCGCAAGACACCGGAGATGATTGCCGGGCTTCGCAGGCTGCTTGCGGAACGTGGCACTTATGATGGCGGCAATCGGGCAGCCTTCATCGAACGCGACCTTGCCTTCCACAAGGCCGTTATTGCCGCTTCCGGCAACCGGGCGATGATCGAGATCTACGATTTCTTCTCCACCTCGATCGCCGATACCATCGCCGCGACGCTTGGCAACGACATTCCCGAACCTGACATGCAGGCGCATGCCGATATCGTCGATGCGATCGAAACCGGCGATCCCAACAAGGCGGATGCGGCGGTGCGCCGTTTCATGGCGCCGGTGCTTGCCGCGCTTGAGCGGATGCTCCTCTCATGAACACGCCTTCCAACCATGCCACCAGCATGCTTGAGGCGGCCGACGAACTGCTTGTAGACGCAGAGGCCGGCAGCCTTCCGCAGCCGCAGGCAACGTCGGTGCGGGGTGGGGCAGATCGTTTCCTGCTCGGCGCGAGCCTCGTGCTGATCGCCTTCAATCTGCGCCCGGTCTTCTCGAGCGCCTCCGCATTGTTGCCGGAAATCCGTTCCGAACTCGGCCTCGGCGCGCTTGGCGCCAGCCTGCTGACGACTCTCCCGGTCGTCTGCCTCGGCGCTTTCTCGCCGCTTGCGCCTCGCCTTGCCCAGCGCATCGGTTCGGAACGCACGCTGCTTTGTGTTCTCCTGCTGCTCGCGCTCGGCACTGCTTTGCGCGGGCTTTCCTCCGTGCCGCTGCTCTTCATCGGCACGGCGCTTGCCGGCGCCTGCATCGCCGTCGCCAACGTGCTGCTGCCGGGGCTGGTGAAGCGGGACTTCCCAACGCGTGCCGCGCTGATGACCGGCTTCTACACGATGGCGCTCTGCGCCGGCGCGGCAAGTGCGGCCGGGCTGACGCTGCCGATCGAATACGCACTCGGCGGCTCCCTTGAAGGCGCGCTCGCTGCCTGGGCCTTGCCGGCGCTGATCGTCGGCCTCATCTGGCTGCCTCAGGTTCTTCGTAGCGGCAGCCAGACAAGGCGAAACGGCTTTCGTGTCGAAGGCCTCTGGCGAGACCGGCTCGCCTGGCAGGTGACGCTTTTCATGGGGCTACAATCCGCGCTTGCCTATTGCGTTTTCGGCTGGCTAGTTCCGATCTTACGCGAACGCGGGATCGACGGCGTCACCGCCGGTGCGATAGTTTCGCTGTCGGTGATGGTGCAGGCAGCGTCCTGCCTTATCGTGCCGCATATCGCCGTGCGCGGCCGGGACCAGCGGCTGATCAATGCAAGCCTCTGCGGCGTTGCCGTCACCGCGCTGCTCGGCCTGCTCTTCGCACCGCTTTCGATGGTCTGGCTGTGGGCGGTGCTGCAGGGCATCGGCCAGGGCGGGCTGATCGCCGCCGCCATGACGACGATCGTGCTGCGCTCGCGCGATCCCGATGTCGCCGCCCATCTTTCCGGTATGGCGCAATGCGTTGGTTATCTCCTCGCCGCCGTCGGCCCGCTCATCGTTGGCCTTATCAGGGGCTGGACCGGAAGCTTTTCCTGGTGCGCGGTTCTCTTCGTCGCGCTCGGGCTCGGGGCGGCGATCAACGGCTGGAAAGCCGGCCGGGCGCTGGAGGTGAGTGTGCGCGCGGTCAAGTAAGCGGACTGAGCCACCCGCTCAGCGGATCGCACCCTTCCCCACTCACTGGCCCATCACCATCTCTTGATGCCCGTCGCCGGCCGCCGATGCTACGCTATCTCAGCCTCTCATACCCCACCGCCGGAGGAGACATCTTGCGCTTCCGATCCCTGTTTCTGCTTGCCGCGCTTGCGGCGTCGCTCACACCGGCCCTCTCCCATGCGCAAGAAAGCACGCCCGCCCGCGCGAATGTTGAAAACGGCGCACGCGACGGCGTGCTCAAGCTGCTGCCGGCCGATTCCGTTACCGATCATGAGCTGACGATCGACGACCGGAAGATCGCCTATACCGCGACCGCCGGCACGCTGGATCTTTTCGGCCAGGACGGCGCCCAGACCGGCGCGATCTTCTACACCGCCTATGTCGCGCGGGATGGCGCGCCGGGCCGGCCGCTGACTTTTGCCTTCAACGGCGGGCCGGGTGCCGCTTCCGCCTTCTTGCATCTGGGGCTGGTCGGCCCGAAGGTGCTCGATTTCGGACCCGATGGACGCGACGGAGCCAATGCGGAGCTTATCGACAATAAGCAAAGCTGGCTCGATTTCACCGATCTCGTGCTGATCGATCCGATCGGCACCGGCTGGAGCCGGACGGTGAAGACAGACGACGCCTCCAACTATTACAGCGTCAACGCCGACGCCCAGAGCATCGCCAAGGCGATCGCCCTTTATGTCGCGCACAACAATCGCTCTGGCTCGCCAAAATATCTCCTCGGCGAAAGTTATGGCGGCTTCCGCGCCGCCAAAGTCGCTTCGACGCTGCAGGAAAGCCAGGGCATCATTGTGGCCGGTGCGGTGATGCTTTCCCCTCTGCTTGAAGGCCAGCTGATGTTCAATGCCGATCAGTTCGCGCTCGGCGCCGCGCTGGAGCTACCGTCGCTGGCCGCAGCCCAGCTCGACCGGGAGAACGCCTTCGACGAGCAGAAGCAGAGGGAGGCCGAGACCTTCGCGCTCGGAGACTATCTGACGACGCTGGCCGGGCCGCCGCCAATCGGCGCCGCTGCCGACGCCTTCTATGGCAGGATTTCCCGGCTGACCGGCATTCCTGAGGATATCGTCACCCGCAACCGCGGCTTCCTCGGCAATTCCTTCGTCAAGCATGCGGACGCCGGCAAGGGTGAGGTGACGAGCCCTTACGACGCCGCTTTTGCCGCCCCCGATCCCTATCCGGAATCCGATTACGACCGCGGAGACGACGCCATCCTCGATGGCTTCACCCGCGCCTATGGCGGCGCCTTTGCCGACTATGCCCGCAACGAACTCGGCTTCAAGACGGAGATGACCTATACGCTGCTCGACGGCGATATCAGCCGGCGCTGGGAGTGGGGCGGCGGGCGTGGCGGCGGATCGCGCCTGCAAGCCAGCGCCACTGATGACATCCGACAGCTGCTCGCCTCGAACTCGGCTTTCCGTCTGCTGATCGCGCATGGCTACAGCGATCTGGTGACGCCCTACAGCGTCAGCCGCTATGTGGTCGACCATCTGCCGTCTTCGCTCGCCGGCGCCCGCGTCGGGCTCAAGCTTTATCGAGGCGGGCATATGTTCTATACGAGAGCCGATCAGCGAGCCGCCTTCACGGCGGATGCGAAGGCCTTCTACACCGCGCGCCCGGCCGCGCAGCCGGCGGATTGAGGAATTGCCGATGCATATCACGGGAGGATGCCATTGCGGCGCGGTCCGCTATCAGGCGGAGATCGATCCGGAGGGAATCTCGATCTGCCACTGCACCGATTGCCAACGGCTGACGGGCTCTGCCTATCGCGTCACCGCGCCGGCGCGACAGGAAAGTTTCAGCCTCGTCGCCGGCGAGCCGAAAGGCTACGGGAAATATGGCGACAGCGGCGGTCTCAGCCGGCAATTCTTCTGCCCGAATTGCGGATCGCCGCTCTATCGCACGGACGGCGACGGCGGCGCGATCGGCATTCGCGTCGGCAGCATCGACCAACGGCGGGAACTGACGCCGAAGAAACAGATATGGTGCCGATCGGCTTTGTCTTGGGTGGAGACTATCGAGCCGCTGCCGCGGTTCGATGGCGAGGACTGAGGAGACAACTGTGCCTGGAACGCAGTAACGAACGCCCCGCAGTCCGACTATTCCGGCAAAGGCATATCCGGCCAGATCTCGGTAACGCCGGCCTGCACGGGACGCTCCAGATAGGTAGAAAGCGCGATGTAGCTGCGGGTGCCGGTGACGCCGGGAACCGCGTGGATCTGCGAGAGAAAAGCCTCCAGCGCCTGGGGACTGGCGGTGCGCACCTTGAAGAGCACACTGGCGTCGCCGGCGACCGAATGCATCTCCTCGACTTCGGGAAAACGCAGCACCTGCATCAGCCGTTCGCTCTTGCCCCAGCCGGCCGCTTCCACATGCACAAAGGCGAGCAGCGGCTTGCCGAGGGCCGATCCATCCAGCGCGGCATGCACGCCCTTGATGGCGCCCGATTGCCGGAGGCGGCGCACGCGTTCATGCACGGCCGGCGCCGAGAGCCCGACCGCTTCGCCCAGCCTGGCATAGCTCTGACCGCTGTCGCCAGCGAGTTCGGCTAATATCTTTCGGTCGAAAGCATCCATGATCGGCTGCTGCCGACGCTTCTGCCGAAGATCGTCTGTATTTTTTCCCATTCGACCCCCTACCCTTCCCGCCGAAGAATAATCGGCCATACTGGCCTGATCTCATAGAAAATTCGGCGGAGGGAAGAAATCTCATGGAGATGATCGCGCATGATCCCGCAACAGGGGTCTATCCGGCGAGCCCTGACTACATTCATGCGCTGGAGGTCCGGCATCCATCCCGCCTGCTCTTCGTCAGCGGCACGATGGGTCTCGATGAGCAGGGAACGGCGGCGCCCGATCTGGAAGGGCAGCTCGAACTCATCTGGTCCAATCTGCGCGCCATCCTCGCCTCCGCCGGGATGACGGTCGACAATGTCGTGCGGCTGACGAGCTATCTGCGCGACGGCGCCTTTGTGGAGGCGAACCAGAATGCCCGCCTCCAAGCGCTCGGCGGCCGCGCCGTGCCGACCACGGCCATCGTCGTCGAAACGCTGCGCGACGACTGGCTCGTAGAGATCGAAATCATCGCCGCCGGATGACAGGCAAGCCGGCGGCCGCACTGCAGGGGTGCGGCCGCCACGATGTTCAGGCAGCCTGTTTCAACAAGCCGAGCGCCTCGGCCAGATCGACTTCACCGCGGAAACCGCCGCTGCTTTTTGCCTCGAGCCGATGCTCGATCGCATGGGCGAAACGGACGGCCGCCTCCTGCTGCATGCGCTCATAGAGGCGATCGAGGCCAGGGAACTGCCGGCGATCGACGACCTTGTGGAAATCGTTCCAGCGGGCGATCCCGACGAAATAGGCGTCCGCAAGGCTCGGACCCTTGCCAAAAAGCCATTCGCGACCGCCGAGCAGACGCTCCAGCGTATGGTGCGCTTTTTCGACGCCGGCGATGCCATAGGCCATAAGAGCCTGCTTCTCCTCCGGCGCCAGCGGATGCTCGAACGCATACCAGAGCGGGCCGAAGGCCTTGAAGAATGAGGTGTTGAGAAAGGCGAGCATCTGGTTCAGACGATCGAAATCCGCAGACCCTTGCGCAAAGCCCAGACCGTTTCCGATCGCGCGGGCGCCGATATGGTGAAGGATTGCCATGCTTTCGCTGATTGTCCTGCCGTCTTCGAGCAGCAGAGATGGCGTTTCCCCGACGGTATTGATCCTGGCGTAGTCCGCACCGGAGACTGCCTCCGGCATCTCGACGCGGCAGAGGCGGTAGGGCACGCCGGACCATTCCAGTGCAACGATGGAGCCGAAGGAGCAGCCCTCCGGCACGCCGTAAAACAATATGGGTGACATCAATCGTTCCTTTCAGAATTGAACCCTGTTGAACGTGATCAATGTGCACACGTAGACAATCATGCGGTAGACGCTACAAATGCACCGCAATGTCTACATATATGGAAGATGACGATGGCGCTCTTCAACCTCAATGACCTCCATCTCTTCGTGCAGGCCGTCGACAGCGGCAGCTTCACGGGCGCGGCGAGACATCTCGGCATTCCGAAATCGACGGTCAGCAAACGGGTCGCAGAGTTGGAGGGACGGCTCGGCGTCCGGCTGATCCAGCGCACATCGCGAAGCTTTGCGCTGACGGAACTCGGCCGTGAATTCTTTCAGCACGCCCAGGCCTCGATCATCGAAGCGGAGATGGCAGAAGGCATCGTCCGGCGGCATCTGGCCGAACCCGCCGGTACCGTTCGCCTCACGGCTTCGGTGCCGACGGCGCAGTTCGTGCTGACGGAGCATTTGCCGGCACTGGTGGCGAGATACCCGAAGCTCAAGCTCTCCATCCACGTGACCGATCGCTTCGTCGATATCGTGCAGGAAGGGTTCGACATCGCACTGCGCAGTCATCGGGCGCCGCTGCCGGATTCCGCGCTGGTGCAGCGGAGGCTTGCCAATCACCCGTTCTTCGTTCTTGCTTCGCCGGATTATATCCGCTCACACGGGCAACCGCAGCGGCCGGAAGAACTGGCGCAGCATGCGACGATCATGACCAGCCTGACGGAAAACCAGTGGCGGCTCTTCTCCGACAACGGCGATGAGGCTCTCATCACGCTGCATTCCGTCATGGCGGCGGACGAGCCGCATATGCTGATGGAGATGGCCGCTGCCGGACTCGGCATCACCTGCCTACCGACATCTGTCTGCCGGAAGGCGCTGGCAGCCGGGCGGCTGGTGAGGCTCCTGCCCGATTGGACGGCGGGTAGGATCGAAACGACGATCCTGATGCCGCACCGGCGCGGCCAGTTGCCGGCGGTGCGCGCCGTCGTCGATTTTCTGGCGGAACAGCTGGCCGAGCGATGATCACGCCGCCTTGGCGGCGTGATATTCCTTGATGGCGACCATCTTGATTGCCGGATGGCGTTCCGCCTCGTAGCGCAACGAGAAACCATCCTGGGCGAGGAAGACCGGATCGCCGTCGAGATCGCGGGCGATATCGCCGCGTTTGACGGTGAGGAATTTCTCGAGATCGGCCGGCTGATCGGCAGAGATCCAGCGGCAGACGGAGAAACGCGACATTTCGAAAGAGACAGGCAGGCCGTATTCGGCCATCAGCCGCTCCTTCAAGACGTCGAGCTGCAGGGCGCCGACGACGCCGACGATCGCCGGCGAGCCGTCTTCCGGCGAGAACAGCTGGACCACGCCTTCTTCGGCCATCTGTTGCAGGGCTTCCTTGAGCTTCTTCGCCTTCATCGCATCTTCCAGCCGCACGCGGCGCAGAATTTCCGGCGAGAAATTCGGCACACCCTGGAAGACCAGCGATTCACCCTCGGTCAGCGTATCGCCGATCCTCAGCGTGCCGTGGTTGGGAATGCCGACGACATCGCCGGCATAGGCGGTATCGGCGAGCTGGCGCTGCGAGGCGAAGAAGAATTGCGGCGCCGTCAGGCCGAGCTGCTTGCCGGTGCGGGCAAGCCTTGCCTTCATGCCGCGCTCGAGCTTGCCGGAGCAGATGCGGGCAAAGGCGATGCGGTCGCGGTGGTTGGGGTCCATATTGGCCTGGATCTTGAAGACGAAGGCCGTCATCTTGTCGTCTGTGGCGTGCACGGTCCTGGTATCGGCTACCTGGTCACGCGGCGGCGGCGCGAACTCGCCGAGCGCGTTGATGAGGTCGCGAACGCCGTAATTGCGCAGCGCCGAACCGAAGAAGACAGGCGTCATATGGCCTTCCAGGAAGGCTTGGCGGTCGAACGGGCGGCAGGCCTCGATCGCCAGCTCGGTCTCGTCGACGAAAGCCTGGCGCTCGTTTTCCGGCAGCCTGCCGGCAACGCTTTGCGGACCGTTGACCGGCGTTCCCTCGACCTCTGTATCCGACCCGCGCACCGTGTTGGCGGCAATATTGTAGGAACCGCAAAAGGTCTTCGAGCGGCCGATCGGCCAGGTAATCGGCGCCGTATCCAGCGCCAGCTTCTCTTCCACCTCGTCGAGGATCTCGAAGGGATCGCGGCTTTCACGGTCCATCTTGTTGATGAAGGTGATGATCGGGATATCGCGCATGCGGCAGACTTCGAAGAGCTTCAGCGTGCGCGGCTCGATACCCTTGGCGGCGTCGATGACCATGACGGCGGCGTCGACTGCCGTCAGCGTGCGATAGGTGTCGTCGGCGAAATCCTCGTGGCCAGGTGTGTCGAGGATGTTGAAGACATTGTCGTTATATTCGAAGGTCATCACCGAGGTGACGACGGAGATGCCGCGTTCGCGCTCGATCTTCATCCAGTCGGAGCGCGTCTGCATGCGATCCTTTTTCGCCTTGACTTCGCCGGCCAGCTGAATGGCGCCGCCGAACAGCAACAGCTTTTCGGTGAGCGTCGTCTTACCCGCGTCCGGGTGGGCGATAATAGCGAATGTGCGGCGGCGGGAGACCGCCTCGGCGAGACTTTCGGCCATAGTGTGAATCCTGTGGAATTGCCGCTTAACTAGCGACTAAAGGCCGGCTTTGCAATTGACCTCGGGCATTCGGGCGCAAAGTAATGGGCGATGACCATTCATCACGACACGCGCCCGACGCTGAACCTCATCCGCCTGCCGAACGGCGAAGGCCTCGACCTGCCTGGCTATGAAAGCAAGGGAGCGGCGGGCATGGACCTGCGCGCCGCCGTTGACGACGCGGCCCCGCTGACGCTTCTGCCCGGCAAACGGGCCTTGGTGCCGACCGGCTTCATCTTCGAGATCCCGGAGGGTTTCGAAGGACAGGTGCGGCCGCGCTCCGGCCTTGCCTTCAAGAACGGCATCACCTGCCTGAATTCACCGGGCACCGTCGACAGCGACTATCGCGGCGAGGTGAAGGTACTGCTCGTCAATCTCGGCGAGGAACCCTTCGTCATCGAGCGCGGCATGCGCATCGCCCAGATGGTGATCGCGCCCGTGACCCAGGCTCGGGTGGCGGAGATTGCCGAGGCCAGCGAAACAGTGCGCGGCGCAGGCGGCTTCGGCTCCACCGGCGTCTAATGGCACAGCGCCTCGCGCTTGAGCGAGGCTTCGATCAATTTCCCCGCGATGCCGCCGCCGATGGTGGCTTCACCAGCAGTTCGCTCAGCCAAGATTTACGTTTTCCGTGAAAGCGGCGGCAGGCGACGCTTGACGGGCGAGGCCTTGATCATCGAGGTGTTGGTCTCCGCCCTTTCGGCAACCCGGTCGAGGAGGCCGTCTAGTTCCGCCATCGAGCGGATGACCAGGCGGGCAATGAAGCAATCCTCACCCGTCACCTTGTCGCATTCGACGATTTCGGGAATTTCCTGGATGATGCGCTCGACAATGTGCAGCTGTCCCGGCAGCGGACGGACGCGCACGATCGCCTGCAGGGGATAGCCGACGGCAGCTGGATCAAGATCGATCGTGAAGGCCTTGATGACGCGGCGCTCTTCCAGCCGGCGCAAGCGCTCGGCGGCGCTCGGCGAGGACAGGCCCACCTGCTGTGCCAGCTCCTTCAGCGATATCCGCGCATTGCCGGCCAGCGCCTCCAGAATGGCCTGATCGATTTCGTCGAGCGACAGCACATCATTAGCCACGGTGATCTATTTTCCTCTTATGATTAGGCAATATCGATCATGCTCCTTCTTATACCTATATAAAACCGCCTCGCTCCGCAATATTCTTATGCCATCAAAGGCGGAGGTAATCATGAACAGTGACATCAGACAAGGCACGGCGGAAATGACGGCAGCGATGCTGATCTCGGGGACGATCGGCTGGTTCGTCGTCATGTCGGGACAGCCCGTCAGCGGCGTGGTCTTCTGGCGCTGCCTGTTCGGCGCGCTGACCCTGCTTGTCATCTGCGGCGCTCTCGGGCTGCTGCGGCCCGGCATCATCACGCTGCGCGCCTTCGGCATTGCCATCTTCGGGGGCATCGCCATCGTCTTGAACTGGCTGCTGCTCTTTGCCTCCTACTCGCATGCGACGATCTCGATCGCCACAACAGTCTATAACACGCAGCCTTTCATGCTGCTCGCGCTCGGCGCGCTGTTTCTCGGCGAGAAGATCACCGCCGCCAAGCTGTTCTGGCTGACACTCGCCTTCGCCGGGATGATGGCGATCGTTCAGGCGAAACCCCAGACGGGCGGCGTATCGGGTGACTACGGCTTCGGCATCCTGATGGCGCTGGGTGCGGCCTTCTTCTACGCGCTCGCAGCCCTTGCCACGAAATGGCTGAAAGGCACGCCGCCGCATCTGATCGCGCTCATCCAGGTCGCGACCGGCATGCTGATGCTGGCGCCGATAACAGACTTTTCCCACCCGCCCGGTGATATCGGGGGCTGGGCGATCCTCGTGACCGTCGGCGTCGTCCATACCGGGCTGATGTATGTGCTGCTCTACGGCGCGATCCAGAGGCTGCCGACACATCTGACCGGCGCCCTGTCCTTCATCTATCCGATCGCCGCATTCCTCGTCGACCGGCTGGCCTTCGGCCACGCGCTGCAGCCGATGCAGATCGCAGGTGCTGTTATCATCCTGTTTGCCGCAGCCGGCATGAATCTCGGCTGGACACCGCGCTGGCTGCGTCCGCGGGCGCTGGAGAGCTGAGAACCGGGCGTTCTGAAGCGCCCGGTTGCCGACACTACCTCTGCGGGCGCGTCATTTCGAACAGGAACCAGGTGCGGCGCTCGCCTTCGTCGATCCAGTTCTCGATCAGGCTGGCGGTCGCGACATCGTTGTGCTCGTCGCAGAGACCGTGCACTTCGCGGAGCAGCGAAACGAGCTGAACATTGTCCTCGCGCAGTTCGGACAACATGTCCTCCGGTGTGACGAAGTCCGCGTCATTGTCCAGAATGCGCTGCTGGCGGGCGATATGGCCGATGGAGCGCAGCGTCGTGCCGCCGATCTTGCGGGCACGCTCGGCAATGTCGTCGGTCATAGCGAAGATCTGCTCAGCCTGTTCGTCGAGCAGCAGATGATAATCGCGGAAATGCGGGCCGGACATGTGCCAGTGGAAATTCTTGGTTTTTATATAAAGCGCGAAGACATCGGCGAGCAGCGCGGTCAGCGCCGCCGAAATATCGGTGACGGCGTTGGTCGACAGGCTGGAAGGCGTCTTGAGCGGCGAAAGCCTGCGGGTTTCGGCTGGGGTATGGGACATTCATTTGCTCCTTGGCGATGAAAAATCTTTAATGCCGCCGGCCGGGAAGCCGCGACGCGCCGCACTGATGGCACGCGTAAGAGAGATAGTGGGGCCGGCTCGCTTTCCAACTGGATCATGGTTCAGCGGACCTATTCTTTATGGTTATGGACCGATCAGCGCCGGCGCATTGATGAGGCCGCGGCTCGCGCCTATAGAAAGGTCGTGCAGACCTTATGGATATGAAGATGAGCCTCACCGCCCTGATCACCTATGCCGGAGCGCTATTCATCGCCGCGGCCATTCCAGGCCCCGGGATCACCGCGATCGTCGCACGCGCGCTCGGCTCAAATTTCCGCGAGACCTTCTTCATGGGCCTCGGCCTGGTGCTCGGCGACATGACCTATCTCACAGCGGTCATTCTCGGCCTTGCCTTCGTGGCGCAGACCTTCACCGAGGTCTTCATCGTCATCAAGATCGCCGGCGCTCTGTATCTCGCCTACATCGCCTGGAAACTCTGGACAGCGGGGCTGCTGCCGCAGGATATCGCGGCGCGCAAATCCACCAATATCGGCATGTCCTTCCTCTCCGGCCTGCTGGTGACGCTCGGCAATCCGAAGACGATGCTCTTCTATGTCGCCCTGGCGCCGACACTGATCGATATCGGCAATATCGGCCTGCGAGACTATGCGCTCCTGCTCGCCGTGACCTTCGTGGTGCTGATCGTCGTGCTGGTGCCTTACATGCTGCTTGCCTCTCGGGCTCGCACGATGCTGAAGCAGCCGCGCGCCCTACAGGCGCTGAACCGGGTTGCGGCCGGCATCCTCGCTGGCACGGCGGCCTTCATCGCCACGCGGGCGGCCTGAAATAAACATTCGGCAAGAACCGGTTTTCAAAGCTTATTTTCTCCCCGAACCGCTTTGCCGGGATGAACGCGGACTGGTCTCCTTCAACCTTTGACCCTATTCTCCTCCCCGATTCAGGGTCAGGATTTCAAAGGGAGAACACCCATGTCGCACAAGCCCGGCCGCGGCCGCATCTATTCCTCGATCACCGAGACCATCGGCGACACGCCGCTCGTACGCTTCGACAAGCTGGCGCGGGAAAAGGGCGTGGTGGCGAACCTGATCGGCAAGCTCGAATTCTTCAACCCGATCGCCTCCGTCAAGGACCGCATCGGTGTCGCGATGATCGAAAGCCTTGAAGCGCAGGGCAAGATCACGCCCGGCAAGACGGTGCTGATCGAGCCGACCTCCGGCAATACCGGCATCGCGCTCGCCTTTGCGGCTGCCGCCAAGGGTTATCGGCTGATCCTCACCATGCCGGAAACCATGTCGGTCGAACGCCGCAAGATGCTGGCGCTGCTCGGCGCCGAGCTGGTGCTGACCGAGGGACCAAAGGGCATGAAGGGCGCCATCGCCAAGGCCGAGGAACTGGCATCCTCCCTTCCCGATGCCGTCATTCCGCAGCAGTTCGAAAACCCGGCCAATCCCGAAATCCACCGCAAGACGACGGCCGAGGAAATCTGGAACGACACCGACGGCACGGTCGACATCGTCGTCTCCGGCATCGGCACCGGCGGCACGATCACCGGCGTCGGCCAGGTGCTGAAGAGCCGCAAGCCCGAGATCAAGATCATCGCCGTCGAACCCGCCGACTCGCCGATCCTGTCCGGCGGCAATCCCGGCCCGCACAAGATCCAGGGCATCGGCGCCGGCTTCGCACCGAAGATCCTCGACACCGGCATCTATGACGAAGTCGTCACCGTGACCAACGACGAGGCCTTCGAACAGGCGCGCCTCGTCGCCCGGCTCGAAGGCGTGCCGGTCGGCATCTCCTCGGGTGCGGCGCTGACCGCCGCGATCAAGGTCGGCAGCCGCCCCGAAAATGCCGGCAAGAATATCGTCATCATCATTCCGTCCTTCGCCGAGCGCTATCTTTCGACGGCGCTGTTCGAGGGGCTGGGGAGCTGAGGCAGGGTTTGGCCGAGTGTCTCCCGGTCGCTCATCTTCGTAGGGTATCGGGGCGCTTCGGCGCCCCAGTTTGTTGACGAACCTCGCTCCTCATTCGGCGTCATCCTCGGCCTTGTGCCGAAGATCTGCTGCACCTGATGCAGATACTCGGGACAAGCCCGAGCATGACGATAGAGGAGGCGCTTGGACGCCCCCATCTCTTACGCCGCCGTCAGCCCTTCACCGGCAATGCGATAGGAAATCGCTTCAGCGAGATGCATTCGGCCGACCGTCGGCTTGCCATCGAGATCGGCCAGGGTTCGGGCGACCTTGAGGACGCGGTGGTAACCGCGGGCGGAGAATTTCATCTTTTCGGCGGCGTCGCGCAGCAGCTGCAGGCCGCTGGCGTCGGGCTCGGCCATTTTCTCGATCATCGCGGTGGAGCAACGGGCATTGGTGCCGATGCCTTTTGCGCCTGTGCTCTCGAAGCGTCCCTGCTGGATCTCGCGGGCGCGGGCGACGCGGCGAGCGACGTCGGCGCTGGCCTCGGTGGCCATCGGCCGGATGAGATCGGCGGCAGAGACGGCCGGCACGTCGATGCGGATATCGATGCGGTCCATCAGCGGGCCGGAGATGCGGGCCTGGTAATCGCTCATGCAGCGCGGGCCGCGGGCGCAGGTGTGGCCCGGCTCGCCCGCCATGCCGCAGCGGCAGGGTTCATCGCCGCGATCAGCTGGAATTTCGCCGGATAGGAGACGCGGTGATTGGCGCGCGCAATGACACATTCGCCGTCTTCGAGCGGCTGGCGCAGCGCGTCCAGCGCCTGCGGCGTGAACTCGGGAAACTCGTCGAGAAAGAGTACGCCGTGATGAGCAAGCGAGGCTTCGCCCGGACGGGCGCGCAGGCCGCCGCCGACGAGGGCGGCCATGGTGGCGGAATGATGCGGGGTGCGGAAGGGCCGGCGATCGGAAAGCTTGCCGCCCGTGAGCTGGCCGGCGATGGAATGAACCATCGAGACCTCCAGCAGCTCGGCCGCCGAAAGTGGCAGCAGGATGGACGGCAGTCTTGCCGCCAGCATCGACTTGCCGGAACCGGGAGGCCCGACCATCAGAAGATTATGGCCGCCGGCGGCGGCAACTTCGAGCGCGCGCTTGGCGCTTTCCTGGCCCTTGATCTCGGCAAGATCCGGCAGGATTGCGGCATTGGCGCGGATCGACGGCTCCGGCCTGGATAGGACCTGCGTACCGCGGAAATGATTGGCGAGGGCCATCAGGCTGCGGGGGCGAGGATATCGACGCCCGAGCCTGCCCAGGCCGCTTCGGCGCCGCTCTCGGCCGGGCAGATCAGCCCCTTGCCGAGCGCATTGGCGCCGATTGCGGCCGGCAGCGCGCCTGATATGGCGGCGATCGTTCCATCGAGATTGAGCTCGCCGACGACGACATAATCCGTCAGCGCATCGGCGGGAATTGCGCCGAGAGCCGCCATCAAAGCTAGCGCGATCGCGAGATCGAAATGCGAGCCCTCTTTCGGCAGGTCGGCAGGCGCCAGATTGACGGTCACGCGCTTGGCCGGCAGCGCCAGGCCGGAGGCGTGGAGGGCCGCCTGCACGCGCTCACGGCTTTCGGCAACCGCCTTGTCGGGCAGACCGACGATCTGCATTCCGACCTTGCCGGGAGCGACCATGACCTGGACCTCGACCGGCACGCCTTCGATGCCCTGGAATGCCACCGTACCGACACCCGCGACCATATCGCCCCCTGTCCCGCAAACTCTTATACCGCCCCCGGCCCTCGGGCCAGCGGTTGCAATCTGGCATGGAAATAAGAATAAAACAAGAACGATAAAGGAACGTATTCGGATACTCACCGCGACCAGGTTGTACCCGGTCGCAGGCGACGCGACGCAAGGCGGCAGGCTCAGCCGCGCTTGCGCTCGATCGCATCCCAAAGCAGGCTCGCGATGTCCGCGCCGCCGAACTTCCTGACCTCACGGAGACCCGTGGGAGAGGTGACGTTGATCTCGGTCATGTAGTCGCCGATCACATCGATGCCGACGAGCAGGAAGCCGCGCTCCCTCAGTGCCGGGCCGATGCGGTTGCAGATTTCCTGTTCGCGCGCCGTCAGCTCGGTCGCCTCGGCGCGGCCGCCGACATGCATGTTGGAGCGGCTGTCGTGCTCGGCCGGCACGCGGTTGATGGCGCCAGCGAATTCGCCGTCGACCAGGATGATGCGCTTGTCGCCCTTGCGCACGTCAGGCAGATATTGCTGGGCGATGAAGGGCTCGCGGAAGAGCTGGCCGAACATCTCCAGCAGCGAAGAGAGGTTGCGGTCGTCGCGGGTCGAATGGAAGACGCCGGCGCCGCCATTGCCGTAGAGCGGCTTCAGGATGATATCGCCCATCTCGTCGCGGAAGCGGCGAATCTCGGCGGCATCCTTGGTGATCAGCGTCTTCGGCATCAGATCGGCAAATTCGGTGACGAAGATCTTCTCCGGCGAATTGCGCACCCAGGCCGGATCGTTGACGACGAGCGTCTTCGGGTGGATACGCTCGAGCAGATGCGTCGAGGTGATGTAAGCCATGTCGAAGGGCGGGTCCTGGCGCAGCAGCACGACATCCATGGTCGAGAGATCAACACGCTCGGGCGCCCCGAGTTCGTAGTGATCGCCCTTGACGTCGCGCAGCACCATCGGCTCGACGCTGGCAAAGAGCTTGCCGTCACGAAAGCTCAGGCGATCGGGTGTGTAATGGAAAAGCCTGTAGCCGCGCGCCTGGGCTTCCAGGCTCATGGCGAAGGTGGAATCGCCTGCGATAGTGATGCCTGCGACATGGTCCATCTGGACCGCTACATTGGTGATCTTGGCCATTTCCGTCCCTCGCTGAGTGCCGGACAGATGTAGGTCGGGCAGGCGTCAAACGCAACGGCCAATCAAGGGCCGCATCGCATCGAAATTGGCTCGTGCGACGCGCTTTAGCTCTTTGTTTTCATGCATGTCGGCGCCTCCGAACATGCATTCGCCGATCAGCGTGTTTCGAGGATCCGCATCAACCGGCCACGATAGCTGTCGAGAATGACGGCGAGCACGATGACAGCGCCGATAACGATCGGCTTGATATTGTCGTCGGCGCCCAGAAGCTGCAATCCCGTCGACAGAACCTGCAGAATGCAAGCGCCGACCAGCGTGCCGATGATCGAGCCCTTGCCGCCCGAGAGGCTGGTCCCGCCGATAATGACGGCGGCGATGGCGTTCAGCTCATAGCCGATGCCGGCGACCGGGCTGCCGACATTGAGGCGGAGCAGATAGACCATGGCGGCAATGCCGGCGGTCAGCCCTGAGATCGTGAAGACCGCGATCTTGTATCTTTTCGGCTGATGACCCGACAGGCGGACAGCCTCTTCATTGGTGCCGATCGCGAAGACGAAGCGCCCGAAGACAGTGTAGCGCAACACGAACCAGCCGATGAGGACGACGACGATCGCAATCATGAAGATCGAGGGGAAGATGCCCCAGAAGATCAGGTTGCCGAAATCGACGAAAGGCTGAGGCAGGCCTGTTATCGTGGAATTGTCGCTCACCACGCGCGCCAGGCCGCTTGCAACGTTCAGCATGCCGAGGGTGACGATAAAGGACGGAAGCTTCCACTTCTCGCAAATCCAGCCGTTGATGGCGCCGAGGGCGGCGCCCGTGCCCATCGACGCCAGACATGCCAGAACAATCGCCTGCCACGGAGAAAACTGCGGATCAATCATGATCGTCGCACCAATGACAGTGCAAAGGGCAAGCAGAGACCCGACAGAAAGATCAATGCCACCAATGAGGATGACGAAGGTCATGCCCGCAGCAAGCACGGTGTTGATGGCAATCTGCACGAAGATCTTCAGGAAGTTCTCCGGTGTCGCGAAATACGGCGCCGTCGCCGAGAAAAACGCCAGGATCAGAACAAGGGCAATGGCGACGCCCGCTTCCTTCATCGAGATCCGGATCAGCTTGTCCCAGAAGCTCAACGCTTTCGCCTCGGTCTGTTTTTCAATGTTGGCGGACACGGCTGTACTCCTTGTAGGCGAGCGAAAGGATCCTGCTCTCGTCAAATTGTTCCCGAGTTATTTCGCCGGCTATCTTGCCGTCGGAAAAAACGATGATGCGATGGCAAATGCCGATGAGCTCCGGCAGATCCGAAGAGACGACCAGAACGCCTTTTCCCTCGGCCGCGAATTTCCACAGCAGCTCGTAAATCTCGGCCTTCGCGCCCACGTCGATCCCGCGGGTCGGCTCGTCGAAAATCAAGACCTTTGGACCGCGGAACAGCCATTTTGCAATGACGACCTTCTGCTGGTTGCCGCCGGAAAAAGTCCTGACCGCCTGACGGATGGAGGGGGTCTTGATCCGCAGCTCACGCACGAGGCGCTGAGCGTGATCATCCTCCGCCTTCCCCATGATCAGACCGTTGCGGGAAATCTTGGCGAGATCGGTTATGGTGGTGTTTTCAGCGCAGCTCATGTCGAGCATCAAGCCCTGCATCTTGCGGTCTTCGGTTGCCAGGCACAGACCGGCGGCAACGGCATCTTTGGGCGAATTGATCTCGACCGGCTCGCCATTCAGGCGGATTTCGCCAGCAGCCTTGGCATCGGCGCCGAATATGGCGCGCACCGCCTCCGTTCGGCCGCTGCCCACAAGGCCGGCAATGCCGACAATTTCGCCCTTTGCAACGGAAAATGACAGTTCCGCGCTATTGCGTGTCACCTTCAAGCCGGAAACACCGAGCGCCTCTCCCGACACCGCGCTGTCGCCGCGGAATAGGCCATGATCCGAAAGTTTGCGCCCGACCATGAGTTCGACGATATCAGGAATACCAAGTCCGGATAGCGGCCGCGTTATCACATGCTGGCCGTCGCGCAGCACCGTCACATCGTCACCGACTTCGAAGATCTCCTCCAGCCTGTGAGAGATATAGAGCGTGGTCACGCCACGCTGCTTCAGGCGCTTCAGAATTTCGAAGAGGCGATCGACCTCCTTGGAGGTCAGGGTGGCTGTCGGTTCGTCGAGAACGAGAAGTTTGCTTTCGTAGCAGAGCGCCTTGGCGATCTCGACCAACTGAAGCTGCGCGACGCTGAGGCGGCTCGCCAGCATTGTCGGAGGCACGTCAAGGCCGACCTCTTCCAGGAGTTCGGCCGCCCTGCTGTTCATTTCCTTGTAGTTCACCAGGCCATATCGGCGGGGCAGATGCTCGAAGAGCAGGTTTTCGGCAACCGTCAGATTGGAAAGCGGATGCAGCTCCTGGTGAATGACGCGGATGCCGGCCTTGAAGGCCTCCAACGGCGAGCCCGGATGGTAAGGCTGGCCATCAAACAGGATGTGACCATCATCCGGCCTGAAGACGCCGCCGAGCAGATTGATCAGGGTCGACTTTCCGGCACCGTTTTCGCCAAGAAGGACGTGCCCCTTGCCGCGGCCGATCCGTATCGAAACATCCTTGAGCGCCACGACGCCAGGGAAGCGCTTGCCGATCCCTTCCAGTCTCAGGATATCGTCATCTGGTGCGTCTGACACGTTGGCCTCATGCATGATCTATTCAATTCGAAATATTGCAGCGTTCTTTGCGCGCCTTAAAGCGCGCATCCCGGAGCCGCGAGAACGAGCCTCATCTGGAGCGATCAACGCCTAAATCGGTTGCAGCGGTTGGCGCCGGCCCATGGCCGGCGCCTCCTTTGCCTTGCTGTCGGCAATATCGACTACTTGAGGTCGGCTTTCGTGACGAGCTTGACGTCGGTCTTGACCCAGCCGGTGAATTTTTCGCCGGCTAGTTCGCGCATGCCATAGTCGATGCCCATGACCGCCATCTGCGCGCCATACTGCTCGACCGTCGCCAGCATCTTGCCGTCCTTGATCAGCGGCTGCACCGGCGGGATGTTGTCGAAGCCGACAACCTTGATCTTGCCGGCCTGGCCGGCCGCATCGAGAGCCTTGACGACGCCGAGGGCCATGGAGTCGTTGGCGGCCATGACGCCCTGAATATCCTTATACTTCGTCAGGAAGTTCGTCATGACGGTATTGGCTTCTTCCGTCTCCCAATGGGCGGTCTTGCTGTCGAGAAGCTCAAGCTTGCCTGCCTTTACGGAATCCACGAAGCCTTCCTTGCGCTCCTTGGCGTTGTCAGCCTCGGGGTTGCCCTCGAGGATGACGACCTTGGCGCCAGGTCCGAGATCCTTGGCCAGCGCATCGCCCGCAAGCTTCGCACCTTCCTTATTATCAGGACCGAAGAAAGCGAGATCGATCCCGGCCTTCTTCTTCGCATCGGCATCGAGCGGCACGTCGATATTGATGACCTTGACGCCGGCCTTCACAGCCTTTGCCAGAGGCGTTGCCATCGCCTTGGAATCGGCGGGTGCTACGACGATGATATCGTATTTCTGCGTCACGAAGTTTTCGACAGCATCGACCTGCGAAGCGAAGTCACGTTCATCCTTCATGCCGACGGCCTTGAAGTCGAACTTGTCCTTGTTTTCGGCCGCATATTTGTCGGCACCCGCCTTCATCTGCTTGAAGAACTCATTGGACAGAGACTTCATGATAAGGCCGACCTTCGGCTTGCTGGCTGCAAAGGCGGGCGACACGCCGCAGGAGAGCGCAAGCACCAAAGTGCCGGCAAGCCCGAGCTTCAGTGCCGCGCGACGCGGCGCGCTGATCAAGACGGATTCATGCTTCATAGAATTGGACATTTTTTCCTCCCGAACGGCTCTGGGCTCAGTTTCATCTGAGTTGCCCTCGGCAATGAACCGTTTCCAACACCATCTGGGTAGCACGCCTTCAAAAATTGTCAAGCTGGCGATGAAGCGCCAAACCGCCGCCGAAATCGCCATATCCGGCATGTACGGAAAAGATGCTCGATGAACCGTTTCCATTGAGCCTCCTGCCGTGCTCATGCTATGAAAGACCGGCGGCCAAATTGAATGCGACCCTTTGACTAGGGCTGCGGAGGCCGTTAGCTGGAGCTTGGACAAGGCACCCCCCTAGGGTGTCTTCCGAAGGCAAAAATGAAGGGCATATGTTTCTGTTATGTCGAAGGTCGGAATTAGAGACGTTGCCAAGCTTGCGGGAGTTTCCACAGGAACCGTTTCAAGGGTTCTGAACGATCATCCCTCCGTGACGAAGGAATTGAGGGCGCGCGTCGGCGGGATCATCACGGAACTCGGCTATATGCCGGATCCCTCCGCGAGAAGCATGCGCAGCAAAGTCAGCCGCCTCATAGGCATTGTCATTCCCGATCTGACCAATCCGTTCTTTGCGGAACTGGTCCAATCCGCGGAACAGGCGGCGGCAAATCACGGCTGCAACATCATCGTCATGACTTCCTTCGATCATGCGGCCAAGGAGGCTGACCGAATCAGACAGCTGACAAGCCGGAAGGTGGACGGCATCATTCTCGTTCCCAGCAACGATTTCCATACGCTGAAGCTGCCGAAAGGATTGCCGATCGTCGTCGTCGACCGCCTTATGCCGGGATATTCCGGCATTGCCGCCGATCACCGCCGCGGCGTTCGTCTTGGCGTCGAGCATCTTCTGAAGCTCGGCCATCGCCGCATCGGCTTCATTTCGGGGCCCAAACACTCCGTCCCCGCCAATGATCGCCTGAGGGGCTACCTCGACGCCATGGAGCAGACGGACGGCGGCACCCGAGCGGCGGAAGCGCCGCTGATTGCCGAGGCGGCTTTCGATTACGAGAGCGGCCGCTCCGCGGGAAATTATCTTCTGGCGCGGGCGCGCAGCGAGCGGCCGACGGCGATATTTGCAAGTTCGGACCAGCAGGCGATCGGCTGCATGCGGGCGGCGCATGATCTGGGAATCCCCATCCCCGCGGCCCTTTCCATCGTCGGCTTCGATGGTATCCCGCTTGCAAGCATGACAACGCCACGCCTGGCGACGGTAAAGCAGCCGATTGAGGAGATGGCCGCGGCTGCAGTGGCGATCCTGTTGAACAAGCAGACTGCGCCCGAACTCGACAAGCCAATCCTGTTCGCCTGCGAGTTTTTAACGGGGGAAACAACCGCTCCGCCCCAGCCCGATTAGCAGATGACGATCGATATCGGCGGCAATTTTCAGGCGGCGATGCCCTGGTTGCCGCCGTTGCGCAGCATGTTTCGGAGACGATAGGCGATCGCCAAGGGCTTGGGGAAAGGCTTGCGCAGGAAAGCAACCTTGCGGACGTAGTTGTCGACCCGCCAGCTCGCCCAGGTTCCGCCGGCGAAAAAGGCGACGTCACCGACGCCGAGGGTTCGTTTCGTGCCGTCCTCGGCGGTAATATGCACCTCGCCTTCGAGGATCATCACCGTCTCGTCCCAGCCGAAGTACCAGCGAAATTCGCCAGCCGTGCAATCCCAGATCGCCGTCAGCGATGCCTCGTCATGACCGCGCGAATGTTCGGCAGTGCGCGCCTGCGGATTGCCGCTGATGATCCAATCCGGATTGATGGGCGTGGATTTGAGCGGTAGGCGGTCGCTTGCATGCGCGACGAAGGATTTTCCGGCCGGCTTCAGCGCGACATAAGGCACAGAGCGCGCAGCCATGGCGACCGCGCTTGCAAGCATCAGCTTCCAGGCCATGAAACAACCCCCAATTTCTATCCCTACCAAGCCGGTGGATAACAGAGAGTCGTAAGGAGCTCGTTCAAGCCGGAACTAAAATCTTAACGATCCGAAACGGGCCAGATCGCAAATATATCAGAAGGCATCCGGAAAATGCCGCGGCAAACGGCCGGGCATGATCGCCACGATATCGTAGCGCTGGGAAAGGCGTGCCCGATCCGCCTGGCGGGCGAGCCACAGATCGCTGCCGCCCGTATCCGCTTCTGTGCCATGGCGGACACGGCATCAACGGCCGCAGCCTCGCCATGGCGGGCCTTGACCTCGACGAAGACAGCAAGATCGCCTTTGCGGGCAACGATATCGATCTCGCCGAGCCGGGTGCGGTGACGCAGCGCCAGGATGCGATAGCCCTTCAGCATCAGGAAGACGGCCGCGACATATTCCGATATGCGACCCCGGCGCTGCGCCTTTCTCCTGACGGCTGTAAGATCGCTATCGCCCATCGGCGCCCTTCATCTCCAGCAGACGCTGATAGAGCACTTTGCGTGGCAGGCCTGTAAGGCGGGCTGCCTCCGTTGCTGCCTTGGCCGTCGGCATTGATTTCGACAGATCGGCCAGCACGGCTTCGACATCGGCCTCATCAGTCTCCACCGGCTCCGGCGGACCGACGACGAGGACGATCTCGCCCTTGACGTTTTCCACTTGCTGATAATGCGCGGCAAGCTCCGCCAGTGTGCCGCGGCGGAATTCCTCATAGGTCTTGGTCAGCTCACGGCAGACGGAAGCCTGGCGCGTGGCCCCGAGCACATCGGCCGCGGCGAGAAGTGTTGCGCCGATGCGATGCGGCGATTCAAAGAAGATCAGCGTCGCGGGCGCGGCGGCCATTTCACCGAGACGGTCGCGGCGGGCCTTGTCCTTGACCGGCAGGAAGCCGGCGAAAAGAAAGGCATCATTCGGCAGGCCGGATCCGACCAGGGCTGCGAGCGGCGCCGAGGCGCCGGGAATGGGAACGACGCGATAACCCGCCACGATCGCCTGCTGCGCCAGACGATAGCCCGGATCGGAGACAAGCGGCGTACCGGCATCGGAAACCAGCGCCACCGACCGGCCTGCCTCCAGCGCCTGTATCAGCCGCGGACCGGCTTCGTCGGCATTGTATTCGTGATAGGAAAACGGGCGATTCTGGATGCCGTAGCGATCGAGCAGGACACGGGTGACGCGCGTATCCTCGCAGGCGAGCACGTCGGCGCCGGCGAGCGTTTCGAGCGCCCGCAGCGTGATGTCGCCGAGATTGCCGATGGGGGTTGCGACAAGATAGAGCGCCGGCTCGAGCGGCCGTGCCGGTATCGTTGCATTGTGCAGGCGAAAGCTTCGCCGGCCGGCGGTTTCCGCTGTCGTTTCCTCATTCATGCCATTTGCTTTCGTCCCGCCGGCGCCTCGCCGGTTCATCGGCCTTTATGGGCGAGCGATGCTGCTTCGGCAAGGGTTCGGATTTCTGTGAGGATTGCTCCGGAAAACCGCAAATGCGGACACTCGGCCATCCATGCCTCTTGCAATCCAATGCTGAAGTCTGCCATTTTGCCCGTCCACTCCTCCGATCTCAGGGTCGGGAACGCATTCTTCGGGTGCTCGATGCGCCCGGATAGTCACGGTCGAAAGCGGTAGCATCCCATGCGTATTACTATTGAGCGGTCAAACCTGTTGAAATCGCTGAACCACGTCCACCGCGTGGTCGAACGTCGTAACACGATCCCGATCCTGTCCAACGTACTGCTCAAGGCCGACGGCCAGAACCTCGACATGAAGGCCACCGACCTCGACCTCGAAATCACCGAGGCGACGCCTGCCAGCGTCGAGCAGGCCGGCGCCACCACTGTTCCTGCCCATCTTCTCTACGATATCGTGCGCAAGCTGCCCGACGGTTCGGAAGTGCTGCTTGCCACCAGCACCGACGGCGGCTCGATGACCGTGCAGTCCGGCCGCTCGAAATTCTCGCTGCAGTGCCTGCCGGAATCGGACTTCCCTGATCTGACCGCCGGCACCTTCACGCATTCCTTCAAGCTGAAGGCGACCGATCTGAAGATGCTGATCGACCGAACGCAGTTTGCGATCTCGACCGAAGAGACGCGTTATTATCTGAACGGCATCTTCTTCCATACGATCGAGAGCAAGGGCGACCTGAAACTCAGAGCGGTCGCCACCGACGGCCACCGTCTGGCGCGCGCCGATGTCGATGCGCCCTCCGGCTCCGAAGGCATGCCCGGCATCATCATTCCGCGCAAGACGGTCGGGGAGTTGCAGAAGCTGGTCGACAATCCGGAAGCGACTGTCACCCTCGAGGTTTCCGACGCCAAGATCCGCATGACGATCGGCTCGATCGTCCTGACTTCCAAGCTGATCGACGGCACTTTCCCCGATTACCAGCGCGTCATCCCCACAGGCAACGACAAGGAAATGCGCGTCGACTGCACGACTTTCGCCCAGGCCGTCGACCGCGTCTCTACAATCTCCTCCGAGCGCGGCCGCGCCGTGAAGCTGGCGCTTTCCGAGGGCCAGTTGATGCTGACCGTCAACAATCCCGATTCCGGCAGCGCGACGGAAGAAGTCGCCGTCGGCTACGACACTGATTCAATGGAAATCGGCTTCAACGCCAAATACCTGCTCGACATCACGGCGCAGCTTTCCGGCGAAGAAGCGATCTTCCTGCTTGCCGATGCCGGTTCGCCCACACTGATCCGCGACACCGCCGGCGACGATGCGCTCTACGTACTGATGCCGATGCGAGTCTAGCGGGAGCGAATGCTCCTGCTTTCCATTTTTCAGCGAAAAAACCGCACACGCCCATCGACCGCGATCTCAGGCCGCGTTCCGCCCGCGGCTGCATGAGCTGTTGATGTCGATGTTCTTATTGCGAAAAACCTTGTCCCGGGAGCGACAACGCGCATATTAAGACATTCGGTCAATATGCGGATGGGTGGAGAATGAGCTTACGTGTCAAGGTAAAGGAACGTCTGGGCAAGAGGTTCGACGACGAGATCCGCTTCTTCAGGGGTATGATGCAGGGGCCGAAGACGGTGGGCTCCATCGTACCGACCTCCTCGATCACCGCCAAGCGCATGGCAAGCGTCATCGACCTCCATTCCGGGCTGCCGGTGCTCGAACTCGGACCGGGTACGGGCGCCATCACCAAGGCGATCCTCGGCCGCGGTGTTCGGCCGGAAAATCTCGTCGCGATCGAATATTCGACGGATTTCCACGAACATCTCAAGCGGACCTATCCCGGCGTCCATTTCATCAACGGCGATGCCTTCGATCTTCAGACTACTCTTGGCAGCTTCAGCGATCTCATGTTCGATTCTGTCGTCTCGGGCATTCCGCTTTTGAATTTCCCGATGGCGAAGCGCGTCTCGCTGCTCGAAAGCCTGCTCGATCGTCTGCCGGCCGGCCGGCCGGTGATGCAGATCTCCTATGGCGCGATCTCACCGATCGCCGCCAATCCCGATCGCTACCATATTCAGCACTACGACTTCGTCATGCGCAACATTCCGCCGGCGCAGCTCTGGATCTACAGGCGCGGTTGAGATGTTCGGGCTCTATATCACCCATCCGCAGGTCAAGATCGACGCCAACGTGCCCGTGCCGAAATGGGGGCTTTCCGATATCGGCGCGGTACGCGCCCGCAAGGCGGCCGAGAGCGGCTGGGCCAGGCAGTTGCGGCGTATCGTCTCCAGCGACGAGACGAAAGCGATCGAAACGGCCGAAATCCTGGCGGACGCTTCCGGCGTGGCGATCGAGATCGTGCACGGCATGCATGAAAACGACCGCTCGGCCACCGGCTTCCTGCCGCCGCCGCAGTTCAAGGAGGCCGCCAACTGGTTCTTTGCCCATCCGGAGGAAAGCTTCAGGGGCTGGGAGCGCGCCATCGACGCGCAACGCCGTATCGTCGAGGCCGTCAACACAGTTCTTGCCACGCATGATCCGGCAGCGCCGATCGCTTTCGTCGGCCATGGCGGCGTCGGTACGCTGCTCAAATGCCATCTGGCGAGCGGGCCGATCACCCGCGACCGCGACCAGCCTGGCGGCGGCGGCAATCTTTATGCTTTCGGCCTTGCGGATCGCCGTCTATCGTGCGACTGGACACCCATCGAAGACTGGCAGGGGTGACTTGAGATGGACGCACGCGAGCGGTTGATCGTCGGCCTGGATGTTCCAACGATCGGCGAAGCGGAAAGACTGGTTTCCACGCTCGGCGACGACATTCTCTTCTATAAAATCGGCTATCAGCTGGTCTTTGCTGGCGGGCTGGAATTCGCCCGCGATCTTGCCGCAAGCGGCAAGAAAATCTTTCTCGACATGAAGCTGCTCGACATCGACAATACCGTTGCATCGGGTGTCGAGAACATCGCCAAGATGGGCATGTCGATGCTGACGCTGCATGCCTATCCGAAGGCGATGAAGGCGGCGGTCGCGGCGGCGGCCGGCTCCGGTCTCTGCCTGCTCGGCGTCACCGTGCTCACCTCGATGGATGCCGACGACCTCATCGACGCCGGCTATAGCCAAGATCCGCACAGCCTGGTGCTGCGCCGCGCCGAACAGGCGCGCGCTGCCGGCATGGGCGGCATCGTCTGCTCGGCGGCCGAAGCGGCCGAGGTGCGCGACATCATCGGACCCGACATGGCGATCGTCACGCCCGGCATTCGTCCGGCCGGCAGTGACAAGGGCGACCAGAAGCGGGTGATGACCCCTTTCGACGCGCTGAAGGCGGGAGCAACGCATCTCGTCGTTGCCCGGCCGATCGTCAAGGCGCCCGAGCCGCGGGATGCCGCCCGCGCGGTCCTCAACGAGATGGTGACGGCGCTCTGGCCGGCAAACCGCTGACAAGAATTCAACAGGGAGAAGAGCATGGCCAAGGGATACTGGATCGCCCGCGTCGACGTTCGCGATGCCGAACGCTACAAGGATTACGTGGCGGCGGCCAAGCCGGCCTTCGAAAAATACGGCGCTAATTTCCTGGCTCGCGGCGGCGCCTTCACCCAGCTCGAGGGCAAGGCGCGCGCCCGCAACGTCGTGATCGAATTTCCTTCGATGCAGCACGCCGTCGACTGCTACAATTCGCCGGAATACCAGATCGCCGCCAAAATCCGTCAGGAAGTGGCGGATGCGGAAATGGTCGTCGTCGAAGGCGCCTGAACGGTCTCACGTCCGACAAAACTGACGGCGCGATGGGCCTTCCCGTCGCGCCGTGATTGGGCTAAGACGAGTGCCGATACAGCATCCCCCAAAGCCTTTCGAGGAGCCTGCCATGACCCTTGCCAACCTGCCGCCGCTCGTCACCGTGTTCGGAGGGTCGGGCTTCGTGGGCAGGCACGTGGTTCGCGCCCTTGCCAAGCGCGGCTATAGCATCCGCGTCGCCGTGCGCCGTCCCGATCTCGCAGGCTTCCTGCAGCCGCTCGGCAATGTCGGCCAGATCTCCTTCGTGCAGGCGAACCTGCGCTACCGCAATTCGATCGACCGCGCCGTCGAGGGTGCAAGCTACGTCGTCAACTGCGTCGGTATTTTGCACGAAACCGGCCGCAACACCTTCGACGCCGTGCAGGAATTTGGCGGCCGCGCGGTCGCCGAGGCGGCACGCAACGCCGGCGCAGGGCTCGTCCATATTTCGGCGATCGGCGCCGACCCCAAATCCGCTTCGGACTATGGTCGCACCAAGGGCCGCGCCGAAACCGCCATCTTCTCCATCAAGCCCGATGCGGTGATCTTCCGCCCATCGATCGTCTTCGGACCGGAAGACAGCTTCTTCAACAAGTTCGCCGACATGGCGCGCATGTCGCCGGTCCTGCCCCTGGTCGGCGGCGGCAAGACGAAATTCCAGCCTGTCTATGTCGAGGATATTGCCGAGGCCGTCGGCCGTGCCGTCGATGGCAAAGTCGCCGTCGGCAAGGTCTACGAGCTTGGCGGGCCTGAAGTGCTGAGCTTCCGCGAATGTCTCGAGACGATGCTGAAGGTGACGAGCCGCAAGAACCCGCTGGTGTCCCTGCCCTTCGGCATCGCTTCGCTGATCGGCAGCATCGCCTCGATGATCCCCTTCATCACGCCCCCGATCACGCCGGACCAGGTGCGCCTGCTCAAGCACGACAATATCGTTTCCAGGGAAGCCGAGGCGGAAGGCCGCACGCTGCAGGGCCTCGGCATCACGCCCACAATGCCGGCATCGGTGCTCGGCTCCTACCTCGTGCATTATCGCCCGCACGGCCAGTATACCGGTACCGGAAAGGCTGCGTGACCAAATTTCAGACAACGAAACACGCCGCTCGCGGAAACGCGGGCGGCGTTTTTTTTCGTGTGGCATCACGCAACGCCGGCGCAAGTTCGGCATGATTTTCTGCCCCCACCTTGAGGCGGCGTTGCATAAAAGACGCATCGGAAATTTTGTGGAATTAACGCCAAATTTAGCAGGAACGTTTATTGCTATTTGCCATTCCACTGACTACCAAACCCGCGCGTCTTCGGCTGGACTCAACGCCTGCGATAGCGTGCGGCAATCACTGTGAAAGGCATTTCTCGATGGGCAAGTCAATCGCGCTTTTATTTGCGTGTGCGGCGCTGGTTATCCTTGCAGGCTCCTTCGTTGCGCCCGGCTCGGTCGCGGCGGTGAAGGGCGATTGCTCGCCGGCCTACGGCGTCGATCCTTGCTCGACGGCTTCGATCAGCCACTGAAAAAAGGCCGGCCGTCTGCGCCGGCGTTTTGCCTGAGACGAACAGTCGTTAGAAACACCTGAAACAAGGTGCTTCATCAACGCTCAGCCTGCTTGAAAAACGGCGATGCGTATTTTCTCAAATATGCCTATCTGAAAATCGGCTTGCCGCTCATCGCGTGTCTGTGCGCGGCGTCCGGCCGGACAATTGCATTCGCGCCGGGAGTTGCGCGAATGCAATGTGGCGGGGATGTCTCAGGCGATCAAGCCGGTTGCGGCCATACCGAGCAGCAGGACACCGAGAATGATGCGGTAAATGGCAAACAGGGTGAACCGGTTGCTTCTGATGTAGGCGAGCAGCCATTTGACCGCAATGAAAGCGACCACGGTGGAAACGACGAAGGCGATACCGAGCGCGGTCCAGTCTTCGCCTGCCGCTCCGCCGTCCTTGAAGGTCTTCAGCAATTCATAGCCGCTTGCGGCATACATGGTCGGTATCCCGACGAGAAAGGCGAATTCGGTCGCCGCTGCGCGGTTGCCGGTGCCCGCCAACATGGCAACGAAAATCGTGGCGCCGGACCGCGAGGTTCCCGGGAAGATGCCGGCGACGATCTGGGCGATGCCGACCAGGATGGCGACGAGCCAGGTGATCTCCTTATGCGGCGGCCTGCGGGCGGCAGCCCATTCGGCGAAGATCATCCAGATACCGCCGATGATGAGCGCCCAGGCGATCGGCGTCGCGGTCTCCGGAAGTTCGAAGCCGAGCTTCTTGACGATAAGACCCAGAATTGCGGTGATAAGAAATGCGACGATCAGCTTGGCGGCATAATCTCGATTCTGAGGCTCGCGCCAGCCAAGCACCAGATCCAGCAGGCGACGCCAGTAAATGATGGTGACGGCAAGGATGGCGCCGGCCTGAATGACGATGTTGAACATGTCCGACCGGTGTCCGAGCCATTGCTCGACAATGATAAGGTGGCCGGTGCTCGAGATCGGCAGAAACTCGGTAATCCCCTCGACGACACCGAGGATTGCAGCATTTATATAGTCCATAAATTGTCTCCGGTTTAAAAGTCGGTCGGATTTGAACAGCGCTTGAGCCGATCAGGCGCTGCGTTTATCCTCGTGCGCAAGAAGCGTGTTTCGTCCCTGTCAGATGGTGTGAGACCCGATTCGCTTGTGTTGGCCCGGCCAAGCTCCTATAGCTTCAACCAATGAGTCATGACTAGGGCGCTATAACTGAGCTGCCACACAGTCCTGTAACAGCAATCACAAAGCCCGAGTATCGATGCCCACCCTTTATCATCATCCCATGTCATCCGCATCTCGCTTCGTCCGGCTGATCCTGGCGGAATACGGCTACCACGCGGACATGATCGAAGAGCAGACATGGGAGAAACGCCGGGATTTCCTGGCGCTCAATCCCGCCGGCACGTTGCCGGTCTATGTCGACGACAGCATGCGCGCGCTCTGCGGCGCGAGCGTCATTTCCGAATATCTGGACGAGACGCATGGCGTCCTGAAGCGCGACCGGCGGCTGCTTGCAGAGGACCCTTTCCAGCGGGCGGAAATCCGCCGGTTGACCGAATGGTTCATGCAGAAGATGGAAAACGACGTGACGAAGCCGCTTGCCCGCGAGCGTGTCTATAAGTTGCAGATGACTGCCGATCAGGGCGGTGGAGCACCGGATTCGAAGATTTTGCGCACGGCCCGCGCGAATATCCGCCAGCATATGCGCTACCTCACCTGGCTTGCCGGCTCACGGCAGTGGCTGGCAGGCGAGCGGATGAGCTATGCCGACCTTGCCGCCGCCGCCTCGATCTCGATCCTCGATTACCTCGGGGAGATCGAATGGGCGGATGCGCCTGTCGTCAAGGACTGGTACCAGCGGCTGAAATCGCGCCCCTCCTTCCGGCCGATGCTGACCGAGCGCGTGCGCGGCCTGACGCCGGTTTCCCATTACGCCGATCTGGATTTCTGACGAGGGCTCTTCATGCCCGAACCGAATGACAAAGAGAGCAAGCGCCGCGACAATTTGTCCGCCTTCGTAAAGGCAGAATCCGCCGCTCACGGCTTCGATCTCTGCCGCATTACGCGCGCCGATGCGATCCCTGAGGCAGGGCAACGGCTCGGCGAGTTTATCGATGCCGGCCGCCACGGGACGATGGAGTGGATGGCGGAGACGCGCGACAGGCGCGGAGATCCTCGCACGCTCTGGAGCGACGTGAAATCCGTCGTCGTCTTCGGCCTCAATTACGCCCCGGAGGAAGATCCGCGCGGCATTCTCGACAAGCCCGACAAAGCCGCGATCTCGGTCTATGCCCGCAACCGCGACTATCATGACGTCATCAAAGGCCGGCTGAAGGAGATCGCCACACGCTTTGCGGCGCGCGCGAGCGCCGACGTGAAAGTCTTCGTCGATACTGCACCCGTCATGGAAAAGCCTCTGGCCGTGGCAGCCGGCCTCGGCTGGCAGGGAAAACACACCAATCTCGTCAGCCGCCTGCACGGCTCGTGGCTGTTTCTCGGGAGCATGTTCACCACGGCCGATCTTGCCGTCGACGCGCCGGAGACGGATCATTGCGGCTCCTGCCGCGCCTGCCTCGACATTTGCCCGACGGCCGCCTTCCCCGCGCCCTATCAGATCGATGCGCGACGCTGCATCTCCTATCTCACCATCGAGCACAAAGGGCCGATCGATCCCGACCTGCGGCCGTTGATCGGCAATCGCATCTATGGCTGCGACGACTGTCTTGCCGTCTGCCCCTGGAACAAGTTCGCAAGCTCCGCCTCGGAGATGAAGCTGAAGGCGCGGGAAGACCTGAAGGAACCGTCGATCGCCTTTCTGCTGACACTTGACGATGCCGCCTTCCGCGCCTTTTTCAGCGGCTCGCCGGTCAAGCGGATCGGCCGCGACCGTTTTATCCGCAATTTGCTGATCGCCGCCGGCAATTCCGGCATGCCGGAATTGATCGCGCAATGTCGGCTGCTCGCCGCCGACCCCTCGCCCGTGGTGCGCGGCATGGCGGTGTGGGCGCTTTCGCGGCTGATGGAGGCTGGCGAATTCGTGGCCTTTGCCGCACAAAGGGCCGATGAGCGCGATGACGGCGTGTTGAACGAATGGCGGCTGGCGGGAGTGGGCTGATGCATGTGATGATCTTTGGCTGCGGTTTTTCCGGAACGGCGATCGCAAAGGCCTTCACCGACGACGGCGTGCGCGTTTCCGGCACGACGCGCTCGGCAGAGAAGATGGAAACGCTGAGCCGTGACGACATCGAGGCATTCCTTTTCGACGGCGAGACCTTGGAAAACAGGTTGCGCGAGGCTTTGGCTGACGTCACCCATCTCGTGCAATCGATCGCACCGGGAAAGGCCGACCCGCTGCTGCGGTTGCTCGGCGAAGACGGCGCAGCCCTGCTGCCCAGGCTCGAATGGATCGGTTACCTCTCGACCGTCGGCGTCTACGGCGACCATAAGGGCACATGGGTCACTGAGGAAACGCCCTGCGTGCCCGTTTCCGGACGGTCGAAGGAACGGCTCGAGGCCGAGGACGGCTGGCTGGCAATGGGAGAAAAGCGCGGCGTGCCGGCCGCGGTACTCCGCCTTTCCGGCATTTACGGGCCTGGGCGCAATGCCTTCTGCAATCTGGAAAAGGGCACGGCACGTCGCCTGATCAAGAAGGACCAGGTGTTCAACCGCATCCGCGTCGAGGATATCGGCGCGGCGACACGCTTCCTGTCGGAGCATCGCCTTGGCGGCATCTATAATGTCACCGACGACCGACCCGGCCCGCCGCAGGATGTGATCGTGGAGGCGGCGCGCCTGATGGACGTCGAGCCGCCGCTGGAACAGGCCTTCGAAACTGCCGAGCTGACACCGATGGCGCGCTCCTTCTACGGCGAGAACAAGCGGGTTTCGAATGCGAAACTCAAAGCCGCCGGCTTCAAATTCTCCTTCCCTGACTATCTGATGTCGCTTGCCCAATTGTGGCGGGACGAACGCTGGCGCGGCTGAAGGCGAGAAGCCATCGACCCCCACATAAAAGAGTAGGAAATTCCTACTTTTCCGGCTTATGCGAGCGATTTTCGCCTCGAATATAGTTAACGGCCTCTGAATTTGCTGAAATGTGGCAGCAAATATGGCAAGTTCCGCAAAAAAATTTCGTGATATTTGTGACGCCCGAGATGTTTACCATTCGTTCGGAAAATTCATTCGAATTTTAGCTGATTCTATTACGTTTTTTCCACGTCCTGCCATCGGCGCCGATTTCCTATATTTAATCAACGATATCACGAGTATTACATAATGTAACATTCCGTGATCGACCGTGGCACTTTTTTGCCATTTTTCGACGGATTTAAGCCCCGCCGCCTGCAAGGGCGTGAGTTCAATAGTTGAGGGACACTCCGTTTTGAAGAAAATAAGCCGTTCTATTATCGCTGCCGCAACTATTGCAGCCTGTTCTTCCTTGCTTCCGGCGGAAGGTTTTGCTGCAAATGGCTGTGGCGGTGCTTCATGGTACGCACTTCGCTCCAAAACTGCTTCCGGGGAACGTATGAACCCTGCCGTCTTGACTGCCGCACATCGTTCGCTCGCATTCGGCACCAAGGTGAAGGTCACCAACAGCCACAATGGCCGCACCGTCGTCGTTCGCATCAACGATCGCGGTCCGTTCATCCGCGGCCGCGTGCTCGATCTGTCGCGTGCCGCCGCGCAGAATATCGGCATGGTAAGCTCCGGCACGGCGAAGGTCTGCTACCAGGTCATCAGCTGAGGCCACGCGCCTCCTACATCCGGCCCGCGCCTCTACGGCGCTTGCTCTTGCCGTCAATCGCGGTTACCACGCGGTTGAGACTTGTGAACACTCCGCCCGCGACCAATCGCGCGATCGTTCACATGCCATGGCAACAGGAGACATGTGAATGCGTCTGGGCGGCCGCCTCGAAGGGGCGATTTCTGTGCTCGCGGACATCGATGCCCGCAAGCGGCCCGTCGCCGACGCGCTGAAGGACTGGGGCCTTGCGCATCGCTTTGCCGGCTCCGGCGATCGCGCCGCGATCGGCAACATCGTTTATGACGCATTGCGCATGCGTCTTTCCCATGCCTGGCTGATGGATGACGACAGTGCTGCCGCCGTTGCCCACGCCGTCATGTTCCGCCAATGGGGTTTCACACCCGAGAGCCTTGCCGCCGAACTGGCGGATGACAAGTTCGCGCCGCCGCCGCTTTCGGCCGATGCCGCCTCGGCCTTCGAAAGCCGCTCGCTCGACGATGCCCCGCCGCATATCCGCGGCGATATTCCCGTATGGGTCCAACCCTCCTTCGAACAGGCCTTCGGTGCCGAGTGGCTCGCCGAGGCACAAGCGCTTGCCGCCCGCCCGACGCTCGATCTGCGCGCCAACATCCTGAAGGCCTCCCGCGACAAGGCCGTCAAGGCGCTCGAAAGAGCCGGCGCACATGCCGCGAAGATCGCCCGCTACGGCATCCGGATTGCCGCCGGCGAAGGCGCCTCGCGTCTCCCCAACGTGACAGCCGAGCTTTCGTTCCAGAAAGGCTGGTTCGAGGTTCAGGACGAGGGGTCGCAGATCGTCGCCGACCTGGTGCTCGCGCGGGATGGCGAACAGATCCTCGACTATTGCGCCGGCGGCGGCGGCAAGACGCTCGCCATGGCGGCGGCCATGCACAATAAGGGCCAGGTTCACGCCTATGATGCCGACCGCAAGCGGCTGGCGCCGATCATCGAGCGGCTGAAGCGGGCGGGCACCCGCAATGTCCAGGTCCATGACGACGCCAAGGGGCTCTCCGGCCTTGCCGGACGCTGCGACAAGGTACTGGTCGACGCGCCCTGCACCGGCACCGGCACGTGGCGCCGCCGCCCCGATACGAAATGGCGGTTGACGGCGAAGAATCTCGACGAGCGTACCGCCCAGCAGCAAGACGCGCTGGCACAGGCAAGCGGCTTCGTCAAATTAGGCGGCGAGCTGATCTACGTCACCTGTTCGGTGCTGCCCCAAGAAAACGAGGAACAGGTGCGCCGCTTCACGGCCGACAATCCCGACTTCGAGATCGTCAACGCCCTGCCCGCCTGGGATGGCCTGTTCGGCAAGGACGCCCCGCGTCCGCATTCTTCCGACGGCCTGACGGTGACGCTGACGCCCGCCTCCACCGATACGGACGGCTTCTTCTTCTGCCGCATGCAGCGCAAGGGCTGACGCGGGATAGTGATGCCGCGCAGTGGTGACGCTGAGCGCCAAGTGCGGCGCGCTTGCTGCCATCTTTTCAAACAGATGCCCTTCAAAGAGGCTGGTTTGCAATGCCCTGTCCGATCTTAAAATTATTCCAAACTAGAGTATTTGACACCAGTTTGCTTTTGGGCGAAGAGACGAGGCCCGATTAGACGGAAAATCCGTCACAGGAGAGGATCATGAAGCTCAACACATTCCGCGCGGCCGTGCTGGCGATCGCCCCCGCAGCCCTGCTCGCCCTTCCCGCGCATGCCGAGACCGATGCTGCCGCCGTGGTGAAACACTATGCCGACGTGGCGCACGCCAAATACGAGGACTCGCTGACGACGGCCAAGGCGCTCGACGCCGCCATCGATGCCTTCCTGAAAGCGCCGACCGATGAGACGCTGAAAGCCGCCAGGGACGCCTGGATCAAGGCGCGCGTCCCCTACCAGCAGACGGAAGTCTATCGCTTCGGCAATCCGATCGTCGACGACTGGGAAGGCAAGATCAATTCATGGCCTCTCGATGAAGGCCTGATCGACTACGTCGACTCCTCCTACGGCACCGAGAGCGACGAAAATTCTCTCTATGTGGCGAATGTCATCGCCAACAAGACGATCAAGATCGACGGCAAGGATGTCGACGCCTCCAAGCTGACGCCGGAATTCCTCTCCGGCACGCTTGCCGAAGCTGGCGGCATCGAGGCCAATGTCGCGACAGGCTACCACGCCATCGAATTCCTGCTCTGGGGACAGGATCTGAACGGCACGGGGCCTGGCGCAGGCAACCGCCCGGCAACCGATTACGACCTCAAGAATTGCACGCACGGCAATTGCGATCGTCGCGCCGAATATCTGAAGTCCGCGTCCACCCTGCTCGTTTCCGATCTGCAGGAAATGACCGACAACTGGAAGCCGGACGGCGCTGCGACAAAGAACGTCGAAGCCGATCCGAAAGCCGGCCTCGTCGCGATCCTGACGGGCATGGGTTCGCTCTCCTACGGCGAGCTTGCTGGTGAGCGCATGAAGCTCGGCCTTTTGCTGCACGATCCGGAAGAAGAGCATGACTGCTTCTCGGACAATACCTACAACTCGCATCTCAACGACGCGATCGGCATCGCCGCCGCCTACACGGGCGACTATACCCGCGTCGACGGCACCAAGCTCGCCGGCCCGTCGCTGCACGATCTTGTTGCTGCCAAGGACAAGGCACTCGATGCCGAGATGGAAGGCAAGCTCAACAAGACGCTCGATGCGATGAATGCCATGGCAAAGCGCGGCGAGACGGTCGAGAAGTACGACCAGATGATCGCCGAGGGCAACAAGGAAGGCAACGCCATCGTCCAGGCCGCCATCGACGGGCTGATCGACCAGACGAAATCGATCCAGCGCGTTATTGCCGCACTCGATCTCGGCACGGTTCAGCTTGAAGGTTCCGACAGCTTGGATAATCCTAACGCCGTCTTCAAATAAGCACAAAGGCGGGCCGCTCCCACCGGAGCGGCCCGAACCCCTGAAATGTCGCATACCCCGGTTCGCCGATTGATCGCCAGCGCAGCGCGCTGCGCCATGCTTGCCGGTTTTTCGGCAGCAATCGCCGCCGGTTTCGATCTGCCGACGAAACGCGCGGATCTTTCCGAGGCCGATCTCAAACGCGTCGCCGACGTGACGCGGCCGACGGCGGATTTTTCCAAAGCTGAACAATACGAAGCGATGCAGGCGGGTGCGGCGACCTCGATCAATCCAGTCACCGAGGACAGCTTTTCGCATATTTCGGCCAATATCCCCTTCGAAGAGGAGCAGCAATTCAGGCTCGGCAACGCGCTCTTCCGCAAGCTCTGGGTTTCCGCTCCGTCTTCGACGCAGGCCTCTGACGGCCTAGGGCCGCTCTTCAACGCCCGCTCCTGCATGAGCTGTCATGTCAATGACGGCCGTGGCAAGCCGCCGGAAGGGGGGCCGAGCGCCACTTCGATGCTGCTGCGGCTGGCGCGCGCGGCCAAGACAGCGGAGGAGGAAAAGGCGATAGCACAGGCGGATGTCGTCAATTTCCCCGATCCGGTCTACGGACACCAGCTGCAGGACCTCGCCGTTCCCGGCCTTGCCGCCGAAGGAAAGATGGCTATCAGCTACAGCGAGGAACCGGTGACGCTCGGCGACGGCGAGACGGTGTCGCTGCGCCGGCCGAGCTATACGGTTGAGAACCCCGCCTACGGTCCGCTCGATCCCGCCACCACGATTTCACCCCGCGTTGCCTCCGCCATGATCGGTCTTGGGCTGATCGAGGCCATTCCGGAAGCCGATATCCTTGCCCATGCCGATCCCGACGATGCCGACGGCGACGGCATCTCCGGCAAGGCGGCAATCGTGCGCGACCATCGCAGCGGGAAGATCGCGCTCGGGCGCTTCGGCTGGAAGGCGCAGAACGCCACGGTGCGCGACCAGAGCGCCGACGCCTTCGCCAACGATATCGGCATCTCGACGCCCGATCAGCCGAATGCGCAGGGCGACTGCACCAAGGCGGAAGAAAAATGCCTCGATATGCCGACCGGCGTGCAGAAGCGGCTGGGCGCGGAAGAAGCGCCGGGGCCCATCCTTGACCTCGTGACCTTCTATTCCGAAAATCTCGCCGTTCCGGCGCGGCGCAAGGCGAGCTTCCCCGAAACGCTGCGGGGCAAGCGGATCTTCTACGAAACCGGCTGCATTTCCTGCCATGTGCCGAAATTCGTCACCCGCCGGGATACGCCGGACAAGGCGCAGTCCTTCCAGCTGATCTGGCCTTATTCCGACTTCCTTCTGCACGACATGGGCGACGGTCTCGCCGACGGCCAACAGGTCGGCCTCGCAAGCGGACGTGAATGGCGCACGCCGCCGCTATGGGGTATAGGACTGACCCGGACAGTCAGCGGACACAGCTTTTTCCTGCATGACGGCCGTGCGCGTGATCTCACCGAAGCGATCCTCTGGCATGGCGGCGAAGCTGAAAAGGCCCGCAACGCTTTCTCCTCCCTGTCCAAAGAGGACAGGGAGGCCCTGATTACATTCCTGGAGTCACTTTGATGCGCCTTTGGCACCCTTTGCTCTGCCTCACTCTGATCGGCTTCGCCACGTCGGCGACCGCCCAGACCGCCGCTCCTCCGGCAGGGCTGAACGAGGATGCCGTTCCCGCCGTCATGCAGCGCGCTGTCGACGAGGTGATCCGTCCCGGCTATCGCAACATGCAACAATCGGCCGCCCGGCTGACGACGGCGATGAAGGATCTTTGTGACGGCGGCACACAACAGACGCTCGACAAGGCGAAATCCGCTTTCGACGATACGATCCGCTACTGGTCGATCATCGAGATCGTCCAAACCGGCCCCGTCATCCAGGACAATCTCTTCGAGCACATCCTGTTCTATCCCGACCGCAAGGGCGTTGGCCTCAAGCAGGTACAGGCGCTGATCGCCAAGGCCGATCCCAAGGATGCGACGGTCGATGCGATCGCCGGCAAGAGCGTGGCGCTGCAGGGCCTGACCGCGCTGGAATATGTGCTTTACGGCAATGGTTCGGACGATCTGATCAAGCAGAAGGGCGGCTTCCGCTGCCTTTACGGCCAGGCCGTCGCCGGCAATATCCAGCGTGAGGCCGGCGAAGTCGTCGCCGCCTGGGAAAAGCCCGACGGCATACAGGCGAGCTGGAAACATCCGGGCTCGCAGAGCAACGATTTCATGGACAACAAGGAAGCCGTCACCGCGCTGCTCGGCATTCTCGTCCACGGCACGGAGAATATCCGCGACCAGCGGCTGGAACAGTTCTACAAGGGCAAGGACACTCCGCCGCGCCCACGCATGGCGATCTACTGGCGTTCGAAAAACACCTGGAAGTCGATGGCCGCCAATCTCGAAGGCCTGCGCACGCTCTGGCAGAAGGCCGGCATGGCCGAGCTTTTGCCGGCGGACAAACAGGCGGTCGCCGCCTTGATCGACGAGGAATTCAAATCGCTGCTCGACAGCGTGCCGAAGCTCAACCCCGACATCGACGTCGCAACCAGCGATGCGGAGAAGGCCAAGCTCGATACGCTTCTTGCCGAGAGCCGCGACCTGATCACCAAGATCAGCGACGAATATGGCGCAGCCATCGGCCTTTCGGCCGGCTTTTCCTTTTCGGACGGAGACTGAAACAATGATGCAAAGTGCCGCGATCGACCGACGCAGCTTCGTCAAGGCGGCGGGGCTCGGCTTCCTTGCGGCCTTGGCGCCAAAGTCGCTGATGGCGCTCGAACGGGCCGATGCGGTCTATGCTTCGGGCATTCGCGCAGCGGACGGCTCCTTTGCCGTCGCGACCGTGACGGAGCGCGGCGAGATCGTCGATCAGGTCGCCCTTCCCGCGCGGGCGCACGGCATGGCTTTCAGCGCCGCCAGCGGCAAGACGGTCGCCTTCGCGCGCAGGCCCGGCACCTATGCGATGATCTTCGATCCCCGGAACAAGGGCGAACCGATCGTCATCAGCTCCCGGGAGGACCGGCATTTCTACGGTCACGGCGCCTTCTCGCCCGATGGCCGCATCCTGTATGCCAGCGAGAACGACTTCGACGGCAATCGCGGCATGATCGGTCTCTACGACGCCAGCGACCGCTTCAGGCGCATCGGCGAATTCGAGACATACGGCATCGGTCCGCACGATATGACGGTGTCCGATGACGGACGCCTCCTGATCGTCGCCAATGGCGGCATCGAGACACATCCGGATTTCGGCCGCACCAAGCTCAATCTCGGAGCGATGCAGCCGTCGCTTGTTCTGATCGATGCGGCAACCGGCGCGCTGATCGAAAAACATGTGCTGCCCGCCGAATGGTCGGAACTCTCCACCCGACATGTCGATCTCGACGGGAACGGCCGCATCTGGTTCGCCTGCCAGTATGAAGGCCACCGCAGGGATCTGCCGCCGCTTGTTGGGCATTTCGCCAAGGGCGAGGATCTTTCCTTCGTCGACCTGCCGGAGGAGACGACGCGCAGACTTGCCAATTACGTCGGAGCGATCGCCGTCAATCGCCGCGATGGCCTCGTCGGCGTCACCTCGCCGAAGGGCGGCGCCTCGGTGACCATCGATGCAAGGACGGGCAAGGTGCTGGCCGAGACAACAGTTCCGGATGCTGCGGGCATCGCGCCGGCAAGAGACGGCTTTGCCGTCTCCTCCTATGACGGCGATTTTCTGTCGACCCGCAGCGATGTCGCCTGGGATCAGCATATCGTGCGCATTTCTCAGCCGGCGCGTGAATAGGCCTTCTGCTCGGCACTGATGCTCGCTGCCGCCGCCCTTGCCGACTCATGCAGCCATTCGCTTCCGCGCACCCGCAGATCCTCCAGGATAGCCGCAACCGCCTCCGGATCGTCGGAATGGCAATTGGCGATTTCGAAGCCCGTCAGTTCGAGCATCGTCGGCGCAAGCAAGATTTCCGGGTGCTTGTCGATCTCGATCTTGCGGCTGTTCGGAGAGAGCCGGCGAAGGAGGATGCGGCCTGAGACGCTGTAGTGGGGATTGGCCGATCGCGCCCGCCCCGCGGCGATTTTGCCCGCATGGATGGCCACATCCTGCGGCCTGTGGCAAAGCGACCAGGCGGACGGCACCAGCGCCTTCGCCTCCCGCAGCACCGGCCCCCCCTGCCATTCGGCATAGGCGACGAAACGCGGCCGGCCGAGGCTGCCTGTGCCGGCGGTGCGCGGCTTTGCTACGAAGGAGCCGGACCCTGGCGGCAATGCGCCGGCCAGTGCCTTGATATAGGCTGATGGCGCCGGCTTCTTGCCTGGAGGCAGCGTTTCGTATTTCTCCCAGAATTCGCGGCGCTCGGGATTCGGCAGGACCAACGCCTTGCGCAGCCACTTGTAGTCGCGCTCGAGGATGACGGGGAGCGGATTTTCAAGGCCCCTGCGATAGCCGCCCAGAATCAGTTCACAGATCATTCGGACCGGGGGACCATCATCGCCGCGCGCCAGGATGGCGCTTGCCGCCAGGCGAACGAGATCGAGCGCATAGGGCATCACCGCCGCATCGTCGAAATCATTGGCGCCCCAGACGAGCCGGCCTTCGACATCGCGCCAGGTGCCGAAATTCTCCAGATGCGTATCGCCGATTGCCAGCACCTCGGGCGCGCCGCTGAGGTCCGGGCAGATATCAAGGATGGTCTCGGACCAACGCCAATAGGTGGCGCGCAGGAAGACGAAATCGTCGCTTCGCATCTTCTCGTGCTTCTTGCGCAGATCCTCCTTGACGAGATCATCGCCGAGCTGGTCGGCGAGCCAGTTCTCATATTCCAGGACCGATTGCGATATCGTCGTCATGCCGCTGGTGCTCCATCATGTCGAGACCCGTTGAGCAGAATACGCGCAAGGCGCGAGCCCACAATCACCTTTGCACGGACCGCGACAGGCCGGCCGAGCACGGCCCGATCTTTCCACTATCGTCGCAGGCGATTTCGGCAATGTCCAGCTTGTCGAATCCGGCGCGCCATGCCACTTTCGCCGCTTCAAGAGGGGCAGCCATGAGTGAGACTGACAGGGGCGATTTCCGCGCGCGAATCCGCCGCAATTTTGCGCGCCAGGCGGCGATGCAGACGATCGGCGCGGAACTGACGCGCGTCGAGCACGGCGTCGTCGAGATCGAACTTCCCTTCGACGTCAAACTGACACAGCAGCACGGCATCCTGCATGCGGGTATCATTTCCGCCGCGCTCGATTCGGCCTGCGGTTTTGCAGCCTACAGTGTCATCGACCCCGAAGCCTCGATCCTGACGATCGAATTCAAGGTCAATCTCATGTCGCCGGGGCGTGGCGATCGTTTCCTATTCCGCGGGGAAATCACCAAACCCGGCTCCACCATCATCGTCGCCGACGGGCGAGGCTATGCGATCAGCGACGGGCCGGCGAAACTCATCGCCTCCATGACGGGAACGATGATGGTCATCCGTGGTAGAGAGGGAATTACTGGATGAAGTTCGAACTGAAATCGGTCGCGGGGAAATCCATCCTTTTCGTGATGGCGGCGGAGGCCGAATACGGGCCCTTCCTGCGTTCGCGCATCGAGCCTTTGATGACGGGCGTCGGCCCGGTCGAGGCAGCGGTCGCTCTGACCAAGGCCTTGGCGCGGCTCGATGCAGCAGACGACCTGCCGGATCTCGTCGTTTCCCTCGGCTCGGCCGGCTCCGCCAAACTGGAACAGACCGAAATCTATCAAGTGACCTCGGTTTCCTATCGCGACATGGATGCCTCGCCGCTCGGCTTCGAAAAAGGCCTGACACCTTTCCTCGACCTGCCTGCGACGCTTGAACTGCCGCTGCGCATTCCCGGCATCCCGGAAGCCAGCCTTTCCACCGGCGGCAACGTCATCTCCGGCGCCGCCTACACCAATATCGACGCTGATATGGTCGACATGGAGACCTATGCGGTGCTGCGCGCCTGCCAGGGCTACAAGCTGCCGCTGATCGGGCTGCGCGGCATTTCCGACGGCGTGGTCGAGCTGCAGCATATTTCGGGCTGGACCGAATATCTGCACATCGTCGACCGCAAGCTCTCGTACGGTGTCGACAGTCTGTTCACGGCGCTGGAAGACGGGGTTTTCTGGTTCTGAACCTGACAGCCCCGCGCATCTTGCCAGACGTGCGGGGACAATTGGAACAATAAAAAGCCGATGCCGCCGATTTCCCGGATTGCAAGGCGAAGCGCTTTTCTTTAAAGCCTCGCCATGACCCAGACAGCACATCCCGACTCCGTTCTCATCGTCGATTTCGGCAGCCAGGTGACCCAGCTCATCGCACGGCGCGTGCGCGAGGCCGGCGTCTATTGCGAGATCGTTCCCTTCCAATCGGCCGAAGAAGGCTTCAAGCGCCTGCAGCCGAAGGCCGTGATCCTGTCCGGCAGCCCGGCTTCCACGGTGGACGAGGGGTCGCCGCGAGCGCCCCAGATCATCTTCGACAGCGGCCTGCCGGTCTTCGGCATCTGTTACGGCCAGCAGACGATGTGCATGCAGCTCGGCGGCAAGGTCGAGAGCGGCCATCACCGCGAATTCGGCCGGGCCTTCCTCGATGTGGACAAGGATTGCCAGCTGTTCGAGGGCCTCTGGTCCTCCGGTTCGCGCCATCAGGTCTGGATGAGCCACGGCGACCGCGTCACGGCGCTGCCTGAAGGGTTCGAGGTGATCGCCACCTCCTCCAACGCGCCCTTCGCCTTCATCGCCGACGAGAAGCGCAAATATTACGGCGTGCAGTTCCATCCCGAGGTCGTGCATACGCCCGACGGCGCCAAGCTGATCGGCAACTTCATCCACAATATCGCCGGCATCAAGGGCGACTGGTCGATGTCGGCCTACCGCCAGAAGGCGGTCGAACAGATCCGCGAGCAGGTGGGCGACAAGCGCGTCATCTGCGCACTTTCGGGCGGCGTCGACAGTTCCGTCGCGGCGCTGCTGATCCACGAGGCCGTCGGCGACCAGCTGACCTGCATCCTCGTCGACCACGGGCTGATGCGCAAGGACGAGGCGGCCGGCGTCGTCGCCATGTTCCGCGAGCACTACAATCTGCATCTCTTGCATGTCGATGCGTCCGACCGCTTCATCGGCGAGCTCGAAGGCGTCAGCGACCCTGAGACCAAGCGCAAGATCATCGGTCGTCTCTTCATCGAAACCTTCGAGGAAGAGGCAAAGAAACTCGGCGGCGCCGATTTCCTCGGCCAGGGCACGCTCTATCCCGACGTGATCGAGAGCGTCTCCTTCACCGGCGGCCCTTCCGTCACCATCAAATCGCATCACAATGTCGGCGGCCTGCCGGAACGCATGAAGATGCAGCTCGTCGAACCGCTGCGCGAGCTCTTCAAGGACGAGGTGCGCGCGCTCGGCCGCGAACTCGGCCTTCCCGACAGCTTCATCGGCCGCCACCCCTTCCCCGGCCCCGGCCTTGCGATCCGCTGCCCCGGCGGCATCACCCGCGAAAAGCTGGAAATCCTGCGCGAAGCCGATGCGATCTATCTCGACGAAATCCGCAAGGCCGGCCTCTACGACGCCATCTGGCAGGCTTTCGCCGTGCTGCTTCCCGTCCAGACCGTCGGCGTCATGGGCGACGGACGCACCTATGAATTCGTCTGCGCACTGCGCGCCGTGACTTCAGTCGACGGCATGACGGCGGACTTCTACCACTACGACATGGAATTCCTCGGCCGCGCCGCGACCCGCATCATCAACGAGGTTCGCGGGATCAACCGTGTGGTCTACGACGTTACGTCGAAGCCGCCTGGTACGATCGAGTGGGAATGAGGAGCGCAGAGTAGACGAGAATTGCCGGGCCCCTAGGCCGGATCCGGATGTCGTTTGACGCGAAGAAGCGTCCGCGCTCAATATGAGCGCGACGGAGCTATAACCGGGTAGCGAAAAAGATGACGCTGGGGCGTATCAATCAGCGCGATCTACCGACACCTAAGCCGCTCCGCGGATCGGATTGACGATCTGAAGTCCGGCAAAGTCCCTTTCATTATCTGTCACCACCACGCATTCGTTCGCACTGGCGACAGCGGCGATGATCATGTCGAGTCCGCTGCGCGGCTTGCCGGCCGCCTTCCCTTCCGCCATCAGTCGCGCCCAGATCAGGCCTGCCTTGCCGTCGAACGATAGAATGCGGCCCGCAAACAGCGCCTGGAGCCCGTCACGCCCGGAAAACCATTTGTCGAGCGCGTCTCGCTTCTTGCCACGCGGCTTTTCCAAAATTCCGCGACGTATCTCCGCAACGGTCAGTGAGGCGATGAACAAGTCCTCGTCGCGTTGTGTCGACATCCATGCCAGAAGCGATTCCGATGGCTGCGGTTTGATAACATTGCTGATGATGTTGGTGTCCAAAAGAAAGCGCGTCACAGGTCGACCTTACGCCCCTCTTCACGGGGCCGGGAGAGATCGAGTTCGGCGTCCACCAGCGGCGAACGACGCAATGCGGCGAGAATCCCTCCAAGCTTCGGCGGGTCGCCGCCGATCGACTTGCTTACCGCTGCACGAAGCTCTGAAGCCTCAGGTGTATCCTCTGAGAGGCGTCTGGCGAGCGATCGGATGAGATCGCGATCGGTGTCCTTGGCGAGCACTTCGAAGCGCGCCAAGCCACGCTCGCCAAGGCGAGATCGATAATTTTGGATAGCGCGCTTCTGTGAACTTACCATAATGACCTCCGATTATTTCCAGTAATATAGCCGGAAATAGGCTTTTAAGCAAGATTACAGCGCCGCGCGCGCAAATGAGACTACCGCCTCCCTGCCCGGCGCACATAATCGACCAGCGCGCGCAGCTTCAGCGGCTGCCTTTGCCGTCTGGGATAGTAGAGGTAGAAACCCGGAAATGGCGGGCAGAAATCTTCGAGCAACGGCACGAGTTCGCCGCGATCGAAATAGGGTTGGAAGGTTTCCACCATGCCGAAGGTGATGCCGGCTCCCGCGCAAGCCAAGCGGATCATCATTCCCATATCGTTGGTCGTGACGGCCGGGTCGACGGCGACATCGAAGTCGCGGTGGTTTTCGGTGAACTCCCAGCGATAGGGCGCCGTATCGGGGCGCGGGCGCCAGCCGATGCAGGCATGGTTCTGCAGGTCGCGGGGATGGCGGGGATGGCCGCAGCGCTCGAGATAAGCGGGAGATGCGACCGGGCATTGCCGCTGCTTTTCGGAGACGGAAATTGCGATCATGTCCTGCTCGATCACCTCGCCGAGCCGGACACCAGCATCGAAACCAGCCTCGACGATATCGAATTCCTCATCGGTAATCACGATATCGAGTTTGACGTCGGGGCAAGCTTCGATGAAGCCGGCCAGCAAGGTGCCGGACAGGAAACTCTCGGCGATCGAGGAGACGGTGATCCTCAAGAGGCCGCTCGGACGCGCCTGCATTTCCCTGACCGTCTGCATCGCATCCTTGACCTGGCGGACCGATGGCCGAACCGCCTCGAAGAAGACTTCGCCGGCTTCGGTCAGGCTGACGCTGCGCGTTGTGCGCTGGACCAGGGCGACGCCGACCCGATCCTCCAGGCGCTGCAGGGCCTGGCTGACGGCGGAGCGGGTGACGCCGAGCCGCTCGCCGGCGAGCCGGAAGTTGCGCGCTTCCGCCACCGCAAGAAAGACTGAAATGCCTTCGAGATCATCGATCATTGGTTAGCATTTCTAACCAAGGCATCTCGGATTGGCAACTTAATCGCCGGGGATGGGCGGGCTATCTTTCAGTCGAGGTCAAGCAAGGCTTCGAAAGGAGGAGCGATGCGCAACATTTCCAACAGTCCTATTCTGCATTTTTTCGCCGCAACCACCTTGGCGGGCACAGCGACCAGTTCCTCAGCCGCCGATGCCGTGAACGACCGAGAGCCCCAGCAGCAACAGACAAGCGAGCGTGGAATGCAGCAACATCCTTATGTCGGTATGTGGGTGACGGAAGACGGCCGCGTCCGCCACGAACTTTTGCCGAATGGCCGTTACGACGAAGCCCGCGGAAACCGGGAAAGTGCCTATCGAGGACGCTACGAAGTCACCGGAAGGCATATCGAATACTGGGACGACACCGGCTTCACGGCCGATGGCGATTTCGTAGACGAGAAGACCCTCCATCATGGCGGCATGGTGCTTCGCCGCAGGTGAGGCGCCGCCTGAAAGGCAATACCACCAAGGATAAGGCCGCATTTACCGGCCGGAAAGGATGACGATCATGTCTTCCACAACACCCATCTGGTTCATCACCGGAGCGTCGTCCGGCCTCGGCCGGGCACTAGCCGAAGCCGTTCTGGCCCGTGGCTGGCGCGCCGCCATGACGGCGCGCAGACCCGAGACCTTGGCAGATCTCACAGCAGAGCATGGCGACAGGGCGCTTACTCTTGCCCTCGATGTAACGGACAGCCGCTCAGTTGCCCGTGCGGTTCGTGACGCCGAAACGCATTTCGGTGCAATCGATGTTCTCGTCAACAATGCCGGCTACGGCTACCTCTCGGCGATCGAAGAGGGCGACGATGCTGAGATACGCGCCCAGTTCGAGACCAATGTCTTCGGATTGATCGATGTCACCAAGCAGGTCCTGCCGGGCATGCGCGCACGCCGGCAAGGGCATATCTTCAACGTCTCCTCGCTTGGCGGGCTCGTCGCCTTCGCCGCAACCGGCTACTACCACGCCACCAAATTTGCGGTCGAAGGCCTGTCGGAATCTCTTTCGTATGAGGTCAGGCCGCTTGGCATCGATGTGACGATCCTCGAACCCGGCGCCTTCCGCACGGATTGGGCCGGCCGGTCGATGGTCGAGTCCGACACGATCATCGATGACTATGCCGAAACGTCAGGCAAGCGGCGCCAGGCCACCCGTTTGGTCTCCGGCAACCAGCCGGGAGATCCGGCCCGTGCTGCAATTGCGATCATATCCGCATTCGAGGCAACCGAGCCGCCGCTGCGCCTGCTGCTCGGCGCACCCGCCCTGAAGATCGCCCGCGAAAGGCTCGATGCGCTGCGCGCAAATTTCGATGCCTGGGCAGAGACGACGCTCAGCGCCGACTTCCCAATCTGACGCGCCACCAAGAAACTGCTTAACTTGCCAATGGAGCTTGAAATGTCTGATATCGAAGGAAAAGTCGTAGCCATCACCGGGGCCAGCAGCGGCATCGGACAGGCTGCGGCCAAGGTGCTGGCTGCGGCCGGCGCCCATATCGTGATCGGCGCGCGCCGTACCGAGCGCCTAGAGGAACTCGCCGGCGACATCGCCGCAAAGGGCGGGACGGTGCGCCTGCGACGGCTTGACGTCACCGACCGTTCCCAGGTGGAAGCCTTCGCAGGCTTTGCCAGATCCGAATTCGGCCGGCTGGATGTGATCGTCAACAATGCCGGCATCATGCCGCTCTCGCCGCTCGAGGCCCTCAAGGTCGACGAGTGGGACCAAATGGTCGACGTCAATATCAAGGGTGTTCTCTACGGGATCGCGGCGGCGCTTCCGATCATGAAGGCGCAGGGATCGGGGCAGATCATCAACCTGTCTTCGATCGGCGGCCACAGCGTCTCTCCGACCGCCGCCGTCTATTGCGCGACGAAATTCGCAGTGCGGGCGATCTCGGACGGATTGCGGCAGGAGACCGATCGTATCCGCGTCACCGTCATCTCGCCCGGCACGACGACGTCGGAACTGGCCGACACCATCACCGATCCGACGGCGCGGGAAGCCATGAAGGCTTTCAGGGCGATCACGATCAGCCCCGAGGCCATCGCCAATTCGATCCTCTACGCCGTCAGCCAGCCCGATGACGTCGATGTCAGCGAGATCATCATCCGGCCGACAGCCAGCCCGCATTGATCGGCTGAGAGACTGGCAAAGCAATTCCAGCAAAAGTGTAGAGCGGGTTTGCCAGGCAAAGCGCGAAGCGATTTTGCCGGGAATTACGGAAAGCGAAAAAGCCTCCGCCGCCTAAAAACCCAGCGACTGCTGGGCAGGCGGCGGCGCTGCGAGGTTGACGCCTTCGAGCTCCAGCATGCGGGCCTTCGATGACGAACCGCCGGGAGCGGAGAAGCCGCCGATCTTGCCGCCGGCGGCGAGCACCCGGTGGCAGGGAATGATCAGAGCGACCGGGTTCTTCGCCATTGCCTGGCCAACGTCGCGGGCGGCTTCCGGCCCGACGCCGAGCTCCTTCGCCAACGCGCCGTAAGTGGTCGTGCGGCCCCAGCCGACGCGCCGTACCGCCGCATAAATCTCCCGGAAGAAGGTATCCTGGCCGGCAAGATCGAGTTCGACGCCGGAAAAATCCGTTTCCTCGCCCTGGAAGTAACGCTTCACGGCGGCGACCGTCTCGAGCACGTCAGGCGTTGGCGTTCCGGGTTCGGCACCCGGCAATCGGCGCAGCAGCAGCCGCTCGGTCGCTTCCGCGGCTTTCGTCGGCAGCTGGAAGCGGGTGATGCCGGCGTCGCTCCAGGCAATACCGCAAAAGCCACTCGCGGTTTCGAAGATGAAATAGTGGTGCATAGTCTCAGCCATGACACAGCCTCCGCGTTTTCGATTACCGACAAAATCGTATGGAGCGACTGCTGTTTCAACCCGTTTCTTGCGTGCGACGGAAATTATTGTTCTCTTTTTGTTCTTGATGTACCACCCCGCCAGGAATATCCTACCTCGCATTTGGAAACGACGAGGCGGGCCATGACGGCCTTGCGATCCTATGAACCAGATGTCTTTCGACTTCGACCATGACCGCAGTCGGCGTGGGCGGCCGGGCCACAGCGACGGCGATGGACACCAGCTTTTCTTTGCCCTCTGTCCTCCTGACGCCATCGAGCAGCAGGCGGCGTCGATCGCCCATGACTATCGTCGAGCCTTCTCCCTTTCCGGCGAGCCGCGGCTGACGACTTTGCATGTGACAATCATCTGGGTCGGCGACTATCCGAGGCTGCCAGAGAATGTGGTCTTCGCGGCGCTACAGGCCGGCGCCGCAGTCGAGAGTGCCCCGATCGCAATGAGCTTCGATCTGATCATGCGATTCCCGCATGCTCGAGCGCTTGTGCTTTGCGGCGAAGGCGGACGCAAACCGCTCACCCGACTGCGCGTCCAACTCGGCGTTAGCATGCACAATGCCGGATTCCCGCATAATATCAGCGGCGATTTCAAGCCGCACATGACACTGCTCTACGACCGCAAGGCCGTGCCGACGGCGACCCTCGACACACCGGTTTCATGGACGGCATCTGAATTCCTGCTCGTCCACAGTCTTCTCGGAAACACCGACATCACATCATCGATCGCTGGCCGTTGCTTGGCTGAGGCAACGATGTCCTGCCTACCCCGGCTTGCGCTTGGCTGATTTACCCGCATAAAGCTCTGGAAACCTTTTCTGGGTTGCAGCCGGGGAGCGAAGACAAAATGGACGTTTCAGAGATCATCATCCCGGGAGATACGCCGGGAACGGAGTGGCGGCTGCCGGTGCTGCGCTTTAAGGGCAGCGATCCGAAGGCGCCGAAGGTCTATATTCAGGCGGCACTGCATGCCGGCGAACTGCCGGGAACGGTGCTGCTGCATTTCCTTTGCGAGCGGCTGCGGCAGGAAGGCCAAGGCGGGATCGCCGGCGATATCACCATCGTGCCGCAGGCCAATCCGATCGGTGCGGCGCAGTCGCATTTTGGCGAATTGCAGGGCCGTTTCGACTTGGGCTCACGCACCAATTTCAACCGCGATTTCCCACTGATCCCCCTTGTCGATCGGGCGACGCTGACCGAAGATCTCGATGATTATCCGGCTACTGACAGACTGAAGCGGCAGCTGCTGCATATGGCGCTAGGAGCCGATCTCGTGCTCGACCTGCATTGCGATGACGAATCCCTGCAATATGCCTATATCGACGAGACCTTCTGGCCGGAGGCGGCCGATCTCGCCGCCGCACTCGAGATGGAAGCCGTGCTGCTTTCGGACGGCGAAAGCTCGGCCTTCGAGGAAGCCGTGGGCTTTGCATGGAAGTACGAAGTTCCCGGCGAGCGCCAGTCCCGGTTGCCCGGCAAACTTTCCGTCACCGTCGAACTGCGCGGCAAACGCGACGTCGACCCGATACTGGCGAAAAGGGATGCCGACGGGCTCTGGCGTTTCCTCGCAGCACGCGGGATCGTCAACAGCGAGAAGGCTACGGCAGCCGTATTCTCCGGTCCGGCCGTGCCGCTCGACAATGTCGAGATCATCCGCGCACATGAAGGCGGGGCCGTGCTCTTTCATCGCAACATCGGCGAGAGGATGGCAGAAGGCGATCTTCTGGCGACAATCGTCACCCGGCCGGGGCAGCCGGGCGGCAGCATCGAGCTATATGCGCCTCAGGATGGGCTGATCCTGACCCGGACGTCCGACCGGCTGGTGCGGCGGCGCGGTGACCTGATGAAGATTGCCTGCGGCAGCCCGAGCAAGGCTTCGCGCAGGGCCGGCGCACTGGAGAATTGAGTCAGGCCGGCTTTGCGCCCGAGTATCCCGCATGGATCGAAGGGATCGAGGGATAAGAGTAGCACGGCGTTTGCGCCGGCCGTCGTGCATGTTATTTCGCTGCCATCACAGGGAGATCGATCAAGCATGGCCATCACCATCTATGGCATCAAGAATTGCGACACGATGAAGAAGGCCCGCGGGTGGCTGGAAGAGCACGGCGTCGCTTATGAGTTTCACGATTACAAGGCGTCGGGTATCGACCGTGCCCATCTCGAAGCCTGGATCGACGAAGCCGGTCTCGACACCGTGCTCAACCGCGCCGGGACCACCTTCCGCAAGCTGCCCGATGCCGACCGCGAAAACCTGACCCGGGAAAAGGCGATCGCACTGATGATCGACCAGCCGTCGATGATCAAGCGGCCGGTGCTGGAAACAAAGGGCAAGCTGCTGATCGGCTTCAAGCCGGAGGCCTACGCGGATATGTTCGAGCGCTGAGCGATGTCCAAGACCACGCGCGCGACACAGGCTCTTACCCAAGCAGGCGTCGCCTTCACCGTCCATGTCTATGATTACGACCCCGGCGCCGAGCGTGTCGGGCTGCAGGCGGCCGAGGCGCTGGGCGAGGCGCCGCACCGGGTGCTGAAGACGCTGATGGCCGAGGTGGACGGCAAGCCGGTCTGCGTCGTCGTGCCGTCGGACCGCGAAGTCAGCATGAAGAAGCTTGCGAGCGCCTTTCACGGCAAGTCGGCCAACATGATGAAGCCTGCCGATGCGGAGCGGCTGACGGGTTATCATGTCGGCGGCATCAGCCCGTTCGGCCAGAAGAAGACCGTGCCGACGGCGATCGAGGAGGCCGCCCTTGCTGAACCGCTCGTTTATATCAATGGCGGCCAACGCGGGCTGCAGGTAAGGCTCGATCCCAAGGATGCGTTGAAGGCGCTGAAAGCCGTCGCCGCGTCACTGATCGCCTGATCAGAGCATGTTGCCCAAAAGTGTAAGCGGTTTTCAGGCGACATCATGCTCTCGAACTAGAGAAAGCGGTCGAGCAGGCCGGCGATCGCCTTCGCCTCGCTTTCGGAGAGCTTGCAGCCGATATTGGTTTCGATCGACCTGGCATAAACGGCCCACATGCGCTCACGAAGCTCTCGGCCGGCATCGGTAATCACCACCCAGCGCCCGCGGCCATCCCTAGCGAAGACCTCGCGCCGGACCAGGCCCTCTTTCGCCAGCCGGTCGATCAGGCGGGACAGATTATACTGCGCCAGCAACGTCCGCTCCTCGATCTCATAGGGACGCAGCTTGCCGGATTGCGCGCGCGCCAATTCCCAGAGTACGTCGTACCAGGCAAGCGGCGGCATGCCGGCCGTCTTGAAGTCGGCCTCGATCGCAGCAAGCAGCCGTTCGCGGGCGCGCATGATGCGCGTCCAGGCTGAGACGGCGGCTTCGCTCGGTTTCGGTATATTTTCCGACATAAATGCAATTACATCTATCTTGAATTCTGCGGCAAGCGATATTAGATGCACTTGCATAGATTTTGACCGTCCGATTCTTTGCAAACCGCCAGGAGACTTTCATGAGCAGGCTTACCCTTATCAGTCATCATCTCTGTCCCTATGTGCAGCGCGCCGCTATCGCGCTTCTCGAAAAGGGCGTGCCGTTCGAGCGCATCAATATCGATCTCGCCAACAAGCCGGACTGGTTCCTGAAAATATCGCCGCTCGGCAAGGTGCCGCTGCTCAGGATCGAAGGGGAAGACGGAAGCGAGGCCGTATTGTTCGAAAGCAGCGTCATCTGCGAATATCTGGAGGAAACGCAGGCGGGTGCGGCCCTGCATCCCGCCGACGCGCTGACGCGAGCCCGCCACCGTGGCTGGATGGAATTCGGGTCGTCCGTGCTTTCCGACCTCTGGGGCTATGAGACGGCTCAGGATGCGACGCAACTGGAGACCAAGCGCAAGGCACTCGCCGCCAAATTCGCGACGATCGAGGGGGCGTTGGCGGAGGGGCCGTATTTCGCCGGAGCCAGCTTCAGCCTGGTCGACGCCGTCTTCGCGCCGATCTTCCGTTACTTCGATCTCTTCGACACGCTCGGCGACAGCGGAATCTTCGACGGGCTCGAGCGGGTCAAGCGCTGGCGCAAGGCGCTGTCCGAGCGCGCGAGTGTCCGAAACGCGGTCGGCGAAGATTATCCGCAGCGGCTGACGGAGTTCCTCGAGAAGCATAACTCGATCCTGCTCAGGCTGCCCGCCGCCGCTTGAAGTGCGCATAGGCGGCCGGGAACATGCGTCCGGCCGCCTTCAATTCCGAAGCGGCGCCCTTCATTTTCGCCGCAAACGGGTCTAAGTCTTCCAGCCTCCCACCGTAAATACAGAAGGCAGGTTGAACCATGACTTTCATGCCCCAGAGCCAGAACACCGTTGATCCCGTCAAGCTGGAGAAGCTTGCGGAAGTCGCCATCAAGGTCGGCCTGCAGTTGCAGAAGGGTCAGGACCTGGTGATTACGTCACCTGTCGTGGCGCTGCCGCTGGTGCGCCTCATCACCAAACACGCCTATCAGGCCGGCGCCGGATTGGTGACCGCCTTCTATTCCGACGAGGAAACGACGCTGGCGCGGTATCAGTATGGCAGCGACGAGAGCTTCGACCGCGCCTCCGGCTGGCTCTACGAGGGCATGGCAAAGGCCTATGACAATGGTGCGGCGCGTCTCGCAATCGCCGGCGACAATCCGATGCTGCTCTCCGAGCAGGATGCCGGCAAGGTCGGCCGCGCCAACCGCGCCACCTCAACCGCCTACAAGCCGGCGCTGGAGAAGATCTCGAATTTCGATATCAACTGGAACATCGTCTCCTACCCCAACCCGTCCTGGGCGAAGGTAGTCTTCCCGAACGATCCCGAACCGATTGCGATCGCCAAGCTCGCCAAGGCGATCTTTGCCGCTTCCCGCGTCGATCTCAGCGATCCTGTCGCCGCCTGGGCCGAACACAATGCCAACCTTGCCAAGCGTTCCGCCTGGCTGAACGGCGAGCGCTTCGCTTCACTGCATTTTAGGGGACCGGGCACGGACCTGACGGTCGGCCTCGCCGATGGGCACGAATGGCATGGCGGCGCTTCCGCGGCCAAGAACGGCATCACCTGCAATCCGAATATCCCGACCGAGGAAGTCTTCACCACGCCGCATGCACTGCGCGTCGAAGGTCATGTGTCGAGCACCAAGCCGCTTTCGCATCAGGGTACACTGATCGACAATATCCGGGTGCGCTTCGAGGGCGGCCGCATCGTCGAGGCCAAGGCCTCGCGCGGCGAAGAGGTGCTGAACAAGGTGCTCGATACCGACGAGGGCGCGCGCCGGCTTGGCGAAGTGGCGCTCGTGCCGCATTCCTCGCCGATCTCGGCCAGCGGCATTCTGTTCTACAACACCCTGTTCGACGAAAACGCCTCGTGCCACATCGCGCTCGGCCAGTGCTATTCCAAGTGCTTCCTCGACGGCGCGAAACTCAGCCAGGAGCAGATCAAGGCGCAGGGTGGCAATTCGAGCCTCATCCATATCGACTGGATGATCGGCTCCGACAAGGTCGATATCGACGGCATCAAGCCGGACGGCGCACGGGTTCCGGTGATGCGGCAGGGCGAGTGGGCGTAACAACGCCCGCCTTCGCCATCAGGCTGCGCTGGCTGAGCCAGACGCTGACCAGCACCATGGCAAGGCCTGAAAGCTGGGCTGGCGTCAGGTTCTGGCCGAGCGCCAGCCAACCGAGCAGGGTCGCGACCGCGGGGCTCAAGAAGCCGAGCGAGGCCGCGGCCGACGGCTCGATGCGTGACAGGCCGCGGAACCAGAGCAGATAGGTGAAGGCCGCGCCGACGAGGCCGAGATAGGCGATGCCGAGGATATTGGCCGCCGTCGGCACTGGCAGTGCCGGCTCAAGGAAGAGGGCGACGGGCACGAGCAGGACGCCGCCTGCAGTCAATTGCCATGAAGTAAAGGTCAGGCTGGAGACCGGCGGCTGCCAGTGGCGGGTCAGCACCGTGCCGAAAGCCATGGAGACCGCGCCTGCAAGACCGGCGACGATGCCGACGGGATCGAGCGCCGCATTCGGCGTCAGCACCAGCAGTCCGACGCCTGATATGCCGATCAGGCCGGCAATGACGGCAAGGAAGCGGATCGGTTTGCCTAGGAAGAGGCGCGAGAGCGCAATGACGATCAGCGGCTGCACGGCGCCGACCGTGGCCGCTACGCCGCCGGGCAGGCGATAGGCCGAAACGAAGAGCATCGCCCAGAAAAACGAGAAGTTCAGCGCGCCGAGAATGAAGGCGCGACCCCACCAGACGCCTGTCGGCAGTTTCCGAACAATCAGCAAGAGAAGCAGGCCGGCCGGTAGTGCGCGCAGCATCGCGACCGTCAGCGGATAGCCATGTGGCAGGAAGGACGTCGTGACGAAATAGGTGCTGCCCCAGATCGCAGGCGCAATCGCTGTCATCAACACGTCGGCGGCGTAGCGGAAATTTTTCTTCATCTCAAGAATCTCTACTTCAAGATAAATCCACGATAGCGCATTTTATCTTGACGTCAAGAGATCCGCTGATATCGATGTGACATGGACAAAACCAAGGAAGACCACGTCGACAGGATCCTGGCGCAATGGCGGCGCGAGCGGCCGGAGCTGGATGTCGAACCCATGGGCATCCTCGGCCGGCTGAAGCGGCTGACGACGCATATCGGCCGCGAAGTGGACGAAGTGCTTCTCAAACACGGGCTCTCCTCCTCCGCCTTCGATGTGCTGGCGACGCTTCGCCGCTCCGGAGCGCCGTACCGGCTGTCGCCCGGAGAGCTGCTCGACATGACCATGGTGAGTTCCGGCACGATGACGAACCGGATCGACCAGCTCGAAAAGGCGGGTTTCGTCGAGCGCATGCTCAACCCCGAGGACAGGCGAAGCGTGCTGATCGCGCTGACCGGGAAAGGGTTTGCGACCGTGGAAGAAGCGGTCGGCGCCCATGTCGCCAACCAGCATCGGCTGACGCGCAATCTGACAGCCGAAGACAAGGCCGAATTCGACCGGCTGCTCAAGAAATTCCTGTCCGATTTCGAATAGTCAGACGACAGCGGCGAGCGCCTTGCGGACGCGTTCCAGATGCGCCTTGCGCTTAACCTCCGTCGCGCGATCCATATCGTGCAGGCTCAGCATGCGGAAGACGAGCTTCTTCGAGCAGAAATTGGCAATGCCGCGCTTCAGCAGGCGACGGACGGGATTGCCCATATAGAGATGCACCAGCCACCACGGCGAGCCCGTCGTCGTCAGCGCATAGAGCAGTCTGATATTGGTGAGCTCAGGCACGATGCGGCCGCCGGCGGCATCATGGGTGAAGGCCACGCCGGGCGCGAAGATGCGATCAAAGAACCCTTTCAGGATGGCCGGGAAATTGAACCACCACTGCGGAAAGACAAGGACGAGCCCATCGGCCGCTTTCACCCGATCAGCGATACCGGCAACGGCTGAAGTGTCGTAGGGCACATCGAAATAACCACGGCGCTCGGCCTCGGAGAGACGCGGATCGAAATCCTCGGCGTAGAGATCGAGCAGATCGACGATATGGCCGGAGGCTTCCAATGCTTCGCGGGCGGTGCGGGCCACCGAGGCGGCAAAACTTTCCGGCAGCGGATGGGCGAGCAACAGCAGGATCCGCATCGTCAGAACAGGCTTCCCTGCTTCGGCGGTTCTGCGGATTTTGCGCCGCGCTTCTTCGCGCCGACGGGAGGATTGCCGCCTTCCGTGGTCATGGCGCCGACGCGACCATCGGCGAATTCGATGGCAATGCCCATGCCGGCAGAGAGTGCCGCAGCTTGTGAGACCGGTCTGTTATCCTCATCGCGAATGACAGCGTAGCCGCGCTTCAGCACGTTCTTGTAAGACAGCGACTGCAGCACACGATCTTGCGCGGAAAGCTCGGCGCGCGCACGTGTCAGCTGATGACGGATCGCCGTATCTGCATGGCGCGAAAGGTTGCCGAGCCGCTCGCGGCCGCGGCCGGTCTGGGTCTTCAGCCGAGCGGGCAGCGAGGCGAGGATTGCCTCGGCGCGGTCGATGCGGGACTTCGAACGGTCGAGCAGGCGCTCGACGGTGCGTTCGGCCCGCGCCATGCGTTCGCTCAGAAGCTGGCGGCGCTCGGTGATGCGGTTGGAGAGCACATCAGGGCGCAGATGCGAGGCGACACGCTCGAAGCCGCGACGCTTGTTGATGGTGTTGAGTTCCAGCCCGCGGCCGAGCCCTGCGGCAGCCTCGTCGAAGCGGCGGCGGGGCAGCGCCAGCAACTGGTCGAGCGACGGCAATGCCCGCATCAGCGCGCGCACCGATTGGCGGCGCTGATCCATCTGGCGGTTTATGCAGCCCTGCAGGCGTGCGGCAAGAGCGGCCGCCTGCGCTTCGAGCTCGGCCTTGACCGGCACCGCCATTTCCGCAGCACCCGTCGGCGTCGGGGCGCGGACATCGGCGGCATAATCGATCAGCGTCCAATCCGTCTCGTGACCGACGGCCGAGATCAGCGGTATCCGGCTTTCGGCGGCGGCGCGCACGACGACCTCGTCGTTGAAGCTCCAGAGATCCTCCAGGCTGCCGCCGCCGCGCGCGACGATCAGCACATCAGGGCGCGGGATCGCGCCTGCCGGCTCCAGCGCATTGAAGCCACGGATGGCGTTTGCCACCTCCTCGCCGGACCCCTCCCCCTGCACCTTCACCGGCCAGACGATGACATGGACCGGAAAACGATCGGAGATGCGATGCAGGATATCGCGGATGACGGCGCCGGTCGGCGAGGTAACGACCCCGATGACCCTCGGCATGAAGGGCAGCCGTTTCTTGCGAGCGGCATCGAACAGGCCTTCGGCGCCGAGCTTGCGCTTGCGCTCCTCGATCAGCGCCATCAGCGCGCCGGCGCCGGCCGGCTCCAGCGTCTCGATGACGATCTGATATTTCGAGGAGCCCGGAAAGGTGGTGACCTTGCCGGTGGCGATGACTTCCATGCCCTCTTCCGGGCGGAACTTCAGGCGCGAGAATGTGCCTTTCCAGATGACGGCGTCGATGCGGGCGCGATCGTCCTTCAGCGAGAAATAGGCATGTCCCGAGGAGTGCGGCCCGCGATAGCCTGATATTTCCCCGCGCACGCGAACCTGGTCGAAGGCCGTCTCGACGGTGCGCTTGATCGAGCCGGAAAGCTCCGAAACCGAATATTCGGCAAGGTTGGTAGGCGAATCGCTGTCGAAGACGTTGCTCATCCCTTCTTTCTATGTCCATCCGCTGAAAACGGGAAGGTCGGCATGGGCATTGGGATCGGTTTTCCCGGCCGTTGAGATCGGTGGCGAAAGGGGTTCGCGGTCGTTGCGTCGGACGCGCTCGTTTCCCGGCATTCTGTACATGCACTCGTTGCAGCAAAGAAAAAAACAGCAAAATCGAGTAAATTCGTTTTGTTGCGGAACGGATAGTTAGAATGTGCGTTTTACCTGAAAGGGATTGCTAACCACCGCAATACAAAGGCTTTTCGGCAAAGATGGCCGGTAAATCTTTGTTAGCTGGCGCTTCCTATGCTTCCCCTCGTTCTCTTCGGGAAGGGTGCTGAAATGATTACTCTTACGGCAGCAGCATTGGGCATCAGCGCCGGACAAACGCGCTCGGCCGCCGCGATCGCGTTGATCGCCGCGCTGATCGGAATCACATTCGCGCTGGCGGCAATAAGCTCGCCCGGACCGGTGTCACTTCTGGCGCTCGTTTATGCCATCCTCGGCTACAATGGTGGCCTTATCCTCTTCGTCGTCGGGCTCTATGCCAGCGCGCGTCTTCGCGCACTACGCGTCTCTCAATAACGAACCCGTCATGAAAATTGCCGGCGTCAATTCGCCGCCGGCCGATAGCGAAAGAACTGCACGCCTGCATCCGCCGCTTTCGGAAGCGGCACCAGATAGGGCGGAATATTCCCCTTGCCGAGTTGCGCATAGAGACCATCAGGCTTCAGCTTGGCGAGTTGGCGCGTCTGCGGATCATCCGGGCAGAAGGCAAGCGTCGTGACACCCGCCCCCTTCAGAAAAGCCTCCGCCTCCTGCGGCTCAGCCATACCGATATGCAGTTCCGTCAGCATGCCGCCCTGATTGCGGTGATAGGGTGCCGAGAGAACCCGGTTTTGCGTGAAGCGGAGAATTGAGACGCCCATTTCCGACGGTGCCGAGACGAGACCGACAGGAAGCCCGTCAAGCGGCGCCAGCGCCTGTTTCGAGGCGCAGGAATGCTCCTTTACCGGCTCCGCCGGCTTTTTCGGCACGTCATTTTCCATCTCCAGCGAGAGTAGCCCGCCGCCGACCGCCCAGGCCGCAGGAACGCTGGCAAGCACCGTCACCACATAGACGAAGGCAGCGGCAACATTCTCGCTGTCGCTGTTGGAGATGCGCCTGATATCGATGATCAACAGGGCAAGCGGCAGGATGGAAAGCAAGTTCGAGAAGGTTGCGCCGCGCACCTGGACCAGTGCGATCGCCCAGCTGACGGCGAGCAGGAAGAACAGGATCAGATGGATCTGAACGCGATCGCGCCGGGTGATGCGGAAGACGCAGACGGCGATCCCGAACAGGCCTGCCGCATAGAAGGCGCCGATATCGAAAGGTTCGCTGCGCGCCAGGGCGAAAACCGACTTGGCTTCGGAAATGTTTCTCAGCCAGAGTTCGACCAGCATGGGATCGAGACTGGCCAGCGGATCGCTCAGGCATTGCGGCGCGATCACCGCCGCCGAACCGAGAACACCGGCACCGACGACGGCCAGCGCCGCAAAGCGGATGGGGCGGGCGAGCTGGCTCGCAAAAACCGCTGAAAACAGGAGAAGCCCGCCGCCGATCGCCGCCAGGCTGTAATAACCGAGCGAGAGGTTGTCGCAGGTGACCATCGAATAGAGCCGCGGCGGCACCGTTGCGAAGAAGAGAATGCTGATCGCGACCGCCAGCGCCAGCCCGAAGGACTGAGCGGCAACGGCGAAATCCTGGCCCTCCCACGCCCAAAGCAGGGCGATCGTCAGGCAGACGGCGGCGACGAAGGGTGTCGTTTCGGCACCGATCGCGATGGCGACGGCTGCGGCGACGCCAGCGACCGCATAGTTCCAGCCGCGGCGCTTGGGATCCAGCAGCATCGCCGTCATCGTCGCCACCAGCGCCAGTTGCGCGTTGTGATGATCGATGGCGCCCGGCGCGAAACGATTTCCGGTGTAGATCGCAAGCCCGGTCAGGACGAGGCTGATATGCATGCCGGCGATATCGCCGATACGCCGACCGGCAACGGCCATGGCGAGCATGGCGGGCAGGACGAGCGATACCGGCCAGACGGCAAGCGCCAACGCCTCGGCCGTCTCATGGGGTGCAAACAGACCGAAAAACCAGATCAACGAGGCGATCGGCAGGTCGATCAGCCGCGACCAATGCATAAGCGTACCGCCGTCAAGGCCGAGACGGTACTGCATCAGATCGAACCACCCCTGCCCGGCGAGAAAATCGCGGACTTCGACGAGACGCATGCCGTCATCATTGTCGGGGCCGACGTAATCGGTGGCGCTGGCGAGCCTCGTGACGATGATAATGGCGGCGAGAACGACGCTATAGGTGATGACGACAGGCCATAAGCGGGTCAGCAGGCCGCGTATTCCGCCCCTGGGGGCGTCGGTCGCAGATGATGAAATGGCGATCGGCTGCACAGCGTTCATCGTGGTTAGCGGTCCGTTTCCTGATGCTCGAACCTTAGCCGTCGCCGATCAAGAAAGTGTAAAGCCGCTTGCGGCGGCCGCCGAATTTGCCTGCGTCATAGGGTCTTATTAACGCCGAGTGGTTTAGGCTCGCCATGGCTTCTGTGTAACGAGTAAAGTCATGGCCCGATCGCGTACTGACAATCTTGATATAGCCGTCCTGCTTCCCTGCTATAACGAGGCGGCGACAATCGGCTCCGTGGTGCGGGGCTTCCGCGAGACGCTGCCGGAGGCTGCGATCCACGTCTACGACAATAATTCCACTGACGGGACCGCCTTGCAGGCGATGCTTGCCGGGGCGCATGTCGTGCGCGAGCGGCGGCAAGGCAAGGGTCACGTCGTGCGCCGCATGTTTGCCGACATCGACGCTGACATCTATATCATGGCCGACGGCGACGGGACCTATGCGCCCGCCGATGCCGAGGAACTGGTGCGCACGCTTCTGACGGAGCGCGCCGACATGGTGGTCGGCACGCGCCGCGGTGTGCATGCCGATGCCGGCCGTCAAGGCCACGCGCTCGGCAACCGGCTTTTCAACCTACTCTACCGGACGATCTTCGGCCCTGATTTCACCGACATCTTTTCCGGCTACCGCGCCTTTTCGCGCCGTTTCGTCAAGAGCTTCCCGGCGGTATCAGCCGGCTTCGAGATCGAAACAGAGATGTCCGTTCATGCCTCCCGGCTGAAGCTGCCGGTCAGCGAGCTGGAACTCGATTACGGCCGCCGGCCGGAAGGCTCGCATTCCAAGCTTTCGACTTTTCGCGACGGCGGCAAAATCCTCTGGATGTTCGCGATGCTGATGAAGGAAACGCGCCCTTTCGCCTTCTTCAGCACGATCAGCGCGGCCTTCATGCTCGCAAGCCTCGGATTCATGGCGCCGGTGCTGGCGGAATATTTCGCGACAGGCCTCGTCAGCCGCATGCCGACTTGGGTGCTGTCGATGGCGCTGATGATGATCTCCTTCATGCTGTTTACCGCCGGCGTCATCCTGGATTCCGTCGCGCGCGCCCGCGCCGAGCAGCTGCGCATCCACTATATGGGCCTGGAAACGCCGAGCGCGGCCAAACCGCCGATCGGCGAAGCCTCGCCTGCATCGCGTACTGGCCGCGGCAAGGCGGATGCGGCATGAAGAAGCTTGTCCGCTTCGCGATTGCCGGCGGCATCGGCTTTCTCATCGATGCCGGCATCCTGTCGGCGCTGCTCGATCTGACGCCGCTCGGGCCCTTCCTGGCGCGGCTCATCGCCATCGCCTTCGCAATGGCAGCGACCTGGGCTTTCAACCGGAGCTTCACCTTCGATCGCTCCGGCCGTTCGCTTGCCGCCGAAGGCTTCCGTTACGGTTCAGTGGGGGTGACAGCGGCACTCGTCAATTATGGGCTCTATTCCGCCCTTCTGCTGTCGCTGCCGGCACTTCAGCCCCTTGCGGCCATGGTGATCGCCACCCTCGCCTCGATGTTCTTCAGCTTCTTCGGCTATTCGCGCTTCGTTTTTCGGGCAGAGTGACGAGTGCGCCGCGCGTCCAACGAGACGCGCCAGCACTTTGAAGTGGCACGTTATCCTTTCCGAAAATCGATTCCGATTTTCGGGGTTATGCGCTAGACGGCTTCCCAGCCATCCTTCTCGCTGGCGCGATAGATCGCGTCGATCACCTTCTGGTTCAGCTTCGAATTTTCGAGCGTGACGATCTCTTCCTCGCCGTTCTTCACCGCCCGGGCGAAGGCCTCGACCTCACGCCGGTACTGGCGGCTGTCCTGGAAGCGGAAGATGCGCGATTCATTGTGGCTGCGGTCGGCGACCTCGATCTCCTCGGGGCCCCAGCGATTGGCATTGAACGGTGACTTCACCTCGATGTAGCCGTCGGTGCCGTGGAACACCATGACCTGGCGATTGGCCATTTGCGTCGAGATATAGAAGCTCAGCTCGAAATCGCCGAAGTCGGCCTTGACGCTCGAATAGACATCCGTGCCGAAGTCCGGATCGCGCTCTGTGATCGCCTGGACCAAGAGCGGCTCCTTACCGGTGGAAAAGCGTGTGCTCATGACGGGATAGACGCCGATATCGGGCAGGCCGCCACCGCCAAGCTCGGGAACGTTGCGCATGTTGGCGGGATCGCGGTTGAAATAGGTGAAAGCGCCCTGCACATGCCGGAGCGAACCGATCGTGCCCTCGTTGATCAGCGCGCGCACCTTCTGCCAGACCGGGGAATAGGTGACCATATAGGCTTCGGTGACCACGACCCCGTTGCGGTCGCGCGCGGCGATCACGTCGTCGATATCGGCTGCTTTCAACGCCAGCGGCTTTTCGCAGAGTACGTGCTTGCCGGCATCGGCCGCCTTGATCGACCATTCGATATGCTGCGAGGTCGGCAGGGGGATATAGACGGCGTCGATGGTATCGGAGGCCAGCATCTCCTCATAGGAGCCGAAGGCATGCGGCACCGAGAAGCGGTCCGCCATCTCCCTTGCACGCGCGAGGTCGCGGCTCGCAATCGCGGTGACGACGCAGTTCTCCGCATCCTGGATTGCTGGAACGACATTATCGCGGCCGATCTTCGCCGTTGAAATGATACCGAAGCGCAACATGATCCAATCTCCCAAAGCTGATGTCGGCGAACCATATTCAGGCCTCCGCTACGGCGCAATGGCGCGACCCGAAATCACGGAAGTTTGGTTTCCCTGATGCCGGGATCGCGCTAGGTTACGCCGGAACATCATGCTCCGAGACGGCGTTCTGCCGTTTCCGCAATTTCAATCATTTCACCATTTTGGAGAGCGTCATGGAAATGCGCCGGCTTGGAAAAACAGGTCTTTCACTCGCGCCGATCGTATTCGGCGGCAATGTTTTCGGCTGGACGGCCGATGAGAAAACATCTTTCGCCATGCTCGATGCCTTCTTCGACGCAGGCTTGAACACCATCGACACAGCCGATGTCTATTCCGCCTGGGTTCCCGGCAACAAGGGCGGCGATTCCGAGGAGATCATTGGGCGTTGGCTGAAGCAGGCGAGCGTTTCTCGCGACAAGGCCGTCATCATCACCAAGGTCGGCTCGGACATGGGACAGGGGAAGACGCTGAAGGAGACCTACATCCTGAAGGCTGTCGAAGATTCGCTGCGACGGCTGCAGACGGATTACATCGACCTCTATCTCTCGCACTGGCCGGACGCCGATACGCCGCACGAGGAAACGCTCGGCGCCTATGCCAAGCTGAAGCAGCAGGGCAAGATCCGCGCTATCGGCTGCTCGAATTATGATGCAAAACTGCTCCGGGCTTCCTTCGAGGCCGCCGACAAGGCCGGCCTGCCGCGTTACGACGTGCTGCAGCCGGAATATAATCTTTACGAGCGCGCGAGCTTCGAGGGGCCGCTTGCCGACCTCTGCATCAGGGAAGACATCGGCGTCATCACCTATTTCAGCCTCGCAGCCGGTTTCCTCACGGGCAAGTATCGCAGCAAGGCCGATACGCAGGGCAGAGCCCGCGAGGGCCGCGTCTCGCAATACTTCGACGACAAGGGCCTGCGCATTCTTGCCGCGCTCGACAAGGTTTCGGCCGAGACCGGCGCAAAACCCGCGGAAATCTCGCTTGCCTGGCTGCTGCGCAAGAAGGGTGTGACGGCGCCGATCGCCAGCGCCACCAGCCTTTCGCAGCTTGAAAGCCTGGTGAAATCGGCGACACTTGCGCTTTCTGATGACGCGATGGCGCTGCTCGACGAAGCCGGCGCTTGAAGAAGGAAGACCATGACCGTGACGATACGCGATGCCCGCCCCGAGGACGAAACCCGCTGGCGCGAACTTTGGGCTGGCTATCTCGCCTTTTACGAAGTCACGGTCGATTCCGACATCACCGATCAGACATGGCGCCGGGTCTTCGATCCAGCTTCGGCGATCTCGATGCGGGTGGCCGAAGTCGATGGCAGGGTGATGGGCTTTGCGCTCTATCTCACGCATGAGGGCACATGGATCCGCGGCAGGGACTGCTATCTCGAAGACCTGTTCGTCGATCCCGATGCCCGCGGCAAAGGCGTCGGGCGGGCGCTGATGGATGATCTCATTGGGCTTTGCAAGGCGAAGGGCTGGTCGCGGCTCTACTGGCATACGAGCGAGCAGAACAAGACGGCGCGAGCGCTCTACGACAGCTATGTCGAGAGCGACGGTCACATCCGCTATCGCATCAGCTTCACGGCATAATTCCTTAAATCAGAAGACGCGCGGCGCTGTAAGCGCGGGAAAGCCTTCGTACCATTCGGAATGGTCCCCTTCCCAGTTCGCCATACCCGGCTTGGTGAGGATGCCGCGCGGGCTGACATAACTCTGGATCACCCGTTTCGGCCGTTCGTGCCACTGGATATTGAAGGCCCACAGCTTGGGGAAGAAGCAGACAGAGGCATAAGGCAGGTGATCGTGAATCCACCAGGCGAGCCGCTGCCAGTCGCTTTCGTCGCGGTAGCGGTCGACCAGCCACGGCACGACAATACAGACCGCAGCGCCCATGCAGCCGTCAAAGTCCCTCATATCCCAGATGTGATGCGCAGCAGTGCCGGCATTGGTCGAGCAGTTCAGATTGTTCTCGTTGCCGAACCTGTTGACCTCAGGCGAACGATAGCCGGAGCGGATATGCAGACGCCCGAACGTCGCCTCCAGCGGCTCCAACAATTCCTCGCAGAGCCTGCGGCCCGCCTCGATCGCCAGATCGGGATCCTCGGGGATATTGGGAATGCGGTAGAAATCGGCGATTTCGGAATGCAGGAAATCGCGGAGGAAGAAGTTCTGTGACAGCCGCACGCGGCCGAGATCCTCCAGACCCTTCATCGAACCCGGCTTCCGCATGGCTTTCTCTCCTCACTGTCGACCTGAGAATCATCGCCTGCGGCGCATTTCCCGTCCACTCGAAAACGATCGGGAACAATTTGCGTGGTCTTCGCTTCTTAATGTGTCGCCGCTTCGCGCGGTTTCCCCCAAAACAAGGATCGAGAAAATGGCCAAGGAAAAAACGTTGGAAGATCTCTTCTACGACACGCTGAAGGACATCTATTTTGCCGAGCGGCAAATTCTGCGCGCCCTGCCGAAGATGGCGCGCGCGGCGCAATCCTCCGAACTGAAGGCGGGCTTCGAGAAGCATCGCGAGGAGACCGAAGGCCAGGTCGAGCGCCTGCAGCAGGTTTTCGACAAGATCGGCAAACGCGCCCAGGGCAAGACCTGCGAGGCGATCCAGGGCATTATCGCCGAAGGCGAGGAAATCATGGATGAATTCAAGGGCACGCAGGCGCTAGATGCCGGCCTGATCTCGGCTGCCCAGGCCGTCGAACATTATGAGATTGCCCGCTACGGCACGCTGAAAACCTGGGCTGCGACGCTCGGCCTCAAGGATGTCGTCACCCTGCTCGACCAGACGCTGCAGGAGGAAACGGCGACCGACAAGACCCTCTCCCGGCTCGCCACCACGGCGGCAAACCAGAAGGCGAAAGCTGCCTGACGGAATGAAGGATACGGGCGGCTGTCCTAGCCCCGCCCGCCCGTATCCTTTTCGACATATCTGAAAAAATCGATGAAGACGCGCAGCGCCGGCCGCATTTGCCGCCGGCTGGGATAATAAAGATACGGCCCGGGATAGGGCGCGCACCAATCCTCCAGCACCCGCACAAGCCTGCCGGCCGCCAGTTCGGAATGCACCCGCATATTGAAGAGATAGGCAAGGCCTGCGCCGTTCAGCGCCGCAAGCAGAGCGAGGCGATCCTCGCTGACGATCAGCGGCCCGTCGACCGGCACGACCAGTTCCTGCCCGTCCTTTTCGAATTCCCAGCGATAGATCGAGCCGTTGGTGAAGCGCCGCTTGATGCAGCGATGACGGACGAGATCGCGGGGATGCTCCGGTTTCGGATAGCGCTCGAAATATTCCGGCGACGCGGCGATGACCGTCGTCAGGTTGGGGGAGATCCTGACCGCGATCATATCAGCCTCCAGGCTCTCCTCCAGCCGGATGCCGGCATCGAACCCCTCCTTGACAATGTCGGTGAAGCCGTCCTCGTTGGCGATCTCCAGCGTGATATCGGGATAGAGGTTGAGAAAATCGCCGAGGCGCGTGGCGAGCAGGATATCGGAGGCGAAGCGCGGCGCGGTTATGCGCAGGTTTCCGGCGGGCTTGTCGCGCGCGTCGGTGACAACCTCCAATGCAACGGCGATCTCCTCGAGCGCCGGGCGGAGCCTTTCGAGAAGCAGCCGGCCTTCCTCCGTCGGCGCGACGCTCCGGGTGGTGCGCGCCAGGAGCCGCACGCCCAGGCTTTCCTCCAGGCTCGAGATCGCATGGCTGACCGCCGACGGCGCGACGAGGAGTTCTCTGGCTGCAGCCCGGAAGCTGCGATGCTCCGAGACCGCGGCGAGAACGGCGAGTTGGGAGAGCTGCGTTCTATTCATTGATCGAAATGATAGAACAGGCTGTTAGAAACTGCACGTATTTTCCGATTGATTGGAGACCGATATGGTCTGTCTGTACCGCAACGATCCCACCGCGGTGCAGATCAGCTCAAAGGAGCGCAACATGAAAACCCGAAAACTCGGAAACGATCTTACCGTCTCTGCCGTCGGCCTTGGCTGCATGGGCATGAGCTTTGCCTATGGCGTCAGCGACGAAGCGGAATCGATCAGGACCCTGCAGCGCGCCGTCGATCTCGGCGTCACTTTTTTCGACACCGCCGAAGTCTATGGTCCCTTCACCAACGAGGTTCTTCTCGGCAAGGCGCTGAAGCCATTCCGCGACCGCGTCGTGATCGCCACCAAGTTCGGCTTCAAGATCGATACCAGCCAGAAGGGTGCGGCCGCCATCGCCGGCGTCAACAGCCGCCCCGCCCATGTGCGAGAAGTCGCCGAGGCTTCGTTGAAGCGCCTCGGCATCGAGACCATCGACCTCCTTTACCAGCATCGGGTCGATCCCAACGTGCCGATCGAAGAGACGGTGGGCGTCATGGCCGAGCTGGTTAGGGAAGGGAAAGTCCGCGCGCTCGGCCTTTCGGAAGCCGGCAGCGCCACCATCCGCCGCGCGCATGCGGTCCATCCGATCGCCGCCCTTCAGAGCGAGTATTCGCTGTGGACGCGCGACCCGGAAGAGGAGGTGCTTGCCACCTGCCGCGAACTCGGCATCGGCTTCGTGCCCTACAGCCCGCTCGGCCGCGGTTTCCTGACCGGGGCGATTCGCAAAGTGGAGGATCTCGCCGCCGACGATTTCCGCCGGCAGGTGCCGCGGTTCCAGGCTGGGAATTTCGACGCCAACGCGACCCTCGTCGCGACGCTCGAAGAGCTTGCAGCCGAGAAAGGCGTGACGGCCGCGCAGCTGGCGCTGGCCTGGGTCCTGAGCCAGGGGAACGACATCGTGCCGATCCCCGGCGCGCGCAAGCTTCACCACCTCGAACAGAACGCCGCCGCAGCCGATATCACGCTGAGTGCTGCGGAACTCGAGCAGCTTAGCGAGGCGATCCCCGCCGCACAGGTGGCCGGCAAGCGCTATTCGGATGCCTCGCTTGCAATGACGAACCTTTGAGACAGGAAGCCCGGCCGGTTGCACTCGGCCGGGCTTGCCTTCGCGGCCGGCGAAGCTATTTAACCTCATCCCAAGCAACGGGATGAAAACATGTCGGACAGGCAGGCAGTCGAACAGACGGTTCACCTCTATGTCGAAGGCATGGCCTTCGCCAACGAGGCAGCCTTGAAAAAGGCCTTTCACCCGAAAAGCTCGATCGTCGGCTATTACCAGAATGCCATCGAATGGCTGACGCGGGACGAATTCATCGCGGCGATCCTGGCCGAGGAGCCCGCGCCGCCCGGCACGCAGCCCTTCATGGATATTCAGAGCGTCGATGTCGAGGGCGATGCGGCCAGCGTCAAAGTTACCGACGATTTCGCCGGAATGCGCTTTACCGATTATCTCTCGCTGCTGAAGATCGACGGTCGATGGACGATCGTCAGCAAGCTCTACCATCTCCATCTTTGAGAGACGGACACCGGTTGAAAAGACCGGCCATCTCGGCCGGTCCTTTATGCTTGGCAAAGACCCGTAAGGATCAGCTTCTCAGGACGCCGCCGGTGAATTTCGTCACGCTCGCCACGATCTTCTGCGTCAGCGCCTCGAAATCCTCGTCCGTCAGCGTGCGCTCGACCGGCTGGATCTGAACCTCGATCGCTACCGACTTCTTGCCCTCACCGACCGACGCGCCTTCGAAGATGTCGAAGACGTTGACGCCCGTGATGAGCTTGCGGTCGGCGCCTGTCGCGGCCTTGATGATGGCGCCTGATTCCACCGTCCTATCGACGACGAAGGCGAAGTCGCGCCGGACCACCTGGAAGGGTGATAGTTCAAGCGCCGGCTTGGTGCGCGTCGCCTTCCGTTTGGCTTCCGGCATGGCGTCGACATAGACTTCGAAGCCGCACAGCGCCCCGGAGACATCGAGTGCTTCCAGCGTCAGCGGATGGAATTCGCCGAAATAGCCGAGCACGACCTTCGGCCCCATCTTGATCGTGCCGGAGCGGCCGGGATGATACCATTCCGGCCCGCCTTGCTCGATCTGGATATTGCCCATCGGCAGGCCGCAGGCTTCGATGACGGCGAGCGCATCGGCCTTGGCGTCGAAGACGTCGACCGGCTTGCCGCCGCCTTTAGCCGTATTCGACCACATGCGGCCGGCGCCTGACAGCGAGGCCGTGCCGCGGCGGATGCCGCCAGCGACGCGCCGCTGGCCTTCCGGCGTGTCGTTTTCATAGGTGCCGGACACTTCGAAGATTGCCACGTCGCCATAGCCCTTATCGGCGTTGCGCTGGGCAGCCGTCAGCAGGCCGGGCAGCAGCGAGGGGCGCATATCCGACATTTCGGCGGCAATCGGGTTGGCAAGCTTGAGGGCCGGAGAACCACCACCGAAGAGCTTTGCCTGGTCTTCCGGAATGAAGGACCAGGTGACGGCTTCCAGCATGCCGCGCGAGGCAAGCGCGCGCTTGGCAGCGCGCGTGCGGATCTGCAGCGTCGTCAGAATGCGGCCATTGACGGCAGCATGGCTTTCGAGCGGCGCCGGCTTGATGTTGTCAACGCCATGAATGCGCATGACCTCTTCGACGAGATCGGCCTTGCCATCGACATCGGGGCGCCAGGAGGGAACAGCGACGGAGCAGGAGCCTACATCGCCGGTGCCCTTGGCAACCACGAAGCCTAGCCGGCTCAGGATCTGCTTCATCTCTTCGGCGGGAATTTCGAGGCCGGTCAAGCGCTTGACCTCGGAAAACGGAAACTCGACGATCTTCGGCTCGTAACCCTTGTAACCGACAACTTCTGCCCTGGCGGCCGTACCGCCGCAGAGTTCCAGAACCAGTTCCGTCGTGCGTTCCAGACCGGGAACCATATATTCCGGATCAACGCCGCGTTCGAAGCGGTAGCGGGCATCGGTGATGATGCCAAGGCTGCGGCCTGATTTGGCAATGTTCATCGGATCCCAAAGAGCGGACTCGATCAGCACATCGACAGTGTTCTCATCGCAGCCGGAATGTTCGCCGCCCATAATGCCGCCGATCGACTCGATGCCGTCCTCGTCGGAGATGACGACATTGTTCGGACCGAGCTTGTATTCGCGCTGGTCGAGCGCCAGCACGGTCTCACCTTCCCTGGCGCGGCGGACAGTCAGGTTGCCCTTGACCTTGGCGGCGTCGAAGACGTGCATCGGCCGGCCCTGGTCGAAGGTCATGTAGTTGGTGATATCGACGAGCGCATTGATCGGGCGCAGGCCGATGGCGAGCAGCCGCTGCTGCATCCAGCGCGGGCTCGGGCCATTCTTAACGCCGCGAACGAGCCGGAGGCCGAAGCCCGGGCACAGCTTTGCATCGTCGAGATCGAGCGTCAGCTTGACCGGCGTTTCGCCTTCGACGGCGAAGGACGGCGCGGGCCGCGTCTTCAACGTGCCGAGGCCGGAGGCTGCGAGATCGCGGGCGATACCGTGGATCGACGTGCAGTCCGGACGGTTCGGCGTCAGGTTGATCTCGATAACCGGATCGTCGAGATTGATATAGGCGGCGTAGCTCGTACCGACAGGCGCGTCTTCCGGAAGGTCGATGATGCCGTCGTGGTTGTCGGAAATCTCAAGTTCTTTTTCCGAGCACATCATGCCGCGGCTTTCGACGCCGCGGATATTGCCGACGGCAAGCGTCACGTCGATGCCGGGAACATAGGTTCCGGGTGCGGCGAAGGCGCCGACGAGGCCGGCGCGCGCATTCGGGGCACCGCAGACGACCTGGACCGGTGCGCCGGAACCCGTATCGACCATCAGCACCTGCAGGCGATCGGCCTGGGGATGTTTTTCCGCCGAGACAACCCTTGCGATGACAAAGGGCTTGAACGCCGCCTTGTCATCGACATCCTCCACTTCCAACCCGATCTGGGTGAGGCGGGTGCAGATTTCATCGAGCGTGGCATCCGTTTCCAGATGCTCTTTCAGCCAGGAGAGCGTGAATTTCATCGTTTCAATTCTCCGTTCAAGCGCTGAGGCCGCCGAACAGCGTCGGCATGTCGAGCGGGCGGAAGCCGTAATGCGTCATCCAGCGGACGTCGGCGTTGAAGAAGTCGCGCAGGTCGGGCATGCCGTATTTCAGCATGGCGATGCGATCGAGGCCCATGCCCCAGGCAAAACCTTGATACTCGTCCGGATCGAGCCCGCCGTAACGCAGCACGTTCGGATGAACCATGCCGCAGCCGAGGATCTCCATCCAGTCGGTGCCTTCGCCGAACTTGACGATCGGGCCGGAGCGGTCGCACTGGATATCGACCTCGAAGGAGGGCTCGGTGAAGGGGAAGAAGGACGGGCGGAAGCGCATCGTCACGCTGTCGACCTCGAAGAAGGTCTTGCAGAATTCTTCCAGCACCCAGCGGATGTTGGCGACATTGGCCTTCTTGTCGATGACGAGGCCTTCGACCTGATGGAACATCGGCGAATGCGTGGCGTCGCTGTCCTGGCGGTAGGTCTTGCCGGGGATGATGATGCGGATCGGCGGCTTTTGCGATTCCATCGTGCGCACCTGCACCGGAGACGTGTGGGTGCGCAGTACCTTGCGCTCGCCTTTCTCATCCGGATTGAAGAAGAAGGTGTCGTGCATCTCGCGAGCCGGGTGGCCTTCAGGGAAGTTCAGCGCCGTGAAATTGTAATAGTCGGTCTCGATATCGGGGCCTTCGGCGATCGAGAAGCCCATGTCGGCGAAGATCGCTGTGATCTCATCGACGATCTGGCTGATCGGATGGATGCGGCCACGTTCGGCGGGCGAGGAGCGCACCGGCAGGCTGACATCGACCGTTTCGGCCTTCAGGCGGGCATTGACCGCCGCCACCTTCAGCACTGATTTGCGCTCGGTGATGGCGTCCGTCACCTCGTTCTTCAGGGCGTTGATCGCGGCACCCCGGGTCTGGCGCTCCTCCGGCGTCATCGCGCCGAGCGTCTTCAGGAGTTCGGAGACCGAGCCCTTCTTGCCGAGCGCGGAAACGCGCACGGCTTCGAGCGCAGGCTCATCACCAGCGGCAGCAATTTCGGCAAGCAAAGAGGATTTAAGCTGATCGATATCTGACATCGTCTTCTTTCCGTCCAGTATCAGGCGGGCGATCGGGAGGCGGGCGGCGCCGACCGGCGCAAGGAATATAAAGAAAGAAAAACCCGCGCTAGCCCAAACCAGCGCGGGTTTCCCAAAATTCAAAAAAGCGTCAAGCTTGGGAAGCGCTGGTTAACGAACCGCGCCTTCAAACTCGTTAGCCGTGCCGGTTTCCTTGAGGTACTCAAGGGCCTTCTTGGCAGCGCCGACCAGCGCGCCGAATGCTTCCGGCTCGTGGATCGCCATGTCGGAGAGAACCTTACGGTCGACTTCGATGCCGGCCTTGTTCAGGCCGTCGATGAAGCGGCCGTAGGTCAGGCCGAATTCGCGGACAGCGGCGTTGATGCGCTGGATCCAGAGCGCACGGAAGTTGCGCTTGTTGACCTTGCGGTCGCGGTAAGCGTACTGCTTCGAACGGTCGACAGCGGCCTTGGCGGTACGGATGGTGTTCTTGCGGCGGCCGTAAAAGCCCTTTGCGGCCTTCAGAACCTTCTTGTGCTTGGCATGGGCGGTAACGCCTCTTTTTACACGTGCCATATCATGATCTCCTTAAATCTAGCGTTCGCGGACGAGTCTCAGAGACCGTTCGGCAGGTAATTCTTGATAACCTTGCGGCCATCCGGTTCTGCGAGAACCATGGT